>OGRA01000004.1_pt1 | contig 242664 bp, 211 predicted proteins | sample 1553351 | NCBI WGS metagenome assembly OGRA01 (sample SAMEA2580056, study PRJEB22360) | human gut metagenome | biome: human gut; feature: human-associated habitat; material: faeces | place: Denmark | collected 2008/2010
CGCCCCCTTCACGATCAGGCCGACTGCACATCGCAGCCGGCCTGATTCTTTTTATTACCATGCCACTACTCCTGTTTTTATCAGCAAACAGATTGCCATAAATAAGAAAAGCAACCAAGTTGGTTGCTTTTTTATAGATGTTCCCCGTTGTTGGGGTTAGCGTTATTCTTTTTCGCTAAGCTCGAAAGCCTTTCTCACATCATTTCGGGCATCGTCCTTACGGTAACGCAGCTTGTTAAGATAACCGCGATAAAGATAGAGCTCTCCGTTGTCGGGATCAAGTTCAAGGCCTGCAGCTATATCGGCCGATGCTTCGTTTAACTTTTGAGTCATGAGATAACACACTGCGCGTGCGCTGTACAGGTCGGCTGAAGGTTTCTTCTTTATAAGCTCGCTGTAGTAGGGAATCGCTTTCTCCCACTGCTCGGTTGCAGTGTATAGAGCTCCGTAAGCGGTGTTGGCCTCATCGCTGCCCGGTGACATGCGGTTCAATGCGTCACAGTCATTCTGTGCGGTTGCATAGTCACCATATCGCAGTGACATCACCGCATGCATGTAACGCGGTTCTATAAGCGTGGTGTCAAGTGCTATTATTTTGGAATAGTCGTTATAGGCCAATGAGTCACGGCCGAGGGCGAGATACACTTCCGCTCTGTTTTTCAGCACTGTCACCGATATTGGTGCGCGCTTGTGAGCGTCACTTAGTGTGGCTATGGCTGCGCTGTCCTGTCCGAGATAGAATTGAACGAGTCCGAGATTGGACATCAGCAGGATGTTTGACGGATTCTCGGGATCGAGTGCCATAGCATCCTTCAGACTCTTTTCAGCTTCCAGCCATTTACCTTCCGATATGGCTTTGTCGGCATCTCCCATAAGGTCGAAATATGTGTCGGATAGAGCTGTTACAGGCACCGATACCATTGTGGCCGACAGCAATGTGGCTATGATTGATTTGCGCATATTATTGAGGTTTGACCTGCAAATATACGGCTATTTTTGTTTATAGATGGCTATTGTTTACATATTTAGTCATTTTTTAGAATTGCTAATAAAAAGAATTAGTAACTTTGTATATTATGAAATTGAAATTGCTATTATCATTAATCATTTCCTTTTGTTTGGTTTCTTGTAGTGATGATGACGGTCCCGAAGTGAAGAAAGAGAGCAGTCGCACTCTTCTTGTCTACATGGTTTCGGATAACAGTCTTTATTCTTTTGGAGAGAGTGATTTAAAGGAGATGCTGACTGCCGCACGTAACGGCGGCTTGAAAAATGACGGACGACTTCTGGTTTACTATGCTTCGGGCGTGACTCCTGAATTGCGCGAGATAACTCCCGACGGCATTGTCACGCTTAAAACCTACGATGATGTGACATCGTCGGTAACGGTGTCGACTATGCGTCGTGTCATGGCCGATATGCACCAACTTGCTCCGGCCAATGATTACGCTCTTGTCATGTGGAGCCATTCGAGCGGATGGCTTAAGCCTTCGGTGTCGGCTCCGCAGAATCGTTCATGGGGCGTTGAAAACAGTACCGGAGGTGCCGAGATGTCGATTCCCGAACTTGCCGATGCTTTGCGAGGCGAGCATTTCAGCTTCATGTACTTTGACTGCTGTTACATGGGCAATATCGAAACCCTCTATGAGCTGCGTGGAATCACCGACTATGTAGTAGCGTCACCTACCGAGATTCCGAGTGACGGAATGCCCTATAATCTTAATGTAGGATGCTTCTTTGAGCTTGTGCCTGATTTGAAGGGTGCGGCACGTAACACTTTCGATTATTATGATGTCCAAAGCGGAAAATACCGCAGCTGTACGATTTCGGTGTATGACATGTCCAAAATTGACCGTGTTGCCAAGGCTACGCGCAACATAATGCTTGAAAATCTCATTTTGCCCGCTGATTATACCCCGCAGGGCTACGGTGTGGGCAATAAATTCCGTGACAAATACTACGACTTGGGTTATTACGCGCTTTCACTCACCGATAATGCATCGCTTCAAAGCGAATTTCAGTCGGCCATGGATGATTTTGTAATCTATAAAGAGGCCACCGATTACATGTGGAATTCACTAAAGCTTGAACATTGCAGCGGAGTGTCGAGTTATATAGTCAAAGCGGATGACGAGGGAATCTCAAAGGCCGACAATTATGGCTATTTTGATTTGGAATGGAGTGACGATGTTGTCATTCCGGCTTTCTCGGCTCACTCGCTAATGTAACATTGTTGAACGCAAAGTGACTGTATGATCGTAAATTTTGAAGATATGATGGCCGGTGGAATGGCTGCCGGCAATGGAGTTGCACCTGCTCCTGCCGATTCGATTTCCGGATTTGACAAAGGCATGAAGACGCTTGAAAGCATGTCGCTTGATGACCTAATCAATCGGCTCGTAAGCGGGCTGGTTGATTTTGCCATACACCTGGCTATCGCCATACTCGTATTCTATGTAGGAAAGTTTATAATCACCAAGATTTATAACATAACATCGTCGGTGTTTATAAGGCGACGGATTGACCGATCGCTCGCCACGTTTGTACTGAGCCTCATACGCATAGTGCTCTACTTCATTCTCGTGATAACGGTGGTAGGCATCCTCGGCATCGAAACGAGTTCGTTCCTCGCGCTGTTTGCGTCGGCCGGTGTTGCAGTCGGTTTGGCTTTAAGCGGAACGTTGCAGAATTTTGCTGGAGGAGTGCTGATATTGCTCCTCAAGCCCTATAAAATCGGTGATTATATCGAGGCGCAGGGATATTCGGGAATCGTCAAGGAGATTCAGATATTCAGCACGATAATCAACACGCCCGACAATAAGCAGATAATCATACCAAACGGTGGGTTGTCGACGAGCTCAATCAACAACTACTCCAAGGAGGAGTATCGTCGTGTCGATTGGTCGGTGTCGATAGCTTACGGTGACGATGTAGATGTGGCAAAGGCTGCGATTCTCGATATGCTCAGAAGCGATGACCGCATTGTGGTGAAATATGTCGAAGACGACCGAAAGATGCGTGCTGATCGTAAGGAGCTTGAAGAAACATCCGACAATGATGACGCGGAACCGGAGGCAGCTGTCGAGCCGGTTGAGAAGAAAAGCTGGATCAAGCGGGTTTTCAACAGCCGGAAGAAAGTGACCGTCATCTCCGACAGAATCGAAGCCGAGCATGCCAAGACTCTTGAGATGCTGCCCAAGGCCGACCGCTCGCCGTTTGTCGCACTTGGAGTATTGAACTCAAGCAGCATCGACATAACGGTGCGCGCCTGGACACGCTCCGAATTCTATTGGGGTGTCTTCTATGAGATGAACGAGCGCTTCTATAAGGAACTTCCTGAAAAGGGCCTCCACTTCCCATTCCCTCAAATGGATGTGCATCTCAACCATATAAATAGTTAGAATTTGAAAATATAAATTAATATAAAACAATGTCGATATAGCCATTTTTTAAAAAGAAATGGCTATATTTGCGTTATATCCCCAAGTCGGTTTTCGTGCCTCTCCTCATGCTCACGATGAACGGCCGGCTTCATTATATTATGCTCTCTCTTCTTGCAGCCGTTGTTTACAGCGGCCTCTTCTACGCCAAAAATAAATAACAACATAAATGATAAGTAAATGGAATTACTTACCCCTTACTACAGAAGAACAAAAATTAGAGACGGAATTGGCGTCGCGTTACGCCAACTGTCCTCCTATTAGCGAGCTTTTGGTTCAGCGTGGCATATCGTCGGTGGAAGAGGCTGAGCGTTTCTTTCATCCGTCGTTGAAAAATATGCACGATCCGTTCCTTATGCCCGATATGGATAAAGCTGTAAACAGGCTTAACAGAGCCATGGGGTCAAAGGAGAAGATTCTGGTGTTTGGCGACTATGATGTCGATGGCACAACATCGGTGGCATTGGTCTATAAATACCTTCAGAATTTCTACTCCAACATTGAGTATTACATACCCACTCGTTACGATGAAGGGTATGGAATTTCAATCAGGACTATTGACGAGGCCGCCGCTTCGGGGGTCAAGCTCATTATAATCCTTGATTGTGGAATAAAGGCGATAGAAGAGATTAAGTATGCGCGTGAACTCGGTATCGATTTCATAATATGCGACCATCACGTGCCCGACGAGGAGCTGCCTCCTGCTGTGGCTATACTGAATCCCAAACTTGAGGGGAGCACCTATCCGTGTCCCCATCTGTCGGGTTGCGGTGTGGGCTACAAGTTTATGCAGGCGTTTTCGATGAGCAACGGCATCAAGTCCAATGAGCTTGAGGGCATGCTCGACCTTGTCGCAGTAAGCATTGCCGCCGACATAGTGCCCATGGTGGGCGAGAATCGCATAATGGCCTATTGGGGATTGAAGCGCCTCAGCTCAAATCCTAACGTGGGATTGCGTGCGATAATAAAGATATGTCAGCTCAACAACCGTGAAATCACCATCAGCGATGTAATCTTCAAGATTGGTCCGCGCATCAATGCATCGGGTCGCATGCAGAGCGGTCGCGAGGCCGTGGAACTGCTTGTGTCGCGTGACTTCGCCGAGGCCTATCAGAAGGCTAAGAACATCGACCAGTATAATAAGGATCGCAAGGAACTTGACAAGCGCATAACCGAGGAGGCCAATGCCATAATCGAGAGTCACGACACATTGCTGAATGACAAAAAATCGATAGTCATCTACAATAAGGACTGGCATAAGGGTATAATAGGCATCGTTGCGTCGCGACTTACCGAGCTTTACTACAAGCCTTCGGTTGTGCTGACGCTCTCCAACGGTCTTGCCACCGGTTCTTCGCGCTCGGTTCAGGGATTTGATGTGTACAGCGCCATCGAAGCGTCACGTGACCTTCTTGAGAACTTTGGCGGACACACTTATGCCGTGGGACTGTCGATGAAAGAGGAGAACATCCCGGAATTCCGACGCCGCTTCGAGGAGTATGTCGCACAGAACATATTGCCTTCGCAGCTGACTCCTCAGCTCGATATCGACGCTTACCTTACGTTTGCCGAGATAACGCCCGAATTCCTGGGATTGCTGCGTAAGTTCAATCCATTCGGCCCCGGCAATCAGAAACCGGTGTTCTGCTCTCGCGGTGTACTCGATTTCGGAACAAGCAAGCTCGTAGGAAAGCATCTTGAGCACATCAAGCTTGAGCTTGTCGACAATACATCGGGAAAGGTTATGAACGGCATAGCGTTCAATATGGGCAAATACTTTGAACATATCCATGCTCGCAAACCGTTTGACATCTGCTATACTATAGAGGAGAACAAGCATCAGAATTCCTCTAACTCGATTCAGCTTCAAGTAAAGGAGATAAGGGTAGTCACCGAGTGAAGCGGGCTCTCATCCATGACATCCTCAAGCGATATTGGGGTTACGACTCTTTCCGTCCAAGGCAGGAGGAGATAATCATGTCGGTCCTTGACGGGCGTGACACTCTCGGACTGCTGCCTACCGGAGGGGGAAAGTCGCTTACTTTTCAAGTGCCGGCAATGGTGTTCGAGGGAATAACCGTTGTCGTCACGCCCCTTATCTCGTTAATGAAGGATCAGGTCGACAACCTAAGGGCGGCGGGCATTCGAGCCGTGTGTCTGCACTCGGGACTGTCACGTGCCGAGCACCGGCTTGCTCTTGACCGATGCCGTCTTGGCAAAGCCAAATTGATGTATGTTTCGCCTGAAAAGCTGCAGTCGGCTACATTCATCGACCAGTTGCGTTCGATGGATGTCAGCTTCCTTGTTGTCGACGAGGCTCATTGTATATCGCAATGGGGCTATGATTTCCGCCCATCCTATCTGAAGATAAGTCTTATACGTGAGCTGTTCCCCGACATACCGGTTCTTGCGCTCACGGCATCGGCTACACCTGTAGTCGTCGATGACATAATGGATAAGCTCGGCTTCAAGGAGCGCAATGTCTACGCCCGCAGCTTTTCGCGTGACAATCTCTCCTACATTGTACGCAATGACTTTGACAAGGAGCGACGGCTGATCAGTGTGCTCACCAACACATCGGGAAGCGCCATTGTGTATGTGAGGTCACGCCGTCGCACAAGGGAGATTGCCGACATGCTTGTGCGTAACGGCATATCGGCCGACTACTATCATGCAGGACTTGATGCTACCGAAAAGAATGAGAAGCAGAACAGCTGGAAGACTGACGGCGTACGCGTTATGGTCGCCACAAATGCTTTCGGAATGGGCATCGACAAGCCCGATGTAAGAACCGTGGTTCATTACGACATTCCATCGTCACTTGAGGAGTACTATCAGGAGGCGGGTCGAGCTGGACGTGACGGAAAAGAGTCCTTTGCTGTTCTGCTTGTGTCACGTGCCGACAAAGGCAGGCTTACAAGGATGCTTTCCGAAATGTTTCCTCCTAAGGATTTCATACGCAGAGTGTATGAACTGGCGGGAAATTTCGTCAATGTAGCGGTAGGCGACGGTTATAATTCGGTGTACGAGTTCAATTTCGCACTGTTCCTGAAAACCTACGATTTGCCCCCGCTTGCCACACGAAGTGCCATGCGGTTGCTTACACAGGCCCAGTACTTTGAATTTGTCGAGGAGGTGACGATGCAATCGCGCGTTATGATAACGGCCAATAAAAGCGAGTTGTACTCAGTTAAGCTTGATGAAGCGGGTGAGCGCGTGTTCAATATGTTGTTGCGGAGTTACACGGGCCTGTTTGCCGACTTTGTATACATAAATGAATCGGTTATCGCCCGGCGTGCTGATGTCGACGAACAGAAAGTATATGAAACGATGCTTCAGCTTTCGCGTATGCACATATTGCAGTATGTGCCTCGCAAGAGCACTCCTTATTTATATTACACCACATCACGCGAGTTGCCAAAGTATATCGATATGCCCCGAAGCGTCTATGAGGAGCAGTACAAGCGCCTTAAGGAGCGCATTGAGGCGATGAAGCGTTTCTCGTTTGGTGACGATGATTGTCGAGTCAACGTTATGTTGCGTTACTTCGGCGAGAAGCCCGAGGAGCCATGTGGCAAGTGTGATGTGTGCCGCACCCGTAAACGTAATCGCTTGACAAAGGGTGACAGGCAGTCAATCAGGGATTCCATCATATATATGGTAGGTAACGCTCCTCGTACTCTCGACTACATTGTAGCTGAGTCGCGATATTCCGAAGAGGATGTAATCGAGGCCGTTAGATCGTTGTTGTCATCGCACATTCTGTCGATTGACGACAATGACATGATTTCATTGACCCGCAAATTCTGAATTGTCGAATAACCGAAAAAATGGTAATAAAACCCATAATTATGGTTTTCATGATTGCTTCAACGAGGCTAATTTTGTATCATGAAAATAAGACTCGCAATTACCGCTGTCATATTATTGTCGATATGCGGCACTTTGACAGCAAAAGAAACCGAAAATAACTATATGGATAATCTGAAACTTACGCAAGCATGGGACAAGAAGTTCCCGAAGAGAGACAAGGTCAATCATCGTAAAGTCACATTCATTAACCGTTTCGGCATCGAACTGGCTGCCGACATTTATGAACCTGAGGGCATGAGCGGCAAGCTGTCGGCTTTGGCTGTTGCCGGTCCTTTCGGCGCGGTCAAGGAACAGGTGTCGGGAAGATATGCGCAGGCTATGGCTGAGCGCGGTTTTGTGACTATGGCCTTTGATCCTTCGTTTACGGGAGAGAGCGGCGGTGAGCCCCGCAACACGGCTTCGCCCGACATAAACACCGAGGATTTTTCGGCCGCTATAGATTATCTTGCGACATTGCCGGAGGTTGATGCCGATAGGATTGGTATAATCGGTATTTGCGGATGGGGAGGCATGGCTCTAAATGCGGCTGCTATTGATACACGCATCAAGGGTACCGTAACATCGACAATGTATAATATGAGTGAGCAGATGCACAACGGTTATCAGTTTGCACCTGTTTCTGCCGCTGATTTGCTCAAGACAAAGATCGCTATTAACGCCCAGCGTACAGCCGATGCTCTCGCCGGAAAACCGGAATATGTAGGAGGTTTCCCAAAAGAGCGTCCGGTCGATGTGCCGCAGTTTATGCTTGATTACTGGGACTTCTACATGTCGCCCGAAAGAGGATATATCGATCGTGCTCCGGCATGTTCCACAGGATGGACAAAGACAACGCCGCTGGCATTTATCAACACGCCCCTCGACACATTTATAGAAGATATTATTACACCGGTGCTGTTGATTCACGGCGAGAAAGCTCATTCCCGCTACTTCAGCGAAGAGGCGTTTATAAGACTCAAAGGCGACAACAAGCATCTTATGATTATACCCGGAGCAAATCACACCGACCTCTATGACAATCTTGATGTCATGCCTTACGATGAGATAGAACAATTTTTTAAGAGTAACATGAAGTAAGTGATAGTGCGATAAAAAACTGATTTATATGACAAACTTTTTAAACCAACAATGAATCGCATATTTTTTACAATCGTTTCAATATTAATGACATTAATCCCCGTTATGGCACAACAGAAAATAATACAGACTGCGGGCCGTCAGCAGCTTGGCGACTTCGCCCCGGAGTTTGCGCATCTCAACGACGACATACTTTTCGGCGAGGTATGGAGCCGCAACGACCTCCTTTCGTTGCGCGACCGCAGCCTTGTGACAATAACATCGCTCATCTCGATGGGCATAACCGACAATTCGCTTAAATATCATTTGATGACAGCGAAGCAGAACGGCATAACCCGCACCGAGATTGCTGAAATCATCACCCACATAGCCTTTTACGCAGGATGGCCTAAAGCGTGGGCCGCGTTCAATATCGCCAAAGAGGTGTGGAACGACGACATCAAAGGCGATGATGCCAAAGCTGCTTTTGCCCGCACGATGATATTTCCTATTGGTGAGCCTAATACGGCATATGCCAAGTATTTCACTGGCAACAGCTATCTTGCCCCCATATCCACTGAACAGATACCGTTTTTCAATGTCACTTTCGAACCGGGATGCCGCAACAACTGGCACATCCACAAGGCTGAGAAGGGCGGCGGTCAGATGCTCGTAGGCGTTGCCGGCCGCGGCTGGTATCAGGAGGACGGCAAGTCCGCCGTGGAGATACTTCCCGGCACTGTAATCCATATTCCAGCCAACGTAAAGCACTGGCATGGAGCGACTGAAGATTCATGGTTTGCTCATCTCGCCTTTGAGATACCAGGAGAAAAAACCGAAAACGTATGGCTTGAACCGGTTAACAATGAAGAATACAATAAACTTGAATCACGATGAACCGATTTATTTGCACGTTACTGATGATTGGTTCAATGTTTCTCAGTTCATGCGCCCAAAACAACAATATATCTGATATGGATAAGGAAAATAATAGTGCCTTGATAGTTTATTACTCTGAAACAGGTACTACCGAGGCTATTGCAAAAAAGATATCGCAAGTCACCGGCGCCGACCTCTATCGTATAGAGCCGGAACAACCCTATACCTCGGCCGACCTTGACTGGCAGGACAATAATTCCCGCTCTACCAAAGAGATGAATGACCGATCCGCGCGTCCGGCAATTAAGAACGGCAAGGTAAATCTTGATAATGTTGTTACTGTTTACCTCGGTTATCCGATATGGTGGGATCAAGCTCCTCGCGTCGTCAATACATTCATTGAATCCAACGACCTCTCAGGTAAGAAAATTATAACTTTCTGCACTTCAGGTGAAACCTTTATTGACGGAAGCGTGCGACAACTCAAATCGGCATATCCCGCTCTCGACTTCGTGAAAGGCAGACGCCTGAACGGAGCCTCAGTCAACGAAATCGAAAAATGGATTGCTTCCATGAAGAAATAGTAGAAGCACGACATACCTTTTGCGAAGAATCGCCGATATAGGAGTGATGGCGGTATCGTCAATATAGGTAAGTGGCGGAACTGTAGCGGATTACTGCATATTTGCTTTGCGGGCGAGCTCAAATAGCTCGGGATGGATGTGACAATATCCGTCGGGATTCTTGTCGAGATAGTCCTGATGATACTCCTCGGCAGGGTAGAAGTTTTTGAGTTGCATTATCTCCACGACTACAGGACGGTCGTAATCCTTGGCAAGACGGGTTACCGTGTCGATTATGATGTGTTGCTGCTCGGCGTTGGTGTAGTATATGCCGGTGCGGTACTGTGTGCCTTTGTCGCCACCCTGGCGGTTTAGCGAAGTAGGGTCTATCGACTTGAAATATAGCTCGATTAGGAATTCGAGGCTCACGACGGCAGGATCGTATTGAACTTCCACACCCTCGGCGGCCATGGTCATGCCCGTACACACTTCGTGATAGGTGGGATGGGGGATGGTGCTGTTGGCATATCCTACGCAGGTGTTGACAACTCCTTTTATCTGTTTGAAATAGTGCTGGGTGCCCCAAAAGCATCCTCCGGCAAAGTATACGGTAAGCATTTGTTTATATATTAAGGGTTGAGGGGATGCAGATTCATTTTTGCGGCTACTTGGTGCATATATTCAAGGGCCGCGTCACGCTCGTTGGGGATTACCCCGTCGAGTATGGCATTCTTGATGCTCTCTTTTATTTGCCCTACTTCGCGTGAAGGCGACAGGCCGTATATCTCCATGATCTCCTCGCCCGATACCGGCGGCTGGAAATTGCGGATGCGGTCTTTTTCCTCCAACTCCACCATTTTGCGCCTTACGAGTGCGAAATTGTCGAGAAACTGTCGCACCTTGACCTGGTTTTTGGAGGTTATGTCGGCTTCGCACAGTGTCATGAGCTCATCGATGTCGTCGCCTGCGTCAAAGAGCAATCGCCTTACGGCCGAATCGGTTACTTCGTCTTCGACCAATGCAATGGGACGCATGTGCAGCTCTACGAGTTTCTGCACATATTTCATCTTCTCGTTGAGCGGAAGTCGCAGATTCCTGAATATGCGCGGAACCATCTTGGCCCCGATGAAGTTGTGGTTGTGGAAAGTCCATCCCGATTTTCCGTCCCATCGTTTTGTCACGGGCTTGGCGATGTCGTGCAACAGGGCACCCCAGCGAAGCCACACATTGTCGCTCTTGCGTGCCACGTTGTCGAGCACGGTAAGGGTGTGGTAGAAGTTGTCCTTGTGTCCACGGCCGTTGACCGTTTCAACTCCCTTCATCGCTTCAAGTTCGGGCAGAATGTAGGAGAGGAGTCCGCAGTTCATGAGGAGCGTCCAGCCTATCGAGGGGACAGGCGACGACATTATCTTCATCAACTCATCGGCGATGCGTTCGTGGGATATAATCTTGATTCGTGACGCATTGCGGCTTATTGCCTCGAATGTTTCATCGTAGATGGTGAATCCGAGTTGAGTGGCAAAGCGTATAGCACGCATCATGCGCAGCGGGTCGTCGCTGAACGTTATATCGGGGTCAAGGGGCGTGCGTATCAGCTGACGGTCGAGGTCGCCTACTCCGTCATAGGGGTCGATCAGCTCACCGAAGTTGTCACGGTTTACGCTCATTGCCATGGCGTTTATAGTGAAGTCACGCCTCGACAGGTCGTCGTCGAGAGTGCCGTCCTCAACTACGGGTTTGCGGCTGTCGTGACTGTAGGACTCGCGACGCGCTCCAACAAATTCAAGCTCCGTGTCCCGGAATTTCACTTGCGCCGTTCCGAAATTCTTGAACACGTTACATCGCGCTCCCCGTCCGAGATGCCTGGCTACAGCTTCGGCCACCTCGATTCCGCTGCCTACGGTCACAAAGTCGATGTCCTTGGAGTGTCGACATAGGAACAAGTCGCGTACATAACCGCCTACGACATAGCATTGGCGGTTCATGGAATCGGCAATAGAGCCTACTGAATGAAAGAGAGGTGTATCTATCTTCTGTGACGGGGTCATTTACTGAATGGTGATGTTAGTCAAGACTTATTATGTGCTCGGGAGCATTGGTTATGCGCTCAAGCCCGTTTGCGGTGACGATGTAGGTGTTTTCGATGCCTACGGCTCCAACCTGCGGGATTACAAACTTGGGTTCAAGGGCAATCACGTTGTTGAGCTGCAGGATGTCCTTGGAGCGTGGAGCTATTACCGGGAGCTCGTTTATCTCGATACCCACGCCGTGACCTATGAATCCTGCTTTTTGGGCATGGCCCATGAAATAGTGTTCAAGGCCGTGTTGCGTCACAATCTCGATTGCGCGTTCATACAGCTGTGATGCCGGAGTGTCGGGGATGCCGAGTTTCTCAAGTTCGCGACATATCTTTATCGAGCACTCATGGGCTTCGGAGGCGAGAGGCTCTACATTGCCGAGCGAGAATACACGAGTCATGTCGGTCATATAGCCGGTGAAGTTACCGTTGGCATCGACCATGACGGTCATGCCGGGCTTTATTATCGTGCCGTTGGCTCCTACGGGCAGTGACGGATCAAGACCTCCGCCTCCCATTGCAAAGTCATAGGGGGTGGGGGTGTCGGCATTCTCACCGGTGAGAATGTTGCACATGAAAAGCTCCATCGACCCTCCGCTTATGCGGAATTGTCCGAGGCACCCTTCAAGACGCGAGGCGCGCTCAATCTCTATTTGCAGCTCTATGTCGCTCATTCCGTCCTGATAGAGGTTGGGGATGTGCTTATAGACCATGGCGTGTTTCACACCCGAACGGCGAAGCATTTCCAGTTCAAAAGGTGTCTTGACGGCGCGTGACACACGCAAAACCTGCGACGCATTGCTTATGGTCGAGGATGGGAACAGCTTCGACAGCCTCTCGGCGGTCATGTAGTCGGTCACGCTCAGTTCAAGGCCGAGGTTGCGCGGCTGCTCGATGCCTTTAGCCTCGAGGTATTCGGCAATTTGTTCGGGCTTGCGGATGTAGTGGATGTTGTCGCCTTTCAGCTCAACTGGGCGTCGGATGAAATAAGTGACATCACCGTCGGCCGGCAGGTAGACATAGCCGTTTATCACACGGCCTGTAACATAATATATGTTGGCATTGTCGGTTATGAGAATGGCGTCAAGGTTCTGTTGAGCCATGGCGCTGCGTATCTTGGCAATGCGGAGGTTGATTTCGTCAATCGGGGTCAATGCATGTAATTCCATAATTGAATTTTGGTTTTTGGCCAACTATGGGCCGTGGTTGTCATTTCTTAGGAGAAACGAATGTAATACCTATTTGTTCAATGTCGCATAGTGTGTCGACACGCATTATGTGTCTGACCATTATCGGAGAGCCGTTGATTATTGACGCGGGATATTGCACCGTGTCGCTGTATTGGTAGCTTGCGCCAAATCCGTTGCCGTGCCATCGGCCGTAAATGTCGGCGAGCTCAAGGTTTACCGTGTCGCGTCGCACAATGCCTTCGGGCGTGTTACGTGTAACTTCCAGCCACAGGTTGCTGAACTCGTATTCATTGTTGTGGCGTATTGCCACAGTGAGTAACCCGGTGGCTATGGAGTCCTCGATTGACGGGACGAATTTGACTGTGTCATCGTAAATCCAGCCTTTGACAGGCAGATTCCTGAATTCACTAAAATCATTGTGCCCGGGAACGCATGCTCCCAGACACAATGTCATTATTGTTATTATGGAAAGTATTTTAAGCGGGTGTGTCATTGCTCGGTTGAGTTGACGGTTTGTTTCCGTTGTCGCGACGGTTATTGCCGTCACGTTGCGGCTGGCGATTGTCGTTGCGCTTGTTGTCGCGCTTGGGCTGCTGGCGTTGACCGTTGTTGTCGGGCCTTGGCTGCCGGTTGTTGCCTCCCTCCTTGCCGGGGTTGCCGTTGGGCTTCGGCGGTCGAGGCTGGCGCTGTTGTTGCTGTCCTTGTTTGGGCTCGCTTCCTTCTTGCCTGCTGCGTTCCTTGGGCTGATTGGGTTGCTGGTTATTGTTGTTGCTGTTGTTGCTCTTGCGCTTCTTTTTCTTCGCCTTGTCAAATCGGGTTACGCTGTCTTGTCCTACAAGCTCGACAAACTCCTTGGGGGCCTTGGGCTTTTCGTTGTCCTCCAACGCCAGCTTTTCGGGCTTCTCACCGCGCTTGTTCATTGTGATCACCTCAAATGCCCTGTCGGCGCTTATCGTCACCAGATTGGCCGGCATCGACTTGTCGGTCGAGTAGGTTATCTCACGCTTGAATATATCGGTCTTGAAGTGATAGTAGGTGCTGTCGAGTGTCTCAAGGGCGATTTCACGCGAAGGCATGCGCTTTACGCTTTCGACATAGGTGTCGACCTCGAAGTTGAGGCAACATTTCAGCTTGGCACACTGTCCGGCAAGTTTCTGGGGATTGAGCGATATGTCCTGATAGCGTGCAGCGCTTGTGGCTACCGACACGAAGTTGGTCATCCAGCTCGAGCAGCACAGCGGTCGTCCGCACGGTCCTATACCGCCGATGCGACCCGCTTCCTGGCGGGCACCGATCTGCTTCATCTCTATTCTCACCTTAAATGTTTCGGCAAGAACCTTGATGAGCTGTCGGAAGTCGACACGCTCGTCGGCGATATAGTAGAATATCGCCTTGTTGCCGTCGCCTTGATACTCGACATCGCCGATTTTCATGTTCAGCTTGAGGCTTTCGGCGATTTTGCGCGAACGTATCATCGTGTCGTTCTCCTTGGCTTTGGCTTCTTCATACTTTTCAAGGTCGTTGGCCTTTGCCTTTCGGAATATTCGGCGTATTTCGGCATCGGGACGCACATTGGCCTTCTTCATCTGGATAGCCACAAGGCGTCCGGTGAGCGTCACCATGCCAATGTCATGACCCGGCGAAGCTTCTACGGCAACCATGTCGCCGATGGAGAGCTGCAGGTTGGATGAGTTTTTGTAAAAACCTTTTCGGGTGTTCTTGAACTGGACCTCGACCATGTCGAAGTCGGCATATCCGCCGGGAATGTCATCGAGCCAGTTGTAACAATGCAACTTGCCTCGCGGAGCGCATTTGCTGCTGCAATTGCCTTCCGTGCACTTGGAGCATCGGTCACATTCCGACAACTCGCGACGGCATTTGTCGTCAAATTCTTTTGCCATAGTACTCTCTTAATGAAAGATTACTTGGCGAAGCTTACCGAACGAGTTTCGCGGATTACGGTTATCTTTACTTGGCCCGGATAGGTCATTTCGTCCTGAATGCGCTTAGCGATTTCAGCCGACAGCTTTTCGGTTTCGACATCGTCGATCTTGTCGGCTCCTACGATTACGCGGAGCTCGCGTCCGGCCTGGATGGCATAGGTCTTTATTACTCCGGGATAGGAGAGTGCAAGCTGCTCAAGGTCGTTGAGGCGCTTGATGTAGGCTTCCACGATTTCGCGGCGGGCGCCAGGACGGGCGCCTGATATGGCGTCGCACACCTGTACGATGGGAGCAAGCAGTGTTGTCTGCTCGATTTCGTCATGATGGGCGCCTATGGCGTTGCATATTTCGGGCTTTTCCTTATATTTCTCGGCGAGCTTCATACCCAGCAGTGCGTGGGGCAGTTCGGGCTCCTCGTCGGGCACTTTGCCTATGTCGTGCAACAGTCCGGCGCGACGGGCCTTCTTGGGGTTGAGTCCGAGTTCCGAAGCCATGATTGCACATAGGTTGGCTGTTTCGCGTGAGTGCTGGAGCAGGTTCTGTCCGTAGCTTGAGCGATATTTCATCTTTCCAACGAGGCGAATCAGGTCGGGGTGCAATCCGTGGATACCGAGGTCGATGGCGGTTCGTTTGCCGGTTTCCACGATTTCTTCTTCAATCTGCTTGCGCACCTTGGCCACCACTTCCTCGATGCGGGCCGGGTGGATGCGGCCGTCGGCCACGAGCTGATGCAGGGCGAGGCGGGCGATTTCGCGGCGCACGGGGTCAAATCCTGAAAGTACGATGGCCTCGGGGGTGTCGTCGACTATGATTTCAATGCCGGTAGCGGCTTCAAGTGCGCGTATGTTGCGGCCTTCGCGACCGATGATGCGGCCTTTGATTTCGTCGGAGTCGATGTGGAACACGGTGACCGAGTTTTCGATAGCCGTTTCAGTGGCTACACGCTGTATCGACTGCACTACGATGCGCTTGGCCTCCTTGTTGGCGGTGAGCTTGGCTTCATCCATGATGTCGTTGATGTAGCTGGCCGCTGCTGTCTTGGCTTCGTCACGCAGTGATTCGATTAATTTTTCCTTTGCTTCGTCGGCCGACAGTCCCGATATGTGTTCCAGGGTGTCCTGAGCGGTGCGGGTGAGCTTGTCGAGCTCGGTCTTCTGGCTTTCAAGCACTTGTGCCTGTGCGTCAAGGTTGGCCTTTATTGCTTCGTTTTCGTTGCGACGGCGGGCTATGTCGCCTTGCTGCTGATTAAGCTGCAGTTCGCGCTGCTTGATTCGGGCTTCAGCCGCTTGTATTTTGGTCAAGCGCTGGTTGGCTTGCTTTTCGGCTTCGGCTTTTATCTGTAGTTCTTCTTCGCGTGCTTCGAGCAGTTTCTTTTGCTTAATCATCTCTGATTCCTGTTGCGCCTCTTCGATGATTGTCTTGGCTTGGCTGCGTGCCGATGACTTCTGGATGGCCACTCCTATCGCCAATCCTATGACGGCCGCCGCTATGCCCACTAAGACGTATATTAATAACGATGTCATAAAATGGTATATAATAAATGGTTAAAAAAATTGCACCTTCAATTGTCGACATCCACGGCGGAATGCGGTGACAATTGTAAGTGCAGGTTAATACGCTCTAATACTGTGGGATAGAGCTGAGATAACTATATCATTCGACCTTCAGAAGCATTTGGTCGAGTTCGTCCTCAAATTGTGTCAGGACTTCTTGGGTGGCCTGTGACTGTCGGCGTTGCTCAAGGTACATCTTGGCAAACTGATAGGCCACCATGGCCAGAACTTCCTTTGAAGTCTTGTTTTTTTTGTAGGCTTCCATCCATTTGCTCCAGACGAGATTCACGTTATACTCGGCTGAACGAACGATTTCTTCCTCCTGAAGCTTCACCGACATGGCCATAGGGTCGAGGTCGGCAAGGCGTATAGTTATATTCAGTTTATCTTTCATTGCATCATTCGCTTAGTTCGGAGATGCATCTGTCGATTTCCCGCACTAACTCGGAAAGTTTGGCACGACTCATCTCAATATCCTTACGCGATGGAATCGCGGTAGTGACAATGGTCAGATATTCGACTCTGCGGTTTAATTCTTCGATTTCCTTGCGCATGTCGTAAACAGTTGTTTCCAACTCTTCTATCCGTGCCTGTGCCTCGTTTCTCTCTTTGAGAACGATAGAGTAGCGTTCTGTGAGCAATCGGGCTTTACGGCTTATGCGGTCAAGTGTTTGCTGCAGGTCGCTTGCCATTATTTCCAAGTTTTTACAAAAGTACTAAAAAATATTGTTGTTCCACAATTTTCCTGAAAAAAATTGCGTAAAAAGTTAGATCGGATTAAAGTACGGGGCTTAGCAGCCTTACGAGCGACTCCTTGATCTTTTGTGTCGCCGGTCGTTTGCGCCACTGGTTGGAGCTTACCCTCATGCACTTCTTCTGGTCCTCCAGAAATATTTCGCGCATGCGGCTGTTGACGGCATGGGAGTAGATGAACACGTTGCTCTCGAAGTTGTATTCAAAGCTTCGGAAGTCAAAGTTGGTGGAGCCTACCGACACAAACTCGTCGTCGACAATCACCGTCTTGGCGTGCATCATGCTTGGCTCGTAGAGATAGACCTTTATGCCCGAGCGCAGGCACTCCTGGATGTAGGAAAATGAGGCGTAAGTGAGTATTGATGAGTCGCTTCGGGCAGGAATCATGAGCCGCACATCGACTTTTGACAAGGCCACTGTCTGCAATGTGCGCAGCAGGCTCTCGGTGGGCAGGAAGTAGGGAGTCTGGATGTAGACACACTGTTTCGCTCCCGCTATGGCTTTGTGGAACATCATCGCGATGTTGCTCCAATGGCTTGTGGGGCCGCTCGTTAGCATCTGTATGCCCGATGTGAACCCCGGTGCGTCGGGAATGTTGGTATCGGTGGTTTCTTCAAGCAGCGGCTGACCCATGAAGCTCCAGTCGACGGCAAATGAGTATTGGAGCGCGCCTACGGCAGGACCTGTTATGCGCAAATGAGTGTCGCGCCACGGGCCTTCGCCGGTGCCGTAGATGTAACGGTCGGCGATGTTCATGCCGCCTATATAGCCTATGGTGCCGTCGATTATAACTATTTTGCGGTGGTTGCGCCAGTTTATGCGCGTGGCGAAGTGAGGGAATGTCACGCGGAAAAATGGATAGACCATTACGCCCGCTTCGCGAAGTTGCTTGAAAAACTTGTTTTTGGTCTTTATAGAGCCTATGTGGTCATATATTATCCTCACCTTGACCCCTTCGCGCGCCTTGCGCATGAGCAGTTCGCCTATACGGGTGCCTATGCGGTCGTCGTCGAAAATATAGTACTGCAGGTGTATGTATTGTCGCGCATTTTCGATGTCGGCCATGAGTGCATCGAATTTTGAGCGGCCCGAGGTGAATATCTCCACTTTGTTGCCGGGATAGTATATAGCTCCCGACAGGGTTTGCCCCAGTTTGACCTGCTGTATGCTCTCGTCGCTGAAAGGCATGGTGTTGATGTCGATGCTGCGAAACGACTCGCGCTTGCGCAGTCGCCTGCGGTTGCGCCGGGTGATCATGCGTGTGTTTTTCAGGCTTCGGCCGAAAAATATGTAGAAGATGACGCCGAGCACCGGCGCCATCAGTAGCACCGTTATCCACGCGAGCGACTTTACCGGATTGCGATTTTCCGATAGCACGACGGCTACGAGGCTTATTATGGTGCCAACGTAGGCGGCGATTAGCAGTGCGTAATACCAGGCCATTGATTTATTATGTGCATTAAATCATCCGCTAAGATAGTAAAAACTTGCTTAGCTTGTTCAGCATGGCGGTAAAAAAAATAGCGGAGATTGCAACATTGTGCAATCTCCGCTGATGAGCGTTATGTCAAATTCCGATTATTCGGCTACTACTTCAAAGGGAATCTCAACTGAAACTTCCTTGTGAAGCTTGATGGTGGCGTTGTATTTACCAACTTCCTTTACATTCTCCTTGAGAACGATGAGCTTGCGGTCGATGTTGTGACCGAGCTTCTCGAGAGCCTCGGCAATCTGGAGAGCGTTGACTGAACCGAATATTGTGCCGGTTGCGCTTGTCTTTGCTCCGATGGTGAGGGCTACTCCTTCAAGTGAAGCTGCAACAGCCTCGGCGTCGGCCTTGATCTTGGCGAGCTTGTGGGCGCGCTGGCGCTGATCCTCGGCAAGAACCTTGAGGGCTGCGGGGGTTGCGATGACTGCCTTTCCCTGGGGGATAAGGTAGTTGCGGCCGTAACCGCTCTTTACTTCAACGACATCGTCCTTGTATCCAAGGTTGTTAATGTCTTCTTTAAGTATAATTTTCATAATGTATTGTCTCCTTTAACGTTAAAGATTATTTCATCAAGTCGGTTACATAGGGAAGCAATGCCAAGTGACGGGCGCGCTTTACGGCCTGAGCCACGCGACGCTGAAACTTGAGCGAAGTGCCTGTGATGCGACGGGGAAGGAGCTTTCCTTGCTCGTTGAGGAACTTCTTGAGGAATTCGGGATCCTTGTAGTCGATATACTTGATGCCACTTCTCTTAAAGCGACAATATTTTTTCTTCTTAACGTCAACCGACAGAGGGGTGAGATAACGGATTTCTGATTGAGCTTGTGCCATGTCTTAGTTCTCCTTTACTTCTTGTGATGCATTATTTTTTGCTGCTCTCAGGCTGCGACGCTTGATGGCGTACTCTTCAGCGTACTTGTCAAGACGGAATGTGAGGAAACGCAGAACGCGCTCGTCGCGACGGAATTGAGTTTCGAGCTTCTTGATTACTTCGGGATTTGCGTCAAATTCCAAAAGTGTGTAGAAGCCGGTCGACTTCTTCTGGATGGGATAGGCAAGCTTGCGCAGTCCCCAGTTCTCTTCGTTGACAATAGCTCCGGCGTTGTCGGTGATGACTGCCTTGAACTTGTCTACCGCTTCCTTCATCTGAGCATCAGACAAAACGGGAGTTAAAATGAAAACGGTTTCGTAATGGTTCATGTTAAACGTTAATTAAAATGTTTTGTTAAAAATCGAGTGCAAAGGTATTGATTTTTTTTGGATTGCGCAAGTGAAGGACTGATTTTTAAGCTGTAAAAATCAAGAAGGCCGTCGCTGTTGTTGATGCGACGGCCTTACAATGTAATCTTTAAGTAGAGCGCAGGGCTTACTTGCGGATACCAAGCTCCTTCTGGGCGATGATTGCACGGTAGCGGTTGATGTCCTTTCTGATCAGGTAGTCGAGAAGACGACGACGCTTACCTACAAGTGCCTTAAGAGCGCGCGCAGTGGTATAATCTTTGTGATTTGACTTAAGATGTTCAGTCAAATGAGCAATACGAACCGAGAATAATGCTATCTGAGCTTCAGGTGAGCCAGTATCAGTCTTGCCCTTACCGTATTTCTCAAAGATTTCTACTTTTTCTTCAGAATTTAAATGCATTCTTAAAGGAATTAATAGTTAATAATTATGATAGTGCTCGCAAATGAGCGCACAAAGGTAGTGATTTATCCCGTTACGGCCAAATCCTTAGTCGAGATTTTTGCCTTTTGCGGGGTTGCGATAATGAATTTTGCCTTCAAGATACTCCTGAGTGGCAATCAGAGTGGGCTTCGGGAGCTTCTCGTAGTAGCGTGAAATCTCGATTTGCTCACGGTTTTCCGAAATTTCTTCGAGGTTGTCGTTGAGCGATGCAAACTCCTGCAGCTTCTTTTCAAGGTCGTGCTTCATCTCGCCGGCAATCTGGTTGGCGCGTTTGGCGATGATGCACACGGTTTCGTAAATGTTACCGGTGTCCTCCGACATCTTAATAAGGTCACGAGTCGTGGTCGTGAGGGGTGCATTGGATTTCTTGTAGTCCATTATTAATAATGTATAGTTGTGAGATTTATTCGTTTACGTATTTGCTGGCAATCTTCATTATGTTGTCGGCCTCCTTGCGGTTTTCCGAGTCGGGATAGTTGTTGATGAACGAGTAGTATTCATCGACTACATCGCGGAATCGGTCGGCTTTCTTCTCCTCGATACTTTGTGACGCTTCCTGATAGCGTGCTTTCAGTATGAGCATCTCAAGCTCCTCCTTGTACTTGGAGTAGGGGTAGTTCTTTATGGCGTTGCGGGCCACAATCACGGCCGACTCGTAGTTGTTGCCGCCGTAATTGCCGAGGTTGTAGTAGAGCTGTGCATTCTGTAGCTCCTTGAGGGTGAGCTTGTCCTGAAGCTCGAATATCGCGTTTTGTGCCACGGGCACTTTGTCGCTGCGCGGGTAGTAGTCGAGAAACGCCTGAAGCTCCTCGATGCCTTTTATGGTTTCGCTTTGGTCGAGCTGAGGTTCGGGCGAGTCGAGGTAGTAGCCGTAGCCCGAGTAGAAGCGTGCAAGCTCGGCATATTTGCCTTTGGGGTAGCGGCTGTAGTAGGTGTGGAAATAGAGCCCCGAGTTGTAGTAATCCTTGTTCTCGTAGTAGCTGAGGGCAAGTAGATAGAGCGATTCCTCGGCGTTTTTGGTGCCTTTGAGCTGCGTTACGATGTCGGTCAGCACGGTTGTGGCCTGGGTGTAGCGCTTCTGCTCGAATGCGCGGCGCGCGAAGTCGAGCTTCTCGTCGGGATTGGTGCTTTTTAATATTCGCTGGTACTCGCCGCATGATGTGAGGGCGAGCATTAGAACGGATAATGTTATATAAATGTATTTACGCATATATGCAATCAAATATTCAAGCTGCAAAGTTAAAAATAAATCGCGACAGGAGCAGAAAAATGTGCGCTTTTTTTGATGAAAAACGCTATTTGAGCTTTTTTAAGCTACAAAATTAATATAAATAGCCTCTCGTTTCGGCTTTTTTAGTTAAGTTTGCACTCTAAACTGACATCCTTGTCGGCGGCTCTTGTTTTAATCGCCGAGGGCCGGCTGCTGCAACCGGATTGTCGATAAATTGATTTTACGCGTGGAAGACAAAACTGACAAAAAGACTAATAAGCCGGTTGACTTCATAAAAAAACATCCGATACTGTTCAATCTGCTGTTGATAGTGCTTGTCGGGTGTGGCATCATCTGGCTTACACTCGTGGCGTTGGATGTGTGGACAGGTCACGGCGAATATCGCGTGGTTCCCGACATGAAAGGGCTGAGCTATGAGCAGGCCGTGAAGGCGCTTGATGAAGCCGGACTTCGTGCCGAGCTCTCCGATTCGATCTATGACTCATCGACTCGTCCGGGCACGGTGCTTGAGCAGTCGCCAAAGGTCAATGCCAAGGTAAAGCCCAACCGCACTGTCTATCTCACTATAAATGCCTTTTCACCGAGAATGATTTCGGTGCCGAGCCTCACCGACATGTCGTTGCGACAGGCACGTTCAACTCTTGAGGGACTTGGATTTGAGAAAATAAGGGAACTTTATGTCCCGAGCGAATACAAGGATTTGGTGCTCGGCGTCAGGTTCAACGGTATCGAGCTGGATCCCGGAGCGCGTGTTCCGGCATCGGCTTCGCTTACCATAGTGGTTGGCGAGGGCATAACCGAGGAGTCATCCGACACAATTGTTGACATGGCTGTTGCCGATGACACAGAGGCCGAGGTGCTCGACCTTGATTGATGAAAAACCGAGAATCGTTTCAATTATTATGCAAGACTCAGCCCCGCAGAGTAAGCCGATGACCGATGATGACGACGAACTCGATGCCCTGGAAGGTGTCGACGGCGTCGAGGGTGATGACGGCGGCGGACTATATGAACATTTCCGTTTTGTAGCCGATAAGGGACAGCAGCTGCTGCGTGTCGACAAGTTTCTTGTGGCGCGCATCGAGAAGTCGTCGCGTAACCGCATACAGCAGGCCGCCGATGCCGGGTGTATTCTCGTCAACGGCAAGCCGGTGAAATCCAACTACCGCGTGAAGCCTCTCGATGTGGTGAGCGTGGTCATGGACCGTCCGCGTTACGAGCTTGAGATAATAGCCGAGGATATTCCTCTCGACATCGTGTACGAGGACGAGCATCTGCTCGTGGTCAACAAGCCTGCCGGGCTTGTGGTGCATCCCGGTCACGGCAACTATCACGGCACTCTTGTAAACGCGCTGGCATTTCATTTCCGCGACAATCCCGACTATGATGTCAACGACCCGAGAATGGGACTTGTGCACCGAATAGACAAGGACACCTCGGGACTGCTGGTTGTGGCCAAAACTCCCGATGCCAAGACCCATCTCGGCAAGCAGTTCTTTAACAAGACCACCAAGCGTGAGTATGTGGCCGTTGTGTGGGGACAGCCTCGTCCGGCTTCTGGGCGCATCGAGGGCAACATCGGACGCAGCCTGAAGGACCGGCTGCAGATGGCGGTGTTCCCCGAGGGCGATTACGGCAAGCATGCCGTGACCCATTACGACACAGTGGAGCCGCTCGGCTATGTAAGCGTGGTGAAGTGTGTGCTCGAAACGGGCCGCACCCATCAGATAAGGGTTCACATGAAGCACATCGGACATCCCCTTTTCAATGACGCGCGTTACGGCGGCGACCAGATACTTCGAGGCACTCCCGGAGGGAAGTACAAGCAGTTTGTGGCTAATTGCTTTGCCGTGTGTCCGCGACAGGCGCTCCATGCCCGTACATTGGGCTTTGTGCATCCCGAAACCGGAGAGGAAATGTTTTTTTCGGCACCCGTGCCACCCGACATGACAGAGCTCATCGAAAAGTGGCGAAACTACAATCAGGGCTCCGAGTGATTAAAATTTCGTAAAGAAATTGCAGTGCTTCATGATTTTCTAATGTAAAATTGTTATCTTTGAGGAATTTGGATATTTCCATATTATTATAGAAATACAGACATGAATAAGGAAGAACAACTTTTTAATGATATCTGTCCCTATCCCGACAGTATGTTCCATGAAAAAATGGAGCACCTTGTAAAGGAACCGGGTTTTGAACATGCCGTAAAATGGGTTCTGCCGCAGGTCGATTTTCAGGAGTTCTGTAAAGAGCTGCTGCAGGTACAAGATAAAGAAACTTTCCAGCGAAAGATAATGTGGCCGTTCTTGGAGATGTTGGCCGCAAAAACCACTTCGGGCGTAACTATGGACGGTGTGGAGAATATAGATTGCTCAAAAGCCTATACTTTCATCACCAATCATCGTGACATAGTGCTCGACACATCATTCCTTAACTTGTGCTTCCTGCGTGCGGGACTTCCCACCACTGAGGTTGCCATAGGAAGCAATCTGTTGATCTACGAGTGGATAAGCGACCTCGTGCGCCTCAACAAGAGCTTCATCGTAAAGCGCAATCTGCCGCGTGCAAAGGCTCTTGAGGCTGCAAGCGAGCTCTCGGCCTACATCCACTATGCCGTAAGCGACCGCCGTCAGTCGGTGTGGATTGCCGAGCGTGAGGGACGAAGCAAGGATTCAAGCGACCTTGCCCAGGACAGCTTGATAAAGATGCTCGGATTGGCCGGCGAACATGATTTCCACGACAATCTGATGGAAATAAATCTTATGCCCGTGTCGATTTCCTATGAGTATGACCCCAACGACTATCTGAAAGCTCGTGAGTTCCTGCTGAAACGCCGCAATCCCGATTTCAAGAAGTCGCAACGCGACGACCTCTTCAGCATGGAAACCGGACTGCTTCAGCCCAAGGGACGCGTACATTACACTGTAGGCAACACGTTGACCGATGAACTTAAGGAGTTGCCCAACGACCTCGACAAGACTTCGATAGCGCGTGATGTGTGTCAATTGATTGACTGCCAAATACATTCGGGTTTCAAGATATTCCCCATCAACTACATTGCCTACGACAAGCTGCACGACACCGATGAGTTTGCCTGTCACTACAATGCCGACGATGTGGTCGGTTTCGAGCGATATATCGACGAGCAGTTGGCAAAAGTGGAGGATGTTCCCGACCTGACTGCCGACGATATGGCCTATATGCAGAAGATGATGCTCACCATGTATGCCAATCCTTTGAAAAACAAGATGTCGGCAAGCCGTTATTGCCGAAAGTAGTTGAACCGGTAATTATAATGAAAACGATATGCGTCTGCCTATCTTAACAATGATAATCCTGATAGTTGTCAATGTTTTTGTCGACATCTATATATGGCGATGCATCGTGAATAAAGAGCGCAAGCGTTGGCCCGGTGTGGTCTATGCATGGAGCTCGTTGTTCTTCATCATCTTCATCATCGTCACCGTGGCGTTGCCTCGGCGAAGCGGCAGCGATGCAGTGTTGCTTGCCGTGATGTGGATGCTCTATACCTACCTGTCGGTCTATATCTCCAAATACGTTTTCTGTATAATAAGTTTCATCGGCCTTATTCCGCGGCTGTGGCGCGGAAAGCGTTGGAAGGCCATGAACATTATAGGATCGGTGGCCGCGATAGCTGTATTTGTGACTATGTGGTGGGGCGCGTTGATTAATCGCACCCGCTACCAGATAAAGGAGGTGGTGATTGAATTTGCCGACTTGCCCGACGCTTTCGACGGGTATCGCGTGCTTCAGTTCTCCGATTTCCATGTTGGTACTTATGGCTCCGACACGACTTTTGTCAGCGAAATAGTTGATGTAATTAACAATCAACGTGCCGACCTGGTGCTGTTTACCGGCGACATAGTGAACCGTCGCACCGATGAACTGTTGCCTCAGGTCAAGCCTCTGTCACGGCTCAAGGCTGCCGACGGAGTCTATTCGATTCTTGGCAACCATGACTACGGTGACTATAAGAAATGGCCGTCGGCCGAGATGAAGAGCGAAAACATGGACATGATGTACAGGCTGCAACGTGACATGGGATGGAATCTGATGAACAACCGGTCGGAGTACATAAGACGCGGAAATGATTCTATCGCGCTTATTGGGGTTGAAAACTGGGGCGACCCGCCTTTTACTGTGTATGGCGACCTCGACAAGGCTTATCCCATGCAGTCCGACAGTACATTCAAGATTCTGATGACCCACAATCCCGCCCATTGGAGTGAAAAGATAGCCGATAACGACACCGTCAACATCGCCCTGTCGCTGTCGGGTCACACTCATGCCATGCAATGCCAGATTGGTTCATGGTCACCCGCTGAGTGGCGATATGACAATTGGGGCGGATTATACGACGATTTATCTTCACGACATAAACTTTATGTAAACATCGGGCTCGGTACGGTGGCGTTGCCGGCACGTATCGGTGCGACTCCCGAAATAACTGTATTAACACTACGAAAGGCTCATTGATTATATCCATGACTAATGACTATTCCTCTATTATTGCACAAGAATTGAATATTCCGCGCAAGTCGGTCGCGGCAACTATAAAACTCCTTGACGACGGTGCGACAATACCGTTTATAAGCCGTTATCGCAAGGAGGCCACCGGAGCCCTTGACGAAGTCGGGGTGCACAACGTGCAGCTGCGTTACGAAGCTTTGAAGGCGTTGGCCAAGCGCAAGGAAACTATTCTCGACACCATAAAGGAGCAAGGTAAACTCACAGCCGAGCTTAAACGCCGCATAGAGGAAACTCTCGATTCGGCAACACTCGAGGATTTGTATATGCCTTTCCGCCCTCGCAGGCGCACACGTGCCCAGATGGCCGCCGAGAAGGGGCTTGAACCGCTTGCACGCATGATAATGGCGCAGAATCTCGATGATGCCGCAAGTGCTGCCAAGCGATTCAAGAACGACGAAGTGCCCGATGTCGACAGCGCCATTGCCGGTGCTTGTGACATAATGGCCGAGTGGATGAGCGAAAGCGAAAAGGCGCGTTCGATTGTAAGGTCGCGTTACATGCGCAATGCCGTGATATCGTCCAAAGTGGTGAAGGGCAAGGAGGAGGAAGGTCGCAATTACGAAAATTACTATGATTTCTCTTCGCCGTTGCGCACTTGCACATCCCATCGCCTACTGGCCATACTGCGTGGTGCCGATGAGGGATTTCTCAAGGTCACGGTGACAATCGACGATGACGAGATGATCGACCGACTGTCACGCCTGTTTGTCAAGGCCGGTACATCCGATAAGATAGCCTCGCTGATGCGACTCACCGTGAAGGACAGTTACAAGCGTCTTATAAAGCCGTCGATTGAGAGTGAAGCGTTGGCCGCCGCCAAGGTGCGTGCCGACGATGCCGCGATAGCCATGTTTGCCGAAAATGTGCGTCAGCTTCTTCTCGCGCCTCCGTTGGGACGCAAGAGAGTGCTTGCCATCGATCCTGGTTTCCGCACCGGATGCAAGATTGTGTGTCTTGACGAGCAGGGCAATCTGATGCACACCGAGGTAATCTATCCCAATCCGCCACAGAACGATTTCCACGGAGCCGCCTTTAAGCTGAGCCGTCTTGTGGAATCCTACCGCATCGATGCCATAGCCGTAGGTAACGGCACGGCAAGCCGCGAAACCGAGAAGTTCCTGGAGTCGTTGCGTTATCCCCGCAAGATTCAGATATTTGTCGTGAGCGAGAACGGCGCTTCCATATACTCGGCCTCCAAGGTCGCGCGTGACGAGTTCCCCGATTACGATGTCACGGTGCGTGGAGCCGTGTCGATCGGCCGCAGGTTGATCGACCCTCTTGCCGAACTGGTGAAGATTGATCCCAAGTCGATAGGGGTGGGGCAGTATCAGCACGATGTCGACCAGAATAAGTTGAAGGAGGCACTGAACTATACGGTGGAAAGCTGTGTCAACATGGTCGGCGTCAATGTCAACACTGCGTCACGTGAGCTGCTCTCCTATGTATCGGGTATCGGGCCGGCACTTGCTTCCAACATTGTGGCTTATCGGGCTGAAAACGGTGATTTTCGCAGCCGCAGGGAGCTGCTCGGCGTTCCTCGCATGGGTGAAAAGGCATTTCAGCAGTGTGCCGGATTCCTGCGTATTCCCGGTGCCGACAATGTGCTCGACAACACAGCCGTGCATCCCGAGCGTTACGAACTGATAGAGCAAATCGCGGCCGACAACGGCGGCGATGTCGAGAAGCTGGTAAAGGACGCTTCGATGCGACGCAGTGTCGACTTGTCGCGTTACATCACCAAGCAGGTGGGATTGCCTACGTTGTCCGACATTTTCCTTGAACTGGAGAAGCCCGGACGCGATCCGCGTGCAACGGTCGAGGTGATGGAGTTTGACGACCGCATCAAGGATATACACGACCTGCAGCCCGGACTTGAGCTGAACGGCATCGTCAACAACATAACGGCATTTGGCTGCTTTGTTGATTTGGGTATAAAGGAGAGCGGACTTGTGCACATCTCGCAGTTGTGCGACAGGTTCATCTCGTCGCCTGCCGAAGTGGTGAGCGTGCATCAGCATGTAACGGTGAGGGTGCTCGATGTCGACTACGAGCGTGGGCGCATAGCATTGACTATGAAAGGGGTACCGCAGCGATGACCGCATTTGTCGTAAGCATCGGAAGCAATGTCCTCGAGCGTGAAGCGATGATGTCACGCACTGTCAAGTGGCTTGAAGAGCAATTTGACGATGTGAGGGTGTCCGAGATTTACGAAACCCCCGAGTACAGCCGGCGTTACGATCCTTATTTTAATTGTGTGGCTTCGGCGTCGACCTGCATGTCGTTGGACGATGCTGTAAAGCTGATGAAGGAGTGGGAGATGAAGTGCGGGCGCACACATCAGTCCAAGATTACCGGAAAAGTGGTGATTGACCTTGACATAGTCATTTGGAATGACTCGGTAGTGAGGCCCAAGGAGTTGTCACGCGACTATTTTCTGCGCGGCTATCGCATGCTGTTTCAGTAAGAGCCGGTTCGACAATAAACGTTATTCGGTTTCAAGCACTATGCTTTTGGAGCATCCGGCCGCCGAGGCCATGATGCCTACACCGCCGTTGATGTTGGTGTAGACCTTCACGGGATTGGCAAGCCCGAGGTTGCCGAGGACGCTGTTTATGCCAGAGTGCGAGCGGTGTACCGACATCAGATAGGTGTAGTAGTCCTTGCTTATGTGGTGGAGCGTCACCTCTTCTTCGATTTTGTCTATGGGGTCGGATGTACGCAGATTGTGGATGAAACTCAGGTGTATCGTTTCTCCGTCTGATGACATGTCACGAAATAACGGCACTCTGTTTCCGGCCGAGAATGATTCGTCGAGAATTGACTCGTTGGACGAGAATATGTCGTCAATCGACAGGTCAAAGTCATCGTCGGCACCTCCGGTAGTTCCGTTAAGGGCTAGATAATAGTAGTCATCGCTTCCCGCAGGGTCGTTGAAACTCAATGTGTAGAATATTCTGTAAAGGTAGCCGTATGTTGTTTGATTGTCAGAGCCTACTATGATGTGATTGGTGTCGATGAGTTTCTGTACGCGGCCTTCCATTGACTCAATTTCCACTTTCTCGGGAATTTCCGAAGTGCCCGATACCGAGGGATAGTCGGGGTGGGATGCCGTGATTGTTATTATGTCACCTTCATGAGCCGTTACGGTTGAGGTGTACAGTTTCGACTTGGCATCGAATGTCATTAGCGATGAAATCTGCCCGTTGACACTCAATATCACTGTGGCGTTGTCCTGTGTTACATCGGGACGGTTTTCGCTGTGGTTCCATGTGCGTGTTATGCTTGCCGATATTGTTGCGTCGGGAGTGACAAGCGAGTTCAGCACAAGCACTTGTGAGCCGTTTTCATCGATGTCGACAGTCGATGTGCATGCCGTAGCAAGTGCCGTGGTTGCAATGAATAGTATGATGAGTTTTAGTCGTGACATGGCTGTTAAAATTTCAAAGTGTAGGAAACCGAAGGAATCAATGGTATCATGCGAAGTTTTTCGTAGACGGCGCCTTTCCCCGGAGCATATTGTTGTTTTCGTATCGCGATAACGTTCATGTTGCAGTAGGCGTTGTAGAGGCTGAAGTTCCACACTCCCTCCTTGCCGTTGGCTCCTTTTATATGCAGGTTGGCTCCTATGTCGAGTCGGTGATAGGCAGGTAGTCGGTAGTTGTTGATTGATGTGATGTAGTCTATCGTTTCGTCCTTCCGGCTGCCTATTATTTCGTTGGTTCCGGGAAGCGGATTGTAGCTCTTTGTGGGCAGCGTTATGCGGTTGCCGCTCATTATTGTCCATCCGGCATTTATTTCCCAACGGTCGTTTATGCGCCAATTGGCTACGATATTGGCTTTGTGACGGTTGTCGTAGGCCGATGGGAATTTTTGTCCGTTGTTCTTGTTTTCAAACCGTCGTTCGTTCCACAGCATGCTGTAGCTGATGTGTCCCGTTATGTTGCCGAAAGTCTTGCGCACCGACATGTCGATGCCCCTTACCTTGCCGTCGCCCACGGCAAGTTTTTCATATATTATGGTGTTGGATGGGTAATAATAGTAGTCGTCGCGATAGTCGATGAGATTGTACATCCTCTTGTAGTAGGCTTCCATCGACAGTGTGTAACGGTTGTTGATGTTGTAATAGGCTCCGATTGATGCCTTGCGGCTCTTCTGCGGCTTGAAGTCGCCGGCAATCGGAATCCACATGTCGGTGGGAAGACTCAGGGCTGTTTCTCGCAGTTGATGGTTGTACTGCGACAGCTGCGTGAACGAAGCCTTTACACACAATGAAGGTATCGGACGATACATCGCCGATACCCGCGGATTAAGGTTGAAGTAGTCTTTGTTGCCCGGATTGATCCATGAGCTGAGCGACACGCCTGCTAATACGGCCCAATGTCGGTTGATGTGCCACTCGTCGTCGATGTATAGGTTCATCTCATGGGGATGAGAACCGTACTGAAGCGTCGTGGAAGTGTTGGTGTTGTGGTTCACTTTTCTGATGAACTCGGTGAGGTAGGGGGTGAATATGTGATAAGTATAGTTAACACCGAAGTTCAAGTGATGGCTGTGAGTCAGTTGCCAGTCGTAGTTTACTCGCAGCGAATAGTCGTCGATGCGGTTGTGAATTTTGGATGTCGTCGATGATATGAGATCGTTGAGGAACGTGTTTTTGTACTTCATCTTACGCTTCAGCATCGAGTTGTAACGTGAAAATGACATCGATATTTCACCGAATAGCTGTGGAGTGTAGACATGGTTCCAGTTGGCCGACACGATGAAGCTTCCCCAGTCAAGGGTGCTTATGTCGCTCGACTCCTCAAGATCCTTGTCGTGACGATGCTTTCGTTTGGTGCCGCCTTTAAAGAAGTCGTTGCCGTAGTAGACCATCAGGTGGAGGCGGCTGCGGTCGTTGAAGTGATAGGTGGTTTTGGCGTTGAAGTCGGTGAATGCGTAACGTGACACAATCTTACTCTTGTTTTCATTGATGACCGCGTTATATATGGCTATGCCGGGTATCGACAGCAGGTCAAACCACGACCGGCGCACCGAAATCGTATAGGTCATGCGATTCTTTATTATGGGGCCTTCGATGTTGAAGCTTCCTGATGTCAATCCTATTTTCCAGCTGCCTTGACGGTGTGTCAGGTTGCCGTCACGTGTGCGTATGTCGATTATCGACGAGAGGCGTCCGTCGTAACGTGACGGAAACGATGATTTGTAGAAGTCGACATTGTTTATCGCATCGGTGTTGAACGACGACAACATCCCTGCGAGGTGATTTACCTGATAGAGCGGCACGTTGTCGAGCAGATACATATTCTGGTCGTCGCTACCCCCGTGTACCTGCAGTCCGGCAAATCCCTCTACACCGGGAATCACTCCGGGTTGGAACTGAAGTGACTTTATGATGTCGCTTTCACCAAACAGCGTGGGAGTCGATGTGATTGAATGGCGGTTCATGGAGAGGTTGCCGATGACAGGCGACTCAAATGTAAGTTCGGAATTCTTGTCGCCCACTATTATTACCTCGTCGAGCTTGCCCGACGGTGTGAGCGTTATGTCGAGCCGATTGTCGAGCTTAAGTGAGTCGAGGCGTATCGACATGGGGGTGTAGCCAGTGAGCGTGACATTGATGTCAGCTTCGGAAGAGGTTACGGGCAGGCTGTAAAAGCCATTGCTGTTGCTTGTGGTGAACGCTCCCGAGTTGGCGTCACGCACGATGGCTCCTATGGCAGCCTCTCCCGATTCCTCCTCACGTACAAAACCGCTTATTACCCGTTTGGGGCTTAATACCGCTTCGCGTCGCAGTATTATATTGTTGTCCTTTACGCTATAGGTGACACGCGTGTCCTTTAATATTGCGTCAAGGCACTCTTTCAGTGTTGCGTCTTCGAGATGCAGGGTTATCTTGCGGTTGGGGATGTCCGATGTTATGTATATCAGGTTGATGCCCGACTGTGCCTTAACCTCCTTGAGCACCTCTTTTATGGGTTGTGAGTTGACATTGATTGTGATACGCCCGGCGGCCGAAGCTACGGCTGCCAAGGTCAGTATCAACAACAATGCCAACCTATTGCGCATTGTCCGCTATTTTTAATTGTGTTCCGAGCAGGGAGTTTATTTCGTTGACGAGTTGTTGAGCATCGCCCTTGAAGTAAAGAGTTAATGAGGGGTCGTTTTTGGGGAGTCCGATTACGTTGACTCCGTAAACGCGTTCGATTGTGCCTACAATCTTGCTTAGCGGCATGTTGTCAAACTCGACATTGCCGTCGACCCATGCAAATGCGTTTACATCGTCGATTGCCTGAACCTTAAGTGCGCTGTCGGTGGCAATGGCCATTGTGCCGCGCTCGAGTGTCGCGGTTCCGCTGGGGCATGTCACCTCCACTTTTCCCTCCTGCACCTGCACGATTGTGCTTTGCGACTCATCGTTCACCGCAAATCGTGTTCCGAGCACGGTCACTGTGGTCACATCGGTGTTTACGGTGAATGGCGACGACTCGTTGTGCGTTACATCGAAGAATGCACGGCCGTCGAGCGTTATGTCACGCTTTTCGGCAAATGTTGACATGTCGTAGGTCAACCTGGCTCCGCGTGTCAGCGTGACACGTGAGTCGTCGGGAAGCAGATAGGTGGTGTTGGCGTCATTGCATGCCAGCGTTACGGGATGCGGTTCAGCCAATGATGATGACGAGTTAATGAGATGTCGAATGACAAATGCCGATCCCACAATCACGATTACGGCAGCCGCTATGGCTATGACGCGACGACGATAGTAGCTGCTCGTACACGGAATGTCGAGCTTGCTCCATGCCTGTCCGGCATCGAATGCTCCCTGGCGATAATGACGGGCTACAAATTGCAATGAACGTTCGTCGGTCGATGTGAGATTTATGTTATTTTCCTGCATAGAATAAACTTAATTGTTGTGTTTTACTATACATGATGCACATTTGTCGAAATACCCCTATTGTAAATTGAAAAATTTTCAACAAAAAATCCAAAAATATATGCGCAGAGCTGCTCCCTTGACCGCATCGCGCAGTCGTTCAAGGGCTTTGCTTATGTGATGCTCAACAGTGCGCACTGACAGATTCAGCTCTTCGGCTATCTGGGCATAGGTCATTCCGTCGCGCTTCGACATGAGGAACACGTTACGGCACTGATCGGGCAGCTTGTCGATGACGCCCCACAGCCGCGAGTCACGCTCCGAGGTGTCGATGGCCTCTTCGAGCGGCAGGTCGGAGTAGGATTCGTCGAAACTCACCTTGTCGATGTTGCCGCGCATGGCCATCAATGCGTTGTTGCGCACGGTGGTGTACATGTATCGGCGCAGGTCGGATATTTCGGTGCCTCGGTTGAGGCTTTCCCACACCTGGGCGAAACTTTCCTGAACTACATCCTCGGCACTATCGATGTCGCCTGTTATTCGCAGGGCATACATGCCGAGCGGGCGATATAGAGTGCGGTACTGAAGTTCAAATGCCCGGACTTCCATAACTATTGTTCCTTAAAGCCGGTATCACTGAACAGTCGCTTGTCGTCGGCCACGCTGTTGCCTATTGTGGTGAGCATGTCGCCCATGAGCGCACCGTTCATGCCTCCGCGCATTATGCGTCGCATCGATTCGGGTGACAGCCTCATGCGTCCTCCGGCAAAACGCAGGGTTGCCTTGGGCGCGATAAAGCGGAACAGTGCTACGGTGCGTATTATCTCTTCCTCCGACAATAGCGGAGTGTCCTCAAGCTTGGTCCCCTTTATGGGGTTGAGGATATTGATCGGGATGGATATTGCACCGGCATTTCGAGCCTCTTCGGCGAGTTCAAGGCGCTGGCGCATCGATTCGCCCATGCCTATTATGCCTCCGCAGCACACATCAAGTCCTATTTCACGTGCAAGAGCTATTGTTTTCAGTTTGTCGGCTTGAGTGTGGGTGGAGCAAAGCGAGGGGAAGTAGCTTGCCGAGGTTTCCAGATTGCAGTGATAACGCTTTACCCCGGCCTCCTTGAGCTGCATCAGTTCGTCGCGGTTGAGCAATCCCATGGATGCACACAGGTACAGCCCCGTCGACTCGCCCAACTTGCGGTAGAGGTCGCAGAAGCGTGCCATGTCACGCGGAGCTACCTTGCGTCCGCTCGTCACGAGTGAGTATCGTTTTATTCCGTGGGTTTCGTTAAGCATTGCGGCGCGCATGGCTTCATGTTCGGGCACGAAGTCATACTCCTCGATGCCGGTATTGTGGAAGCGTGACTGCGCGCACCATTTGCAGTCCTCGCTGCATCGTCCCGAGCGGGCGTTGACTATCGAGCAGGTGTCGATGACATCGCCGCACCATCGGATGCGTATTTCGTCGGCTGCATCAGCGAGCATGTCGGCAGAATAGGATTCGTTCAGCTTCAGAGCATCGTCCACAGTTGCCGGATTGCCGTTGAGAGCCTCTTTTTTCAATCGTTCAAGCATGATGAAGATAATGTTGGTTAAAGGCAAAGATACGAATAAGTCGAGAACAAAAGAAAAATTTATTTTGCTTTTGTCGAGCGAAAGTATCTAAGACGGTAGTCAAAGATACGAATAAGTCGAGAACTAATGCCCGGCCGATGCCGATTAATTAATATTTTTTAGCTAAGTTTGCGCTCAAAATTCCCAACTGCTATGTCAACAAGAGTCAAGCGCATTATAATTGCAAGCGTAATCGCGACGGTGGTAATCGTGATTGCGTCAATAGCCGTGAAAGCATGTCGTGAAAATCGGCTTCTTGAAGAGGGTTCGGTTGATGTCAAGGCTGTGATAGAGAAGGTCGAGCGCCGTCACCATGAGGAGCGCTATCAGCGAATAAGACATCGTGTTCACCGTCAGCCCGCCTATACCTCCTATACGATATATTTCGCCTACACTGTCGACGGTGTGGAGTATCACGATGACTTTACCACGCGAAAGGGAATGTTGCGTTCGCTCTACAAGGGCGACTCCATCATCATAACCTATGCCATAAAGGATCCTGCCGTGACAAGGGTCGACGCCAAGCGCATAAAGAGGCGCGGCCTGCCGGTGTTTACCGACTGACCGCGCTACCGTTAACATTTATTGTCGAACCTGCTCTAAAACCACGTTCCTACACAGCCCCGGGGGTTATTCATTCTTAAGCCTTATTACAGGATTCTCGTTCACGATTTTTCGTGTCATGACATAGACGCAAAGCACTATGGCGACAAGCACGGCAATCGAAGCGAGAATGTAATAGCCGGCAAGGAAGTTGACTTCAACGGTGAACTGTTCCAGCCATATTTTGCCTGTAAACCATGCCGCAACGGCACCTGCGATTATCGACGGAACGGCAATCGACACGATGTCACGTATGAGCAGGCTGAAGAGGTGGTGTGACTCGGCTCCGTTCACCTTGCGGATGGCTATCTCCTTGCCTCGGCGCTGCACTTCGTTGCGTATGTAACCGATGAATCCCATTAGAGTTATGAACAGGATTACCACACAGGCCATGACGGTGGCGTTGCGGAATTGTCGCACGTTTTCGTAAGTGTCGGATATCTCCTTCTCCATCAACGAAAATTCAATGTCGTAGGCCGGAAACAGCTCCTTCATCGACTCTTCGAGTTGCATGAGGTTTTGCTTGAACGGCTCCTTTACGCGCAGATACATCGTCGGGTAAAAGTATCGGCTGTAGAACATCAGGTAGGGCATAGGCTCTTCAAAGAATCCACCTATGTTGAAGTCACGCAGCAGTCCCGTTACGGTCACGGGATGCTTGGCGATTTTGCTGCTTTCGGGCACGATGCGTCCCACGATGTCGTCGCCCCAGTTCATGAGCCGCGCAAACTCCTCGTTGACCGCTATTTCGTTATCGTCCCTCGGCTCGCGACCTTTAATCAGGGTCATGCCCATGAAGTCGATGTAGCCGTTGATGCAAGCATCGTAACGTGACGAGAAAAGATCGTTGCCGCTGTTGTCCGACACCATCATTCCGCTGTAGCCCCACACCGGGTTGTAGTAGGACGCGCTCAGACCTTCGATTACGGGCAGGTCACGCAGGGCATTGTAGGCTGCATCCACCTCCTTTGCGCTTTGTCCCGGAACCTCGGCTATGACAACACGCTCGGGATTGTAGCCGAGGTCGTGATTCATCACCTCATGATATTGCAAAGCGGCTACGGTCATCATGCACACAATGAATGTGACGCCGGCAAATTCGACGCAGAGCAGCGTGCGCGTCCACGGATTGCGGCGCGAGCTGAAGCGACGGAATATGTTGTTGACGGGGATGCGGCTGAATATGCGTCCCGGTATGATTCCGCCAATGAGTACAAATATGATCATTACGCTTATCGGCACCCACAACCGTGACGGCTCAAGCATCTGCTTCGGCGTGATGTTGATAGTGTCCTTTATCATGTCGCCAAACGCCAGTGTGAGGATGACCATGAGCACAAGCGCGCAGCCGAGCACCATGAGAGTTTCGATGATGAACATGCTGAATATGGTGGGGCTTCCGGCACCGTTGCATTTGTGGATGCCTATCGACTTGGCCCTCTTTGATAGTGACGCTATTGTGATGAGCACATAGTTCAGCGTAGTGATGAAAAGCAGGGCCAGGCTGAGCACGAGCATTATGCGATCCATGCGTCTGACCTCGTCGTTGCTCATGTAGGTGTCGGTGAGCGGTGCTGCATCGATGACGAGCTGCAGCGACTCGGTGTCGGGCAGATTTTTCTGCAACATCTCATTAATGCGGCGGTTGAGCTCCACGGGATCGACACCGTCGGCTACCCTGATGAATTCGGGCCAGCTGTCGCCTCCATTCCATGAGTAGTTGCCCCATTCGCGGCTCCAAAGCGAGGGCATGGATATAACGGCTTTATGCGGGGTCGTTACGTTGTCGGGCAGGTCACGGTATATGCCTTTTACAGTGAGTTCCCACTCGTTGTTGTACTTAAGCACCTCTCCTATGGGGTCGTCGCCGCCGAATATCATCAGTGCGTAACTTTCGCTCAGGTACACGACATCCTTTTGGGTGAGGTCGATCACCGGATCGCCTTTCAACACCTCGATACCCATTGTCTTGAAAAACAGTGAGTCGGCGGCTATCGCTTTCTCGGAAAACTTTGTGTCGCCCCGAAAAAGACCTTGCCCCATGTTGCGGTTGGTAGTCGTGGCGGCAACAACCATTTCGGGCAGTTCCTCGTAGATGGCTCCCGCAAGTTTTCCCAGACATTGCTGCTGCCGGTCGAGAGTATTGCCGTTGATGGTGTACTGCATCCACAGTTGATAGAGCTGCCGGTGATTTTCGTAGCAGGTGTCGAAGCTATGGTTCAATGCCATGCGCGACATGAGGAGGATTGTCATGAGCAGTCCCAGTGCCACCGATATTATTTTGATGGCGTTGGAGTTTCCGGAACCCGACATGGCCCGCCACGAATAGTATATCTGTTTCATGTCGTGGGCTGATTGTTAGAGTCGGTTGTCGTTTGACACGTTGGCGACGATGTTTCCGTCGAAGAGGTGGATGATACGATGGGCATATCCCGCATCGTGCTTTGAGTGCGTCACCATGACGATTGTCGTACCCTGACGGTTGAGCTCGGTGAGCAGCTCCATCACTTCGGCACCGTTCTTCGAGTCGAGGTTACCGGTGGGCTCATCGGCGAGTATCAGCTTGGGATCGGTGATGACGGCGCGCGCTATTGCCACACGTTGCTGCTGACCTCCCGAGAGCTGCTGGGGGAAGTGCTTGGCGCGGTGGCTGATGTTCATGCGCTTCAACATTTCGTTCACGCGTTTTTTGCGCTCCGATGCGCTGAGTCCCATGTAGGTGAGCGGCAGTTCCACGTTCTCAAATACGTTAAGCTCGTCAATGAGGTTGAACGACTGGAACACGAATCCTATCTCGCCTTTGCGCAGGCGAGTGCGCTCCTTTTCCTTAAGATTGGCCACTTCGGTGTCGTTGAGCTTGTAGCTTCCGCCGGTGGGGTTGTCGAGCAGTCCGAGGATGTTGAGCAGCGTTGACTTGCCGCATCCCGAGGGGCCCATTACGGCTACAAACTCGCCTTTGTCGACATTGATGTTTACATTGTCGAGCGCTACGGTTTCAACTTCCGATGTACGGAACACTTTGCTGAGATTTTCAATCTTAATCATGATAGTTGTTTTTTAGTGTTATATTTTATTCTGATTTTAAATTCGATGAAGGATTTTCACATGCCTTATGCCTGGTCATGGCCACGGCACACACCACTATGAGCGTCAGCACCACAATGGCCGAGATCACATAATACAGCGTCAGGTAAGGAACTGTCACGGAGAAACTGTCAAGCCACATGTCGCTTATCAGGAATGCGGCCACAGTGCCGAGAACTACCGCCGGGACGGCTATCCAAAGCATTCCCGATGTAATCATCTTTACTATCAGGAGTGATGAAGCTCCGCTTATCTTGCGTATGGCTATCTCCTTGGAGCGGCGTTGCATCTCATCGCGCAGGAAGCCCGTAAGTCCCACAAACGCTATCAATGCGATTATGACGGCAACCGACAGGAATATGCGTTGTATGATTTTGGTATTCGAGTTTTGCTCGTCGGCTATGCTCTTGTAGCTTACAAGGTCGTATTCGCTTTCAGGATAATGATTTTTAATCTCGGCTTCAAGCTTGTTGAAGTTTGCGTTAAAAGGCTCCTTGAGCTTTATGGATATGTAAGGCACAATTTCGGGATTGTAATACATTATCAACGGCTTGATTTCTTCATTGAATGACTGCTGATAGTCCTTTATTATGCCTACGATGCGTTGTCGGTTGTGACGGTCGGTGCCTACCGTCAGATTGGGATTTTTGTCGAGCAGATTTTCCTCACGTAGGTTCATTTTCTTTATGAAAGTCTGGTTGACCACCGCTTCGCCTACATTTTTCGGAGCACGGCCCTGGAGGAGCGTCATTCCCATTACATCGATGTAGTTTTCCGAAATTTCGTCATAGGGTGAATAGAACATTGCATTGCCCTCGTCATTGTATATATTTTCACCTACGTGTCCCCACACGGGTGTGAATGCCGAGTAGGCCGTTTCTTCGATATATGGCATGTTGCGGGTCAAGTTTATGATGCCGTCCATTTTTCCGGGTTCATACCGGCTGAACATGAACAGGGCTTTGTCGTGGATATTCCATCCGCGATCCTTGTTGGAGATGTAGGTGTACTGGGCGGTAATCATCACAAGCCAAGCCATAACGAAGGCCACGCCTGCAAATTCAATGAAAAGCAATATGCGTTTCCACAGTGAGTTGCGTTCCCTGAAGCGTCGGAACACGTTGGCTACCGGAATCTTGGAGAATATATGTGCAGGAATCACACCGCCCACTATGATAGTGACGGCCATCACCACCAAGGCGATGATTATTTTATCAGGCAACGGTGTCTTTCCGAATGAATCGTTGTATAATTCGGCTATCATGGGCTTGAATAACGCTGCGGTGGCAACCATTACGACAAGCGACATGAGCACTATCAATGTGGTTTCGGCAATGAACATGGAGAATATCGTGCCTTTGCCGGCTCCGTTGCACTTGTGCACACCGATCATCTTGGCGCGTTTTGAGAGCGACGACACTGACAGCAGCGCGTAGTTCAGAATCGCGATAAACAGCACGATCAGTGCGGTTGAAAGTAGTATCATAATCATGTTACGGGTGTCCTCATATTCAAATACTCCGTAATTGATGGGTCGTGCCATTGCTTCGTAAGAAAGGCCGTCGGCTTCGGGGCGATTTTTCTGAAGGATATTGTTAAGCTTCTTGTTGAGCACCTCGATGTCGGTGCCTTTTTTCACGCGCAGGAAGGTTTGCCAGGCCAATTGGTCGTTCCATCCGTGGCCTATGTAATTGTTGCCGAGTTTATAAACGGTAGGCATCGACAACACTATGTCAGGTCGGGTCGAAGTGTTTGGCGGTAATGATTTGTATACTCCCACAATTTCGACATCTTCCGAGTCAAAAAAGAATCTCATGTGTTTCCCTATCGGGTCGCCTCCGGGAAAATTTTCTTTCACGAAATTGGTGCTGACAAATGCTGTTCCGGGCCGCGCCAGCTCGACCGAGGGATTGCCTTTAAGCACCTCGATGCCCATTGTCTTGAAAAACAGTGAGTCGGCGGCGACGCCCATTGAATTTACTTCCTGACCGTCCATCTTGAAGTAGCCTCCGCTGTAAAAATTGGCCAGAACCGTCGATGACTCTACAAGGTCGCTCAGTTCTTCGTTGATGTGTTGGCTGAACGGGCCGAACGTCATTGGCGAAGGATTTCGGCTTTCATTTTCCATCTTGGGCTGGGTCCATACCATATAGAGTTTCCGGTAGTCGCGATAGCCCGTGTCCATACCGGTGTAGTAGGAGATAATGGTGAGCAGCACAATGGCTACCATGAGCCCGGCTCCGAGCGACAACACCTTGATGAATGTTGTCGATTTGGCATTCACTATTGTACGCCATGCGTAGTATATCTGTTTCATTCTGTTTTATTGTAGTATTTGTAGGGATATTTATTCGTTTCGCAGTGATGTTACGGGATTTTCTTTAGCTATGCGCTGTGTCATGAGTGCTACCACAGCAATTACGACTATGATGATGAGGAGCGCGATTGCTACGTACCACAATCCGATTCCGCTTACGACTGTGGAGTATTGGCTGAACCATGCCCTTTGGAAGAACCATGCCGCCAATGTGCCTATAGCGACTGCGGGAACGGCGGTTTTCAGCATGTTGGAACACAGCAGCTCGACGACTTCGCGGGCTGTAGCGCCGTTTATCTTGCGTATGGCAATCTCCTTGCTCTTTCGTTGGATTTCATCGTTTATGAATCCTATCATTCCCATCGAGGTTATAATCACGATTATGATTATTGCGAGAGAGAAGATGAATATCATGATTTTTATCGATGAGTATCCGTTGGCGCCTAATTCGCTCACTTGAAGTATCCAGAAACCGTCATTGCCCATGTAGTCGCCGAGCGATTCGTTAAGAAGCTTGATGCTCTCATTTACGGGTTGTTTAAGGCGCACAGTGAAAGGTGACGCCGGGTTGCCGATATAGTGCATTATTATGGGTTCCTGCTCATCGTAGAATCCGCCTATGTTGAAGTCCTTTACAATTCCGGTGATGCGTACTCGTCCACGTTCGGCATTGGTAAACAGGCCCTCGCCGGCTGTAGGCGATGTGTTTTCGGGAAGTCCCGACTGTCGCAGAAACTCTTGGTTGACAATTGCTTCGCCTTCCTGCTGAGGAGCGCGTCCGGCCAGCAGGGTCATGCCCATGACCTCGACATAGTTGGGCGAGCAATCGTCGGTGCGGCTTGAGAAGATTATGTTTCCGTTGTCGTCGCGTATATATTCACCCGAGTAACCGAATGCCGGGCATGAGTAGGATGATGCTATTCCCTCCACCGCCTGATGGCTTCGGATGAAGTTATAGACTGCTTCGGGCGATATGTCCAAGGTCATGTTTTCGACCTGAACCAATAGATCGGAATCGTAACCCTTGTCGGCCGTGCGCAAGTGTCGGTATTGTAGCGATGTCGCGCACAGCCATGCAAATACGAATGACACACCCACCAGCTCTATAAACAGGAGCACGCGTTTCCACCCGTTATTGCGCTCGGAAAAGCGACGGAACACCTGCGACACTGGAACGCGGGCAAACAGTCGGCCCGGAATAGCCGCTCCCACGGCTACCATCATCAGTGCCACAACTACTATCACCCATGCACGGTCGGCGTTAAGCATTTCGGTCAGCGGGTCGCCTGTAAATTCACTTATCGTGTCATTGAACAGCCCCAACATTATGCCCATCAGCAACAGGGCAATCAGGGTGATGGTGACGGTTTCCCATACAAACATTCCGAATATTGTATTGCTGTCGGCTCCGCAACACTTGTGGACTCCGATAGCCTTTGCCCTCTTGCTCAATGTGGATATTGACATTAGGGCGTAGTTTAACGCCGTAATCAGGAACAGTGCCAAAGCCAAGGCTCCGAGTATCATGAGCCGATGGCGTATATCGCTGTTTTTGAGTATAGTGTCACGAATTGACACGGCAAATGTTTCGCAGCTGTTGTCGTCGGCCGGCGGTGCGTGACGCTCGGTGACCTGATTTATGAGTGCATGGAGCCGCTCGGGATCGATGTCCTTGTCCTTAAGTCGCACGAATTCGGTCCATCCCGAACCTCCGTCCCAGCCAAAATAGCCTATGCCCCGATTAAGTAACGACGGGAGCGACAGCACGATGTCGCATGTGATGTCGCAATTGGCGGGCAACGCCTCGAATACACCCTTTATCGTAGCCTTGTCGTGGCCTCTTATCAGTTGGGTTCCCACGGGATTTTCGCCATGGAAAACTTCGTCGACCATGCGGGTGCTCACATATATCACATCATTCTGTTGAAGATCCATGCGCGGATTTCCGCTTATCACATTGATACCCATTGTTTCAAAGAATAGCGAGTCGGCTGCGGTGGTGAAATAGGGCAGATTTCGGCCGTCGGCCATGTCAAAGCAGTTGCCTAAGTCGCGCATTGCCACCGCCGATTCAATCACATCGGGCAGCTCCTCGTAGAGGCTTCCTGCGAGTTTTCCGTAACATTGCCGTGTTATGTCCGATTTATTTCCTGCCGTTTCAAACTGCATCATCAGCTGGTAAATGCTGTCATAGTCGCGAAGGCATTTGTTGTAGCTTAGCGTGTAGGCAATGCCTGCAAACAATATTATACTCATGCCGAGCCCAAGCGTCAGCGACAGGACTTTGATTGTCGTTGCCGCCTTGTTTTGTGACAATGACCGAAATGTATAGTATATCTGTTTCATTTTGGGTGATATTTATTCGCTTTTTAAAGATACTACGGGGTTTTCGAGCGCGACACGGCGTGTGAGCAGTATTGCCGTGACGGTTACGGCCAGCAGCACCGTGACTGCCGACACCGGGTACCACACGCCGATGTACGGTGCCACGATGGTGTATTGCATGAACCACTCGCGCAGGGATAACCATGCCACGACTGTGCCGATGAGTGTGGCGGGAACTGACGTCATCATTAAATCGCGGCACAACAGCTCGATAATCTGTCGTGACGACGCTCCGTTGATTTTCCGCACTGCAATCTCCTTGCTTCGGCGGTATATGTCGTCGCCTATGAATCCCACCAGTCCTATGACGGTTATGATGATGCACACAGCGAGCGCGATGCAATATATGGTTATTATGTTTCTGACAGGTGCGTTTTTTGCATCCTCCAGCTCTTTGACCGAGGAGGTAAACCATCCGTCATTTCCGAGTGATTCAGCGAGATTTTTGTTCAATGCGTTGAAATTTTTGCGGAAGGGCTCTTTCAGTTTTATGAGGAACCAAGCCGGTGACTCATTGGTGTAGGTCATGATGATGGGCTCGCTGATTCCATGGATGCGGTTGCCGCCGATGTCGAAGTCCTTGACTATGCCCGTCACGTTGACCGGTGAGTTCTGGAGGAAGACGGTGAATCGGCCCGACATGGCTTCGGGTGAATCATCGCGGAGTCCGTATTGTCTTACAAATTCCTCGTTGACGAGGGCTTCGTCGTCACGTTGCGGCAGGGAGCCTGATTTCAACTGCATCTCGGCCAGCTCCACGATGTTGGGAGAGCACATGTCGTAGCGGCTTGAAAATATGGGATTGCGGCTGTCGTCCATAACCGTTCGTGACGGATATTGCGCAATGGGTGAGCCGAATGATATAGCGGTTCCTTCAACGTAAGGCAGATTGTTGAGGTGACTCATCATCCCTTCGGGTTGGTTGGTCTGCATCATCACCAATCGGTCAGGATTGTAGCCCTTGTCGATGTTGCAGATGTGGATGTATTGCACCGTAGTGACGCACAACCATGCGAAAATAAGTGCCACAGCGGCTATTTCGACAAAGAGCAGTGCGCGTTTCCATCCCGGGTTGTTGCGGGAGAAGCGTCGGAATATGCTTGTTACGGGGATTCGCGTGAATATGGGCACCGGAATCATGACGCCTATCGCGGTTATCACTGCAACCACGGCAACTATGATCCATGCCCTGCCTGCGCTGAACAGGTCGTTGAGCGTGATGCCTATTTTGCTTTCGAGGGGCTCGCTTGCGATGAATAGGATGACCAACATCAGCAATAGGGCAATTATGATGGTGACAAAGGTTTCAATAAAGAACATCGAGCCGATGGCCGTGTCGCCTGCTCCGCAGCATTTGTGTACGCCTATGCCTTTGGTGCGTTTGCTGAGCGACGATATGGACATGAGCACATAGTTGAGTGCCGTTATCAGCATTATAGCCAGTGCTATGGCTCCCATGACGAAGACGAGTCGGCGCACATTGGGGTCGTCAAGCGTTATCTTGCGAATAGGGATGGCAAATATCTCGGCGCTGCTATCGTCGGTGGGCGGTGCGTGATTCACCAATACCCGGTTTATCAGCCGATGGAGATGCTTGGGGTCGATGTCATTGTCCTTCAGGCGCATGTAGCTGTGCCAGCCGTTGCCCGTTATCTCCATGCGGCGGTTCTGATTGTCCCACCTGTCATATCCCCAGATGCCGAGGCGCGTCTGCGGCAGAGTGAAGAGTATGTCGGGACTGTTGAGTGAATTGTTGGAGGGCAGCGACTTGAATATTCCTTTTATAGTGCCTTCCTGCTCTCCGTCGAAAAATGAGAGCTTGCGGCCGACGGGATTTTCTCCGTGCATGAAATCATTCACAAATTGCGAACTCACGTATATGGCGCCGGGCTGCTGCATGTCGAGTGACGGATTGCCCGACAATACTTCGATTCCCATCGTGGCGAAGAACATCGAGTCGACGGCGAGGCTTTGACCGTGAATGCGTTCCCCGTCGAGAGTCGAGAACGAATCTTCGCCTAAATCCCTGACGGTAGTGGCCGACTCTACGATGTCGGGCAACTCCTCGAGCAAAGCACCCGAAAGTCCGCCATAGCACTCTGCGATTTGTCCCGATTCATTGCCTGCGGTTTTATAGTCGGTTTTCAGTTGATAGAGGTTCTCGTAACCGTTCAGACAGGTGTCGTAACTTAAATCATAGGCTATTCGTGTAAACAATATAATACATATACCCAGCCCTAAGGCAAATGATACAACCTTGATGGCTGTAGTCGCCTTGTTGTGCCAAAGTGTGGTTAATGAATAATATATTAGTTTCATCTTGGATTATTTGATAAAAATGATCGGTTTACTTAAAATAGTTGTAAATATCGTGCCAAACTCGCAATTGATTGGCTGTCAATAGGCTGCTCTCTGTGCTATTTTCGCGAGTGTAAAATTTTTAGACACAAGCGTATGATTTGTTGACAGTAGGGCTGCTCTAAAAAATGATTGTTTATTTACAAAGTTATACAATAATTTTGTAGATTTGTCCATTATGAGTAAACGCAATAAAATAGTTGTAGTCGACGATAATCGGGGTGTGCTTGCTGCGGTTAGCCTTCTGTTGCGTCCCTATTTCAATCAGGTGATTACGCTTCAGTCGCCTGTAAGGCTTGAAGAGGTGCTGCGTGACGGTGTTCCCGACTGCCTGTTGCTTGACATGAATTTCAGTGCGGGAATCAACACCGGCAATGAAGGCATATATTGGCTGAACCGAGTGAAGCGTCTTTATCCCGACCTGCCTGTAGTGCTGTTTACTGCTTACGGTGACATAGACCTCGCCGTGAGAGGAATGAAGGAGGGCGCGGTCGATTTCATCATAAAGCCGTGGGACAATGCAAGGCTTGTCGACACGCTGCTGAAGGCTTCGGGCGCCCGGAAGTCGCGAAATGCAGCTGCCGATGACGACAACTCCATGTATTGGGGCGAGAGCAAGGCCATGCTTGCGCTTAAGTCGCTTGTGGAGCGAATTGCTCCTACCGATGCAAATGTGCTTATTACGGGAGAGAATGGTACTGGCAAAGAGGTGCTTGCACGTGCGGTGCATCGTCGCTCGGCGCGTCACTCGCGTCCCATGCTCAGCGTCGACATGGGGTCGGTGACCGAAACCCTGTTTGAGAGCGAGCTGTTTGGCCACGTTAAGGGTGCATTTACCAATGCGTCGGCCGACAGGGCGGGAAAGTTTGAAGCTGCCGACGGCAGCACTCTCTTCATGGACGAAATAGGCAATCTGCCTCCCTACCTGCAGTCCAAGCTGTTAACCGCCATCCAGAACCGCAAGATCGTGAGGGTGGGGAGCAACAAGCCGGTCGATGTAGACATAAGACTTATATGCGCCACCAACTGCGACCTGCAGGCCATGGTTGCCGACGGACGCTTCCGTCAGGATTTGCTCTATCGCATCAACACCATACACCTTGAAATACCTCCGTTGCGTCAGCGAAAGGATGACATAGTGCCTCTTGCCGAAATGTTCATGAAGCGTTTCAGCGAGAAGTACAAGCGAGAGGCGTCGGAGCTCGACGGCTCGGCGCGTGACAAACTCATGTCACACTATTGGCCCGGCAACATTCGCGAGCTTGAGCATGCGGTCGAGAAAGCCGTGATAATAAGCGACGGCCCTGTGTTGAGGGCTTCGCACTTCGAGCTTCCCAAGGTTGAGGCTTCCGTTCCGGGCGATGTGGCTGGAGCCACTCTTGAAGATATGGAACGACAGATGATAACCGCAGCCGTCAACGACTGTCACGGGAACTTGAGCGCGGTTGCGTCACGCCTTGGCATAACGCGCCAGACACTCTACAACAAGATGAAAAAATTCGGATTATGAAAGGCTTTTTGTTGCGTATAGCGGTTGTAGTCGTTTTGTGTGCCGTAATCGGCGGGCTGTGCCTTTCACGCGACTGGATTGTCGCGTCATTTTGTGGGATTGGGCTCATTTTCCTCATCGTGGAGTTGTGCAGCTACTACAAGCGTAGCGACCGCAAGATAAAACTGCTTCTTTCAGCCTTGGAGAACGGCGACAGCAGTGTGCGCTTCTCGACCCGCAGGCTGCACTCGGTCAATTCCGAGGTCAACACGATGCTCAACAGCATAGCGCAGATACTTAATGAGGTGCGCACCGATGCGGCCCGGCGTGACAAGTACTACGAGGTGATACTCGATTTTGTCGATACGGGAATAATCGTGCTTAACTCGGCCGGTGCCGTGTATCAGAAAAACAGGGCGGCGCTGCAGATGCTGGGCCTGGAGGTGTTCACCCACCTTAGGCAGCTTAAGGGGCATCCCGAACTCATGGAGGCATTGGCTCAATGCGGGTCGGGCGACAAGCTGCAGGTCGACATGACCTTGCCGCGCGGCAAGGTGACGCTGTCGTTGAGGGTGTCGGGGATGATGCTGAGAGGCGAACCGATGCGTATCGTTGCGTTGAGCGACATCAACCGTGCGCTTGACGAGCGTGAAATAACCACATGGATGAAGCTTACGCGCGTCATGACTCATGAAATTATGAACTCGCTCACCCCCATAACATCGCTTAGCGAAACGTTGATGACGATGCCAGATGACAATATCGACGAGATAAGGCAGGGCATGTCGACAATCTATTCCACAAGCCGTGACCTGATAGGTTTTGTGGCCTCCTACCGCAAGCTGACGCACATTCCCACACCTTGTCCGCGATTGTTCAACGTGAAGCCGTTTCTTGAGCGCATGATTGAACTTGCCAGGTATCAGGTGGAGGCGTCCAATGTGAGGATGACAGTTACGGAGTGTGCCGACGACCTTATCGTCTATGCCGATGAAAACCTGGTAGCCCAGGTGGTCACCAACCTGCTGAAGAATGCCGTTGAGGCTATGAACCACAAGGGTGAAGTGACCATGAAAGCCTACAGCGACAGTAACGAGAGCGTCAACATCGAGATAGCCAACGACGGGCCGCGCATCGACGATGAAGTGGCACAGCAGATATTCGTGCCTTTCTTCACCACCAAGCCAAGCGGGTCGGGCATAGGCCTGAGTCTGAGCAAGCAGATAATGCACCTCAACGGCGGCACGCTCACGCTGAGGCCCTATTCGTCATGCAGCAACACGACATTTGTCCTCACATTCTCCTGACGCTATCTCTCGCCCCAGCGCGAACGTAACGGATAGCGGCTCGGGTGCAGCAACAGTCTTAGCGAAGTGGGGTAGGAGAAGTAGGCCCATATCCAGTTGATGAGCACGGTGAACTTGTTGCGCATACCGAGTATTGAAATCAGATGCACAAACATCCAGCAGAACCATGCCGGGAAGCCCGAAAGTTGCACGTGATTCAGGTCGGCTACGGCGCGATTGCGTCCCACGGTGGCCATCGACCCTTTGTCCTTGTATCGGAACGGAGTCTTGAATTCCCCGTCATTGAGATTTTTTGCAAGTGTGCGCGCCTGCTGTATTGCCACTTGTGCCAGTTGCGGGCATCCGTGAGGATATGCGTCGTCGGCGTGATACGATATGTCGCCTATAATGAATAGATCGTCGATTCCCTGTGCGCGATTGAACTCATCGACCACAAACCGATGCCCCGGACCCATTTCAGGTGACGCTCCCTTGAACTCGAATGTCACGCCCGTGACTCCCGCCGTCCATATCACCATTTCGGAGTAGATTTTCGTGCCGTCGGAGAAGGTCAATACATTGTCTTCATAGGACTGCATGCGCCGTTGCAGATGCACATCCACCATGAGGCTTTTAAGGTATTCAAGCGCGTGACGCGAAGCCGAGGGACTCATGACCTGAAGCAGCCTGTCGGAACCTTCGACAAGGATTATCTGCACCTCATCGGGATTGATTCGCGGATATTCGCGATGGATTATGTAACGCTTCATCTCGCCTATGGCTCCGGCCACCTCAACTCCGGTAGGACCGCCTCCGATGACAACGAAGCTTAGCAGCTTGCGACGCTCTTCAAGGTCGGTGGTGATGCTTGCGCGTTCGAGGCGGTCGAGAATCTCGTTGCGGCATCGCAACGCCTCGCTCGTACTCTTCAGCGTGTACACATACTTGTATAGGTCGGTCATGTTGAAGTAGTTGTTGATTGTGCCGGCCGCAATGACGAGTTTGTCGTAGTGTATAGTTTCAAATTGTGTAGTCAGTTTCTTCTCGACGACATCGATTGTCTTCACCTCGCCCATGTTGTAGATGGGGCGCGGCTTCATTTTGCGCATTTCGCGCCTGAACGGAAATGAGATGCTGGCGGGGTCGAGGCCCGATGATGCGATTTGATAAAATAACGGCGGAAAGCTGTGATAGTTGTTGCGGTCGATGAGCAGAACATCATACTTGTTTCGGTCAATGCGCTTTATTAAATTTATTCCGGCAAATCCTCCGCCCACCACTACTATTTTTTCTTTGGAATCCATGTAGATATGTTATTTTTTCAAAATTCGTAAAATAATCAATATTAATGGCGTATCTTTACACGATATTTTGCAATGGATGCTATAAATCGATATTCAATGATATACCTAAGATATATACTCGTTTTTGTCATATTATGTTCATCGTGGACATCATCTATTTTTGCGCAGATTAATGCCGAGCAAGTGCTGAGGGTGGGACGCAACACATTGTATCTCGAGGACTATGTGCTGTCGATTCAATATTTCAATCAGGTGATAGCCGCAAAGCCCACTCTTGCGCAGCCCTATTTCTACCGTGCCATAGCCAAGATAAGCCTTGATGATTATCGGGGTGCCGAGAAGGACGCTTCCACTGCAATAAAATACAATCCTTTCATAACCAACGCTTACGAAGTGCGAGGTGTGGCCCGCCAAAATCTTGGCAAGTTGAAGGAGGCAATTGAGGATTACACTACGGCTCTCGAACAGTTGCCCGAAAACAAGGGAATCCTGTTTAACAAGGCTATGGCCGAGGAGGAGCTTAAGGATTATGATGCCGCCGAGGCCACCTATGCGACTTTGCTCGGTGCTTATCCCAACTACGACAACGGTTATGTGGGACGTGCCAAGCTGCGTCTTGCCAAGGGTGACACAATCAGCGCCGTGGCCGACCTTGACAAGGCTCTGGAATTGAACAAAAACTCAACCAACGCCTACGTGTTGCGCGCTGATATAGCAATTCAGTCGTCGCGTGACTTCAAAACGGCTCTTGACGACATGAACGAGGCCATAAAGCTTCAGCCACAGTATGCGGGCTTCTACATCAACCGAGCTTTCCTGCGTTACAACCTCGATGACTATTTCGGGGCGATGGCCGACTATGACTACGCCATCCAGCTTGACCCGCTGAATACAGCCGCGCTCTTCAACCGAGGACTGCTTCGCGCCGAGGTGCACGACAACAACAAGGCAATCGACGACTTCAGCAAAGTGCTCGACCTTGAAAGCGACAACTATAAGGCTCTCTATAACCGAGCCATACTCTACAAGGAGATTGCCGACTACAAGAGCTCGGTCGCCGACCTCAATCGCGTAATCGAAGCGTTTCCCTCGTTTTCGGGTGCCTATTTCGCACGTTCCGAAAATCTGCGCATGATGGGTGACATGGCTTCGGCCGAGCGTGACTACAAGCGTTCGATGGCTCTTGCCAAGCAGCCTGTGAGCGATGACGGCAATAGGGATGAGAACAGCAGCAGTGCCGATGTTGTGAATGAGTCGCAGGAGGCCGTGGCTAAGCGCTTCACTTCGTTGTTGACAATCGACAATAATGTCGGCGCACGCGAGGAGTATAACACCGCCGGAATAAAGGGTCGTGTCCAGGATCGTAACGTGGCGATAGAGGTTGAGCCTATGTTCACACTCAGCTACTATGTCACCACCAACGAGATAAAGGAGATGCCTTACTACATCAAGGAGATCGACGACCTTAACTCAACCCGAATGCTGCGTTTCATAGTCATGGTGACCAATCATGAGCCCCAGCTTTCCGATGAAGAGGCCATAGCAAGGCACTTTGCGTCGATTGAATATTATAACTCCTACATAGCGACTCACCAGCCCCGAGCCATCGACTACTTCGGACGGGCTATGGATTTCTTCACGTTGCGCAACTATCAGGCTGCGTTGACCGACCTTGACCGTGCCATAGAGCTTACACCCGACTTCACGCTTGCCTATATGCTGCGTGCTGTTGTCAAGCTGAGAAATGCCGAAACCGAGCGATTGTCGGGAGAGTCGAAGACCGAGCCCGGATTGCGTGACTTTGGTGCGCAAGGTGCCAAGATGCTGGTCTCAACCGTTATGGCCGACATTGACAAGGTGATAGAGCTGTCGCCGCGCATGGCCTTCGCCCACTACAACAAGGGCAACGTGCTTGTGTCGCTCGGCGATTACACTTCGGCCATAAGCGCCTACACCAAGGCTATCGAGCTTAAGGCCGACCTTGGGGAGGCCTATTACAACCGCGGCTATCTCTACCTGATGCTCGGCAATAAGGATGCCGGCATAGCCGATCTTAGCAAGGCCGGTGAGCTTGGAATCGTTCCCAGTTACAACCTGTTGAAGCGAATGACTCGCTGATGCGGAAATTTTGTGGATGATTCTGTGGCGTGATTGCGGAATTTTGACTATTTTTGACATTATACTTTATACTATCATAAAATACCTATTTTTTCTTATGTTACCTGAAGATCTAAAGACACTTGAGCAGAAGGGCATCAGCCCTGAAGCTTTCAATGCCCAGATTAAGAGATTTGAAACCGGATTTCCTTACCTGCGCATCCTTGATTCGGCACGCGTGGGTTGTGGAATAATCAGTCTTGACGATGCCGGCCGTGAAAAGGCTGTTGCACGTTGGGATGAATATTTGTCACATGGCGGACAGGTTTTCAAGTTCGTTCCTGCATCGGGTGCCGCATCACGTATGTTTAAAGCGCTTTTTGAATTCCTTGATGCCGAGGCCAACGAGCCGGCCCAGGGAAGTGCTATGGCCGACTTCTTCAAGCGCCTGCCTGACTTCGCTTTCTATGCCGAGCTTGACGCAGTGTGCCAGGCCCTTTACGGAAAGGATATACCCGCATTGCTCGACGGAGGCGAATACAAGAAGATTGTAGCCGCTCTGCTTGGCAAGGAGGGAATGAATTATGGAAGTCTGCCCAAGGGACTGCTTAAATTCCATCTCTATGCCGATGGTGCGCGCACTCCTCTTGAAGAGCATCTTGTTGAGGGCGCACAGACCGCTACCGACAGCCAAGGTGTGGTTAACCTTCACTTCACTGTTTCGCCCGAGCACCGCGCGTTGTTTGAGGCAAAGATTGCCGAAGCTGTTCCCGCACTGGAGAAGAAGCTTGGCGTGAAGTACAACATAAGCCTTTCGGAGCAGAAGAAGTCGACCGACACGGTTGCCGTGAATCCCGACAACACTCCCTTCCGCGAGGACGGCAAGCTGTTGTTCCGTCCCGGAGGTCACGGTGCCTTGATCGAGAATCTCAACGACATCGACTCGGCTGTCGTGTTCATCAAGAATATCGACAACGTGGTCCCCGACTCGCAGCGTGGCGTAACCTTGGAGTATAAGAAAGTGATTGCAGGATACCTGATTGAGGTACACGACAAGATTGAAGAGTATATGCGCAAAATCAATGCAGGCGACTACACAATGGACGATGTGCGCGAAATGATATCGTTCATGCACGACACTCTCAATCTGCGTGACGATGCGATGAAGAACCTTGAGGATGTCGACCTTGTGCTCTACATCAAGAATAAGCTCAATCGCCCTATAAGAGTGTGCGGAATGGTGCGTAACGAAGGCGAACCCGGCGGTGGCCCGTATATCGCTTACAATCCCGACGGCTCTACCTCGCCTCAGATTCTCGAAAGCACTCAGATTGATCCTGCCAACAGCCAGTACGAGGAGATGGTGGCCCGCGCCACTCATTTCAATCCGGTTGACCTCGTGTGCTTCCTGAAGGATGTCGACGGTAACAAGTTTGACCTTCCCCGTTATGTCGACCCCGACACCGGCTTCATCTCGTCGAAGTCACGCAACGGAAAGGAGCTTCGCGCACTTGAACTTCCCGGATTGTGGAACGGTGCCATGAGCGACTGGAACACCGTGTTCATCGAGGTGCCCATCGGTACGTTCAACCCTGTCAAGACCGTCAACGACCTGCTCCGTCCCGCTCATCAAGGTTAATGCCGTCGAGGCACAAACATTAAGTTCGCGTCAGGCGTTATAACAGTGTCATGAATAAGAAGGATGCTGTAAAAAAGATTTGGCGTGAAAGCTTTGATGATTCAGAGCAGTATATCGACATGTTTTTCTCACGGATTTACCGCGACGACGACGCTATGTTGCTCGTCGATAACGGAATCCCGTCGAGCTCATTGCTGTTACAACGTTACGCCATGAACTTTCATGGCGTAACTGTTTCTATAGGTTACGTGTGCGGGGCGGCCACTATCAAGGATGCCCGTTGTCACGGACTGATGCACCGGCTCATGAGCGATGCGCTGCGGGAGTCCTATCGCCGTGGCGATGTGCTGTGCTCGCTCATTCCCGCCAATGAATGGCTGTTCCACTACTACGGCCATCAGGGATTCTCGCCGGTGTTCTATGTCGATGTCGAGCGTTACACATCGATGCACACGTTCCGTCACTCGGGTAAGTATTTCCGGTTTGAAGATGTCGACTCGGACGATGCCTACGATTTCTTCAACACCATGATGAGGCAGCGCCCGTGCTGTGTTCAACATTCGCGTGAGCAGTATGACTGGATATTGATGGACAATTCGATCGACTCGGGCACGGTGCTCGGCATTGTCGACGGAATGGACAACATCGCCGCTCTCGCATTCGTAGTGTCACACGACGGCATCGCGCTGGTCAAGGATGTGCTTGCCGTGGACAATGATGCACGTGACGCCATCCTGGAGGAGATACACAATCTTTACGCCGACATGCCTGTAACGGTGCTCGGATACTACACTCCGGGACGCGAGGATCTTGTGGCGCGCGGCATGGCGAGGATTGTCAATTCCTTCCGCTGCCTTGAGATAATAGCATCGGTCTATCCTCGGCTGAAGCTTGTGATGAGGCTGTGTGACTCAATCGTGCCTGAAAACAGCCATGTCTACAGGATTCACGATGGATTGTGTGAGATAGATGACGACTACGAGGGGCAGTGTGACTTCGATATAGACATAGAGGTTCTGACCTCGATAATATTCGGTAACGATGTCACGCGCCGGTTGCTCGATTTCCCGGCGACGCGCCCATTCATAAGCCTTATGCTTGATTAAAAACAGATTGTTATGATACGTAAACTTATATCCGCGACAATGCTCGCATTGTCGGTCTTTACAGTTTCGGACGACGACGACGGCAAGGTTGAGAGCATCAACCAGGCCGAATTTTCGGAAAAGATATTTGATTACTCGACCCGCGAGAAGCCGGTGATAAAGTCGGAGCGTCCGGCTGTCATCGATTTCTGGGCACCGTGGTGCGGTCCGTGCCGGCGACTCGCTCCGGTGATGGATTCACTTGCCGTGCGCTATAAGGGCAAGGTGGATTTCTACAAAATAAACATTGACAATAACGAAGCTATAGCCCGGCAATTGGGTGTAAGCTCGATACCCCTTGTGCTCTTTGTCCCGGTCGACGGTAACGATGTGCAGGGCATGATGGGAGTATATCCCACCGACGCCTATGTCGATGTGGTGGATGAGTATCTGCTGGGAATGCCCTCAAAGTCGCGTTAGGCTGTAAGCTCAATCGACTTCTCCTCGGCAATTCGCCTCATGTTGAGTATGGCGTAACGCATGCGTCCGAGTGCGGTGTTTATGCTCACTCCGGTAGCGTCGGCGATTTCCTTGAAGCTCATGTCGTTGTAGTAACGCATCTTCAGCACTTCGCGTTGAGAGTCGGGGAGTGCTTCGATGAGGTTGCGCACATCGGCGTGTATCTGGTCGATTACAAGGTGATCCTCGATGTTGTCGTCACACAGGTCACGACGGTTCAGCAGGTCGGCTGTGTATTCATCGGTCGACACGTTGTTCTCCGACTTTGACTGTCGGTAGTAGTCGATTATGAGGTTGTGGGCTATGCGTGTAAGCCAGGAACCGAATTTTCCCGTTTCGATGTATCGTCCCTGCTTCAAAGTCATTATGATTTTTATAAAGGTGTCTTGAAAGATGTCGTCGGCGACATCCTTGTTCTTTACAATGTGCATTATGTAGGAAAATACTTTGGATTGATGACGGGTTAAAAGCGTGTCAAAAGCCTCGTTGTTTCCTTCGAGATAGAGTTCTACCAACTGCTGGTCGGTAAGATTGGTCAAATTTTGCATTATTGTCAGAAAATTGTTGATTGGAGTAAAGGTGTACTTATAGGCGGTAAGGTTAAAATGGTTAATAATGGATGTTTTTACAAATGTAGTCAAAAACATTGAAATATTCAATGGTTTAAGGATTTTTCGCAATACTGATATAATAAAATTGTGATTTTTAAGTTGTCGCATCAATTTGCGTTACGTTGATAATAAACGGAGTTGTAATGGCGTTGTAAATATGTGTCGTCATTAAAAATTGCCTATGGATAGAAAGTCTACTCAACACAACTGCCCGATAAAAGCCTCAAAGTGCCGTAAGGATGTCGAGGCTCTCCCCGACAAACGCACCATCGAGTTTATAAGGATGTTTGCTCGAAGTTACCATTGCGAGCCGGCCCTTGCACGAGGGTTGCAGGATATGGTGCTTAACTGATGTGACGCTATCGGCGTGACGGATTGTAGCCCGACCTGATGAGTGGCGATGCCGAGTTGTAGAATGTCGAGTCGAGCATTTGCCTGAGCGTGGCCTCGGGATGACTTTTCATGTAAGATTCTATTATGCGTAATCCTATGTAGCGTCCGGCGCGTCCGGGTGACTGCGGGTGGAGCAGTGTCGTGTGAGGTGCCGCCGCAGTGAGTCGTGACGCTACATCCATGTCGGTGGAGTAGAGCATCTTCCTTTCGATCAAGGCGTTCCACGCCGGAGCCTCGTTCTCCGCGAGCCATGTCAGCTGCGACTTGTCGTAGCCTAATGCTGTGGCAGTGTCACTGTCGGGGACAAGTAGCATGACGGCTTTAACAAGGGCTCCCTCATAAAGTAATCGGCTCAGCACGGTGGCATCGTTTGACGGTCGGAAGGGATAGGCCGTGGCGATGATCGATTCGGCTATGTCGTAGGGCAGCCGTGTGGCGGTTTTGGTGGCCCGGCGGTAGCTGTCAAGGTAGTTGTAGCCCTCGTAGTCACATCCCAAATAGTGGTTCAGGCCTAACAATATCACCGTGTCGGCGAGAATTATCGACTGGTTGTAGGTGATTGCCGCACTATAGATTTCAGGCGGCGTTATGTCGGGAAATTCATCACCCATGCGGCTGTATATGCATCCCGTGACGGCCTCGATTGAGTCGAGCGACAAGAAGCGTGATTCTATATCGGGAGTGAAAACTCTCACCCCTCGGCTTTGGGAGTAGGCGGTCAGCGACGAGTCGCTGATGTCGTTACCGAGCATGATGCGCAGCGCAACGGCAAATGTGTCGCGTATGGCCTGCCGGTCGGCACTGTCGGCCGTGTCATAGCGGTAGGCCGCTCTGTCAAATCGATGTATTTCAACAGGTGCGCAGTCGTCGGTCGGCGGCTTGCTGCAGCCGATGAGCATTGCCGTCGACAGCACGGTCAGGATTGCCTTAAGCTTGTGGTTCATTTTGTTGATTGGGTTCTGATTGTCGCAAATTTAGCCTATTTTTGTATTTATGGAGCAGATTGTTGTTCAAAAATGCTTCATTTCTATGCTTCACGGACAAAAATGTGCCGTATGTTGACGAAAATACGAGGCTATTTCTTAATTTTGTAGTGAATTTCAACCAAACTATGCTCCGATTGATAAGACTAATATTGTGCCTCTTCGTGGTGTCGTTGACTTCGCTGTCGATTATGGCCGGTGACTTCGTAGTAGTCCTCGACCCCGGTCATGGAGGTCATGACTACGGAGCTATCGGTGCAAAGGCAAGGGAGAAGGACATAAACCTCGGCGTGGCGCTCAAGCTGGGTGCCTTATTGAAAAAAGAGAAGGGTGTCAAGGTCGTCTACACACGCGACGGCGACTATTTCAAGACGCTGCAGCAGCGTGCCGACATTGCCAACAAGGCTCATGGCGACCTCTTCATCTCGATTCACACCAATTCACTCGACAAGAAAGCACGTAACCGCAAGACGATAAGCGGTGCGTCGACCTACACTCTCGGTCTTCACAAGAGTGCCGAGAACCTTGCGGTGGCTAAGCGTGAGAATGCCGTGATGATGCTTGAGGATGACTTCTCGACAACTTATTGCGGATTTGATCCCAACTCAACCGAGTCCTACATCATATTTGAGCTTAGCCAGAACAACCACCTCGACCAGAGTATCGACTTTGCCGGCAAACTTCAGTCGGAGATGAAGTCGACAGCCGGAAGGGTCGACAGGGGAGTGAGGCAGGCCGGATTCTGGGTACTCGCAAAGACGAGCATGCCCGCGGTGCTGATTGAGCTTGATTTTATATGCAATCCCACTGTCGAGCGTTACCTCGCTTCGGAGAGCGGACAGAAAAAGTTTGCCGAGGCGATTCACAACGCCTTCAAGAGCTATAAGACCGCCTACGACCACCGCCAGGGCGTTGAGCCTGAGCCCGATGTCGATGTCGACGATGAGCAGCAGTCGGTCGATGATGACTCCGATAAGAAAAAGCGCAAGGAGATGAGCGAGCGCAAGAAGCGTGTCCGCAACCGTCCCGAGTCGATCGAGGGAAATAAATCGTCGGCCAAGGAGGCCGTCGTTGATGATGGAGATGTCGCTTCCGAAAGCACTGATGAGGGATTGCGTTACAAGATTCAGTTCCTTACAAGCGGAAAGCCTCTTTCCAAGAAATCGAAAGAGTTCAAGGGGCTGAAGAATGTCGACTCCTACCGTGACGGAGGTCTTCACAAATACACCGTAGGCAACTACAAGTCGATGGATGATGCCGTGAAGGAGCTGCGTAAGGTCAGAGCCAAATTCCCCGAGGCTTTTGTCATTACCATGCGCGACGGTAAACGTATAAAATGATTAGATTGTTTAAATCGTAAACATACAAAAAAAGATGAAACGCTATTCAAGAGAGTTGATAATAGGAGTGTCGGTGCTTATTGCGCTGCTGGTGCTTTTCTTCGGCATCGATTACCTTAAAGGCATCAACGTGTTCAAGGCCGCCAACTATTATTATGTGTCCTATACCAATGTAAACGGACTTACAGTGTCGTCGCCTGTTACCATCAATGGATTCAAGGTGGGTCAGGTGCGTGACATAAACTATGAATATGACAATCCCGGTCATGTGCTTGTGGAGCTGTCGCTCGACAAGAAACTTAAGGTGCCCTCGGGCAGCAAGGCTATCATAAAGAGCGATCTGCTCGGTACGGCTTCGGTAGAGCTGCAGTTTTCCACCTCGGCCGACAGCCACGATGTTGGCGACAAGCTGATAGGCGAGGCCATGCCTTCGATGCTCGACAATGTTGCGAGCGAGCTGATGCCTACGGTGAGCTCCATATTCCCGAAGGTCGATTCGCTGCTTACATCGGTCAACCGACTGGTGTCGGATTCGGCTTTGCTTTCATCGGTGAAGCGTCTTGACAAGATTACCGCCAACCTGGAGGCTACAACCGTAAATCTCAACCGCACTCTTGCAACGATGCCCAAGGTGATGACTACGGTCGACGGCGTGGCGTTGAACCTCGACACCATAACGGCCAATCTCGCCCTCGTGTCGCAGGAGCTTAAGGAGATGCCCATCGAGTCGACATTGCAGAATGTCCATGACATAACTGCCGATATGAAGGTTCTTGCCGGAAAGCTGAACTCGACCGACAATTCACTCGGACTGCTGCTTAACGACCGGGGCCTCTATGACCACCTTAACGGGGCCGCAGGCGGATTGGATTCGCTCTTGTTTGATGTGAAGAAGAATCCCAAACGATATATTCCGCCGATTAAGGTATTTTGACGGTAGTTGCTGCTTATTTGGAATCATTCTAAATAGTTGATAACTGTCGGCGGAAAATGTTCCACAATCCACTCCTTAGTGGTAAAGCAATGTTCAGGGAGTTTCACGGAACTCCCTGAACATTTTATTTAACATTTGTGATTGTGCTAAAATGTTGGCTATTAGCTGAATGATATTTTATAGCTATCGTGGATGTGATTAAAATGTTAAAGGTTTGATAATGCGCTGACTGACAGGTGTGTTGCAAAACCATTATAAAATCCAAATTTTTTCTTCATTGTTTTTGTAAAAAAAAACGAAGAAATTTGCAATACAAAGATAAGCCCTAAAGAATAACTACAGATGGAAAAGACTCACATTAATTTGTGGGAGGACTGCCTTGAAATATTTAAGGACAATCTTCCTGCGGAACAATTTGACGCCTGGTTCAAGCCTATAACATCAATAAGCTTTGATGGCCGTACGCTTAAATTGATGGTTCCGACATCCTTTTTCGTTGAGCAGCTTGAGGAGAAATATATGAAGCTCCTTGCGCCGACTCTTCGTAAGGTTTACGGACCCAAGGTGCAGCTTTTCTATCAGTATGACACAGTGGCAAAGGACCCCACCTCGTCGGTCACTATCGAAAGCTCGCGTCCGAGTCCCGCCGTGCAGCCCCATTCGGCCAATCCTTTCAAGACCGATGTCGTTGCCGACTTTGACTCGCAGCTTAATCCGCGTTACACATTTGAGAACTATTGCGGCAGCATCAGCAACAAGATTGCACGTTCCATCGGTGAGGCTATCGCATCCAATCCCAAATGTAAGACTTTCAACCCTCTGTTTATCTTTGGGCCTACCGGTGTAGGCAAGACTCATCTCATTCAGGCTATAGGCATACGCATCAAGGAGCGCAATCCGCAAAGCCGTGTGCTCTATGTGTCGGCGCGCCTCTTCGAGAGCCAGTACACTACCGCCGCAACAGCCAAGCCGAGCCGCATCAATGACTTCATTAACTTCTATCAGTCGATCGATGTGTTGATAATCGACGACATTCAGGACCTCATGCGCAAGACGGCTACACAGAATGCGTTTTTCCACATCTTCAATCATCTGCATCAGAATCAGCGACAGATAATCCTGTCGAGCGACTGTGCGCCCTCCGAGATGATGGATATGCACGACCGACTGTTGTCACGCTTCAAGTGGGGAATGACCGCCGAACTTGAGCGTCCCGACCTCGACCTGCGTCGTGAGGTGCTGACTCAGAAAGCTTCACAGGACGGACTCGATCTTCCGTGTGAGGTAATCGAATACATAGCCGCCAATGTCACCGACAGCATCCGCGAGCTTGAGGGCATCGTGGTGTCGCTGATGGCCCATGCTACGGTGCTTGGCAAGGAGGTGACGCTCGACCTCGCCCAGTCGGTGCTGGCCAATGCCGTGAAGATACAGCGCAAGACTGTAAACTTTGAAATGATTGCTCAGTGTGTGAGCGACTACTACAATATAGAGCCCGACCAGCTCTTCACCAAGAGCCGTAAGCGCGAAATTTCCGATGCCCGACAGATGGTTATGTACTTGTCGAAGCGTCACGCCAAGATGCCTGTCACGGCAATAGGCGCAAGACTTTCACGCACTCATGCCACGGTGCTTCACGCTTGCCGTAACATAGAGGAGCGACTTTCGCTTGAAGCTGCGTTACGCGATGACGTGTCGAAGATTGAGGCTTCGCTTACATGTTGATTGTGCAGTTTTTTATTTAAAATGTAGATTAAGGCCCCGTGCCCCAATATTTGTTAACGTTGGGGCGGTCAAGCGTTATGCAGATGTGTTCGCGCAGTGAGGGAGCAATGCGGTTGCATTGTGACCGAAACAAGCGGACGCAGATGCATGACGATTGCCCGTGGGGTAACTTCCTCCACGAAAAAAAAGAATATGAAGAATTTAAGATGCCACTGCATCGCATTTCTTCGGCGCTTTTTGCCATGTTCTTCAGTCACGTGGCTACGGCTACGCTCCTTCATCACAAGACAAAAATCACTCGAAGGTCTGCGACCCCAGCGTTAAAAAATATTGGGGCACGTGGCCTAAGGTAAGGCGGCTGTGAAATCAGTCGCCTTTTAATATCTATTAACGGGTGTGTGCCTGATTGCCGCACAGGCGGAGGGCTACCTTTGCCATGTAATCTTTAGGCAATCGATATGGGAACAATCAACACATCCGACATTATTTTCGCCACGCTTTTTCAGCATGGCCGTCAGGTAGTCACACTCCGTCTAAGCGGGCTTTCATCGTTCAGTGACATAATCAGGCAAGTGCGCCGCGCATCGGCCGGATGCATCGGGCTTGTCACTCTTCATCTCCGCAATTGCACCCAGGGCTGGAGCGGCAATCGCCCCATAATGATGCGTGGATGCGAGGTGGCTCCGGTGCAGCTGTCGCTTTTCTGATTGGGCGTTATTTGTGGCAGAGGAGTGAAAATGTGATGTTTTTGGCAAATTATTCTTATTTGTACGATTATTATATATAAATTTGTGCAAAGCAATGCAACTTATACATCATATTTCACAATAAATTACAATGAGAAAGTTTATCCAACGGCTCGTGTGTATTGCATGCATGGCCGTGGCTATGCCGGTTTTTGTTTCGGCACAGCAGCAGATGCCGCCTATACCGGTGGACAATCAAGTAAGGATAGGTAAGCTTGACAATGGTCTTACTTACTATATTCGTCACAATGAATATCCCAAGGGACAAGCCGATTTCTATATCGCACAGAAGGTGGGCTCGATTCTTGAAGAGGATAATCAGCGTGGTCTTGCTCACTTCCTTGAACACATGTGTTTTAACGGCACCAAGAATTTCCCCGGAAACGAAATCGTTTCGTGGCTCGAAAGCGTGGGTGTAAAGTTTGGCCAGAACCTTAATGCGCGCACCGATGTGGATGAAACCATCTACAATATATCGAAGGTGCCCACCGCACGTGAAAGCGTACAGGATTCCTGCCTGCTCATACTTCATGACTGGGCCGACGGGCTGTTGCTCGAAGATGGCGAAATTGATAAGGAGCGCGGTGTGATACACGAGGAGTGGCGCAGCACCAACGTTGGTTCCAATCGCATTCTCGAGAACCTTCTTCCGCTTATATATCCGGGTGACCGTTACGCTTACCGAATGCCTATCGGAACAATGGAGGTGGTCGACAATTTCCCTTATCAGGCTCTGCGTGACTACTACGAGAAGTGGTATCGTCCCGACCAACAGTGTATAGCCGTTGTGGGTGATGTCGATGTCGACCGCATAGAGGGAAAAATCAAGGAGATGTTTGCCGACATAAAGATGCCCGAAAACCCCGCACCTCGCGTCTACTATCCTGTCGCCGACAATGACAAGCCCATCATAGCCATTGGGAAAGACAAGGAGCAGTCAAGGGCTCTCGTGCAGCTTATGTTCAAGCGTGAAGCAACGCCCGACTCGATGAAGGGCAATCTCGACTACCTCGTCGAGCTTTATGTTGTCAACATGATAACCAATATGCTCAATTCGCGTCTTTCCGACATCATGTCGACTCCCGACGCTCCCTTTGCCGTGGCTCAGGCCATGGATGGACGATTCCTTGCCGCCAAGACCAAGAAGGCGCTCACTCTTGCCGGACTTGCAAAGGGCAATGACATAAAGCCGGTAATTGAATCGATCTATCGCGAAGCATTGCGTGCAAAGCGTGGCGGATTCACTGCCACCGAATATGACCGTGCCCGCAATGAGTTCCTTTCGGCACTTGAGGCTGCTTATAAGAACCGCAACACACAGTCGTCATCGGTACTCGTCGAGGAGTATGTGCGAAACTTTATCGACAACGAGCCCATTCCCGGTATCGAGAATGAGTATAATATAATGAATCTTCTCGCCAAGCAGATTCCGGTAGAGGTGATTAATATGGCCATGTTGTCGTTGATTCCCGACAAAAACCTCGTGGTTCTTGCCATGTTGCCCGACAACGGACAATTCATAATCCCCACCGAAGCCGAACTTTCCGATGTGCTGACAAAGGTGGCTGCTGAAGACATATCGGCCCATGTCGATGAGGTGAAGAGCGAACCGCTTATAGCTCAGCTTCCCAAGCCCGGCACTGTAGTGTCGGTGGGCGAGGACAAGCTCTACGGTGCAACCGTGTGGACTCTTTCCAACGGCATAAAGGTTGTGTTTAAGCACACCGACTTCAAGGATGACGAAATCCTCTTTATGGCCACTGCCAACGGCGGAACATCGGTCTATGGAGCCTACGACGACCTGAACCTGCGATTCCTGCCAATCGCCATGCTGCAGTCGGGCCTCGGCAGCTACACCAACTCCGACCTGTCGAAATATCTTGCCGGTAAGCAGGCTTCGGTGAGCGTTACGCTCGACGACTATGCCCGCAGTGTGAGCGGCTCATGCGTGGTTAAGGATCTTCCTTCGCTGATGGAGTTGATATACATGACCTTCACCGCCTACAACATAACTCCCGACGAATTTGCTTCGACCCAGAATGTCTATACCGGTGCATTGCAGAATCAGGAGGCAAGTCCCGAATACCAGTTTGGCAAGGGATTCCAGATGGACACTTACGTATCTCCGCGTAATTATGCCGTGGATGTAGCTACAATTCAGAATGCCGACCGTGAGCGCATCCTTGAGATAATTCATCAGCAGCTTGCCGATGCGGGTCAGTTCACGTTCTATTTCGTGGGTAATGTCAATGCCGAAACCCTCAAGCCGCTCGTGGAGCAGTACATAGCCACACTGCCCAAGGGCGCGGCTCCTAAGGAGGTTAAGCTTGCCGGACTCGGATTTAAGAAGGGTGCCTCGACCGACCGTGAAACATTCAAGATGGATATTCCGCAGACCTATGTAGGCATCACCGTGACAGGTGATATGCCTTACACATCCAAGAACCAGAAGCTTGCTTCGATTGCCGGACAGATATTGACCGGACGTCTTGTGAAGCTTGTTCGCGAGGATGAGGGTGCCGTATATTCAATCAGCGCACAGGGTGCTATGCAGCGCGTTTCCGACAATCCTGTGGTGATGCAGTCGGCATTCCCCATGAAGCCTGAAATGAAGGACAAGGTGCTCGGCATAATCGCCGAACAGTTTGATGACATGTCACGCAATATCACCCCCGAGGAGCTTGCCAAGGTGAAGGAGTTCATGGTCAAGAGTGCCACCGAGGGGCTTGAGCGTAATGCCTCATGGCTGTCGGCCATGGTAGGTTACAACCGATTGCCTGTTGACACACTCACTGATGCTGTCGATGTCATAAACTCAATTACCGAGGATGATGTTGAGGCATTCATGAGCCAGCTTATGAAGCAGAACAACTATCGTGTCTACATTCTCGACCCTGCCGAGTAATCGAGATTCTGTAATTGCATAATATAAAGAAGGAGCCATGCCTCACATCGGGCATGGCTCCTTTGGTTTTGTATCCGTTGTCAGTTGATTTGGAGCCGTTAATATTTATTGTCGAACCGGCTCTTACTCCATCAGGAAGTTCTCGCGGATGAAGTCGTAGTATATCTTCGAGAAGCGCTCGTTGTTCTCGCGAGGGTAACGCACATCGGTAAACACCTGGGCGAGGGTGGTCTTGCCGTTCTCCTCGATGAATTTGCGGCTGTCCTCGCGAGCCTCCTTTTCGGCATAGATGTCACGTATATCCTCCACGGTGTAGTCGTGATATGCCTCCTCGTGGATTATTCCCTCTACGGGAATGCGGTCCGACACCGGGGCATCGCCCTCGGGATAGCCCACGGTGAGCGTTACGAGTGGAATCACCCGTTTGGGCAGGTTGAGCACTTTGGCTATTTCGGGTGCGGTATAGGTGGTTGTGCCGAGGTAGCAGCATCCAAGTCCGTGCATCTCGGCTATGGTGTTGAACTGCTGTGCGAAAATGCAGGTGTCGAGGGCTCCTGTCATGAGCGACTGGAAGTTGTCGTAGCCGGGAACGGCGTCACTTGCTTCACACCACTTCACAAATCGGTTGTAGTCGATGCAGAATGTGAGCAGCACGCTGCATCCTGTGGCCGAGGGCTGGTTGAAGTGCAACGGGGCAAGAGCTCTCTTTCCTTCCTCCGATCGGGTTACGATTACCGAGTAGAGCTGCATGTTGCCGGTGGTGGGAGCGTGCGATGCCTCTTCGAGCATCTCTTTCAGCAACTGTGGCTCGACCTCGCGTGAGCTATAGCGGCGCACTGTGCGCCGTGTCTTGAAATAATTGTCGATATTCATGTGCAAAATGTATAAATGTTATTTCACTGTGTGCGAATGTACGATTATTTGTCAACATATCCAAGAAATAAAGTGCGTTCGTTGAAATAAAGTGTGTTCGTTTTCTTGTGCTGCCGTCAGTTTCTGTTTTGGAAAACTTTTGAACATTGTGATTTTATTTAATATGCTGATTGTTAGCTGTATCATGTTTCGTTTTGGAAAACTTATCAACATTGTGCGTTTTTGTCAATTAATCATTTGGATAACTGAAATGCTTTTATGTATCTTTGCGGTGTAGAAAATTTTTAAGGCTTATCTTTTTTAATAACCAACCTGTCTAATAAAATTTAAACATAGAATAGTGGCTACGATTTACACTTACGACGAAGCTCAGCAGGCTTCGTTGGACTATTTTGGAGGTGATGAACTTGCGGCTCGCGTTTGGGTAACCAAGTATGCGCTCAAGGATTCATTCGGCAATCTCTTCGAGAAAACGCCCGACGACATGCATCGTCGCATAGCACGCGAAATTGCGCGCGTGGAGAATAATTATCCTAATCCTATGAGCGAGGACGAAGTGTTTGAGCTCATTCGCAACTTTAAGTATATCGTTCCGCAAGGCAGTCCCATGTCGGGCATAGGCAACAACTATCAGGTTGGTTCGCTTAGCAACTGCTTTGTCATCGGCATTGACGGCACCCCCGACTCCTACGGCGGCATAATGAAAATCGACGAGGAGCAGGTGCAGCTCATGAAGCGCCGAGGCGGAGTGGGGCACGACCTCAGCCACATTCGACCCAAGGGTATGCCGGTAAAGAACTCGGCATTGACCTCTACGGGACTGGTTCCCTTCATGGAGCGTTACTCCAACTCTACCCGCGAGGTGGCTCAAGACGGACGCCGTGGCGCGTTGATGATGACCGTAAGCATAAAGCATCCCGACAGCGAGGCATTCATCGATGCCAAGATGATCGAGGGCAAGGTGACAGGTGCCAATGTGTCGGTGCGCATCGACGATGACTTCATGCAGGCTGCCGTTGACAACAAGCCCTACGTTCAGCAATATCCCGTTGACTCCGACGAGCCTATGGTGAAGAAGGAGGTTGAGGCTGCTGCGCTGTGGGGCAAAATTGTGCACAACGCATGGAAATCGGCCGAACCGGGAGTGCTTTTCTGGGATACCGTGACACGCGAGTCGGTGCCCGACTGCTATGCCGATCTCGGATTCCGCACCATCTCCACCAATCCGTGTGGCGAAATACCGTTGTGCCCCTACGACAGCTGCCGACTGCTTGCTATAAATCTCTACAGCTATGTGCGCAATCCGTTCACTCCCGAGGCTTCGTTTGATTTCGACCTATTCAAGACGCACGTGGCCAAGGCCCAGCGCATGATGGACGACATCATCGACCTTGAGATGGAGAAGATCGACAAGATTATAGATAAAATAGATTCCGACCCTGAAAACGCCGAGGTTAAGCAGACCGAGCGTCACCTTTGGGAGAAGATTCGCTCAAAGACATTGAAAGGGCGCCGCACTGGCGTGGGAACAACTGCCGAGGGCGACATGATTGCCGCACTTGGACTGCGTTACGGTACTCCCGAGGCTACCGACTTCTCGGTTGAGGTACACAAGGCCCTTGCAATTGCAGCCTATGGCTCATCGGTGAATATGGCCAAGGAGCGTGGCGCATTTGAAGTCTACGACGCCGAGCGCGAGAAAAACAATCCCTATATCAACCGTCTTCGTGAGGCATCGCCCGAATTATATGACGAAATGGTGGCCAACGGACGACGCAATATCGCCTGTCTTACCATCGCCCCCACCGGAACCACGAGCTTGATGACGCAGACCACATCGGGTATTGAGCCGGTGTTCCTGCCCGTCTACAAGCGTCGTCGCAAGGTGAATCCCAATGACCCCGAAGTGCACATCGATTATGTCGACGAAACGGGCGACGCATTTGAGGAGTACATCGTTTACCATCCCAAATTCCTTAAGTGGATGGAGGTCAACGACATCGAGCGAAAGGACTCCTATACTCAGGAGGAGCTTGACGCACTTGTGGCCCGTTCGCCTTACTACAAGGCCACTTCCAACGATGTCGACTGGATGGAGAAGGTGAAGATGCAGGGTCGTGTGCAGAAGTGGGTCGACCACTCTATCTCGGTGACCATAAACCTGCCCTCCGATGTTACCGAGGATCTTGTCAACCGCCTATATGTCGAGGCTTGGCGCTCGGGATGCAAGGGATGCACCGTCTATCGCGACGGTTCCCGCTCGGGTGTGCTTGTGGCTGTCGAGAAGAAAGCCGAGCCTACGGTCAAGGAAGCCGACGCCCATGTTCACAAGCGTCCCATCGAGCTTGAAGCCGATGTGGTTAGATTCCAGAACAACAAGGAGAAGTGGATTGCCTTCGTGGGATTGCTCGACGGTGAGCCCTACGAGATTTTCACCGGTCTTGCCGACGACGAGGACGGAATCTTCTGCCCCAAGAGCGTTACTCACGGAAAGATTATCAAGGCCATCGACGATAAGGGCAACAAGCGTTACGACTTCCAGTTTGTAAACAAGCGTGGCTACAAGACTACCATCGAGGGACTTTCCGACAAGTTCAATCCCGAGTACTGGAACTATGCCAAGCTTATCTCAGGTGTGTTGCGTTACGGAATGCCTATTGACCAGGTGTTGAAGCTTGTGGGTACTCTTGAGCTCGACAGCCAGTCGATAAATACATGGAAGATGGGAGTTGAGCGTGCGTTGAAGAAGTATCTCCCCAACGGCACCAAGGCTAACGGACAGAAGTGTCCCAACTGTGGCAACGATACTCTCATTTATCAGGAAGGATGCCTGATATGCACATCCTGCGGCACTTCAAAATGCGGATAAAGGATTATAAAAGTATATAAATTGTAAAAAATGGCTAATGGCAGAAAAATTTCCTGTCAATTAGCCGTTTTTTATTTATAATGTAACTAACTTTACAGAGTCTGTTTATAGCGATTATAAAGAATTCTAAAGATTGACTGAAATTCAAAAAAATAATACCAACATGAAGCTTAATTTTAATATCGACTACCGCACCAATTGGGGCGAATCGGTATACATCGTCGGACATACTCCCGAACTTGGCGATGGTGATGAATCTCGTGCCGTGAAGCTTGAACTTGACGGTGTGGGATTGTGGTCGCTGTCGATTGATGTCGCCGATGAAACGCGTGACTTTGACTATCGTTACATTGTAAGACGCGACGACGGTTCGACGCGTTACGAGTGGGGACGTCCCCACAGGTTTGTTGTAGGGTGCGATGTGAAAAGTTACGAAATCTACGACCGATGGCAGGATCAGCCTTACGACAAGCCCTACTATTCATCGGTGTTTGTCGACTGTATCAACCGTCGTGACGACCGTGACGAGTCACAGTCGCTCTATCCAGGATCGGTGACATTGCGTGTCGACGCTCCTATGGTGGGCTCCGATGAGGTGCTTGCATTGTGCGGCGACGACGAGGCAATCGGCGAGTGGAATCCCGAAAATGCCTTGGTGATGAACGACAGCAATTTCCCTGAATGGAGCATAACGCTTCCCAACAAGGAGATTCATCTGCCGTTCCGTTACAAGTTTGTGATTCTTGACAAGACTACCCGTAAGCTGCTCGCCTGGGAGAACGGCGACAATCGAGTGATGAACATAATACCCGAGCACAAGAGTTCGGCGCTCGTTGTGGGCGGAATGCGTTTCATCAATTCCCGTCCGGCATGGCGCGGAGCGGGTGTGGCCATTCCCGTGTTCTCGGTGCGCAGTGATGATGACTTCGGCGTGGGCGACTTCTTCGACCTTAAGAAGATGGTCGATTGGGCTGTTGTCACAGGACAGAAGTTCCTTCAGATTCTGCCTATCAACGACACCACGATGACCCACACATGGACCGACTCCTATCCTTACAACGCCAATTCAACATTTGCGTTGCACCCCATGTTTATGCGTCTTAGCGAACTTGGACGCCTTAACGACGAGAACCGTCAGAAGTACTATGACGACCTCGCCGTTGAACTTAACGCGCTTCCCACAGTCGACTATGAGCGTGTCAACAACGCCAAGAACGAGTTTATGCGCGAAATATTCCGTCAGGAGGGCGCAAAGACTCTTGAGCTGCCCGAGTTCAAGGCGTTTGTCGAGGCCAATGCCTATTGGCTGACTCCTTATGCCGCTTTCTGCGTGCTTCGTGACATGAACGGCACTCCTGAATTTGGCAAGTGGGGCGAATATGCCGTTTATGATAAGGCTAAGGTGTCGAAATTTGTCGATGAGCATGCCGATGACATAAACTTCGTGTACTATGTACAGTATCACCTCGACAGGCAGATGCGTGCCGTCCATGAATATGCGGGCAAGCACGGCGTGGCCTTCAAGGGCGATATACCTATCGGCATTTCGCGTGACTCGGCCGATGCATGGATTTCACCTCGTCTGTTCAACATGGATTGCCAGGCCGGTGCTCCGCCCGATGATTTCTCGGTGCTCGGACAGAACTGGGGATTCCCGACCTACAACTGGGAGGAGATGAACAAGGACGGTTTTGCCTGGTGGAAGGCACGTTTCCGCAAGATGGCCGAGTACTTCGACGCCTACCGCATCGACCACGTGCTTGGTTTCTTCCGAATATGGCAAATACCGATGGATGCCATACACGGATTGCTGGGAATTTTCAATCCCGCATTGCCCTATACACCCGATGAATTGCGTCACAATTATGACTTCTGGCTCGATGTCGATTTGCAGACGACTCCGTTCATAATGGATTACTTCCTCTATGACTTCTTCGGCGAATATACCGACGAGGCCAAGCGTCGCTTCCTGATCGATGTTGGCTACGGACGCTACAAGCTTCGTCCCGAGTTTGACACTCAGCGCAAGATTGCCAACTACTTCGCAACCGAGGAGAAGTGTGAGAAAAACGATAAACTGTGCAATGCCCTGCTCGGTCTTGTCGACGAGGTGCTCTTTATCGAGGATTCCTACGAGAAAGGCAAGTATCATCCGCGCATTTCGGCACAGTTCACCTATATATATCGCTCGTTGACCGACTATGAGCGCTGGTGCTTCAACCGTCTTTACAACGACTTCTACTACCACCGTCACAATGACTTCTGGTATGGAAAGGCTATGTGGAAGCTTCCTCCGTTGATCGACTCCACATCGATGCTCACCTGCGCCGAGGACCTTGGCATGATTCCCGATTGCGTTCCCGCTGTGATGAATGCGTTGCAGATGCTGTCGCTTGAGATTCAGCGTATGCCTAAGGACCCGAAGGCCGAATTCGGCAACACGTGGACCTATCCCTATCTGTCGGTCTGCACGACATCTACCCACGACATGGGCGGAATACGCCAGTGGTGGGAGGAGAACCGCGATGTCACGCAGCATTTCTACAACAACATGCTCCATGAGCAAGGTCCGGCACCGCACTATGCCGAGCCGTGGATTTGCGACAAGATAGTGACGCTTAACCTTCAGTCGCCATCGATGCTTGCCATATTCCCGCTTCAGGACTGGCTGTCGATCGACGGCAATCTGCGTCGCAACGACCCGCGTGAGGAGCTGATTAACATTCCGGCTAATCCGCGTCACTATTGGCGTTACAGAATGCACATGACGGTCGAGGAGCTTCTCGATGCTCAGCTCTATAACGACTATGTGCGCTCAAAGATTAAGTCGGTAGGCCGATAATACGGATACATCATCGTGACACATAAACGTAATGGCGATTGCTCCAATGCAGTCGCCATTATTTTTTTGACCTATTTTTGACCTATTTTTGACCTATTATCTGACCTAATCATTCTATATTGTTGAGCCTTGCGAGCAGTTCTTCTTTTGTCATTTTTGTGAGGATTAGGTTGTAAAGTTACTAATTTTTCAATGATTATAACTTTTGGCTCAGATATTTTGGTTAAATTTGCGGGTGGAAAGTTTTTGACTGCTCCATGACATTTTTTTAATAAGAAGCGTTATGCTCATCTTGTAATTGGAAACCTGAGAAATTTTCGATTTGATGCAAGAGATAGCATAGTGGTTCTCACGTGCATAGCGTGGGCTGCTATTGTTACATCTGCATCATGGGCTTTCTCAGGGCCTCCAATTAGACGTGGCATAGTTGGCTCACGTTTTCTATTTATAATTAATTTTCCATTGAGCTGATGGAAAAACACATTGCAATGACAACAAACCGACTTATCACAATGTTGGTCCTTCTTTGCTTGGCTCTCGGAGCAAACGCTAAAAAGAAGAAGCAGGACTATCCGCGTTCTGAAATCAAGGTGAGCTATAATTACCACTATAAGTTTTGGCGTGGAAGTGATGGCGTTGTGGAGAAAGATACGCCTTTCATTCTGCTTGCCAACCACAATGAAAGCAAATTCTATTGCCCAAGTACAGAGTATAGGGATTCCTTGCTTTCCACACCTTCGGGGAGCGCAAAGGAAAAAAAGATGTTTGATGCTGCAGTGGCAGCATACGTGCAAAATCGTGATGAAAGTGCTATGGACGCGGTGGTATATCACTCGCGTTTATATGTGACTAAAGATTTTGCAAAATCTGTTTCGACAACCTACGATCAAGCCGGAATGGGAGAATATGGGTATTATGATGAGCCTTTTTCCGAAATCGACTGGCAGATAGTTGAGGACAGCACAAAAACTGTATTAGGCTATCAATGTATAATGGCTTCCACTGATTATCACGGAAGAAAATGGACTGTATGGTTCACTCCCGAGATTCCGGTTCAGGATGGTCCTTGGAAATTTTGCGGATTGCCCGGGCTTATACTTGAAGCCGCCGAAGAGAAGGGTCATCACCATTTTACAGCCGACGGTATCGAGCAGTCAAGTCAGTCGATATACCCGATATATAACAACGATTACGAAAAAATGGGGCGGCTTGACATGCTGCGCAATCTGCGAAATTACCGAGATAACAATAATTCGATAGTCAAGGCATCGACCGGCGGTATGCTTGATTTCGGTCCCGATGCCCCCGTGCAAACTGAATATGACTTTCTGGAAACCGACTATCGTTAGAATTACACTTTTGGGTATGGCTCAGAATTAGTCACTTTTGTAATTTTGCGAAAAAATAGAGTTATGTCAAAACGATTCTTCACATATATGTTGCTTATTGCCGTTGCCTTTTCGGCCGTGGCGCAGGTCAATGTGACAGGAAAAGTCATTGACAAGGAGAGCAATGAACCGCTGACAGGGGCGTCGGTTATTGTCAAGGGAACCGACGGCAAAATCAAGAAATTTGCCTCGTCGAAAGCCGACGGCGCATTCGCTATGACGCTGCCGTCGGTCACAGGGTGCCGATTGGAAGTTGCCATGATGAGTTTTGCCAAGCAGTCTATTCCACTTGACAGCGTGACATTTCCCTTGACCGTCTACATGGAGCCGGGGACGACCTTACTCAAAGAAGTGACGGTAAAGGCCGACCGCATACGTGAGCAGGGTGATACGATTACATATAATGTAGGCAGCTTCGCCCAGCAGCAGGATCGCTCCATAGGAGATGTGCTGAAGCGAATGCCCGGCATCGATGTTGCCAAAAACGGCAAGATTCAGTATCAAGGCGAGGACATCAACAAGTTCTATATCGAAGGCTCCGACCTTCTCGGCGGTAAATATGGCATAGCCACCAACGGCATCAGTCATGACGATGTGGGTGCGGTCGAGGTGATGGAAAATCATCAGCCTATGCAGGTGCTTTCGGGAATATCATTCTCCGACAAGGCTGCTATCAACCTCAAGTTGAAAAATAAGGCTAAGGCCACATGGACTTTCCACGGTGATGCGGGTGGCGGTTATTCGTGGCAGCCCGAGGGAGCCATCTGGGACGGAGAACTGTTCACAATGGCTGTTATGCCTGGATTTCAGAACATAACGACCTTCCGCACCAACAACACGGGCGAGGATCTTTCATCGTCGAGCATCGACTTCTTCGCAGGTCGTCGCAATACGGGATTGAGCCGTTATGTGAGCGTAGGACTGCCGGGAGTGCCGTCACTTAGCGACAAGCGGACGCTGTTTAACCGCTCGTTTCTCGTGTCGACCAACAGCCTGTGGAAACTGAAAAACGGGGAGTTCAAGGCCAACATCGACTACTCCTTCAACCGCGTTACGGCCGATGCCTCTAACATCACGACATACTTCTTACCCGATGTTGAACAAGGCGGACGCGATGTATCGCGTCCCTACGATAGGAACCGCGTAATTACCGAAAACCGCAGTGGAACGGAACACACCCACTCGCTCAGCGGCAAGTTCATTTATGAGCTGAACCGGCGGACAGCTTTCATCAACAATACGTTACGTGCTAATGTAGACTGGGATGATGTCGACCTCGTCACATCGGGGTCGATACCCAACGAGCAGTCGGCGAAGCTGCCCGACTACTATGTCAGCAACAACTTCAAGATGATAAAACGCTTCAAAGGAAACCATCTTGTAACGCTGCAGAGCGTGAACGAATGGGAATCACTGCCGCAGACGCTTACTTTGACTATGGTTCCCGATGCTGCGGACGAGATGTATCGCGTCACTACCGGCAATAAATTTCGTCAGCACATCTCCGACCATGCTTTCTATACTCACGAGAGTGCGGCTTACGCATTCAACATAAAGGGCGTGACATTGAGTCTTGAAGGCGGTATAAAGGGTTACTTCCGTTCTATGGACTCGCAGTTGCCCGACTTCCCTGAGGAGGTGCCCGGACTTACTGAAAATGTAGTCAATACCAACTACATGACGGTATATGCCGACCCGGAGTTTGAATACTGGGTGCGCCGCGTCAACATTTCTCTCAACTTGCCTGTAAGTTACGCGCATTACACCTTCGACAAGGCTATCGCCAATCATGATGAGGTATATTTCTCTCCATCGTTAAGCTTCGACTGGAAGCCCAATAACCGCTTCTCGGGATCGTTTAGCGGCGGTCTGGGGCGCTCGCCTATGAACATGAATCTTATCCATCCGGGACTCATAATGACCAATTACCGCACGTTGAAAGCGGGAACTGAACAGTTCTACAACTCTTCGTCGCAGAACGTGTCGGCAAGCGTCAGCTACAAGCACACCCGTCGCGGACTCTTTGCCAACGGAATCGTAATGCAGTCGTGGACTCACATTCCCTACACGATGTCACAGCAGCTCTACGGCGACTATGTCGTCTACAGCTATGCCGATGCCGACAATGACAGCCGCATGCTCATGGCTATGGGAAGTGTCGGCAAGACTCTCGACTTCATGCGTGGAAGCTGCAACGTGAACGGCTCGTTCAGCCGCAACGAGTCGCAATTGCTTTCGCAGCAGCAATCGGTCAACTCCGTCAGCACAGGCTGGAGCATTGGCGGCAAAATCAACGGCAATCCATGCCGCTGGTTCAGCTTCGACTACAGCATAGACTATTCCGACAGCCGCCTGACGATGAACGGCATGAGCGAGTCATGGCTCTCGACGATGGAGAATGAATTGAGCCTCACATTCATTCCCTACCGCAAATGGCAATGGACCGTGAGCGGCGAGCATTACCGCAACGAGATAACTGAAAACTCTTTCAATAATGTCGTTATGCTCGACACCAAGCTCATCTATCAGCTCAACAAGAGGATAGAACTTGCCGCGTCGCTCACCAACATCCTCAACAAGCGCAGCTACAACTACATCACCTATTCGCAGCTCTCGTCATTCGAGAGCCGGCGACAGCTCCGCGGTCGTCAGCTCCTATTCTCGATAACCCTCCGAAAATAAGCATTATGGCTGATCGTCACATGTTTCGCGCTGAATGGCATGACTACAACGACGGGATACTATTCGTTACCGTATGCACCAAAGATAAAAAGCATCTCTTTGGAACGATAACTAACTATGAAATGCACAAAAACGCATTAGGCACAATTGTCGAAGAATGTATAAAAGCCATTCCCGAACATCATCCCCAAGTCACCATCCACAACTATGTAATAATGCCCAACCACATCCATTTAATTATAGCGACAGTAGGGACGCGATATATCGCGTCCGCAACAGCAAAATTAGCAACAGCAAAATTAGCAACAGCAAAAATACCGGAAACAACAAAACCAATAAACCCACCAAAACCATCCATCGGCTGTCTAAAACCACCCGCACATGGAGAGCCAATAATTGATTATCATCACAATTCAAGGTTGGCCGTAATAATCGGTTCGTTAAAAGCTGCGGTAACTCGCATTGCCCGGACGCGATGTATCGCGTCCCTACCTTGCTGGCAATCACGGTTTCATGAACATATTATAAGGAATCAACGCGCGTTTGACAATATTATGGATTATATCGACAATAATGTTGCTCGCTGGGAGCAAGATTGTTTCAATTTAAAATAAATATTTATATGATTAATAAAGTAACAGCTATGCTTATGTGCCTTGTGGCGATAGCTGCGAGCGCACAGCCGCAGGCCGACATCGAGGTCAGCTACACGGCTCATCATCCTAATCTTCGCAACGGTAAAGATGATCTTACGAGTCAGTATATTTTGCTCGCCAATGCCGACGAGTCAAAATTCTTCTCACCGATGACCGAATATGTAGATTCGCTCAACTCTACGCCTGAAGGGAAGGCAAAACTGAATGAGATGACGAGCAATGCCTTTCTCGGAGGGAAATTGGACGACATACCGCGTTCCGACGGCTCATACTATGTCGTTAAATCGGCTGACAAATACACCTGTTATGACAACTCCGGCCTTGAAAAATACGTGTATGAAGAGCCTGTTGCCGAAATGAAGTGGGAAGTTGCAGAAGATTCAACTAAGAATATCCTCGGTTATGAGTGCATAATGGCTGTTGTCGATTACCACGGCCGCCGATGGACTGCATGGTTCACGCCTGAGATTCCTATAAATGCCGGACCGTGGAAATTTGCCGGCCTTCCGGGACTGATATTGGAGGCGACTGCCGACGGCAATCAATACAGTTTTGTGGCAACGGGTATTCAGCAGACCGACAAGTCCATAACTCCCGTATATCTTGCAAATGAATATGAGAAGACCGACCGCATTAAATTCTTAAAAACGCGTCGCAGTTTCCTCGACAATCCGCTGGGTAAAATCAACGCCCAATTCGCAGGTGCCGGAGTTACTGTGGGCAAAGTTCAAAACGAAGACGGCAGTGACGCGACAGGTTCAATCTTCGCTCCCGCGTCGGTCGTTGACCTTATTGAAACCGACTATCATTAAAAATCGGTAACAGTGATGTCTATCAGATATAATTGTGTGTAGGAACGCGAAATTTTTATACCTTTGCAAGCTGAAATGAATAGCATTCTATGGATAAGTTGTATTGGAAACTTTTCTTCACGTTCCTGAAGATAGGCGCATTCACCTTCGGCGGCGGATGGGCCATGATTTCATTGATAGAGCGCGAGGTGGTCGACAAGAACAAGTGGATTGACCGGGAGGAGTTTCTCGACCTTCTGGCCATATCGCAGTCGATGCCCGGCATACTTGCAGTTAACATTTCAGTGTCGATAGGCGACAAGTTACGCGGATTCCGCGGCAGTCTTACGGCAGCCCTCGGCACCATCCTCCCTTCGTTTCTCATAATATTGGCCATCGCCATATTCCTGACCCCCGACATTATCAAGAACAACCCCATAGTGTCACGCATATTCATGGGCATTCGTCCGTGTGTGGTTGCGCTCATCGTGGCTCCGGTTATCACATCGGCCCGTGCCGCCAAAATATCATGGCGCACTGTGTGGATTCCCATCGTGGTTGCCGTGCTCATCTACATAGGCTGGAACCCAATAGTGTTCATCGTCTTGGGTGGACTGGGCGGTTATCTGTGGTTTACGCGTCACCATCGCATGTTGCGTGACAAGCAAGGAAAGGAGGATGAAAAATGAGCGTCTACCTTAAACTTATATGGGCTTATCTCAAGATAGGCCTTTTCGGATTCGGCGGCGGTTACGCCATGCTTGCACTTATAGAGCGTGAGGTTGTGACACCGGGATGGATCACCGAGCAGATGTTTACCGACATAGTGGCTATTTCGCAGATGACACCCGGCCCTATCGGCATCAACAGCGCCACTTACATAGGTTACGTTGTCACCGGCAGTGTGCTTGGCTCGATAGTTACCACCGTCACCGTCATGTTGCCCTCGTTCCTGCTGGTGCTCTATGCGAGTCACTTCATTCGCCGTCACAAGGAGTCGGCGATAATCAAGGGAGTGTTTGCCGGGTTGCGTCCTGTGGTCATAGGACTTATCGCATCGGCTGCACTGTTGCTGATGAACCGTCAGAACTTCCCCGACAACACCTGGAGCATCCTCATAGGTGTTGCGTCATTCCTTCTTGTATATTTCACCAAGATACATCCTATATTCATAATCTGCCTTGCCGGAGTAGCGGGACTTGTAATATATTGATTATTATGAACTACGACGAAGCCATCGACTATCTTTATACGCGTCTTCCCATGTTTCAGCGCATGGGCGCACCGGCCTACAAGCCCGGTCTTGACACATCGCTCAACCTTGCACGGGCATTCGGCAACCCTCACCGTCATTACCCCTCAATCCATGTGGCGGGAACCAACGGAAAGGGCTCCACGGCCCACACATTGGCGGCTATCCTGCAAAGTGCCGGATACAAGGTGGGGCTTTACACATCGCCTCATCTTGTCGACTTCCGCGAGCGCATGAGGGTTGACGGAGTGATGATTTCCCGCGAACGCGTAGTCGATTTTGTGGAGCGTTACAAGGCTCTCGGATTCGACGGAGCGCCATCGTTCTTTGAGCTCACGATGGTCATGGCGTTTGAATACTTCGCAGCCGAGCATGTCGACATCGCGGTCATCGAGGTGGGACTTGGCGGACGGCTCGACAGCACCAACATCATTTCGCCCGACCTGTGTGTCATCACCAACATATCATTTGACCACACCCAGTTCCTCGGCGACACGCTGCCGCAGATTGCCGTCGAGAAGGCCGGCATAATAAAACCCGGTGTACCTGTGGTGATAGGGGAGTCGGATGGTGATGTGCGTCGCGTATTTGCCGAGAAAGCCGCAGCCGAAGGAGCCCCGATACGTTACGCCGACGACGAGAAGCGTTACGCATCATTCGACATGACACCTCAGGGCATCATTTATCACGACACTCCGTGCGGCGAGCTGCTCGGAGCCCTCTCGGGCGAATGTCAGCTTAAGAACACCTCGACGATTCTTACCGCCGTTGATGCGTTGCGCTCGCTTGGCCGTGACCTGCCCGATGAGGCTGTGCGTCGCGGATTTGCCGAGGTGTGTTCGCTCACCGGCCTTGCCGGACGGTGGATGAAGATTTCGTCACATCCCATGGTCGTGTGCGACACCGGGCACAATGTAGGCGGCTGGCAATACATTGCCCCTCAGCTCGATGCCGCTCCCGGGCGCAAGCATCTCGTAATCGGATTTGTCAACGACAAGGACATCGACCACATTCTCGACATGATGCCGCGTGACGCCCGCTACTATTTCACGCAGGCTTCGGTGCAACGTGCGTTACCGAGTGCCGAGCTTGCCGCCAAGGCAAAAGAAAAAGGCCTCCACGGGGAAGCCTTTGATAATGTTGACGGCGCATTTGCCGCCGCTATGGAAGATGCATCGTCGGGTGACACGGTGTTTATCGGCGGAAGCACATTTGTCGTTGCCGATTTCCTTGCGTCGCGCGACAAAGCGTGACATGCCGTTAGCGCACGGCAAGCACTTCGATTTCCACAAGCACCTGCTTGGGAAGCTCTCTCACGGCTACAGCCGAGCGGGCGGGGTAGGGAGCGCTGAATGCCTCGGCGTAAACTTCGTTCATTGCGGCGAAGTCGTTCATGTCGGCAAGGAATACGGTAGTCTTAACCACATTGTCGAGAGTAAGACCTGCCTCATTGAGTATGGCCTTTACATTGGCGAGCGACTGACGGGTCTGCGCCTTGATTCCTTCGGCGATATTGCCTGTTGCGGGATCGATGGGAATCTGTCCCGATGCAAATACGAATGAACCTGTGTCGATGGCCTGGCTGTAGGGACCTATTGCGCCCGGAGCCGCTGTGGTTGAAATTGGAGTCTTCATTGTAGTTCTGATTTTGGTTGGTTGTTAATCGTGATGCCAAAATTACTACTTTATTTGCATAACTCCATCCACTGTGGCGGTGATTTTTTACTTCGGAGTTCCTTTTATGTTGACATTGAGATTCTTGAGCAGTACATCGGATGTGTTGCTGACCATGTTTTCGATACGGTCGTCTATCAACTCGATTATTTCCTCAAATTCGTTCTTGAAATAGGGAATGAAGTCCGATGAACCGTGAGCGTTCAGCTTCTTCAGCACATAACCCAAGGTTATTATATTGGGGTCGATTGCCGGCTGATAGGCGTGTTCATCGCTGGTTGACATCACGACCGACAGCAGCCCCGCGCCCGTCATCTCGTCAATGAGTGCCGATATGAGTCGTGCCGGCATGTGATAAAGCTCGGCAAATCCCGCTACGGTGAGCGGCGGCTCCTGGTTCTCGAATCGCTTCACGATTACGGTCATTATCACCAGGGCTATCTTGCGTTTGTAGTCAAGCGATATGGCGTTGACATCGTTGCGGAAGTTGAACTGGAATATGTTCTGCGATGAGTAGCACAGCACCGCTCCGGCAAGGGTTATCGTCCACACGAGCTGAAGCCATATAAGCAACAACGGAAGAAATGCGAAGCTACCGTAGATGGCATTGTACTTCGACACATATAGCTGACCGGTGAGAAACAGGAACTGAAGCACCTGGAATGCCGTGCCGGCGAGAAGTCCGCACAGAAAAGCGTTCTTGAACTTGACCTTGGTGTTGGGGAAGAGCAGATACATTCCCGTGTAGGAAATCCAGGTAAGGAAAAACGGCGTGCAGTCGAGTATGACCTTCAGCGCCGGAGTGATGAAGCGTATGTGGATGTTATCAAGGATGGTAGTTGACATGAGCAGTGAAACACCGCTCTGGCATATCATGAGTATGGGCAGAAGAAACAGTATGGCCGTATAGTCGATGATCTTGCGTCCCAGCGAGCGGTCGGAGTTGATGCCCCACACTCGGTTAAACGACATTTCGATATTGCTCATCAACGATATCATGGTCCACAACAGGAACACGAGGCCCACTCCAACGAAAATGCCCTCGGATGCTTGGGCAAGATACTGGTCGACAAATCCGAATGCCGTCGACAGCACCTCCCTTTGGGCGGGAAAAAAGTTGAACAGCTGCGACTGCATGAGGTTCTGGAAGCCGAAACCGCGGCCTATGGCAAACAACAGCGCCAATGCGGGCACTATGGCAAGCAGGGTGTTGTAGGTGAGTGACGAGGCACGGGTCTGCAGGTCGGTGTTGAGGAACGACCTCACCGATAGGTTGAGAATCTTTATCGTGTTGACCTGCCATGTGCGCCGCGTGTCGCTCCACACCCCTTCGGAACAATATTTCCAAAAGGCTATGGCGCGGTCGGCGATTGCCTTTGCGCGCAGTGCGAGTCGATTGCCTTGTTTATTGTCGGTTTCTTCCATGGATCAATAAAATCGCTTTACGTTACAAAAGTAACAAAAAATGAGAGTGAAAAGTCGGCTTTTGCCGTGAAAAACATTTGAACATATAAAATTTGTTTAACCGCGTAGTTTGGTGTATCTTTGCACTGCAATGATTGACGACAAGTTACGGACAGCCGCGCGTGCCACGCTCACGGAGTATCTGAAGGCGAAGCGTCTTCGCAAAACCCCCGAGCGTTATGCAATACTTGACAAGGTGTGCGAGATGAACAAGCACTTTGACATCGAGGCGTTGTATGCGGCCATAGAGGGCGACGGCTACCATGTGAGCCGTGCCACCATCTACAACACGATGGAGCTGCTCTCCGATTGCGGCATCGTGAGGCGTCATCAATTCGGTGCTCAGCCTGCTCAGTATGAGCGGGTTTCGGCGACGGTCAATCATCTGCACCTGATATGCCAGCAGTGTGGCAAAATCAAGGAAGTCAAGGATCCCGAGCTTGTGTCGTTCATGAACTCACGGCGCTATTCGGCCTTCCACGACTCCTATTTTTGCCTCTATGTCTACGGCATCTGCGCCGCGTGTACCCGTCGCAACAGGCGGGAAGCCGGTAAGTGACAGTAAAGAAAAAAGTAACTAAATAAGAAACTTTGAACATTTAAGAAAATGAAAGTTGACGTTCTGCTTGGGCTCCAATGGGGCGATGAGGGAAAAGGCAAAGTCGTGGATGTGCTGACTCCGCGCTATGATGTCGTTGCACGTTTTCAGGGAGGTCCCAATGCCGGCCACACCCTTGAATTTGAGGGTAAGAAATACGTATTGCGTTCAATTCCGTCAGGAATCTTCCAGCATGGTCAGCTCAACATCATAGGCAATGGAGTTGTGCTTGACCCGGTGTTGTTCCGTGAAGAGGCCGAGGCTCTTGAAGCCAGCGGAATTCCCTTGAAGCAAATCCTGAAGCTGTCAAAGAAGGTGCATCTGATTCTGCCCACCCACCGATTGCTTGACGCTGCCAACGAGCGCGCCAAGGGCGGTGCCAAAATAGGAACCACAGGAAAGGGCATCGGTCCCACCTATACCGACAAGGTGAGCCGCAACGGCTTGCGTCTTGGCGATGTCTACCACAATTTCGACGCAAAATATGAGGCGGCACGCAATCGTCACCTCTCGATGCTCAAGGCAATGGGCGAGGAGCCTGAATTTGCCGAGCTTGAGCGCAAGTGGCTCGATGCAATCGAATATATAAAGGGCTACGACATTGTCGACAGCGAGCATCTCATCAACCGCATGCTCCGCGAGGGCAAGTCGGTGCTTTGTGAGGGTGCTCAGGGCACTCTGCTCGATGTTGACTTCGGAAGCTATCCCTTTGTCACCTCAAGCAACACGGTGTGTGCCGGCGCTTGCTCGGGACTCGGTGTGGCTCCCAACCGCATCGGTGAGGTATTTGGCATATTCAAGGCCTACTGCACCCGCGTAGGTTCGGGCCCGTTCCCCACCGAGCTTTTCGATGAAACAGGAAAGCGCATTCGCGACCTCGGGCATGAATATGGTGCCGTCACCGGCCGTGAACGCCGTTGCGGATGGATTGACCTGGTGGCATTGAAGTATGCCATAATGATAAACGGTGTGACTCAGCTCATAATGATGAAGAGCGACGTGCTCGACGACTTTGACGAAATCAAGGCCTGCGTGGCTTATGAAATCAACGGCGAGCGTGTCGAGGAGTTCCCTTTCTCGATCGAGGAAGATGAGATCAAGCCCGTCTATGTCACCATGCCCGGATGGAAGACCGACATGACAAAGTTCCATGACGAAAGCCAGTTCCCCAAGGAGTTCAGCGACTACATCGCATTCCTGGAGAAGGAGCTTGAAACACCTATAACCATCGTGTCGATCGGTCCCGACCGTGAACAGACCATAATTCGCCAACGTTAACCTAAACCCTATAATCAGGAACATAACACCATGGCTAAAGTAAAACCTTTCAAGGGCTTGCGCCCTCCTCGCGAAATGGTCACCGAAGTGGCTTCGCGTCCTTACGATGTACTTAACTCCGATGAAGCACGTGCCGAATCGGAGGGTAACGAAAAGTCGCTCTATCACATCATCAAGCCCGAAATCGACTTCGAGCCGGGAACCGACGAGCATGACCCCAAAGTGTACGGTAAGGCGTTGGCCAACTTTGAGGCGTTCCAGCGTAACGGATGGCTCGTTCAGGACAACGAGGAGCACTACTACATATATGCCCAGACGATGAACGGCCGCACCCAGTACGGATTTGTGATAGCCGCCAATGTCGACGACTATATGCAGAACCGCATCAAGAAGCACGAACTCACCCGTCGCGACAAGGAGGAGGACCGCATGAAGCATGTGCGTGTCAACAACGCCAACATTGAGCCGGTGTTTTTCGCGTTTCCCGATAATACCGAGCTTGAAGCCATAATAAAGAGCGTCGTGTCGGGTGCTCCGGAGTATGATTTCATCGCTCCCGACGGATTTGGCCATCACTTTTGGGTGATCGACGACCGAAAGACTATCGACCGCATCACTGAACTCTTTGCCGAGATTCCCTATCTATATATCGCCGACGGACATCACCGCACAGCCGCTGCAGCTCTCGTAGGCAACGAGAAGGCGAAGCAGAATCCCGCTCACACAGGCAATGAGGAGTACAACTACTTCCTTGCCGTGGCATTCCCCGCTTCTCACCTCAACATCATCGATTACAACCGTGTGGTGCGTGACCTCAACGGCCTCTCGGAGGAGGAGTTCCTGAATGCGCTCAACAAGGACTTCGTGGTTGAGGACAAGGGTGTCGACGAGTACCGTCCGGGCCGTCTGCATGAGTTCTCGATGTATCTTGGCGGCCACTGGTACAGTCTTGTTCCGTGCGATGGCCGATATGACGACAGCGACCCCATCGGTCAGTTGGATGTAACCATATCAAGCGACCTCATTCTGCGTGACATCCTCGGAATCCACGACCTGCGCAGTGACAAGCGCATCGATTTCGTGGGAGGCATACGCGGACTCGGTGAGTTGAAGCGTCGTGTCGACTCCGGTGAGATGAAGGTGGCCTTGGCGCTTTATCCCGTGTCAATGGATCAGCTGATGCGCATTGCCGATACAGGCAACATAATGCCGCCCAAGACCACGTGGTTTGAACCAAAGCTGCGTTCGGGTCTTGTGATTCATAAACTTGATGACTGAAACAACTGAATCTTAAAAATGTCCCAAGGCGTTACTCACACGGGTGTAGTGGTCGCCGCAGACGGCCGTAATGTCAAGGTGCGCATCGACGACGGCAATGCCGCAGGGTGTGCAGCTTGCAGTTTACACTCGTTATGCAGTCCGCTTGGGAAAAATGACGATTCGGTTATTATACTTGCCCGCGCTCACGACTCGTTGATTGTCAATGAAGGCGAGCGTGTGATTGTGGGAATAGGCGACGGCGCTCAATGGAGGGCCGTCGCGATTGCATTCTCATTGCCGTGCCTGTTGATGCTGACGGTTGTCGTGGCCGGTCGTTTTCTCGGCTTCGGCGATGACATTTCGGCTTTGTCGGCGCTTATTGCGACAGTGGTATATTTCGGCGTGCTGTACATTTTTCGCAGCAGGCTGCGCGTCAGTTACCGGTGGAAGGTCATCGGCAAGGCGTGATAACGAAAAAACGAGGGAGAAATATATAAAATTAGGTATTACAATATAATGTGATAATGATTATGTCTGCAATCGTTGTTGCTGTAATTGTATTAGGAGGCCTGGGTGTCGTTGGAGCGTTGGTTTTGTATTTGGTTTCTAAGCGCTTCTACGTTAAGGAAGACCCGCGCATAGAGCTAATTGAGCAACTTCTGCCCGGAGCCAATTGCGGAAGCTGCGGGCGCTCGGGCTGTCATGACTTTGCCTGCGCTTGTGCGTCGGCATCTACGCTCGACAACCTTGTGTGTCCCGGTGCCGGCGATGACGCCATGGCCAAGATAGCCGAAATCGTCAATCTTGCGCCGGTCAAGTCCAACCCTATGGTGGCTGTGCTTAAGTGCAATGGCTCGTGTGCCAACCGGCCCGTCACTTCCGTTTATGACGGGGCCGAATCATGTGCTATTCTTAATTCACTATGTATCGGAGACACCGGATGTGCCTACGGTTGCCTCGGCGAAGGTGATTGTGTGGATGTGTGTCAGTGGAATGCCATAAGAATGAGTCCCGTGACCGGACTGCCTGTCATCGATGCCTCCCTGTGTACGGGATGCGGAGCCTGCTCGCGTGCTTGTCCCCGTGGCATCATCGAGCTTCGCGGCAAAGGCCCGCGCGGATTGAGGGTGTGGGTGGCTTGCTCGAGCACCGACCGCGGCGCATTGGCCATGAAAGCTTGCAAGGCGGCATGTATCGGTTGTGGAAAGTGCTTGCGCGAGTGTCCTCACGAGGCGATAACGCTTAAGGACAATCTGGCCTATATCGACTGGAAGGCTTGCAAGCTTTGTCGCAAGTGTGAGCTTGTGTGTCCCACCGGAGCTATATGCGATGCCGGATTCCCCATGTCGGCGCGTGACATGAAGGTGCTTGCCGACAGTCACAGAAAGTCATGATGAAGTAGAGAAAAATATCAACGAGATATAATATAAATATGCTTACGTTTCACAAAGGCGGTGTCCATCCGCCCGAGAATAAGCTTACGGCTTCAATGCCGATAGTGCCGGTGGAGCTGCCTCGCGAGGTCACGGTGACATTCTCGCAGCACATAGGTGCCATGGCACGTTGCGTTTTAGCCAAAGGTGACACTGTAAATCGTGGTGACCTCGTGGCCGAGGCGGTGGGATTTGTGTCGGCCAATGTACACACTCCCATATCGGGCACTGTCACGCGCGTCGACAAGAGCAAGACAGCCTACGGATTTACTGCCGACACCGTGACGATTACAGCCACCTCCGAGGATCATGAGCGTGACATGAAGGCTATTGCCGCGATGAGCCCTGTGAGGAGCGACAGTCAGATTGACGCGCTGACTCCCGAAGAGATTGTCGCAATAATCGACCGTGCCGGAATCGTGGGACTTGGCGGAGCTACATTCCCGACCAAGGTGAAGCTCGCGCCTCCGCCCGGTTGCCATGCTGAAGTCCTTGTGATTAACGGAGTGGAGTGTGAGCCCTATCTTACCAACGATCATGCGCTCATGCTTGCCCACAGCCGTGAGATTGTTTCAGGAATAAAGTTGCTGATGCGCGCTGCCGGTGTGAATAGGGCCATAGTGGGCATCGAGAACAATAAGCCCGACGCAATTGCCGCCATGAGGGATGCCGCACGCGATGTCGACGGTGTCGAGGTGGCCGCTCTTAAGGTGAAATATCCGCAAGGAGGTGAGAAGCAGCTGATCGAGGCCCTGCTCGGCAAGGAAGTCCCTTCGGGAGCTCTGCCGGTGTCGACGGGTGCTATCGTGCAGAATGTGGCCACCGCCTACTCGGTCTATGAGGCCGTGTGCTACGACAAGCCGCTGATCGACAGGATAGTGACGGTTACCGGCCCGTCGGTGACACATCCCGGCAACTATCTCGTGCCTATAGGCATGAACATCATGTCGCTTCTACAGCTTGCCGGCGGCGTGCCGACCGATACAGGAAAGATAATTCTTGGCGGGCCCATGATGGGGCGTGCCGTGGTTACCATCGACACTCCTACCGTCAAGGGTGTGTCGGGAGTGCTGATGTTGCCCGAGTCGCAGTCGCGTCGCGGGAAGGTGGAGCCTTGCATAAGGTGTGCCTCATGCGTGTCGGCCTGTCCTATGGGGCTTGAACCCTATCTTATGTCGACGCTGTCAAGGCTCGGCCGCTGGGAGGAGCTTGAGCACAACAAGGTTATGAATTGCATCGAATGTGGATGCTGCAGCTATATATGCCCCGCGTCACGGCCGCTGCTTGACTACATTCGTCTTGGAAAGTCCAAGGTGGGTAATTTGATTCGTTTACGTAACAAAAAGTAATGATATAGTCATTATGAGTCAGATGTTAACAATATCGGCCTCGCCTCATCTGCACACTTCGCGCAGCGTGTCGAAGTGCATGTGGCATGTTATTGTCGCATTGTTGCCGGCGGTGGCCTGTTCGCTCTACTATTTCGGACTCGGGGCGATGGTGGTTATTGCCGCGTCGATTCTGGGATGCGTCATAGTGGAGTATGCCATAAACCGGTGGATGCTGCGCGCTCCGTCGACCATAGGCAACGGAAGTGCGGTGCTTACCGGACTTCTGCTTGCGCTGAATTTTCCCTCCAACATTCCGGTGTGGATTGTGTTGATAGGCTCGGTCGTTGCAATAGGCATCGGCAAGATGTCGTTTGGCGGCCTCGGATGCAACATCTGGAATCCTGCTCTGGTGGGACGAGTGTTCCTGCTCATCTCTTTCCCGGCGCAGATGACCTCATGGCCCGTTCCGCTTGAAAATCAATGGCGTTACCTTGACGCTACCACGGGTGCTACAACATTGGGCATGTTGAAGCTCGGCGAGATTTCGCCCGATTCGGTCGACCTTTGGCACAATGCTCTGGGACTTACCGCAGGCTCGCTCGGCGAGGTCAGCGCCCTTGCCCTTTTGCTCGGATTTGCCTGGCTGCTTGTGACGCGTGTCATAACATGGCACATCCCTGTGGCGATATTTGCTTCGGTCGCTCTGTTTGCTTTGGCCGTGGGTGACAATATAGGCGTTCAGCTGCTTTCGGGCGGATTGATGCTCGGTGCCATATTCATGGCCACCGACTTCGTGACATCGCCCATGTCACGAAAAGGTATGATTGTTTATGGCGTGATGATTGGTGTCATAACGGTAGTGATACGCAAGTGGGGTGCCTATCCCGAGGGAGTTTCATTTGCGATTCTGCTCATGAACAGTTTCGTTCCTCTCATCGACCGTTACATCAAGCCGCGTAAGTTTGGAGAAAGGAGGGCCCGGAAATGAAGAAACTTGCATCCACTCTGCCCAATATGGTGTTGTCGCTTGGTGTGATAACCATTCTGTCGGCCGTGCTGCTCGCATGGGTCGACAATGTTACCGCCGGGCCGATAGCACTTGCCGCACAGCAGAAGAAGATTCAGGCGATACAGTCGGTTGCTCCGGCCTTTGACAATAACCCCATTGACGACAGCTGGGAGTGGTCGCCCTCACAGTCAGCCCGCCCCTATTCGGTCTATCCCGCATTTAAGGATGGCAAGCTGGTTGGTGCCGCTGTCGAAGCCTACTCGCTGAACGGATTTTCGGGTGAGGTGAGGGTTATGTACGGATTTGGCGCATCGGGCGATGTCACGGGCTATGAAGTACTCTCCCATGCCGAAACTCCCGGCCTTGGTGCCCGCATGAACGAATGGTTCCGCTCCGATGAGGGCAATCGTTCGGTAATCGGACACAATCCCGGCAGTGAGAACATGACCGTGGTTAAGGATGGCGGAATCATAGATGCCATAACGGCCGCCACGATAAGCTCACGCGCTTTCCTTGAAAGTGCAAGAGGTGCCTATGATGCATTTGTCGCTTATAAAGAATACAAAAATGAATAAACTACGCATAATATACAACGGTCTTGTAGTTGAAAATCCTACCTTCGTGCTGTTGTTGGGTATGTGTCCCACGCTCGGTACCACGGGATCGGCCATGACCGGAATGTCGATGGGACTGGCCACCGCCGGAGTGCTCGTGTGCTCCAACATGGCCATATCGGCAATCAAGAAACTCGTTCCCGATAAGGTGCGCATTCCCGCTTACATAGTGGTGATAGCGACATTTGTCACTCTGTTGCAGATGTTCATGCAGGCCTATCTGCCGGCGCTTAACGATAGCCTTGGCATATTCATTCCGCTGATTGTGGTCAACTGCATACTGCTCGGCCGTGCCGAAGCCTACGCATCCAAGCACTCGGTGATTGACTCCTGCATGGACGGTGTGGGAATAGGGCTTGGATTCACTGTCGCACTCACTCTGCTCGGATCGGTAAGGGAGCTGCTCGGCAACGGCACGCTCTTCGGCCTCGAGGTTTTCCCGGCCGACTACGGTTCGCTGGTGTTTGTGCTCGCACCGGGAGCGTTCATTGTGCTCGGCTTCATGATTGCATTGATTAATTACATTAGAAAACGCGCTTAACTGCATAGCCATGCTCACATATCTGTCAATTATCATCACCGCGATATTCGTAAACAACATTGTGTTTGCCCAGTTCCTGGGTATATGTCCCTTCCTCGGGGTGTCGAAGAAGCTCGGTTCGGCTGTTGGAATGGGGGCTGCCGTGACATTTGTCATGGCCATAGCCACCTGCGTCACGTGGCTTTTGCAGTCGTGTGTGCTCAATCCGTTGTCGCTTGGCTATATGCAGACGATTGTCTTCATCCTGGTGATTGCCGCCCTGGTGCAGATGCTTGAGATTGTGCTGAAAAAGATAGCCCCCGGCTTGTACCAGGCTCTCGGTGTATTTCTTCCTCTTATAACCACCAACTGCGCGGTGCTCGGTGTTGCCATATTGGTTGTGCAGAAGGACTTCAATCTGGCCGAGTCGCTTGTCTATGCCGTGTCGACGGCTGTAGGTTTCACGCTTGCACTTGTAATTTTTGCCGGCATACGCGAGCAGCTGACTCTCGTTGAAGTTCCCCGTCCCATGCGCGGTGTGCCCATCGCCCTTATATGTGCCGGATTGCTTGCCATGGCATTTATGGGATTTGCGGGAATTTCCATCGCTTGATTGGAAGATTTTGACTCTTATTGTAGATTTTATTCTTAGTCAAAATGTAGGTTATTGCGGTTGTTTTTGTCCTAAATCGCCTATTTTGACCTAAATATATCATGCTGGAGCAAATTTAACTATGTTAAATGGTCATAATAACATATTTATTTTGTAATTTTGTGTGATATGTTGCATAACATTGCTATAGGGCAAAAGAATGATTAAAAAAAGCACTTTAGAAAAAGTAATTCGTGACGATTTGGCCGAGCTTTGGTCAATACTCAACGGTGACGAAAAGCGTCGCATCGTTGAGAGCTTCACGACACATACATTTAAGAAGAACCAGATAATTTACGCCGAGAAGGAGGAGCCTGAATATCTGTGGTGTCTTCTAAAGGGAAAGGTGAAATTGTACAAGGATGGCATCGGAGGTCGTCAACAGATATTGCGACTCATTCGTCCGGTACAATATTTCGGCTATCGAGCTTATTTCGCCGATGAGCCTTACGTTTCGACAGCGGCGGCTTTTGAGCCTTCGGTGTTGGGTTCTGTGCCGATGGATTTGGTTAAGGATCTGATTCAGCATAACATAAAGTTGGCATGGTTCTTCATCCACGAGCTTTCGCGAAATCTCGGAGGCTCCGATACGAAGATTGTTAATCTCACGCAGAAGCATATACGCGGCCGACTGGCCGAGGCGCTGATCGCTCTTCAGGAAAGTTACGGATATGAGGATGACGGCGCTACGTTGAGAATATACATGGCGCGTGAGGATTTGGCTAACTTGTCAAACATGACCACCTCCAACGCCATACGCACATTGTCGGGTTTTGTCAACGAGAAAATTTTGATTGTCGACGGTCGTCGCATCAAGATTATGAACGAAGCCGCATTGCGCAAGATAAGCAAGTTCGGCTAAAGCCGTTTTATTTTTCCGGAATCGGTCCGACTGAAGTTCGGAATCGCGATAACATCTTTAGGCACGCTGTAACGGTCGAGCACCGAGCGTGCCTTTTCCATTATATAGTCACGGTCGATGTCACATCCCTCGATGTAGAGCACCGCCTCTTCTCCCCACAGCTTGCTGGGGCGTCCTGCTATATAGAAGGGGCGGTCGATGAAGCGTGACAGCTTTTTTTCAATCTCCTCGGGATGAAGCTTCACGCTTCCCGAGTTGATTACATTGTCGTAACGCCCTTTCCAGCGGAAACGGCTGTTGTCGATAAGCTCGACGGTGTCGTTGGTGGTCAGGCTTCGGAATGAGTAGTGCGGAGCTTCGATTACGAGGCATTCGCGCTCGTCGGTCGTGAAGCTTATTCCCGGGAGCGCATGGAAGTGCTCGTCGCCCGCCGTGATGTCACGCAGTGCCACGTGACTGCATGTTTCGGTCATTCCGTAGGTGGCGTAGGCTTTTAGGTTGCAGGCGGCAAGTTGCAGCTCGGTTTCGGGATTGAGTGCGCCGCCGCCCACGATTAGGTTGCGCACTTCAGTTACATAGGGCGACTGAAGCAGTGTCGGCAATTGCGACGGAACCACCGGCAGCAGGTCGATGTGACCGTAGTCACGCTTCAGCGGTGACATGGACGGCTCTTCAATCCACAGCTCGGCACCCGATGTTAACGCTCTTACAATCATCATCTTTCCTGCGATGTAACTTGGCGAAAGCGGCAGCACGAGGCGTGACTCGGGGCCTATGCCGAAGTAACGGCATGTCGCCTCGGCCGACAGTCGCATGTCGCTTTTTAACAGGCGTATCTCCTTGGGCTTTCCGGTCGAGCCTGAGGTGTGGGCTATGATGTAGTCATGGCTGTTGTTCCACTCCTCGATGAACTGCCGGGCCTCGGGCGTGATGTTGTGTATCATCGCTTCCATGGAAGTTGCGGTATTTGCCATGACGCTTCAGGGTCGTAACGCAGCACGTCGCCGGTCTGTCTTAGCGGCGATGTGATATTGTCGGTGTAAAGTGCTCCTGTGCCGAGCCCCTGCGGCATGTCACGTGTGTCGAGTGTGGCAGTCCATTGGGCTATTGCGTTAAGCCCCACGTTGGATTCGAGTGCCGATGTCACCCACCGGCCGATGCCTCGCTTGTCGGCCTCGCTTATCCATGATGACGCTTTGCCGAATCCGCCGCACAGCGACGGCTTCAATATGATGTAACGCGGCATTATGACATCAAGCATCTCCTCCATTCGGTCAAGCGTCACGATGCCTATAAGCTCCTCGTCGAGAGCTATGTCGATGGGGCTTTCACGGCTGATGCGTGACATTGCATCCCACTGTCGCGGCTTTATGGGCTGCTCGATGGAGTGTATGTTGTAACGTGCCAGCCTGTCGAGATGATTCAGTGCGTTATCGGGCGTGAAGGCTCCGTTGGCGTCGAGTCGCAGCTGCAGGGTGGAGGCGGGGTAGGATTCACGGATGTAGCTTATCAGTCGCAGCTCCTCGTCGAAGTCGATGCCGCCTATCTTCAGCTTCACGCATCGGAATCCCTGTGCCAGCTTCTCGTCGATGCGTCGCAGCATGTCATCGGCATTGCCCATCCACACAAGGCCGTTGATGGGAATTGCACTGTCGCCGTTGCTCCACGGCGACGGGAATATGACCCGTCGGCCTCCGTTGGCGAGGTCGGCGAGAGCGGTTTCCAGACCGAATACTATTGAGCTGTAGAGCGGGTCGACCGGGAGCGGCAGGCCGCGATGCCATGATGTTATGTCACGGCAGGCGGCGGCAAGCCGTTGCTCGTAGTCGGGCAGGTCGTCGGCACCGAGCCCTTTGAAGAGTGCGCACTCGCCAACTCCGTAAACTTCGGGATTGTCGTCGTCCCATATCTTTACGAAGTAGGTAGTCTTGTCGAGCATTACCGCGCGTGATGTTATGGCCGGCTGCTTGAAGTGCAGCAGGTAGCGGCAGTAGGCGGCTTGAAGCATCAGCCCGGGAATTTGGGGAACTGGCCGAAGTCGGGATCGCGTTTCTCAAGGAATGCATTCTTGCCTTCCTGAGCCTCGGCCATGAGGTAGTACATCAATGTAGCGTCGCCGGCAAACTCCATCATGCCGCGCTGTCCGTCGAGCTCGGCGTTCATGGCGCGCTTGATCATGCGTATGGCCATCGGGCTGCGTTTGAGTATCGTTTCGCACCACTCTACGGTTTCGTCCTCAAGGCGTTCGAGGGGCACTACTTTGTTCACCATGCCCATCTCCTCGGCCTCCTTGGCGGTGTATTGGCGGCACAGGAACCATATTTCGCGGGCTTTCTTCTGTCCCACGCATCGGGCAAGGTACGATGAGCCGAATCCGGCGTCGAAGCTTCCCACTTTGGGGCCGGTTTGGCCGAAACGTGCGTTCTCCGATGCGATTGTGAGGTCGCACACCACCTGAAGCACGTTGCCGCCGCCTATCGCGTAACCGTTGACCATGGCTATTACAGGCTTGGGAATTGAACGGATGGCTTTGTGGAGGTCGAGCACGTTGAGGCGGGGCACTCCGTTGTTGTCGATGTAACCGCCTATGCCCTTCACCTTCTGGTCGCCACCCGAGCAGAATGCCTTGTCGCCCGTGCCGGTGAGGACGACTACGCCTATGTCGCTGCGCTCGCGGCATATCGACATCGCGTCGAGCATCTCGAAATTGGTCTGCGGACGGAATGCGTTGTAAACTTGCGGACGGTTTATGGTTATCTTGGCAATGCCGTTGTAATACTGGAATAGAATGTCTTCATACTCCTTTATGGTGCTCCATTCTCTCATTGTGATTATCGTTTTTGTTTTGTGTAACGCAAATTTAGCCACAAATCTTCAATCTATGAAATAAAAAATCGGGCGACATCGATTGACGATGCGCCCGATTGGCCGATTGTGTCACTCTTATTCGGCTGTAAGTTTCACTTTGGCGCCTTTGAGCAGCGGCGAGGTGAAGTTGACCGTTATTTCGCCCGGCTCGCCTGTCGTCTGGATGTAGGCGAGCAGTCGGCCGCGATAGGCGCGGTGACGGTTGTCGGTGTAGTCGCTCATGTCGGAGTTGTTGCATCCTTCAAGTCCGAGCAGTCGGGCCGGGCCCTGGATTGTGCAGGTTATTTCGTTGTCGCCGAGCGTCACTATGTTTCCGTCATCGTCGAGAATGTCGACAAACACGTGGGCCGTGGCCTTGTCGCGATTCAGTGTCGGCTTGTCGGCCGATGCCTTGAGTGCAAACGGCCTTCCCGAAGTTACGATGTCATATCCGGCCGTTACGTTGCCGTCATTGTCGCACGCCTCCACAGTGAGCTTGCCGGGAGCGTAGGGAATGTCCCAATGTATAATGCCGCTCTTGTGGTCGTAGGGCTTCATGGCTCCGACCTCCTTGCCGTTAAGCAGCAGGCGTGCCTGAGGCTGGTTGGTGTAGCACACAACCCTTATCGTTTCTCCGTCGTCGTAGTTCCAGGTGTCCCACGCGTCGACCGACAGATAGTCGCGGCGAGGCTTGGGGTAGGTGCCTATATAGGCTACGGGATTCTCACACCACAATGACGCACGGAAGTGTCCGCGAGGTTTCGGGAAGCTGCCGAAGTCAAGCAGGCCGGTGTAGAATCCGCGTGCGGGCCAGATGCCCGACTCGCCGAGATAGTCGGTGCCTGTCCAGATGAATTGTCCGAATATGAAGTCCCTGTCGCGTGCGGCATACCATGCGTCGATGTCCGACCTGTTTTCGCTGCCGTAGATTATGCGTGACGGATAGGTGGCATGGTCGGTGTCGTAACGGTCCTCGGTGTAGTTGTAACCCACCACATCCACCGCTTCGGGATATTCGGTTTCGTTTGACATCACCACTCCGGCAAGTGCGCCGGTCACGGGGCGTGATGTGTCGACACTTCTTACACAGGCTGCAAGTCGCTTGGCAATCTTGCCTATGCGTTCGGCGTTGGGGGCTTCGGGATTGTAGCCGCCAAACATGGGCTGGCTTATGGTCGAGCCGTCGAGCACGGGGTGGGAGTAGGGGTCGTTGGGATAGTCGACCTCATTGCCGATGCTCCACATGAATATCGACGGATGGTTGCGGTCGCGGCGCACCATGTCGGTGACATCGCGGTCGATCCACTCCTCAAAGAAGTCGTAGGTGCCGTCAAATCCGGGAGTGCCTTTGTTCCAACCCTCGATCCACTTGCGCTTGGGAAATTCCCACTCGTCCGAAGCTTCGTCCATAACGAGAAGTCCTATTCGGTCGCACACATCGTAGAGTGCCGGGGCCTGCGGATTGTGAGCGCAGCGTATGGCATTCACGCCTATTGACTTCAGATTGGCAAGGCGGCGCTCCCACACCTCTTCGGGCACGGTGGCGCCAAGCACTCCGGCATCGTGGTGCAGACACACTCCCTTGACCTTCATCCAACGGCCGTTGAGTGCGAATCCCTTGTCGGGGTTAAACTCGAGCGAGCGCAACCCTGCTGTGGTAGTGCTGCCGTCGATGTGCTTTCCGTTGGCCCACAGTTCGGTATTGAGCTTGTATAGATAGGGATTGTCTATGTCCCAGCGTTCGGGATTCTTTAAGCGCAGAGTCAGGGTTGACTTGCCGTTGTTGACTCCGGCAGTCGATTGCGACACGACTTTTCCGTCGGCATCGATAAGCGTTGCCTTGACCTGTAGCTTCTTCGCCTTTTCGGGATTCTCGATGTCGACCGTCACCTTGATGTCGGCACGGTCGTCGGTAAGGCGAGTGGTTTCGTAGCCCACGCCCCATTGGGCTATGTGGGTTTCGGGTGCCTCGACAAGCCACACGTCACGGTATATTCCCGAGCCGGTGTACCAGCGTGAGTCGGCGTAACGGCTGTGGTCGACCCGCACTGCTATTACATTGTCGCCGGGAACGAGGTAGGGTGTCATGTCATACATGAACGACACGTAACCATTGGGTCGCTTGCCGAGCAGGTGACCGTTGACATAGACCTCGCTGCGGTTGTACACGCCTTCAAAGTATATGTATTGGCGGGCGGCATCGCCGGCAGGGGTGAAGTGCTTGCGATACCATGCAATGCCTCCGGGAAGGAATCCGGTGCAACTTGCAAGTGACGGCGACAGCTGTCCTTCAATCGACCAGTCGTGGGGCAGGTCGAGCTTGCGCCACTTTGAGTCGTCGTAGTCGGGATTTACAGCGGTTGAATCGTCGGCGAGCTTGAAAAGCCATCCGTCATTGAATTTCGACGGCTCGCCAAACGACACCTGCGCTTGTGCCGCAACGGCGCACAGCGCAGCAATGAGTGACAATAAAAGGGTTCTTATCATAGTTGTTTACGGGTATTGATTTGGTCTTGATCAGTTTTGTGGCAATGGCTGTCACCTTGCACGCAGTTCCCAAAACGCCACCGCTGCCGCCGCTGCCACATTCAGTGAGTCGACGCAGTGCGACATGGGTATCCTCACCACATAGTCGGCATCGGCTATTACATCGTGAGGAAGTCCGTCGCCTTCGGTGCCCATGATAATTGCAAGTCGGGGCTGCTCGGCAAGTACAGGATGGTCTATAGGCACGGAGTTGTCGGTCAATGCCATTGCCGCGGTCTTGAAGCCGAGCTCGCGCAGAGTGCCTGCCGGAACAGTGAGCCTTGTCCACGGCACGAGGAACACCGAGCCCATCGACACCCTCACGGCGCGGCGGTTGAGCGGATCGCATGACGAAGGAGTGAGCAGCACCGCGTCGATGCCAAGAGCGGCCGCCGAGCGGAATATCGCCCCTACATTGGTCGAGTCGACTACGTTGTCGACTATCACGACACGCCTTGCGTCGGCGCAGATGTCGGCGATGTCACGCAGTTGGGGCCGCCGCATGGCACACAGCACACCGCGTGTGAGCGTGTAGCCCGTGAGCGACGACAGCAGTTCGCGGCTTCCGGTGTAGACGGGGATGTCGCCGCAGCGTGCTATTATGTCGGCCGCGTCGCCGGTTATGTGGCGATGTTCACACAGCATCGCTACCGGAACGTAGCCTGCGTTGAGCGCGACATAGATCACCTTGGGGCTTTCGGCGATGAAAATCCCCTTGTCGGGTTCAAGTCGGTTGCGCAGCTGCGCCTCGGTGAGGCTGCCGAACATCTCCACTCCGGGATGTGACAGTGAATCGATTTCGATTACAGGCATGGGCGATGGTTATTTACGGAACAGCCTGCGCAGTGAGTTGGCAAGGCAGTAACGAGCGTGCATCCAGGTGTGGCTTCCGCCGCGCTCCTCGGCCTGATATTTTATCGCCTTGTCGTCGAAGTAACGCTTGTTGCGCACTACATCGTTATAGAGGAAGTCGCTTGTGCCTACACACATCCACAGCGAGTTTAGGCTGTTGGCGTCATTGACGATGTTGGGGAAGTAGGCGTCGATTACTTCGGGGGTGAGATATGCGCTGTAGGATTCGAGCCAGCCGAATTTGTCGGGGCATGAGAAGGCGGTGAACATCGATTGTCCGCCTCCGCGTGAGAATCCGGCGATGGCGCGTGAGTCGCGATTGTTGATTGTGCGGTAGTTTGACTCGACATATGGCATGATTGACTGGGTGAGTTCCTTGACAAACACCTGATACATCTTGGCGGCTTCGGGCGACGACGGACGAGGTGTGCCGTTGTTCATGTAGCCGTAGGGCATCACTACGATCATCGGTTCGGCTTCGCCTGATGCTATGAGGTTGTCGAGCAGCGTGTTGGCGCGACCTACCTTGAACCACACCTCTTCAGTGTCGGTGGTGCCGCTTACCAAATAGAACACAGGATAGCTCTTGTCGGGATTGGCTTCGTACTCGGCCGGAGTGTAGACGATGAGGTTGCGGTGTTGTCCGAGCACATCCGACTTATAGGTGTTGTAGTGTATCTTTCCGTGGGGAACATCGCGAACGGTGTAGAGGGCGTTGTCGTCGGGAATCTCGAGCACACTCGCCTTGAAGCTTTCATTGGGGAATATGTTGATGTTGCCCGGGTCGGCCACGCTTATTCCGTCGATGATGAAATTGTAGGGGTATATGTCGGGTGTGGGGGTGGGTACGGTCACGCTCCACACGCCCTTGTCGTTGCGTGACATGGCTACGGAACCCTGCATGAACTGTCCGGTGAGTGACACCGACGATGCGTTGGGTGCCGCTACGCGGAATACGATAGAGTCACCGAGAATGACGGGTGAGTTCATTACATCGAGAAATGCAAGGGGGTCGGCGGCGTTGGCTTGAAGCGACAACATGGCTGCGCCTAAAAGCAGAGAGCTTAGTTTCATAATTACGTGTAGTTTCAGAGGGTTATTTGGTTATGTTAAATCCTAACTTGATGATGCACTTCAGGGTTTCCTGCGAAGTGGCGCGGTCATACTCCTTTTCGCTGTCGGGGAGTGAGTCGTAGTCCACAAGGCACGGATGATGCTTGGCGGCATCGTCACGCACGGGGCCGTAGGTCCAGCCTTCGGCCATGCGGTTTTTGGCCCACACTTCATGTACGTTTCGGGCCATATCCTCGATTAGAGGCATGAGTTGAGCGGGCAGTTCAATGTCGGATGTGTCGACGGGCGACGGGATATATTGCTTCATTGCAGTAGGGTGTTATGTTATTTGTTGTTATTTTTGTCATCTTCGTCATCGGCTGTTCCTTTTTCGAAGGTGTATTGCTTTGGGTTGAAATATCGGAGAGCTTTCAGCATCATGGGTATGTTGCGTGAAAATCCGTTATCCTTATCCCGGGTTTCTTCGGGCAGGTGGTCAAAGTCCTTGATGTCGTAGTGTATCATGTTGCGGCGAAGCTCTTCGGCGCTATTGAATCGGCTGTCGCTGCTCAGTTGCGGCCTGAAGCCCATCATGAGTTGCTCGACATTCCATCGCAGATGCTCCATGCGGGCCAGTTGGGCCAATTGCTCCGTTGTAATTTCTGCACCCTCTTGGATGCCCAATGAACCGATCTTGTAATAGATGGCCGATGCGTGGTACATGTTGGACCATCTCATCGACATGAGCGGCTTGCCTTTGTTGCCTTTCATCTCACTCCAGCTCTTTTCCACATCATTTAAACGTAACTCTCCCGATGAAAATATCTTTGACAGATCTTCGCCGGGCCCCAGTCCGTAGGTGTAGTTTATGAGTTTGGCAAGCAGGTCACGCTTCTCGGTGTCGTAATTGGAGCGGTCGATCATGCCAAACGGAACCAGCTTCATAAGCGGATGCCCGTTTATTGCGTCACTTCCTTTGCGGATTGCCGACACAAGGGCATCGGTGGTCGATTGTTGCACGAGAATCTGATGACTGTCGAGTAATACCTTCTCGGGCAGATATATCGCGGCTGACACCGCTTCGGGAGTTACCGGCAGACATATAGCCAGATTGGTGACGGAATCAGGGTCGGATGCCGCATCGATGAGATAGGCCCGGATGTTGGGATTGGATATGTCGCCTTCAATGAATTCCCAGTCAATGTCGACAATGTTGTCGCCAAGATTCTCGTCCTTAAACCGTGATGTTGAGTCGACATCATTCATCGGGTCAAGCCACTTGTGGGCTTTGCTTACAGGCGATGAAGGATTGGCATCATAGAAATGCTCCACGGAGTATCCTGATGACGGTAATTGATTGGCGTTTACATAGCGGTGGCGCGATATTTCAAAGAGATTGGAAAACCGTCCTTTGAAGAATGTCATTTCGCGGGCGGCATTGCGGTCGATAAAGGTGATGAGTGTTCTTACACCACGGGACGAGAAGTTAGGGAAATGAGCCACTTGTGCAGCCTCAATGGCCATGGCTACGCCCATTTTCGACATTCCTGCGATGATGAGGTGCACACGCTTCTTCGATTTCGGGTCGATGGGCGTGTCGTAGAGCGGCTTGTAGATATTAGGCTTCTGCGACATCAAATCGGGCACCAGCACCTGCTGCGCCCAATTCTCGTAGTAGTTGAACGGAATGAAGTCGAGGAGGTGACAGTTGGCCTTGTCGATGTCGAAGTATTGGAATGCCGTGAATGTGGATTGATACTCAAACATCACATGGCATTTTATGGGCTTACGTTTTTTGTTGTTATCTGCCTTTTCGGCAATGAAGGCCGACAGGGTGTAGTAGGTTTCGAGGTTTACGGTGTCGTGGTCAAATCCGTCCTCGGGAAAGTTCTCGCCTATGATGTAGATTTCACGCGCTTTTTCGGGATTGAGTGAGGTGATGTTGAGTTTCGACGAGCGGTCGCCTTTGTACACTACAATACGTTTGCGATGATTCTTGTCGATAAGCGATTCAAAAATCTCCTTTCTTACTTCGTCGGTGTCACGTGAACCCAATATCACTATCCATCGCGGGATGTCGTCTTTGCTCAACAGCGTGTTGCACAGATTGGACACCATCTTGTGGGTGCCTATTATGGTCACAAAGTTTTTGGTGATGTGGTAGCGCGCCTCGCCGCTTTGCCAGCGCTCCTTGCGGCGGTCAACCCAGTTTATAAGCGTGGTAGTGAGCAGGCCGGTGAGCAGCAGCGAACCTATCATGGTAATTATGAAGCCTATTATTCGCTGCAGATGCGACGGTGTGCCTATCTCTTTGGCATTTAAAATTTCGGGATTGAGGCCGAAATCATATTGAGGATTGAAGATGTGGATGAATGTCTTGTAGGGATGGTCGGCGCCGGCCCACCATCCGAGCAGGCCGAGAATAATGAGAACAATCGATACGATAAAGAATATCCAGCAAAATTGCTTCATAAAGTTGCCCGAAAGACGGCGGTCGATTATGAAGAACAGCTTTCTGGGATGTCCGAATTTTTCCCACATGGCTGTCAGCCATGGCATAAGTTGATTTTGTTTCCCCGACTTATTCAAAATGTGATGCGAATGAATGGATTATTATTGAGGTTCAGCCGATAGACACGGTCAAGTATCTAAGGCGTTAGCCAAAGATACGTAAAATTGAAAGATTACGGCATTAAATTGCCAAATAAAATGTGATAATGTAAAAATTTGAGCGGTAATGCGTAACTGTGTGCCTTGTCGGTGTCGGGGAAGGGAGGTGGAAAAAGAATCACCCCGTGACATCATGAACAGCGATTTTGTGCCACGGGGCGATCCATTACTTACCATAAGTATAATCTATGCCCGGTTTTTCCCTCACGTAGGAGGGCATACACATTCCGGTTACCGAACCAATATAGGTGGGATCGGATATGTAATAAGTTTTTCCGCCGTGATGATAGGCGTCGCCTTTGATGGGTTGTGACAGTTTCACCGATGCGCTTTCGTGACCCGGATAGTTGATTAGTTGGTTCTCTACGCCGAGCACATTCCACAGCAGATAGGTGTAGAATATGGCGCGGTCCTCGCAGTCGCACTTCGGGTAGTAAAGAATCTCCTCAAGGAAGTAGGGCTTTTCAAATCCATGCAGATCCTCATCGGTGGCGTATTCAAAAGCTCCCTGTACAAATTGCAACAGCGAGTTCACGGCTTCGAGCTCGTCCTTGTCTTGTAGCTGAGCCTTGAACTGCTTTACGATGTCCTCTCTCACATCGGCCAGCACGGTCGAGCGTGCGAAGTCGGCTGTAGGCATCTGGGGATAGCGGTATAGGATGGGGAATATGTTGGCGTTGATTTCGCCGCTTAGGGTGAGGTCCTTGAACCGGAGGTCGTATCGATGGGGTTTGTAAGGCAGGTCCAGACCGTTGATTTTTAGATCCATAGCCGAACCTGTGTTGGCGTTTTGCGGCAGCTCGCAAGTCGATATGCGCATGTTGATGATGCTTTGCGGGTTGACCGACTTGTCGGTGAAGATGTAGTATTTGTTGCCGTTTACCTTCATGTAGGTGCGGGCATATACGGTCTGCTGAAATGGAATCAGGAGCACGGCGGTGTTGCCCGACATGCCTACGCGCACATCGTAGCCCATGCCTACAAGCAGATAGTGCTTCAATGCCATGCGCGATGTGGAGTGAACCGAGGGGAAGCGGCTGTCGACATAGGCGCTCACGAGTTCATACTTCAGATAGTCGTTGAGCGACATCGATGCGGCGAGTTTCTCGATTGCGTCGATGAGGAGCTTGGTGTCGTCGTTTTTGTTGAGATTGCGCCACTGCGATGCGAAGTCACGGGGCGACGACAGGCGGTCGGTGATGTTTATGTCGATAGCGGGAATGGTCACCGGCAGGTGGTAGAACTTGAAATCGAAGTTGCCCTCGGGCATTCGCGTAGGTTTTGATGTCGGTTGAGGGGCGGGCTGTTGCGGTGTCACCTCGGGTTGGGGGACGGTGGCTACAGGTGCCGCCGGCGTGGCAGGTGTGGGGTCGGGCAGCAATACCGGTTCGGATCTTGACTCTGGGAAGTCGCCCACACGCGGCACGCGGTCGGGCTTGGGTACAGTGCTGCTTTCCTCGCCCTTGAATTGCTGGAAGTCGCTCCACACTCCGTCAAGAAACTGATCGTAACGCTCCATCACCCCTTTACGGTAGGCATTGTAGTCCTCAAGCAGGCCTTTGCGAAATTCAGCGAAGGAGCCTCCCGGTGACTGTGCCACTGCTGAAGCGGTTCCGGCTACGGCGATTAGTATCGAGGTTATGACGCGATGTTTCATGACGAGATTAATTTGGGGTGTTGTTGTGGTTGTGACAGGATTGGTTGTTGGTTGAGGCGAGAGGCGGTTGAATCGGGAGTGCGGCGTGATGTCGCACTCCCGGCCGGTAGATATAGGTTCTTTTACTATTGCCGTTTACTGCTGTTCAAAACCTTCACGGACAAATGAAGAGATCTTATCGGCGTTACGCTGAGCTGCTTCACTCTCCTTCAATGCGTTTTCGAGTGCGCGCAGGCGAGCCTTTGAAGCTGCGCTTTCGCTTACGATGTAGAATGTCTGGAGCTCGTAGGTGCCGTCGCCGTTGTCACGGATTACCGAGTAGCTCTCCTCCATCTCGCCCTTGATTTCCTTCTCGACAAGACGCTCGTAAGCTCCGTAGAAGTGGTCGAATTCGCCTTCGGCTGATGTGCCGTCGCCGGCCATGTCACTCATCACGCGACCCTTGAGCGAGCTTCCTGCCTGCTGGGCGTAAGTAACGCATGCGTTGTTGGCAGCCATCTGCTTGCCTATGTTCTTTGACTTGAACTTGGAGGCCACGCCCACTACCTCACGGCCGTCGTCGCCGAGGGTGTTGAGCTTGTCATAGTGCTTCAGAAGGGCTACTTCGAGAGTGCGTGAGCTGGCAAAAAGTTTCCAATTTTCCTTCTTGTATTCCTTCATTTTCTCTTTTTTCTCCTTGTTCAACGCCTTTTGCAGCTGCTTGTTGGTATCGGCCATTGCCATGGGTGCCATGAGGCATGCGGCAACGAGGAGCATGATTAACTTTTTCATTTTTGATAAGAATTGATTGTTAGTAGTTATTTTTGGATTTCAATATTCATGATTTTTACAGCCATGCGGGGATCATATTTGCGGCATTTCACGAGCCACTTTGAAAATTCGTCGTGGCTGAGCATTCGCGGCATATTTTCTCCGGCATAGTTGTCGACTGCCTTGGCAAATGGCTGAGGCGAGAACACCACGTAGAGCATGTTGTGTTCCAACTCGTCGTCGGCTGTCATTACGAGCTGATCGACTTCGCCGTGGTCGGGGTCGGCCGACGCGGGGTCGAAAAACACATACTCCTTGTTGTGCTTCACCTTTATCTCGCCTTTGGTGTTGCCCTGGTAGGGGAGGAGCGAGTACACGTTGTTGTGTGCGTCGACAAGGAATGCGGCGACATAACCGTCGACAGGACTCTTAAGGTAGAGATACATGTCGTCGCCCGAGCGGAAACGCGTGTCGGCGTTGACAGTGCGTGTGCCGTTGCGCAGCACGCTTGTGGCAAAGTCAACCGCGAGGTTGTCGATCTCGCGGGCTTTGCCTGTAACCTTGCAGGTGACGATGTAGAGGCCGTCGGAGTCAAGCTCGTAGGTGTAGACCGGCTCCTTCTCGTCGGCTATCCATTCGCCTTTCAGGGCCGACTCGTTAAGCATCGAGAAGTAGGTCGACTCACCTTGCGCCGACACGACATCGCGCTGATAGGTGTCCTGAGTCACCACGGTGCCGAATTTCTCGGCAAGGGCCTTGGCTCGCGCGCCGTTGAGTGCGTTACGCTCGCAATCGGCACGTGACTCGGTCTTGGAGCCGTAGTAGGTGAACTCGCCGTGCACCGTCACAATGTCGGCAGCCGTCAGCGACATCGACATCATCACGGTCGACATGAGCAGCATGATCAATCGCTTCATGGCAGGCATCAGTTACGTATTTTGCGTTTGGTCCACTCGACAGCCATGTTGCCCGAGGTCGACACCTGAGGAGTCTGCGGCTTCTTGTTGACAATTGTAGCCTGACGGCGCACATTGTCGATCACGTAGTCGCTAAGTTCCTTCAATGTAACGTTGCCTTTGCTCTCCTGAAGCTTTTTCAGCAGATAGTAGGTGAACAGGCCGTGATTCTTCTCCTTGTAGGGCATTGCGGTTTCCTGTCCCGATGCGGCCGAAAGGGTGAACATGTTGCCCTTGGGCGATGTCTGCTTGGGCTTTATCGCAACGCCACGGGCGGCAGTGAGCATACCTCCCGAGCGATTGCCGCCGCTGAAGCAGGCGTCGAGGAACACCATGACCGAGTTGGCTCCCATGTCGCCGAGGTCGGAGTAGAGTTTTCCGAGCGAAATGCAGCTTTCCGACACCATTGCGTCGCCGTCGACGGGCAACAGGAATGCATCCTTGGTGCTTTCATCGGGCATTCCGTGTCCGGCATAGTAGAATATGACATCGGCGTTGCCGTCGACCGACTTGACAACGTTGCGTATGTCGGCTATGGCACGCAGCATCTTTCCGAGGGTCGCATCCTTGTAGACGCGGATGTTCTCCTTGGGAATGCTGAGGGTGAGGTTACAGTATTTGCTGAATGTTTCTCCGTCGTTCAGGGCCGCTTCGACGCGCGGAACGTTGGCGTAGGATTCGTTGGCGATGATGACGGCGAATGTCGACTTGGAGGGCTTGTTGTTGTAGGGAATGTTCTCGTCCACATCCGAAGGCTTGAAGGCGGTAGGCGTCGAGGGTGCCACTGTGGGGCGTGAGCCGTCGGGTGTGTAGATGTTTATTCCGGCAATGTCGATGGGCGGCACGTAGTGGGTAACGCCTTCGGTCTTGCTGTAGGAGTACTCCTTTCCGTAGGGCGTCACGAATGTGATGCCTGAGATGAGCACTTCGTTGTCCTTGATATAGTAGGAGGGATTCTTGAAGTGCACGCCTTTCCAGTTGGCCTTGAATGTTTCGGCCTCGCTGTTCTCGCGCGGAATGTTCAGGTAGATGGGGCCGTAGGACGACTTTATCATGTAGACTTCGTTTTCGGCATCGTAGGGCTCGAGCGTGAAGTCGGTGACGCGCAGTTTCTTGCCGTAGGCGGTGAGATATTCGTCCTGGGCTTTGCGCGACAGGCGGTCATACTCCTGGCTGAGTGTCGTTTCGTTGACACGCTTGCGATAGTCGTCGTTGGTTTCAAACTCACCCTTCTTGGCCCATGCGTTGAGGTTCTTCTCTACGTAGCTCTTGGCGAAGTCGGTGTAGAGCGGAGCCTTTGAGCCGATCGAGGGTGCGTTTTTGCCCGAGCTTGCAAAGTTGGGCAGGTCGTTGGCGTTGGCCGTGATGAGGTCGGGCATCGACTTCTCGGCGATGGGATTGTCGCCGAGTGCGCGGATGCGCACGTTCACGTTATCAAACTTCTCCTTGTTGCCGAGGCATCCGTAGCTCACGGCGAGAGCCTTGAGATATTTCAGCGATGTGGGGTCGTTGGCCACCACCTCCTCAAGTTTCATCGAAGCCGCGTCGAAGTAGGTGTTGCTCTGTCGGCCATATTTCTTGGCAATCTTATCGTCCTCCTCGTAGATGGACTTGTTGTAGAAGTCTACGCCGAGATTGTAGTAGCAAAGGGCTATGTGACGGGCCACGCCGAGGTTGTCGGGGCGTATCTCCTCAAGTTTGCGATAGGTGTCGAGCGCTTTCTGGTACTGTTGCATATCCTCATGCAGCTTTCCCTGGATGTTGAGCAGCTGCTCGTCGAGCGGCTTCATTGCGAGAGCCTTGTCGAGGAATGTCTGCAGCAGTTCGGGGTGACCGCCGTCGATGCAGCCCTGGATGCCTATGAGCATCATGTTGTAGTTGTCGGGGTAGAGCACGAGTGCGTCCGACATGGCCGTGATGGCGCGGTCGTATTTGCCTGTATTTATGCAGGCCTGACCGAGAAACATGTAGATCTGCTCGCGTGACTTGTCCTCGCCGGTCGATATGTATCGGTCGAAGTAGCCTATGGCGCGGTCGTAGTCCTTGACATTGTAGGCTCCCGACGCAGCGCAGTAGACTATTGACGGATAGACCGATGTGAGGGGGAAATCCTCGCCCTTGAATGCATCCATCATGTGGGTGTCGACATAGGCTTGTGCAAATTTTGTCAGTCGGTCGTTGTCGCCTGCCGATGAGTAGTGGAATGCTCCGGCTTCGAGGTCCTTGTTGATGTCACGCAGGATGCTCTTGCAGCGGTCCATGTCGGGAGAGTTTTTGGCGGCGAGCTTCATTGCGTCGACACACACATTGTAACAGTCGAGGGCTGTGGTGTAGACTTCGGTTTCGGGCTGATTCTCATATTTCAGCCATTTCAGGTGCTTGTACAGGTCGGCCGCCTTCTGGATTTTGCTTTCAAGTCCGGCCTGCTTGAGGCTGTCGCCGTCGAGCAGGATTCCCTGATGCATCATGTCGTCATCGGGCATCAGCGACCCGATACTCATCATGTCGGGAGTGTCGGGCATCGAGGCGGCCGAGGGTGTGTTGCCGTTTACGGCATAGGCGGTTATTGCCGCCGAAGCCGTAAACAGCATTGATAGGTTGATTAATATTCGGTTTTTTCTCATTATTAATGTCTTTAGACTTTAAAATGCATCAATGAATGTGAATTCGGTGGTGATGCGGCGGAATTCGCCACCCTTGCCTTCGGATACAGTTATGTAGTAACGGTAGTCCGACTTCATTTCATTGAGATTTGATACGTTCTTCTCAAGGTAGTCCTTAACGCCCATTGCGCGGATGAATGCCAGCTGCTCGTTCTGCTTGATTCCGTCCTTTGTGTTGACGCTGATGCTTGTGAGCTGGTCGTTCTGATAAACGGGCTCGTTCTCGAAGTCACCGTAGGCTCCGTCATACTTGATGCCGTGGATGATGGGCGAGCTGTCGGCGGTTCCCGAAATCTTGACATTGAGCTTCTTGCCGTCCTTGACATACTGTGCAAGGTCGCCTTCAAATGCCTGCTTTACAATAGAGAGCATCGATGATGCGGCTCCCGACTCCTCGACATGATACTTGCCGGGAGCGAAGTCCTCTTGAACCGAGAATTCGGGCTCAACCTCGTAGGAGAATTTGACGATGTAGTTGAGTATCTTCTCGCCGTTGGCGTCGAAGTCCGAAGCCACTCGCGAATCCACGGTGATGTTGGTGTGGTCGGAGATAACGTTGCGGAGTTTTGCCTCCTCGATTACCTTCTGCTTGATTTCCTGGAGCTTCATTTCCTCCATCTGTTGCTGCTGGATGATTTCAAGCGAAACAACATTATCGTCGCCGTCCATGAAGTTGAGGGGGACGCGGTCGTGGTTGTCGTAGATGTAGGTTTCACCGTCGGCGCGGTTGTAAATCTGGGCGTAGATTATCTCGAAGTTGTCGTTGGCCATTACACCGTACTTAACATCGCGGAATTCAAGGTCGTCGGCGTTCTTGAATCCGCCGACCTTCTCTTCGGGCACGGGGATGTAGATGGTGGGCATGTTGCTGAAGTCGACGGCGAGTATGTTGTTGCTGCGGTCATATTTTCCGAGCTTTACCTGCGACATCGAGAGGGGATTGCCGGCGAGTCCGGTCGAAATCTCGTCCTCGAAGAGCTTGCGCTGACGGGCGCGTGACTCGTCGGTGACACGAGCGCGGTACTCTTCCATAGTTTCACCCGGCATCATCTTCAACCACTCTTCCATTCGCAGGTTAACTTCGTCGGAGATTAGCTTGGCGTAGTAGGGCTCAAGCTTGGTCATGCGCTTTGCGTTGATGGCGTTGGTTGAGTTATAGGCGAGCAGGGTGTTCTTGCGCGAGTCGGGGAGGAACATGATCATCGACACATTGCCGTCGGGCACATCGATGAAGTCACGGTCGCTTTCGTCAAGAAGGTTGATGATGGTGATGAGAATAGGCGAGGTGGCCACGGCGATGTATTTTCCGTCGAAGTTGTAGGAGCATCCGAGTGCGTCGCCGAGATTGTCGAGAGTGCGCTTGATGATGAAGTTGCGGGTGTCGTAGATGTTGAGCACTCCGTCGGCGGTGAGGATTGCAAATTCGGTGTTGTCCTCGTTGAAGGCTATGTCGTTGACTTCGATGTCAAAGTTCCAGTCCTTGCGCAACTTGTGTTCCTCGAAGTTGTAGACGGCCACTTTCTTTCCGTCGGATATCACTAGGTAGTAACCGTTGTTGCTGAGAAGTATCTCGGTGGGCGTGAACGGAATCTCGAATGATTCAATTTCATCAAACTGCTTGGCATCGAGAACGTGTATGCCTGTCGATGTGGCAAGTATCACCCTGCGTGCGTCGGGGGTGAATAGAACGGCGGTGGGATTTCCCAGCTTCTTGGTCTTTAACTTAAACAGCTCGGTATCGTAGGTGCCGAGATCATATACGGTGGCACTGTTCTTGTCCTTTTCTTTTTTGATGACAATATAGTTTATTCCCGACGGATTTATGGTTACGTCCAGCAGGAAGTTCTTTTTGCCCAGTTCACACAACGGTTCTTTGCGGCAGGTGAACAATGAATGGTCGTCATAACCGTATATTGCAAGTGAACAGCGTGTAAGACCGGTGGGTGTGGTCAATTGCGGGAATTTGTATTCCATACGTGTCTTAGGCTGAGCATTTTGTCCATTGTCCTCAGCGAAAGTTGTCTAAGCTGCACATAGCACAAGCGATAAAGCAGCAGCTCGAATAAAGGTAGTCTTTCTAAAGTGCATAGTTTTTTATGATTTTGATTGATTATATTTTCCTTTTCTTAAAGGAGGCGCATGTAGACCGGAAGCTGGTTGTCCGATGCCACTTGGGTGCCCTCCTTCATCAGTGATTCCATGTTTTCAATAAGTTCGTCGATGTCAAAGTAGCAGTGGGTCATGATTAGGATGTGCTTTCCGGCCGGATTGAGCCCCTTTGACTGGCTGCGTACAATCGACTGGTTCTGAAGCACTACATAGTTGCCGGTGGGCTGTCCGAGTTCCGAAATCTCGACTTTGCCCTCCTCGGGAATTATGCGCAACACGTTGAAGTAGACGGGAAAGTTGAGTGTGTTCTCAAGCATGAATTTGAGTCCCGATTCATTGACAGGCGCATTAAGCAGAGTGGTGGGGAAGTCGGATGTCTTCAGGGCCTCCAGGTCCTTCAACGCATTGATTACATTGGCGCTCAGCTTCTTGGTGTCGACCTGTAGATTGTCGCCTTCGGGGTCGTAGGCTTCCATTGACCGTCTTACGAGTCCTTTTTCCACATATACCCGGTCATCGCCGCTTGTCGATGACTTGCCGAATCGGATTTTGTCATGTATCGCGGCGCGATTGTCGCTTGATTGCTCCTTTGCATCAATCATTATGCGTGTCGTAGTGAATGTTCCCGATGTAGTGGACTTGTAAATCTGGGAGTTGATGGAGTTCAGAATCTGTATTGAAGAGTTGTCGCCTATGGTAATCATGTCGGTGGCGTTGAGCTTGAGTCCCTTTTCAGGAGTCACGGACTTGCCTCCGCGCTTTATGGCGACATTGCCGCTATAGTCGTATAGCGAGTACTGGGCCGTGGCTGTAGCGACGACCGAGAGCAGCAGAATCATAAATGTGATTAATCGGTTCATTGTGTATAAATGTTTTCGGTGCGTGATTCTCTTATGTGATTGATCTTATTGTAGATCCATGTTATTATCGTGGTCATTCCTATCCAGATGTCGCCGGCAAACAGCCCGAAAGTAAGCATCATCAGCGAGTAGGAGAAGTTGATGATGATGTTGTGCTCGATGAAGAAGTAGTAGCCAAGGCGTATGGTGAGATATAGCAGCGTCACTTGAACTATGCGCATTATCAATCCTTTTACGCCGATGTTTATCATTAGGCTTATCATGATTACTATGAAGCAGCTTATGAAGGCGATTGCCCAGTTGGTGTAGCGGTGCAGTTGATAGAAGTAACGTCCCGAAAGAATGGTGGCTACGGTGTAGGCATGGATGTTTATGCCCGACATTGCGGCTGAAACCGGTGTCACGTGCAGGTCATAGGGGTCGTTGGCGGCTCCGATTAGCACTATTTTGTCGATCAGCTCCTCGGCGCGGTCGGCAAGCTCCTCGGGTGATATGGTCTTGAATATTCGGGAGTAGTAGGTTATGAATTCAAGATCGTTGCCTCGCTTCATGAAGCTGTCGACGATTTCACCCGATTGCTTGCGGCTCGTGGCGAGGGCAAATGAGGGGATTCTTTTTCCGTCGGCGGTCATGTAGTCGGGCTTGAATTCGCGGATGGTGCGGTTGCTGCTGCCTGTCGGGAAGTTTATTGCCGCCAACTCCACATTTTCAAGCTCGGGCGTGAAATAGGACGACTCGTCGATGTGGAATGTCTTGGCGGCCGAGTCGGCCTCAACCGACACGGCGAGCACAAGGTTGGGGCAGTTTTTATTGCCTCGATGAGGCGTGAGTCATGCTCCTTGGGCTCGGCAAACACAACATCAAGCCCCACGGTGCGCGGCGAGCACAGGGATACTGTTTCGATGATTTCGGCAATGCCTTCCCTGTCGCAGGCTGCAATGTCGACGATGACAATGTTGCTGTCGAGAGTGGTGACATGGCGGCTGTCGGCCACCTTATTGTAAAAATCGTTGATTGTGAAATCGTTGCCGTCGGCCGATGAAAGAAGCGATGCGGCCGAAAATGAAAACGGTTGCATTAACACAAACGACAAGCCAAACGCCAGAAAGGTTATACCGAGCGTTTTCAATATCAAGGCCTGAAGTTTTCCAGCACTGAATGTGATAGGATTAGGCAGTAACACCACTCTGTAAAAAACAATAATTTACGATTAGGCAAGCATTCTCTTGCTATGAAAATACTTAATTTAAAACAAAATTATACACTAATTATGAAATATACAAGTAATTACTTTGATTTTAACATATAGGATGTTGGATAATGTTAAACTTTTGTTGGCTCGACATGGCTTTTTTATTGGGATGCGTCCTTTCCCGGGTTTAGAAATGATGTGATGCCGGGAAAATAGGTTTTAACATTGTTAATTTGGCTATTCGCGACATTATGGGGTGAAATCGGGTACTTCGGCCTATTATCTTTGCTGAAAAAATATAATATCATGGAAAACAACGGAACCAAGAAAAGCAAGAGAGTCTACAAGCTGAAGTTTGACCAACTGTGGGTCGATGCAATCAACCAGATACCGGTGTGCTATCACAGCGAGATATACTACTGGCTCGATTATTATCAGAATCATAACCACAGCGATTTGATAGGTACTATCAAGGATGATCTGGTGCGCTCGCTGTTCATGCTCATCTATCCCACAATCAGGCGTCGCCGCCTTGCACGCGAGCGTCAGCGCCGCTATCGAGCACGCAAGAAAGCCGCCCGCCTCGCCTCAATGGCTCAGCCGGCGGCTTCAATGAGTTCACAGTCGTTGAAGGATGGAAACTGCGATTCAACAACCGCTCAATCAGACAAGTGTGACATGAAAGCTGCTTATGCGGTTAATGTCGGTCGACAGTCACCGGTCATCGGTCGCGAATCGATTCGCGCTTCAGTCAATTACCCTGCTGACGGTTATCGATCTTCTTGAGTACAAGCACGTTCTCGCCGTCCTTGTCACGCATGATCACGGTGCCCGATTTGCCTCGCTGTGCAGTTTCAACGCGCTCAAGTGCTACGAGAAACGCCGTTTCGGTTTTGGCTTGCTCGTCGGGGCAACGCATCTTGGTAGTGGCGAGGTTGTTAAACTGGATTGAATTGGATTTCTCGGGGTCGATAATCAGCGAACCGTTGACGATGTTGCAACCGGTGTTTCCGTGAATGGTGTGTTCCGGAATGTCGATTACGAGCTCCACATCCTCGTTATTGTTGTAGGTTCCGGTTATCTCCTTCACTGTCCACGCTCCGTTGAGGTAGTCCATGTTGTGCTTTCGCATCACCATCTCGACGATGTTGTGCTCGTTGCGCAGGTCGAGATAGTATTCATGGCCTTTCTTCGTTACCGAGAAGGTGCGTGTGCGTTCGAGAGCCTTGTTGATCAATGCCTCGTATTGCGAATCCTGACAGGCCATCATGGTGGAGATGACATTGGATATACGCAGCGACGAGCCTTCGTTGACGAAATCGCCGTTGATGTAGTTGCATCCGTTGAAGCCGTAGATGCGGTGGTCGGCCATGTTGAATGTAACGTAGGGGTGGGTTTCGCCCGTGCCGGTGACACGCTTGCCGTTTACCTTGTAGACGGTCCACTCGCCGTCGAGCGCCTCCTCCTTGTTGATGGAGGGCTTGGGCTTGGGGTTAGATGCGGGTTTTTCAACCGGAGCCGGAGCTTCGGGTTGCGATTGATTCTTGAATATTCCACAGCTCGACATCCCTGCTGCGAGAAGAGATATTGCTAATATTTGGCTTAAGCTTTTTTTCATACTTTTGTTCAATTTAGTGTTTGGAATAAATGCCTCGTTTAGATATATGACAATCGGCGCGCATTAAAGTTTAATGGCGCGGCTTTTCAGTCGGGTATGTCTATGATTAGGCTGTCGTAGGCTATGTGTACGTTGGGCGGTAGTTTTGCCGCCATTACTGATTGTAGTCCGAATCCGTGGCTTAGATGGGTGAGATAGGCCGCTCTCGGATTCACACGGACTATTATCTCCAGTGATTCGGGCAGGCTCATGTGGGATATGTGCGGTTTCTGTCGCAATGCGTTTATGACGAGGGTGTCGACTCCCTGCAGCAGGTCGACGGTGGTGTCGGGGATGGTCTTGGCATCGGTTATGTAGGCGAATTTTCCAATGCGGAATCCCAGGATGGGCAGATTAAGATGCATTACCGGCAGCGGAATCACTTCTATGTCATCGACCATGAACGGACGGCTGTCGATTTCGTGGATGTCAAACGACGGAACACCGGGATAGGGGTGCTGACGGAAGCAATAGGGCACGCGTTCACGCAGGTCGCGGGCCACATCGCTCTTGCAGTAGAGAGGAAAGCTGCGGTGGTTGGCGCAATAGGGGCGCAGGTCATCGATGCCGCCCACATGGTCGTAGTGGCTGTGGGTGAGCAGCGCACAGTGCAACTGAGGGCATCCGGCGTGAAGTATCTGCGTATAGAAGTCGGGCCCGCAGTCGATGAGCAGGTTGCGCCCGTCGTTCAGTTGGATTAAGGCCGAGCTGCGCGAGCGTTTATCGTGGGTGTCGGTCGAGGTACACACCTCGCACTTGCACATCAGTTGAGGAACTCCCGAGGAGGTGCCTGTGCCTAAGAATCGCAGTCGCATGGCTAAATGACGTTTACTTCAGGTGAAAGCATTATTCCGAATCGGTCGTAAACCGTGGCCTGTACACGCCGGTAAAGCTTCACTACATCGTCGCTCGTGGCATTGCCGGTATTGACGATGACGAGGCACTGGCGCTGATAGACCATGGCTCCGCCTTCGACCGCTCCCTTGAGTCCCGAAGTTTCGATAAGCCATCCTGCGGGAACCTTGACAAGGTTGTCGTCGACATCGTAGTGCGGAGCTTCGGGATAGGATGATTGAATGTGCCGCCACATTGACTTGTCAATGACGGGATTCTTGAAGAAGGAGCCTGCGCTGCCAAGCTCCGAGGGTTCGGGAAGCTTGGATCGTCGTATCTCTATGACTCGATTGCGCACTGTGGCCGGTGTAAGATAAGTCACTTCACGCAGCTCCTTAAGAGGGCCGTAGTCGAGCGTATAGCGTGGCGTGTGCCACAGCCGGTAGTGGACGGCAGTGATGATGTAGCGTCCTGCCAGGTCGGGGCGCTTGAAGAGGCTGTCGCGATAGCCGTACCGGCACTCGTCGGCGGTGAATGTCACCATTCCGGAGGTGAAGGTGTCCAATGCTTCTACCTTGACAATCAAGTCCTTTACTTCGACACCGTAGGCACCGATGTTCTGTACGGCCGAGGCTCCCACCTCGCCTGGAATGTAGGATAGATTTTCGGCTCCGTACAGGTTGCTGTCGACGCAATGTTGCACGAAGTCGTCCCACACGATGCCTGATTCGGCACGTATTATTACGCTTTCGCCGTCGTCGGCCACCGTCGACATTCCTTTCATGGCCGAGTGCAGCACAAGTCCGTCAAACGACTTGGTGAACAACAGGTTGCTTCCGGCTCCAATGTGGAGTCGCTTCATCGTGGCAAACTGTGAGTCGGCAAGAATCGAGCGCAGTTGATCGACCGAATCGTATTCGGCCATCCATCGAGCCCGTGCGGGGAGGTGGAATGTGGTTGCGGATGACAGGTCGAAGTCTTGAATCAGTAGCATTGGCAGTGTCGTTTTTTATAATCGGAAGCTTTGAAGCAGTCCGTCGTCAAATATCAGGTAAACTCCGTTTTCATAGTTCCATAGCTCGTGCATGGTGCTTATGCCCGGACGGCGGTCGACCGAAGTGGGCGGGCCGAGTGCGAGTCGGCACTCTTCGCGGGTCATGTACTTCACTATGCGTCCGTGAATTATGTTACGCCAGTTTTCGTCGGAGATTTGGGGATATTTCAAGTGAGGGTCGTTGAGGAAGAAGAGTGAGGCGAAGTTGCGCGATGAGTTTCCGCTGTCGCCTACCGACATGAACACATAGGCCGGCTGACCGTTGTCGAGCTCGGGGTTGCGGAATTTCACCATTACGGGGTAGACGGAGTTGCCGGGCAGCACATCCATCACCTCCACAGGAATGAATTTCAGTCCGTTGCGGGCTTTACCGTCCTTGTCATACCACATCGAAGTGCGGATATAAAACTTTTTCCCTTTTATGGCTTTCATCGTGCTGTCGACGACGCTCAACTCAATGGTGAAAGGAATTTCGATTTGGCTGCGTCGGGCAAGCTCTTCAGGCGAGGAGTTCAGTCGGTAGACCACCTCGCGCCCCTTGGAGTCGGCAAACAGCAACTCGGTGTCGGCTTCGCCCGTGAGCGACGGCACCGTGCGGTATTTGCTGAATGAAAGCAGGTCGCCTTGACGCGGCGACGGAGTAGACGAGGGCTCGAGGGCGAGGTTGATTTTGTCGTCGGTGACATAGAACAGCTTGCCTTCGTGCCACTTGTCGAGTGGAGCGTGACGCACATTGTCGAGGTAGCGGTCTTCCTCAGTTACCGCAACTTTTTCGCGCTTGACATCGGATGCGGTAATTTTGGGAGTGCTCTCAATGCCGGTAAAGCATCCCGACATTGAGAGCATTATTGCTGACGCCGCTATGTAAGTTGCAATGCGCGACATTTACTTAGTGACGGGTGTTATTCCCAGGTTATAGAAGATGAACGAATATATGTCGGCATACTCGTCGAGCACCTTTGCAACGGGCTTGCCGGCTCCGTGACCCGCCTTGGAGTCGATGCGGATGAGCTTGGGAGCGTCGCCGGTGTTGCTTGCCTGAAGCTTGGCGGCATACTTGAACGAGTGTGCGGGAACTACTCGGTCGTCATGATCGGCTGTGGTGACAAGTGTTGCGGGGTAGGGTGTGCCGTCGTCCTTGATGTTGTGCAGTGGCGAGTAGGAGAGCAGGTAACCAGCCATTTCGGGAGAATCGGCGCTTGTTCCGTAGTCGGAAGCCCAGTTCCAACCGATGGTGAACAGGTGATAGCGCATCATGTCCATTACGCCTACACGGGGAATGGCCACCTTGAACAGGTCGGGGCGAAGGTTCATTGTAGCGCCCACGAGCAATCCGCCGTTGGAGCCGCCCTCGATTGTGAGGTAGTCGGGCGATGTCCAGCCTTCTTTGATCATGTACTCGGCAGCTGCGATGAAGTCATTGAACACGTTCATCTTCTGCTGCTTGGTACCGGCGAGGTGCCAGGGTTCGCCGTATTCGCCGCCTCCGCGCAGATTGGCCTCGGCGTAGATGCCGCCGTTTTCAAGCCAGAACAGACGCTGAGCCGAGAAGCCGGGATTGAGCGACACGTTGAAGCCTCCGTAACCGTAGAGGTAGACGGGGTTCTTGCCGTTGCGTTCAAGGCCTTTTTTGTAGGTGATGAACATCGGTATCTTGGTTCCGTCGGCCGAGGTGTAGAACACCTGCTCGGTAACGTAGTCGTCCATGTTGAATCCGGGGATTTCAACTGCCTTGTAGGGCTCCGACTTGCCTGAAGCGAGGTCATACTTGTAGATTTCCGACGGATAGGTGAACGATGTGAAAGTATAGAACACTTCGTCGTGCTTGCGACTTGACGACACGCCTGCCGAACCGAGAGTGGGCAGCTCGATTTCGCTGAGTTGTTTCCCGTCGAGCGAGTAGACATAGAGGCGGTTGGAGGCATCGATGTCGTAGGTGAGGATGAGTTTGTCGCCGGCAAAGTTGACACCCGACAACACGCCTTCGCCCTCAGGCACGAGCTCTTTCCAGTTCTCGCGTTGGGGAGCTTTGACCGAGGCGGTCATGAGGCGGTAACGCGGTGCGCCGTAATTGGTGTAGATGTACATCGTTCCGTCGATTATGTCGAGGATTGATATGTCGTAGTCCTGTGAAGGCTCTACAGTCACCCATTTGGCATTGGGATCCTTGAGGCTCTTCATGGTGATTGACGAGCCGAGTCCCTCGCCGCCACCGTAGATTATAAGAGCCGATTCGTCGTCGGGCACTGAAGCCGAGTGGAAGTGCAGGGGATGATCCTTGTCCTCATACACAAGCTTGTCGTCGCTCTGGGGAGTTCCTATCTTGTGATAGTAGACACGATGGTTTTCGTTGGCGTGGGAGAACTCCTTGCCGTCGACGGGTTTGTCGTAGGCGCTGTAGTAGAAGCCGTCGCCTTGCCATGCGGCATCGGTGAACTTGGCCCATTCGATGTGGTCGGGCAGCAACTCCTTGGTTTCGGTGTCCATCACATAGATTTCGGTCCAGTCAGAGCCGCTGCGCGAAATGGTGTAGGCGGTGTACTTGCCGTCGTTGGAAGTGCTTATGCCGGTCAGGGCCACTGTACCGTCGTCGCTGAGCTTGTTGGGGTCGAGGAACACCTCGGGTTTATCGTCAAGAGAGCGTGTGCGGTAGAGCACCGACTGATTCTGCAATCCGTCGTTCTCGTAGAAGTAGTACCATCCGTCCTTCTTTGAGGGCATTCCGGGTTTCTTGTAGTCGTAGAGCGTTTTGAGTCGTTCGCGGATGTCCTTGCGGAAGGGTATCTTCGAGAGGTAGCTTTCGGTGAGTGCGCGTTCCTCTTCCACCCACTTTAGGGTGGCTGCCGAGGTGTCGTTTTCCAACGGACGGTAGGGGTCGGCTACTTGCACACCGAAGTAATCGTCGACAGTGTTGTCGGCGGGTGCTTCAGGATACTGAAGTTTGTTGGTCGAGCATGATGCTACTATTGCCATAGTTGCTAAAGATAGAAGTATATGCTTCATAATGTGATAATTGATGATATAGATTTATTGTTAAGCATTTCGTCCGTGGCAGTTCTTGAACTTCTTGCCCGAGCCGCAGGGACAGGGGTCGTTGCGGCCCACCTTAGGCCCGTTGATGATGGGCTGGGTGCGCTGTTGTTCGCCCTGGGGTGCCGAAGCGGCCTGACGCTGTGCGCTTGAACCGGGATATTGCTCGCGGCTTGCGCGGTAGCGGCTGTAGTCGTTGGGACGGTCGGGCATAGCCTCCTTCACCTCGGGCTGACGCTGTGCGGGCTGCTGGCGATCCTGTTCGGAGCTGAGGCGAGCGTCCTCGGCGCGCTGCTGCGGGATGAATATCTGTCCGCGCATGAGTGCCGACACGGCCTTCACGTTGAGCGTGTTCATTGCGTTCTCAAACAGGTGGAATGATTCAACCTTATATATTACAAGGGGATCCTTCTGCTCGTAGGATGCGTTCTGAACCGACTGACGCAACTGGTCGAGCTCGCGCAGGTGCTCTTTCCACACTTCATCGATTGTGACAAGCATGATGGCCTTGTGCCACTCCTTGAGGAGCGCCTTGCCCTTGCTGTTGTAGGTTTCGGTGATGTCGGCCGGGATGTTGAACACACGCTTGCCGTCGGTGATGGGAACGAGGATGCGGCCCTTGGCATCACGCTTCTCTACCCATTCCGAAATCACAGGCATGGCTATTTCGATGATGCGGTCGGACTTGCGGCGGAAAGCTTCGTTGACCGATGCATGGATGCGGTCAAACACTTCGTTCTTTGGCATCGAACGGAACTCCTCCTCGGTGAACGGAGTTTCGACAGCAAACACTTTCAGGAGCTCGAGCGAGAGGTCGGCATAGTCGGCCGGCGAGTCATAGGTGTTTACGATGTTCTCCACCGTGTCGTAGAGCATGTTGTTGATGTCGATTCCGATACGCTCGCCCATGAGTGCGTGGTGACGGCGACCGTAGATGTACTGACGCTGCTTGTTCATCACGTCGTCGTACTCAAGAAGACGCTTACGCACGCCGAAGTTGTTTTCCTCGACACGTTTCTGAGCGTTCTCGATAGCGCGGTTAACCATCTTCGACTCAATCATCTCGCCCTCCTTGATGCCGAGTGTGTCGAGCATCTTGGTTACGCGGTCGGTTGCGAATAGACGCATCAACTGGTCCTCAAACGAGAGGTAGAACACCGAAGAACCCGGGTCGCCCTGACGGCCTGAACGGCCTCGGAGCTGACGGTCGACGCGGCGTGACTCGTGACGCTCGGTACCGATGATGGCAAGACCTCCCGCCTCCTTGACTTCGGGCGGAAGCTTGATGTCGGTACCACGACCGGCCATGTTGGTGGCTATGGTGACGGTGCCTTTCTTACCGGCCTGTGCCACGATTTCGGCCTCACGCTGGTGCAACTTGGCATTGAGCACATTGTGGGGAATGCGGCGCAGTGTAAGCATTCGCGAGAGCAACTCCGATATTTCGACCGAGGTTGTACCCACGAGCACCGGGCGGCCCTGCTCGACGAGGTTGACGATCTCGTCGATTACGGCGGCATACTTCTCCTTCTTGGTCTTGTAGACGCGGTCGTTCATGTCGATACGTGCCACCGGCTTGTTGGTGGGTATTGTCACGACATCGAGCTTGTATATGTCCCAGAACTCGCCTGCTTCGGTTTCGGCCGTACCGGTCATACCCGCAAGCTTGTGATACATACGGAAGTAGTTCTGGAGGGTGATTGTGGCGAATGTCTGTGTCGCAGCCTCGACTTTCACGCCCTCCTTGGCCTCGATGGCCTGATGGAGTCCGTCGGAGTAGCGGCGGCCTTCCATGATACGGCCTGTCTGCTCGTCGACAATCTTGATTTTGTTGTCGTCGATTACGTATTCCACATCCTTTTCAAAGAGGGTGTAGGCCTTGAGCAGCTGGGTCACGGTGTGTACGCGCTCGGCTTTCACCGCGTAGTTCTGCATCAGCTCGTCCTTGCGTTGCTGGCGTTCGGTTGTTGAAATTGACTGGTTGCCTTCGACTTCCGAGAGCTGCGAAGCAATGTCGGGCAGAACGAAGAACTGCGGATCCTCGCTTCGTCCGGTGAGCTCGTCGATACCTTTGTCGGTCAATTCTACCGAGCGGTTCTTCTCGTCTATTACGAAATAGAGGGGCTCGACAGCCTTGGGCATCTCGCGGTTGTTGTCCTGCATGTAGAATGCTTCGGTTTCGAGCAGAAGCGGCTTGATGCCTTCCTGCGACAGGTATTTGATGAGCGCGTTGTTCTTGGGAAGACCCTTGTAGGCCCGGAACAGCTGAAGGGCACCTTCCTTACGCACTTCCTTGTCTTCGCTTGCGATTTTTTCCTTGGCTTCGATCAGGAGTCGGCCCACGAGCTTGCGCTGTGCCTCATATACTTTCTCTACATTATACTTGTATTCGTTGAAGAGCTGATCCTCGCCCTTAGGCACGGGACCCGAGATGATAAGCGGTGTACGGGCATCGTCGATGAGCACTGAGTCGACCTCGTCGACGATTGCGTAGTAGTGCTTGCGCTGAACCATGTCCTGAGGCGACATGGCCATGTTGTCACGCAGGTAGTCAAAGCCGAATTCGTTGTTGGTACCGAATGTTATGTCACATGCATAGGCTTTGCGACGCTGCGGCGAGTTGGGCTGATGCTTGTCGATGCAGTCGACCGTCTGTCCGTGGAACATGTAGAGCGGACCCATCCACTCGGAGTCACGTTTCGACAGGTAGTCGTTGACGGTTACCACGTGTACGCCTCGGCCGGTGAGTGAACGGAGGAATACGGGGAGGGTTGCAACGAGTGTCTTACCTTCACCGGTTGCCATCTCGGCGATTTTGCCTTGATGCAGCACGATACCGCCAATGAGCTGTACATCGTAGTGTACCATGTCCCATTTGATTTCGTTACCGCCGGCCATCCAGTGGTTGCGGTATATGGCTTTGTCGCCTTCGATGCTCACGAAGTCCTTGCCGGCAGCGGCGAGGTCGCGGTCCATGTCGGTTGCTGTTACCTCGATTGTTTCGTTGGCTGCGAATCGGGCAGCTGTTTCGCGCATTGCGGCAAATACGGTGGGCAACACGCGGTCGAGTTCCTTCTCGTAGGTTTCGAGGATGTTTTTCTCTCGGTTGTCAATGTCGTCCCACAGAGGCTGACGCTCATCGAAGGGGAGTTCCTCGATTTTATCCTTTATCTCGGCAATTGCGGTTGTGTCGGCCGATGTAGCGTCGGCGAGTTCCTGCTTGATGCGGTTGATTGTATCACGGAGTTCATCGTTGGTCAGCTCCTTCATGCGGGGGCCGAGTGCGTTGATTTGGTCCACTATCGGCTGTATTTCCTTCAGGTCGCGCTGCGACTTGTTGCCGAATAGCTTGCTTAAAATAGAGTTTAATGACATTTATGTAGATTTTTTGATTTATCGAATTTAGTAATATAGGGGCCCGGTGGGGCTGTGTAATGATTGATGCGTTGTAGCGGGATTGAATAATCCGTAACCGCCGGCCTATTGAGAGTGACCGGATTATCGGTTGAAGCGCATCGGAGGCAGTTCGGATGCGTTGGGCGAGCGTATGCGCAGAAGTCGAGCCACTGTGGGGGCTATGGTGCGTGCGTCGATTTCCGATGTTATGCGCTCGGCCTTTAGGTCGGGCGACATGAAGAATACGGGCGACGACATGAAGCCTGTGCGCACGGTTGAGCGTACTTCTTTCTGGTTATTGGGATTTTGGTCGACGATTTCCCATCCGGGTGTTACTTCGATGAATACATCGCCGGCATAGTCGACCTGGGTGTTGCGCTTCAGTGCGTCGGCATTGTGTCCGGCACGTCCGGCCTCGATGTCGTCGATTGTCCACACACGGCTTACTCCGCTCATGCGCAGCAGCAGATCGGCGGCTTCGGTGCGGATGGTCTTGGGGTCGATGCCGTTATCCTTTATCAACTTGTGGTTGAGGAATATCTGTCCGTTGTGGTAGCCTGACACCCATTCTCCGTTGCCGTATTTGGGAACGAAGTAGACATTGAGCAACGACACTGCACGACGGGGGATGAACTCTCCGTTGGGGATGCCCCACTTTTCATCGTCACGCTTGGTGCTTGGCTGTGCGGGAGTGCCGGCCACCATTATGAATGTGTTCTTTAAGCCTACATTGGTGTCGATGGCGCGGAACAGGCGTGCAAGGTCGGCATCGAGCTTGAGGTAGCTGTCCATCGTTTCGATGCGATTGTCGGCATCCTTGGCTGCTGCAAAGGGGGCGAGAGTGTAGCCGAGATTGAGCATGTCCATGGCATCGTGTGTGCCGAGGCGCAGACCCCTGATGTAGTCGGCCGCGATGTCGGTCACCTCGGTGTTGACGGGTGCCGATGTCTTATAATTGCGGAAGCGGTCGATGTCGTTGCGCAGGAACTGATGGCGAAACGGATAATATTTCTTGTAGGCGGGCAGGTCGGGATAGCTTTCGGGTGAAAGCGAGGGCTTCCATGTGAGCGTATCGAGCCGCGAGGCGAGCGACCTTGAGAAGTTGCGTGCCTGCATGGGTTGCGGCACATCTTTATAATAGGCGGTTGTGGCCCATCGGCCGGTCACGTCGTTAATCCAGAATGCACTGTTGCCTGCATGTCCGGCAAGTATTATCGATTGGGAAGGGGAGGGGGCTACCGAATATACATTGCCTATGCCTCCACCGTCGATGCGAACTTCATCGGAGAGGGTGCTTACTCTTATTGATTTCGGTGAGTAGGTTTCGTCGGTGTAGTTTCCTATCTGCGAGGGGTCGAGTACAATGGGGTACTGTCGGCGCATCTCGGCATCGTAGACAAATGCCGCCGGGATGCCGTTGACCGAAGGTGACGCTCCGCTGTAGATCATGGCTGTGGCGGCTGTGGCATCGAGCGCTGTTCCGTAGTTTACGTTGTCGAGCATTACGCCGTCACGCATCAGCAGCTTGAATCCGTTTTCGCCGAAATAGCCTTTGAGCAGGTCGAGATAGTCCTCACGCAGCCCGTCGATGACTATGCCCACGACCAGTTTGGGACGGGGTGACGGAGCCTGTGCCGCAACGGACAGGGTGACCATTGAGGCTATGAGAGCCGTGACTAATCGCACGGTTATGCGGGGGTCTTTCTTTCGACGCATGTGATATAAATGTATCGTACCGATAGCATGGCATCGCTTATCAACAGCGGGATGAATGCGCTGTTGCCGGACTGTCCGGTGAACGGCCACGTTACTGATAACAAAAATAATGCTGCAAAGTTAATTATTTCATACCATTTTAACAACCCGGCGCACTTTTTTGTGTAGATAAAGAGCGGAACAATCAGGCAGAAGGGATTGAGCCAAACTATGAGCCAGTTGGGTGAAGTGGCTTCGTGTGATGACACAAACACAAGGAACGTGATGACGCATCCCGCTATTCCGAAGAGGGTGAAAAGGATTGAGTCGAACCAGCGCGTCACTCTCCGGAGAATGCAGTCGTGTATCGTCACTATTGCCGTTGCGGCGAGCAGGCATAGGGCGACAAACATGGGGGTGGAGTGCCAAGGCGATGGCGGCAGAGGACCTCCCGACGGCTCACCCTCCCACAAGGTTTCGGTGGAGTTGACAAGAGGCACCTGATTGCCTGTCGAATCGCGAAGAGTAGCGGTCGACATGAGCGCGAGGAGCATCTCGGGTGCGAATGACTTTTCGCGTGTCGACAGCTTGTAGTCGATGCCGCTGCCGAGCGCCAGGTCTATGCCGAATTGATACCACGGATAGTTGGCGTGATATTGTCGCATGGCGTTTCTGAAAGTCCAGTCGGCAGTGTGGTCGGGCGCGGTAAACGAGAGGGTGTCACCTATCGCGGCCTCAAGCATTGCGAGTGGCCTTGTTGCACAGTTGTCCTTTACGTAGTTGTAACGGTAGGTGCGGTTTTCGGGCTGCAGGTTTTCGCTCAGCAGCTCGGAAAGCCTGTGGGCCTGGGGTTGGGTCAGGTCGAGGTGCTGTTCGACTACACGCCGTCCGTGACGCATGTAGTCGGCCATGAAGTATTCAAAGGGATAGGCCGCCACCATGTAGTCGGTTTCGCCTTTTACAAAACGGTATATGAAGTTGGGCGAGTCGAAGTCGAATATCCCGTAATTTACGGCGAGGTCGTTGTCGCCACGCTTTATGCGCAATGCGGTGTGACCTTCAAGCTCGTAGACCTGATTGCCGGGGAGGCAGGTTATCAGGCTCACACTGATCGAGTCGTCGGGCAACACCTCGTTACGGGCCTGTAGGTCGCCGAAGGTTGCTGCAGTAAGCAGCATTGCCGCAATGGCGGCCGATACTTTATTTATTATTCTCATTTCTGATTATTCTCACTCCGTAGATTTGTCCCACCTGCTTGCCTTTATGGGCTTGGAACTTCACGCGCACTTCGTTCTTTCCGTTCAGCATCGAGGCCGGTATTGCATAATCGACAGTCTTGAACTGTGTCGTGCGCCAGCGGTGGGTGTTGTCGGCACTTGCCATCAGCTCGTCGTCGATAAGAATGTCAAATTCCGATGTGCGCCATTCGTCCTGACCCCAGAATGTGAGCCTCAGTGTAAGATCGGTTTCGCCGTTGGTCTTCATGAGGTAGCTGAAGTGGTGTCCGTTGCGTGCGTCACGATAGAACACACCTTCGGTTGAGCCTTTTTCGGAACGGCTTGTTTCCATTCGGTGGTCGGTTTCGGGCTGTTGCTCTCCGGGCATCACTTTGTCGATTGTGCGCGCCTCGAGTGCGTGACGCTCGGCCTCCTCGTCGGCGAGCTTTTGCAGATATTCGCGATGTCCTTTTTCGCTAAGTGCGAGCCAGTACATCATGTAACGCGAGTCGTGTATCTCGAAGAAGGGTTGCAATTCGCCGTCGATGGGGTTCTCCATGCGGGTTGTGAGAGTGAAGTGCAGCGGCTTTCCTTCTACGGGACGGAGGTCGCGGGTGATGTCGTTGATTTCCTTAGGCAGGAGGATGGGAGCCTTGTCGAGCGGAAGGCGTTCGCCGCCGGCATATTGTCCGAAGCGGCTGTCGTCGGCTATCAGCGATTGAAGGTCTTCAGTGCCGGTCTTCATGCCGAGCAGAATAGGCCCGTAGGTCAAGGCTACGTATTGCGGAACATTAGGCATTGGCTTAACTGCGGCGTGCATGGGCATGCTGATTTCAAGTCGGTCGCCCTTTTCCCATTTGCGCTTGATGCACACAAATCCGTTTTCTTCATATTGGTCGGCGTTGAATCCCACGCCTTTAACCTTGAAGTCGTCGCACCATGAGGGTTTGCGTATCTTGAGCGTGAAGTCGCCTTTGCCTTTCACGACGCTTATCTGCGATGATTCGGCATAGGGGAATGCCGTTTCCTGACGGAGCACCATGCCCTTATCGCGCCAGTTTAGCTGCGAAGCCACAAAAAGGTTGAGGTAGAGAGCATCGTCGGAACTCTTTGCTCCCTTTGAACGAGTCCACACAAACTGGCCGTACTTTCCGTGATTTTCCATTCCCGTTCCTACGCAGCACCACATGGCCATGTTGGGAGCGGAGTAGTTGCGATAGTGACGCGGACGGGCCGATGTGAAGTAGACATAACCGCCATGCTCCGGATGCTGGGTCGAGAGAATGTGATTGAACATGGCCACTTCGTAGAAGTCGCCGTAGGCTCCGTCGGGATTTGCTCTGTTGAGAAATTCGGTGAGCTTCAGCATATTGTAGGTGTTGCACGACTCGGGGCCGTCGATGTCGTTCACGTAGTCGATGCAGGTTTCCTTGGTGGGGAAGTGTTCGCGTCGGCTGTTTCCGCCGAGGGCGAGTGAACGCTCGGAGGTTACGATGTCCCAGAAGTATTGGCTTGCATCGTGCATCTTGTTGTCGCCGTCAAGCTCGGATATGCGCTGGAATCCCACTACTTTGGGTATCTGAGTGTTGGCGTGCATGTTGTCAAGGCAATCGCGATGCTCTTCCATGGGGATGAGCAGCTGACGGTGGGCAAATCGTCGGGCGCAGTCGAGGTATTTCTTGTCGCCGGTCATTGCGTAGGCATCGGCTATGACCTCGTCCATGCCTCCGTGTTCGTTTCCGAGCATCCTTTCCATCTGCTCGTCGGTCAGTTCCGAAGTGATGTCGACAGCCCAATCGCAGAATTTCAGGAATAGCCGGTGTCCGGTGGCGTTGTCGCAATAGAGCCAAGTGTCACGCAATCCGGCAAACATTTTGTGCAGATTATAGAATGGAGCCCATGCGCCGAAATAGGTGCTGAAATCGCCTTCACGGAATGTCGACCACAGTTTGGCGCTGTTGGGGAATCCTCCCACATAGTTGCGGCTCCAAGGCTCGTTGCGCTTGTCGTTGGCCTCGGCGCAAAGATTCAGCTCCTCGAGCATGTATTCCATTCGTCGGCGACACTCCTCGTTGCCTGTAGCGGCATTTATTGCGAGGGCCGACAGATAGTGTCCTCCCACGTGTCCGTCGAGGCCGTCCCAGTTAGGATAGGTGGGCTTTCGCGGTTCAAGCCCGGCTTCCTTGCGATAGGGAGCGAGCATTCGATCGCAGTCATATTTCAAAAGTGTTTCGATGTTCAGGTCACGAGCTTTTTTCAGCGGACCGTCGAGCAGCTCGATGTCGCCGAGCGGAAATTCGTCGCTGTATAGTTTATCCTGAGCCTGTGTCGTTATGTTATGTGATGAAAAGCCTAAAAAGGCTATGGCTATAAGTACTTTTTTCATTGAGGTGGTCATCTAAGAGTGCGATATTTTGCAAAGTTAATTATTTTGTCGTAAAATCATGGGTTATGCTCCAATAAATCCACCGTTTTATGTGTCGGCAAATATTAGTGCAGACGCACTTTAGTTACCTGTAAAAGATTATGAAGGATTTTTTGTGGTTATAGATAATAATGCGTAAATTTGAAGTCATTTTTGAAGGTATTTGTACAATCTGTTATTAATATGTTATTTAGACAGTTACATAGATATATATTTTTGTCGTTTTTGTGTGTTGGCGCATTTGCCGGAGCAGTGACGCTTGACGAAGCTAAGGAGATGTATCTTCAGGGCGACTTTGCCGGAGCGCTGCCTGTGTTTCAGGAGGCTCTTGCATCCAAGCCCAAGGATGCCTCGCTCAACCACTGGGTAGGGGTGTGCCTGATGCAGGAGGGGCGTGACGATGAGGCTGTGCCTCACTTGAAAATCGCCGATACCAAGGGCATTGCGGAGGCTCCGCGTTATCTTGCCGAGATCGCTTTTCGCAAATATGATTTCGAAGCAGCCGAGAATTACATAGCAAAGTATGAGAAGGCGCTGAAGAAGTCGCGCAAGACGATGCCCGAGGGTGCGCAGGCTATGATTGACCGCATCGATCTCGCAAAGACGATGCTTGACCGTGTGGAGCGCATCGTTATAATTGACAGCGTGACTGTGGACAAGGAGGATTTCTTCAAGGCTTACAGGATGACTCCTGAGAGCGGATCGCTCAACACTGCCGAAGTGCTTCCCGAGGGGGCGGAGGCCGCTTACCCTACTGTGGTGTATATGCCTGAAACGCGTACATCGATGACCTGGGCGGCTCCCGACACGCTTGAAAACTATGTGCTTGTGTCGTCAAATCAACTGTTTGACGGCTCCTGGGAGAAGCCGTCGCGGCTCCCCGGTGCATTGAGCGACAGCGGCGACAGCAATTTCCCGTTTTTCATGTCGGACGGCGTTACGCTATACTATGCCAACGACGGAGATGAATCGATAGGAGGTTACGACATATTCATATCACGAAAGGGAGAGGACGGATTTCTCCAGCCTCAGAACATAGGAATGCCCTACAATTCGCCTTATGACGATTACATGCTTGCCATCGACGAGGTGACCGGTGTGGGCTGGTGGGCCACCGACCGCAATCGCCTCGGCGACATGATAACGATATACAAGTTCATCCCTTCGGACCTGCGCAACAACTATCCGGTTAACGAGGAGGGGCTTGCCGCCAAGGCCATGATAACCGATTACCGCTCTACATGGGAGGAGGGAAAGGACTATTCCGACCTTCTTGAGGCGATAAACGAGATTGATCCCGACAAGAAGGTGAAGGTCGATGATTTCCGCTTTGCGCTGCCCGGCGGTCGCATATATACCTCGTGGGACGACTTCAAGAGCCCGCGTGCCAAGGAGTTGATGGAGCAGTATGTGGAAAGCGACAAGAATTTTGCCGACAAGCTGTCAAAGCTTGCCCGACTGCGCGACAACTACCGTAACGGCAACACCGAGGCTTCGGCTGCTATATTGAAGCTGGAAAAACAGATAGATGCCGACCGCACAACGTTGCGCAAGCTTGCCAACGAGGTGATAAAGGCCGAGAATTGATTGCGGCGTGTCGCTTGACGACTGACGCTTGTCGGTGGATGGCGATGTGTTATTTTTACAATGGAATAAAGTAATAAACGACATGACATTATTTTTAATAGCGCTCGCCATACTTGTGGGAGGCTATTTCATTTATGGAACATTTATGGAGAGGGTCATCGGTTGCGACCCCCTTAGAGAGATGCCCTGCTACACCAAGCAGGACGGTGTCGACTACATTCCCATGGCTACATGGCGAGTGTTTCTGATTCAATTTCTTAACATAGCCGGGCTCGGACCGATATTCGGAGCCATAATGGGCGTTATGTTCGGCCCTGCAGCGTTTCTGTGGATCGTTTTAGGAACAATCTTCGCAGGGGCGGTGCATGATTTCCTGTCGGGCGTTATTTCGATACGCTCCGACGGTGCATCGCTTCCCGAGATAGTGGGCGAGCAGCTCGGTGTGGGCGTGAAGCAGCTCATGCGTGGTTTCTCGCTGCTGTTGATGATGCTTGTAGGTGCCGTGTTTGTGCTGACACCTGCGGGACTCATCGCCGACATGACCCCCGACTGGATGAATGTCAACTTCTGGATAGGAGTCATATTCCTATATTATATACTTGCAACCTTGCTGCCCATCGACAAGCTTATAGGCAATCTCTATCCGGTATTCGGATTTGCATTACTCTTCATGGCTGCAGGAATAATGGGCGTTCTCCTCTTTGGTGATGTCACGATACCCGACGGAGTGTCGGAGGGCTTCTATAACCGCTCGGCCAATGCCGACTCGATGCCCCTGTTCCCGATGATGTTTGTGTCGATAGCCTGTGGCGCGATATCGGGATTCCATGCCACACAGTCGCCCATGATGGCACGATGCCTCAAAAACGAGAAGCTTGCCCGTCCGGTGTTTTACGGAGCAATGGTGGCTGAGGGCATAGTAGCGCTTATATGGGCAGCTGCGGCGATTGCATTCACAGGCGGATACGGTGAACTTGGCGAATACCTTGCCGAGAACGGCGGAACCGGCGGACTTGTACACAACATATCGATAGAGTGGCTTGGCGCGTTTGGCGGAATGCTCGCCATACTCGGAGTGGTTGCCGCTCCCATCTCGACGGGCGACACCGCACTTCGTTGCGCTCGACTCATAGCCGCCGACTTCATGCATTGCAACCAGAAGAGCATTGTAAGGCGTCTTGCCGTGTCGGTGCCCATTTTTGCCGTTACATTCTTTATAATGCAGGTGAATTTCGATGTGCTGTGGCGTTACTTCGCCTGGTGCAACCAGACACTTGCCGTGTTCACTCTATGGGCCATAACGGTGTATCTTGCCCGCAAAGGCAAGCTGTATTGGGTGACACTGTTCCCGGCCATGTTCATGACATGTGTGTGTACGACTTATATACTTTTTGCACCCGAAGGTCTTGGGCTTGACTATATGCTGTCGCTCGGTATCGGCATCGCTGCTGCTTTGCTTTGTGCCGTGACATTCGCCAAGTCGGTCTATGCTGTCAAGGGGCGAATAACAGAATATTGATTATGATTGATTTCAGTGCGATAATATCGACTACCGACCGATATAATTTCCACAGTCACACTCAGTACTGCGACGGACGAGCCTCAATGGAGGAGATGGTTAAGGCTGCCATTGACGACGGCTTTGAGCATTGGGGATTTTCACCTCACTCGCCTGTGCCTATAGAATCACCGTGCAACATGTCGCACGACTCGGTCAAGTCTTATTTTGACGAGGTGACGCGCCTTAAAGAGGTGTATGGCGACCGAATATCGCTTTACGCTTCAATGGAGATAGACTATCTCGGGGCGGAGTGGGGACCGTCAAACCCTTATTTCGACACGCTTCCGCTTGACTATCGCATAGGGTCGGTGCATTTTGTGCCGAGCGCCGACGGATTGGTCGATGTCGACGGCAGCGAAGCCACGTTCATCAAGAAGATGGACCGTTACTTCAATAACGACATACACTATGTGGTCAATTCGTTCTACGACGAATCCATAAAGATGGTCGAGGCCGGAGGGTTTGACATAATAGGCCACTTCGACAAGATAGGGCGTAACGCTGCGGCCTTCAATCCGGGAATAGAGAGCGAATCATGGTACATCAAGCGTGTCAACGACCTGATCGACGCAATAATCGAGCATGGCCCGGCGGTGGAGATAAACACCAAGGCGTGGAATGACGTGCGCAGGCTTTTCCCCCGTGTCGAATATCTGCCGCGACTGTTTGACGCGGGAATAACGGTGCTGGTGAACAGTGACGCCCATTATCCCGACAAGGTCGATGCCGGACGAGCCACCGGACTCGAGGTGCTCAACAAATTAGAGGAAACAAGCATTAACAGCAATATATTATGCCAGTAAGAGTTCCAGTACTATTGCCTGCCGTGGAAACACTGAAGGCTGAAAACATATTCGTGATAGACGAGCAGAGGGCTTCGTCGCAGGACATAAGACCGTTGCGTATAGGCATACTCAATCTGATGCCGCTTAAAATCATGACGGAAACCGATCTGCTGCGACTTATATCCAACACTCCGCTTCAGATAGAGCTTGACCTTATAGACACTTGCACCCACGTGTCACGTAACACTCCGCGCGAACACATAGAGGAGTTCTACAAGACATTTGAGGACATACGGAACCAGAATTACGACGGATTCATAATTACCGGCGCTCCGGTAGAGAAGGTCGACTTTGAAGAGGTTGATTATTGGGATGAACTGTGCGAGATTTTTGACTGGGCACGCACCCACGTGACATCGACTCTTTATATATGCTGGGCCGCATTTGCCGGCCTCTATCATCACTATGGAGTACCCAAGCGTGTTCTCGACCGCAAGATATCGGGTGTGTTCCGTCACAAGCTTAACGACAACCGCAATCCCATATTCCGAGGATTTGACGACGAGTTCTATGTGCCTCACAGTCGTTTCAGCGAGGTGATGCGCGAGGATGTTAAGCGTGTCGAGGGACTCGACATCATAGCTGAGAGCGAAGAGAGCGGCATCTACATGGTTATGGCCCGCGGCGGCAGGGAGTTCTTCATAACCGGTCACTCGGAATATTCGCCCAATACGCTTGACTTTGAGTATCACCGTGACCTCGAAAAGGGAATGAATCCTGATGTGCCGGCCCATTATTATATAGACGACGACCCGTCGAAAGGGCCGATTGTGCGTTGGCGCTCACATGCTAACCTGCTGTTCAGCAATTGGTTGAACTATTTCGTGTATCAGGAAACACCCTATGACATACGTGACATACATCAGTAAAGTCACGCTGATTGACTATGAAATAAAAAAGCTCACTGAAGCACAGGCTTCGGTGAGCTTTTTACTTAATCGCATGTAAGTTGTGTCAAGGTTTGTTCTGTCGGGTTTTTCGCAACTATTCGGCCCGAAGGGTCGATGAGGAAAGATTGCATACCCGATTCGAGGTGATAATCATTGATTAATTGATTTGCACGATTTCCCTCGATGTGAAATTGTGTTTCCGCACTAAGGCCATCTCTACGCACTATCTCACGAAAGAGGCGCTCACTACGGTCCATATTGACCGATAAGAGATGGAATCGTTCTGCCGACTGTCCATCATTAAGCTTCTGCTCAATAGCAGTGTATTGCTTTCCGGCTATACGCGACCGCGCGTCGCTTGACGACCAGAACTGCAGAAGCACCCAGTGTCCCCTCATGTCATCAAGTGAAACGACCGAATCGGTGCGCTCGACCTTGAATATCGGAGCCTGAAATCCTTTTACGCCGTCGATGGCGTTGTTGGTGGCTGCCGAGCCGAGGAGAAGCAGAACGGCGAAGAACACAATAATAGACATTGTTTTCTTCATTACGTTCATTTAAAATTACTACTACGAAATCCTGAACTGTTAAAATTTTGAGTCGAATTTCGTTGCCGATTTTCGGCATCAGTTAACCTCTGTCAACCGAATGATAAACAATTTCATCGCCACAAAGTTAGTGCTTATGAACGAGAATGACAAATTTTAAGCGTTCACAGCCATGGGTTTAGCTGTCGGTGACGCTTGGAAACCCTTTGTTTATGCGGTTTTCGAGCTATTGTTAAATAGTTATAAAACTATGTTTTGTAACATACCGAATGGCGCGAAACAGGCAAATTCATGCTTGAAAAACGGTCGAAATTCATGGGGTGTCGGAGTGTTATTTTGAAGTAGAAATCAGGTGCAGAAAGGCTTTAACAGGTCATTGGGATGTTAAACGGGTTAACTGCATGTAACTGAAAAATTACAAATAATATAAAATTATGCTTAAACAAATGTATTAAACTCAGTGTTTTTATGTATGTAATTCGGGTGAGTCCCTAAAATAATACGCTTTATGAATATTAGATTATTGTTAGTTTCATTGTTGTGTTCGCTTTCGTTGTCGATGATGGCTATAAGCCCTTCGGAGAAGCAGGTAAAAGAGTTGCAGAAAAGTCACCGTATAATAACTTTCGGCGACGGACTTGAAGCAGATTCTGTGACTAAATTGGATATGATCAATCAGTTTTATTATGATCAATTTAGAAACTTCCAGGACCCTCAGGCTCCATATTTCATGCTTATGAGCAAGGATGCGCAGCTTGCCATGGGTATAGGCGGCTTGGTTAGAATGAGAGGATGGTATGATTGGGGCGGAGCGTTGAACAACAGCGGTTTTGCTCCCTATGACATATCGATCCCCACCAATCCTGCGCGTGACCGCTGGCTTGGAAGCACTCCTTCGGGAACGGCATTCTTTGTGAGAGTCATAGGACACGACAAGAAATACGGCAATTATCAGTTATATATCGAGGCCAATTTCAACGGATATAGTTCGCGTGACTTCCACCTGAAGAAGGCCTACGTTCAGTATAATGACTGGACGCTCGGTTATGCCAACTCGTCGTTCAGCGACCCGTCGGCACAGCCGCCTACAGTTGATGCACAGGGCCCCAACTCCGAGATAAGCGACACCAACGTGTTGTTGCGCTGGATGCGTACGTTCAAGACCAATTGGGTTGTGGCCGCCTCGATTGAGAGTCCCGACGCCCAGGTTGATGCCGACGGTACCACAACATCGACACGAAGCAACTATCTGCCTAATTTTGCAGCATTCGGTCAGTATGAATGGGGTGCGGGTCAGCACATAAGACTTTCGGGAATCATACGCGGACTTCCTTACCGTGACCTCGTAAACGGCACAAACCACACTGTAGTGGGCTGGGGCGCACACGTAAGCTCCATCTTCAGGGTGGTGGATCCGTTGACCGTATACGCATCGTTCAATGCAGGCAAGGGCTATCAGAGCCTTACCAACGACCTGCAGATGACGCCGCTCGACTTAATTGACGACCCCGACACGAAGGGCAAGATGTATGCTCCGTTCAGCCTTGGATGGTATGGCGCACTGCAGTATCATTTCCGTCCCAATCTATTCTCGACGATCATGTTCAGCGAGATGCGCTTCCTTCCGAAGCAGGAGATGGCCGACATGACCTATAAATACGGATTGTATGCAACGGCCAATGTGTTCTGGAACCCAACACCACGCGTGCAGTTTGGCGCAGAGGTGAATCTGGGCAAGCGCCAAAACAACGACGGACAGCACCGCTGGGCACGCCGCGCATGCCTGATGGCCCAGTTCTCGTTCTGATTTATTTTGCAATGTGTGGAAATTAGCGTAACTTTGTCACACTACAAGCCGAGCGGGACGGTCGGTCGCTTGTCGACTACGAGAGCGACAAGAGGAAAGTCCGGGCAACATAGAGCACCATAGTTCTTAACGGGAACCTATCGGTGACGGTAGAGTAGCGTGACAGAAAATAACCGCCGCCGCCTGTTACGGATTGCAATATATCCGCAGCATGCGGCGGTAAGGGTGAAAAGGCGAGGCAAGAGCTCACCGGGACCGGCAGTGATGTCGGTCGCCGCACGCCTTATGGGTTGCAAGGTCAAGTATACCGGCATTTAAGGGTTGCTCGCCCATTGCCGGGGGGTAGACTGCTCAAGCCGCGTGGCGACATGCGGATTAGATAAATGACCGACCATGCAGGCGGCGAGAACATCGAGTCAACTGCATGACATAACCCGGCTTATAGCCCCGCTCGGCTTTTTTATTTTCATTTTAGAAAGATTTGTTGTAGATTTGTGGGGTAACCAATCAGCATTCAATTATGAAAATCAATCGATTATTCATTGCCGCAGCTTTGGCTGTGGCATCGCAGCTCAGCACTGAGGCTGCTGAAGTAAAAACAATTGAAACGCCCCGCATGAAAGTATATCTTCCTGATGCCGACAAGGCTACGGGACGAGCTGTTCTTGCCTGCCCGGGCGGTGCCTACATCATGCTTTCAAACAGCCATGAAGGACACAAGTGGGCTCCGTTTTTCAACGATCTCGGCATAGCATACGCTGTGGTCGACTACAATCTGCCTAAAGGTAATCACAAAATTCCCGTAGGCGAGGCTCAGGCCGCCATGAAGGTGCTGCGTGACAGCGCCGAGGTGTGGCACCTTAATCCTAAGGACATAGGCATCATGGGCTCGTCGGCCGGAGGTCATCTTGCCTCGACTGTGGCTACTCACTACGATGCTTCGACGCGCCCCGACTTCCAGATTCTGTTCTATCCCGTAATTACGATGGATAAGTCGTACACCCACATGGGAAGTCATGACAATCTTCTCGGAGAGAATGCTTCGCCCGAGCTTGAGGTGGAGTTTTCTAATGAAAAGCAGGTAACGCCCGACACTCCGCGCGCATTCATTGCGTTCAGCGACGATGACAATGTGGTGTCGCCGCTGAACGGCACAAGCTACTACAACAGCCTGCACAAGGCCGGAGTGCCCGCTGTGCTTCACATTTATCCTTCGGGAGGTCACGGCTGGGGTTGCCTTGACATGTTCCGCTATCACAAAGAGATGGTAGCCGACCTCACATCGTGGCTGAGCAGCTTCTGATGTAACGCATAGTTCACTCATCATGGCTCCGCATCGTGGCGAAGTAACGCCACAGCGGGGCCGCCATGAGTGCCTGCTTCATCTCGTCGTTCAGGAGAAGCGAGTAGACCTCGTCGGGTGTCATGAGCACCACCTCGATGTCCTCGGTGCGGTCGAGATGCCTTGCTCCGGAATATGTCACGCCTTGTGCTATGAAGCAGTAGGTGAGATTGTCGGTTGTGCTGGGATTGCCCGATATTGTCATTAACTGTGTCCATGTGCCGCCTACGTAGCCGGTTTCTTCTTCGAGCTCCCTTCGTGCCGCTTGTTCGGGTGTTTCTCCTTCTTCCATCACTCCGGCGCAAAGTTCAATGCATGTTTCGCCCAGTCCGTGACGGTACTGGCGTTCCATAACAAATTGCCGGTCGTCGGTAATAGCTATCACGTTTACCCAGTCGGGATACTCAAGCACATAAAATTCGGGATTTATGGCTCCTGTGGGCAGGAGTACTTTATCGCGGCGCACGGTGAGCCAGGGGCGTCGCATCAGATGCTCGCTTTCGAGCACTTTCCATTTTTTCGGGTCTTCGGTTTCCATATATAAGGTGAACGCACATGGTGGCGTAGTTATTTTTAGGGAGTGTCGAATTTTTTTAGTGAAATGTTTTTGGGAGTTCATGAAATTGTGCTTATTTCGCACATTACTTTGTCAACTCGCTATTGCTAATACCGAAGATGGATAAATCGAAATTCCAACTTGAATTTGAAATGAAAAGCGTGCCGGTGGCACTGCTTTGGAACTATATATCGTCAATCAATGGATTGACGGAATGGTTTGCCGACGAGGTGTCGATTTCGGGTAAAACCTATACTTTTTCATGGGACGGACAATCTCAGACCGCTCAATTGCTGAGCATGCGCACCGAAGTGTCGATACGTTTCCGATGGAGCGACGACAACTCGCGCTGCTATTTTGAGATGAAGATTTCAGTTAATGAGCTTACTGATGAAACGATATTGACCGTCACCGACTTTGCCTCGGAAGATGAAATGGATGATGCGAAGGAACTGTGGACGGCTCAGGTCGATACCCTGCGAAGGGCTCTCGGCTGTTGAGCGAGTCACTATCCGTGCTCTTGTCGCCCTATTGGCGAACCGGCTCTAAAACTATTGTAGCCGGAGATTGTTATATTGTATATTGATATAATTAATCAACTGTTTATTTTCAAGAATCATGAAAAGGGAAAGACAAGAGAAGGTAAGCCTTTGGATTAAAGTGGGAGTGACCGTGCTTATAGCGTTGTTGCTTCTGTGGCTTACGATTTTTGAGTACTGGAACTCATAAATCGACAGGGCTTAAAATTTAATGTTTAATTAAAATTATAGAAATTATGGGAGCGACACTTTGGATTGTATGGGCGATTATAGGAGTAATCGGCGGATACATGGCCGGAAAGCTTCTTCACACTGCTCACAGCGTTGTACTCGATGTGTGTGTGGGTGTGTGCGGCGCACTGCTTGGCGGATGGCTGCTGGTGGTGTTCTTGGGCAATAACGAGAATATGCAGGTGTTTTCGCTCGTGACTTCAGCGGTTGCGTGTGCGATATTGCTGTGGGCTCTGTCATTGATTCTGCCCGGCAAGCCCGATGACGATGATGACGACTAAGTTGTAGGCTGACATTTACATGATAAAAACGACGAGTCCCGCCTGCTTGTGCATTGGCGGGACTCGTTGTGTAATTTGTATACCGTAATAATCGGCAGGCGTCATTACTTAACGCGACGTTCCTTGATACGGGCCTTCTTACCGGTGAGTTTACGGAGATAGTAAAGCTTGGCGCGACGAACCTTACCATACTTGTTTACGGTGATTGAGTCGATGAAGGGTGACTCGATGGGGAAGATACGCTCAACACCGATATTGTCGCTCATCTTGCGAACTGTGAAGCGCTTCTTTTCGCCTTCGCCTGAGATGCGGATAACCACACCGCGATATTGCTGGATACGTTCCTTGTTACCTTCCTTGATGCGGTAAGCGACTGTGATGGTGTCGCCGGGACCGAAGTCGGGGTGCTGCTTGCCTGTTGCAAATGCCTCTTCAGCAATCTTGATTAAGTCCATTTTCGTTCTGATTGAATTTAAAAATGTTAATAATTACGCAATATAGCAAGCTGCATGTCTTGCCAGAGATTACGAAAAGCGGTGCAAAGTTATGGAAAATTACTGAAATAGACAAATCAAGCGTTGATAATTTGTCATTTATTCGACGGATTATGTCGTTGTTGCGTGTTTAGGCCGGCGATTTATACGGGAATTACCATCATGGGGATGTCGGAATGGAACAGCAGCCTGTGGGCGAGCGACGGATTGAACAGGCGCGCAAAGATGTTTTTCTTTTTGTTGGGTACAGCAATGAGGTCGACGGGCTGTCGCTGCTGGATTGCGTTGAAGTCCTCGACGATTGAGCTGAGCGATAGGTCGGCCACGGTAAATGTGAATCTCGGATAGTGTGACTCGCAGTATCCTTTCAATGCATCGGCAGCCTGTCGGCCGCTCTTGGAGTGCTTCTTGTCAGGAACGTTGATCATTGTTACGTTGAAGTGCTCGTCGGAGAAGAACCGGTATATGGCATCGAGCGCCAGGATGTCTTCCTGGTCGAGGTTGCTGAACAGTACTACGTGCTTGATGTCGTCGGCTTTGCTGAGATTGACCGATTCGGGCACTGTGAGCACCGGAAACCGGCATGAGTCGAGCACTTCGGCTGTTACGCTGCCTATGAGTTCTTTCTCTTTTTTGCCTTTTCCGCGAGTGCCCATCACAATTAGCTGGGGCTTGTTTTCTTTTGCGTATTCGGTTATCGCCTCTTCGGGAACGCCTTCGGTGATTTCAGAAGTTATCTTTACTGGCGGAATTTCGTTGAGCTTCATGCGGTTTCGCAGCTTGCGGATGAAGTCGTCCATTAGGCGTCGGGCTTCGGCATCGAGTGTGCGCCGCATTTCCGACTCGGCTATGTCGTAACTTAGAGAGTCGCTCAACTGGATGTTGCCCGACAGATAGGGATCGAGATAGGTGTTGAGGAGCGTGATGTGGGTTTTGTGTCGGCTTGCGAGATGAAGGGCTATGTCGCAGGCTTTTACGGAATAATCACTGAAGTCGATGGGCACAAGAATCATGGGATTCACGGCTCCATCGACTTCAGTTGATTTTAACGATCCGAAAATATCGGTGTTTTCAATGATTCTCAAAGCAAGAGGGAGGTCGCTTTCATGGATGCGCACTCTAACTCCGCTTGACACTGCCGGATGATTAAGATTGACATTCTGCAACACGGCATTTACACCTTCGCTTTCAAGGAGATTCTTGAGTGCGACAGCATGATCGTAGGTGTGTATTGCTACGGTAATCAATCGATCGTCGGGCATTTCTGTGATATTTTCAGTTAAATGTGTTGATAAGTCCAAGACTTAAGCATCCTTAGCGGCCTGTTGCTCTTCAAGAATGGCAATGGCCATGTCGTAAATTGTAGTGTCGTCAAGCACCACGATACCTCCGTGAGGGCCCGGCTCAATGTGAACGCCACAATTCTGACCAAACTCGTAGTTGCTGCCTCCGAAGTAGTTGCGAACTGTCTGCACGGTGCAGTTGAGCTGATCGGCGATTTTGTGCATTGAACCATCGGGCAAACTGTCCTTGATGCGGCGGAGGTCGTTGAATGAAATAGTTTTAGTCATGATACTTATAAGTTTTAGAAAGTTAATAATTCAGTTATTTGATGTCGTTAAAATTAGCCTTTTCGTATCAAAAAAGCAAATTTTGTGAGCATAAAGTTATGTGTTATAAAACATATAGTATCAATTTGTACGCGACATCTTCAGCTACTTGCCGATATTGCAATGAGTTGATGCTGCGACGGTCTTTCAGATGCGCTCTACGGCTGAAGCGCGTACCCATGCTCGATTGTTGTTGTCGACCTTGACATCATACCACCGAGTAGTCACAGAGTCGATGCGCGTGGTGACGGAGTCGAGGATTTCGAGCTTTGTGCCTTCGTGGAGCAGCATTGCCTCTTCGCTGCGGTCCTTGGGTGTGCGCGGCGAAGTGCTGAGCAGGGTAGAGGGCTCAATGATTATCGCTTCGTTGTGGGAAGTGGAGTAGCGTGTGGCGATGGATGCCATTATGTTGGCCAGTACACATGCCCCGAGCAGCAGGATGCCGCCGAAGAACCCGGTCTTGCGCAAGCGCACGTTAGATGAAAATACGTAAAGAGCTATAGCACCGAGCAGCAGGACAAAGGAGCCGATGGCAATCAGCGACCAGGTGTTGGCCGGGGTCTTGCAGGCAAATCCGTTTACGGTGTTGGAGATGAACATTCCGCGGTCGCCGGGTTCGTCGGTTATCTTTGAGTTTACGAAAGCGAGATTGGTGCGTGCGTCCTTGTTGGATGGGTCGAGTCGAAGCGCGCGCTCGTAGTTCAGAATGGCGAGTCCGAGCTTGCCCTGGCGGTAGTAGGCGTTGCCAAGGTTGTAGAAGAGATTGCTTGAGGTGCCTTCATTGGCGGCAATCTCTTCGTAGAGCTTCGCGGCTTTGATGAAGTCGTCGTTCATGTAGGCAGAGTCGGCTTCCTGAGTCAGCGAAGATGCCGAAATCATGTTGAACACGGCTGTTAACAGAATTAGAGTCGATATGATGCGTTTCATTTCGTTTCTTTTTCGTGGATGTGAATGAGTGATTTAGTTATTGACGCTTGGCGCGCTTTATACCTTCCATGGCGTTCATGGCCGAGGATGCCTGATTGAACAGTTCCTCAATCTGCTCGTCGCTCTTTGCGGGGGAGTAGCGTGCCATTTCACACTCGTCGATTATGTTGATGAAGGAGTCGGTGAGATTCTGCGGTGCGCCGTACTCGGTGAGTTCGCGGTCGATGTTGTCGCGCGTGAGCTGCGATGCCTGCAGACCGAGCTTGTCGCTCAGATAGCCCCATATAGCACGGAGCATCTCCTCGTAGAACTTGTCGTTGTCATGAGCCGACATGAATCCCTTGGCAATCTTGAGTCGCTTTTTGGCGACTTTGTTGGCGTTGGCGAGCCGACGGCCCTGAATGTCGGCGTTGAGCTTAACCTTCTTGCTGTAAATCCATATTATTGCCACGAGGATGAGGGCGAGCACTATATAGGCAGGCCAGTACCATGCCGACGAGTAGAAGTAACGGTGTACCTTCGCGGGGTGCAGGTCGCCCATCTTTATGTGGAGGATGTCGGTGTTTTTGCTTGATATGCTCTGCTTGTTGACATCGGCGGCGGCCGATACGGCAGCTCCACGTGCCACCTTTATATCATAGGTGGGCGTAGTGAGCGTGACATATTTGCGGCTTTCGGGATTGAAGTAGACAAACTTGTCGGCGCCTATGTGGAAATCGCCCACGCTTTGAGGCACGAATGTGTAGTCGATTTTCATCGTTCCGCTTACCGATGAGCCGTTGACCTGGGCCGTTATTTCGTTTTGCGGGGTGTATTGCTCAAATTCGGTGGGAAAGTCGATTACCGGCTCCTTAATGTATTTTATGTTGCCTGTACCGGTGATGGTGTATATGAGCGATGCCGCTTCGTTGGTCTTGAACGACGATGTGCTCAGGCGGCTGTCGATGGAGAATGTTCCCACGGCACCGGTGAATCCTTCGGGCTGAGGCGAGGGCAGGGGATCGATGTTGATTGAGGCGGAGTTGGAGCTTACCTTTATCTCTTTCTCCACAGGTCGCGAGCCACCCCAGAATCCTGAGAAACGCTCGTGTTGCACTACCGTCACATCATATTTCCCCGAGTTGATGGTGAGCTTGCCCGACTTCTGGGGGAAGATGATGCACTGCTTCAACACGGCGGTCATGTAGTTTTGACCATTGTAATGTTCTACCTCGTTAAGCTGAGGCTGGAGGTTTACCTCCTCGATGAGGAATCCGTCAAACGACGGCTGGGTGGTGGGCAGGAACGAGCTTATGCTGTACTTAGTATAGAGTTTTATCGTGCAAAGGATAGCCTCCTGCTCGTAGGCTCGTGAACGGTTCAGGATAATGCGCACAAACACATCGTTGGCCGACACGGATCGGTCGGATGTCTGGCTGCTTATGTCGTCTACCCTCACGCCTTGATTGGAGCCTTGGGCTGCTTGGTCGGGAGGAAGTACCTTGAACGTGGCGGGCTTGGTGGTGTAGGTCTTTCCGTCAACCGTTATTCGGGCTTCGCCAATTGTATAGGTGCCGGGATTGTCGGCGCGATAGGTGAATGAATAGTCGACTGTCACCGAAGAGGTCGATTTGCCGTTGACCCACTGATAGTTTTGCATTGTGGATGTCGAGGGACCGAAGACGAGGGTACAGCCTTTTATCTCGGGTGCTTTAAGTCCCGAGCCTTGTCCGTCCTTCAGCCTGAAGGTGACATTGAACTTGTTGCCTGCGATAACCGTGCGCGGCGGAATGACCGTGAACGATGTTTCGGCCGATGCCGACGCGGCGACGCCGAGCAATAATGTTAATATCAACAATATTCGTTTCATATTCACTCTATTCGTTTTATTCTGTCAAGTTGCACAATCGATTAGGGAGCGGTTACCACTGGTTGCCGGTGCGGCGACGTGATGACTCTTCCTCTTTCTTTTTCAGTTCCTGAACCTTTCGGCGGGTGGCATTCTCCTCGTTTTCCATTGTCTTGAGGATTTTAGCCGCATTGGCGTCGCTTATGCCGCCCTGCTGCTGTTGAGGCGGTTGCTGATCCTTGGGCTTTTCGTTTTTCTCTTTGTCGCCCTGCTGGTCCTGATCCTTATTGTCTTGATTCTGGTCCTGATTTTGCTGTTGGTCCTGATTCTGTTGATTTTGTTGCTGGTCCTGATTTTGATCCTGGTCCTTCTTGTCCTGATTCTGATCCTGATTTTGCTGTTGCTGTCGCTTCAGCTGGGCGAGGCGCAGGTTTTCGCGGGCCTTGTCGTTGTCGGGATTCTTGCGTAACGCCCCCTTATACATGTTTATAGCCTGGTCATACTGCTGCTGGTTGAATGCCATGTTGCCGAGATTGTAGAAGGCGTTTTCGACAATCTGCATGTCACGGCTGCTTTGGGTCAGTCCCTGCAGAAGCTGTTGCGCCTCGGCCATGGGGTTGTTGCCCGAGTTGGGGTCGGCTGTTCCCGACTGTCGGATGAGCGATGCCGCGAGATTGTACATGGCAATGTCGCTCATGGCATTTTCCTCAAGAGCCTTTCGATAGGCCACTTCGGCGTCGGCATATCGCTTTTCTTTGTAAAGGGAGTTGCCCTCGCGTATGTAGTTGCGCTCCTTGCGTGTTGAGTTGTCGTCATCGGCGGCATAAGCGGTAAAGGCCGATGTCGATGCGGCAAGCAGGAGCAATAGGGATAGAATTCGATTCATCGTCAGCATTGTTTTTATTTGCTAAAGAAGTTGATTTTTTTCAGCCAGCCCACTTTTCGGTCAAGCATGAATATGTCAAGAATCAGGAATGCAAGCGCAATCCATGCAAATACGGGGAATTGCTCGGCGCTTGCCGTGTAGTTGATTTTCTCGAGGCTGCTGGTGGCGAGAGTCTTGAGCTGCTCGTCGACATCGTTGACTACTGTCGACGCGGCTCCCGACACGTATATGCCGTCGCCTTCCTCGGCTATTTTGCGGGCCATCGTTTCATCAAGACGGGTTGTCACGGGGTTACCCGAGTCGTCCTTCAGATATTGACCGTTACGGCCTATGGGTATAAGTGCGCCCTTTGTCGAGCCGAGTCCTATCACATCGACCTGAATGCCGCGCTTGGCTGCTTCCTGGGTCGCTGCGAGCGGATCGTCCTCGAAGTTCTCGCCGTCGGTTATCACGATTATGGCACGCTGCATATCCTCATCGGGAGTAAACGAGTTCATAGCCATCTGTATTGCAGCGCCTATGGCTGTTCCCTGGGTGGGGACCATTTCGGTGGAGATGCTGTTGAGGAACATCTTGGCCGACACGAAGTCGCTCGTTATGGGTAGCTGGGTGTAGGCGTCGCCCGCAAACACAATCAGGCCCACCTTGTCGTTGTCGAGCTTGTCGATGAGCTTTTCAAGCACGAGTTTGGCTCGCTGAAGTCGCGACACGCCGCGCGGATCGTCGGTCGATGAAGCGAGCATCGAGTTGGATACATCGAGGCATATCATCACCTCTATGCCTTGTACTTCGCTCACCTCCTCCTTGGCACCGGCACGTGGACGCGCCAGCACGATAACAAGTGCGGCTATTGCTATAAGCTGAAGAACCAGCTTAATCCCGGGCTTGTAGCGTGAAGCGTCGGGCATGAGCGGCGTCAGGGTTGCAATGCGGCCGTAGCGCATGAGCTTGCGTCGCCGTGCAATCCTCGCAATGATGTATAGCCCTGCAACAACGGGAAGCAGGAACAGAAGATATAGAAGGTGTGGATTAGCGAAACTGAACATTGTTTTGGCTATATATTATTATAGTAAATTGTCATGGAATTGTGCGCAACACGCTGTGACGCAGCAGGATTTCCAGCAGGAACAGTCCGATGGCGAGCCATGCCCACATCATGTAGTTGTCCTCGGTGTGGGAGAAGTGGCGTACATCCATTTGGGTCTTTTCGAGTTGGTCGATTTCAGCGAAGATGTCCTTCAGCACGTTGTTGCCTGTAGCGCGGAAATATTTTCCGCCGGTGGTTGAGGCGATTGTGCGTAGGGTGTTTTCGTCGATAACGACCGGCATGTTTACGTAGTCGATGCCGCCGAAGTAGTTTTGCTGCGGCATAGGAGCGGTGCCGTTGCGACCCACACCTATGGTGTAGACCTTTATGCCGTATTTCTTGGCAATCTCGGCAGCCGTTACGGGTGCCACGTTACCGGTGTTGTTGGTTCCGTCGGTGATGAGTATGATACTCTTCGACTTAGCCTTTCCGTCCTTGATGCGGTTTATCGATGTGGCGAGTCCGTCGCCTATTGCGGTTCCGTCCTCAAGCATTCCCATTTTTATGTCGTGGATGTAGTTGGCAAGCACCGATCGGTCGGTGGTCATGGGCACGGCAGTGAAGCTCTCGCCGGCAAAAATAACCACGCCTATGTTGTCGCTTTCGCGTCCGGCGACAAACTTGGCCGCCACATCCTTGGCCGCCTCGAAGCGGTCGGGCTTGAAGTCACGGGCGAGCATCGAGGTCGATATGTCGAGGGCTATGATGATGTCGGTACCTTCGGTCGACGATGTGCGCCAGCTGTCGCGAGTCTGGGGTCGTGCAAGCACTATGATGACGCATGATATCGCCGCGAGCCGCAACAGAAACAGTCCGTGCAGCATGTACTCCTTTATTGAACGCGGCAACTTGTTGTAGGGCGTTGTCGTGGATATTTCGAGTGCGGGATAGGCGTTACGATATTTCCACACGTACCATGCAATCAACGGTACGAGCAGAAGAAACAACCAGAGATATTCAGGATGAGCGAGTTGCATTATTTCTTGTCTTTAGGTTGTGAAGTTTCGTCGGTCGGCTTGTCGTCGGTTTCTGATGACTCTTCGGCCGAGGGTTCTACCGGTTTAGTATCCTCGACAAACTGCACGGCCATGTTGAGGGTCTTGACATTGTCGTCGGGGAGCGGACGCACCTTGGCAAACTTTACAAAGTCGGCCATTTCAAGAATCTGCTTCATGAGCTGTGTAGTAGGCTTGGTGTCGTCGCGGTGACGCAGGGAGTTGAGAATCTGTGTGGAAGTCATCTCCATTGCGTTTATGCCGAAACGCTTGTCAAGGTAAACACGAAGAATCTCGGTAAGGCGGGTGTAGTACTCTTTTTCCTGTCCGCGCTCGCAGAGTTTCTCCTCCTTAAGCTTGTTGAGCTGCTGCATAGCCATTTCGTAGGGCGGCACGGGTTTCTTCTTGGGAAGCACGGCTGCTATCACTTTCTTCTTGAAGAAGAGGAAGTAGGCTGCTACGGCTATGCCTATTGCAAGGACTATGGCATATATCCACCAATAGTCGGTTATGAAGTCGGGCAGATAGTCCCAGATGCGAGTGTGTGGCGCTATCGTTCCGGCGTAGTCATGGACTGTGGTCATGGTGTCGACCGGGACGGGGAGTACCTTGAGAGCGAGGTCGTTGGACGCGAATGTGTCGCCGTCGGCCACGTAGACAAACGGAGGCAGTGTATAGAGCCCCGAGTCAAATGACTGGATTATGATTTCACGCACAATCTCTTCGCGGTTGGAGCCTATGTCGGTAGTGTCGCTGCGGAGGAGGCCAATTATTTCGACTTCGCGGGTGAGCGTGTCGCCGTTGTTGGTTATGAAGTAACCATGAGTGCCTTTGTCCTGCACAAGATTCACTTTCAAGAGCGTTTGCTTGCCCATTATCAGGTAGGTTGAGTCAAGCGACGCCTTTACGCTGACAGGAGCCGCCGCGTGGGCTGTGGCGCACGACAGTAGCAGTGCTGTCAGTAATAAGTGAATGCGATTGATAACTTTCATATTCTGCGATATTGAATTGTAGGTTGGTTGTGGAGTGTTGCCGTGAAGGCGGCGGTTGATGTCATCTCACGCCGCGTTTCTGGAACAGACCCATGAGCGATTTAACAAAATCCTCGTCGGTGGCAATAGAGATGTAGTCGACGCGGCATCGATTGAAGCGGTCAATCATCTGCTGCTGACGCTCATACCACCACCGGTTGAATGCCTGCCGCACTTTACCCGATGAGGTGTTGACCCATCGGTCGCGTCCGGTTTCGAGGTCGATGACTCGCATGAATCCCACATCGGGCAACTGAGCGTCACGCTTGTCATAGACCTGTATGGCCGTGACATCGTGTTTGTTGTTGGCGATAGATAGCGCCTTGTAGTAGTCGTGTGAGTCGATGAAGTCGGAGATTATGAACGTTGTGCAGCGTTTCTTCAGCGCATCGGTCATGTAGCGAAGCACCTCGGCCAGGTCGGTGCCGCGTTGCTCGGGAGTGAAGTCAAGCAGTTCGCGGATTATGAACAGGATGTGGCGACGACCCTTTTTCGGGGGAATGAATTTCTCGATTTTGTCGGAGAAGAATATCACGCCTATCTTGTCATTGTTCTGTATAGCCGAGAAGGCCAGCGTCGCGGCTATTTCGGCTATCATTTCTCGCTTGTCCTCGCCCATGGCACCGAAGTTGCGGCTACCCGACACATCGATAAGAAGCATCACGGTGAGCTCGCGCTCTTCCTCGAAGACCTTGACATAGGGATGGTTGTGACGGGCGGTCACGTTCCAGTCGATGTCGCGGATGTCGTCGCCGTACTGATATTCGCGCACCTCGCTGAACATCATGCCGCGACCCTTGAACGCCGAGTGGTACTCACCGGCGAATATGTTCTGCGACAGACCCTTGGTCTTGATCTCGATTTTTCTTACTTTCTTAAGAAGCTCGTTGGCATCCATAAGCGTGACTTTCTACTTAGGGTACTTCTACCTTGTCAAGGATTTCTGAAATTATTTCATCGGCGGTGATGGTGTTGGCTTCGGCCTCGTAGGTAAGTCCGATACGGTGACGGAGCACATCATGGGCCACTGCTCTTACATCCTCGGGCACAACGTAGCCGCGTCCGCGGAGGAATGCGTAGCTGCGTGCGGCGCGTGCAAGGCTGATTGACGCACGGGGCGATGCACCGAAGGCGATGATTGTAGTGAGGTCGTTGAGGTTGTATTCGGCCGGGAAACGGGTTGCGAATACGATGTCGACGATGTAACGCTCGATTTTCTCATCGATGTATATCTTCTCTACGACACGCTGGGCCTCAAGAATCTCTTCGGGCTTAAGAAGCGGGCGTATCTCCTTCTTTTCGTTGGTTATGTTCTGGCGTATGATGACTTTCTCCTCTTCCTTGGAGGGATAGCCTATTACAACCTTCAAGAGGAAACGGTCGACCTGTGCCTCGGGCAGAGGATAGGTGCCTTCCTGCTCGATGGGGTTCTGGGTGGCCATTACGAGGAATGGCTCGTCGAGGGGGAATGTGCTGTCGCCTATTGTCACCTGACGCTCCTGCATGGCTTCAAGCAGTGCGCTCTGTACCTTGGCCGGCGCACGGTTGATTTCGTCGGCGAGTACGAAGTTGGCGAATATGGGACCACGCTTCACCTGAAACTGTTCACTCTTGACGCTGTAGACCATAGTACCGATTACATCGGCCGGCAACAGGTCGGGGGTGAACTGGATGCGGCTGTATTTGGCATCGATGATTTGTGCCAAAGTCTTTATTGCTAATGTTTTTGCCAGACCGGGCACGCCTTCAAGCAGTACGTGGCCATTGGAAAGCAAAGCTATGAGCAGTGAGTCGATGAGATGCTTTTGACCGACAATTGTCTGGTCCATTCCTCGCTGAATGAGGGTGATGAAATCGCTCTTTGCGGCAACGAGGTCGTTGAGCTCTCTGATGTTTACCGTGTCACTCATAATTCCTTTTTTGAGTAATAACTTTTTTTATTTGATTATTTATGTTTATTCGCTTTTTGTTTACGCTTGGGCATAATTCCCCCGTGAGTGCAAATTTATATATTCCAACAACTTTATAGTTAAGACCGATTGTTAAAATTAGCTATATATCCTTTATCTTGTTAAAAGATTAAGATTATTTGTCAAAACGGGAGTAAATTTCACCTATTTTGGATGAAGCTTTCTTAACGCTCTCGGGATCGTTAACATCTATGCCGTATTTTTCGGCGGGCGGAATGACAACCACTGTGCCCGGGCGTATTTTGTCGGGATGACGGAGTTTCGGGGCATTTTCTTCGTAGATGTAGACCCAGAAACGATGGTCGCCGTAATATTTTCGCGACATGGTGGTGAGAAATCGTGTCACCGTTATGGTGTCGGTTATTGCTTCGGGCACAACGGCGGTCGGTTCTACTACAGCTGATGAATCGACAGTCACGGCCGACAGGCTGTCGACATTGACTATAACTGAGTCGAGAGCCTTGTCGGCATAGATTATTGTATCGGCTGCTTGCGGCTCGTATTGCGTTGATGTCACCCAGGGGTAGTATTGCCAGCGATAACCTGCGTAGTATCCCGCCACAAGACCTATGGCTAATCCGATGATTAGCGCAAACCATGGATTGAACCGCTGTTGCGGGGCGTACTTCTCCTGATAGTCAGGCATTTCATCGGTTTCGGGAGCATCGGCGGGTTGATCGTCAGCGGTTGATTCGTCTTGTGGCTGAGCGTCATCTACAGTCGACGGCTCTTCTTGCTCTTGCAGCGCTTCGTCCGATTCTTCATCGGGAGCTTCGGGCGACTCTTCGTCATCGCTTGTATCGCCGGTAACCTGAGTGTCGTCGGATTCGGGGGCGGGTAGGGTATCGTTGTCGTCGGTTTTAACCTCCGATACTGCTGCCGGCTCATCCTCTTTTTTGTCGGTGTCGGTTGACGGTGGTGTCGACAGAACCTCCTCGGTCACGCCGTCGTTCAGCTCTACAGGCTCGAAAAAGGCGAATGGCTGGTTTACCGCTTCGGCAAGTTCGGGAGCGGGTTGCCAGAGTATGGGGTTCTCGGACGACATTCCTAACGTGAAGGCTCCGAGTCCCTTTATGCTTACGCTTCGTCCCTGCAAAAGCTCTGATGATATGTAGTCAAACAGCTGACGGATGAATGTTTCGGCTGTGGATTGGCTGCTGCCGGTGGCTTGTGCCAGTGCGGCGGCGAGTTGCGGGAATGTGATTGTGAGATTCATCGGTCGGAAATTTTACGGCGTAACAAGGCGCTTGACTTGAACTGTACGGTTATTTCAGGAGGCAGCAAAAGCCGCTTTCCGGTCGATAGGTCGTTTTGGATTCGTTCGTCCTCCTTGACCGGCTCGAAAGTGCCGAATCCGGGTATGGCTATGGAGTCCATTGCGCTAAGCTTTTCGCGCATTATGGCGGTTATTCCGTCGAGAAGTGCCGCGATGTCCTTGGCATCACGACCCATACTCTTGGATAGTTCATTCACAACAGCGTTATTGTCCATTATCTAAAATTTTCTACAAATTTAAGAAATTTCCCCACATTGCAATAATCATTCGTTCCGATTCCTTATTTATAAGGATGAAACGAGATACGCCGCGGAAGTGTTCTCGCGGCGCATCGTAATATCAGTGTTGCATTGTCCCCGGGCGTTACCAGATGATGACGCGTTGGTCGATCGGCATGTACATTTTGTCACCTTCCTTGATGTTGAATGCATTGAAGAACGGCTCGATGTTACGCAGGCTTCCGTTGACGCGCCAGCGGCCGAGCGAGTGGGGATCGGTCTTGGTGCGCAGCAGTATCTCCTCGTCGCGGATGTTGCCGGCCCATACGTTGGCGTAGGAGAGATAGAACCGTTGGTCGGGCGTGAAGCCGTCGATTACTTCTCCCTTGCTGTCGCCGAGTGAGTTATGATAGGCGGTGTAGGCCACTCGCAATCCTCCTTGGTCGGCTATGTTTTCGCCGAGCGTGAAGCGGCCGTTGGCGTGGGTGTCACCGAGGACGATGATGCGGTTGAACTGCTCGGCAAGTCCGTCGGTGAGTTCGTTGAAGCGTTTGCGGTCGTTTTCGGTCCACCAGTTCGACAGGTTTCCATCCTTGTCAAACTGACTGCCCTGGTCGTCAAATCCGTGAGTCATCTCGTGTCCTATCACTACGCCTATCGCGCCGTAGTTCTCGGCCGGGTCGGCGTCGGGATTGAAGTAGGGAGCCTGAAGTATTCCGGCGGGGAAGCATATTTCATTTGTTGTCGGGTTATAATAGGCGTTGACTGTCTGCGGTGTCATGAACCATCGGTCGCGGTCGACGGGTTTGCCCCAGTCCGACAGGTTGTAGGCCTGTTCATGCTTTATCGCTCCTTTTATGTTGTCCCAGTAGGATTTGCGTCGATCAATGTCAAGTTTGCTGTAGTCACGCCACTTGTCGGGATAGCCTATCTTCACTGTGAATGCGTCGAGTTTTTCCCTTGCGCGGGCCTTGGTGGTGTCGCTCATCCAAGTGAGTGCGTCGATGTGCTGTCGCAGTGCTGTCTTCAGGTTGGCAACAAGGTCGAGCATCTTGTTCTTGGATGTCGGCGGGAAGTATTTTTCGACATAGAGCTGACCTACGGCCTCTCCGAGAAGCGAGTTGGGGACACTCACGGCGCGTTTCCATCGGGGCAGCGGCTCCTGAACACCCGACACGGCCTTGGATAGTAGGAAGTCGGCTGTTACGAAGTCATCGCTCAGATAGGGGGCGGCCGAAGCTATGTAACCTGCCGTGAAGTAGTCATGCAGTTCCTGCTCGGTGGCGTTGGCCAGGATGCTGTCGACAGCTGCAAGTGATTTGGGTTGTCCTATGATTACCGAATTGATGTCGTTGATGCCCTGCTTGGCGAAGTAACGCTTCAGGTCGACATTGGGATAACGCTCGGCAAGCTCCTGCATGGTCATGGGGTTGTAGGATGCCGCAGGGTTGCGAAGCTCTTCGCGTGACATGGCCGCTTCGGCGAGTGCGGTTTCGATTTTCATCACGTTGTCGGCTACTCGTTGTTGTGCTGCTTCGTCATAGCCTACAAGGCGGGTGAGCGTCATCACATATTTACGATAGGCGTCACGTAGGTCACGCGCGTTTTCGCTATCTTCAAGATAGTAGTCACGGTCGCCGAGTCCGAGTCCGCCTTGCGACCAATACATGGCATTGGCATTGGAGTCCATCATGTCGGCTTCAACTCCGGTGGCGAAGAACGCCGATATTCCGGGCATCACGGCTATCAGGTCGATGAGGTCGGCCTTGGGTGTCTGATTTATGGCTACTACATCGCCCATTATGGGCTGGGCTCCGTCGAGGTTCAGCTTTATGCTGTCGAGCCCCAGCGCATAGAGGTCGCCTATTTTTTGTGCCATTGAGCCTTGTGGTGCGTTCTTTGTGTCGAGGCCGATTATGAGGTCACGCACCTGTGTGCGGTTGTTTTCACGGAGTTGGTCGAATGTGCCGTAACGTGAAAATTCGGGCTTGAGCGGATTGGCTTTCATCCATCCACCGCAGGCATACTCGTAAAAATCCTCTTGTGGCATCACCGACGGGTCGAGATTGTTACGGTCGACGCCTTTGGGTTGTTCTGCATTCATGATTATCGTTGATGTAAAAGCGATAGAAAGAACTGCATACTTGATTTTACTCATGATTTAGTGCTTGAATTATATAATTTGGTATAAAGTTCTTATCTATGTATTATGTATGTGGTGCAAAAGTACAAAACTTTATCGAGCCGACAAAGCTTGTGAGGTCAAGTGACAAATTAAGGGGTAATAATAGGGCGGCGTATTAAAAAGTTTTTTAATTTTAGGGCGTAAATATAGAAATCGATATGAATACCTTGATTAAAGCTATTGCAGCCTTAGCGGCTGTCATTTCGTTAAATGTTTCAGCATTTGCGGCCGATGACGATTCTTCGGGAAAGACAATGTGTGTGTTCGGCGACAGTTATGTGGCCAATCATCTGCGCCCCTACACCGAGGCCTGGCATTCAAAGGTGGCCGAGCGAATGGGCATGAAATACATCAATTTCGGACGAAACGGCAGCTCGATAGCTTTTGACCGCAGCAAGGAGGGCTTTGGCCGGGAGATGACCGAGCGTTACAAGGAATTGCCCGACAGCATCGACATACTGCTTGTGATTGCCGGACATAACGATGCCGACTGGGTGGCCAAGTACGGCGGCTGGGACAAGTTTACCAAGAGCCTCGACACGTTGTGTCGCAGTCTTAAGGAGCGTTACCCCGATACCGCCATAGGTTTTGTGACACCGTGGAATGTCGATCGTCCCTATTTCAAGGAGGTGATCGAGGAGATAATCTCGACTTGCGGGCGTTACGGTATTCCTGTGCTCGACGCAGCCCACACAAGCGGCATTGATGTCAACAATCCCGAATTCCGAGCCAAATACTTTCAAGGCGGCGGTGTCAACGACACGGCTCATTTGAATGCGGCCGGACATGATTTGCTTCTCGACTATGGAGAGAAGTTTATACGCTCGCTCGTGAAGTAAATCGTATTTGTATTTGTAACATAATCGGGTGGACAGGGGTCTATAGGGTAATCATTCAAAAATGGATTACCAAAATGAGATTCTTGTTTACATCATTAATTACATTACTTGGAGGCACTGTGGCGATTGCTCACAATGAAGTGCCCGATTCGATTGCCGCCCGTGAACTTGACGAGATAGTCGTTCAGGCTCCAAGGGTTATACGAAAGGCCGACATGGATGTGTTTTATCCATCGCAAACGGCTGTGGAATATTCTAAAAACGGCATGCAGATGCTCCGTAATCTAATGATTCCAACACTTAACGTGGATGACTTTTCCGGTACTGTCAAGTCATCGGGGCAAAGTGTGCAGCTGCGTATTAACGGTCGAGTAGCCACGACTGAGCAAGTCCAATCACTATTGCCTGAAACAATCAAGAGAGTTGAGTGGATTGATAACCCGGGATTGCGTTACAATGGAGCTAACGCGGTGGTGAATTTCATTGTCACAAATCCCGATGCCGGAGGTGCGTTTATGTTGTCGGGAGATCAGGCGCTGAACTGTGCATGGGCTCCATGGTATGCGTCGCTTAAATTCAACGACGGCAAGTCGCAATGGGGGCTGAGTATGAATTATAAGCTGACAAATAAAATAGGTTGTACACGTGAATACTATGAAACATTCATCTATCCCGACGGACAATCGCTTACCCGTAAGGAAACCCCTGTGGGCGGATATATGGATGAGAACAGAGGAAACTTTCAGCTGGACTATAGTTACATCAATCCTGACACTACCGTGGTGTGGGTGGCATTAAGTGGATTTAAGCAGTGGGCGATAGCTTCATTATTTGACGGAGTGATGTCGCTTAACAACGGTTTTAGCGACATTCGACTTCGGGATTATAACGGAGTCAAGGGGTTTACACCGAGTTTTTCGGCATATTTGGAGCAGCACTTCAGTCACAATCAGGTCATAGCCGTTGATTTTAATGCGTCACTATATAACGGCCGGGCTCTCCATGACTATACCGAAAAAGTTAAAGATAGCGGTGGTGACATCACAAATGTGAGTACATCCATAAGAGATTGTAACCAAGCCTACGGCATAGAGGCAGATTACATTAAAAAGTGGAGTGGCTCACGATTAACGGCAGGAGCTTCTTATAGGGCCAACCGTAACAAATCAACTTATGAGAATTTTTCAGGAGAAGTGTTTCATCAGCGACAGGACAGGTTTTACTTATTTGGCGAATACTTCCGTAGAATGAACAATGTCACGGTGACGGCTGGCATCGGCGCACAATATACATCATTCAGGTTTATGGAAACCGATGATGGACGCGATTCATGGGGCTTGCGGCCGCAGTTGTCCTTGACCTACAGTCGGACACAGCGGTCACAATTCAAGCTTAATTTTGCCACATGGCAATCGGCACCGTCATTGGCTGAAACCAATATAGTACCGCAGCAGATAGACGGTTTCCAATGGCGAATCGGCAATCCCGACCTTAAGACTTCCTCGTCCTATCGACTTACATTGATTTACAACTATAACATACCGCGCTTAACGGGCTCAATAGGGGTAATGGCGTTCACAAGCCCCGATGCAATAGCTCCATATATCGAATGGCGAGGGGATAAACTCGTTACTTCCTATGAAAACAGTGCAGGATTGCAGAATATAGCATTCTACATATCTCCTCAGATTGATGTTATACCCGATTGGTTTTTCGTAAACGGCACATTGCAATATCGGGCCGAAAGAATGCGAGGAACCGGTTACAAGCATTACAATCATTGTTGTTCGGGCGATGTCACGGCTATGCTCAGGCATTGGAACTTCGCGTTACTTGTGCAATATCGAAAGGATCAGGTGAGCCTTTGGGGAGAGTCGCTTACATGGGGTGAAACCTTTTCAGTCCTGCAGTTGAACTATAACTACAAGCAATGGGCTATAGGAGCCGGTGTGTTCTGTCCATTCACCAAGTATGACAAGGGAAGCCGGTCTATAAGTCGATATAACATCAATGAATCGCGTACACGCACCGATATATGTCCGATGCCATTTATCGAGATTAGTTATAATATTCAATGGGGAAGGCAGAAGCGCGGAGCAAGCAAGCTCGTCAATGCCGACGCCGAGGTTGACCGATCCACTGCCAAAGGCCGATGAGTTAGATTCCGTTCCTCCAATATTTGTTAACGAATAGTGGAACGGGGCCTAAAAAAAATTAAATATTTTTGTAACAAAAAATCATTTTTAGGGTCTATTGATTGTAAGCCCCGATAAACGGGGCGGTTGATAAAAAATAGAGATTATGAAACAAAGATTGTCAATTAGCATCATCGCGTTGCTGCTGGCGGTTCAGGCCGGTTATTGCCGGGGATTTGACAGCGTTTTTAATGAGTTCAAAAAGAAAGAGGATGTCACGTATATAAACATGCCTCCTTTTGCGACATGGCTTGGTAAAAAAATAGGAGGAGTAAACGATGTCCCCATGGCCGACAAAGTCAAAAGCGTGAGAATGCTCGTTTCCGAAAGTCGGTGTGAACCGCTTGTAAACAGTATTAACGACACCGACAGTGGATGCGAGGAGCTTTTGCGCATGAATGATGACGGTGATATCATGAAAATCTGGATGGACTCCAAGGGCGACAAGATAAAAAAGCTTTATCTGCTTAACTACTCCGATTCGGAATGTACGTTCATGGAGTTGAAAGGCGATTTCAAAAAGAGCGATATTCTCAAAATTATAAATGAATCCAATAATAAGTGATTGCAATGAACGCCGACACGTTTAAACGACTTATGATGCCGAGCCACCGACGCATGTATGTGCTGGCATTCAGGCTGACGGGTAATGCCGTCGATGCCGAGGATGTGGTGCAGAATGTGTTCATGAAGCTCTGGGAGAAGCGTGACAAGCTGTCGGCTCTTGAAAGTCCTGAAGCTTATGCTATGACACTTGTGCGCAATGAGAGCATAGATTTCGTCAACAATCGCCGACATGATGAAGTGATTGATGATGTGAAAGCCGGTGAACCCGACTATGACATGGCTTCACGACTTGAGAACCACGATCGTGCGACTAAGGTGCTGTCGATTATCGACACACTGCCTGAAATGCAAAGGCGGGTCGTGACATTAAGGGATGTTGAAGGATGCGAAATGGAAGAGATAGAGGCGGCCACGGGGCAATCGCCCGGTAACGTGAGGGTGCTGCTTAGCCGTGGACGCATGGCGATACGAAAACATTTTTCAAACTTTTAAACTTCTTAGACGATGACTGTAAACGATATAAAATCAATGCTCGACCGCTACTACGGCGGTTATACAACCGAGGCCGAGGAGAAGGCGTTGCTCGACTATTTCAGTCAAAACGAGGTTGACGAGGAGCTGTTGCCCGACAAGGAGATGTTCATGCAGCTTGCAGCTGTAAAGGTGCCCGATGGACTGGAGCAGCGGCTGTGTGACATGATCGACGAGCAGGCTGCCAAGTCAAGTGGCGATGTCATAGGCCGTCGTTTGCGCAAGTCGCTTACCTGGGTATCGGCTGCGGCGGCATGTGCCTTGATCGTATTCGGTGCCACGACCTATCATAACACGGTTCCGGCAGAGCCTCAATCGGAGATGACACCTGAAGAGGCTTATGCCCACACTAAAATGGCTTTGACCTTGTTGTCAACAACTTTGCAAAAAGGTATGGACGGAATTGAATCCGCTGAAAAGACAACTTGTGATGCTACAGAATTATTATACGAAGAACTTAATAAAATATAGAATTATGAAACGACAAATTATTTTCATGCTCCTTACGGTGTTTTGCGCCATGGGAACTTTTGCTCAAAGCAAGTTTTTTGAGAAATGTGAGAAGATAAAGGGTGTAACTACCGTTTATGTGTCAAAGGCCATGCTTCAGATGGCAGGCGACGCGAATGTGACCGACGATATGAACCTGTCGGCCGTTATAAAGAAGCTTAATAGTCTTGAGGTTATTAATGCCGAGTCGTCCGCTTCGGTAGTCGAGCTTAATAAGCTGATAAAAGAGCTTAACCTAAACGGGAAGAACGGTTACGAAATTATGATGAGTGTCAATGACGACGAGCAGAATGTGAAAATCTACATGAAAAAGATGGCAAACAATACAAACGAGTATGTTATTTTGGTTGAAGAGAGTGATGAAGTCCTGGTTGTTCTAATGAACGGCACATTGACTCTTGACGAGGCAACAAAGGCTGTTAAAGTCGGCGACAAAAAGGGAAAATAACGACTTTTTAGTCGATGACAACCATCGCGGCTCCTCACTTGTTATATGCTTATGATATGGAGTATTGTAAGCATATTTATAGCCGCCGTTGCCTGCATGGCCGGCAGCCGAATGTGGGGAGCCGCGTTGAAGATAAGGGCGCAGCACGGGAGTGATGCGTGGGTGAGATATAACCGACTACTCTATGCCATACGCTATGCCGGCTATGGCTTGTTTGCTTTAGGGGTGATAGCTTATATTACTTATGGTGAATAGCTAAACAGTAACGGTTATGAGTGTGTACAAGATATTGGGGCTTGTATTGTTGTTTTCGGGATTGGGGCTGCGACTCTATGTGAGGCTGAAGAAGCTCTACCGCCTCCAGCGCATAAAAATTCATCCGCTTGTCCCTCAAGCCGAAGTGGCCAACTATCGGCTCTATCTGTGGATAGGCTTCATCATGCTGGTAACTGGCCTGTCGCTATTCATCTACAGCATGCATTGACAATTACTTAGGGATGGTTGAGGATGTTGTTGAGGGCGGTGCCTCCGTCGAGTGACGGGGAGAAGCGAAGCAGCACGTTGAACATGTCACGGCCGAATAGGTCGATGCCGTCGCAAAGTGTGTTGAGAACGCACACATCGCCGGCAAGTCCGCAAATGTCTATCTGATTGATGCCCTTGTCATTTATTATGCTCACTATGCGCACCTTGGCTTCCTGATTCTGAAATATCGAATACTCCTCGATGTCAGCCGACTCACCTTTGTAGAAAAATCTTACATCTCCGGCAGTGAGGTATAACGGATTTACAAGTGGCGGCCATATAGCCGCACCCACAGTGTCGTGAATGCAATGTGACGGCCAACGCCCTCCGAAATCCTTGAATGAGAAATGGTTGAACGGATGTCGGTCGGCGGTTACTATCTTAAGCGTGTAGTCACCGTCGGTTTGCGTTATGTATTCGGCAAGGTCGTTCATTGCGGCTTCGGCACCGGGCACAGGTAGTGTGCCGGTAATGAAATCGACCTGCGGGTCGATGATCATCAACAGTCTGCGTGACGGCAGCGATTCTGACATATTAGGCGGGCGTGTCATAGTGAGCGATTGTTTTTAACAAGATAATGGCTGAAGGCGCTGCAATGTTCACTCGGCGTGCTCATGTCTGAACGACTTCGTGACGGTTGAGATGAAAATGTCGGATAACATCCTGCGCAGCGGGTCGATGAGCATAGCCACAATGTAGACGACAATCATCAAGCCTGTCATCATCAATGAAAATTCCCACAACGAGTGCTCCTGCCACCATTGGTAAACTGTGGGTTTCATCAGATGTGTCCATATAATCGGCGACTTGTGAAGAAGATAGACTGCAAAAGCCGAGCGTGCGATGTAGTTTATGGCCCTTGATTGCATGTGGAGATTCATGAATGTGATGAACAGGGCTACCGATGCGCAAATTACAAAGGGGGCGTTGTAGGCAAATGCTTTCAGCGAAGGCATATAGAGCGATGTCACGAATATTCCGGCAGTGGCGGCGACATAACCTGTCGATGCCATGGTGAGGTTGCGTCCGCAACCTGTGGCGAGGGTGGGGAACAGGCTAAGCATGCGGCCAGTCATGTACATCATTATAAGCTGGGCTATTGTATAGCCGTTGGGGTTGAATTTGCCTCCCCACCACCAGCCGGCCCATATGTTAAACAGGATGAACAGCAACGTGACTCCTACGGCGCTTTTGCGTGACATGGCCGAGAATCCGGCATTCAGGAACGGGCTTAGCAGCATCAGGGCAAAATAGGCGGGCACATACCAAAGGTCGGTATGGGTCAGCACAAGCCAGCTTTCAAGCCATTGGTCGTAATTTATCAGATTGGGAGCCGTTATGGCCGTAACTGTCGCGATGCCTACAGCGTAGAATATACATTGAAACAAGTAGGCTGCTACCGACTTGACCCTGAGCTTTATGCCGAAATATCCCGAAAGGAGCGTGAAGCAGTTTACGCCTATTATCGTTATGGATTCGGTGGCAAGCTGCCATGCCTGACGCCCGTTCATCCTGTCGACATTTCCCGACAGCTGAGGCAATCCCAACGAAGCACCGTCGAAGTGCACGGCGAGCACCATCAGCATGCTGATGATGCGCAGCAGTTCCATGTTGGATAATCTTTGTGAGGCGTGATTGGCGAGTTGCATTTTGGTCAGAGGCGTTATAAAATCGGAGTTATTGATTGCATTATCGGCGTGGAGCCACGGGAGGCGGTCCGCCTACGGGAGGTGGAATTGTAGGGTTGCCCATGTTTTGGAATGACTTTCCTCGCGATGATCGGATGATATTGTACAGGATGCCTCCCACATCCACTCCTATTTCAGCCTTTTCCGAGAGTCGGTAGTAGGGAATGACCATGGGCTGTGTGTGCCAACGGCCGGTGTCGGAGGTGCGATAACTTTGTGCTCCGAATTTTACTCCCCAGCGTTCGCTGAAACGATAGTCGACATATCCGCCGAATGACGGCAGAGAGATGTATCCTGCCATGGCTGGGTTGACATTGCCCGTCGGAGTGTAGTAGTTGCCAAACATTGTTACGCTCAATCGGTCGTTGATTCGGTAGGATAGCGAGCCACCTATTCCGTAGGATGTGGTCAAGCCGTTGAAGTAGCCGTATTTCACGGCATCGGCATGGGTTGTGAACGTGAACCGCCCCAATTGCTGAACTAACGTTATGCTTCCGCTCTCGATGCCCATCATTCCCGGCATCTCGTTGACAGCTATCGCTCCGAACACTCCGCCGTTATACCACATTGCGATGCGCCCGTCGGCAGGCATGCTTATATGCAGGGGTTGTATGCGGTGGTACTTGTAGTTCTCGACATCGTTTATGCGTGACATTACCGGCGACATTGTTACAGGAGTTTTCATGTATTCGGGCTTGTCGGTCATAGCTGGAAGTTCCCGGAATTCAATGTCGGGAAGAAGAGAATCGGTCACTTCGGTTTGCGCCGTGGCGGTGAGCGACGACATCACACAAAGAGCCGATAAGATGACATTGCGAAGCTTCATTCAGGTCATGCTATAATCATTACTGCAAAAATAGTCGAAAAAAGCATACAGGCAATAGACAGAGGCTTATTTAGTCTTATTTCGGGATGATTGCAATCTTGTTAATGCAGTTAGCGTAAATCGGCTCGATTTAAGATATTTGTCATAAAAACATTATTTTTAATGGCAAAAGGTTAAGTGTGTAGCGAAAATTTCTTACCTTTGCATGGTTTTCACGATAGAAAGCCTGTGAATTGTGACACTTATTTTTCCTACATATTATTTTCTATCGTATGCGCGAAACAAAAAAAGCAGTCCTTGTTCTTGAGGACGGGACCACTTTCGAGGGAAAATCCTTCGGTTATGAGGCCTCAACTTCGGGCGAGGTCGTGTTCAACACCGCGATGACGGGTTATCCCGAAAGTCTTACCGACCCTTCCTATGAGGGGCAGATATTAGTTACCACCTATCCCATACTTGGAAATTACGGCGTTCCTCCCCGGCGTGAAAAGAATGATGTGAGCGAATACTATGAGAGCGACCACATTCATTGCAAGGCAATTGTGGCTCAGGATTATTCGTGGGAGCACAGCCACTGGCAGGCCGACCGCAGTCTTGCCGATTGGCTCAAGGAGGAGCACATCCCCGGAATCTACGGAATAGACACCCGAGAGCTGACGAAGCATCTGCGTGAGCATGGTTCGATGTTGGGAAAAATAATAGTCGAGGGCAGTGAGGATGTTCCTTTCTACGACCCTAACGCCGAGAATCTTGTAGCCAAAGTGAGCTGCGACAAGGTGGAGGTGCACGGCGAAGGCGAGAAGACCGTAGTGCTCGTCGATTGCGGAGTGAAGCACAACATCATACGCTGCCTGACGCGCCGAGGCGTAAAAGTGATCCGCGTTCCCTGGAATTATGATTTTACATCCATACCCTATAACGGACTGTTCATATCCAACGGCCCGGGCAATCCCGACATGGCCGCTGAAACAGTCGACAACCTGCGCAAGGCCATGGCGATAGGGAAGCCTATATGCGGTATATGCATGGGCAACCAACTGCTTGCCAAGGCTGCCGGTGCGAAGACCTACAAGCTTGCCTACGGACACCGCAGCCACAATCAGCCCGTGCGTCAAGCGGGAACCGACCGCTGCTTCATCACGTCGCAGAATCACGGGTTTGCGGTCGACAACTCGACGCTGCCCGATGACTGGGAGCCGCTGTTCATCAACATGAACGACGGAACCAATGAAGGAATACGCCACAAGAGCAAGCCTTTCTTTTCGGCTCAGTTCCATCCCGAAGCTTCGTCGGGTCCCAAGGACACGGAGTTCCTCTTTGATGAATTTGTAAATATGCTTTAACGACACGCACTTAATATATACATGACGATGAATCCACATTCGATAAAAAAAGTGCTGCTTCTTGGCAGTGGCGCATTGAAGATTGGCGAAGCGGGCGAGTTTGACTACTCAGGTTCGCAGGCTCTTAAGGCAATGAAGGAGGAGGGTATAACAACCGTGCTGATAAATCCTAACATTGCTACCGTACAGACATCCGACGGCTTTGCCGACAAGATATACTTCCTTCCCGTGACGCCCTACTTTGTGGAGAAGGTTATCGAGAAGGAGCGCCCCGACGGCATTCTGCTGGCGTTTGGCGGACAGACCGCGCTCAACTGCGGTGTCGCATTGCATGAGAGCGGAGTGCTCGACCGTTACAACGTGAAGGTGCTCGGAACTCCGGTGCGTGCCATCATGGAAACCGAGGACCGTGAGCTGTTTGTGAAGAAGCTCGACGAGATAAATGTAAAGACCATCAAGAGCGAGGCTGTCAACACCACAGCCGATGCCATAAAGGCCGCCAACGATCTGGGCTATCCCGTAATCGTGCGCGCCGCTTATGCGCTCGGCGGACTCGGCAGCGGATTCTGCGACAACGAGGAGCAGCTTATTGCCCTTGTCGAGAAGGCGTTGTCGTTCTCGCCGCAGGTGCTCGTGGAGAAGTCGCTGAAAGGTTGGAAGGAGGTTGAATATGAAGTGGTGCGTGACCGTTTTGACAACTGCATAACGGTGTGCAATATGGAGAACTTCGACCCGCTCGGCATACACACCGGCGAGTCAATCGTCGTGGCTCCCTCGCAGACTCTTTCCAATGAGGACTACCACTATCTGCGCAAGCTTGCTATAAAAATCATACGACACATAGGCATTGTGGGCGAATGTAACGTGCAGTATGCCTTTGACCCCGCTTCGATGGAGTACAGGGTCATCGAGGTCAATGCCCGCTTGTCGCGTTCATCGGCTCTTGCATCGAAAGCTACGGGCTATCCGCTTGCTTTCGTGGCTGCAAAGCTCGGACTCGGTTACGGACTTTTCGACTTGAAGAATTCAGTGACCAAGGTGACATCGGCGTTCTTCGAGCCGGCCCTTGACTATGTGGTGGTTAAGATTCCTCGTTGGGACCTTGGTAAATTCCACGGCGTTAAGCGTGAGATAGGTTCCTCGATGAAGTCGGTAGGCGAGGTTATGGCCATAGGCCGCACATTTGAGGAGGCGATTCAGAAGGGCCTCCGCATGATAGGACAGGGCATGCACGGATTTGTCGAAAACAAGGAGATCAAGATTCCCGATATCGACCATGCACTGAAGGAACCTACCGACAAGCGCATATTCGTCATATCGAAAGCCATGCGCCAAGGCTACAGCCTGGAGCGTATACATGAGCTGACCAAGATTGACCGCTGGTTCCTCTATAAGCTGCACAACATTGTGATGACTGCCGATGAGCTGGAAACATTTGACTCGGTCGACAAGCTGCCCGAGGCGCTGTTGCGTCAGGCCAAGGAGCAGGGCTTCAGCGACTTCCAGATAGCAAGAGCCGTCATGAAGGATGCGTGGAGCTCATCGCACGAGGCATCGGATGTGGTGCGTGGAATGCGCAAGAGCCTTGGCATTGTCCCGGTGGTGAAGCAGATTGACACGCTGGGCGCTGAATATCCGGCCAAGACCAACTATCTGTATATGACCTACAATGCATCGGCCAATGATGTCAAGTATCTGCATGACCACAAGTCGATTGTGGTGCTCGGCTCGGGAGCCTACCGCATCGGTAGCTCGGTTGAGTTTGACTGGTGCTCGGTCAATGCGTTGATGACTGTTAAGCGCGAGGGCTGGCGTTCGGTAATGATCAACTACAATCCCGAAACGGTGTCGACCGACTATGACATGTGCGACAGGCTCTACTTCGACGAGCTCACCTACGAGCGAGTTATGGATATTCTCGACCTTGAGCAGCCTCACGGAGTGATATTGTCGGTGGGCGGTCAGATTCCCAACAACCTTGCCACCCGTCTTGACGCTGCCGAAGTGCCCATACTCGGTACATCGGCCACCTCGATTGACAATGCCGAGGATCGTCACAAGTTCTCGGCCATGCTCGACCGCATCGGAGTCGACCAGCCTCGATGGAGGGAGTTGACCTCGTTTGACGACATTCACAAGTTTATCGATGAGGTGGGATTTCCCGTCCTGGTGCGTCCGAGCTACGTGCTGTCGGGTGCTGCGATGAACGTATGCTCCAATAATGAGGAGCTTGAACGCTTCCTGCGACTTGCTGCCAATGTGTCAAAGGAGCATCCGGTCGTTGTCACCGAGTTCATTCAATTTGCCAAGGAAATAGAGATGGATGCCGTGGCCCAGAACGGCGAGATAAAGGTCTATGCCATATCGGAGCACATCGAGTTTGCCGGCGTGCATTCGGGCGATGCCACAATCCAGTTCCCGCCTCAGAAACTATATGTCGAAACTATTCGCCGCATAAAGAAGGTGAGTCAGAAGATAGCCAAGGCTCTCAACATATCGGGCCCGTTTAACATCCAGTTCCTTGCCAAGAACAACGACATAAAGGTAATAGAATGCAACCTGCGTGCATCGCGTTCGTTCCCGTTTGTGAGCAAGGTGCTTAAGCTCAACTTCATCGACATTGCCACTCGCGTCATGCTCGGTCATGATGTCGAGAAGCCTCACAAGAATGCCTTCGACCTCGATTACGTGGGTATCAAGGCCTCGCAGTTCTCATTCTCGCGTCTTCAGGGTGCCGACCCCGTGCTTGGCGTTGATATGTCGTCGACCGGTGAGGTGGGCTGTATCGGAGCTGACACTGATGAGGCCATAATGAAGGCTATGCTTTCGGTGGGTATGAGGATTCCGTCAAAGGGCAACGGCGTGCTGCTGTCGACCGGAACACCCAAGCAGAAGGCCGATATGCTTGATGCCGCCCATGCGCTCTACAATAGCGGCTACACACTCTATGCCACCGGCGGTACCCATCAGTTCCTTACCGACAACGGCATCCCCGCCATAAAGGTTTATTGGCCGAGCCAGCCCGACATGGAGCCGCAGGCACTATCGTTGTTGCATGACAAGAAGGTGGACCTTGTGGTCAACATTCCAAAAAACCTCTCGGAAACCGAGTTGACCAACGGCTATCGCATACGTCGTGCAGCTATCGACCTGAATGTGCCACTGTTGACTAATGCTCGATTGGCTTCGGCCTTTATCGGCTCATTCACTCAAATGACCGTCGATGACATCGAGATTCGCTCGTGGGATGAATACTAAAAATAAGTAAAAATAGGCATAAAGGTTTGCAAAGGTAGGATAATATTCTTACCTTTGCACTCGCTTAAAGGCATTCGGGGCGTAGCGCAGTCCGGTTAGCGCACCTGCTTTGGGAGCAGGGGGTCGCGAGTTCGAATCCCGCCACCCCGACAACCTTGTAACGGGCTGAAATACATTGTATTTCAGCCCGTTTTTTTATGTCCGTTCGCAAATCCACGCGCCAGCCCCTATTGGGTAGCTACGCAGCCCGTGGGGTTGTGTGAGGCTAACCTTATTGAGCAGCTACGCAGCTCTTGCGCTAACGCGGGGATTTGATGACGGAGCGCGTAGGGTGACGACTGGATGGCGGATTGCATAAACCTGCTCCTTCATTGCCATGCACGAGAAGGGCTGCACCGTAACGTTAATTTCGGCGCAGCCCGTTTTACTTCACAATTCTGTAGCTCGATGCTATCGGCTTAATGTTGGCCTGATTCTTCGTTGCTTTTTGAGGTCGAGTTTGTATTCGATGATGAATGATGCCATCACTGATGTTCTGCACAACACTGCATCGCTATGCGACAGGCAAGTGCACATCCTCATTTTCCGGAAGTTTTCAAGGTCGTAGAGATGGCTTCGATGAGGGTGGGTGCGTCTTCCGATTCGGAGAAGCGCGATTCCAGGAGTGTGCCGTCACTGCCATAAAGGGCTATGGCGGGTATGATTATATAACCATTACTGCCAAATCGGTTGTATACATCCTCTTTGAAACTTGGAGGCATTATTAGGTGATTGCCTTTGAGCCCGTATGATTTGACGAGTTTGCGCACCGCCTTTTCGCGGTTGCTGCCTTCGTCAATAGAGATATATAAGAGTTCGATGCCGTTTTCACGGGCAAAATCCCGTATTATGTCGGCATGCTCGAAACTTTTCCGGCATGGTCCGCACCATGTGGCCCACACATCAACGAGCACCGGCTTGCCTTTGAACATTGCGATAATTGAATCAAGTGCCTGACCCTCAGTTGGCTCAATGAATCTTATGTCCGGATCGAGTTCATTGGTGGAGTTGATAGCCATATTTTTGGTAACAGCTTCTTCAAGAATCGGTGTAATCTCGCTCTGTGGATACATAGACCTGAATATGGAGAAAAGACTGTCGACTCCCTCTGTGAAAACAGCATCCTTGGTATCCTTATATATAAGATTCGCCAGCAGGTATTCGCGGTTTTTGCCGGTGTAGTTCCTGGCGAAATGGTCAAACCGGGCAAAGAATATCGACTCCTTGCCCAGCTTTCTGAGCGAGTCCATCCGGCTGGATGTAAGAGCTTTTGACCATTGTGATGACGCTATGTCGTCAAACAGGAGCGACAGGGCGTTGGCTTCATTATCGAGCTTCGCCCAAGCAGTGATGTTTTTATCGGCCTGCTTCCACGCGGTCGCTTCCTGAGTGTTTTTGTCGGCTCTGCGGTTCATCCATCCAAAATAAAGCTGATTCCACAGATATAGGGTGTTCAGTGCCATCTCCTGACGCAATGCATTGCGCACCGGCTCCGGTACTTTGTCGATTATTGTGGCTAAACTGTCGGCGAAGTGCATGAGTTTGCTTTCTGCCGAGGCTGCGACTGTGTCATCTCTCAAGCCAAGACGGTCGCCGGCTCCGGTCACATAATCTATAAATAACTGATACGGTGCCTCTGCCGCTTTTGTCGCGGCACTCTGCGTCGCAGTTTGTCCGGTCACTTCAAGCAATCCTTGTTTCGGGTCAACGGTGAGGAGCATGGACGCATCGGCAGTATACAATGACAAGCTTTCAGTAGCATCTTTTGCGTCGTTACCTTCAACCAGTATCAAAACATGCTCGGGAGTGTCATTGCCGAACCTATAGCAGACCAAGCTGTCGGCATCAAAATCGATGGTCTGTTGCAGCGGCATCATAATCCCTCCGAATGACCGACTGACAATTACCTTTCTATGACCGAGGTTATTGGCGGATACGGTGAATGTGTGCTGTGCACCGGCAATTTCAGGCATAACGGCAAGGAACATGCTCAGAACTATTGTTTTTATTGACATATATTTGAGCTTAGATTAGATACAGCAGTAAAGCTGCGAAAAAATGAAATATCAATTCAGTAGCTCGATGCTGTCGGCTTAATGTTGGCCTGATTCTTCGTTGCCTTTTTTGAGGCCGAGTTTGTATTCGATGATGAATGATATTATCAATGATGCTCCACCGAAGATGAACAAGCAGCAGGAATAGATTACGCTTGTGTAGGTTGAAAGCCACCATTTGTCGGCATTAAAATAGTCGGGAATTGTGTAGATGCACATTATGTAACCAACCAATATTCCTAATCCGCATCCAAACAGGAGGCATCCCCATCTTAGTGCATTGAATTTTATAGGAGTCGAGCCGTAGTTGATTATCGGAAGGTTGACGATAGGCTGCCCTTCGGATTTACATTCTGCTAATCGGGCCATGTTCTCGACGAGGATTAGTCGCTCTTTGCGACATACAAATAGTTGAATGATTTTAAAGATTCCGTAGAATACAATTGCTGTGATAGCCGGTGGAATGATGAAATTGAAATCCATAACTGTAATTATTTTTTGAGTTGTTAAAAATTATTTGTTTTCGTTGTTGTATTCGGTTAGACGCAGCTTGTATTGAAAGGTTACACTTTCTGTCAAAAAATTTCATGATGAAAAAAAAATTTGCGATTTTTGTAACCTAAGTTTCAACCATGCGTCTAAAGGGATGTAATGCGCGATAATGAGTCACATATAATAGATGAGATACTTAACGGACGCACGTTTCGCTACGAATATTTCGTGGAAACTTATAGCCGTCAAGTGTTTGCTACTATTGTACGCATCATCGACAAGCCTGAGGATGCCGAGGAGCTTACTCAAGATGTGTTCATGAAGGCATTTGAGAATTTGTCGAGCTTTAACGGCAAGAGCACTTTTGCCACATGGTTGTACCGCATTGCCTACAATACGGCCATTTCGGCTGCACGCAGGTCGGTGCCTGTTGAGTCGCTTATCGACGACCGGCAGTTGACGCTTATTTCCGATAATGCTGTCGACGAGGCTCTCGATGACGACAGTGAGGAGCAAATTGAAAAGTTGAACGATGCAATTGCGCGGCTTTCGGCCGATGAACGTGCGTTGGTCAATATGTTTTACATGGAGGAGCAGTCGGTCAGCGACATTGCCTATATAACCGGACTTTCGGTGCCGAATGCCAAGACCAAGCTCCACCGGGTAAGAAAGAAATTGTATTTGTTAATGACTGAAACGAAGAAGTTATGACAGGAAAGACACATGACAACCCGGCTAAAGCCGGTGGCCTTAAGCAAGGCGACAAGGCTATTCGCAAGGCATTGAGCGGCAAAACGCTTGAGGCTAAGCTGCCTACAAATTTTACATACACTACGATGAATCGTGTGCAGGAGTTGTCGCGACGCATGGAGCGCAGGAGCGACCGCCGTACATTCATCGTATCTATAATAATAGCAGTGGCATTCCTGGCTTTAGGGGTCCTGACTATACTCCGATTCTATGGAGCGTCGCTTAAAAGTGAGTTTTTAGGAGTTTTCAGCAATGTTACAGTAGATATGCCGTCGATGTCGGATAATTTCCGTGAGTTCGGTGAAAGTCTTAGCCGAATACCGGTGATTTTCATCATGGCATTCGGCGTCATGGCTGTTTTGCTTATACTTGACAAGGTGATGCGCAATGTCATTGCGCGTAAATACGGTACTCGCCGATAGGGGGCCTTGGATGCCGCTTATTCGGGATTTTTTGGCCCGCGACGACGGTGGTAGTAGCGTCGTTTCTTAGTCTTTGGCTGGGTTGCAGCGGCCTCGGCAGGCTTGTCGGTCGCTGCCGGTTTTACGGGATTCTGCGGCTGTGAGTCGCTCTTGGGATGATTGTTTTCAGTCGGACGGTTGTTTTGAGGCTGTCGCGGCTTTCTGTCACGTGAATGACCTGAGCGTGACTTGCCTTTATTGCCCGGCTTGCCTTTACGGACACCGCCTTTTTTCTTTTCGGGATGATATTCGGGCGCTTCGCCTAATTGGCTTGGCATAGGCTCCTTGCGTACTTCGTAGCCGAGGAATCGCTCTATGTAGCCGAATTTCGACTGCTCGCGCTCGCTGACGAATGTCACCGCCTTGCCCTCGGAGTTGGCGCGTGCCGTGCGACCCACGCGATGCACGTAGTCCTCGGCTTCGTGTGGTACATCGTAATTTACCACCATTGTGATTTCGTCGATGTCGATGCCTCGTGCCACGATGTCGGTGGCAACGAGTATGTCGATGCGCCCGGCGCGGAAGTCGAGCATTACCGATTCGCGGGCCTGCTGGTCGAGGTCGGAGTGCATTTCGCCGGTTTTCCAATGCGATTGGCGTAGGGCGCGTGACAGCTCCTTTACTTTCAGCTTTGATGAGGCAAACACGATTACGCGGCGTGAGTGACAGGTCTTGAAGAGATGCTTTAGAAGATCGGTCTTCTGGCCTTCGTAGCACACGAATGCCGATTGGTCGATTTTTTCAGTGGGCTTCGACACCGCAATTTTCACCTCGGCGGGATCGTTGAGTATTGTCGATGCAAGTTGCTGGATCTTGGGAGGCATTGTGGCCGAAAACATCAGCGTCTGACGGTCGGCGGGGAGTTGCTTTACAATCTGTAGGATGTCGTCGTAGAATCCCATGTCGAGCATTCGGTCGGCCTCGTCGAGCACGAAGCATGACACTCTCGACAGGTCGACATAGCCCATCTTCATGTGGGCGAGAAGTCGTCCCGGGGTTGCGATTACCACATCGGCTCCAAGCTTAAGGCCCTGCTGCTGACGGGCAAACTCCTTGCCGTCGGTGCCGCCGTGTATTGCCACGCTGCTTATCGAGAGGTAGTAGGAGAATCCTTCGAGTTGACGGTCGATCTGCTGTGCGAGCTCGTGGGTAGGCACCATGATTATGCAGTTTATGGCATCGTCGGGGAAGTCGCCTTCGGCCAATCGGTTTATTATAGGCAGCAGGTAGGCGGCGGTTTTTCCGGTTCCTGTCTGGGCAACGGCTATAAGGTCGCGTCCTTCAAGGACTACGCCTATGGCTTTTTCCTGGATTGGAGTACACTCCTCAAATTGCATTGCATCAAGCGCATCGAGCACGTCGTCGCTTAGGTCAAGCTCGTCAAATCTCATCGTTAATTGTGTCAACTTACATTATTTCTGCAAATTTACACATTTTTGGCGAGCTTATTGTAGTTATTTGATACATAGTGTCACCTGATTGCAATTTTCACGGGCGATATTCCGCGTCCGGTGAGTATGTATATGTCGGGCGACAATCCGTCAATCGACAGCGATGAAGCGTGACTTGCTCCCCTGACTTTTCGTCCCGAGAGTGTGTAGAGGTCGGCGCGTTCGAGTTGACGGCTGAACGTAAGCGTCGTTCCGTCAATGCGGTAGGAAAATTCCTCGGCTTCGACATCGGCTATTCCCAGCGGGTCGGGCTTTACCTTTAGGCGGTAGACAGCCATGCCGCCGTTGGCAACATATATTACAAGATGTCCGTCGAGGCTTTCCCCTCCGTCGGTAATGAATTGCACTTCACAACCCTGCTTCATGTCCGATGAAAATCCTACCGGATTTATCTCCCACAGCGACTTGTGGCCCGAAAAGTTGTCGGTAAACGACGGTGTTTCGACTATTCTCACCGCCGATGCGCCGCTCATCGGAATGCCGTAGGCGATAAGTGACGCTCCGTTGACATCGAGCATCGACATCCCCGACGAGAAGGAGTAGTCGCTAAGCGCGAGTTTCGGGTTGTTGCTCACCGAGCCCACTAAAGCGCATTGGCCGTTGGGTGTAAATCGGTAGAGAGTGGGGTAGAAGAAGTCGTGGTTACGCTGCTCGCGGTTGTTGTGCAGATAGAAGTAATCATTGTCGACGGGATAGACCTTGGCCAGCGCGCCCATAAACGATGACTTGTTGTTGAGCACGAGTGCTGCATCGCTTATAGTTGCCTTCTCCTCCAGCACTTTGCGTCCGTCGACGCTCCACCGGTATATGTCAAACTCCATTTCGTCCCATGTCATCAGTGAAGTGATGCCGGGCGACATCCACATTTGGTACTGACGGTTCTTTATGCTCCCCTTAACCGAGAAGAACATCGCGCCTTTTACGTTGCCGTTGAGCGAAAATTTCAGCTGTTCGGAGGCATAGGCCACCTCTTCGTCTTCGCCGAGCAGATTGTCGAGATCGACTGTGTAGAGGGAATAGGCTGTCGATGCGGTGGTGAAGTATTTGGCCGATGTGAAGTAGACGGTGCCGTCGTCATCCTCCCTTATCCAGGGCATTACATCATCGCCGGTGAAATCGGCATCGCCCTGAAGCTTTATTCTGAGGAATGGAAGTTCCTCACCTGTCGCGAGGTCGTAACGGTCGAGCCACAACAGGCTTTTGTCATGATCCCATGAGCTGACATTGAGCGATCCGCGGCTCACATATATGACACCGTCACGCACCACAAATCCATGATTGAAGCAGTGTACCGATGTCATGCTGAGATGCTTGTCATGACACTTGTAGAGCCCGTTACCCATATTCTGCGACCTTATCCACAGCGATTCGAGCGTCAGCTCGCTCTTGTTTTCAAGTTTGGCTTTGGGGTATTTGACAGCATCCTTTACGGGGGTGTATTCATCGGGCTCGTTACCTTTGGTCACGTAGAATGAATTACCTTCGTCGTAGCACTCATCGCCGGCAATAACCCTCCAGTAGCAGAATCCGTTGGTGAGTTCCGAGTATTTGACGGTCCATACATAGGTTTTGCTCGACAGCACGCCGGCATCGCTTGAGTACATGATGCGGCTGAAGTCGGAGTGGGACGACAGTTCAAGAATCGGGGTGGACTGGGATGTGACATCCTTTATGGCAAATTTCACTTCATCGTCGCCTACGATCAACTGGCCGGTTATGGCCGAATGGCAGATAAAAGGCAGCAGCACACACAGCAATGTGACATTACGTAATTTTCCAAGCATATAATTTACGATTATTGATTTTGGTATCAGGCAAATATAACTAATATAATCGTATGTTTTCAAATGCGCGATATGTTATACAACATAATGTGCGTAATATCAGCTGTGTATTCAGAATTTATATCGGCATTGGAACAGAAATTCTATGGGACGGAGTGTAAAAGAGTAACGATATGTGTCATACTCATTAAAGACGGTGTAGGCATACTCCCTCTCGTCGGTTAGATTCTTAGCGGTCAATTCCAGCTCAAAGGCTCCGGCCATGTAACGCGCTCCACCGTCGATGTATATTGCCTGCCGATATTGCCCCTCGGTAAGTTTAACCCGACTGTAATAGCAGCGGGTAAATAGCTCAAGGCTCCTGACAGGGAATGCCGACAGGTCGAAAGTGCCGTTAAGTCCGTCGATCAGATTATCATTTCCGTCACCTATTCGGCGGTTGGACAACGAGTAATGCACACCGAGTCCGAATGACACTATATCGTTTAGTATATTGCTCTTGGAACTCAACGACACCTCGTAGTTGTCGGTGCCTACGCGTGACAAATTGCCTTGCCGCTTCATGTCACGCCACATCAGGTTGACCATGCCACGAAGCGTGAAGGTGGTGTGCAGTCGCCGCACATTCTTGCTTATCTGTCCGTAAGCGTCACATACATCGATGTTATTGCGTGACGCTTCGGGTGTGGTCACCGTTTCATCGGCACTTACGTCGCTGGATGAGATGCGGTGGGAGGTTGTGCGCCTGAAGCTCGCGCGAGCATTCCAGAAAAGCCCCTTGACTATGTTGCGGAAACTGAATGAAGTGGAGGCCGACAGGGTGGTGCGCACGTTGAGCGATCCGGTGCCGAGCACGGTGCTGTTGCGATAGGAGGTGAAGATGGGATTGACGATGAAATCGGTCAATGTGCCGACACGGCATTTGCGACCCAATGTCACGCCCCATCTCACGCCATTGGAAAATCGGAAATTGAACGAAGAGCTCGCCCCGAAATACAACCGGTTGTGCCTGTAGCGGCTGTCGGCGATTAAGTCTGTATATCGGATGTTGTGTAGCGACACGGGAATCTCGGTGCGCCACACCCAACGGCCTTTTTGCAGCTTGTAGTAGGGCGATAGGGTTGTGACAAGCGCGTAGCCCGAATTGTCATTGGCCGATGAGCTGTCGCCGTCACGTGAAAGACGAGTGACGATGCTGTTGTAGTCCGACTCAAACGCTATGTCGACACCCGTCATCGACTCGCTTGAAAACGCATAACCGAACGATGTGCTGTGACGCGTGGCAAACGCCTGTCCTGTGGCTGTCTGGTCGATTGTCGTAGTGCCCTGCGGTGTCGTCACCTTCATTGCGTTAAGCGGAGTGGTTGAATAGACTATCTCGGAGTTCAGTTGCCACAGGTTGTCGCCGTGACGCACTGTGGTGTTGAACGTATTGGAGAGCGTGACATCGTTGCTTCGCAGTGACTGGCCGAGCGTCGATGTGCCTGATAAGCCGTAGCGGTTGCGATTGAATTTGCCTTTAATGCTGAGTGCCTCGGCGAAATAGTTGCCTGCCGAGTTGTTTTCAAGCCGCAGCGTCACGTTGCCGGTGTTGTTGTGCAGCATGGAGCTGCTGTGCTCGTCGACCGACAGATTTTCGTCATCGTTCACAAAGTAGGTCGTTACATTGGATGCGCTGAATCGGCTGTGGTCACGCTTGTAGTCGGCGTTGACCGTCAGTGTGAGGTCGGTGCGTAATTTTGTTAGCGCATTTACCGACGCGGCGGTCGACTGATTGTCGTTGTAACGCGTCGATGGCAGGTCGGGCACTCCGAATGGAGTCGACGGGAAAATGCCGCTCGCTATTGTGGAGCGGTCAAACATGCCGGCGGTGAGCACTTGCATTTCGCCCGAATAGCTTGTGCCGAAGTTATTGCCTTTTCCCGTAACGAGCGACTGATTGGAGGGTGAAATGAACATCGAATATAGCTCGCCCGACCACTTCACATCATCGCCGTAACCCACGCCACCGCTCACGTAGCCTATAGGCTTGAGCATGCGCTTCTTTTTCAGCGTGAGGTTGAGTGCCGCTTTCTCGGAAAATTCAATGCCCTTGAGCACTCGCTTTGGCTGGTGATTCTCGTAGACATCGACCGATGATATGTCGTCGGCCGAAATATTCTTTGTTGCGAGAGCATATCGGCCTGAAAGCATGTCGAGCCCCTCGATATAGAACTTGTTGATATTCTCGCCCTGATAGGATATCGTGCCCGAAGCGTCGACCGACAATCCGGGAAGACGCTTTATGACATCCTCTATGGTGCGGTCGGCAGCACTGCGAAATGCCGCAACGTTATATTTTAACGTGTCGCCCGACTCCTTGATGGGAACAACTTTCACCGTCACCTCCTTCAGCTCAAGCGGAGCCGTGGACATGACTACACGCTTCATCGAGGCCAGACGCTCCTTGGTGAGCGACTGTTGCCGGTAGCCGATGAGAGCGAAGTCGACATGCGTTATCACAGTTCCATCGGGGATGCTAAGCGCATAACGGCCTTGTGAGTCGGAGATGCCGAACGCCGCAGGGCGATTGTCGCTGTTGCTGCCATAAGCCTTTATCACGACTCCAGGCAACGGTTCTCCGGTATCGTCGGTCACTGATCCTGTCAGTCGGTTCTGACAATGCATCACCTCCGGCACCAGTAGACATAACAATATGACCCACAACAGCCGTGTCATGACTAATCAAGTTCCATGGGATTGAAAAATAGCTTGCGTTTAGGCAACGTTTTTTCCGAGCCGTCGGCGTTGCGCGGAGCAAGATCTGAGCCGCTTATTGATCCTGCCGGGTTGTTCATGTATTCGGCAAGACTGCGGTTATACTCTTTGCGCTCTATTGTGAACGGGTCCTTTACATCACGATAAATCGGTCGGTCGCTGCGGCGCACCGTTATCGCCAAAAATTTGTGGTCGCCGGTAGCGTCTTCTATCTTCAGTATCAGGCCGGGCAACCCGTTGAATTTCCACGGGCCATCGCTCAACGCTATGTCGTCGGCATACCATGCCGTCCATCGCCGTCCCCGGAAATCGCACACCGCTTCATGGCACACGTAACCACACACTGTGTCGACACCTTCGGCCATCACCCATTCAATCTCGGGAATCTCTTCATTATAGATGTAATTGTCGATGAACACGCGGCCGTGAAACGTTATGTTGCGTTCGGCCAGATTAGTGAACATATATTCTTTGACGGCATTGGGCCCGCGCCAGCGTGCATACAATCTTCCGAAATCGTTGTTGGTTATCTTTGTTGAGTCCATTGTACTTATCACTGAGTCCAACCGATAATTGCTGTAGCCGCCATACTTTATGATATTCTTTCCCACTTCCATTATTTCGTATATCGACCTGGGCTCGGAATAGGTGGGAGCTTTGATGATGTGCTGATACACAACATCGAGCGCACTGTGATCGATGACTTCCGATTTTCCCAATCTGGTGATGCGGTTGCCGGCCTCGCCCTCATACTCAATGCGTCCGTCGGGATGAACTGTTACCCGGTTTTGACAATCGGCGGTAATGGCAAGACTCATAAATGCCATTAGAAGAAACAATACTTTTTCCATGCAAATAAACTATATTTTTAAGTTGATGTGCAAATAAAGCAACAATCACTGATATATGCAAGGATTTTCCCTAAAAACTTTAGTTGATAGTTTTTTGGTTTCTACTCTTTCTCGATTGGGTTATAGAATCTACGACGTTTAGGCAGCTTCTTCTCCGAGCCGTCGGCGTTGCGGGGAGCAAGCTCTGAGCCGCTTATTGTTCCTGCCGGGTTGTTCATGTATTCGGCAAGACTGCTGTTATACTCCTCACGAGTGGTGGTGAACAGGTTCTTTTCCTCTTCAACGATGGGGCAATTGCTTTTTCTTACAGTAACGGCTTCAAATTCATGCTCTCTTGCCGAATCTTCCAATTTCAATATTGCTCCCGGAAGCCCTCCGAATTTCCACGGTCCTGCTCCCATAGGTATTTCTTCGGCATACCATGCCGTCCACTTTCGGCCCCGGAAGTCACCGGTGGCCTTATGACATGTATAGCCGCATATTGTTGTTTCGCCATCCGATAGTGTCCAATCAATAGCAGGCATCGTTTCGCTATAAATGTAATAGTCGGTAAATACGCGTCCTCTAAACATTAACTTCTGTTGCGCAGGGTATTTGAATACAAACTCCGAGCCGGGCTGATAAGTGAAGTATAACTTATGATATTCGCTTCTTGTGATTTTGGCCGAATCAAGCGTCATTATCGTCGAATCAAGTCGGAATGAGCCGTAATCGCCATACTTGGTGGCATTGTTGCCAATCTGCAATATTTCATACTCGTCACGCTCCTCATCAAGTATGGGATCCACGGTATTGTGACAGTAAATAATCTCCATCACAGCCTTGTCAATATGCTCTGATTTTGAAAGCTTTGCGATTTCATTGCCCCCATTGACTAATACCTGAGCACTAAGTCCCATTGAACAAGCCACAACAATTAATGATAACAAAATTGATTTCATAATAATTAGTACTATTTATTACCATAAGATGTAGTGCATAGCACATAACACTACGCACTACATTTATTACAATTAGCTAAATAAAAATCTTTTAAGGATTTTTGACTTCAAAATAGGTAATTACACCTTTTTCTCCACACTCAGCGATATTTATATCCTGAACATAATCCAGAAACTCACTTTCCGTTGGAAATGAGTCTTTTCCAACGCTATATCCGAAAGTACCACAACTTGTATAATACTGAATAGTTGCAAACGCTGATGTGCATATCGCGATGAACCCAAGTGACATTAAAAATTTTTTCACATTTACAGATGTTAAATTATCGAATATCGCATCGAAATCGCGCTTAATGGCCAATAAGATTTTTATTTATATCAAAAATATTTCAATAACAAAATTCACCTATATAGCATATATCATCAATATATAAATACAGGTAGTAGCACTGATTGGATTCAAGTGCCGTGAGATTAAATGTCACAATCATCTCATCGCCTTGGTAAGTATTGTTGGCGACCGGATTTTGACAATCATCATACACTTCAATCGATACCTCCTCAGCTTCTCTGAGCAGATAGATTGTTAACTCGTTTCCTTCAATTGTAACTTGAGGCAATCGCGCAGGCGACCGCTTACCTTTATTCCAATATACATCTCTAACTGATATTGTAACAGTTTCAGCTGAAATAGATGAAAACCCCAAGAACAATAATGTAATGATTAAAATTAACTTTTTCATTGCAAGAATAATTGTGATTTGTGAATGCAAAATGAGCCAAAAATATGATAATGTCCAAATTTTTGATTGTGCAAATATTGTGCAATTTATATTTGCGGAATTAAGAATGTGCAAATATTGTGCAAAAATCAGGTTAATTGGCTTACAATGAGCTGATAAATTCATCCCACAATTTGGGGCTTGCATTTTTTTGATTGAAGACTTTTTTCATTAGTCTTCTTCTAATAGATGAAATTGTTTCGTTAGATTTACTTAATAATTTGCTTATTTCGGAAGGAGAAAAACCAGATTTCAACAGCAATGATACATTATACTCTGTAATATTAACTCCACATATACTTATTAATTTGTGCTTAAATTCGGGATAAATATCATTCACGCATTTTTCAAGTTCGGCTAAGGCTTTTGTCGTGTTTAATGATTCACCTTTGGTAAGACCATTTTTTAAATATGATATCACAGGTTTTTCTAGAAGCCTAATGTGTTGTTGAGCTCTTTCTTCAACAGTAAGAATTGAGTCAGAAAGTAATATTTCTGACTTTTTAATGGCCAATTCGGTAGCGGTGGCTTTGACGCTGTCAATCACATCTAACTGTTTAGTTAAAGAATCGACTTTGGCCTGCATTTCTTGCTGGTATTCCTTTGTCGATTTGCGGGTATCATCAAGAATTGACTTCAATGCAATGTTTTTGTATCTTAACATCATACGCTTCCTATTGGAATCGCGGAACAGTATCCATCCTATAAATACTACAGCAGCCAGAATAAATGCAAGTGCTACATTCAATTCGCGTCTTAATCGGTTTTCGGTACGCAATATTTTGTTGTCTTTCTCCCTTATGGAGTAATCGTACATGCCCTTTACCTTTTCAACGGCTTCAATCTGTGTAATTTTATTTATACTGTCCTGGAGTTTAATATAACTCCTCAAATGCATTGCTGCGGAATCATATTTTTCAGCAGCGTCATATTTTTCAGCGATATAAGAGTAATAATTTGCCAACTCGCCGTTTCCGTACGTTTGTCCGTATATATTGCCACTATCAGCAAGCCATTTAAGATAGGGAAATGCAGCCTCATATCCTTCAATCTTTATTGTATTTGAGGCCTTTGTTGAATATACCTGATTCTTTAAATCAGCAGGATAATTTGTCATTAATGTCGACAATATGGAATCAGCTTTGCTGTACTCTCCACAATGATAGAAAAACGAAGCCATCTGTTGTTTTACACGGCTGATACCTGCTGGATTATTTTTAAGGGCGCTGTCATAAGCTCGTTTATAATAAGTCAAGGAACTGTCTATAGTTCCAATTTCATAATAAATGCATGCAATCATCTCATAATCCCAATGAAGCGTTTCCGGCGATGAAAGATCAACCGCCTTTATTGCTGAATTGAGAGCATAATTAAAAAGGTGTTGATGCATAAAAAGTTCGGCCATTTGTGAGTGACAGACTTTATATATGCCGTAATGCTTTATTGTGTCATCGCCTATTGTTGTAAGCGCTTGCTGGAAGTAGTCGAGGGCGCGGGGGGCGTCGCCGAGATCGCTGTAGACTCGTCCGGCGTAGTATAGGGCAAGCGGTGTGAGATCGGGGTCGGAGTGGCCGGTGAAGTATTCGACCACGGGGGCTATCATCGAGTCGTTGCGGTGCTCGATGTAGGCCTTGTCGCGTGACTTTATAAGCATCAGGTCGTAACGCATCCGCGTTGCCTTGTCGGCTTGATTGATGGCGGGTGACAGTGAGTCGAGGAGCGCGATTGCGCTGTCGGGGCAGGTGTCGGCGAGCCGTCCGGCGCGGTCGATGTCGTCGCGCAGACGCGAGTTGTCGGCACACCCGGCGACGACGGCGATGCACACGACGGTGATGAATATGTGTAACAAATGCTTCATAGCTTCCGCGAATATACGAATAATCCGCGAAATTCACCCAATAAAAGTGGCGAGCGGAGAGCTATCAAATCCCAGCGTTAGCGAGAGTTGCGTAGCTGCTCAATAGTGTTAGCCCCAACCATCTCCGAGGGCTGCGTTAGCTGCCCAATAAAATGTTATCTAATGGCGTGTGGGTTATTGGGCAACTACGTAGCCCTTTCTTATATATTCCTATATCCTGTACCCGTGCTGCGGACGCCTAACGGCGGCCTTGCGCGGGCCTAACGTTATTAAGCAGCTAACGCAGCTTTTGCGCTAACGCGGGGATTTGCTGGTGGAGTGCGCCCTGCGCTTCGCGGGGCGAAAGTGGGGGCATTTGCGGGTGGAGGGTGGTGCAACCCGTGGGGGATAAAAGGAGGGCGCTGTGTCGATGACACAGCGCCCTTGCAGTGGTAGCGGGATCGAGAATTGAACTCGAGACCTCCGGGTTATGAATCCGACGCTCTAACCAACTGAGCTATCCCGCCATTACCGTTTTGCGAGTGCAAAGTTAGGACTTATATTTTAATTTTGCAATATTTTCCGAGAAAAATATGAAATTATTTTGACCAGAATGCTGGCGTGAAGAGTACAAGGACGGTGAATATTTCAAGACGGCCTGTGAGCATGAGCATTGACAAAATCCATTTTCCTGCAGGCGGAATCACTTCAAATGAGCCGCCGTAGCCGGTGACTCCCGTACCAAGGCCAATATTGGAAACGCATGAGAATGAGCTAAAAAAGGCATCGACGAGCGGAATGTTGAGGGCGGTGAGTACCATGCCTCCCAAGGCGATAATCATCACGTAGATGCACAGGAATGCGATTACCTTGTCGACTGTTTCGGGCGGTATTATTGAGTCGTTGATGCGCACCGAGCGAATTGAGTTGGGGTGAATCGAACGGTACAGCTCGTTGTTGGTGTTCTTGAGGAGGTAGAGCAGTCGGTCGACCTTGGCTCCACCGCTTGTCGAACCTGCGCAGGCTCCGAAGAACATAAGGATGAAGAGGAGCGCGATTATGAACGATCCCCAGTTCTCGAAGTTGCTTACAGTCAATCCCGTGGATGATATTGTGGTTATAATCTGAAATAGCGGGTCGATTGTGACCGATGAAATGGAGTTGGCTTGTCCGTTGATGGCTATCGTTACGGCAAAGGCGATGTACATGAACAGGATTATGCGCAGATAGGCCTTCAGGGTGTCGTTGTGGAGCAGTTCCTTGAAGTTGCCGGTGCCGGCTTTGTAGATCAAGGCGAAGTTCACACCGCCGAGGAACATGAATATCGTAAGAACGATTTTTATGTAGGTTGAGTCCCAGGCGGCCACGCTGTCGTCGCGTGTAGAGAATCCGCCGGTTGACATGGAACTTAATGCGTGACACACACTGTCGAAGAAGTCCATAGGGCCTATCCACAGCAGCAGGCACAGTGCGGCTGACAGGACGAAGTAGACAGCCCACAATCCCTTGGCAGTCTGGCTTATGCGCGGGCGCAGCTTTTCGTGGGTGATGCCTGTAACTTCGGCATTGAACATCTGCATTCCTCCCGAATGGTTGAGCATGGGTAGAACCGCCAGCGTGAAGAGTATAATTCCCATGCCGCCAATCCACTGGGTGAGGCATCGCCACATGTTTATGCCGTGGGAGAGCGACTCGACCGACTCGAATACGGTAGCTCCCGTTGTAGTGAATCCCGACATGGTTTCAAAGAATGCGTCGCTTAATGTAAGTGGTGTGGAGCACATGAGAAACGGCAGCATCCCGAAGCAGGAGAATAGAATCCACACGAGGGCCGTGAGCAGAAATCCCTCGCGCTTGGCCATCGAGGAGTAGGAGGGGCGGATGCAGAATGTCATCAAGGCTCCGGCAGCGAAAGTGACGGTCACCGTGATGAGGAATGCCATGTAATCGCTTTCGCCGTATATGAGGCAGGTGACCAGCGGCACGAGCATGAATGCGCTCTCAATCATGAGAAGCCATCCCATTACACGCAGGAGCATGGGAAAGTTGACTCGATGATGTGTTGCGAAGTATTTTGACATTTCAAAAAATCGGATTCCGTTAGTTGAAGAGTTTCTCGACCTTGTGGATGGCTCCCGAGAGGCAGAACACCACTACGTGGTCGCCGGGCTGAATAACCGTGTTACCGTGAACGAGCATTCCCTGTCCGTCGCGTATAAGTCCGGCTATGGTCATGTCACGTGTCAGCGACAGGTCCTTTACGGGGCCGCGTGTAATCTTGCTCTTGGGCTTCGCCTCGATTTCGGCAACTTCGGCATCGGCAAGTGCAAGGCACTTCGACGACGACACATCAGTGTCGAGCAGAATCTGGAATATCTTGCTTGACGCGAGCAGCTTCTTGTTGATGATTGTGCCTATGTTCAGTCCTTCGGCCTCCGAGATGAACTGGATGTCCTCGACTTCGGCGATGGTCTTGCTCGCTCCGAGTTCCTTGGCGGTGAGGCAGGCGAGGATATTGGTTTCGGAGCTGTCGCTGAGAGCAATGAAGGCATCCATGTCGGATATTCCTTCCTCGCGCAGCACGTCGATGTCGCGTGCGTCACCGTAGACAATGTCGCAGTCGGGACACTTCTCGGGCAGTCGGCGGCACTTTTCGAGATTGCTCTCGATTATTTTTATCTTGTAGGTGTCGCCGGCAAGAGCTGCCAGACGGACAGCGATGCGGCTTCCACCCATTATGAGCACCTTGCGTATGCGCTTGTGTACCTTGCCGCATATTTCAAGCAGTTCGTCGACATGGTCGCGCGTGGTGGTGAAATATAGGATGTCGTTTTCGCATATACGGTCGTCACCTCGCGGGATGATGGTTTCGTGGTGACGCTTTATCGCCGACACGTGGAAGTTGTGCTCAACCATTGCAAACTCCTTGAGCTGCATGCCCACTATGCGGGCGTTTTCGCGAAGCTTGACGCCCACGAGGATAATCTCACCGTCGTGGAGCTCAAACCAGTGACGCACCCATGAGCGGTTAAGGGCCGTGATAATTTCCTGTGCGGCAAGATATTCGGGATAAATCAGCGCGTTTACACCGATTCGCGTAAAGAACTCACGGTTGTGCATGTCGAGAAACTCGTAATTGTCGATGCGCGCTACGGTGCGTTGCGCTCCGATGCTCTTGGCCATTGAACAGGCGATGACATTACGTGTTTCATCGGGTGTTACGGCTATGAAGAGGTCGCATGATTCCACGCCGGCGCTTTTCAGAACGTTGAACGATGTAGGGCTGCCGCGCAGAGTCATGAGGTTGTAGTTGGCGTCGATCGTTGAAAGACGCCCCTGGTCGTCATCGACGAGGATAATGTCCTGCTCTTCGCGTGACAGTAGTTTGGCGAGATGTGAGCCTACTTCACCGGCTCCTACGATGACGATTTTCATAGCTTATGGTTATTATTGGCTTGGACAATTGCATTGTAGATTGCGTCTTCATCCATCCTACACAGGTTCATCAGCTGCGGGACTTTGCCGTGGGGGACAAACATGTCGGGAACGCCTATGCGTGTTATGTGGGGATGGTAACCGTGATCGTTCATCCACTCGGTCACGGCCGAGCCGAGTCCACCGTCACGCACACCATCTTCGACCGTTATCACGGGACATCCCTTGCGGCCCACTTCGTCAAGCAGCTGCTCATCGATAGGCTTAAGAAATATCATGTCGTAGTGGGCGGCCTCAATGCCGTTTTCGCGGCGGGCGCGTTCTATTGCTGCAGCTGCCTTATTGGCCATGGGGCCTATCGTCAGTACCGCTACATCATTGCCGTCGACAAGTCGCTGTCCGCGGCCTATGGCTATTTCGTGCATTGGTGTGCGCCAGTCGGGATTGGAACCCTTGCCTCGAGGATAACGGATGGCAAACGGGCCACGGTCGGCGCTCTGTGCCGTGTAGAGCAGATTGCGCAGCGATGCCTCGTCGCGCGGCGAGGCGATGGTGAGATTGGGGATTGCCCGCAGGTAACTGAGGTCGAACACTCCGTGATGAGTCACACCGTCCTCGCCGACGATTCCGGCGCGGTCGATGCAGAATGTCACGGGCAGATTCTGTATTGCGACATCGTGGATTATGTGGTCGTAGGCTCGCTGAAGGAACGATGAATAGATGGCGCAGAAGGGGCGCATTCCATCCTTGGCAAGGCCTCCGGCAAATGTCACGGCGTGACCTTCGGAGATTCCTACATCGAATACTCTTGAGGGCAACTGCTCCTGCATGATGCTCATCGATGTGCCCGACGGCATTGCGGCCGTTATGCCCACGATTTTGTCGTTGGCGCGTGCGAGCTCGAGCAGGGTGTGTCCGAACACATCCTGATACTTGGCCGGAGAGTCGCTGTCGTGCTTGCGTTCGCCCGACTTGGGGTCAAAGAGTCCGGGTGCATGCCATGAGGCCGGGTCGTCCTCGGCCGGCTTGTAGCCCTTGCCTTTGGTCGTGCGCAGATGCAGCAACCGAGGCCCTTCCATGTCCTTGATGTCGCTCAGCACCCTAACCACACGGTCGATGTCGTGACCGTCGATAGGACCGAAGTAACGGATGTTTAGTCCCTCGAATATGTTCTGCTGATGGCTGAGCAGCGACTTGACGCTGTTGTTGAAGCGCATGATGAAGCCTTTCTGCTTGTCGGTGACGAGGTGCAGCTTCTTCAGCAATCTGAACAGTCGATAGCGGAACCTGTTGTAGGTCCTGGTGGTGTTGAGGTGGGCAAGATAGGAGTTAAGTGCTCCTACGTTGCGGTCAATCGACATGTCGTTGTCGTTGAGTATGATGAGGAGATTGTTCTTGTTGATTGATGCGTTGTTGAGTCCCTCAAATGCAAGTCCGCCGCTTATCGAGGCATCGCCGATTACGGCTACGACATTGCGTCGCGGCTTGTCGTTGTTCAGCTCCGAGGCCATTGCCATACCGAGTGCTGCCGAAATGGAGTTGGAGGCGTGACCGGCTGTGAAGGTGTCGTAGGGGCTCTCTTCGGGATTGGGAAAACCGCTAAGACCGCCAAACTTGCGATTGGTGTCAAACTTGTCGCGGCGACCTGTGAGCAGCTTGTGCCCATAGGCCTGATGCCCGACATCCCACACAATGCGGTCGTAGGGGGTGTTGAACACATAGTGCAGTGCCACGGTGAGCTCCACCGCACCCATGCTCGATGCAAAGTGCCCGGGATTGGTCGACAGGGAGTTTATAAGGAAGTCGCGTATTTCGGCGCAGACTGCAGGTAGCTTTTCCGTCGGCATTCGGCGAAGGTCGGCGGGAGTGTCAATCGTTTCGAGCAGAGGGTAGCGCTTGGATTCAACGCTTTCATTATTATCAGGATTTTCCATTACTATCGCGTATATACTTTTTATAGATAGGTACAAATACGACTATTCCCGACACGATGATGATGAACATCGTCCATGCCGTGAATCCCCGCGCCGAAATCATTAGATAGCACAGGAAGAGCCACAGCAGAGCGAGGCACGTGAAACGGAATATCATATAACCTTTCATTACGAGAGCATTAATCATCGACCGCGCATGCGGTCGAGCGTTAATATGCAAAATCTATGATGCAAATATACCAAAGTTTTGTGTTATAACCTAATAAAAAACGCCCTGCCTCAACAAGGCAGGGCGTAAATGGTTGTATAAGATGGCTGTTATCCGCCAAAATTGTCGTACATGAGATTTTCCGAGGGAACTCCGAGGTCCCACAGCATCTTCTCGACAGCCTTGCTCATGGGGCCGGGGCCGCACATGTAGTACTCGATGTCCTCGGGTGCGGGGTGGTTCTTCAGGTAGGTTTCGTAGATTACCTGATGAACGAATCCCGGGGTGTACTTGACGCCTGCAGCATCGGCTGCGGGGTCGGGACGATCGAGGGCGAGGTGGAACTTGAAGTTGGGGAAGTCCTTCTCAAGTTGCAGGAAGTCCTCAAGGTAGAACACTTCGTTAAGCGCACGTGCGCCGTAGAAGTAGTTCATGACGCGGTCGGTAGTGTTGAGCGTGCGTGTCATGTGCATGATCTGCGCGCGCAGAGGAGCCATACCGGCGCCACCGCCTACCCACATCATCTCGTTCTTTGAGTCGAAGATAGGATGGAAGTCGCCGTAAGGGCCGCTCATGATTACCTTGTCGCCAGGCTTCAGGGTGAAGATGTAGGACGATGCGATACCGGGCATTACATCCTGGAATCCCACCTGGGGTTTCGGCTTGAAGGGCGGTGTCGCGATGCGCACGGTGAGCATTATGCGGTCGCCTTCGGCAGGGTAGTTGGCCATAGAGTAGGCGCGTACTGTGGGTACGGTGTTTTTGCACTTGAGCGTGAACAGTCCGAACTTCTCCCATGAGGGCATGTACTCTTCGCCGATCAGCGACTTGTCGATGTCGACATTGTAGTCCATTTCGTAGGTGGGAATCTTAATCTGTGCATAGGAGCCGGGGATGAAGTTCATGTGCTCGCCCGGAGGAAGTGCCACGATGAACTCCTTGATGAATGTTGCGACATTCTTGTTGGAGATCACCTCGCATTCCCACTCCTTTACATCGAGCACCGATGCGGGTACGCCTATCTTCATGTCCTCCTTCACCTTTACCTGACAGCCGAGTCGCCAGTGGTCCTTGAGCTGCTTGCGGGTAAAGTGTACGGTTTCGGTGGGAAGCACGTCGCCACCGCCGTTAAACACCTGCACCTTGCACTGTCCGCAGCTTCCCTTTCCGCCGCAGGCCGACGACAGGAAGATGTTTTCATCGGAGAGCGTCGAGAGCAGCGACTTGCCCGAATTGGCGAAAACATCCTTGTCATCGTTGATGACAATGTGCACTTCGCCCGAATGAACGAGAAATTTCTTGGCCACCAGAAGTACGGTCACCAGGATGAGCGTGATTATAAGGAATATTATCACGCCCGACATTATGGTCAGGGTGCCTATGTTGGCACCAAGCGTTATCATTGCAGTCATATCCATATTGCTCATTAGATTTTAATGCCGAGGAAACTCATGAACGCAATGCCCATAAGACCCGTGATGATGAATGTTATGCCCACACCGCGCAGAGGCTTGGGAATGTTGCTGTACTCCTGCAGGCGCTCGCGTATTGCGGCTATGGCCACGATGGCGATGAGCCAGCCGAGTCCCCAACCGGCACCGGCGCAGCAAGCAGTCCACACGCTCGGGAAGTCACGCTGCTGCATGAAGAGCGAGCCACCGAGGATGGCGCAGTTAACCGCGATGAGCGGAAGGAATATACCGAGCGACGAGTAGAGCGCGGGGCTGAACTTCTCGACGGCCATCTCGACGAGCTGGGTGAGTGACGCAATCACGGCTATGAACATGATGAGCGAGAGGAAGCTGAGGTCGACATCGGCATATTCGGGGCCGAGCCATTTCAGCGCTCCGGCACGCAGCACGTAGTTTTCAAGCAGGTAGTTGATGGGCAGCGATATCACAAGCATGAACGTTACTGCGGCACCGAGGCCGAGAGCGGTCTTGACATTCTTGGATACGGCAAGGAATGAACACATGCCTAAGAAGTAGGCAAATATCATATTGTCGACAAATATCGACCGGATAAAGATATTGAAATTTTCCATTGTTGTCTATCTTTAAGCTATTGACATTACCATTATTCCTGCAGGTCCTTGTTATAGATTCGGTGAACCCAGATGATGCAAGCCACGACGATGAGGGCCATCGGGGGAAGAATCATGAGGCCGTTGTTGGCATAACCGTGTTCATACCAGCTCTGAGGAATCACCTGGAGTCCCCATATTGTGCCGCTTCCGAGGAGTTCGCGGAAGAATGCCACGATTATAAGGATGATGGCGTAACCGATGCCGTTGCCGATGCCGTCGAGAAACGAAGGCCAGGGCTTGTTGCCCATTGCAAACGCTTCAAGGCGTCCCATCAGGATACAGTTGGTGATTATGAGGCCGATGAACACCGACAGCTGCTTGCTGACATCGTATTGGTAGGCTTTGAGCAGCTGGTCTACGATTACCACAAGACCGGCCACGACTACAAGCTGCACGATGATGCGGATGTTGGTGGGGATGGTCTTGCGGAGCAGTGAAATGATGACATTGGAGAATGCCAGCACGGCGATCACCGATATACCCATGACAAATGCCGGCTCAAGCTTTGCCGTTACGGCAAGGCATGAGCAGATACCGAGAATCTGGACAATGACAGGATTGTCCTTTGAGAGCGGATTGATTAGTGCGCTCAGGTTTTTATTGTTGGTTGCCATTGTCGTTACTGTTGATTGTTGTTAAGACTTTGTAGGAATTTAGTGTATCCGCCAAGGCAGTTGTCGATCATCGAGGCTACACCTTTGGAGGTGATTGTTCCGCCCGATATGGCATCGACCTTGTCTTCGCCGTTCAGGGGAGCTTGTCCGGCCTTCACCACGGCGATGGGCAGGAATCGTCCTTCCTTGAATAGGTGCAGGTTGTTGAACTGGTTGCTGAACGCGGGCTTTTCGATTTCGGCTCCAAGTCCGGGAGTTTCACCCTGGTGTGCGAAGTAGGCTCCGTATATGGTCGATCCGTCGCTGTTGACCGAGATGTAGCCCCAGATAGGGCCCCATAGTCCGGCACCGTACACGGGCAGGATGTACTTCACGTCGTTAGGCGATAACGTGCACACGTAAACCGGCATCTCACGCTGGTCGACAGGACGCTTGCTCTGTTCTGACACGTTTACATCAAAGGCATTTCCCTCGATGCGTTCACCCTGTGAGTTTACGATGTACTGTTCGGTGACATACTTGTTGAAGTCGGATATGACATCGGCCTTGTCGGGCGTGATGTGTACCGACGCAAGTATCTGCTTCATCTTGTCGGCATTTGCGTTGTCGACCTGAAGCGGCTTCAATGACAGTGCGGCGAATGCCAAGGCGGCTCCCACGACCACTGCCAATACTACTATATATATTATAGTATAGATATTGCTTTGCTTATTCATAGGTTATTCGGCATTAGCATTCAGACGACGCATGCGACGACGAATGTTGGATTGAACAACAAAATAGTCTATAGCGGGCGCGAGCGAGTTCATCAACAGTACTGCAAGCATGGCGCCTTCGGGGTAGCCGTTGTTGTAGGTGCGGATGAGTATCGCAATTGCTCCGAGGAAGAAACCGTAGATGTACTTACCGGTATCGGTGCGGGCTGCGGTTACAGGGTCGGTGGCCATGAATACTGCGGCAAAAGCAAATCCGCCAAGCATCAGCTGGTCGACCGGCGACAGGAGCGAAACGGGGTAGGTGGGCGTTGCAAATGCATTGGCGATGGCTGCCATTACGAATCCGCCGACGAATACCGACAGGATTATGCGCCAGCTTGCGATGCCGGTAAGCAGAAGTATAGCCGCACCGATGAGGATGCAGAGTGTCGATGTTTCACCCACCGAGCCGGGGATAAGGCCGAGGAACATGTCCCATGACGAGATGTCCTGTCCCACGACATTGGTTATCTTCAGGGTGTCGCCAACATTGGTGGCAATCTGTCCGAGCGGGGTGGCTCCCGAGAATCCGTCGACCGGAGTTCCGTTGCCGAGTCCGCATATCGGATTAACGGGCACGAATACGCTGTCGCCGCTCATCTTTGACGGATATCCGAAGAAGAGCACGGCACGGGTTACAAGTGCTACGTTGAATATGTTGTAGCCTGTACCTCCGAATACTTCCTTGACGAAGATTACCGAGAATGCCGTTGCTACGGCTATCATCCAAAGCGGAGTTTCAATGGGGCAGATGAGGGGAATGAGCATTCCCGACACGAGGAATCCTTCCTGAATCTCCTCTTTGCGCCACTGGGCTACCATAAATTCGATTCCAAGTCCCACGGCGTAGGACACGATTATGCGTGGAAGCATTGCAAGAAATCCGTAGGCCATTAGCTGCCAGAAGGGGAAGTCGGTTTCTCCTATTGCGAGCCAGTGCTGGTAGCCTACGTTGTACATGCCGAATAACAGACACGGCATAAGCGCCAGTACCACGATTATCATCACGCGCTTGGAGTCGATGCTGTCATGAATGTTGACTCCCGATGTAGAAGTGGTGTTGGGCGTGAACAAGAATGTCTCAAAGCCGTCAAAGACCGAGTGGAATGCATGCAGCTTTCCTCCGGGTTCAAAGTTAGGCTTGATACGATTTAGAAAATTTCTAAGCGATTTCACTGTTTATGAGATTATTGCTGTTTATATCAACTGAGTTCTTTGCGCAGGTAGTCGAGGCCTTCCTGCACGATTTTCTGCAATTCGAGCTTTGAAGGGTCGACATATTCGCACAGCGCGAAGTCCTCGGGTGCCACTTCGTAGATTCCGAGTTGCTCCATGCGGTCGATGTTGCGTGATATTATTGCTTTTATAAGGTATTCGGGCATGATGTCCATCGGCATTACCTTTTCGTAGATTCCCGACATTATCATTGCTCGGCGTCCGCCCTGCAGTCGTGCGTCGGGGCAGAACAGCTTGTTGAGGAAGTGTCCCGGGAACGAGTGGCTGAAGCTCATCTTGCGGGGCGAGAGTGAGGCCCATCCCATGAATTCGTGGAAGTCGTCGCCTTCGGCTATCACCGTCACCTGGTAATATGGATAACGCAGATAGCCTTCAGGACTTTCGTGAGTACCCGTGAGCACGTTGCCCGATATTATGCGGTGGTGGATGGCGTCGTCGTTTACATTGCCTTTAAGTATTGAAGCAAGGTCGGCGCCTATCTTTGTTATGACATATCGCGGTGTCGTGACTTCGCATCCGGTCACTGCCACGAGCGTGTCGGTGTCGAGTCGTCCGGTCGACAGGAGCTTGCCTATGCGCAATAAGGTAGTTGCGTCGAGAGTCCACACGATGTCGCCTTTGTTGACCGGCTTTACGTTACAAATCTGGACTCCTGCGTTGCCGGCGGGGTGGGGGCCTTCAAATACCACGTGCTCAACTCCCTCGACCGATGCGAGGCAGCTGCCCTGGCGTATGCCCAAATATATCTTTCCGTCGGTAAGCTTTTGCAGAAGCTTTACGGCTTTGTTAAGCTCGTTGATGCGGGGGCTGAGCATGCTCTCGAAGTCGGGAGCGAGCGGAGCCGAGTCGAAACCGGTGATGAATATGTCGCGGGGAGCCGCTCCGGGAGCCGGAACTATGTTGTAGGGACGCTGACGCAACAGTGCCCATAGTCCGGAGTCAAGCAGTAGCTGTTGAGCCCGTGTGCGGTCGTTGATGCCTTCGGTTTCAAAAGTGATTGATTTCCCGGCATCCTCGGCCGGAGTGATTACAATGCGCTCAAGTTTTCGACGCTCCCCCCTTATGACGCCAGTCACGGTGCCTGCTATGGGTGATGTCACTACGATGTCGGTAAACTGCTTGTCATGGAACAGCTTGGAGCCTACCTCCACCGAGTCGCCCTCTTTAACATCGACTTTCGGCACAATGCCGCTGTAATCGTTGGGGACTATGGCGCATGTCGCGGGCTTGACCGTAATCGGGGCGGCATCGGCTGCAGCTCCTCTGATTTTGATGTCAAGGCCTTTCTTTAACGTAACGATTTTAGCCATTTTTAGTGTATAGGGTAATATGTATTTATTATATTATTGTGCAAAGTTATCTAATAATTTTATATTGGCTTAACTTTGCTTGGGAAAAATTTGCCGTAATAATTATTTTGTGTCAATTGACGGATATTTTATTAAATTATGTTGTTAAACATGCTTATTCGCTTATGGTGGTTGTGCGTTTGATAAATTAATAAAAATCGACAAGCAAAATTTGGTTTGTAAGAAACAAAATAATAAATTTGCATATCCAATTAACGAAAGGTTGTGAATTGGAAGCTAGTTAACAACATAAAATCAATACCGGAATCGGGAGAGATTGAATTCAAAAGCAGTGCGAAAGCTTAATTTCATATCGGAGAATTTACTCGATTCTTAAATCATGTAGTATAAGTTTTGCCGCATTACTCGCCGAACCAACTCACAGTCGTTTTTCGGTCCATGAACATAAAACAAAGAAACGAAAATAAATAATTAAAAGAATTAATCCATTAATAACAAATTTAAAAATTTATTCTTATCACAATTATGGAAGCTCAAAAGCCCAACTCAGGAGCCGCTCCGGCTCAGAAGAAGAACGTTCAACCCGAAGGTTCTAAAGTACGCGGTATCAAGAATGCATTCTTGGTAATCGTTGCTTGCTTTATCGTAGCAGTTTGCTTATTTGCATTTTGGTTCGGTCATGACTCACACTTCGACGAAGCCGGTCATCCTCAGGACATTTGGGGTACCATCTACATGGGTGGTGTAATCGTGCCTGTTCTTCAGACTCTGTTCCTCACTGTAATCGTTCTCTCTGTAGAGCGTTGGATCGCCCTCTCAAGCGCAAAGGGTAAAGGTAACATCTCTAAGTTTGTCGCTAACGTTAAGAAGTGCCTCCAGAGCAACGACATCGCCGGCGCACAGGAACTCTGCAAGAAGCAGAAGGGTAGTGTTGCTGCTGTAGTATCGGCCGCTCTCGTTCGCTACAAGGAAATGGATGCCAACACCGTTCTCAGCAAGGAGCAGAAGATTGCAACCCTCCAGAAGGAAGTAGAAGAGGCTACCGCTCTTGAAATGCCCGCTCTTCAGCAGAACCTCCCCATCGTTGCAACTCTTACCACTCTCGGTACACTTGTCGGACTTCTCGGTACTGTAATCGGTATGATCAAGTCATTCCAGGCTCTTGCAGCATCAGGCGCTCCTGACTCAACTGAACTTTCAACCGGTATCTCTGAGGCACTTATCAACACTGCCTTCGGTATCGCAACCGGTGCATTTGCAGTTATCTCTTATAACTTCTACACCAACAAGATTGACAACCTCACCTACGCAATTGATGAGATTGGCTTCTCAATCGTGCAAACATTTGCAGCTACTCACTAATCCCGTTGTCTTTCCGAATAAACAATAATAACCTGTTAATTAACGAAAAACAATGGGAAAAGTAAAAATTAAAAGAAAGAGTACCCTCATCGACATGACCGCGATGAGTGACGTGACTGTTCTTTTGCTTACTTTCTTCATGTTGACCTCTACCTTCCTTCAGAAGGAGCCGGTAACGGTGCTCACTCCGTCGTCAGTGTCGGAAATCAAGGTGCCTGTTACCAACTACTCGACGATTCTTATATCGCCCGAGGGAAAGGTATTCCTATCGGTAGCCGGTGACGCCGACTCTACTTACTCGACCGAAAAGGTGAGAGCTGAGTTGATTCGTAACGCGGTTTCCGAATATAACAAGACCCATAGTAACAAAATACAGCTCACAAACGAACAGGTTGCCAAGTTCTCGAAGATGAATATGTTCGGGGTTAAACTTTCCTACCTGCCGGAATTCCTCGACCTGCCGCAAATCAAGCAGGATGAGATTATCTCCGACATGAACAATGACATGGTTGGAATCCCCGTCGATGACAACAAGGACCTTGGTAAACCTAATGAGTTTCAAATCTGGATGCGTGCCATCTACAATTCATCCAATCCCAACCTCGAGCAGGCGATCAAGAGTGGCGAGGGTATAGCCGTAAAGGCTGACAAGGATACGCCCTACGATGTCGTACACAACGTGCTCGACAATCTGCAGACGCTAAAGATGAATAAGTTCAGCTTGATGACCGCATTAAAAACCGAGAACGATTAATCATTATGGCACAGATAGAACAATCCGATAAGGGCGGCAAAAAGAAAAAAGGCGCCCAGAAAAAGATGCAAATCCACGTGGACTTCACTCCCATGGTGGACATGAACATGCTTCTTATCACGTTCTTCATGCTTTGTACCACGATGATTAAGTCGCAGACACTGCAAATCTCACTCCCCTCTAATGAGAAGGTTGAGCAGGAGCAGCAGAACAAGACAAAGCAGTCAGAAGCCGTGACACTCATTCTTGACACCGAACGTGACAGTGAGGGTAATGTGAAGGTTGATCCCGATTCGGGTAAGCCCGCCCACATCATCTACTATTACGAAGGTAAGGCGGAAGTCGCTGATGAAAACCATGACGGACTGATCGACAACTCCAACCTCAAGGTTGAGAAGTTTGTCGGTAACGAGAATGGTGAGGTTCAGGGTATCCGTAAGATTCTTCACAACCGCAACAAGCAGGTACTTGAGAAAATCGATGTTCTCAAGACTCAATGGAAGAATAAGGAGTTGACCGATGAGGAATATCAGGCAAAGGCCAAGCAGATTCGTAACGACTCTACGCTTACTCGCCCGGTTGTCATCATCAAGGCCGGTCCCAACGCTTCTTGGGAAAGCTTGATCAGCGCTCTTGACGAAATGCAGATTAACCAGATTTCTCGATACCAGATTGATAATATCAACGGAGTTGACTCTGCTTTGATATTTGACTATCAGGCTAAGAATCCGCGTAAATAATGATGAATGGCTATATGTTTAACTATTAAAACTGAAAAGAAATGGCAAAAGATGTAGATCTTTCATCAAAAGAATGGCGCGATATAGTCTTTGAAGGTAAAAACAAAGAATTTGGTGCATACGAGCTCCGTAAGGAATCGGACGCTCGTCACAATAAGGCGATGATTGTTGTTGTAATCATCATTGCAATAGCATTCTTGCTTCCCCTTGTAATCAACACTGTGCTTCCCAAGGCCGAAGAGCGTCCCGAGGACCTCACCGAGCAGGCTATGGTGAATCTTGCCAACGACGCTGTCGAAGAGGAAGAGGAGCCCGAAGAGGAGCAGCAGCGTTACGAAGAGGAGCAGCCCGAAGTTCTTCCCGAAGAAGTGCTCAATACCGTTAAGGTTACCGAGCTCGCCATTGTAGAGGACGAAAAGGTTAGCGCCGAGGATGAAATCAAGACTCAGGACGAATTGAAGGAAACTACGACCGCTTTCGGTCAGAGCGACTTCGACCAGGGTACTGATGACCGTAACGTAGTGCGTGAACACAAGGACGAAATCGTCGTTGAAGAGAAGAAGCCCGAAGAGGAAAACAAGGTATTTACTGCAGTTGAGCAGATGCCCCAGTTCCCCGGTGGTGAAGCTGAACTCATGAAGTATATTCAGAGCCACCTTAAATATCCCCCCGTGGCAATGGAAAACAACATCCAGGGTCGTGTTACGATTCAGTTCGTTGTTACCAAGACCGGTAAGGTGGGTGAGGTTAAGGTAGCCCGTGGTAAGGACCCCGACCTCGACAAGGAGGCAATGCGCGTGGTTAAGTCGCTTCCCGACTTTATCCCCGGCAAGATGAACGGACAGGCAGTTAACGTGTGGTACACCGTGCCTATCACATTCAAGCTTCAGGGTATCTAATCGGTATACAAACATCATTCCCTATATATAAGAGGCATGGCCATTGGCCATGCCTCTTTGTTTTTATGTGCTAAAATCAAATATTTATGAACAACATCTAAAATTTATGAAAAATCGGTGTGCGGTACATCTTTTTTCACTATCTTAGCATATTGTTAAATAACCAAATGAAAGCTTATGGCAACAGATAATAACATGGAATATGACGAAGCGCAGGCAGTGAAGTTCATCCGCGACTACATGCCGGCCGATAAGCGTGACCTGTATGACGATGACGAGATAATCAATATCATCGACATGATATGGGATTACTATGAGGACAACGGTCTGCTTGAAATCTCGGCCGACTACGATGACGACGATCAATCGCCCGAACTTCCCGACATAATAAAGTATGTGAAGAAGATGCTTGCCAAGGACAAGTTGGCGGTGGTTGATGTCGACGATGTGCATTATATCGTTGAAGGCGAGTTGGCCTATGAGAAATCGATAGGTGCATTGGAGGATTAACGTGAGGTAAATGCTTATGAAATCGTTAAGCCGTTATTTCACTACTCTGTTTATCGCGATATTCATCGCGTCGATCGCTCCTGCCGAGTGCGAGGCACAGGGATTCTTGAAGACATTGAAGGAAAAGGTGTCGGGAACAAAGAACGAAGACTCCAAGACGAAAGGGAAAAAGTCGAAGAAGGACGACAATGTCGACATAATGGATCTTTCGCTCGACGAGAATCTGATGCGTCCCATTGTTCCGGTTAAGGAGCATGATAAAGTGGCTGCCTACATGAAAAGGCTCGCCCGCAATCTTGCATCGCGCAAGCGCGAGCGCATCGAGATGCTTCGTGACGGGGAGGTTATCGTGGCAACTATCGGTACCGACGCGCTGTTTGCTCCCAATGACTCGGTGCTCCGTCAGTCGGCGGGTGAATTGCTGGAACCCTATAAGCACCTGTTAAAGTCGATGGGCATGTATAAGATACTTGTTGTGGCCCACACCGACGACACCGGTTCTGAAAAGTACACCAATCATCTAAGTGAATTGAGAGTCGAAGCTGTATATAAGTGGTTGCGGCACGATGTTGCCGGCAATGTGGAGATTGTGCCTTACGCTCTCGGCTCTTCCGACCCGCTGTTACCTAACAACAGCACCGCCAACCGTCGGTCCAACCGTCGCATTGAGATTTTCATTGTCCCCAACAAGATGATGCTTGAAATGGCCAAATCCAATAAATTGCAATAAATTCAAGTTATATTTTTAAATATTTTATATAAGGAAAAATGAGGAGTAAACTACTTGCTTGCGGAGCGGTGCTTTTGGCTATCTCTTGTTCTCAGAACAAGCCTGCCGGAGGCGATTACAGTGTTAGTGCTAATGTTGGTGACGAAGCCAATGGAAAAATGGCCTATATCGTCAACTACGACAATGGCGACCTACTTGACAGTGCGGTTGTAGCCGATGGAAAAGTACTTTTGAAGGGAACTATCGACAGTCCCGTGCTTGCTCGTCTTATTGTCGGCGGACAGCGCAGCGGAACTCTTGTCGTGGAGCAGGGCGACATCGTGCTCGATGACGATGCCATGCCTTCGGGAACACCGCTTAACCGGCTGTTTGCCGATTTCCGTCATAATGAGGATTCGGTGGGAATCGCATATGGCGATGCCGACAGCGATTCGTTACGTGCCGCCATATTTGCCGATTTTGAGGTGATGAGCGACAAGTTTGTAGCTGATAACAGCGATAACCCGGTAGGTTACTATGTGCTTTTGTCACGTGCCTACGATTTCAGCTCCGAAGAGCTTGACAGCGTGCTTGCACTATATCCGTCATTTGGCGAGTATAAGCGCATCTCCGACCTTGTCGATATGAAGAAGCGTGCTGCCGCTACCGCTGCCGGCAACCGTTATGTCGACTTTACTATCGAAGGCGATTCGGCTCAGAGCCTTAGCGACTATGTAGGTAACGGTAAGTATACTCTTGTCGACTTCTGGGCAAGCTGGTGTGGTCCCTGCCGTCGTGAAATGCCCGTAATCAAGGAGCTTTACGAGGAGTTCGGTTCTAAGGGACTTCAGGTTCTCGGCGTTGCCGTGTGGGACGAGAAGGACGCTTCAGTCAAGGCCATCGAGCAGCTTGAGCTTCCCTGGCCGCAGATTCTGAATGCTCAGACAGTGCCTACCGACATATACGGTATCTCGGGTATACCTCACATTATGCTCATCGACCCCGAAGGCGTGATTGTGGCTCGCGGAATGCAGGGCGACTCACTTCGCAAGGTTGTGCGCGAAACAATGGCTAATTACACCCCTGTAGCCAAATAAGTGTGCGACGCCATGCGACGACCGTGATGATGAAGCCGATTATTGCACCTGCTGCATCGGCTATGAAATCATAGATGTCCTCGCCACGTCCCATTGCCATTAAGCCTTGGAGCAGCTCTATAGCTCCGCCGAAGGCTATTGTGGCTATAAGAAACAACAACAATATAACGAGCGGAGCCTTCTCCTGAGGGTTCCGCTTTTTGCGCATATAGTCGAATGCCAGACACAGCATTACGCCCATCATCATTATGGCGTGTACAACCTTGTCGGCTCCCGGGAATAGCGGAATATCCATGTCGGGAAGCGGGCGGGGAACGAGTGTGAGATAAAGGACGGCTATAATGCAGACGACCGAGAATATGCAGGGAGGAAGTGAGATCAGAAATTTGGTTAATTTCATTTTTACTAAATTTTTATGCAAAATTAATGACAAATTATATATTTCAGTCGTTGTAGTGTGACATATTGTAACTTTTTAGCTAATTTTGTACCTCAAAAATTGAAAATATGGCCGGAAAAGCGCAATTTGGCAGTAAAATAGGATTAATAGCAGCAACGGTGGGCTCGGCCGTGGGGCTCGGAAACGTGTGGCGTTTCCCTGCCGAAACTCAGAGCAATGGAGGAGCGGCGTTTTTGCTGCTCTATATAGCATGTGTATTTTTACTCGGTATACCGGTTATGCTGGCCGAGTTTTCATTGGGTCGCGGCAAGCGTAGCGATGCCGTTGGGGTATTTCGCAAGCTGTCGCCTCACAGCGGCTGGTGGGTTGTAGGGGCTGTGGCCATACTCGCTTCATACCTGATTCTCTCTTTCTACATGGTTGTCGCCGGATGGACGCTTGAGTACCTGTGGCAGTCGATGACAGGTTACCTGTATGAGCCTGTCAATGCCGTGGCGGCCAATGCCGGAGTCGAAGGTCTTGAGCAGCAGTTTAAGCTGCGTATGCAGGAGTTTATCGTTCAGGACAGCCGTCCGTTGATAATGACCTATATAATGTTGCTCATTAATGCAGGAATACTTATGATGGGGGTTCAGAAGGGTATTGAGAAGATGTCAAATATTCTCATGCCGCTTCTTTTCCTGTTGTTGTTGATATTTGCCGGCGTGTCACTCACATTCCCCAAGGCTATGGAGGGATTGGAATTTTTCCTAAATCCCGACTTCTCAAAGATAACGCCGTCGGTAGTGGTGAATGCGCTCGGACAGGCATTTTTCTCGCTTTCGCTCGGTATGGGTATTCTCATCACCTATTCAAGTTATTTTCCCAAGAACACCAAGCTTACCCGCACGGCTGTAACGGTGTCGATGCTCGACCTGCTTGTGGCAATCATGATGGGTGTCATCATATTTCCGGCGGTAAAGTCGTTCGGACTCGATGAAGGAAGTCTTGAGGGTGCTACATTGGTCTTTGTCACGCTGCCCGAAGTGTTTGCACAGATGCCCGTCACGCAGTTGTGGTCGATTCTGTTCTTCCTGCTTCTGCTTGTGGCCGCGCTCACATCCACAATCTCGCTTGCCGAGGTGTCGATAGCCTTTATGCAGGATCGTTTCAGGCTGCGTCGCACTACGGCGTGCATCGCTGTGATAGCCCCCTTGTTTGTCCTTAGCACGCTTTGCTCTTTGTCACAGGGTTCATTGTCCGATTTCAGGATTGCGGGATTTACGCTGTTTGATTTCCTTGACAACACGGCCACCAACTATATGCTCCCGCTTGTTGCCATATTCACGTGCATCTATCTCGGATGGTTTGCACCGAAAGGATATTTTTATAATGAACTGACCAATCACGGCTCGATATCGACACGCATCTACACGACATTGCTCTTTGTGGTTCGTTTTGTAGCTCCCATATTGATTGCCGTTATCTTATTTGCAAAAATCTTTGAATAGAGATGGCTGAATCACGTGCTCAATTTGTAACCCGCCTCGGGGTGATTGCCACTACCGTTGGTTCGGCTGTAGGACTTGGCAATATATGGCGTTTCCCCTATGAAGCCGGTGTTCACGGCGGTGGGGCGTTCCTCCTCTTTTATATCTTGTTCATATTCTTGATTGGAGTCCCCGTCATCTGTGCCGAATTCATCATGGGGCGCGGTGCGCGCAGCAACATTTTCGGTGCGTTCCGCAAGCTCCATTCAACCCGGCAGTGGGCGTGGATAGGCTACATGGGCATCTTGTCGTCGATACTCATTCTGTCGTTCTACTCGGTCGTTGCCGGATGGACGGTGGAGTACTTCGTGCAATCGGTTACCGGTGCCATCGACACTATTGCCGAGGGCGAGCGTCACTCTTCATTTGACACATTCTCCACCGGGCTTAAGCCTGTGATGTGGACTCTTATTTTCCTGCTTGCCAATGCCGTGATACTGTTGCGTGGCGTTCAGAGTGGAATAGAGAGGGTTTCCAACATCCTTATGCCCGTGTTGTTCCTGATTCTGATTGTATTCTGCATCAACTCGTTGTTGATGCCCGGAGTGGGCGAGGGAATACGATTCCTCTTCAACCCCGACTTTTCAAAGGTCGACTCGTCGGTGCTTATAGGGGCATTGGGTCAGGCCTTCTTCTCGCTGTCGCTCGGTCTTGGAACCATGATGACCTATGCGAGCTATTTTTCCGACCGCACTCCGCTCGTGAAGAGCGCGTCGATTATAGCTGTGCTTGACACCGTTGTGGCCGTATTGGCCGGTATCATCATTTTTCCGGCTGTGTTTACCTATGGCTCCGAGCCGGCAGCCGGCCCAAAATTGGTGTTTGAAGTTCTTCCCGCCATCTTCCATCAGATGCCCGGCGGCGTATTCTGGTCGGCATTGTTCTTCTTTCTGCTCATGGTCGCATCATTGACCTCGACCATCTCAATGAGTGAAATATGCATTGCATTCTTTACCGAGCAATTCGGCATTAGCCGACGCAAGGCGACGCTGCTAAATGCCGGCATAGCCATGGCGCTTGGCACACTGTGTGCTCTTTCATTCGGCCCGTTGAGCAATGTGTCGATATTCGGACAGTCGTTCTTCGGATTGTTTGATTACGTTACGAGCAACATATTCCTCCCTCTCGGCGGCATGCTCATATCGATATTTGTCGGCTGGTTTATTGACCGCCGTGTACTTAGTGAGCAATTGCGCGGTACAGGCTCGATCAAGGGCTGGATCTACAGGGTGATTGTAATATGCCTGCGTTATGTAGCTCCCACCGGCATTGCGCTTGTGTTCCTTTCCGGTCTTGATATCATCTGATAACATAGCCGTCACGGCTCTATATAACGACAACGGCGCGGGATTCATTTTCCGCGCCGTTGCTGTTGATTGTTACTGTTGACTCGTCTGCGTCACAGTTATAGTATCTTCCTTGTAACCATATTATTAGTCGGCGAGGCGTTTTATCAGCTCTTCGAGGGAGAGGAGTTCCTGATCGCCGGTTGTCATGTTTTTAAGCGTTACCTTGTTTTCGGCAAGTTCGGTTTCTCCGATTATAGCAACGAATGGTATTGCTAATGCGTTGGCATAAGCCATCTGCTTTTTCATCTTGGAATTTTCAGGAAATATCTCAGCCGACACTCCGGCTGTGCGCAGATGCTTTATCATCTGCATCGATGCACGGGCTTCGCTTTCGCCGAAGTTGGTAAACATCACCTTGACCGTGTCGAGTGCGTCGGCCGGATAGAGGTCGAGTGCATTAAGAACATCGTAGATGCGGTCGGCTCCGAACGATATGCCCACGCCCGACACGCCCGGCATTCCGAATACGCCGGTGAGGTTGTCATATCGGCCGCCGCCGGTTATTGAGCCTATTGCAACATCACAAGCCTTTACCTCGATTATCGTGCCGGTATAGTAATTGAGGCCTCGTGCGAGCGACACATCGAGGTCGAGCTCGGCATTGAGTCCGAGTCTTTCTGTGCCGCCGATGACTTCGCGCAGCTCCTCGATGCCCTTTCGTCCTATTTCCGATGATGCGAGGATGCCCTCCATTGTGGCGAGTCGCTCGGCTATGCTTCCCGAGATTGAAAGGATGGGCTGCAGGGCGTTGATGGCTTCATCGGTGAGCCCGTGTTCACGAAGCTCGGCGTTTACGTTGTCGATGCCTATTTTGTCGATTTTGTCGATGGCCACGGTTATGTCGACAAGCTTGTCGGGTGCACCTATCAGTTCGGCTATTCCGGCGAGAACCTTTCGGTTGTTTAGCTTTATCGTCACGTTTATGTTGAGGCGTGTAAACACCTGGTCGATGAGCTGGAGAAGCTCTATCTCGTTGATGAGCGAGTCGGAGCCTATAATGTCGGCGTCACATTGGTAAAATTCGCGATAACGGCCTTTCTGCGGTCGGTCGGCACGCCACACGGGCTGAATCTGGAATCGCTTGAAAGGGAACTGAAGTTCGTTACGGTGCTGGACAACGTAACGCGCAAATGGAACCGTGAGGTCGTAACGCAATCCCTTTTCACACAGTTGCGATGTGAGCTTGCCGGTGCTTTCGCGGGCGTCGAGCAGTGCGGGGTCGGCTCCGCGCAGGTAGTCGCCCGAGTTCAGTATCTTAAAGAGGAGCTTGTCGCCTTCTTCGCCGTATTTCCCCATAAGTGTTGACAGGTTCTCCATTGCCGGAGTTTCGATTTGACGGAATCCGAATAGATGGAACACCTCACGTATTGTGTCGAATATATAATTGCGTCGCGCCATTTCGATGGGCGAGAAATCACGCGTTCCCTTGGGAATTGAAGGTTTCTGAGCCATAGTCTTTAAGTGAATTTATTTTGGCGCAAAGTTACCCTTTTTATGCCAAAGATGCAACACAATCCTTGGCAGTGTTGTCGTTGATAATCGTTTTCATCATGTCGAGGTCGCTTAGCACTTCGCCTTGCATCAGGTATTCATCGCTATGTCGCTGCACCGACTCATATATTGACAGGGCTTTGGGCCGGTCATTATCCATGAATAGGGCCACGGCGCAGAGCACTCTCGGTTTTGACGACATCATGCTTTGATATTGCGTTATGTACTTTTTAAGTTCGTCGGTGAATAGCTCCCGTGCCTGTTCGGTGCGTCCTGTGACAAGTGAAGTAAACAGAAGCTCACACTCCACCTCTTTGGCATAGATTGGAATTATCTCCGATTTGTGACGGTAGAACTCATCGAACATCTTATATGCCTCCTCCCACTGCATCATGTCGAGCAGTCGCGATGCCTTCATCATGTCCATTGAAAACTCAAGCGCATCCTTGTAGTTGATTGCGCCCGTGTCGACCAGCCATTCCAGAGGCATGTCTTTAGGGCGTATCCCTTCCTGAATCAGGGCATTGGCGCGGAGTTGCATGATGAACCCGCGACGGGCAAGCTTGTTGCGTGACAATGACAGAGCGTTCATTGCATCGTTGCTTATGCCGCCTACTTTCATCGGCACCCCGTTTATTATGATGAAGATGATGTCGATGAAGATGAATATCAATATAAATTCGTGAACGAATGTCTTCAGCTCAACGGTCAGCAGAATGGCTAAAGCCGCTATCAGCGCGAGTAAGTTGGCCAATACTCCGCCTGAATTGTAAAGGATTACGGGTACTTTGTCATCGGGTTTGTCGGGTGGGGTAAGCAGGCACTGTCCGCCTGTGCCGGCTATGGCGTAACGCTTGATGCGCAGTCGTCCGTTATCCTTTATCAGCGTCATGTTGAATATGCGGAACGACACGAAGCGATACCCCGATATAAGACCGCATGCGAGATGCCCTCCTTCATGTATTAATACAAGTAAGGACACCGCTATGATTGCGCTCAATACTCCTATCGCACCTCCCGTTATTCCTTCGCTTATCTTTATTGTCGCAAGCTTGTGAAGAAAAGTACTGAGCGGCATGTCGGTGAAAATGACAATTCCCAGCGTCACGAATATCATTCCCGCCGAAGCGCCTATTATCAGGCCTGCCGCAAGCTTTAGTATGGTCTTTATTATGTTCATGATTGGTAGTCGGCTTAAATAGCGGAGCAAATTTAATTATTTGTCACGTTCCTGCAAAATCATTGCCTTTTCAATCGCCATGCGGGCTCATAGTGAATGAAGCGATAAATTATTTCCTAATTAGGGATAAAGGGGTTAACTTTGTAGTAGAATAATTGTCAGCGATACGGAGAGAAAAATGACAAGGTTTACTGAATCCGATAAAGAAATGTCATCACGATTAGGCCTTTGGAGGGTGCTGGTCCCTGTAGTCATAGGGCTTTGTGTCGTAGTGTGGCTCTTCTACAGGGAGTTTGATCCCGAAGTGTGGCACACGGTGCATTTCACCAATCGCGTTATATGGGGCATTGCCTTGGCGTGGGTGTTCATGCTGGGGCGTGACTTCGGTTATAGTTGGCGATTCAGGGTGCTGACCGACAAGGAGCTCCGATGGGGGCCGGCAGTGAGGGTGTGCATGATGTGTGAATTTACCTCGGCTATTACTCCGTCGACTGTAGGAGGCTCGTCGCTCGGCATGATATTCCTTCATCGTGAAGGTGTTAATCTCGGTCGTGCCACTACGTTGACAATGACTACGCTGTTCCTTGACGAGCTCTTCTTTGTATTGTCATGTCCGCTTATAGTGGCATTTGTGCCGTCAAAGGAGCTTTTCGGTTTCGGTCACAGTCAGTTTGAGATAGGAATCCGTTGGGTGTTCTGGTGTGTATACGCCCTTATATTGCTTTGGACAGTTGTGCTCTTTGTCGGCATAATTGTTAAGCCTCATGCAATACGCAAGGCTTTGGTATGGCTCTTCGGATTCAGGTTGCTGCGCCGATGGCAGCCTACCGTCATCTCGCTTGGCGACAGCATGGTCGCCACATCCAAAGATTTGCGACACCGTTCAGCCGGATGGTGGATTGAGGCGTTTGCCGCTACTACAGTGTCGTGGATATCGCGTTACCTTGTCGTAAATGCCTTGTTTCTCGGTTTTGTGCCATCGGCCGACCAGCTTGTAGTGTTTGGTCGCCAGTTTGTAGTGTGGGCCATACTGATGTTCAGCCCCACGCCGGGCGGCAGCGGTGTAAGTGAGTGGCTGTTTACCGAATACTACGGCGATATGCTCCAAAATGCCGGAATAGCTCTGATAATTGCACTGTTCTGGCGCATAATTACTTACTATGTCTACCTCATAATAGGAGTGTGCATAGTTCCGTCGTGGCTTAAGAAAAGGAATAAAAAACAAATCAAATAAATAGAGTGGAATTATGAAATTTATTGGTATCATACCGGCGCGTTATGCGTCATCACGTTTCCCCGGAAAACCGCTCGCCGACATTTGCGGAATGACGATGATAGAGCGGGTGTATCGTCGTGCATCGATGGAGCTTGACGAAGTGTATGTGGCGACCGACGACGACCGTATTGCCGAAACGGTGAAAGGTTTCGGCGGCAGAGTTGTCATGACGGCTGCAACCCATCGCAGCGGCACCGACCGATGCTATGAGGCCTATTGCAACATAGGTTCCGATGCCGATGTGGTAATAAACATCCAGGGCGATGAACCGTTTATCGATCCGTCGCAGATAGCCGAGGTGAAACGTTGCTTCGACGATGAGTCGACGCGCATAGCCACTCTTGTGCGCAAGTTTGATCCGGCGCTGGGCTTTGAGGCGTTGTTTGATGCCAATACCCCCAAGGTCACGTTTGACGACAACATGAATGCGCTTTACTTCAGCCGCTCCATAATCCCCTATGTGCGCAACTTTAAGTGGCAGGAGTGGATCGACCGATGTACCTTCTACATTCATGTGGGCATGTATGCCTACAGGGCTGCAACTCTTGCCGAGTTGACATCGCTGCCTCAAAGCTCGCTTGAACTTGCCGAGTCGCTTGAACAACTTCGATGGCTGCAAAACGGTTATAAGATAAAGGTGGGTGTGACCGAGTGTCCTACAATTGGCATCGACACCCCCGACGACTTGAAGAGAGCCGTTGAACTTTGTAAAACTCTTGAAGAAAAGCAATAATGCAACACCCTGACAGAAAAACTCCTCCACAGGTGAGTAGCTTCGGACATCTGAACGTACCGTCGATACGTGTCATGACGCTTGACAACGGATTGCCGCTTAAAGTTATCGACCACGGCAGCCAGGATGTGTGCCGACTCACCTGCGTGTGGGACGGAGGTATAGCCGAGTCACCCTCGATATCGTTGCCTACGATGATATTGAGCCTGATGCAGGAGGGAACCCGACATCACTCAGGTGTGGAAATAGCCGACCGCATCGAATTCAACGGTGCCCGCATAGCTTCGGGTGTCAATTCCCACCATTCGTTCATGAACCTGTTTACGCTTAATTCACGAGCCGACAATGTGATGCCGCTTTTGGCCGAAATGATTGTGGAACCGTCATTTCCCGAAAGGGAGTGGGGCGTAATAAAGGAGAAGACAGCACGCACCATCGAGCTCCTGCGCGAGAAAGTGGAGTACTATGCCACTTGCGAGATAAACCGGTTGCTGATGGGTGACAATCATCCGCTTGCAAGGATGGACACTCCCGACAATGTCCTGTCGATGACGGTTGATGACGCGGCACGTAACTATAAGAGCACTTATCGTCCCGGTCGTAACGTTGAGGGAGCACCCACGATGACGCTATACCTTGCCGGCCATGTCACGCCGGGGCTTGAGGAGCTTGTTAACCGCACGTTCGGCTCGATCGACATTGATTCAAGCCGTGGCGTAGAGCTTAAGTTTGTGCCGTTCGGTTCTGAGAATGATTCACGACGGTTAATCGAGATGGAGGGTGTGCTTCAAAGTGCGGTGCGCATGGGCATTCCCACGATAAGCCGCCAACATCCCGACTACATAGAGCTGCGGCTGCTCGTGATGGCTCTTGGAGGATACTTCGGCAGCAGGCTGATGCGTAACATAAGGGAGGACAAGGGTTATACCTATGGCATACAGTCCTATCTGCTCGGACATCCCGAAGGGGGGCTGATGCAGATAGCCACCTCGACCGACAACCGATATGTCGATGCCGTTATAGATGAATCAGTCAAGGAGATAGAGCGTCTTGGCACGGGCGATTTCACAACGGGCGAGATGCAACGGCTGCAACGTTATGCAATGTCGAGCCTTGCGTCGACACTTGATTCGGCATTTGACATCATGGACTACTACATAAATCAAAAAGTGGCATTCACCCCCGACGGATACTTCGAGCAACAGGTCGATGCTATAAATTCGCTGACACCTCAAAGGCTTGCCGAAGTGGCGCGTGAGCATCTGTCGGTCGACAAATTGACTATTGCAGTGGCCGGTGATTGTGTAAATAGTGCAAATGCACGCTTTTAGAGTTGCTTTTTGCCGCCAAAGATAGTAAATTTGCACTCTATTATGAAATTTGAGTTACAAGCTACCGATAAGTTCAGTAATGCGCGAGCCGGATTGATAACAACCGATCACGGCCCTATAGAAACCCCCATATTCATGCCTGTAGGCACCGTGGGGTCGGTAAAGGCCGTACATCAGCGTGAACTGGACGAAGACATAAAGGCTCAGATAATTCTGGGCAACACATATCATCTATATCTGCGTCCCGGCATCAACATCCTGGAACGCGCCGGAGGACTGCACCGGTTCAACGGCTGGAAAAAGCCCATACTCACCGACAGTGGAGGCTTTCAGGTCTTTTCGTTGTCGGCCAACCGAAAGTTGAAAGAGGAGGGTGCCTATTTCCGCAGTCACATCGACGGCTCCAAACACTTGTTCACACCTGAAGGCGTTGTCGACATACAGCGCTCGATAGGTGCCGACATAATGATGGCGCTCGATGAGTGCCCGTCGGGAACCGCCGACTACGATTACGCCAAGAAATCACTCGGACTTACCACGCGATGGCTACAACGCGGATGGAAGCGATATAAGGAAACCGAGGGTCGATACGGTTACTCGCAGGCTTACTTCCCTATTGTGCAGGGATGCACTTATGCCGACCTGCGCCGTGAGTCGGCCAAGACGGTTGCCGACCTTGGTGCCGACGGTAACGCCATAGGCGGCCTGGCCGTAGGTGAACCTGCCGAGGTGATGTACGACATGATTGAGGTGGTCAATGAGATACTTCCCGCCGACAAGCCGCGTTACCTTATGGGAGTCGGCACACCGGCCAACATTTTGGAAGCCATCGAGCGAGGTGTCGACATGATGGACTGCGTGATGCCTACACGTAACGGTCGAAACGGAATGCTTTTTACTGCCCACGGCATCATGAATATGCGCAACAAGAAGTGGGCCGATGACTTCTCGCCCCTGCAGGAGGACGGCCCGAGCTATGTCGACCGTTTCTATACGAAGGCTTATGTGCGTCATCTCTTTGCAGCACAGGAGATTTTAGGTATGCAGATTGCCTCGATACACAATCTGGCATTCTACCTGTGGCTTGTGGGCGAAGCGCGCAAGCACATTCTTGCCGGTGACTTCAAGGCATGGAAGGATGTGATGGTTGAACGTGTCACTCGTCGGTTGTGACCTAAACTTGATGAAAGACTGCCATGTTTAAGATTCTTGACCGATACATAATAAGGAAGTTCCTTGGCACGTATATATTTGCAATCGTGCTGATTCTGGCCATAACGGTGATGTTTGACATCAACGAGAAGCTTGACGCATTCCTGAAGGCTCCGTTGAAGGCTACCGTGTTTGACTACTTCCTCAACTTCCTTCCCTATTTTGCCAATCAGTTCAGCCCGCTCTTCACATTTATTGCGGTGATATTCTTCACATCCAAGCTTGCCGACAATTCCGAGATAATAGCGATGCTGTCGTCGGGAGTCAGCTTTAAGCGGCTTATGGTGCCATATATGGTTTCGGCCGCTGTAATTGCCGCCTCAACCTGGGTGCTGAGCGCCTATATCATACCGCCCGCCAACATCAAGCGACTTGAATACACCAACACCTATGTGAAGAACAAGCGCGTAGACTACGGCAGCAACATCCAGCTCATGGTGGCTCCGGGCGAGATTGCCTATATGAGCCGATTTGACAACACGACAAAGACCGGCTATCGATTCTCGCTTGACAAGTTTGACGGCAAAAAGCTTGTGTCGCGACTCACCTCCACCACCATAAAGTGGGATACACTTTATCAATGGCAGGTGCGTGACTACATGATACGTGACATCGAGGGAATGACTGAAAAGATAACCAAGGGTTCGCGCCTCGATACAATCATACCCATTGAGCCGAGGGACTTCCTGATATCGGAAACCGATCATGAGAAGATGACCTCTCCGCAGCTTCAGGAGTATATAGCCCGTCAGAAATTGCGCGGTGTGGCCAATATAAAGTCATTTGAAATAGAGAATGAACGCCGCTATGCGATATGCGCGGCAGCGTTCATATTGACTCTGATAGGAATGTCGCTTTCGTCCAAGAAAGTCAAGGGAGGAATGGGTATAAACATTGGCATTGGCCTTGTGCTCAGCTTCAGTTACATCCTGTTTACTACCGTTACATCGTCATTTGCAATATCGGGTTACACATCGCCATTTGTAGCGATGTGGATTCCCAATGTAATCTACATAATAATAGGTATTGTACTCTATCGCCGCGCATCGGCAGGATAGAGCCGGAGAAAGAGTGCAATCACTCTTTCTCTAGACAGGCATCGAGTGCCGATGCTATTGCGTCACGGTCGAGATGCTGACCGATGAATACGAGTTTGATCATGCGGTCGCCGTAGACATCATCCCAGTCGCGTGCAAGTCCGGGCTCGTATTGCATCAATTGGCGTAGTTCTTCCTCGGGGGCTGTTGCATACCATAGTCCCGCTTCGGTAATTTTCTTCTGTACACCGGCTTGCTCGAAAAGAATCGACATGTCACGATTGTGGCTGAAGTAGAGCACGCCCTTGGTGCGTATTACGTTTGCCGGCCAATTCATGTTGACATAACGGTCAAACTTGTCAAAGTTGAACGGACGGCGGCGGAAGTAGACAAATGTTCCGATACCGTATTCTTCGGCTTCACCCTCTCCATCGTGATGGTGGTGATGGTGGTGCTCGTCATGATGGTGATGGTGCTCGTCATCATTGTCGTCATCATCAAGAGGCTTTTCTATCTCATGCACCCATGTCGCCGATGTGGCCACCGACTCGAAGTCAAAGAGCCGTGTGTTGATTATGTCCTCAAGCGGAACATCTGCATAGTCACACTCTATGATACGGGCCTTGGGCTGTAGGGTGCGTATGATGCTCTTTATGAGGCCGGCTTCTTCGGGCGTGACTTCTGAAATCTTATTGAGGAGGATTATGTTGCAGAACTCAATCTGTTGAATTACGAGATTCTCTATGTCGTCCTCGTCAATGTCACGCTTTGTGAGCGAGTTGCCGCAGCTGAATTCGCTCTTCATGCGAAGGGCGTCGACTACGGTTACGATGCAGTCGAGATAGGGCGGCTTTATGCCGAATACGGTTGAATAGTCGTCCATCTGACGCATTGCGTCGATGGTCTGCGCGATAGGTGCGGGCTCGCACACTCCGCTTGCCTCGATTACGATATAGTCGAATTTGCGTGTAGCGACGATGTCCTGCAACTGCTTTACTAGATCCATCTTCAATGTGCAGCATATACATCCGTTCTGCAACGCCACAAGGTCGCCCGAATCGTCCTGTCCTACGATTCCGCCTTTCTGTATGAGGGTTGCGTCGATGTTTACTTCGCCGATGTCGTTTACGATTACGGCAAACTTTATGCCTCGTTCATTGGAGAGAATGTGATTGAGCAAAGTTGTCTTACCGCTCCCGAGATAGCCCGTGAGCAGCAGGATTGGTGTAGCTTTACGATTCATTTCGATGTTATGTTGATGTTTTGTCGGATAGTTCTTGACCGTGTCGCCGACTGTGGGTCAGATGCGTTCGAGCACGGTCTTTATCAAGTCGTGAATTGCTGTTTTGTAATTGGGTGTTGCGTTGGTCGACACGCGATTTGCGATTATTGAGCACACGGTCATAGCCTTGTGTCCGAGCAGCAGTGACAAGCCCTGCAATGGCGCACTCTCCATCTCGTAGTTGGTGACGGGTTCACCGTTGTAACGGAACTTCTCGATGCGGCTGTTCAAGTCGGGATTGGCGAGTGGCAATCGAAGTTCGCGGCCTTGCGGGCCGTAGAAGCCTACAGCCGATATGGTGTGACCTCTCACCATGTCGTCACGCCCTATGCGCTCAACGAGTTCCTTGTCGGCAGGTACTACGTAGGGCGTTGCCCATAACGGATTCCAGTGTACATAGTCACAGAAAGCCTGTTGATAGTCGATGTCACACACTTCGTTGCGTCCGGCATAGTAGTTGAGCACGCCGTCAAATCCTATTGCATGAGCGGCTATGACGGGTGTGCCCACAATCAGTTCGGGCTGTAACGCTCCCGATGTGCCTATGCGCACGAGGGTGAGTGTGCGGTGTTCAGGCTTTACTTCACGGGTGGCGAAGTCGATGTTGGCAAGTGCGTCGAGCTCGTTAATCACAATGTCGATGTTGTCGGGGCCTATGCCGTGACTAAGACACATTATTGGTTTCCCCTTATAGGTGCCTCCTATGGTGTGAAATTCACGTGACGACACTTCAAATGTCTTGGTGTCGAAAAATTCAGCTACCATGTTTACTCGTCCCGGATCGCCTACGAGAATTATTCTGTCGGTCAACTGGGAGGGAAGAAGGTGTAGGTGGAAGATTGTACCGTCGGGATTGATGATCATTTCTGACGGTTGAATTTTTTTAGTGCTCATGATAGTCTTTGAATTTTGGTTGTTATATAGAATCTAACGCGCACACAGGCTGTGATGTTTTACGAAAGTCGGTATTTACCGCCGGGATAGGTGATAATAATGCCTTTGAACTCCATGTCGATAAGCGTAGTCATCAACCGGCTTATGGGGATGCCGAGCGTGACACACATTTCATTGATGCATCCCTCGCCATTGGCGGTGAGGTAGTCGGCTACCGATTGCTCGTCGGGTGACATCGTGACGGGCAACTCCTCCTGTGTGCCTTCGGTCGGCTTTGATTTCCACTGCATCGCCTCGATGAGCGCATCGGCACCGTCGATGAGTGCCGCTACGTTGGATGCTATCAGCCGGTTGCATCCGCGACTGTATTTGTCGGATGTCCTTCCGGGAAGTGCCATGACATCGCGGTTGTAGGCCGCTGCGATGCCTGCAGTGATGAGTGCGCCACCTTTTTCGGCCGATTCCGCAACGACGAGGCAGTCGGCAAGCCCGGCCACGATGCGGTTGCGAGCCACGAAATTGCCTTTGTGCATAACGCTTTTCGACATGTAGTCGGTGACGAGCATTCCTCCTTTATGCACTATTTCGGCTGCCGCGTTACGGTGAGCCGCAGGGTATATGGTGTTAAGGCCGTGGGCCAGGACTGCAACGGTAGGCAGCCCGGCATTCATGGCGGCCCGATGGGCGGCTATGTCGATGCCATAAGCAAGTCCGCTCACGATAACGGGCGAAGAGTCGAGCTTTGCCGCGAGGTCGTCGATGAGGCGCGTTACGAAGTCGACGCCGTAAGGTGTTGCGTGACGCGTGCCCACGATGCTGATTATGTGACGGGCATTGATGTCACACTCTCCAAGAGTGTAAAGCATCAGCGGTGCGTCGTCGCACTCAGTCAATCGCGAAGGGTAGTCGCTGTTGCGGAAATATAGTGTGTGAATCCTGTTCTCATCGATGAATCGCGCCTCATTTCGGGCACGTTGCATCAACTCGGCTCGGTAATCGGAATCGAATAGCCGGTTGGAGCACCCCATTATTGCCGACAGCTTACTCTCAGGGAGTGTAAAGAATGTCGCTTCGTCGCCGGTGCGGGAAAGTATTTCCTCGGCCAATCGGCGATTGATGGAGCGTAACGATGCAAATGCTATGAGATAGGGATCGGTCATTTAATTACAGATAATTCTTGAACGCTTCGGCAAGTTCGTCACCTCGAGTGAGTCGTCCGTTACGTGTCGCGACACAGCTCACCTTGGATGTTACTACGGGCTGCCCCTGCATGTTATATATGTCCTGGATGAATACGAATCGTGCTCCGTTGCGCGTTATGTTGAGCTTGCTCACAAATCGCTCGCCAAGACGGAGCGGGGTCTTGTAGGTGATTTCGACCTTGTTCAGGACGGGGTCGATGCCTTGCTCGTGCATGGCACGGAATGAGAGTCCCGCCCATTCGCAGAATTCATGGCGGGTGTGTTCGAGATAGTGAAGATATATGGCATTGTTTACGATTCCTTCGGAATCGACTTCATAATCACGTACCTTCATTTCAAGTTGAAAGATATATTTTTTATCCATGCTCAAATTTAACAAAAAAAATTCATACTATTTTTATTTATTCATAATTTCGTGTGAACCATTAATTGACAAGAGGTGTTATAAAAGGGCAATACGGCACACATTGCCTATTGCAATAGAATTTGTTGATGATTCTGTTTGGTGGTTTGTAATTGGTGTCGCGTAGCGGCGGGATTATTAAACTTTGTTTGATGTTTGTAATTTGATTGCGTGCCTGACATAATGTCTTGGCGCGTAATCTACTTTATACATGTGCTTGTCGGTGTGAAAAAAAGAGCAGCGGACGACCAAAAGGCCGTCCGCTGCGATGTATTAGGTTAATGTCGATTATTCGGCATATTTCTTTACAATGACAGTGGCATTGTGACCGCCGAATCCGAATGTGTTGGACAAGGCGATGTTTACCGGGCGCTTCTGCGCTTTGTCAAAAGTAAAGTTGAGGTTGTAGTCAATCTCTTCGTCCTGATCCTCGGGGTCGTGATTGATGGTGGGGGGAACGATGTCGTTCTGCACCGACTTCGCGCAGAAGAGGGCTTCGAGAGCTCCGGTGGCACCGAGCAGGTGTCCGGTCATTGACTTGGTGGAACTGATGTTCATCTTATAGGCATGGTCGCCAAACACTTCCTTGATGGCTTTCACCTCGGAAACATCGCCGACCGGTGTCGATGTACCATGAACATTTATATAATCGATTTCTTCGGGCTTCAAACCTGCGTCCTCAAGAGCATTCTGCATTACAAGCTTTGCTCCGAGTCCTTCGGGATGGGTTGCAGTAAGGTGGTAAGCGTCGGCCGACATACCGCCTCCGATAACTTCAGCGTATATCTTGGCGCCACGTGCCTTTGCGTGTTCGAGCTCCTCGAGTACGAGGACTGCCGAACCTTCACCCATTACAAAACCGTCGCGTGACTTGCTGAAGGGTCGAGATGCCGTTTCAGGGCTGTCGTTGCGAGTCGATAATGCGTGCATAGAGTTGAAGCCTCCAACGCCTGCAGGGAAGATTGCAGCCTCGGCACCGCCTGTGACAATGGCATCGGCCTTGCCCAAACGGATGAGGTTGAATGCGTCGATAAGAGCGTTGGTTGATGATGCACAGGCCGAAACGACACCATAGTTGGGGCCGTGGAAGCCATATTGCATGGATACGTGACCCGATGCAATGTCAGCAATCATCTTGGGGATGAAGAAAGGATTGTATTTTGGCCCCATGTCCTCGTGCATTGCATAGTATCCGGCTTCTTCTTCAAATGTGTGAAGTCCGCCGATGCCTGCTGCAATGATGACTCCGATTCGATCCTTGTTGATGTCCTCGTCGGTAAGCTTGGCATCGTTCACTGCCTGCTCGGCAGCTACGAGAGCATACTGTGCATAGAGGTCGAGGGTGCGGGCTTTCTTGCGGTCGAAATGATCGGCTGCATTGAAGCCTTTAACCTCACAAGCGAATTGAGTCTTGAACTTTGAGGCGTCAAAATGGGTAATAGGTCCGGCTCCGCTTACTCCTTCAATGGCATTGTTCCATGTGGTTTCCACATCATTGCCTATCGGTGTCAGCGCTCCAAGACCTGTTACAACAACTCTCTTTAATTCCATTTAATTTATAAGGAAGTCAGAGTGTAAAAAATTAGTTCTTTGCAGCTTCGATGTAGTCGATAGCATCCTTAACTGTAGTGATGCCTTCAGCCTTGTCATCGGGAATAGTGATGCCGAATTCTTTCTCAAACTCCATGATGAGTTCAACGGTGTCGAGGCTATCTGCGCCAAGGTCCTTGGTGAATTCTGCGTTTTCAGTTACTTCATTTTCGTCAACGTTGAGCTTGTCAGCGATAATAGCCTTAACTCGAGATGCAATTTCTGACATAGTTGTAAAAATTTTATTATTAATAAATGTTTTTTGCGATTTTGCAGTGCAAAGTAAGTAATTTTAATCGAATTACTAAAACTTTTCTATGCACAAAGTTGCTTTTTTTGCGCAATTAGGTTGATTTTACCTATTAATTGGTCAATTTTTCGTGTGAATATACATATATATAATAATAAACAACCCGCCGGAGGGTTACAAATATGTTACGGAAATAAGCAAAAAGGAATGTGCGTTGTTATACTAACGTTAGTTACTGTGTAAAGCAGGATGCAATTGTTGCATATTGTACAATAAAATAATATATAGTAAGATGAATTTGAAATTTTACACGCCTATGGTTGCCGGGTTGCTTATGTTGTCGGCTTGCAGTCAATCGGCATCGAATGGAAATAACGAAGATTCGGGTACTACCGAGGGTATTTCTAACTTTGAGGTAAAGCAGACTGTCAAGACTCTTGAGCGCACCTATGCCTGCAAGGGGGCTTCGGCGGTGTTTGATGATTCGATACCGGTGTTTAGCGTTGTCAGGATGGCTGTGCAATGGCCTGACAAGATGGGTGATTGCAATATAAAGGTACTTCAGGACTCGCTGTTGACGATGATGTTTGATGATCCGGCTATAAATATCGACGAGTCCATGGTCAGGGCTGGCGAGAACCCTGAGGGTGCCGACCTTTTCACGATGCAACCCGTTGACTCGTTGCCTGCTGAGGGTGCGATGGTGTATATGCGTGACATGATTTCATCGGTCGTTACTTTCAGTAGTCAATATGTGGTGTATGAGGTGATGACAAGCGTATATGACGGCGGAGCCCACGGCCTCACCAACTCGCGTTATCTCACCTATGACTTTGGCAAGGGCCGAGTAATTGATGCCAATGTAATGTTCAGGCCTGATTCGGAGGACGCGTTACTTAAGGCTATAAAGAGCGAGTTGATGGCCGACAACGGCGTGTCGACATTGAAGGAGCTTGATGCCAAGGGATTTTTCAGCGATCAGATATATGTGTCGCATAATGTGTATCTTCAGGGATATGATGTGGTGTTCCACTATAACCCATATGAGATAGCACCTTACAGTGAAGGCAGTGTCGATGTCAGGATACCTTTCTATGAAATAAGCGACCAGCTAACTCCCGAGGTGTTGAACATATTCAACACAATTGATTTTTAGGCTCCGTTCTCCAATTTTTACGCTTGGGCCTAGCGAATATATTCGAAGGGGTAGGTTATATCCCAAAGAAATAGCGGTTGAGGCGGCATCGATGTTCCGGCGGCACATCGGTCATGAGCCTCAACCACTTTTTTGAACTGGTCGAGCGTCATCTTGCCTCGCCCTACTTCGATTAGTGTGCCTACTACAGCACGCACCATGTTGCGGAGGAAGCGGTCGGCCGTAATGACGAATGCATGGCGTGACGCGTCACCGTCGACTGTCGACCACTCGGCATGTGTGACATTGCAGATGTTGGTCTTGTTGTCGGAGTGCAGTTTGGCAAATGAAGTGAAGTCGTCGATGTCGAGCAGCATTGCCGCCGCGCGGTTCATCATGTCGAAGTTGAGCGGTGACGCGGGTTCCTGCCAGCTCAGCGGATAGAGAAACGGCGACTTTCCCGTGTGGGTGTAATAGTGATAGGTGCGTGATGTGGCGTCGAACCGGGCATGTGCGTCGGGCGCTACTTCGTAGATTCCCTCGATGGCTATGTCGGGCCCGACCATTGCGTTTAGGCTGCGACATAACGCGGCTTTGTCGGCAATGGGCTGCGGCAAGTCGAAATGTGCCACCATGAGCCGGGCATTGACACCGGTGTCGGTGCGACCCGCTCCGGTGATTTTTACCGGAATGCGCAAGGCGCGTGACATGGCAAGCTCGATTGCCGACTGGACGCTTACGGCATTGGGCTGTGACTGCCACCCGTGAAAAGATGCGCCTCTGTAGGAGAGGCGCATGAAGTAACGTTGATTATGTGACATGTCGTCGTTTTCAGTCGTTTTCAAGGTAAGTGTAGCCATATAGTCCCGAGCGGTAGTTGCTGAGGAACTCGCGGCCCTCTTCGGGAGATATTCGACCGGCTTTCATTGAGGCGGTAACCCATGTTTCCACGTTACGCACGAGTTTCTTGGGATTGTACTGCACGTAGTCGAGAACTTCGTCCACGGTTTCGCCGTAGATTATCTGGTCGATTTCGTAACGGTCCTTGTAGACGCTTATGTGTACGGCATTGGTGTCGCCAAACAGGTTGTGCATGTCGCCGAGAATTTCCTGATAAGCGCCGACGAGGAACACTCCGATGTAGTAGGACTCATTGTTGCGCAGGGTGTGCACAGGGAGTGATGTCGATGTTCCGTGGTTGGATATGAAGTTGGCTATCTTTCCGTCGGAGTCGCAGGTGATGTCCTGTATCGTGGCATTACGCGTTGGCTTTTCGTCAAGACGCGATATGGGCATTATGGGGAACACCTGGTCAATGGCCCATGAGTCGGGCAGCGACTGGAACAGCGAGAAGTTGGCAAAGTATTTGTCGGGAATCATCTTTGCGATTTTTCGCAACTCTTCGGGAGCGTGTTTCATCGACGATGCAATTTCACCTACTTCGCGTGCTATCGACCAGAACAGTTTCTCGATTTGGGCGCGTGTGCGCAAGTCGAGCATTCCGAGGCTGAAGAGGTCAAGTGCTTCTTCGCGTATCTGAAGTGCATCATGCCAGCTCTCGAATACTCGCGGCTGGTTTAGCTTGTCCCAGATGTCGTACAGCTCACGTGCCAACTCGTGGTCGTCGGGGCTTATTTCCTCACGATCGTCCCATTGGGGCAGGGATGTGGTGGCGAGTACCTCGAATATGAGTATGGAGTGGTGAGCCGTAAGCGAGCGTCCGCTTTCGGTTATTATGTTAGGCTGTTTAAGCCCATTTTTAGTGCAGGCGTCAACGAGTGCCGACACCGAGTCGTTGGCATACTCCTGGATTGAGTAGTTCATCGAACTTTCGCTTGCCGAACTGCGGGTGCCGTCGTAGTCGACCCCGAGTCCTCCGCCTATGTCGATAAATTCGATGTCAAATCCCATTTTTGTAAGCTGCACATAGAATTGTGTAGCCTCGCGCAGCGCATTCTTGATGCGGCGTATCTTTGTAATTTGGCTTCCGATGTGGAAATGGATAAGCTTCAGGCAGCTGGTCATCTTGTTTTTCACAAGGAAGTCGAGAGCCTGCAGGAGTTCGCTTGAGTTCAGACCGAATTTTGACTGATCGCCTCCTGATTCTTCCCACTTTCCCGATCCTGAGCTGGAGAGCTTTATGCGTATTCCTATATTAGGCATTATCTTCAGTCGCTTGGCGACTTCGGCTATGAGAGTCAGCTCGTTAAGCTTCTCTACAACAAGATATATGCGGCGACCCATCTTCTGAGCAAGCAGGGCGAGCTCGATATAGTCCTCATCTTTGTAACCGTTGCATATAATGAGGGCGTTTTCATCGATGTTGATTGCGAGCACGGCGTGAAGCTCGGGTTTTGAGCCGGCTTCAAGTCCGATGTTGAATTTCTTGCCGTGTGACACAATCTCTTCCACCACCTGACGCATCTGGTTCACCTTTATCGGGTATATGATGAAGTTCTGTGCGTTATATTTGTACTCCTCGGCCGCTTGTTTGAAGCACCTCGATATCTTCTCGACACGGTTGTCGAGAATGTCGGGAAAACGAAGCAATACCGGGGCTGCCACATCACGCACCTGAAGCTCGTCAAGCACCTCCTTGATGTCGACCGAGGCATAGCCTTCACGAGGGGTCACCTGTACGTGGCCCTTTTCGTTAATGGAGAAATAGGTCAATCCCCATCCGTTGATATTGTACAGCTCTGCGCTGTCGTCAATTCGCCATCTTCTCATCGGCTGAAAAATTGAATTTAGAAAGTTTTTGGTTAAATGATTCTACAAATTTACGATTTTCCGTGTAATAATTTCATAAAAGGATATTAAATGTTGTTGCGATGCTACATGATGTGAAATTAATGAGATAATTTAACAAATATGTGGCCGCATTAAGCTAATAATGTTTGAAATTTGTAGTATATTTGTAGTGCTATAAATCGATTATTCATTTAAATTCATACAGTAATTCAAAATCATCATGAACAGCAAATTTTGCTATGCGCTCATTTTGGGCAGTGCTTTAGTTTTTACAGGTTGTGGCAAGAAGATGAATCAGTTCAGAGCTGATTACTTCTCGGTCAATCCCAATCCGCTTGAGGTGGTGGGTGAAAAGGTGCCCGCAACCGTTACAGGTAAAATCCCGGGAAAATTCTTTGTGAAGAATGCTGAGGTTACGGTGACTCCCTACCTTGAATTCAACGGAACCGAAATCGCATCGACCCCCTACACATTCCAGGGCGAGAAGGTGCGCGGTAACAATCCGGTAATCAGCTACGACGGTGGCGGTACAGTGACCATCCCCGTTAGCTACAACTACAATCCCGAAATGATTAAGAGCAATCTCAGCCTGGCATTCACAGTGCGTCAGGGTGGTAAGCAGTATGCGCTTCCGCGCGTTAAGGTGGCCGACGGTGTTGTGGCTACTGCCGCTCTTGCCGATGCCGCTACAGTGTCGCCTGCAATTGCTCCTGACAAGTTCCAGCGCATCATCAACGAGAAATTTGATGCCGATATAAAGTTCCTTATCAATCAGGCCAATATACGTGACGGTCAGTTGCGCACAGCCGAGATGAACAACCTCCATCAGGAGATTGCCGAGGCTAATGAGGACAATCGTCGCGAAATCAAGGAGATAAACATCACTTCTTATGCATCGCCCGATGGTGGTGTAGAACTGAACACCCGTTTGGCCGAGAATCGTGAGAAGAATACCAAGAGCTATGTTCAGAACAAGCTTAAGAAGGACAACATCTCGGAATTCGGTGAATTGACCGCCAATTTCACTCCTCAGGACTGGGAAGGTTTCCAGCGTCTTGTTGCAGCAAGCAACATTCAGGACAAGGAGTTGATTCTCAGCGTTCTTTCAATGTATAAGGATCCCGAGCAGCGCGAGCGCGAAATACGTAATCTTTCATCGGTGTTTGATCAGCTTGCCGAGGAGATTCTTCCCCAGTTGCGTTACTCTCGCATCACTGCATCAATCGATGTAATAGGCAAGAGCGACGAGGAGATCATGAACATTTACTCCTTAAATCCCAAGGCTCTTTCGGTTGACGAGATACTTTATGCAGCAACGCTGACCGACAACAACGACAAGCGTCTTCAAATTTATGATACAGCCATTGAGCTTTATCCCAAGGATTATCGTGCCTACAACAACCTCGGTATGTGCCAGTACATCGACCAGGACTATGAGGCAGCTGAAGCCAACTTCGCTCAGGCTGCACGCCTCGCTCCCGAAAGCGGTGAGGCTCAGATGAACCTCGGACTTGTGTCGTTGCTCAACAAGAACTACAAGGAGGCTACAGCCAAGTTTGGTAACGCAGCCGGTGTTCCCGCTCTCGGTGACGCTCTTGGCGTTTACTACATGAAGCAGGGCGACTACAATTCAGCCATACGTGCATTTGGCGACAGCAAGACCAACAATGCCGCTCTTGCCCAGATTCTCAATAAGGATTACAGCAAGGCTAAGAATACACTTTCAGGCGTGGTTCACCCCAATGCCACTACATTCTATATAACCGCAATCCTTGGTGCCCGCACCAATAATGAAAAGATGGTTATGAACAACCTCCGTCAGGCTATAAAGCTCGACAACACACTTGCTGCCAAGGCTCAGAACGACCTTGAGTTTGCAAAGTTCAACCTCCGCAATCTCTAATAGATTAATTTATTAAATAACAACGGCTTCACCTCACTCAGGTGGAGCCGTTGTCGTTTATATAGGGGAATCCTTAAATTATGGACAGTTATTGCTTCTAATTTCCATTGGATCAATGGTGGGCCTTCGTTTTTGAGAGAGATTAAGTAGCTATGATATAATTGGGCGTTTTTGTCTATTTTTGTCGATTTGAGATTATTGTATCGAAGTGTTCTCGCCCCCAATTTGCGAGGGATATGACATGAGGTAACAGAGTCTTTCCTAAGTCGGTTACCGAGTATTCGGTATGTGGCGGTATGTCGGGGAACAGTTTCCGTTGTATTATGCCGTCTATAGTTAATTGACGGAGCACTTGCGATAATACTTTTTCCGATACTGACGGAATATTGCGGTAAAGTTCGTTAAAGCGTACCGGCTCATTCTCCGATATTTTCATGAGAACGACCAGTGCCCATTTATTGCCGAGCCATTCAAGCATCGGAGCAGCCTTGCAGTATTCGTAGTCTAATTTTTTTGCCATATAAGGTTGAGAAAAGGAGCTGATTATGAATAAAACTAACTTTTCGGTAAGGGTCAAACCAATTGGTAAGTTATTGCTTTTGCATTGATAATCACCTAACTTTGCGCTACAAAGTTAGTGAATTTTATAACATAAAAACGATAATAACAATCGAGTCTTAAAAATCATATTAACGATGAAAACAGTCATAATAAACGGCAGCCCTAGAAAGAATGGCAATACTGCGAAAATGTGTGAGGCGTTTGTCAACGGTTTTCAATCAAAGCATCCTGAAGGGGAAATCGTTATAGTACATCTATACGATTACACATTCAAGGGGTGTATTAGCTGTTTTTCCTGCAAATTGAAAGAAGGCAAAAGTTATGGACGATGCTGCGTTCAGGATGAATTGGCATCAGTATTGCAGATAGCGTCTACTGCTGATTGTCTTGTAATTGCAAGTCCCATATATCTTATGGATGTAACCGGAGCAATGAAGTCTTTTCTTGAACGACTTTGCTTCCCATTCGGATCATACGAGCATGGTTATCGTTCTCTGGCTCCAAAAAAGATGAGAACTGTGACTATTTATACAATGAATTGTACATCAGAAATTGCGCCAACATCGGCGATGGACAATGTTGATAGGTTTATTGGTCACATATTCACTCCTCCGGAACGGATTTGTGCCTATAATACATATCAATTTAATGACTACTCAAAGTATGTGGTGGAAATATTTTCAGAAACAGAAAAATTCAAATACCGTTTAGATATTTTTCCGCAGGAATTGCAAAAAGCATTTATACTTGGAGCAAAATAAATATATTAACAATAATATAATAATAAAGCACTGATTTTCAGATTGAGTTGAAAATCAGTGCTTTGTGGATGGAGCGGTAAACGGGGCTCGAACCCGCGACCCTTAGCTTGGGAAGCTAATGCTCTACCAACTGAGCTACTACCGCGATTATTTTCGTTGCAAAGTTAGTAATTAATTCTGAAGAGGCGTAACCGGACAGGCATATTTTTCAGCATAATGTTAGGCTTCATTTATGCGCACATCTTTGTGGGTAAAAACAAACGAGGCGCACTGTCAATTGACAATGCACCTCGGTGTTAATTTAAGTAGGGTATTACATCATTCCACCCATTCCGCCCATACCTCCGGCAGGCATTGCGGGAGCAGGATTCTCTTCCTTCTTCTCGGCAATTACGCATTCGGTGGTGAGGAACATTCCGGCGATTGATGCAGCGTTTTCAAGGGCTACACGAGTTACCTTTGCAGGGTCGATTACGCCGGTTGCAAAGAGATGCTCGTACTCGCCTGTACGTGCATTGTAGCCGTAGTCGCCTGTGCCTTCCTTAACTTTCTGGATAACAACGGCGCCTTCTACTCCGGCATTGGCTACTATCTGGCGCATAGGCTCTTCGATAGCACGCTTGATGATTGCGATACCGGTGTTTTCGTCATCGTTGTCGCCCTTGAGGTTTTCAAGGCTTGCGATGCTGCGGATGTAGGCTACGCCTCCACCGGGAACAATTCCTTCGGCGATGGCTGCACGGGTTGCGCTCAATGCATCATCGACACGGTCCTTCTTCTCCTTCATCTCAACTTCGGAGGGAGCACCGATGTGGAGCACTGCCACACCGCCGGCAAGTTTGGCAAGGCGCTCGTGGAGCTTCTCCTTGTCGTAGTCGCTTGTAGTGGTTTCAATCTGAGCCTTTATCTGAGCTACACGCTGAGCAATGGCTTCCTTGGAACCTGAGCCGTTTACAATGGTGGTATTTTCCTTGTTTACAGTAATCTTTTCAGCCTGGCCGAGCATGTCGATAGTCGACGATTCGAGGTTCATGCCCTTTTCCTGTGAAATAACTGTTCCGCCGGTGAGTACTGCGATGTCCTCAAGCATCTCCTTACGACGGTCGCCGAATCCGGGAGCCTTGACTGCACAAATTTTGAGCGAGCCACGCAGACGGTTCACAACGAGTGTTGCAAGTGCCTCCTGATCTACATCCTCGGCGATGATGATGAGCGGACGACCACTCTGGGCAGTAGCTTCGAGGATGGGGAGCATCTCCTTGAGCGACGAGATTTTCTTGTCGTAGATGAGTACATAGGGATGATCCATCTCGCATTCCATCTTCTCGGTGTTGGTAACGAAGTAGGGTGAGATGTAGCCACGGTCAAACTGCATACCCTCGACGATGTCGACGGTGGTTTCGGTTCCCTTGGCTTCATCAACCGTGATTACGCCCTCTTTCTTTACCTTGCGCATAGCCTCGGCGATGAGCTTGCCGATTTCGGCATCGTTATTGGCCGATACACGAGCAACATCCTCGATTTTCTTCAAGTCGTCGCCTACTTCCTCGGCCTGACCCTTGATGTTCTCAACAACGGCTGCTACGGCCTTGTCGATACCGCGCTTGATGTCCATGGGGTTGGCACCGGCGGCTACGTTCTTCAAGCCTACGTTGATGATTGACTGTGCGAGAACGGTTGCAGTGGTTGTACCGTCACCTGCATCGTCACCGGTCTTTGATGCAACTTCCTTAACGAGCTGGGCGCCCATGTTCTGGAAGGGGTCTTCGAGTTCTACTTCGCGAGCCACCGACACACCGTCCTTTGTGATGTGGGGAGCACCGAATTTCTTATCGATTATAACGTTGCGGCCTTTAGGACCAAGGGTTACTTTAACTGCATCGGCGAGAGCGTCAACGCCTTTCTTGAGCTCTTCGCGAGCCTTGATATCAAATTTAATTTCTTTTGCCATGATTTCTGTTCTCCTTTTTTAGTCTTTAACGATTGCCAAAATGTCAGATTGACGCATGATGAGAAGCTTTTCACCGTCGAGCTCAATCTCGGTGCCGGCGTACTTGCCAAACATTACAACATCATTTTCCTTAACCACCATTTCTTCATCTTTAGTGCCTTTTCCTGCAGCGAGGACTGTGCCGCGCAGGGGCTTCTCTTTTGCTGAATCGGGAATGATGATACCTGACAAGGTCTTCTCCTCGGCGGGAGTGGGCTTTATCAATACTCTGTCAGCCAATGGTTGGATATTCATAGCTTTTTATTTTTAATTTGTTAGATATATGTTTTTTTGTGATTATTCAGTTTCACTCAGTTTTCATGTACTCTATTAGCATATATTGTGCCAATGTCAATACGTGACAAAAGAGGTTGACAAATTGTCACCTCCCCCGCGTCACATACATATATAACAATAGAAGCCGTCATGTGTTTATGACGGCCTCCGTAAAAATTGGGAATATTCCTTAATTACATGTGCAGATTGTGGCCCATGCGCTCTTTTTTGGTGCGCATGTAACGGATGTTGTATTCGTTGGGCGCAACTTCGATAGGCACGTTCTCGGTTATTTCAAGTCCGTAGGCTTCAAGTCCGACGCGCTTTACCGGATTGTTGCTCATTAAGCGCATTTTACGTACTCCGATTTCGCGAAGTATCTGCGCTCCCACGCCGTAGTCACGCTCGTCGGCAAGGTGTCCGAGGCATATATTGGCGTCTACGGTGTCCATTCCGCCTTCCTGCAGCTTGTAGGCTTTCATCTTCTCCATGAGTCCTATGCCGCGGCCTTCCTGATTGAGGTACACTACAGCTCCGCGACCCTCTTTTTCGATCATTTCAAGTGCGCGGTGGAGCTGGTCGCCGCAGTCGCATCGCTTCGATCCGAAGATGTCGCCTGTCATGCATGACGAATGTACACGCACGAGGGCCGGTGAATCGTCACCTGCGAGGTCGCCTTTTATTATAGCCACGTGTTCAAGTCCGTTGCTCTTCTGTCGGAAAGGAATCAGCCTGAAGTGTCCCCATTGTGTTGGCATGTCTACCTCTACGCCTTTCTCGACAAGTGACTCCTGGTTCAACCGATAGGCGATCAAGTCCTTTATCGATATGAGTTTCAATCCCCATTCATCGGCGCGACGGCGAAGTTCGGGCAGACGAGCCATGCTTCCGTCCTCGCTCATGATTTCCATGAGAGCTGCAACGGGCTGCAAACCCGATAAGCGGGCAAGGTCGACGGCGGCTTCGGTGTGTCCGGCACGGCGCAACACTCCTTTATCCTGTGCGTAAAGGGGATTGATGTGTCCGGGACGGCCGAATGTTTCGGGACGCGAAGCCGGGTCGGCAAGTGCGCGAATTGTAGCTGTGCGATCGTTGATGCTCACGCCCGTGGTGCATCCTTCAAGTTTATCGACTGTTATTGTAAACGGTGTGCCAAGCATCGAAGTGTTGTTGCTCACCTGATGGTTAAGTTCAAGTTCCTCGCAGCGTGACATGGTCATGGGTACGCACAGCACGCCTCGGGCGTTCTTGAGCATGAAGTTGACTTGTTCGGGTGTTATTTTTTCGGCGGCTACAATGAGGTCGCCTTCATTCTCACGGTCCTCATCGTCAACCACTATTACAAATTTGCCTTCGCGGAAATCCTTCAAGGCTTCGTCGATTTTGTCCAGCTTTATGTCGTCCATATTGCTAAAATTTAGTTATCGGTGTCTTCTGTATCAACCGTTAACAGCGAAGCAAGTTCACTGCATGTAGTGATTATGTGGTGTATTTCCTCTTTCAACTTGTCCTGAGTACGTGTCCCGACGATATATAAAGGAATACCGATGGGGAACATTGCGGCGCACAGCCATCCGAGCCACTTGTAGTTGGTGGGGTGGTAGAACCACAGGCTTTTCATGACAGGAAGCTCCATGAGCTTCAGTATGATGATGCGGTTTCGGCTGTTGGATATGTAGTCGACCGTGTGCTCCAGGTCGGCGCTTATCGCATGAAGTTCGCGCCTGTTGTAGCCCTGAGTCCAGTAGTCGATGTAGCTTTGTAGTCCCTTGTATCGGGTCATAAATTCGTTGCACCTTGCAATCAGGCCGTCGATCATTGAAAGGGCTTCGGGTATCTCGACTTCGGTCATTACCACTTCCTTTACTTCAAGCTTGCGGGTTTCGCTTCGGCCTATGAGCTTGCGGAAGAAGTTGGTGTAGGCGTCACGGTTGAATAGCGCCGAGTCGTTTACCGCCTTATAGGTGAAGAATATTCCCAATGGCAGCAGAATGAATGTAGATAACCACATTCCTTCCCACACTTCGATGCGGCCGTCACGCGCCATCTTGTTGCCTGTGTTGTCGATGATGAAGTAGAAAATGAAGAGAAACACCGAGATTACGAGCGGCATTCCGAGTCCACCTTTTCGTATAATGGCCCCTAATGGTGCGCCGATGAAGAAGAACACAAGGCATGCCACCGAGAGAGTGAACTTCTTCATGAGCTCGATGTTGTGGCGCCGTATCGTGCGCCGGTCATCGTTCATTGTGTAGGATCGGAATTCGTAATCCTGGCGTATGCGCTTGGCCTTGGACAGGGCTTGGGTTAGATAGGATTTTGCAAATGACGGGTTGGAGCCACGGAACAGTGAATCGATGTCGAGCGGCTTGGTCATCGTCACCTCTTTCTGCTTTATGCTCAACACTCCTTCGGGCGATGACTGGTAGGTGTAGTAGGGCAGTCCGAAATAGCCCATCTCCTTGATTGACTTTCCATATTCGGCGCCGATGCTGTCGACTCGCTTGTTGACCGAGTCGATGGTCTGCTGTAGCTCGGCCATGTTTTTGCCCACAAACTGATTACGCATTCCGCTCTCGTCCATGCGGTTGAAGTTGGCGTCGAATGCAATCATAACTTCCTTGTTGTCAAATGACTCGCGACGATAGGGGACATTGTTGGCTGACACTCCCTGTTCGCGAAGATTTTCAAATTGCTCTCCCTGCCAAAGTTTCAGGATGAGGTGGCTCTTGTCGTCGGTTATGCTCATTTTTCCGGAATCGGAATATATGATTGTAGCGTTGTCGGAGCCTTTGCTTACATTGTAAATAAGCACATCATACAACATTCCGGTGTCACGGTTCTTTTCGCGGACATAGAGGTTGAAACCTTGAATCTGGTCGTAGAAAACTCCTTCGGGAATCTCCAACTCGGGCGATTTCTGCCTCATCGAGTATAGCAGCGTGAACATTTTGGTCTGCGATATGGGGAGCACGTTGTTCTGGAAGAAGAATGCGCCTATCGCAACGAGGACCATGAATATGATAAGCGGTCGCATGGCTTTGATAAGCGACACGCCTGACGCTTTCATGGCCGTAAGCTCAAATCGCTCGCCAAGATTGCCGAATGTCATCAGCGACGCAAGCAGTACCGCGAGGGGCAGGGCCATGGGCGCCATTGATAGTGCCGCATAGAAGAAAAGCTCGCCGATTACGCTGATTTCAAGGCCTTTTCCAACAAGGTCGTCGATGTTTTTCCACAGAAATTGCATCAACACGATAAAGAGACATATCAGGAATGTCATTAGAAACAGAGGCAGAAAGCTCTGTAGCATAAATAGATATAGTCGCTTTATTCGTAGCATTCGGGCTTATTGTTTTAGAGGGGCAAAGTTACAATAAATCCACAACTTGAGCAAGAAATAAGTCGTATAGGTTAAAATGTCACCATATGTCATTTCGTGTTGAGTGACGACATTGTTTGTGGCGACGAGCGGAATGCTCTCGGTGACTGCCCGGTCAGGTGCTTGAAATATTTTCCGAAAAACGATTGGTTGGTGAAGTTGAGCTTTGTGCTGACTTCCTGAATTGTAAGACCGGTGTTGCGTAACAGTGTTTTCGCTTCCAGGATTACGTAGGAGTCGATCCATTCGCTGGCAGTGCGTCCGCTTGCCTCCTTTATTGTTGCCGAGAGGTGTTTGGGACTTATGCATAGTTTATCTGCATAAAACGATACCGAGCGTTCGGTGCGGAAATTCTCTTCAACTATGCATATAAAGTTGTAGAGGAGTGCGTCACGACGCTTCATTTCCTTGGTGTTGTCGACCGATGACCAGTGAGCCAGGTAAAGCCCCAGTGTTTCATAAAATAGTGCTTCAAGCAGAGTGCGCACGACTTCGCCCTGATACTGATGACCTTGAGAATAGGTTTTCCGACGCAGAATGTCACGCAGTTCGGTTTGGCTTGCCACTTCATCATCGGTAAGTGCTATTACGGGATTGTCGCGGAAATGAGTAAAGCACGGCAATGTCTTGGCCAACGGCGGCAGCATGTCGCCGAGCAGGCTTGAACTTAAGCTAATGAAGTGCCCTTTGAAGTCGGGCGATGTGACATAGCGGTGTAATATGTGTCCCGGACGCAGCACCATCATGTTATGTTGGGTCATCTTCTGGCACGATGAATCATAGTATAATGTCAGCGAGCCCCGTTCACATAGAATCAGCAACATCAAGTCAACTTTGGCAGGAAGCACGAGTTCTTTTATCTCATTAAGATTGTCGCATATTGCGATTGTGTCGATGCTTGCTGCAAGACGCGATGATGAAGGGATATGGTCGATTGTGGCTATGTCCATTGTCGTTGGTTTTATGCGGTTTTAACAGCCGGTATTTAGCTTGGCAATTGCCGGCAACAGGATTGTTGATGTCCATGATAGGCGGGTGACATCACCGGCCAAGTGCCCTTTTGCCATATATAATGATATGTTTTTGATGGATATGAACGCAAAGGTGATGCGGGTCAATTCCGATAATAGTCTGTATGATTTGTTTATAGTGGATTTTATTATCATTGAGCATGCAAGATTGCGATGTTGTGCAAAGTAAAGAAATTAATTTGTAATGAACAATATTTTAAATGATTTTATATCATGATGTTGGTGCCTTATTGCGAGATTATTATTATTTTTACGGAATAAAAAATTGAAGCAATGAACAGTGACTTCAAATACTGGTGGTTTAGGATTGTCGTAAGTGTCATTTTGCTTATGGCTGGTGTGATGCCGGTATACTGCGCAATGGTAGGGAAGCAGGAGGTGCAGGGAGCATTGGACATTCTTGACATGGAATTGCAGCACAGCGACCTTTATATGCAACGCCGTGCATCGAAGATTGATTCGGTGTCGGATGATATGAGGAAGTGCGCACCCTATTCGTCGGAGCAATTGAGGCTTATTATGGAGCTTGGCGACTGTTACTCGGGTTATCTCACTGATTCGGCTCTTGTGAGCTATTGGCACGGAATGCAGATTGCCGACTCAATTGGCGAGCATGACATGGCTATGCAACTTGAGCTTAAGCTTATCTCCAATTTGCCGGTTGTGGGGTTTATCGATGAAGCGGTAAGCCGGTTTGAACGTATGAATATAGATTCGTTGCCGCCTGAACTTAGGGCTCTTGCGTTTGAGTCGGGTAGGCAGATGTACAGTTATATCGCTTCTTTTTACGGAAATTATCCCGATGCCTATCGTAAATGGAATGACAAGGCTGTTGACATGCAAAAGCGTCTTCTTGAGGTGATACCTAAGGATACACCTCAATATCTGTTGAACCAGGGTGAATACTATTATCTAACGGGAAAATATTCCGAGGCCGAGGCCACTTTGTCGGAGTTGCTGTACTCGGTTGGCGACGATTCCAATACGGGAGCACGTGCGGCTCATATCATAAGTCAGATAGCCGCGTTGAAAAACAAGGATGACGAGCATGTGTATTATCTTGCAAAATCGGCCATTGCCGATGTAAAGTCGGCTACCCGTGAGGTCATGTCGCTTCAAGAACTTGGAGTGAAGCTATATGAGCTTGGCGATATAGATCGAGCCTATTCCTATCTGTCGATTGCGTTGGGTAATGCCGTGGAGTGTAATGCGTCGATGAGAATGTTGCAGACATCGCTTGCGTTACCGGTGATCGGTGCCGCGCACAGGACTGAACTTGAACGCGGGCGTCACCGACTTTACATGGTGCTCGGAGGAATGGCCGTTATGATGATTGTGCTGGGAATACTGCTGTTGGTTCTGCGCCGGGAGATGAGGCGCATGAAGTTGCTTCAGCAGCATCTTGAGGGTGCCAATAGCATCAAGGAGATGTATATGAGTCAGTTCCTGAATCTTTGTACCATATACATGGATAAACTTAACCAGTTCTGTAAAATAGCCGAGCGGAAAATTTCGACCGGTCACACCGATGACTTGTACAGGATGACAAAGTCGGGCAAGTTTGTCGAAGAGCAAAGCCGTGAGTTTTATGACACTTTTGACAAGGCCTTCCTTCACATCTACCCTGATTTCGTGGAACAGGTTAACGCATTGCTAAAGCCTGATGAACGCATAGAGCTGCGTGACGGAGAATTGCTGAATACCGATTTGCGCATTCTTGCTTTCATGCGTCTTGGCGTGGATGAAAGCACGCGCATAGCTCAGGTGTTGAATTATTCGGTGAATACAATATATTCCTATCGTAACCGATTGAAGAATAGGGCTGTCAATCGTGAAAATTTTGAAAATGATATAATGAAAATAGGCGCAATCTCCTAAACTTTGCTAAAAATGTTGCATTATATATAAATGATATTTAACTTTGAATGTCAAGTGATAGGATTGTATAACCTGAATTTTGCTATTGTAAAAGAAAATAGATAATACCATTGCAACGTAATAGTATTGAAATCATATTGCTTATAATTGCTATCTTTGCAGGGACGGCTCGGGCTTCCGATATTCCGATAATAATATCGTCGGAGAATATCGAGAATGTGCTTGAACAGCTCGATAAAGTCCTTGAAAATCGTAATATGTATATAGCTTCACGTCTTAACCGTATTGATAGTATAAAGTCATTGCCCGTTGGTGTGGGGCGTGAGGCCTATAGGATGCTGGAAGTCGGTAAGGAATATGAGTCGTTCAATAACGATTCGGCATTTGCTTATTTTCGCAACGGCTATGATCTCGCTCGAGTGACTGACAATATGCCGCTTCGGCTTGAACTCAAATTGAGGTTGATAAAGTCGCACATTCGCAATGGATTTGTTAAGGAGGGATATGATATGTTTCTCGCTATTCCTGATGATTCCATTCCTGATTCCATGCGATCGATGTATTACAATAATGCCGCCGAGGTGTTCTTTCAGGTCTGCATGGTATATTTGTCCAAGCCTCCCTATAATGATTTATGCAACCAATACCGTCATGAGTATATGAAGTATATCGTCCCCGGCTCAGTGGAGTGGGAATTGTGCGAAGCCCAGAACTTTATACATATGGGTAACTATGGAGCGGGGGTGGCTACTGCGATTGAAGTGATGGAAAGGGCTCCCGATTATAGTCCGGAATATGCCAGAGCTTCTTATCTGGCCTACTATTGTTACGAACAGCAGGATAATAAACTAAACGAGCAACTTTACTTCATTTCACAGACTGCAATATCGGAGGTTATGGGTGGATGTCGCGAAGGGTTGGCTTTGCACTCGATGGGACAATTACTCTACGATTACGGCGATATAAGCCGAGCACATCGCTACCTGTCGGCTGCTATTGACATGTCATCGATGAGTGATGCTAACCGTAGAGCCGCTCCTGCGGTTGAGTCGCTCGTGCTGATGGAGCGAAGTTTTAAGGACAGGGGTGAATACAACACAACTGTTGTTTGGCTGTTGGTATTTACTTTGGTAATCTGGCTTGTAATAATAGTTGGTGCGTTGATATATTATCGTCGAGATATGGCTCGCCTGCGTAAGGCGCATGCCCGTATCGCGCAAGCCAATAACGCGAAGGAAACTTATCTTAAGAATTTTCTTGACATGTGTGCTTTGTCGACCAAGCGCCTTGGCAATCTGTGCAAAACCGTAAACCGTAAACTTGCTTCGGGGCAGATTGAGGACTTATATGGGATAACCAAGTCGGGGCGCATAATGGATGAGCAGCGTAAGGAGTTCTACATGATATTCGACAATGCCTTTCTGCACATATATCCGTCATTTTTTGAGGAGCTTAATTCATTGTTGCGGGAAGAGGAGCGTTATGTCGCTCCAACTGACGGAAAGCTGCCTACTGAGCTGCGTATATATGCTCTTGTTCGTCTTGGCGTTGACGATGGAAGTCGTATTGCGGAATTTCTTGGATATTCAATCAATACCGTATATGCCTATCGTGCCAAGGTTAAGGCCAAGGCTATAAATCGCGACACATTTGATGCCGACTTGATGCGCATCGCTGTCATAGAGTGACATTGTCAGTTCTCAAATATTCGGTTCAACCAAAAGGGAAAAAGGTTTGATTTGTGTTATATCTCAGTAACATAAATCATTGACTCCATGAAAATAAAGTTTAAGCATTGCCGGCGGAAGCGCATCCGTAAGTTTTTTGTCAGGCTTCCATGGAAAGTAACGGACAGACCGCTATAATATATTCACAGCTATTGCATATCTGGTTTACACCGGATGTCAGCGGAATATGCTGCCCCGATATTTGATGGAACGAAAGTTACCTTCGCCTCGGCCACTCGTTGGCGCTTTTCTTCATCTCTTTCGGTCACGATGGAGCCCCATCGCTCCCTCAAGAGCTAAAGAAAATCGCTCAACAATTGACCGCCCTGCCGTTAACATTTATTGTCGAACCGGCTCTAAATTAATCGGAGTGTTGTATATTTGTAACAACAAATCCGAAATTCATAATTCATGGCAAAATTAAAAGAAGAAAAATCCATATATCCTGTGAGCGGCATGCACTGTGCCGCTTGTGCCGGTAAGGTCGAGTCGGTGCTGAACTCTCTTGACGGAGTTAAGGAGGCTGTTGCCAACTTTGCCTCACGTGAGGCGAGTGTAGAATATGATCCCGATGTGATTACTCCTGAACAGATGCGTGATGCGGTACAGCGTTACGGCTATACGCTCCACATCGAGATGAGCGAAGAGGAGCTTGACCGGATGCGTGAGGCCGAGATGCGAAAAGTAAAAAGAAACGTGACATTCTCGGCTGTGCTTACCGCAGTTATATTGATAGTGTCGTTTGCATTCCATCACGGAGGAACGGCTGTGAATGTGCTGTTGTGGTGTCTTGCTACTCCGGTAGTGGTCATTGGCGGCCGTCAGTTCTATGTCAATGCCTGGCAGCGCCTGCGTCAGGGTTCAAGCGATATGGACACTCTTGTTGCATTGAGTTCGGGCATCGCTTATCTGTTTAGCGTATTCAACACTTTATTTCCCGAGGTGTGGTTGCGTCACGGTCTTATGCCTCATGTCTATTTTGACGCGGCGGCATGTATAATAACGTTCATCTTGATAGGGCGTATGATGGAGGAGCGTGCCAAGCAACGTACTGCCGTGTCGATAAAAAATCTGATAGGCCTTCAGCCCAAAAGCACCATCGTGGTGTTGCCCGATGGCACTCAGGTTGAGAAGTCAATCTCCGATATAACGATAGGTGACATCCTGCTTGCCCGGCCCGGTGAGAAGATTGCGGTTGACGGCATAGCTGTGGATGGTGAAAGTCATGTTGACCAAAGCATGATGACAGGCGAGCCGATGCCTGTAGCAGTCAGGAAGGGAGCCAAGGTGTTTGCCGGAACGGTCAACGGCGAGGGCAGCTTCACTTACCGGGCCCAAAGCGTGGGGTCGTCGACCATGTTGTCACGCATAATCGCCCTGGTTAAGGAGGCGCAAGGCTCCAAGCCGCCGATACAGCGCATTGTCGACAAGGTTGCGTCGGTATTTGTCCCCGTTATTATAAGCTTGTCGGTCGTCACGTTGTTGCTGTGGCTGTTTTTTGCCAAGGATAACGGCGTCACTTACGGAATATTGTCGGCCATAACGGTGTTGGTTATAGCCTGTCCGTGTGCGCTCGGACTTGCCACACCCACCGCTTTGATGGTAGGTATGGGGCGCGGTGCCGAGGAGGGCATATTGATACGTGACGCTGTGAGTCTTGAAATCGCCAAGGGTGTAGACACTGTTGTTCTCGATAAGACAGGTACATTGACCAAGGGAAAGCCCGAAGTGGTCGACCGCTTGTGGGTTGTCGGCGATAATGGCTATGCACGTAACGTGCTCTATTCGATTGAGCGCAGATCGAGCCATCCGTTGGCTGCCGCGATAGTTGAAAATCTTGCCGACTGCGAGCCGGTCATCGTGCTTGCGTTACGTAACATTCCGGGAGAGGGATTGCGTGCTCAGGTGGATAAGATAAACTATTTTGTGGGAAATGAGCGGCTTTTAAGCAACAACGGGGTGACGATTCCCGACGAGGTTTCGGCTATGGCATCTAAATGGGCGGCCGATGGTTGTTCGGTAGTCTACATCGCGTCGGAAAAGGAAGGGGTCATGGGGTTGTATGCCGTGGCCGATGCTGTAAAGCCGACATCGTTGCGTGCGGTTGAAATGCTACGTGACGAAAATGTGGAACTGCACATATTGACCGGCGACTCTTCGGAAGCTGCGTCACTCCTTGCACGCCGTGTGGGCATAGAGCATTACAAAGGTAACGTGACGCCTGCCGATAAGTGGCAATACATAAAGTCGCTTCAGGATAGCGGACGCAAGGTGGCTATGGTGGGTGACGGTGTAAACGACAGCGCGGCATTGTCGATGGCCGACCTGAGCATTGCAATGGGGTCGGGAAGTGACGTGGCCATAGATGTGGCCCAGATGACGATAATGTCGGATAATCTTGAGAAGGTGCCTCAGGCCATAAAGCTTTCACGTGCCACGGTTGGCATCATAAGGCAGAATCTTTTCTGGGCGTTTATTTATAATGTAATCGCCGTGCCTGTTGCAGCCGGATTGCTGTATCCTTTTACGGGATATCTGTTAAACCCTATGATTGCCTGTGCATTGATGGCGTTAAGTAGCGTGAGTGTCGTCACAAATTCATTAAGATTGCGAAAAAAAGGCTGAAAAACATGACGAATCGATGAACTTTATCGATGATTCGGGTGTTGTTTATGCAAACTTGGAGTGCTTACCTACTTTATTCTTGTAATTAGATCATGAAAGATGTAAAATCTACATTATTGGACCGGCGCAGTATACGCAGATACGAGCGTGACGATATACCGCAGGAAACGATGGACTTAATCTATGAGGCTATCAGGAATACTCCGACCAGTTATAACGGTCAGCAGTTTTCGGTAATCGACATAGATGACCAGAGTGTTAAGGAAAAATTATATGAGTTGACCGGACAGAAACAGATTAAGACCTGTCGCAGGTTTATGCTTTTCTGTGCCGACTACAATAAGATAAGAACCATTGCTGATGCAAAACTCATAGATTTGCCGGGCTTCACTCACACAGCCGACGGTGTTATCGTAGGCGTGGTCGATGCCGCCCTTGCGCTCATGAGTGCGCTTGTCGCCGCTGAGTCATGCGGGCTTGGTACGTGTCCCATCGGTTATGCCCGCACCGCAGCTCCCGAAGCGATAGCAAAGATGATGGACTTGCCCGAAGGTGTATTCGTTGTGTGCGGCCTTGCCATAGGCGTTCCTCGCGAAATGCCCGATTTGAAACCCAAGCAGCCGCGTGAGCTTATGATATTCCACAATGCCTACAGGCGTGACAACATGGTGCCCGATTTGCTGAAATATGACAAGGAGATTTCGGAGTACAATGCCACTCGTACAGGGACCAAGACCGACAACGACTGGGCGGGACACATCATTGGCTATTACCGTGAGGCGATGGCCTACAAGACACTCGATGCGCTTCGTCGCAGAGGATTTGATGTAAAGCAATAATTTTAGACATATAATAGATGAAAATAGCGCGGTTTCCGTTAAAGATACCGCGCTATTTTTATGAGTGGTCGATGTCGATTATTTCTCTTTGGCGAGAATAAGTGCCGAGCGTGGAGCGACTGTCAGTTTGCCGCCTTTGCTCATTCCCAATCCTTCAGCGTTGAGTTGACCGTCCTGTGCCACTACAATCCAGTTGCCTTTGGGCACCTTTACTTCCTTTGAATCGTCGGAGCCGTTGAATATCAGCTTTATCTCTTTCCAGGCATCACCGTTGGCGTTATCCTTTATTGAGTAAGAGATGAGGTTGGGCTCGTTGTTGGTGTTGTCAAATACGATGTGCTTTGCCACATCCTCGGCAGTTGTCATGCGGAATGCGGGATGGCTCTTGCGGAGCTTTATAAGCTCGCGGTAGTAGTTGAACAGATCGGCGTTTTCGCGTTTCTTGCTCCAGTCGATTGCATTGATTGAATCGGGTGATTTATAGGAGTTGTGGACGCCTTTCTTGTCGCGGAATATCTCTTCGCCGGCAAACATGAAGGGTGTGCCCTGTGAAGTGAACACGATAGTCTGCGCAAGCTTTGCCGCACGCTGTCGGTCGGCGGTGCTTTCGTCGGGGAGCGACTTGATAAGCTTGTCGGTGAGCGTCAGGTCATCGTGACATGAAACGTAGTTTATCACCTGTGTCGGGCTTAGTGCGTAGGGCTTCTTTGAATTGTTACCCTTTGAATAGTCAACCTGGGGGTGATCGGTTGCAGCTACGATGCCTATCTTAACTGTTTCCTCGTTACCCGGCTTGCCTGTGGCAAATCCGCGATCGGCGGCATTGGTGTAGTGTCCCTTCACAGCGTCACGCAAGTCGTCGCTGAACACGGCTACTTGAGGCATCTGTGACACATTGTCCTTCAATGCGCGTTTTTCAACGGGGAGGGGAGAGTCACCTGCGGTCCAGCCTTCGCCGTAGACAAATATGTCGGGATTGATTTTTTTAAGCTCGGCTGCAACTTCGTTCATGGTTTCAATGTCGTGAATGGCCATGAGGTCAAATCGGAATCCGTCGATGTGATATTCATCGGCCCAATACTTCACTGAGTTGATGATGAAGTCACGCATCTGCTGGCGCTCCGATGCGGTTTCGTTGCCGCAGCCCGAAGCATCGCTGTAGCTACCGTCGTCACGATGACGGTAGTAGTAGCCCGGTGCGGTGAGCGAGAAGTTGGAGTCATCGTTCTGCGCGGTGTGGTTGTAGACTACATCCATGATAACGCCGATGCCGTTGTCGTGGAGAGCCTTGACCATCTCCTTCATTTCGCGCACACGGGTTTCGGGTTCGGCCGGATTGGTCGAATAGGAACCTTCGGGAGCGTTGTAGTTGTAAGGGTCGTAACCCCAGTTGTACTGATTGGAGGGCAGCTGCGACTCGTCGACGCTGTTGTAGTCGTAGGAGGGCAGAATGTGGATGTGTGTTATGCCAAGCTCCTTCAGGTGGTCGATTCCGGTCTTGTCGCCGAGAAGTGAACGGGTTCCCTCTTCGGTAAGTGCAAGGAACTTGCCTTTGTTCACAATGCCCGATGAGGGGTGCATCGAGAAGTCACGATGATGCATCTCGTATATTACGGCATCATTGATGCTTTTCAATACGGGTCCGCGGTCATTGGCCCAGCCTTCAGGGTTGGTGTCGGCAAAGTTTATTATGGCGGCACGGTGGCCGTTGGTTCCTACGGCCTTGGCCCACACTCCGGGAGTTTCGTCAAGCCATTTGCCCTTGTATTTTATCTGGAAAGTGTAGAATTTGCCGTATAGTTGTTCGGGAACCGAAACACGCCATGTGCCACGCTCGCTACGCTTCATTGCGAGGGTGTCGGTTGCGGCCGAGTTACGGTCGGTGGGATAGAGTAACACATGTGCCTCCTGTGCTTCAGGCGACCACAAGGTAAAATGAGTGCCTTTTGAGTCGACAACGAGTTCGAGATCGTTGCCGTCGTAGGTTTCAAAGGTGGAGTACATGGCATCGGGTGATGCTGCGAGAGCCTTGTCGGCTCCATACACCAGAGCTGCTGACACGATTGTGCCGGTGCATAGCTTCATTAGATTCAATTTCATTAAAATTTAATTAATAGAGATAATAATATGCTATAAGACAATGCGATAGCGCGATTATTCAATAACGTTGTCATCGCACAACAATTTTCTTGGACCAAGAACTGCATTTGACGATGTAATATCCTTGAGGAAGTTCGACGGTCAGGGTATAGTCGGCTTTGACTCTTTTTACAAGTTGTCCTGTAATGGAATAGATATAGAATTCATGAGCCTTGCCGTCGCTTACCGTTATTTCCAGGCCGCCTGTTACAGGCTTTATTGTCGGTGAGTTGTCGATTACCTCGGTTATTGCATCGTCGTTCATCTCTTGCACGGATGATGCCGCCATAGGCAGTGTTGTCATGGCCGTAAGCAATGAAATGATGACAAGCTGTTTGTTCATTAATTTTGGTTGGTTGATATACTTTATACAAAGTTAGGCATTTAGTGTGGTTTTCACAATATTACGTTTCCCAAAAAACAATAAAATGAGTTATTTGTCTATGGGATATTTATGCTAAGGCCGAAACCTTACGCATTACCCTTATGGATATAAGAAGAGCCCCGAAATCATGACGGTTTCGGGACTCTCTTGTAAGGTAGCTAACCGAATATTATTCAGCAGCGGGAGCCTCTTCTGCAGGAGTTTCCTCAGCAGCGGCTGCTGCAGCGGCAGCATCAGCTTCGGCCTTTGCGGCAGCGATTTCGGCTTTCTTCTTGGCAACGGCTTCGGCCTTAGCCTTGTTCTTTGCCTCTTCAGCCTCAAGACGCTTCTTGTCCTCAAGCTCCTTCTTGCTTGCGATTGATGCCTTAGCAGCATCAACAGAAGCCTGACGCTTGAGCTTCCAAGCCTCGAAACGACGCTGAGCTTCTTCTTCATTGAATGCGCCCTTCTTAACACCACCCTGGAGATGCTTCATCAAAAGCACACCTTCGTGAGAAAGAATAGTGCGAACTGTGTCGGTGGGTTGAGCACCTACGTTAAGCCAATACAAAGCACGCTCGAAGTTCAATGTTACTGTAGCAGGATTAGTGTTCGGATTATAAGAACCTATCCTTTCAATAAATTTACCATCACGTGGTGCCCTGCTATCGGCGATTACAATAGGATAAAACGCATAGTTCTTGCGACCATGACGCTGTAATCTGATTTTAGTTGCCATTTTTAATTAAATGAATTAGATGTTTTGTATTTGCTAAATGCGAGCGCAAAGTTAGTGACTATTATCGGATTTGCCAACTTAATTTGTCTTTTTCTTATGGCTTTCTTCAAAATAGTGTGATTATTACATAGAGTCCGTGGGCAATCATTGCAGCCATAAGACCTCCAATTGTGTGGGAGAGAATTGCTTTAGGTGTGAGTTCGCGGTAGCCGAGCGAGTCGAGCATGGCTGTGTGGGTGCTCAGGTATCCGCTCCAGCACATTCCTATGGCAGTGAATACGGCGATAGCGTTACCGTCGATCCATCCTTGTGAGATGAAGTTGGGTACAAGACTTAATGCAGCCCCCACGGCTCCGAGTGCGGTTATCGGGAATGCCACCAGATGCGGATCGTTGAATCCGAATAGCACTTCAAACACGATATTGATTTTTTGAGCGAGCCAAGGCAGAAGCTCGACGCCTTCGTAGGCTGCTCCTGTGTATTCGCCCGATGACGAAGCTCCGAATGTGAGAATCATCACGAGTGTTGATATTATGAGCACACCTGGAATTATGGCTATGCCCACATCGACTCCGGTGCGGCCACCGTCGAGGAGTGAGTTCAATATGCGGATGAACAGCGACTTTGACTCAACGGCTTCCTCCTCGGTTACTTCATGTTGCTCCTCGACTGCAGTTTCATGGGCGTAATTGGGGTAGTTCTTGATTACGAAATACTGCATCAACCGTGTTGAAACGATACATCCGCAGAAAGCTCCGAAGAAGCCTACCAGTGGAGCAAGGAAGAAGCCTTGGCCCACCATGAATACGATGACGAGGAGTCCCATGCCGAAAGCTGTACCGAAATTGGTGAGCGAGATGTACTGGAATTTCTTGAAATAGCTGCTGAATCGCTTGTCCTGTGAAAGGGATATGATGGCGGGATTGTCGCTGAGGAATGTCATCACCGCGCCGAGTGCGGCAACTCCGGGCAGATTGAACAGTGGGCGCATCAAGGGGCGGAGCATGTTTTCGAGAAGTTTAACAACACCAAATTCGACGAAAAGTCGTCCGATGGCTCCTGTTATAACGCATATTCCCATGAGGTAGAATACCGTGTTGAGCAACAGGTCATGGGCCGTGTGCATGATTGTGTTAAGCATGTTGGGCACACCCATTATCGACCCGATATAATAGAAGAGAGCGAAAATTACGGCCAGACATATTACGCCTGAGGGAATGTAGCGTGTTATGCTGAATTTTGATGTGGCCGGTGTAGCTGTGGCCGGTTGGATTACATTGTCATCCTGCTGATTGATTGGATCCATTGTTGTGAGTGCTTTTACCGTTTAAAAGATAGTAGATTCATGTTCCATTTTACGCCTATGTCAAAGATTGTGGTTTTGTTCTGCATGAGGTCGGCATCGTTTGCGTTTTTGCCCCATGAGTAAAACAGGTTGGCGTGAAATCTTAGCGAATGGCTGCGATTTTTCAGAGGGGAGAACTCAAGGCCGCCACCTATCATTTTCATTTCCGTTCCGGGGAGCACACACATGTCGGCATCGCTTCCCGAGCGATTGACATCGTAGGTCATCTTTCCGAAAATGTTCCACTTTTCGGTGGGGCGGAATGATATTTCGCCCATTATCGATATGTCCTTGAACAGAAATGTCTGTCGGCGTGATGCTCTATTCATAAGATCGAGCTCAAGTGTCAATTTGTCGACGGTGAATTTGTTGCCGAGGGCGATGTAGTTGATGAATCGGCCGGGAAGATATTCAATCATGTTTATCGAATATATGGCGTTGAACCATCCGTGATTGCCGTTCCAAAGTAGGTTGTAGGAGTACATGTCGCGGTTGTCGCGTGTATAGAACGGACTTTCGCAGAATTGGAATGTCAGTTTGTCCGATTCTGTAAAGCTGTATCCGGCCGATGCTCCTATCTCATAGCAGGGGATGTTGTTCCAAAATACGGAGCATCCGTAAAGGTCGATGGGGGCGCGGTCATATTCCCAACCGCCTATGGCCACGACCTGTTTACCTCCGGCAATCGACCATTGGCCTATGTTGTAGTTGAGGTAGACCCAGTCGGTCGCATCAAAGAATGTGCGGTCGGAGTGCTCTTTGTTGAGTCGTTGCCGCCAGGAGTATGATAAATTGTCGGTGATGTTGCCGTCGGCCCGAATATTTATGAATTTGCCTTCGAAGCCGGTGTTCTCCTTCACCGTCGTTCCGTCGAGCCAGTGGCGTTGGTAATCAAGTCGTGTTTCGAGCCTGAGAGTAAGCAGTCTTTCTTCATTGTCGTTCGCTTGAGCTTTGGAGCATAGAATGCTCAACGCTATAAGCGCAGTGCAAATCGCTCTTCTCATAGTGGTAATAAATTCCGGTTAACGTTTATTTGTGATTTGATGTGCAAATATAGGATTTTTATACAATAAACGCCAAATAAAAATTGAATGTTAATAATATTTACGCTTGATAATCACGATATGCGCGTTATTCGACGGTTGGGGCGATTGTTTATGATTAGCGGAACCTGTTCCACGGTTACTATGCTCGTGTCAAGACCGAGGGCTTTGTCGGCCGTGATGGTGATGTGACGCAAAAGCTCGTAAATTGCCATTATGCGTCGTTCCGAAGGCTTGCAGTTGCTTGATTGCGAAAAAACTCGTTGAATGATGACAAATCTGAAGTCGCCGGGAATGGAGTGACGCATCATCGACGGATAGGTGCTCGTGAGGTTGAGTTGGTTGTCGGCTACGAGATCTTCTACAATCTGACGCAGGTAAACACTCACCTGAGGACGCACCTTGAAACCTATGCGCAGGTTTACAAGGAACAGTGCGTCGTGTACGATTGTTTTCGAGCTGTATTCCAGTGTGTCGGGTTCGTCCACATGGTAGATTCTTACTATCCAGTAGTGATCGGCTCGCTTGGGCTGCTTGTTTATTATTGAATATAGAAGTTTGCTTTCAACTTGACCTTCAGTTTGAGAATAACTGATATAAACGACATTGGATGCATATTTGGCTATTTCCCGGTCGTTGCGTATGTCGTTGATTATGTCGACATAACCGTCAAGCGGTTTATAGTCGATGAAGCGTGACCTTACACGGCGTCCTATGTGCCATGCCAGCATGACCGCGCACAGTAATCCGGCAATCAGCACGGTAAACCATCCTCCATGCATGAACTTGAACACATTGGCGGTGAAGAATGCGCCTTCAAGGGCGATGAACACCAACATAAACAATGCCGTAATCCATGATGCTACGCCACGTGACCTCAGGTAGAATCCGAGCAGCACGGTGGTTGTTAGCATGGTCACGGTTATGGCCAATCCATAGGCCGCTTCCATGCGTGCCGATGAACGGAATATGACGACAGTCAGCACGCATCCGATAAAGAGGAACATGTTTATTGCAGGTACATATAGCTGTCCCTTTATCGTGCCGGGATATTTTATGTGCATTCTTGGCCAGAAGTCAAGGTTTATAGCCTCGCTTATCAATGTGAACGAGCCGCTTATCAGTGCCTGGCTGGCAATTATGGCCGCTCCTGTCGACATTATGATTCCCGCTATGAGGAACCCATTTGGCATTATGGCGTAAAAGGGGTTGGCGTCAGACGCGATAGCTCCTTTATGGGCTATGATCCAAGCTCCCTGCCCGAGATAGTTGAGGATGAGCATTATCTTGACAAATATCCAGCTTACCGAGATGTTTAGCCTTCCGCAATGTCCGAGGTCGGAGTATAGTGCCTCGGCTCCTGTGGTGCATAGAAACACGGCTCCGAGAATGAACATCCATCCGGGATAATGCACGATGAGCTTGACTGCGTAGTAGGGATTGAACGCATGAAATATGGAGTTGTCGGCTCCTATGTTCATGATGCCGAGAATTCCGAGCATCAGAAACCAAATCAACATGAAGGGGCCAAACCATCGCCCTATGGCCGATGTGCCCGAGCGTTGAGCCAGAAATATAAGTGTTATGATTGTAAGCACAATCGGCACTACCGGGGTGCGGGGATCGATGTCACACAAGCCCTCTACCGCCGAAGTGACGGTGAGTGCGGGCGTTATGACACCGTCGGCCAACAAGGTGCTTGCCCCGATGGCAGCCACTATGTAAAGCCATTTGTGTGGCAGTTTGCGCACAAGTGAGAAAAGTGCAAGTATTCCTCCCTCTCCCTTGTTGTCGGCCCGCAATGCGATGATTACATATTTCAGAGTCGTTTGAAGCGTAAGAGTCCAGATGACGCATGACACTGCACCTATTATATAATCGGCATCGTAGGCGGGATAAACGTGCATGATGGTTTTCATCACGTATAGGGGTGATGTGCCTATGTCGCCGAACACTATGCCTATGGTTACGAGAAGGCCCATAGCCGTTATGCGGCGTACGGTGGGAGAGGTCGAGTGTGATGAAGTTCCGGTTGTCATATCAAAAGAAACGTATCGGGCATTTAAATTGTTGAATGAGCTCCGTCATCATGATGTGTAATAGAGCAAGGGGCGACTCCGCGTTACGGAATCCCCCTTGCTCTATGTATATTATGTAAAAGCCCGCTTCTACATGTTTTCGTCAAATGTCATTTCGTCAAAACCGGCGGCATCAAATTCATCGTCATTGAATTCATCGCTTCCGTAGAAATCTTCGTCGAGGTCGTCGACCTGTGTTGCAGCAGCGTTTTTGGCCTCAAATTCTTCAATATCCATGGTCTGTGGGGGAGGTGTGCCCATCGAAGCTATGCACACCGGGTCCTTAAGGTTCTTTCCCGGGACACTCTTCTTCATTTCAATGAAGAAGCAGCGGTCGGTCATGTAGTCGAATACGAATATTAGGCGCTGTCCGTCGTCGATGTAGTCGCTCAATATCGTTTCATCCATGAGATAGACGTCTTCGTCCGATTCCGAGCCCATGTCCTCAAGGGTGATTTCCTTGCCTTTCTCCCAATTATCGTCACAGATGAAGAATGAACACATCTGATTTTTGTCATAGTCGACCGAGTCGCAGATGGCGTTTCTTAGGTCGAGGAATGTTGCATCGGCGTCGATGCTGATTTCCCTGCGGAAATTGTCGACCTCGTCTGATACAAGTCTAAAGTTGAATATCATATTTTATAATTTATATTCGGTTATATCGATACGTTTTATCATTCGCGAAATTAATAAAATTCCCATATAATGTACACAGTTCCCATGACAAATTTTGTGATGCTTTGGCGAAAATAGTCAGAGGCATTTATTTATGTCGCTCGGGCAATGAGTCGTGTATGGTGGCGTAGCTTCCGTCAAGTAATTGAAGCAAGTCATGTTTTCCGTTCACGGCCTCTATGGGCTTGTGTATAGTCAAGGTTATGTGTCCCCAATCGGGAATCTTCTTAAAGCGAGGCATCACCTCAAATGAGCCGTCGATGGTGATTGGAACGACCGGAAGTCCGAATTCCATCGCAAGGACAAACGCGCCGCGCTTGAAGCGCCGCATCTTGCCGTCCCATGTGCGGGCTCCTTCGGGAAATACGACAAGCGACATCCCTCCGCGCAGCTGCTTTTCGGCTTTCTCCATCGTGGCCTTGGTGGCCGACGGCGACGAGTTGTCGACCATGATGTGGCCCGACACCTTGCATGAATAACCTACAAACGGAATTTTTTCAAGCGACTTCTTCATCATCCAGCGGAAATTGTGGTTGAGGTATCCGTAGATGGAGAATATGTCGTAGGCTCCCTGGTGGTTGGCTATGAATACGTAGGATGTATGGGGGTCGATGTTTTCGCGCCCTTTGACAGTGACCTTGACCATGGACATGACACAGAAAAGGCGCGCCCACCAATGCGGGAAAAAGTATCCCGCCCAGCGACCCAATCCCAACATGCTAAGGATGATGGTGATTGTCGCCGTCAATATCGTGGCCGTCAGCAGAACCGGGGCCATGATTAAAATCTGATATATTCTATACAGTATTAACATCGTGATGCAAATATAACAAGCGTGATGCTAAATTGCAAAACATAATATGTATTTTTTGAATATAAGAGCCGGTACGACAATAAATGTTAACGGCAGGGCGGTCAATTGTTGAGTGAT
>OGRA01000006.1_pt1 | contig 216799 bp, 189 predicted proteins | sample 1553351 | NCBI WGS metagenome assembly OGRA01 (sample SAMEA2580056, study PRJEB22360) | human gut metagenome | biome: human gut; feature: human-associated habitat; material: faeces | place: Denmark | collected 2008/2010
TAAAGCGGTACGCGAGCTGGGTTCAGAACGTCGTGAGACAGTTCGGTCCCTATCCGGCGTGGGCGTAGGATATTTGAGAGGAGCTGTCCTTAGTACGAGAGGACCGGGATGGACGGACCGCTGGTGTATCTGTTGTTGTACCAACAGCATGGCAGAGTAGCCAAGTCCGGCAGGGATAAACGCTGAAGGCATCTAAGCGTGAAGCCCCCCTCAAGATAAGATATCCCATCATAAGAGTAAGACCCCTTGAAGACTACAAGGTTGATAGGCTTGGAGTGTAATCGTGGCAACACGTTCAGCTGACAAGTACTAATAGGTCGAGGGCTTATCCTTAGAGGTTTTGAGAACGGAAAGATGATTTGTTAAGAGGTTAGATATAAGATCTTTGTATGAAGTTCTGAAGGTACAGAAAGAAAAGACCGATGAGGTCTTTTTTTTGTATTATAACATGAGACAGAGGGACACTTCTTGTGACAAAAGAAGCGTCCCCGAGGGAGAGGTATGGAACAGCAGCATCAGATACATACAATTTCACCAGTGTATAATGAACATTCTCGTATTTTGATATTGGGGAGCTTTCCTTCAGTCAAATCGAGAGAGGCAGGATTCTTTTATGGACATCCGCAGAATCGTTTTTGGAAAGTGCTTGCAAATGTATTTCAGGCAGAGGTACCTGGTACGATAGAGGAGAAGAAAGCATTTTTATTGGAACATAGAATTGCTGTGTGGGATGTGATCGGACAATGTGAGATTACTGGTTCTTCCGATAGCTCAATTCGGAATGTCGTTCCGAATCCGATTTCAAAAATCTTAGAAACCACAAAGATAGAACAGATCTTTGTGAACGGGAAAAAGGCAGAGCAGTTATATCAGCGATATATTTATCCGCAGACAAAAAGAAATGCCATCTGTCTGCCTTCTACCAGTCCGGCAAATGCAAGCTGGAACCTCGAGAAGCTGACAGAGGCATGGAAGATTGTTTTAGGTTGAGGTAAAGGTTTTGATCATAATTTTAATCAATAGGAATGCCGCGTCAGAGATGGAATCACTTGTCTCGCGTGGCAATTTCTTTTTTGTCTGAATGATTGTACGGATATCTTTTAATTTCAATGTAAGAAAATCGTCGACGGTCTCAATACCGGCTGCGTCCAAAATCTGAAAAACAGCTTCTACGATTTCTTTGCGCTTTTCTCTTGGGATTAACGCAATCCATTCCCGGATTGCCTGATTTGCAAGCAGGCTTTGATTGGCAGGTGTAACAGCGTGTACAAAATGATTTCCAAGCACTTCCCATGACATGGCGTCATGCTGTTTTAATCCCTTATTTTCACTCTTAATAACAACATAATCTTCCTGATGTTCAAATAACCGTCCAACCACAGAGGATTCTGGGACAATCGTTGTAATAAGGGGCAATAGATTCTGGTATGCTGCACTTGCCACAACGTCTTTCGAAAATCCTGGTCCATCGTTGTTGTAGATAGCGATAATCTGATCACGCAGAGATTTTTCGCAATACATTCCAGCATAGATAGCGAAGTTTCCACCTTTGGAATGTCCTCCCAGACGAAGCGGAGTGTCCAGATTCCCAAGGGCATTTAAATAAGCCAGTGATTTTTCCTGTCCCGGTGTCTGCTTTAGATAAAGCATATTAAAATCCTCATGCCAGCCGACAAGCGTTGCATCTGTTCCTGAAAATGCAATATAGGTGCTGTTGTCTGGTAATTTGATCGTGATAGCAGAAAATTGTGACTGCTCCTGTTCATTGATATCATTTACATAGCGGGATAATTGTACATTTTTAAAACGTACACTTTTCGCCATTTCTTTAAATACCAGAATCGCGTTTTTGGTCATGGAGACATGATCGAGTAATTCCTGTTCGTTATTCTGCTTGAAAAACAGTTTGGCTGCGTCGAGCAGAGAGATCGTCGGTTCTTCGTCCCCGGGAACAATATTATTCAGTTCTACATAGACTAACTGCGACAGAATCAGGTTGTCAATTTCATTAAAGGAATCCTGTGCAAAAGTCAGGTCTCCACGCCATTTCATATAATCAATGATATTACTCATGAAATACCCCCTTTAATGGTTTCTTTCATAAAATAAATTAGAGATATTGTACCATATATGGACGGAAATTATAGAGATAAATAAAAATTTAATAGAAAATTCATTAATTTCTTGCGTGGGAGTTTTTTTGTACACATAAAAGGGTAAGATGAGTACAACAAAGCGGGATCGATGAGATTTGACTGAAAGAAAGGACGCGTATGAAAATGAGACAATATGTAAACAGTAATAAAATTATAGAGGGTATCTATGTGTGTAGTGCGGTGATTGGCGGAATAATCGTTACGTCCATGCCGTTATTGGGAGCGATGTTGTTAGTCATCGCATTTTTAGCAGGACGTCTTGTGAAACTGGTTACGATTAGACAGATTCAAATTCGGGCAGAATTAAGGACAGAAGGTTGGAATAGCAATTGATTTTTTGAGTGAAATTGGCTATGATAACAACAGGAATGTCCTAAGGAGACAGAAATAAGTGCATACAAGGAGAGGATGAAAGTATGGGAAATTATGTAATTAGCTGTTGTTCAACAGCAGATCTTTCAAAAGATCATTTTGATGCGATAGATGTAAAATATATATGTTTCCATTTTGAATTGGATGGAAAGCAGTACGAGGATAATCTGGGGGTCAGCATTCCGTTTGACGAGTTTTATTCCCGTATGGCAAATGGCGCAGATACAAAGACTTCTCAGGTAAATGCAGAGGAGTTCGAAGAATATTTCCGGTCATTCTTAGAGCAGGGACTGGATATCCTGCATGTGAGTCTGTCATCTGGAATCAGTGGTGTTATCAATTCGGCAAATATCGCGAAGGAGACGCTACAGGAGGAGTTCCCGGATCGTAAGATCTATGTTGTTGATTCCCTGGCGGCATCTTCGGGATACGGTTTGTTGATGGATAAATTGTCGGAGCTTCGGGCACAGGGGAAGACGATTGATGAGGTTCGCGATTTTGTAGAGGAACATAAGCTGAATCTGAATCATTGGTTTTTCACTTCTGATCTGACATTCTTCATTAAGGGCGGCAGAGTAACAAAGACGGCTGGATTTATTGGTTCGGTGTTGAATATCTGCCCACTTTTGAATGTGGACTATGAGGGAAAATTGATTCCACGGTATAAGATCCGTACAAAGAAAAAGGTAATTCAGGCAATCGTAGACCGGATGGAGGAATGTGCCGAGGATGGATTGGATTATTCCGGCAAATGTTATATTTCCCAGTCTGCCTGCTATGACGATGCACGGGCAGTTGCGGATCTGATCGAAGCGAAGTTCCTGAAGTTAAATGGAAAGGTAGAGATCAATCACATTGGTACCACAATCGGCAGTCATACAGGACCGGGTACGGTAGCGTTATTCTTCTGGGGTAAGAAGCGTGTGGACTGATGCAACTGTCGGTGGCGCATATGGGAAATGAGGAAACGTGATATGTATAAGATAGAGAGCCATATGCCAGGGAGATTATATGGAAGAACAGATATACAAGATAATTCGAATTGATGAGGACGATTTTGGCTGCGAGGGTAGACCGGAAGGACAGGAACCGATGGTGCGTGTCGTATTGGAGGCAGATACCGGAGAGACAATGATCGTGATGATGGAAGATGCCTTGATGTATACACGTAAGCTGGATGTCGGTGGACTGGCAATCGTAGGTGCAGATGGTTTGTTGTATGCACCGGGGGCGGTTATGTCGATGGAAGAAGTGCTTGAAGTGCCGGTTGATTTTGAAAAGCAGGCGGCATGGATGGAGAATTACTGGGATGCGGTGGATGAATTAGAGGATATGGAGTAGTACAAGCGATGGCAAAATCGGAAAATCAAAAATTAAAATTGTTATACATTCGGAAATTTCTGTTAGAACAGACAGATAAAGACCATCGCGTGACTACAGCACAGATTATTGATGAATTGACGAAACACGAGATCAAGGCAGAACGGAAGAGTATTTACGATGATATTGAATGTCTCCGATCGTTTGGAATGGATATCAAACGGGTGCAGAAGGATCGTACATACAGTTATTATGTTGCCAACCGTCCGTTTGAACTGCCGGAATTAAAGCTTCTGGTGGATTCTGTGCAGTCCGCGAAATTCATTACAAAGAAAAAGACGAATGAACTGATAAAAAAGATTGAAAAGCTTGCGGGAAAGTTCGAGGCATCACAGCTGCAGCGACAGGTTTTTGTCGCAGGACGTGTAAAAACGATGAATGACAGTATCTATCGAAATGTAGATCATCTGCATGCTGCAATCTCAGAAAATTCACAGATCCAGTTCCATTATTTTCAGTGGAATGTGAAGAAGGCGGCGGAGCTTCGTAAGGGTGGTGCATTTTATAAGGTAAGCCCTTGGGCGCTTACTTGCAGTGATGGGAACTATTATCTGGTTGCGTATGACGAGCAGGAGGAGAAAATCAAGCATTTCCGGGTGGATAAGATGCTGGATATTCAGATGACAGAAGAAAAGCGACTTGGCAGGGAAGTCTTTAATGAGTTTGACACGGCTGTCTATGATAAGAAGATGTTTGGCATGTTTGGGGGAACGGAAGAGCGTGTCAAGCTGCTATGTGATAATGAATTGGCAAACGTGATTCTGGACCGGTTTGGCAGGGATGTAAATTTGATTCCGAAGGGCGAAAAGCAGTTCACAGTAAATGTGGATGTTGCAGTCAGTCGGCAGTTTGTATTCTGGGTAATGGGACTTGGCGATGGAGCGAAAATCGTAGCCCCGGAGTCAGTTGTTTCGCTTGTGCAGGCAGAAATTGAGCGGCTGCAATTACAATATAAGAAAGAATGAACCAAGGATTTGGACGAAGGAAGACAGGAGCACATCGTAAATGGTGTGCTCTTTCTGTTTACTGTGAAAAACTGACAAATTTATGATCTGTATATTGTAAATTTGACGAAAATGTGGTTTTATAGGATGTAGGAGAACTAGAGACTATTATAAATAAGAAGGGAAATTTTATTATGCCAGTTTTTGATTTTTCAAGCTCGTCAAGCTCATCGAAGGAGCAGGCGAAGCCTGTCTGTACATATACATCATTTCTTTCCGATGCAAAAGAGAAAACACCGGAAGAACCAATCTTAGTGTTAGATAATACGAAACGGCAGTGGTCACATCATGCGTCCGGTATGTTTGCAAATCAGAGTAAGCGGACGGCGTTTGAGTTTAACGATACGGATGGAACATGGTCGGCAGATATTCTGCGCGTGGATGCGCGGTTTATCAGTCTGATCAAATGGCTCGGCGATAACCGGATTCCAATCCGTCTGTCCGGACAGAATATGGAGGATGGCTATGCCGTCTATAAGATCCGGGAGACTGCATATGGCGGTGCAACAAAGTTGTCCGCCGAAGATGGGTTCCTGCAGTTTATGATCGAGCGCCTGCTTGCAAGTAGTGCGGCAGAGGAAGTCGAGGAGGACGAGGACGCGGACGAAGTCGGCGATGAGATGAAGCTCACAAGTCTGCAGAGCATTTCTGATTTCATGATGTGTGCAGGTAAGACGATGCCGGACAATATCCGTCTGTGGGCACGGCGGAATCTTGCAGTTGCTCGTTCGAGTGAGGTGTCACAGGAGGAACGCAGACATGCACAGCGTGCACTTTCCATCATGTTGAACGTACAGTGGAAGAGCAATTACTTCGAGGCAATCGATCCGGTATGGGCGAGAAAAATCTTAGATGAAGAGCTGTATGGACTAGAACGTGTAAAGCAGAGAATCATGGAGACGATCATCCAGATCAACCGGACACATACATTACCGGCGTATGGACTTCTTCTGGTAGGACCGGCAGGAACCGGAAAATCTCAGATTGCATATGCGGTAGCAAGGATTCTGAAACTGCCTTGGACAACACTCGATATGAGCTCGATCAAAGATCCGGAGCAGCTTACTGGAAGTTCCAGAATCTATGCGAATGCCAAGCCGGGAATTATCATGGAAGCGTTCTCGAATGCAGGTGAATCGAATCTGGTATTTATCATCAACGAGCTGGATAAGGCGGCATCCGGCAAGGGAAACGGAAACCCGGCGGATGTGCTTTTGACGCTTCTGGATAACCTTGGATTTACAGATAATTATATGGAATGTATGGTGCCAACGACAGGAGTTTACCCGATTGCAACGGCAAACAACAAGGAAGATATCAGTGCACCGATCATGTCGAGATTCGCGGTGATTGATATTCCGGATTATACATTTGAAGAAAAGAAGATTATATTCACGAAGTTCGCAATGCCGAAGGTACTGAAGCGCATCGGGCTTCGGGAAGAGGAGTGTGTTGTGACAGATGCGGGCTTAGATGCGGTGATCCATCAGTTTGAGAATACGACGGGAATTCGTGATATCGAGCAGGCGGCGGAACATCTGGCAGCAAATGCCTTGTATCAGATCGAGGTAGAGCATGCAGGACATGTGGTATTTGATGCTGCACAGGTAGAGACGTTGTTTGCATAATGGGATAGAGGAAAACAGGGAGTTTAATAAAAAATGTGTGAAAAGTTGGAGTTCAATGAGAAGTACAAAGCATTTACAGAAGTCTTGCACCGGGAGGTTCAGACCTTCGAACAGTGTGAGGAAGATGTGGTGCAGGCACTTGCGATTGTTGCAGACGATCTGAAGCTTGGCAAAGTGAAATATGAGCTGGATGCTCCGGTATCTAAGATCCGTCCGCACGGGGAGCATCGGGTTGGAAAATTATTTGATAATCAGAAGGGGGCATATGGAAAAGCAAAGCATCAGGTATTTGTACTGCCGGATGGCGGAACAATGACGTTTTCCGTTTATCCGTGTGAGGATGTGGACTACTCAAAGGAAGAACAGGATACGCAGCAGATTTTGCTGAAGGATATATATATTCAGTTTAGCCGTGTTATGATGCAGGGATTACTGCGCGGCGTATTGCTGACGGATATGGCAACCGGTGTTGCGAATCCGGAGGCGTTTATGCAGTTTATTGGCAAACAGTTAGCGACCGGACAGATTCATACATACACGGTATTTTTCTTCAATGTGCATAATTTCAAATATGTGAATAAGATTTTCCCTTATGAAGAGGGGGACGTTATATTACGCAATTACGCCGGAATGGTAGATAAGATGTTGCTGGATGATGAGATTGTCGCGCGTCTGGGTGGCGATAATTTTGTCGCGTTGGTGAAGAATGAACGGAGTGAAATTATTTTATCGAAGCTCCAGAATCTCCGGCTGTATCATCGGACCGAAATCAAGGAAAAAGAGTTTGTATTCGGGGCGACGATCGGTGTCGGTAAGCTGGATGATATCCGGGCACCGCGAGATGTTATGGCACGCGCAAGTATTGCATATCAGGCTGCCAGACAGAAGGGCAGCGGAACGGTTGCATTTTATTCGACAGAGATCCAGAATAAAATAATGGAGGCACAGGGAATCATTGCAAGCTTTCTTCCTGCGCTCGAGGCACATGAATTTGTGGTCTATTATCAGCCGAAGGTCGATGCCAATACGAACAAAATCTGTGGTGCAGAGGCGTTGGTACGTTGGATGCATGAGGGCAGACTGATTCCACCAGTGCAGTTTATTCCACAGCTTGAACGGGAAGGAAGCGTGTGCAGGCTTGATTATTATGTATTGGAAGAAACATGTCGGTTTATCCGCAAGCGGCTGGATGAAGGAAAGACGGTTCCGTGTATCTCTGTGAATTTCTCCAGAAGACATCTGGAGGAAGATTATCTGGTGAAAAAGATCGTCAATGTGATTGACAAGTACGGTATCGATCATGGTTATATCGAGATTGAGCTGACAGAGAGTGAGGATTTCCAGAACTACGAGATTATGTCGGAAATCGTCGATGGACTTCGCAGCGAAGGCATCGCAACTTCGATTGATGATTTTGGAACCGGTTATTCATCCTTGAACATGATCAAGAAGGTAGATCTGAATGTGATTAAGATTGATAAGTCATTTATTCCAATGGAGACAGAATATCCGGGCAAGGAGACGGATATGGTAATGTTTGTCAGTATCGTTGATCTGGTGCGCAAGCTCGGGAAGAAGACGATTGCAGAAGGGGTAGAGACGAAGGAACAGTTACGGTATTTAAGACAGGTTGGCTGTGATATTGTGCAAGGATATGTATTTGATAAGCCGATGCCGGAAAGCGAATTTGAAGTACGGCTGGAACAGGGATATAAGGATGAGGAGTAACGATGGGTAGTGAAGAAAAGCGATATGCATTATTGATTGATTCGGATAATGTATCTGCCAAATATATAGATACAATCTTTGATGAATTGGCGGACCGTGGTATGGTAACGGTGCGAAGAATCTATGGGGACTGGGCAAAAAGTGTGAATGGCTGGAACCGGACGACATTGCTGCGGAATTCTATTGTTCCAATCCAGCAGTTTGCCTATACCCAGGGTAAGAATGCGACGGATTCCGCGATGATTATTGATGCGATGGATCTGCTCTATACAGGCAATCTGGATGGATTCTGTCTCGTATCGAGTGACAGTGATTTTACCCGGCTGGCAGAGCGTCTGCGTGAGGCTGGTAAGGAAGTAGTCGGCATGGGTGAGAACAAGACACCGGAAGCATTTGTCAAGGCGTGTACGAGCTTCAAGATGCTGGATGCGCTCATTCGCGAAGATATCTCACAGGCCACGGATGAGAAAAATGTTGCGAAAGTATCAACCGAGAAAAATGAAAACAGCTCGAATATTACAAGCATTAAGTCTATTCAGAAGGTAATCTACGATATCATTGATGGCAATGCAGACAATAACAAACTGACGCATGTCGGCGAGATTGGAAGCAAGCTTCAGGCGCGATTTTCTGATTTCGATGTGCGGAATTATGGGTATTCGAAGCTTACAACATTTATAAATGAGGCATTTGGTAATTTCGAGGTCATTTCCCAGAATCGTCAGAATTATGTGAAGATTATCGATGATGTTGTACCGAAGAGAGAAATTGAGGAGCAGATTATTCAGATTCTGAAGAAGAATCCACAGAAGAACAGCAATATGGGACTCTTAAACAGTACGTTAAAAAATGAGAACCGGAATTTCAGTATCAAGAAATATGGATACAGCAAATTTTCCAGCTTCCTGAAGAGCTTTGGCTGTTTTAAGATTGATGGAGATAAGGTGTCGCTACAGTAGGCGGGTATATATGCTATATATGAGAGCAGAAGTGAACGATACGGATGAAAGCGAAAAATAAGCATAAGGAGACGACATATGGGCAAATCCGGAATGAACGAAATCGAAGAAGATACAGCAAAAGAGACTGGGATGCAAGAACAGGGCAGGAAGAACAAACACAAAAGGAATAAAGATAAAGGACAGAAGCTTTCTGCCCGCGATGTAACAAAGCTTCTGAAGTGGGTGATCATCTTAGCGGTCGTAGTTATTCTGGTTGTGGTTGGCTATAAGCTTGCAAAGCAGCTTGGATGGTTCGGGTTGAAACCGAAGGTAGAGACGACGATCCTTACAAGCAGCCAGCTAGAACAGGTGTTGCAGATAGATGATTTATCAGTCTGTGAGATTACCTACAACGGTGTGGCAGAGGTGCCGCAGAAGAATCATCCGACGAAGGTTGCCTACTATGTCTCTTATGAGGCTGAAGTGAAGGCAAGTATCAACATGGCAGATATTGATGTTCAGATCGATGACAATGTCGGAGAAGGGCAGGCGAAGAAAATCATTGTGACGCTGCCGCAGTTGCAGGTCAAGCAGATCGATGTCGATATGGCTTCGCTTGACTATATGTTTGTCAAGAAGAGTGCGAACACGGCAGATGTATCCGAGGAAGCGTATGCGGCATGTATCGCGGATGCAGGTTCTGAATGCCGGGGAAATGAAGTGTTCTTACAGATGGCGAAAGAAAATTGTGAGAATACAGTCAAGGCACTGCTCATGCCGATCATAGAGAATCAGGATGAGTCGTATGAACTGGTGATTCAGTAGGGGACGAAGGAGGAGAAACAAATGAAGAAATTAAAAAAATTCGTGGTCCTTTGTCTTGCAGTTATTATGCTGTTCACTGCATGTGGAAAAAAAGGTGAAGAAGTAACGAAAGAATTGAGCATTACGCAGATGCAGACAATCTGTGAGCTGGCAACACTCAAATGTTATTATCATAATGTGGCAAAGCTGACGAAGGAAAAGGAAGTTCTGTGGTGGGATACATCGGCAGAGCTTTGGATCGAGTATTCCGGCATCGTAAAGCTCGGTGTGGACATTGCGAATCTGGATATGCAGGTAGATGGCGATCAGGTAACGATCACGATGCCAAAGGCAGAGGTGCTTAGCTGTCAGGTGGATCAGACGTCGTTAAATGAAGACTCCTATTACACAACCCGTGAAGGACTTGGCGCAGAGAAGATCAATGCGGACGATCAGACGGAAGCAATCAAGACTGCGCAGGAAAATATGCTGGAAAGTGTCCAGTCGGATGAATCCCTGTTGAAACAGGCGCAGCAGCGGGCACAGGAGTTGTTAGAGCAGTATGTGAAGAACGTCGGTGATGCGATGGGCAAAACGTATGAAGTGAGTTTTGTGATTGCGGACGAAGCCGGAACTAATACAGTAAGTACAGATGAAAGTGATAATTGATAGGAATGAAAAAGAGCCGTTGCGATTGCAACGGCTCAAGTTCTTTGAGGGGAGGGAGTTTCGATTTATGTTAATCCTCGTCCTCGACCTCTCTACGCAGATAAATTAGTTTTCGGAATGCTGGTACGATCTGTGCAGCAACGACTGCTTTCACAAGATCAAGTGCAATAAAAGGAAGAAAACCGGCTACAAAAGCAGCCTTGATACTGCAACCTGATGCGATCATGATCCAGAGAGAACCGACTGCATCAACGAGAACAGCGGATAACATAGCGACAATAGTATAACGGATACGATTGTACTTCTTTCCGCGAAAGATCGGAATCAAAATGGCGATGAAGATAAAGGCGAAGGAAAAACCGCCATATGTGCCAAATAAATATCCCGGACCTGCCTGTCCACCAACGAATACCGGAACACCGACCAGTCCGAGTAACATCCAGATCAGTCCGATGAAGAAGGATTCTGCAAGTGGAAATACAAGTGCAATCAGGGTGATTACAAAATTCAAAAGAGTGATGTGTGTTCCGTTTGGTAGCGGGATGCTGATATAAGCGGATACACACAGGATGGCTGCGAAAAGTGCCATCATGACAATTGAGTAGGTTGAAAATTTGCTTTTTGTTTTTGTGTCCATTTCTTTTTCTCCATAGTTTCTGTTATAATAGCCATGCTATTGTTGAATTCATAGCAGGTACATGATGTAGAATAGCAGATGAAAATAAGAATGTCAACCTAAAATAGAGAGAAAAGTTGACATTGCAAACTTTGGGAAATATAATAGGAAACATTGAGTGAGAAAATGAAGAACAAATTTGAAAAAACATTTGAACAACTCGCCGATTTCCACACGCTTGCCGGGTACGATGGCTGGATGATTGGGGCGTGTGTGTATGCGCAGCGGGAAGCGGCAGGAGAACGCGTATCAGGCACAGAATTTGGCTGTGGGAATGATCTGACAGTAGTTCAAAATCAGAAAATCAAAATTCAAAATTCCTGCAAGTCCGAGATTGTGAAGGAAACTGCAAGCTTTGCGGTTATGCGGAATCAGATGGAAGAGGATGGAATCGTGTATCAACTGGAGTTGCATGTAGTGAAACCGGAGGTGCAGGGGGCAGTTACTAGCAAACAAGCAGGTATGGAAAAAAATATGGCCATGAATGTCGAGAAATCAAAGCTGGAAGAACAGCGGATGAATCTACACCATTCGGTCGGAACGGAAGAAAACGCGGACACAGGCGGGGAAAAAACGTTTTCATTTACGCATTCCGATATCCTTCGATTTGTGGATGCCGTAGGCGATACGAATTCGATTCACCGGACGGCGCATGCGGTTGTGCCGGGGCTTTTGATGGTGGAGAGGATGCTTGATATGTGGATGAAAAAACAGCCGGAAACGGAAACTGATGTAGAGTTGCAGGCGGGAATGAAGAACGAGACGCAGGCAGGAGTGCAGACGGAAACCGAAAATGAGATGCAGACAGACATGAAGAATAGCAGGGAATTTATTTGCAGATTCCGTTTTGAAAAACCCGTATTTGTGGATGAGAAGCTGCAGATCCAGGCAAGAACCGAACGCGGAAAGCAGATCTATGAATGTAAACGAGAGGATAGGGAAATCGTATGGAACATGCGTATATTATAGACGGACGCCGCAGCTATATCGGTGTCGAAAATGGAATGTATAAACATCTGCCAGCCGAGGTGCTTGCGGCGGAGGTACTCTGTGCGCTTGTACCGGAAGATGTACGTCAGACTGTCGATGAGGTGATCGTCGGAAATGGAGTTGGAGCCAGTGGAAATATTGGCAGACTGGCAACGCTTACGGCACATTTCCCACAGGCGGTTCCCGCGTACACAGTGGATATGCAGTGTGGATCGGGATTGGAAGCACTGACGATTGCCGCGGCGAAGATCCGAAGTGGACAGGCAGATCTGATTGTGGCAGGTGGCGTGGATAGTTCGTCAACGGCACCGCGACGTGCGTATAACCGGAATCATCCGGACTATGAACGCTATGGAGGCGAGGAATCCTTTTATTCCGTCGCAAAATTTGCACCGGGCGAGCATGATCCGTATGCGATGATCCGCGGCGCAGAGCGTGTGGCACTGGATGTGCAGATGACCAGACAGGAATTAAATAAATGGGTATTACGTTCACATTCTCTCGCAAAACAGGCAAGAGAAGCTGGCGTGCTAGAACCATATCTGGTCGGCGTGCAGGGGGCAACTGCAGACGCGGGTATCAGGGATCGCATAAGTGAACGATTCTTAGATAAGCTACCACCGCTTTTGCCGGACGGAGCGATACTAACAGCCGGAAATACATGCTTGATGCATGATGGTGCGGCATTTTTGATGGTGGCATCGGAGCGGTATGTAAAGGAGCATAATCTGACACCGCTTGCGGAAATCGTTGATTCCGTAACGGTTGGCGGGAACCCGGACAAAAGCCCGGAGACAGCAATACTTGCCATTCAGAAATTACTTGCCAAGACGAAACATACGGCGGAAGATATCGCGGTATTTGAATGTAATGAGGCATTTGCAGTAATTGATGAGCTTTTTGCGCGTGCCTATCCGGAAGCAGTTGACCATTACAACCGGTATGGTGGGGCGCTCGCATATGGACATCCATATGGCGCCTCAGGAGGCATCATTACGATACATGCATGCCGGGCGCTGCAGGAGACACCGGGCTATGCAGTATGCAGCATTGCGGCAGCCGGCGGCATCGGACATGCGCTGTTGCTGCGGGCGGGAGGAATGTAACATGCAGTATATTGATTATCTGACAAAACAACCATCGGACAAAGACGCAATCATCATCAATGGTGATCGCTATACATACGGAAAGCTCTATGTGCTTGTGCAGGATGCACGCGCGCGCCTTCCGCAGGTTGCAGAAAAACATCTGTATCCGATTCGGGAGACCGGAATCCTGAAACAGTTGATCTTATTTCTGGCGTGTGCGGGAACAAATCAGGTACCAGTTATCGTGCCGGCGGACAGCAAACTTGAAGTAACAGATCCGCTGTTTGATACGCCCGTGCCGGAGCGCGCGGTAATGGCAGTGATGACATCCGGAACAACCGGGATTCCGAAGATTTTATTCCGAAGCTTTGAAAGTTGGGCGGATTTCTTCGCGATACAGAATGCGGTGTTTGGCGTGGATGCGGACAGCCGGCTGTTCGTACAGGGAAGCCTTGCATTTACCGGGAATCTGAATCTCTATATGGGACAGCTTGCGGCAGGCGGCACGCTGATTGCGGAGGATGTATTCCTGCCGGGCAAATGGGAGCAGGTGATGGCGCGCGAAAGGGCGAACGGTATTTACCTGATTCCGTCCAAGTTACTTATGCTGCCTCGCGTATTTAAGGGTGTAAATGCGAATATCCGCACGATCATTTCGGGCTCGCAGAGCCTTGGGCGAAAGGATGCGGAAGTGTTGAAGAAGATATTTCCGAATACGGAGATTACATTATATTACGGTGCGAGCGAGCTGAATTATATCACGTATGTGAAGTCCGCGGACATGACGGAAGAGCGGAACCTGATCGGCAAACCATTTCCGGGAGTGCGGGTGTTCATACAGGATGATGAAATGTACGTGGACAATGCATTTCACGTGGAGAATATTACCGTGCCGTATTCGCTGAAGGATAGCGGGCGGATGGATTTGCAGGGGAATTTCTATTTCCTTGGACGGACGGATGATATCGTTGGCGTGCGTGGACGCAAGGTGTCGATGATGAAGATTGAAAATGCGTTGGAGGAAGTCGCCGGTATCACAGAGGCGGCGGTCGTTCTGCTTCCGAAGGAAAAGGATGCGGACATGCCGGCGGAGATCGTGAGTGCATTTGTGACGGTGGAAGGCACGGACGTGCCAGAGAATCTGCGGCAGCAGTTGAAGGAAAAGTTGGCGGATTTTGAGATTCCGAAGCGTGTGATTGTTCTGGAGGCGTTCCCGAAGAACACAAGTGGGAAAGTGGATAAAGCGCGGTTAAAGAAGATGTGGATAGAGCAAGAGCCACAATAAATTTATTTCACAGTATGGAGGACCGGACGGTGATACGGGCAGAACAAGTAAGATTTCAATATAAAAAGCGCGACGTTGATGGAAACGTGATTGCGACGGAAGAAATCTTAAAGGGTGTAGATCTTACAATTAAAAAGGGCGAATTCATTGCGCTGCTTGGCAGAAATGGTTCCGGCAAGACGACGTTCTCGAAGCAGTTAAATGCAATCCTTCGACCGTCGGAAGGTACGGTGACGGTAGACGAGATGGGAACCAGGGATGCGGAGAAGCTGTACGAGATTCGCCAGCACGTCGGTATGGTGTTCCAGAATCCAGACAATCAGATGGTGGCAGCAAATGTGGAAGAAGAGGTTGCATTCGGCCCGGAGAATCTGGGTATGGAGTCAGATACCATCGTGGCACGTGTGAAGCAGGCACTCGAACAGGTGCGGATGTGGAAGCGGAGAAAGACGGCTCCGAATCATCTGTCGGGCGGACAGAAACAGCGGATTGCGATTGCAGGAATTCTTGCGATGCACCCGGATTATATTGTCTTAGATGAACCGACTGCGATGCTTGATCCGAAAGGACGGAAAGAAGTGATGGAAGCGTTACAGCGGTTGAATCAGGAACAGGAAATGACTGTGATTCTGATTACCCACGATATGGAAGAGGCGGCACTTGCGAGCCGGGTGATTCTGCTTGCGGACGGACAGATGCGATTTGATGGAAGGCCAGAGAAATTCTTCGGAGCGGATGCATTGCTTGCGGAGATGGGGATGGAGGCACCGCTTTCTTATCGTGTGAGGAAATTAATAGATAGTGATGTGTTCGAGAAAAAGATTGGAGATGCGAGAGTAGAGGAGGCTACGATTGACAAAAGGGAAAAAGTAGCAGAATATGATAAAACTGGAAGAGAATGGGAAGCAAGCTCTGAGCTGGTAGATAAGAAAAAAAACAAAAAGGCTGAAGCAGAGACAGATGAAAAAAATCAAGATCTCCTCTCCCTGCAACATGTTAGCTATATTTACAGCCCGGGAACAGCGTACGAGAAGGTTGCTTTAGACGACGTGAATCTGTCGCTTGGCAAGGGGGAGATTGTTGGACTTGCCGGACATACCGGTTCTGGTAAATCCACCATGATCCAGCTTTTGAACGGGCTTTTGAAACCGACTGGCGGAACGGTTACATTTGAGGGAAAGGATATTCATGCAAAGGGATATTCTGGGAATTATCTGCGCAGTAAGGTTGGCATGGTGTTCCAATATCCGGAGCATCAGATGATCTGCGATACCGTGTGGGAGGATGTCGCATTTGGACCAAGTAAGCAGGGCTTGACCGGGGAAGCATGCGAGACGCGTGTGGAGGAAGCACTTCGGTTTGTTGACCTGCCAGAGAAATATTATCAAGCATCGCCATTGCAGCTATCGGGCGGACAGAAGCGGCGTGTGGCGATTGCAGGTGTGCTTGCGATGCATCCGGAATATATCATATTGGACGAGCCGGCAGCGGGATTAGACGCAGCAGGAAAGCGCGAAATATTCGACCGGATCCGGCGGATGAGCCGGGAGCAGGGAATCGGAGTTTTACTTGTCTCGCATAGTATGGAGGACCTGGCGGAATACGCAGACCGGATTATTGTGTTGGACGATGGAAAGAAGATATTGGATGACCGACCGGCGCAGATATTTGCCAAGCGGGAGACGCTTGCAGACTGTGGACTGGATGTACCGGAAACTGTGAAACTGGCGGACAAATTGCGCGCAAACGGGTACCAAATTCCACAGAACGTGATTCGAGAGAAAGAGCTGCTCGATTATCTTGGTAATTGCACAAACAGTACAGCAGGAAGAAAAAGCGTTGATACTGAGAACAGATTGGATGAAAGGAAGCAGGGAGATAATTTATGATTCGAGATATTACAATTGGACAATATTATCCTTCGGATTCTCCGATTCATCATCTGGACCCGCGTGTCAAGTTATTCGCAACGCTTCTCTATATCATCGGGCTGTTTCTTAGCAAAAGTTTGATCGTATTTGCGGTGGCAGGCGTAGTATTGATTGCATGTATCGTGATATCGAAGGTGCCGTTTCGATATATGATCAAGGGGCTAAAGCCGGTGTGGATATTGCTGGTATTTATCTGTATCGTAAATGTGTTTTTCGGAAAAGGAGAAATGCTGTATTTCCAGTGGAAGTTTATTCACATCTACCGGGAAGGAATCATGCAGGCGGTTGTCCGTGTTGTGCGGTTGATGGAGCTGATTTTGGGGTCGTCACTTATGACATACACAACGACGCCGACCGAGCTGACGGACGGCCTGGAGAAAGCATTTCATCCGCTTACAAAGATTCATGTACCGGTGCATGAGATTGCACTCATGATGTCGATTACGCTCCGCTTCATTCCGATTCTGATCGAAGAGCTGGACCGGATCATGAAGGCACAGACGGCACGAGGCGTGGATTTCGAGGCAGGAAATGTGTTCCAGAAGTTGAAACGTACCGGACGGATTCTGATGCCACTTTTTGCATCTGCAGTTGGACGGGCGGGCGATCTGGCACTTGCGATGGAAGCACGTTGTTATCAGGCTGGCAGACCGAGAACGAAGATGTATCCGCTTCGATATGTACGTGCGGATGGCGTCGTGTATGTGCTGGCAATCGTATATCTGGCAGGGATGATCGTGTTGAAAGTAATGGTTGGATAATATAAAAACCTATTGACAAATAAAATAACACTGTTATAATAACGATGTTATGAAAAATAAAACAATATAAATAACAGCAACAACTAACGAAGAGAAGGAGTAGCTCATGCGACGTGAGACAGCCGGTGTGACGGAATCCCTGCTTCAGGCAGCGAAGGAAGAATTCCTTACCTATGGATTCCATGATGCCAGCATGCGGCGGATATCGGCGGCATGCGGAGTCAGTACCAATTCCATATATACCCGGTTTGGCGACAAGAGCGGACTTTTCACCGCAATCGTACAGGAAGCGGCAGATGGTCTGATGGAGATGTATATGCAGAGCATACAGAAGGCAACCGAGTGTCCGGACATGGATCATGCCATTGAAGAGGGCAACGAGGGAACCGATCAGGTATTGGCGTATATCTACCGGTATAAGGAAGAATTTCAGCTTCTGTTCTGCCATTCGGTGGGGACAGAATATGAAGATTACTTTGATAAGCTCGCGGCGATCGAGGAGCAGCATTACAACATATTTGCGAAACAGTATGCAAATGAGAATGCGACCGCGGATGAATTTTTCATCCACGTATTCTGCAGAACCGGCTGGCAGTATATCTATGAGGTGCTGACACACGACAAGCCATACGATGAGGCAGCAGCCTTTATGAAGAATGTACAAATCTTCAATTTCGCAGGTTGGAAATCAGTTTTTGGATTGGAATAACAGGCAGTGCATAGCGATGTGCACTGCCAAAAAAATCAAATATAGGTTAGTGAAAACTAACTTAAAATAAACGTTCAAGGAGGTTTTGTCATGAAGGCAAAAAAGCAAAGTGCATTGTCAAGACTTATGAAAATTGCCGGGAAGCATAAGTATTTTTCTTATGCATCCTGCGTCTTGGCAGCAATCAGTGCATGGGTTGCGCTGATTCCGTTTTATGATGTGTGGCGCATCATAAAGGAGGTCTTAGAAGTAAGACCGGACTATTCCAAAGCAACGCACATCACATCGTATGGATGGCAGGCGGTAGGATTTGCCCTGCTCGCAATGGTGCTTTATATCGGAGCTTTGATGTGCTCTCATAAGGCAGCATTCCGCGTGCAGACAAATATGCGTATCGCGATGATGAACCACATCATGAAGCTTCCACTTGGTTATGTGGAGACAGAGGGAACCGGAAAGATTCGAAAGATCGTTATGGATTCCTCCGCAGCGACAGAGACATTTCTGGCACACAACCTGCCAGATAAGGTCGTATCAAGAGCAACACCGATCGGGCTGCTTGTACTGATGGCAAGCTTTGACTGGCGTCTTGGTCTGATCAGCCTGATTCCTGCCGTATTCGCATTCCTTATCATGGGTACGATGATGATGGGACCGAAGATGGCAGAGGATATGAAGCAGTATCAGAACTCGCTGGAGACAATGTCCTCCGAGGCGGTAGAGTATGTGCGAGGCGTACCGGTCTTAAAGACATTTGGACAGACAATCTTCTCATTCAAACGGTTTAAGGCAGCCATCGATGAATATGAGAAATGGACGATCGATTATACGAAATCCATGATGATTCCGATGATCGGATTTACCGTATTCTGTAATGGTATTTTCGCCGCATTGATCGTAGCCGCTTATACATTAGGTGGAAATACGGTCACAGACAAATTTGTATTGAATCTGATCTTCTACATATTGGTGACTTCGGTACTCACAACAACGCTGATGAAGGTTGCGTATGCAGGCGAATCACAGATGCTTGTCGAGGATGCATTGAACCGAATGGACGAGGTATTAAATGCGAAGGAACTTCCGGAGGCAGCAAATAAGCAGACATCGAAGGATGCATCCATCGCGTTGAAGGACGTGACATTTGCTTACGATGAGGCAAAGGCAAATGCGATCGACGGCATCACGCTTTCCGTCAAGGCAGGTTCCCATATCGCGTTTGTTGGTCCGTCCGGTGGTGGTAAGACGACGCTTGCATCGCTGATCGCAAGATTCTGGGATGTCAAGAGTGGCAGCATCGAGATCGGTGGTGTGGATGTGAAGAACATTGACAGCAAGGAGCTGATGAATCACTTGTCGTATGTATTTCAGGATAGTAAGCTGCTTAAGACCTCCATTCTGGAAAATGTTCGTATGGGCAGACCGGATGCGACGGACGCCGAGGTAATGGAAGCGCTGGAGAAGGCGCAGTGCAGCGACATCATCGGGAAGCTTCCGGGCGGTGTGAACACGGTGATCGGCTCAAAGGGAACGTATGTATCCGGTGGTGAGATGCAGCGTCTGTCGATCGCACGGGCATTCCTTAAGAATGCGCAAATCCTGATCTTAGATGAGGCGACCGCATTTGCTGATCCGGACAATGAGAGACAGGTGCAGCGCGCATTTGAGAATCTGTCCAAGGATAAGACAGTAATCATGATCGCACATCGTCTGTCGACGGTGACAAATGCGGATCAGATCTACGTATTGAAGGACGGAAAGATTGCAGAGTCCGGTACACATGATGCGCTGGCAGCCAAGGACGGCATCTACACACATATGTGGAACGAATATAACAAGTCCGTGAACTGGCAGGTAGGAAAGGCAGGTGCAACCGCATGATCGAGAAATTGAAACATAAATACGCACTGTCCGAAAACGGTGCAAAGAACATGATAAAAGCGTTTGTGGCAGTCACAATCGCGAACCTTGTGCTGATGCTGCCGGTTGGGCTTCTGTATCAGCTTACCTCGTATCTGCTTGATGGCAAGGTGCCAAAGGATAAGCTTGGATTCTTCATCGGCGGAATCGTCGTAGTATTTTTACTTGTAGCAGTTACAACTTATTTCCAATATAACGCAACCTTCTTTTCCACCTATGTCGAAAGTGGTGTGCGTAGACGTGCACTTGCTGAGAAGCTTCGCCGCCTGCCACTTTCCTTCTTCGGGAAGAAGGATCTGTCCGATCTGACGAATACGATCATGTCAGACTGTGCATTGCTCGAGACAGGAAGCTCCCACTGGATTCCGGAGCTGATCGGTTCGATGATCTCCACAACGATTATTGTAATTGGATTGTTGTTCTTCAACTGGAAGATGGCACTTGCCGCTGTATGGGTGATGCCGATTGCATTTATCATCGTACTGACTTCGAGAAAAGGTCTGAAGTCTGTACAGAAGAAGACAATGACATATAAGCTTTCCTGTCTTGATGGAATTCAGGAGGGACTGGAGACGATCCGTGACCTGCGTTCAAACAACATGACAGAGACGTACATGGAAGGCTTGAACAAGAAGATCAAAGCCGTAGAGAAAAATGCCATCGTGCTGGAATTTAAGAATGCAGCTTATGTATGTTCCGCACAGATGATCCTGAAGCTCGGCATTGGAACGGTTGCATTGGTTGGTAGTATCCTGCTTGTAAATGGAGAGATCAATGTACTGACCTTGTTCGTGTTCCTGCTTGTTGTAACAAGAATGTATGAGCCTTTGCAGATTGCATTGCAGAACCTGTCCGCTCTGATCAGTCTGGAGCCGAGCTGTGAGCGTATGGATGAGATCCTGTCACACGAAGAGCAGACCGGCGCAGAGATACTGACGAACAAGGGCTATGATATTGTATTTGACCACGTGGCATTTGCCTATGACAGTGGCGAGCAGGTGCTCTCCGATGTCAGCTTCACGGCAAAGCAGGGGCAGGTAACAGCTCTGATCGGTCCATCTGGTGGTGGTAAGACAACCGTATCGAGACTGGCGGCAAGATTCTGGGATATCCAGAAAGGTACTGTTACAGTTGGAGGTATGGATGTATCGAAGGTCGAGCCGGAGACATTACTTTCCCTGTATTCCATCGTGTTCCAGGATGTGACACTCTTTAACAACACGGTTATGGAGAACATCCGGATCGGTCGCAAGGATGCAACGGACGAGGAAGTTATGGCAGCAGCCAGGCTTGCAAACTGTACGGACTTTATCGAGAAATTACCGGACAAATGGAACACCATGATCGGGGAAAATGGTTCCGAATTATCCGGTGGTGAGCGGCAGAGAATCTCCATCGCACGTGCATTCTTAAAGGACGCACCAATCATCTTGATGGATGAGGCAACCGCCTCGCTGGATGTGGATAATGAGTCCGTGATTCAGGAGTCCATCTCCAAGCTGATCCGGAACAAGACAGTTCTGATTATTGCACACCGTATGCGTACGGTCGATGGGGTTGACCAGATCATTGTATTAAAGGATGGCGTGGTAGCTGAGCAGGGAACACCGTCAGCGTTGAAGGAGAAGAATGGTATCTATAAGCATATGGTCGATGTGCAGTTAGAGAGCGAACAGTGGAAATATAATTAAGGTATAAGAACGAGATGTGAAGACATTCCAGAGTATAGACTTTGGAGTGTCTTTTCTTTTACAAAGAAATGCAAATGCTATCTTGTCTGCGGATCAAAATAAGCATACAATAAGGACAGTGTTGGGGAAAGGGAGGAACGCTGACATGCGTTATTATATTGCAGATTTACATTTCTGCCATGAAAATTTGAATACACGTATGGACTGTCGCGGCTTTGAGAGTGGCGAAGCCATGAATGAATATATGATCGCACAGTGGAACTCGCGTGTGCGGAAGCGTGATGAGGTTGTGATCTTGGGAGATTTCTGTATTTCAAAAAAGGGAGAAGTTGCAAATGCCATTCTCGAACGGTTGAATGGAAAGAAGTATCTGATCATCGGAAATCATGATCATTTTATTGCGAACAAACAATTTGATCCATCGCATTTTGAATGGATCACACATTATAGGGAAATCAATGATAACAACCGCAAGGTGATTCTGTGCCATTATCCGGTTATGTGCTACAACGGGCAGTACCGCCGGAATGCGAAGGGAGAACCGAAGACATACATGCTGTATGGACATGTGCATAATACGTATGATGAGTACCTGATCAATGAATTCCAGAATCAGACACGCACCTGCACACGCCCGGTGCTTGGAAAATCTGGCGGGGAAGAAATGGTTTCCATTCCGTGCCAGATGATCAACTGTTTTTGTATGTTCTCGGATTATGTCCCGCTCACGCTCGATGAATGGATCGAAGTGGATCGCAAGCGGCGGGACGGAATGAAACGGGAGGATGATTGTTAAGGATTCTTTTTTGGTTCTGACTCAATCCGGCTGTACCGGAAGTCGCAGCAGGCTGCACCTTCGGCGATCGTCTGTGTCCGGACTAAGCGCATGTGCATCATGTCGGCAAGCACATAGTCCATGCGGCAGAGATATTTGGCAAGTTCGAAACAGCCCTCATCCCGGCACAGACTGCAGATGCCGCATGTATGATAATCATAGCCAAGCTCGAAATTATCATTCGCGCCGCCTTCTAAGATGTCAATCACCCAGTCATTTTCGTATTTACGTTTATGGGAGTCAGCAGACCACTTTTTCCGGGCTGGAAGCTTCTTCGCATCGAGATAGCTGTCTGCATTTCCCATGACCTTGTGAAACAACTGATTAGCGGAAAGTCCATCCTTGTACAGGGCATAACATTCCTCCGGAGATAAGGTTGTGTTCCGGTTTAATGCGATGAAATATGCGCCCATGCAGTAGGAACTCATCAGCCGGGATTTGCCGATATCCTTAGCGCGTGTCAGGATGGCACGGTATTCCTGTTTGATCGCCTTGCTGTCAATCTGCAAATGCTGTCTTTTTGCCTGCTTCATGCAGGAGCTGTGATAAAAATATCCAAATAATTTCTGTGAGAATCCGTACTTCAACTAAATCATCCTTTCTTAGCAAAATCTATCTCAATGATCTGGCACATCTTGGACTTGTAATCCAAGTGTCGCTTCGATGCCGTGCATCAGCACATCCATCGCCTCTAAAAATGCCTGCTTCATCTCCTCGGTGAAGCCGTCCTTGCAGGTATCATCGGCGATCATCTCACAGATCATCGAGAACTCAGACAACGACAGCATGTAACATGTTTTCTCGGATAGCTGATTCTTCGCAAGTCCACGCACGTATAACTCATGATAAAAGCGCGTTGCGAATTCGTTGCATCGCGCTATATAAACTTTGCGGAAGTTCCGGATATAGGTGCCGGAATCGTTTTTTAACAGCATGTGGAAGAGCTGCATATCGTCCTCTAACAGCTCGAGGGTCCGGATGGATATGCGGGAATAGAATACCTGCATCAGCTGCTCGTCGGACATTGCCGAAAAGTCAATATCCAGCATGGACTCACTCAGTGCCATCAGCTTATTTCCGCTCTCTGCGAATATCTCACCGAACATTTCTTCCTTTCCTGAAAAATGCTTGTATATCGCACCGGGGGTAATGCCCGCCCGCGCAGCAATCTTTCGCATGGACGCTTCCTGATAGCCACATTCCAAGAAAATCTCTTTCGCACTTTGTAAAATTGTTGCTCTGGTCGCTTTTGTGCTCTCGCGCATAATTGTACTCCTTTGGTAAACACTGTTTACTTTATAGCACAGGAAACGGGGAAATGCAAGGGGGAATGTTGGGGTGTGGGAAAATAAAAAAGAAACGAGCAAGTCCTGTCAGGCGTAAGCCCTACCCGGTAAAAACCCGTTTCTTGTGTATCGATGGTATAACAAAACATAAAGGTTGTCAATTCGAATATTCAAAAAGAGGCATGACAATCGATAGATATGTGACTATAATAAAAAACAGGAAAAAGAAAGAGAGGAATAAAGGTATGAAGGTAATAACATTTCACAATCCGGATGAAGAGAATGGATATTTAAGTAATTGGTATCTGTCCGATTTTACAGTTGGTGATGTAAAATATACTTCTATGGAGCAGTATATGATGCACCAGAAAGCGGTTGTATTTGGAGACAATGAAATTGCAAAACAGATTCTTGCAACAGATGATGTCGCAGATATTAAGCAACTGGGACGAAAGGTGTCAGGTTATATAGATAATGTATGGAATGGCGTTCGCCAGATTATCATTTTTGAAGGACTTATGGCAAAATATTCACAGAATCCGGAGTTAGGAGAGAAGCTGAAAGCAACTGGAAACGCGATCCTTGCAGAGGCAGCGGTGAATGACAGAATCTGGGGCATCGGATTGTCAATGAAAGATCCAAAAAGATTGGAACCAAAACAATGGAATGGACAAAATCTTATGGGGTATGCAACAATGTTGGTACGAGAAAGAATTTAATTTTTTAGGGAACTTTTGTAGAAATTTGCAAAAAGTTCCCTTTTTAATTATATCAAATTAATTTAATTTTATCATAAAAACAAAAATGATAAAATTAAACTTGACTTTGATAAAATTAAACAATATACTCAAACTATGTCAACAGAATATTATTGAGGTGATGTAATGCGACAATACGACTATCGAGAGAAGTGGAAAAAACTTTTAACACCGGAGATAGTGTCTTATATTGCACAAATTCATGAGTTTAAGGGGGAACAAAAGCTTTTTGTAGAAGCAAAGACAGATGCGCTAACACAATTGTGGGAGATAGCTAAGATTCAAAGTACGGAAGCGTCCAATAAAATAGAGGGTATTTATACATCTGATGAAAGATTGCGGGCTCTTGTAAATGAAAAGACAAGGCCGCAGACAAGAAATGAGAAGGAAATTGCGGGATATAGAGATGTACTAAATACGATTCATGATAGTCACGATCATATTCCGGTAAAACCATCTATAATATTGCAATTGCATAGGGATATGTATAAATTTGAGGGCTATGATTATGGCGGAAAGTATAAAATAGCGGATAACGTAATTGAAGAAGAAAATGAACATGGAGAAAAACGTGTACGTTTCAAGCCTGTGCCTGCATGGGAGACAGCAGAGGCGATGGAAAGATTATGTGAGGCATTTGATATTGCGATGGCAACACAGCAAATTGATCCGATTATATTGATTCCGATGTTTGTACTTGACTTCTTGTGTATTCATCCATTTAAGGATGGAAATGGAAGAATGAGCAGACTTTTGACGTTGCTTTTGCTATATAGAGCAGGTTATATCGTTGGAAAGTATATTAGTATTGAAAAATTGATATCAGATACAAAGGAACTTTATTATGATAGTTTACAGCGAAGTTCGTATGGATGGTATGAGGAAGAAAATGATTATGAACCATTTACGAAGTACATGCTGGGAATTGTAGCCGCTGCATATCGAGATTTTTCATCAAGAGTGGCAATTTTATCAAGAGAAGGAATTTCGAAACCTGATCGTATACGCGAAATTATCAAAAGTACGATTGGAACGATTACGAAGACAGAAATTATGCGCAAATGTCCGGATATTAGTCAGGTGACAGTGCAAAGAGCTTTGGCGGAGCTTGTTGAAAAGGGTGAAGTATTGAAGTTAGGTGGCGGAAGATATACAAAATATACATGGAATAATGAATCATAGGATTGGAGAAATAAAAGGATGATTACAGGCGAGTTGAAAAACAAAATAGATGGTTTGTGGGATATATTTGCGGCCGGAGGATTGGTAAATCCGTTGGAGGTTATTGAGCAGATTACGTATCTCATGTTTATCCATGATTTGGATGATGTAGATAATACACGGGCAAAGGAAAGTGCTATGCTTGGATTACCATTTCAAAGTATCTTTGCAGAGGAAGTAAAGATTGGCGAAAGAACGATAGATGGGACACAATTAAAGTGGTCTGTATTCCATGATTTTCCGGCAGATAGGATGTATTCAATCATGCAGGAATGGGTATTTCCTTTTATAAAAACTTTGCATAGTGATAAGAACAGTGCATATTCCAAGTATATGGATGATGCAATATTTAAGTTGCCGACGCCGTTGGTTTTGTCGAAAGTTGTAGATTCATTGGATGAAATCTATAGCATGATGAATGAGATTCAGACAGCGGATGTTCGGGGAGATGTATACGAATATTTGTTGTCAAAGATTGCACAATCCGGCAGAAACGGGCAGTTTCGAACACCAAGACATATTATTCGGATGATGGTGGAAATGATGAATCCAACCGCAGATGAAGTAATATGTGATCCGGCATGTGGTACATCGGGATTCTTGGTTGCTGCAGGCGAATATTTGAAAGAAAATCGAAGAGATGAAATCTTCTTTGATAAAAAGAAAAAAGAACATTATATGAATCAGATGTTTCATGGGTATGATATGGATCGGACGATGCTTCGTATTGGGGCAATGAATATGATGACGCATGGTATTGATAATCCGTTCATTGAATATCGAGATAGTTTATCAGATCAAAATTCGGATAAGGATATGTACTCGCTTGTATTGGCGAATCCGCCATTTAAGGGAAGTTTGGATGCAGAGTTAGTATCGGGTGATCTCTTGAAAGTGTGCAAGACGAAAAAAACGGAATTGCTGTTCCTTGCATTATTCTTACGAATTATGAAGATGGGGGGAAGATGTGCATGTATCGTACCGGATGGCGTTTTATTTGGTGGATCTACGGCACACAAGTCAATACGGAAAGAAATCGTAGAAAATCAGAGACTGGAAGCAGTAATCTCTATGCCTTCAGGGGTATTTAAGCCATATGCAGGAGTATCAACGGCTATTTTGATTTTTACAAAGACTGAACATGGTGGAACCGATCAGGTATGGTTCTATGATATGACAGCGGATGGATTCAGTCTGGATGACAAACGTGCACCGGTTGCCGAAAATGATATTCCGGATATTATTGAAAGGTTTAGAAATCTGGATAAAGAGGCAGATAGAAAACGTACAGATAAATCGTTTATGGTACCGAAAAAAGATATCGTAGATAATGCGTATGACTTGAGTATCAATAAATACAAGGAAGTTGAGTATGTACCAGTAGAATATCCGTCGACATCCGAAATTATGGCGAATATTCGCGGTATAGAGGAAGAAATACGCAAGGAAATGGACGAGTTGGAGAAGTTGTTGAAGGAGTAGAGGAAACAAAAAGCCAACCCCAGGAGCAAAGGATTCTAAGCATATATAAATATGCCTACTCCCATTCGGGAACCCAGCTTTTGTCCATCACAAGTTGGCTAGTGTAAATATAACATATGAATAGTATATGTCAAGAATTTTGAATCATACTGTTTATGAATTGTAAAAAAAGGAAAGGAAACCACAAATTCGGATTTGTGGGATGATAAGTGATGAAATATGTGACGTTAAAAGATGTCTGTACCATAAATATGGGTCAGTCACCTGATTCAGATAGTTATAATGATAATGGAGAAGGGGTTCCTTTTTTTCAGGGAAATGCTGATTTTGGAGAAAGATATCCAGTTACAAGAAAGTGGTGTTCAGCTCCAACTAAAATGGCAGCACCTGAAGATATATTAATTTCTGTTAGAGCACCTATTGGTGCAATGAATTATGCAAAGGAAGAATGCTGTATAGGGCGTGGACTTGCAGCACTGACTCCGGACAAAACTAAGGTTTCTCCTAAGTTTATATTTTGGTTGTTAAAAGGTAAGAATGCTGAATTAAATAGTAAAGGAACAGGAAGCACATTCAAGGCTATCGGAAGAAAGGTTCTTGAAGAAACAAAGGTTCCTGATATTTCATTAGAAAAGCAACTTGAGCATTCGGAAACACTCGAGAAAATATATGCAGTTATTCAACATAGAAAGTCGGAACTTCAGATGTTAGATGACCTTATTAAAGCCCGATTTGTCGAGATGTTTGGGGATCCTGTTCATAGTGATAAGTATGGAACTAGAAAATTGTCATCTTGCGTAGCAGAAAAAACAGATATGGTGGATGGACCGTTTGGGTCTCAGGTAAATACAAAGATTGATTATATTGCGAAAGGAGAAATTCCGGTTATTCGTACTGTTAATGTCAAGAAGATGTCATTTAGTCCAGTTGATTTGAAATATATGACAAGAAAAAAATATGAGACGGTAATTAGAAGTCAGGTGTTACCAGGAGATGTTATTCTAACAAAAGTGGGAACCATTGGGAATGTGTGTGTGTTCCCTGATACTTATAAAGAAGCTGTATTATCCACAACAGGAAGCTGTAGAATTCGAGTAGATAATTCTATAGTAAATACAGAATTCTTCGCCTATAATTTACTGTATTTAAAATCTAAGCTTTTGGAAATTGCGTCTGCAGGGGTTCAACCATTTTTAAATATGAATCATGTAAAAAATATTGATATATTGAATGTGCCATTAGGTAAGCAAACTAAATTTGCAGACTTCGTTCATCAAGTCGACAAATCAAAAGTTGCAGTACAGAAGGCGTTGGATGAGACACAGATGTTATTTGATAGTTTAATGCAAAAATATTTTGGTTAAAATAACTTATTAAAAAATCATGATAATAATGTAAATCAATATTCTATCAAGAATGCATTAATGCAGTGGAAAGAATATAAGAAAAATGGTTGGATGATGCTGGTATCGACAAAAGGAGATATTAGCATGGATGAAAAAATAGTAAAAGTACTGAACGAAATGTCGGAGTTCTTGTCTATTGCACAGATGAAAAAACTACAGGAAGTGATATTGAAAACATTTGCGGAGAATGAAGCAGAGCATTCGAATATTTCCAATGATGAATTTTTAGATATGTTTCTAGCTGCGAAGCGTGTGGAGGGGTGCTCGGATCGGACGATACAATATTACCGAGTGACGATTGAACACATGTTTACACAGATTGAAACCGCAGTGCGAAAGATAACAACGGAGGAAATTCGCGTTTATTTGGCAGAGTATCAAAAAAGAAATAACTGTTCAAATGTGACGATAGATAATGTCCGAAGGAATATCTCAAGTTTTTTCTCTTGGCTTGAAGAGGAAGATTATATATTGAAAAGTCCGACGAAGCGAATTCATAAGATAAAGACCAAGAAAGTTGTAAAGAACACGATATCGGATGAGGGGATAGAAAAACTTCGCGATAATTGCAGAGAAATACGAGACCTTGCAATTATAGATTTGTTATATTCCACTGGCATACGAGTTGGCGAATTGGTGAATCTGAATATTGATGATATAGATTTGGAAGGACGAGAATGTGTGGTCTATGGTAAAGGGGATAAGGAGAGACGAGTATATTTTGATGCAAAGGCAAAAGTTCATCTAAAAAAATATATAGATACACGTAAGGATAATAATGTTGCATTATTTGTAACTTTGGATGCACCATATGATCGATTGAAAATCAGTGGAGTTGAAATAAGATTAAGAGAGCTTGGACGGAAACTAAATTTGGAAAAAATACATCCACATAAATTCCGGAGAACAATGGCAACGAGAGCTATCGACAAAGGAATGCCGATAGAACAGGTACAGAAAATACTTGGACATTCGCAAATAGATACTACAATGCAGTATGCAATGGTAAACCAAAATAATGTGAAATCATCCCATCAGAAGTACATAGCGTGATATGCAAATTCGGATTTGTGGGATGATAAGTGATGAAATATGTGACGTTAAAAGATGTCTGTACCATAAATATGGGTCAGTCACCTGATTCAGATAGTTATAATGATAATGGAGAAGGGGTTCCTTTTTTTCAGGGAAATGCTGATTTTGGAGAAAGATATCCAGTTACAAGAAAGTGGTGTTCAGCTCCAACTAAAATGGCAGCACCTGAAGATATATTAATTTCTGTTAGAGCACCTATTGGTGCAATGAATTATGCAAAGGAAGAATGCTGTATAGGGCGTGGACTTGCAGCACTGACTCCGGACAAAACTAAGGTTTCTCCTAAGTTTATATTTTGGTTGTTAAAAGGTAAGAATGCTGAATTAAATAGTAAAGGAACAGGAAGCACATTCAAGGCTATCGGAAGAAAGGTTCTTGAAGAAACAAAGGTTCCTGATATTTCATTAGAAAAGCAACTTGAGCATTCGGAAACACTCGAGAAAATATATGCAGTTATTCAACATAGAAAGTCGGAACTTCAGATGTTAGATGACCTTATTAAAGCCCGATTTGTCGAGATGTTTGGGGATCCTGTTCATAGTGATAAGTATGGAACTAGAAAATTGTCATCTTGCGTAGCAGAAAAAACAGATATGGTGGATGGACCGTTTGGGTCTCAGGTAAATACAAAGATTGATTATATTGCGAAAGGAGAAATTCCGGTTATTCGTACTGTTAATGTCAAGAAGATGTCATTTAGTCCAGTTGATTTGAAATATATGACAAGAAAAAAATATGAGACGGTAATTAGAAGTCAGGTGTTACCAGGAGATGTTATTCTAACAAAAGTGGGAACCATTGGGAATGTGTGTGTGTTCCCTGATACTTATAAAGAAGCTGTATTATCCACAACAGGAAGCTGTAGAATTCGAGTAGATAATTCTATAGTAAATACAGAATTCTTCGCCTATAATTTACTGTATTTAAAATCTAAGCTTTTGGAAATTGCGTCTGCAGGGGTTCAACCATTTTTAAATATGAATCATGTAAAAAATATTGATATATTGAATGTGCCATTAGGTAAGCAAACTAAATTTGCAGACTTCGTTCATCAAGTCGACAAATCAAAAGTTGCAGTACAGAAGGCGTTGGATGAGACACAGATGTTATTTGATAGTTTAATGCAAAAATATTTTGGTTAAAATAACTTATTAAAAAATCATGATAATAATGTAAATCAATATTCTATCAAGAATGCATTAATGCAGTGGAAAGAATATAAGAAAAATGGTTGGATGATGCTGGTATCGACAAAAGGAGATATTAGCATGGATGAAAAAATAGTAAAAGTACTGAACGAAATGTCGGAGTTCTTGTCTATTGCACAGATGAAAAAACTACAGGAAGTGATATTGAAAACATTTGCGGAGAATGAAGCAGAGCATTCGAATATTTCCAATGATGAATTTTTAGATATGTTTCTAGCTGCGAAGCGTGTGGAGGGGTGCTCGGATCGGACGATACAATATTACCGAGTGACGATTGAACACATGTTTACACAGATTGAAACCGCAGTGCGAAAGATAACAACGGAGGAAATTCGCGTTTATTTGGCAGAGTATCAAAAAAGAAATAACTGTTCAAATGTGACGATAGATAATGTCCGAAGGAATATCTCAAGTTTTTTCTCTTGGCTTGAAGAGGAAGATTATATATTGAAAAGTCCGACGAAGCGAATTCATAAGATAAAGACCAAGAAAGTTGTAAAGAACACGATATCGGATGAGGGGATAGAAAAACTTCGCGATAATTGCAGAGAAATACGAGACCTTGCAATTATAGATTTGTTATATTCCACTGGCATACGAGTTGGCGAATTGGTGAATCTGAATATTGATGATATAGATTTGGAAGGACGAGAATGTGTGGTCTATGGTAAAGGGGATAAGGAGAGACGAGTATATTTTGATGCAAAGGCAAAAGTTCATCTAAAAAAATATATAGATACACGTAAGGATAATAATGTTGCATTATTTGTAACTTTGGATGCACCATATGATCGATTGAAAATCAGTGGAGTTGAAATAAGATTAAGAGAGCTTGGACGGAAACTAAATTTGGAAAAAATACATCCACATAAATTCCGGAGAACAATGGCAACGAGAGCTATCGACAAAGGAATGCCGATAGAACAGGTACAGAAAATACTTGGACATTCGCAAATAGATACTACAATGCAGTATGCAATGGTAAACCAAAATAATGTGAAATCATCCCATCAGAAGTACATAGCGTGATATGCAAATTCGGATTTGGTGGGATGATGGAGATGATATATATAGCAAAAGATATACCGTTGTGGCAAGTAACTATATGGGACAAAAAATTTAATAATGTTGACAAGAAGTGGCAACCCAAAACTATAAAGTACAAGTATTTGCTTTCGGATGAGTTGGATTCGTTAAGAGTCGATGATGGAGATGTTAGAATTCTTTATACTGGTAAGGATGTAGGCTTTACAACTGAAGAACTTGCAGGAGATAGATTGAGTGAGGGGGAAATCATATCTATACCTTGGGGAGGTATTCCTACTGTAAAATATCATAAAGGAAAGTTTGTAACTGGTGATAATAGAATTGCTACAAGCAAAGATATTAATAAATTGACAAATAAATATCTATATTACTTTATGAGAGGTAATATTCATGAAATAGCATCTTATTATAGAGGTGCCAGTTTGAAACATCCATGTATGAAAGATATTCTAAAAATGACAATATCATATCCGAGTGTTCAAGAACAGGATAAGATATGTGGTCAGTTTGATGTACTAGAGCAAATTATTGAGGTAAGAAAACAAGAATTACAGTTGCTAGATGACCTTATCAAGGCCCGATTTGTCGAGATGTTTAATTTGAGTGATTGCATTTATAAATCATTAGGAGAATGTACGGATTTTGTTGATTACAGAGGGCATACACCTGAATTATCTGATGAAGGTATAATTCGAATGGTCAATGCAAAATCAGTGGGGAAAGGATTCTTCAAGTATGTTGATGAATTTGTCACAGAGGAAACTTATGATGCATGGATGCATAGAGGTTTTGGATATCCAGGTGATATTTTGTTTGTTACTGAAGGCCATACATTCGGAAATACTTGTTTAATTCCTGAAGATATGACGAAATTTGCCTTGGGTCAGAGAGTGATTACTATCAAAGGGAAAGAAGAAATAAAGAATGCTTTTTTATGCTCATATATGCAGACGGATATGTTTTGGAAAGATATTAATGTATATAGAACAGGCGGAACGGCACAGGGAATAAGAAGCAAGGATTTGGTTAAAGTAATGGTTCCGATTCCGCCTATTGAACAACAGATTGAATTTGTGAGATTTGTTCATAAAGTCGACAAATCAAAAGTTGTTGAGATAATAAATTGAAAATCATGTATCAAATAACCATACACTGAAAGGAGGCTGTTGTATGATTACAAACTTTGACTATTTGAAAAAAGAATCAAAATTTTCTGCATTTGCGGATGTGGCTATTACAGCGGAGAAGATTATTCTGATGGATCCGGAATCCAGCATTATCAATAGCCGGCGCGCAATGGAATTCGCCATAAAATGGATGTATTCTGTGGATAAGGATTTGGAGATGCCATATCAGGATAATTTGCAGAGTTTGATGAATGCGGAAGATTTCAGACAGTTGGTAAGTGCAGATTTGCTGAAACGTATGGATTATATTCGCAGATCGGGAAATAATGTGGCACATAGTAACAAAAAGCTTGGCAGAGATGAGGCAATGTTATGTCTTGAGAATTTGTTTATTTTCCTGGATTATGTAGCTTGTTGTTATGCAGATGAATATAGAGAACGTACATTTGATAAAGATATAATTACAGCCAGAATTGACAAGATAAAGGCATCTAAGGAAGCAGAGAAAAAAGAAAAAATAGAGCGGGAAGAGATAGCACTGCGAGAAGTTGATTTGAAGAAATTAATTGCGGAGAATGCTTCTTTGAAAGAAGAATTGTCGAAGCGAAGACAGGAAAATCAACCGACATATGTACCGAAACCACTGGATTTGTCAGAGTATAAAACGAGGAAGCTTTACATCGATTCCATGCTTGTAGATGCTGGTTGGAGAGAGGGAGAAGACTGGATAAACGAAGTGGAACTTTCAGGAATGCCAAGTAAGTCGGGAAATGGTCGTGCGGATTATGTCCTTTACGATGATATGCAGCGACCGTTAGCTGTAATTGAGGCAAAACGTACATGCGTAGATGTTTCCAAGGGCAGACAACAGGCAAAATTGTATGCGGATATCCTGGAAAAACAATATCATCGAAGACCGGTTATTTTCCTGACGAACGGGTTTGAAACACATATTATCGATGGACAATACCCGGAACGAAAGTGTTCCATGATTTATTCGAAGCGGGATTTGGAAAAGTGGTTTAATTTACTTGCTATGCGCACAAGATTGAACCATATAACTGTGGATAAAAGTATTGCAGGACGTTATTATCAGGAGGCTGCGGTGAAAGCTGTCTGCAATAGTTTTGACGAGAAGAATCGTAGAAAGGCGTTGCTTGTAATGGCAACGGGATCTGGAAAAACAAGAACGATCATTGCACTTTGTAAGGTGTTATTAGATCATGGATGGGTCAAAAATATTTTGTTTCTGGCAGATAGAAATTCACTTGTTACACAAGCAAAGCGTAATTTCGTGAATCTGCTTCCGAATCTTTCTTGCACGAATCTTGTGGAGGAAAAGGATAATTATAATGCGCATTGTGTATTCTCAACGTATCAAACTATGATGAATTGCATTGATACAGTGAATGACGATCAAGGAAAATTATTTACATGTGGGCATTTTGATCTGGTAATTTGCGATGAGGCACATCGTTCAATCTATAACAAATATCAGAATATATTTACTTATTTTGATGCTCCTTTAGTTGGATTAACCGCAACACCGAAGGATGAGATTGATAAGAACACATATGGAATATTTGAATTAGAAAATGGTGTCCCAACCTATGGATATGATTTAGCTCAAGCGGTGAAGGATGGTTATCTGGTCGATTACGTATCGGTTGAATCGCAGTTGAAATTCATCACCCAGGGGATTGTGTATGATGAATTATCAGAAGAGGATAAGGAAGCTTACGAGGCGACTTTCGAAGACGAAAATGGAGAAATACCGGAATCAATAGGTGCAGCAGCGTTAAACGAATGGATTTTTAATGAAGATACAATTAAGCAGGTGCTTAATATTTTAATGACAAATGGATTAAAAATTGACTATGGTCAGAAGATTGGAAAGACGATTGTTTTTGCGAAAAATCATTATCATGCAGAACGGATATTGGAAGTATTTCATAAGGAATATCCACATTTGCCTGATTATGCAAAGGTTATCGACAATTATATGACATATGCCCAAAGTGCAATTGATGAGTTCTCGGATCCAAAGAAAATGCCTCAGATTGCAATCTCGGTAGATATGCTGGATACTGGTATCGACGTTCCGGAGGTGTTGAATCTGGTGTTCTTCAAAAAGGTTATGAGTAAGGCAAAATTCTGGCAGATGATTGGACGAGGAACACGCTTATGTCCAGGGCTGTTGGATGGAGAAGATAAGCAGAAGTTTTATATTTTTGATTTTTGTGGTAATTTTGAGTTTTTCAGATTGCATAAAGGAAAAGCAACAGCAAACATGCTTGCATTGCAAGGAGCAATATTCAATTTGCAATTTGATATGGCATATAAATTACAGGATATAGTATATCAGGCAGATCATTTGCGGGCGTTCCGAGAATCACTGGTTCGACAAATGAGTGAGAAAGTACAGGAATTGCCGCGCGATAATTTTGCTGTACGTCAGCATCTGAAGTATGTTGACCTGTATTCTTCTGAAAAGAGCTATCAGGCACTTTCATACGAAGATACATTACTTGTTCGAGAGGAAGTCGCTCCATTGATACAGCCGGATGGAGATGAAGCAAGTGCTGTTCGGTTTGATGCCCTGATGTATGGAATTGAACTCGCTTATTTAGCAGGAAAGAAATATTCAAAAGCCAGAAGTGACTTGTTTAAGCGGGTGGAGCGTGTCGCAAGTATAGCCAATATTCCGGAGATTCAGGCGCAGGAGGTATTGATAAATAAAATCTTACATACAGATTATGTGGAGAATGGTGGAATTAATGAGTTTGAAGAAATCCGCAAGAAGCTGCGTGGATTGATGAAATATATTCCAAATGATAATGTCGTAAGATATATAACAAATTTTACGGATGAATTGTTGTCAATGGATTGGAATGATGCAGAACTTGACAATGATGAATTGAAAAATTATAAAGCAAAAGCGGAGTATTATGTACGTAACCATCAAGATAATATAGCGATTGCAAAACTTAAAACGAATCAGCCATTGACGAGTGTAGATGTTCAGAGTTTGGAAGAAATTTTGTGGAAAGAAGTTGGAACAAAGCAAGATTATGAGTACGAATATGGAACGAAACCGCTCGGTGAGTTTGTGCGTGAAATTGTAGGATTGGATATGAATGCGGCAAAGGAGGCATTTTCTGAATATCTTACCGATACGAGTCTGGATGAAAGGCAGATTTATTTTGTGAATCAGATTGTTGAGTATATTGTACATAATGGAATGATGAAAGATATGTCGGTACTACAAGAATCTCCATTTACGGATAAAGGAAGTGTAGTAGAGATATTCACAGACTTAAATGTATGGATGGGGATACGAAAGGTGATTGACGAAATTAATGCGAACGCGGCAGCATAAGAAAAGGCATAAATACTATGAAACTACATGAAAAAACAACCAAATCAAATGCGATGCTTCATGTCACACTTGCCTGTACCTTGGTGATTGCCATTGTGATATTCTTATTCGCAAAAGGCTATGTGGCAGACAAGCTGACATTTAACATTGTAAGATACATGAGCCAGAGGAAGATTCTGCTATTATATCTGGGCGTCATCAATCTCGTAACGTTTATCCTGTTTGGCATCGACAAGTATGCGGCGATCAAGGGAAAATGGAGAATCCCGGTGGCGAACTTGTTAGGATTTTCATTTGCTGGCGGTGCGATCGGTGGTATAATTGCGATGTACTTATTTCATCACAAGACACAGAAGAATTATTTTGCGGTGGGACTGCCGATGATGATCGTGACACAGATCGTGGTGCTGTTTTATTGTATGAATGCGCCGTGGTAAGCCAATATAGTCTAGAAGCGAACCGCGCGAACAATTCGAATAGCGAGAGTACAATTCACATAGTGCGATAACGATTCGAATAGAACAAAAACAAAGAATAAAATACTAGGGGAGAAAACAAAAACATGGGTATACTTGGAAATATTTTATGGTTTATATTTGGCGGCTTTGCAGCCGGGCTTTCGTGGGTGATCGCGGGAATCGGCTGGTGTATTACGATCATAGGAATTCCAATTGGCTTGCAGTGCTTTAAGTTCGCCGGGCTTGCATTCTTCCCGTTTGGCAAGGAAGTTACATATGGTGGCGGGGCGATGAGTCTTATCGCGAATATATTCTGGCTGCTTTTGACGGGGATTCCGATGGCGATTGCAGATGTAGTCTGGGGATGTATCCTGTGCATTACGATTATTGGTATTCCATTCGGAAAGCAATTTTTCAAGCTCGCGAAATTATCGCTGATGCCATTTGGGGCAACGGTTGCATAGTAAGAGGAAATAGATCATGCAAATATTTGTAGATGCCGATGCCTGCCCGGTCGTGCGTATCGTGGAGGAAATCGCAGAAAAATATCATATCCGGACGACGCTGCTTTGCGACACGAATCATGTCCTGAATTCTGATTATAGTGAGGTGATCGTGGTTGGTGCCGGCGCGGATGCAGTGGACTACAAGCTGATTAGTCTGTGCCATAAGGGAGATATCGTTGTGTCGCAGGATTATGGTGTGGCGGCGATGGCACTTGGGAAAGGTGCGTATGCCATTCATCAGTCTGGGAAATGGTACACAGACGCGAACATTGACCAGATGCTGATGGAACGGCATTTGAACAAGAAAGCAAGGCGGAGTTCCGGGAAGAATCATATGAAAGGTCCTAGGAAAAGAACCGAGGAAGATGATGTAAGATTTGCAGAGTCATTCGAGAAGCTGGTGTTAAAAGGGAAAACTTGGTATTTACAATGAAGCACGCGTATGTGCCAAAAAGATAAAAAAGGAAAGTGAACGTTATGAAAGAATTAAACGCATATTTTAAAAGTATTATTGATCAGGAGCGGGTATCGGTTGTGATCTGTAACCTACAGCATGAAATTATTTACATGAACCCTGCAGCAATTAAAAATTATGCAAAGCGCGGTGGCGAGGCACTCATAGGGAAAAGTCTGCTTGCCTGTCATAACCCGGAATCGAACAAGCGGATTCAACAGGTGGTTGATTGGTTTGCAGCAGACGTGAACCACAATATTGTATATACCAGTTACAATGCAAAGCAGAACAAGGATGTATACATGGTGGCTTTGCGGGACAGTGCGCAGAAATTAATCGGATACTATGAGAAACATGAATATCGTGACCGGGAGACGATGAAGTTTTATGATATGCAGTAGCTCAATACACAATACAATGCGTATATTCAATTCAACACGCTATCCGGATACAGCGAAACGTGAGGATGATGGAAAACTGATCTAACTGATTGATGTTCTGGATGCATGCAGTAAAATGTTATAAACAAAAAGCCTTGAAACATAATGTTTCAAGGCTTTTTCACAAGCAGGGGATGAGAGAATCGAACTCCCGCCAAAGGTTTTGGAGACCCCTATCATACCATTTGACCAATCCCCTATAATTGGGTGTGTCCGTAAGACACATGTACTATTATACAGTTTTATCGATATTTGTCAAGAATTAAATTTCGCGAACTGCAGGAAAAAATTTATAAAGAGGCTATAAAAAGAGAGAAAAAAAGATTGTGTATTCCTATTTATTATGATAGAATAAATTAAATCTATGAATCAAATAGGCGTATATGTTCATAATATGGTTGAACGTTTCTACCAGCTACCGTAAAGAGTTGACTACGAAAACAATTGTTTCGTGGTCTTTTTTTTGTTTTGATTTGGGAGGTTATTTATGAAGTATGATGTGATTGTAATTGGCGCAGGACCGGGCGGTATTTTCTCCGCATATGAACTGGTACACAAAAATTCAGATTTAAAGATTGCTGTGTTTGAAGCAGGACATGCATTGGACAAACGACATTGCCCGATTGATGGAGATAAGGTGAAAAACTGTATCGGCTGTAAGAGCTGCTCGATCATGAGCGGATTTGGTGGTGCAGGCGCATTTTCGGATGGAAAATATAATATCACAAATGATTTCGGCGGTACGCTTTATGAGTATATTGGCAAGAAACAATCGCTCGAACTGATGAAGTATGTTGATGAGATCAATATGCGTTATGGTGGCGAGGGCACGAAGCTCTATTCGACGGCGGGTACACGGTTCAAGACGGTATGCATTCAGAATGATCTGCATCTGCTTGATGCATCTGTACGTCATCTGGGGACGGATATCAACTATGTCGTGCTTGGAAATCTGTATGCGTATCTGAAGGATAAGGTGGAGTTTTTCTTCGATACACCAGTGAATTCGGTTGTCGCAGAAGATGCGGGCGGCTACACGGTTGTCTGCAAGGATGCATCCTATACATGTGAGAATTGCATCATATCGGTTGGACGAAGCGGAAGTAAATGGATGGAGAAGATTTGCGATGATCTGGAGATTCCAACGAAATCAAATCGTGTGGATATTGGTGTGCGCGTGGAGCTTCCGGCAGTTGTATTTGCGCATCTGACCGATGAACTTTACGAGAGCAAGATTGTGTACCGGACTGAGAAATACGGCGACCGCGTGCGTACCTTCTGTATGAATCCAAAGGGGGCTGTTGTAAATGAAAATACAAATGGCATCATCACTGTAAATGGTCACAGCTATGAAGATCCGGAGAAGCAGACGGAGAATACAAATTTTGCATTGCTTGTGGCAAAACATTTTTCAGAGCCATTCAAGGATTCAAATGGATATGGTGAGAGTATTGCCAGACTTAGCAACATGCTTGGTGGCGGTGTTATCGTACAACGGTTTGGCGATCTGATCCGAGGCAGGCGTTCGACACAGAGTCGGATTGATGAGGCGTTTATCACACCGACGCTCAGTGCAACACCGGGAGACCTGAGTCTGGTGCTTCCAAAGCGTATCTTAGATGGCATTATCGAGATGATCTATGCGCTTGACAAGATTGCACCTGGCACAGCAAACGAGGACACACTGCTCTATGGAGTGGAAGTCAAATTCTACAATATGGAAGTTGATGTGGATGAGAAACTGGAGACACGTCATAAGGGACTATATATTATCGGAGATGGCAGTGGAATCACGCATTCGTTGTCACATGCATCTGCCAGCGGTGTCTATGTGGCTCGAAATATAACGGATTTTGTGAAATAAAGTAAATATATGGTATAAATTCCGGTGATTTTATGCTATCATTATCAGGTTAAAGTAGAATCAGTGTAAAGCTGCGAAAGAAAAAAGGCACTGCTCGTGATTTGGCAGTGCCTTTTCTTTTGGTATGTGGTGAAAACAGCCCATTGTGGTTTAACTTGGATGAGGAACAAATCAGAGTTAGGAGATAGAACATGATACAGAACGAAGTAACTGAGATCAAGAAGATTATGACGAAGAACGACTGCTGCATTCACGGGCTTGCCGGATGCTATGTCGATGCGAATAAAGAGATGCATATTCTGGAGCAGGGAAAATTCCTTGTTCTGCAGGAGGAAGAACAGCACAAATATTTTGATCTGATCAAGAAGGGATTGTCCGGGCGGATCGGTAAGAATCTGCTGAATCTTGTGTTTCGTACAGAAAATGGCATTACAGTGCCAAACCGTGATACACTCATGCAGGTGTTAAACAGTGAACTGAAAGATCCACAGGTGCTGCAGGCATATTTTGAGAAGATACGCGATTCGTATGCGTATGTGGATAATTATTATATTATGCTGGTGTATGGTGTCTACGATGTACCGGGAAAGACCGCGGACGGAATCGAGATGGAGGATGCATCCGATGTCGTGTACAAGTTCAACCTGACATTACTTTGTCCACTCAAACCATCGAAGGCAGGGCTGATGTACAACCCGGTCGATAACAGTCTGGAGAATGCGATGCGGAATATGATGGTCGAGCTGCCGATGAACGGATTCTTATTCCCGGCATTCAACGAGAGGATGAGTGATGTGCACGCAGCACTTTACTATACGAAGAAACCATCTGAGTTAAATGACAGTCTGCTTATGGATGTGTTTGGCTGTGAGATTCCGGCGACCGCCGGTAAGCAGAACGAGATGTTTATCAATGCGATCGAAGCCGTGGAGGAGATGACATTTGATAAGGCGAAAGCAATCTACTCGAACATGCGGGAGCATGAGATGGAGTTAAAGGACAGCCCAGAGGAAGTTGTGGTTGATAAGAAAGAAACGGCACGTATCTTAGAGGAAAGCGGATTTGAAGAAGAGGAGATTCAGGCGTTCACGAAGACCTTCGATGAGGCAACCGAAGAGAATGGAAAAGTGCTGTTAAGCAATGTGTTCGAGGGAAGCAATAAGCTGAAGATCAAGTCCGGCAAGACGGAGGTATCCCTCCCGGTAGAACAGACGGATGCAATTGAGGTACGAAAGATTGACGGAAAAAATTGCATCGTTATCGAAATCAGCGATGACTTACTTGTAAATGGTGTGAAGATCAATAAATTTGATGGACCGATTGATCTTTCTATATAATCTAGCAGTACACCCGTGGAACTGCGGAATTCACAAAGAGCGGATTGATCCGGAATGTCACAGAGTCCCCGATAGAGACGGGAGCTTTGGACACATCTAAGATACATGAATTCATACTGATCTGACCAAGAACTGGCAGGGTTTGACCTTCAAACTCTGCCGTTTGTTTTTTCTGGAAGCAGGCATGCTTGCACAGGCGAAGCAGACGAAGCGGCGAGGGATGTTTCGGAGCAGTCTCGCGTGTCATACCAAGTCCGTGAAAATATCCAGCCGATACGACAGCCGTTGTAGAAGCTTTGGTCAGACGGCAGGTTTTGCCGTAGCCGATATTGTGTCCGGCAGGAAGCTCATATACGTCGTCCACACTTGCTGTCAGGTCGCAGACATTTTCAAATCCACAGGAATTGGAAACAGCGAGACGACCGAGAAATGCGGAGCCGATACGGACCGCATCCAGATTCATATACGGAAAACGGACGAGGGAGGAAGAGGAGGAGATATGACGTATCCCAAGTGGAATCCCTGCGTCCGTCAGAGTAGTGCAAAGGTTGTTAAAATCCTCAAACTGCTTTTTGACAAATCGCTCATTCTTGCAACATGCGGCGTAGAAATGGGAATAGATTCCTGTGACCTGCACGTGCGTCATGGCATGTACAGTGTTGATGATGTCGCCAATCTGCGAGGTTTTGCTGCATAAGAAACCATAACGCCCAAAGCCTGTATCGATGCACAGATGCGCATGGGCGCAAAAATGATTTAAGCGTGCGGCAGTATCCTCCAAGATCTGCCCGCATGAAACGCTTGTGATACTGAGTGTGATGTCGTGTTTGATTGCGCGTGTAATATCTTCTGGATGATAAAGTGGTGTCAGAAGCAGAATCTCCCCGAAGATTCCTTTCTCTCGAAGTTCGATGGCATCCGCAAGCTCCGTGACTGCGAAATGTCGGATTCCGCGTGCCTGTAAGAATGTCGCAAATTTGCACAGCCCCAAGCCGTATGCGTTCCCCTTTAATACGGCTATGATCTGTGCGTCAGCAGCCAGAGATTTGATGATCTCGATATTGTGTTCCAAAGCACGAATCCGAATATTTAAGGTTGTCATCGCCATTCCTCCTTTAAAAACAAACGCGGATTGAAGTAAGTTTAGATATTTCACTCTTGTATCTGCTTGCAGTATAGTGTATTATTGCATCGAAGTTGTATCATAACTGTAACGAAGTTGCAAAAGATTTGTTTACAACTTGCATATTTTGAAAAGAGAAATATATAGAGGTAACTACGATGGAGACATTATCAAGACATGCAAAGATTCAGACGTCGGAGACATTCTTATTAAGTGCGATTCTGGCGTTGTCAGGGGGATTTCAGGATGCGTACACATACAATGTGCGAAATGGCGTATTCTCGAATGCACAGACCGGAAATGTTGTGCTGATGAGCCAGCATCTGATGGAAGGAAACTGGATGCGCGCGATGCACTACTTGTTCCCGGTGCTTGCGTTTGCATTTGGCGTACTCGTGGCAGAACGGATTGGACATACTTATAAGAATGCTAGAAAGATCCACTGGCGGCAGATCGTTGTTTTGATTGAGATATTGATTTTATTAGCGGTTGGTTTTATGCCGCAGAAGTTCAACATGGCGGCGACGATGCTCGTATCATTTGCCTGTGCGATGCAGGTACAGACGTTCCGTAAGGTAAATGGCTATGGCTATGCTAGTACGATGTGTATCGGAAACTTAAGAAGCGGAACCGAGAGCCTGTCCGTTTATATCCGGGAGCACCAGAAGGGGGCGCTCCGCAAGGCGATGCATTACTACGGAATCATATTGATCTTTGCAGTTGGTGCCGGTGCCGGAGGAATCTGCTCGATGCAGATCGGCGTGCATGCAATCTGGGTATCCTGTGTCCTGCTGCTTGCCGGATGCCTGCTTATGATTAAGGAGGAACGTTAAAAATATCGTTTTCTGTTAAGAATCGGAATAACGATCATGGTTTCAAAGGAATCCTCGATATATTGACTCCGCATGTAGCCATGATATTTTTCCGTGATGATCTTTATATTCGCAAGACCGTACCCGTGATCCATTCGGTGATCCGGGTACTTTTTTATTTGGTCTTCTGGCAGACAGGTATTGCGCATATGTATAATAAAGGTATCATTGCTGGAAACACATACATTGAAATGCACATATCGGTTCGGATTCCTGGATTTACAGACTGCCTCGGATGCGTTATCCAGCATATTTCCGACAATGGTACACAGGTCATAGTCAGAAACTGGAATCTGAGTTGGTTGCAATGTAATCTTTTGGGAAAAAGCAAATTGTTTTTCCTTTGCAAGCATCTGGAAACTACTGATGAAAGCATCCAGTACAAGGTTGCCGCTGTTGACACTGATATAATTCGCTTCTATGTCGTTGATCGCAGAGTGAAGATATGCATCTAACTGCTCCGTCTGTTGTTGCTTGAGCATCTCGGAGATTGCAAAATAATGGTTCTTCATATCGTGTACGATGCTGCGGGTTTTCTTGTAGGCGGTTCCCAATTGGAAATATTTTTCCTGCTGAAAATCAATCTGTCTGCGCATAGAAAGGTTTTCGTCCTTGATCTGCTCCATCTTAAAACAATTATCCAACAGACAATAATTCAATATATTTAACAGGGCAATCGCAAAATAGGCGATGATCATATAGTACGCATTGTTTGACTGGTAATTGCTGCGGACAGGAATACAAAGGGTAATTACCAGAGAAAGCACGGGCGTCGTAAATAATAACAGGTTGTATTTATAATCGTGATATTTTATGTGTCGGTTCCAGTAGAAAATCACAACCAGAATCAACAGGAACAGCATGATCTTGGAACCGAGATTCATGAGGATCGAAAGCTGGCGGAGAGGGAGCTCTATAACTGCCGGGTTTATTATTTTCACCAGAAACAGGAAAAAGCTTTCACCAAGCAGAGCAAGAATCTGGAAGGAAATGGATACAAATATGCGGTTTGACAAGCGCGTCCTGTATAGGAAGGTCAGGGCAAAGGTCGTAAGCAGACTAACCATGTTTGTGGCTATTGTAAATTGCTTGGATGGCAGTCCGGTGCACAGAGTCTGGTTTACATAGATAAGAACCTCCATAATAAGGAAGCACGCAATATAGAGTGGATAGGCTGTGCGGCGGTTTTCCTTATGGAAGATGCCGTTCATATAGATAATGATTATGCCCATATCAAAGAGATAGGTAAGTGCTTCAATCGCGTAATACATAGTGCGCCCTCCTAATTTAACTCGTTTAATTCTACGAGGTGATTCATGTAAATAGAAAGTAGTTCCCGTCTGGCATTTCGACTCAGAGGAATTCGCTCCTGATTGTCTAAAACAACGAATTTGTCCTCAAAATAATGTACATGCTTCAGATTCAGAAGGATACTGCGATAACATTTGTAAAAGTGCTGGGAGGCAAGCGTTTCCTTCCAGTATGAAAGCGTTCCGCGCACAGAGATCGTGTGGTTTGTAAGATGAAACAGTAAAGTCTGTGTATCACTGTTTTCAACCTCGATATAGAGAAGATCCTGAATATAGATCGTCGTTTCTCCTTCTGTTGTAGACACGATGGAATAGATTGTGTGACTTTGTTCGATTTCATTGATTGCGTTCTTCAGCACTTCTTCGACATCCTCTGTGGTGTATGGTTTCGTCAGATAATAAAATGCCCGGACTGTAAAGCTTTTTTGCATGTATTCCGGATAATTGCTCACGAACACGAGCAAGGCATAACGGTCGATGGTGGAACGCAGGATGCTTGCGGTATCCAAACCGTTTAGCTCTGGCATTTCTACATCCATGAAAATTAACTGATATTGTCCTTTTTCTGTATAGGAATCTAAGAATGCTCTTCCGCTTGTAAATGTTGAGATAGAAACCTCCACATCAAACGCAAAATAAAAATGTGTGATACAGGATTTTAAATATTCAATTGCTGCTTCGTCATCGTCACAGATTGCAATGTTCAGTTTCATTGAGAACCCCCTTTGCTGATTCGCCCCAATAATTGGTTTATCCATATTACGATAACACAAAAGAACATAATCTGGATAGAATCAAATCTAAAAAAGTTAAAAAATATAAGGTACAAGCTTAGTAGCATTATCGAATATACTGCAGTCAGACATTTTAATCGGCATTTCTTCTTTTGAGTCAGGCGATGGCTTTTTGTATCCACAGGTGCAAGGATGATGATGGCAATCAGCAATACACAGAAACACCAGAAGGATGGAAATGTCTGGATTGCAGGGACTGGCAGATAGATCGTGACAATTATTCCAATACAGAAGGTGAGATAAGAAATAATATCACATATGCTGCGCGAAGATGCATGCATGCCTCCGGCAAGCATCTTGAGTGGAGACATTGTAAAAACGTAGACGAGTGCCAGCCATCCATGATGGAAAAAGATTCCAAGAATCAGAAGGCTGAGATTATATAGGAATAAGTCGAAACAGAAGTCAAAGCAGTATATGTAAGCTGCCCGTTGCTGAAACGGTAGAACGTGATTATCGATAAATATATCCGTGATTTTTACGCTGAGCGTTTCTGTAATTTTCATTCGATTTACCTCCATATAAGCATCATAACATAGAACAATTGGTAATATATAATTTCCCGTAAATGGTCAAAAACGGGGGGTAAAATGCACTTTACTCCCCGTTTTTGACCATTCGCAGAAAAAATGAAAGAAGCATCTGTGCGTATGATAGGATAAAAATGGGTTTAATAAGAAATTCAAATAATTATTTACAGGAGGGAAAAGAGCATGAAAAAAGTACTGGAATTTCTTGTCAGGCATAGTGGAAAGCTATGCGCATTCGCGATTGGTGTAGCAGCTATTGCACCGGAATGCTGTCGTGGAAGCTGGTATGAACCAGAAGAACCAGAGGGGCTGGAAGAAGTATTGAAGAAAAGTGGAAAAGTACAGTAGAGGAGGTAATGAATTATGAGAAAGATAATATCAAAAATAGCATTAGCATTTGCTATATTTGGATGTTTGGGAAGTGGAGTTGCTCGAGCTGGGAATATTTCGTTAGATGTTACGGCATCTAATATTTCAGGGGTAGCATCAAAGGATCCTTATTCAAGAAAAGAGGCTAAAGGAGATAATGACCAGAAATTTTATATAAAATTAACGTCATTAACCAATGGTCCATCATTAAACTTTACATCATACTCTAGCGATCACGTAAGGGTGTCTACAGCGTTGACGTACCCTGGTCATCCTTTGGGTACTACAAAAAGCCATAATTATGATTTGGTAGAAGCAAAACGTGGACATCAATATTATGTATATGCTTCCGCACCTATGAATTATGCAAATGTTCACGGAAAAGGAAATTATTGTCCATAAATTTTGAGTGAAATATAAAGCGGTTTGGAACAAAATAAAACGTCTCAAATCGCTTTATTTGTATGATGGAGGTAACTGGCTTTATGAAAAAGAAATTGGTTGTTATGTGCATGCTGTTTATAACATGCGTGGTGACTTCCTGTTCAGGAAATAATAATGGGAAAACAGAAGCTGATAATATACAAACGCAGACATTCCCGCAACAGTATCGATATAGTTCGGAACATTTACGTATTGATTTACAAGAAATAACACCTCAGGAAGTAAGCTGGAAGAATGGAACCGCGACGGAATGTTCGTTGGATTATGAAAAAGTAGGCAGAGTGTTTATGCCGGATGATGGTAGCAATACATTGGATGCGGAGGCACAAATGATATCAAGTAATGCGGTGTCGGATGGCGTCAGTGAATCTTTTTTTACATGGGGATTGGATTCCTGTACCTATACGGATTTGGAATATCTGGAATTGAATGCATGTTTGAAAACGGACAGGTTTTATTCAGATTATAATTTGTCAGAATATACGGATTCGAAAGAATTTACGTTTGCTTCTGAAGAAGCTGCAAAGCAGGAAATATATGAAATCATGGATTCGTGTGGCATAGATTTAAAAAAAGATTTTACATGTGAAACGTATTATTTGGATCATGAAATTTTGCAGCAACAGGAAGAACATATAGATATGGATGGAAATCAGCAGGAAGAGGAGTATAAGACGGATTGGTCGGAAGAAAATGATACCTATTTGTTCTATTTTCATCATGTGTATTCTGGGCTTCGTGATTTTCAGGGTAATTCCTTTTGGCAGGAAAGTGCACAGGATTTAAATGCACAAATCACAGTTATGTATAATAAAAAAGGAATTATCTTTTGCTATATACAAAACTTGTATGATTATACATCAATGAATGAAAGTGAATCTTTATTGAACTTTGATGCAGTTATGCAATCTGTGATTGAATATTTTGAAGGTATTGTGGATGGAGCGGATCGGGAAGTGATTTCGGCAGAACTGATAGTAGACCATATGAAAGATGGAAAAACACTGATTCCTGTATGGGCGTTCCAAATAAATGAAAAACCATTGAATGATTCGGAGTATCAATATGAATTACGTGTGAATGCAATAACAGGAAAAATTATAGTGCAATAAATGAGAGGGAAAATTATGCTATTGAGGTATTTGAAAATAGATGTGCGACGAGCATTTGGAAATTGGAGATTCCCAATATGTGTGATTATAATTAGTGTACTGCTTCTTTATAACAAAGATGAGCCAGCGGATGTTGTTTCGTGGATGAATCATGTAAATACGATGCAGTTGTTGTTTATCGCAATGGGGATAGCATCGGTACCATATGTTGGTAGTTATATAGATGACAACTGTCATAAATTTCGGATTCAAATGGAACTGCGCAGTAATCATCGGGAATATTATATTATTTCGAAGATGTTAGTTGTATTCATTTCGACACAGATCACATTTATATTAGGCTTTTTGATTACGTTACAAATAAACTATATCCGATTGGGGATGCCGGATGAAACACAGTGGTTTGAAATACTGGATTTGGAGCGCGCATATATGCAGTACTTAAAAGAAGGAAGAACAGGTCTGTATTTTGCAGTTTGTATCTTCCATATGTCAGTACTGGCAGGCTTTATGTCATTGCTTGGGTTGTTTGTGTCAGAGTTTGTGAACAATAAAATCGCGGCATATACATTTCCGCTATTATGTGTGTATGTACAGGATATTTTAATGCAAAGATTACTTGGATGGCAAAGAGGTGCAGTCATTTCGTGGAAGGCATTAGGGGTGAATCAGTTGGAAATGACACTTTCAGGACAGCAACCATCAACATTTTTCTTCCAAATATGTTGTTACATATTCATTGTCAGTTATTGTATTAATTATAAGAATGGAAGGAGAAAGTGAATGGCGAATGTTCAAAAAATAATAAAAACAGCTGCTTATGACAGCATTAAAAAAATGCGTTCCTTTCGATTCATAAGTGCTGTAATGATGGTAGTCGGATTAGTGTTAGCAGTCACGTCGGGAATGGATCAATTAATTGGGGATGTGAATGAAAAAGTAAGCATCTGGATTGTTCCTCATATATTTAGTAATACATTTTTTGCGGCATTTTACGGAATTATTATATGTTATCTGTTATCGGATATTCCTTATTTTAATGCGAATGAATTATATTACATTTCAAGAATGGGACGAAAAAAGTGGTTTATGGAGAAAATGCTATCCATGATACTATCCATGTTTATGTTTACAATTATTTCGTTTGCTGTATGCGTACTTGTATTTGTTCCCAAAATCAACTTTACAATGGAATGGGGAAAAGTAATACATACAATGGCATATTCAACCAATTTGTATTCCTATAATCTGATGAATCTGGTATCACCGAGTATTTTGATGAATTATAAGCCGATCACGGCAATGGAAACCTGTTTCTTGATGGTATGGCTGGTTTCGGTCATGGTAGGATGTGTGATGTTTGCAATAAGTATCTGGTTCAATCGTACAGTGTCAATCGTAGTGGTTTTGATGCTGTCTTTGTTAGGGTTATCGGAAGGCCTGTTTTTTACCCAACGCTGGCTGCCATTTCTTTCGATATTTACATGGTATCGAATATCAGTATACGGAGAAACAATATTTATGGATTGGCAGTATCCGAAACAATATGTATATGTGATTTTGATAATCTGCATAATGTGTTTATCGTTTTTTGCGGCATATAGAAGAATCAGGCATACTGAATTTGATTGGATCAATGAAACGTAGGCATGGAGGTTTGATAATGATCGAGGTAAAGAATCTGGAAAAAAGTTTTGGTGAACAAAAGGTATTGAATGATGTTTCGCTTGTTTGCCCAAATGGTGAAATTACAGGAATTATAGGGCATAATGGATCAGGAAAAACAGTACTGTTTAAATGTATATGTGGATTATTATTTGAAGATAGCGGAGAGATTTTGATTGATGGAAAAAGATATAAATCTGGTGGCGAACTAATAAAAAATGCAGGGATAATTATTGAAAATCCGGCGTTTCTGGAAAGTGAAAGTGGGATTAATAATTTAAAATATTTGTTTGAAATTCGAAATAAAAAGAACATGGAATTGTTGCATGAAATAATGAGGATGGTAGGACTTGATCCGGAATCCAAAAAGAAGGTAAAAAACTTTTCTTTAGGAATGAAGCAACGTCTGGCAATTGCGCAGGCAATTATGGAAGACCCTGCTGTTTTGATATTGGATGAGCCTATGAATGGTTTGGATCGACAGGGGGTAGAAGAGATGCGTCAAATTTTCTGCAAAGAAAAGCAGAAAGGAAAGACAATTCTTTTGGCAAGCCATAACCGGGAAGATATTGAAGCATTATGTGATCATGTGTATGAAATGGAGGATGGACAAATAAAACAATTGAGATAGAAAAATTATTTACTGGAAGATGCCGAGCTGTGGCGGATATTCCGTAAAGGTGAAAAATGCCGCGGTTAAGAGGAGCAAAATCGCGGAAGAAAGGATGAGCTTTTCTGCCTTCCCATTTCGGTAGACATCATTTTCCACGAAGAGGGCGAAGATAACGCCTGCAAAATATAGTGCAATATTGATCCAGTCGTAGTTTGTTCCGAGGATACCATTCAGTGTATAGAAAACTGCGACAATAAAAATCATGCCGGACAAGATTCCGAGGGTACGCGCCCAGAGGTAATTGGCTGGCATTTTTTCATGGAAGAAGAACAGCTCGACCAGCGTGAGCAGAAGCATCGGGAAGAAGAGCAGCTTCAGATGCTCCCACGTGGATTCGTTGACCGCCGAGAACAGCCCGACAATGCGGTTGTCGTCCGACCATTCATAGGTGAAATGCAGCAGCACTCCGAGGATGGAGATGAAGAGAAAACGGATGGCGTTGGTTTTGAATTTCATGTTGGTTTGTCCTTTCTTGGGTTAGTTGGTTCGTGCAGATATGCATATAGTTTATGGATTTTTTGGAAATTTATACTATGTCCTGAGAAAGTATATGCGTGAATTGGGTGAATTTTTCCAAAATAGAGAATTTACTCCAACGGGAAGGTTGAGAGAAGCAAGCAGGATGGGGAGAAAATCGAGGAACGGGAAAAACTCCCCAATCGGAAGCTGATAGGAAGCAAGCGGGTTGGGGAGAAAATCGAGGAACGGGAAAAACTCCCCAATCGGAAGCTGATAGGAAGCAAGCGGGTTGGGGAGAAAATCGAGGAACGGGAAAAACTCCCCAATCGGAAGCTGATAGGAAGCAAGCGGGTTGGGGAGAAAATCGAGGAACGGGAAAAACTCCCCAATCGGAAGCTGATAGGAAGCAAGCGGGTTGGGGAGAAAATCGAGGAACGGGAAAAACTCCCCAATCGGAAGCTGATAGGAAGCAAGCGGGTTGGGGAGAAAATCGAGGAACGGGAAAAACTCCCCAACCGGAAGCTGATAGGAAGCAAGCAGGATGGGGAGAAAGTGGAGGAACGGGAAAAACTCCCCAATCGGAAGCTGATAGGAAGCAAGCGGGTTGGGGAGAAAATCAGGGAAACAGGAAAATTCCCCAACTGGAAGACAGAGAGAAGAAAGTTGATTGGGGAGAAAATCTGAAAACAGAAAGATTCCCCCAATTTGGAGAATGGAGAGAGAAAAGATAGTTGAAACGGGGGAATTGCATATGTATAATAGGGATGCTTAGCAAGAAATAGAGACAGATAAGAATAATATAGAATATTTAACCTCTGTCGAAAAATAAAACAAGAATAATAGGAGAAAAATCATGCGAATTGTAATACAGCGTGTCAATCACGCATCCGTAAAAGTAGATGGAGAGACAATCGGAAGCATCGGCAAGGGATATCTGCTTCTGCTCGGTGTGGCACAGGGGGATACGAAGGAGATGGTTGACCGCTATGTGAAGAAGCTTTCAACCTTGCGGATCTTTGCAGATAAAGAGGGCAAGACGAACCTGTCAATTACCGATGTAGGAGGAGAAGTGCTGGTCGTATCCCAGTTCACATTATATGCGGATTGCAAGAAAGGAAACCGCCCAAGCTTTGTCAAGGCGGGTGCGCCGGACTTTGCTGAGGAAATGTATGAGTATTTCAAGGCAAAATGTGTGGAGACATTTGGAAAAGTGGAATGCGGAAGCTTTGGCGCAGATATGAAGGTCGAGTTGGAGAACGATGGACCATTCACAATCTTGTGGGACAGCGAGGAATGGTAAAACATGAAACAAGACAGCCAGCTGTTTGGCACAGAGAAAATCAGTAAAATATTATGGAAGATGGCACCGCCCGTGATGCTGGCGCAGTTGATACAGGCACTTTATAACATTGTGGACAGCTTCTTTGTCGGGCGGTATTCCGAGAGCGGACTGACCGCGCTGTCCATCATCTATCCAATCCAGCTTCTGATGATCGCATTTGCGGTTGGTACCGGTGTTGGTATCAATACGTGTATGGCACATTACTTAGGATTGTCCGAGGATGAAAAGGCGGACGAGATCGGTGGGATCGGTACGCCACTTACGTTATTTATGTGGACAGTATTCGCCGTGTTCTGTTATTTTCTCATGCCCGCATACGCGAAGATGTCGACGGATTCCGCAGAAGTAATCAAAGAGGTTGTGATGTATGGACGGATTGTATGCGTCTTTTCTTTTGGACTTTTTCTGGAGAGTATCTGGACGAAGATCCTGCAGGCAAACGGCGATATGAAGACGCCGATGATCGCACAGATTGCAGGTGCGGTTACAAACATCGTACTCGATCCGCTTTTAATCTTCGGTATGTTAGGATTGCCGAAGATGGGAATCGCAGGTGCTGCGGCAGCAACCGTCGTTGGTCAGATCGTAGCGGCGCTGATCGTCATGCGCAGAGGATTCCGGAGGTCGCCGGCGCTTTCTGTATATCTGCCGGACATCCGAAAGATTTATAAGATGGGAATCCCGAATATCCTGATGCAGTCCGCGTACACGTTCTATATATTCGGACTTAATATGGTACTTGCAACCTTCTCCGATCAGGCGGTGACGGTGCTCGGACTTTATTACAAATGGCAGGCGTTTTTCTTCATCCCGCTTGGTGCGATGCAGACCTGTATCGTACCGATCTTAAGCTATAATTATGCAACGATGAAGATTGACCGCTGCAAGAAGACGTTGTCATTGGCACTTATATATGGAGTATCCCTGATGATGATTGGTGTGCTTTGCTTTGAACTGATGCCGGGGCAGATGCTGCATGTATTCTCACATGACGCAGAAGTGATCCGTATCGGGAAGGTGGCATTCCGTATCATTGCAGCGAGCTTTATTCCGCTTGTGACATCATTGACATTTCCGGTGTTCTTTCAGGCAGTTGGAAAAGCGTTTACAAGCAGTTTGCTTACAGTGGTAAGAACGGTATTTTTATTTGTGCCGCTCGGGTATGCATTCTCAAGAATCGGGCTAAACTTCTTCTGGCTGACGTTTCCGGTTACGGATAGTATTACGTCGATTGCCGGATTTTTGCTGTACCGCCGCTTCCTAAGATTCACCAAAAGTTCATAGAATTTGCGTTGTTTCAGCAAATCTCCTGTGCTATCATATGTAATAATTTGGAAGATATAGAATTAAGGCATAAGAAGAGTTGAAAATACAAAAAAGGGTATTTTCAAAAAGGAGAAAACTATGGGACTTACGCAGCAACAAGTACAGGAGCGGATCGATCAGGGACTGACGAACGAGACCGACCTGTCTACCGATAAAACAACGAAGGAGATTATTATCTCCAACACATTCACATATTTTAACCTGATCTTTTTGATCATTACGGTCTTACTCTGTCTGGTCGGTTCCTTCCGGAACCTGACCTTCCTGCCGATCGTCATCGGCAATACACTGATTGGAATTATACAGGAGATCCGCGCGAAGCGGACACTGGACAAGATGAACCTGCTGAATGCACCGCACGTCATCGTCGTGCGGGACGGCGTGAAGCAGAAGATTGAAACCGAACAGCTTGTACAGGATGATGAGATCATCTTGGAGGCGGGCAACCAGATCTGCGCAGATGCAGTCGTCGTGGAAGGAAGCGTGCAGGTCAATGAATCGCTGCTTACCGGAGAAGCGGACGAGGTAGAGAAAAATCCCGGCGACGAACTGTTCTCAGGAAGCTTTGTCGTATCCGGACAATGCCACGCCGAACTCACTCACGTCGGAAATGAATCCTACATCGCGAAGCTCTCACAGGAAGCAAAGACGATGGGAAGCGGCGAGCAGTCTGAGATGATCCGCTCGATCAACCAGATCGTCAAATGGGTTGGTATCGTTATCATCCCAATCGGACTTCTGTTGTTTTATCAGAGCCATTTTATCAACCATGAGACAATCCGGCGGAGTGTGACAGCGACGGTTGCGGCGATCATCGGTATGATTCCGGAGGGATTATATTTACTTACGACAATCGCACTGGCTCTCAGCACCATGAAGCTTGCCAGCCGGAAGGTGCTGCTGCATGATATGAAGAGTATCGAAGCACTTGCACGTGTCGATGTGCTGTGTGTGGACAAGACCGGAACAATCACCGAGCCGACGATGAATGTCAAGCAGATCATATGCAGTAAGAATGGGAAGAATCTGCTGCACACGCCGGAGGAATTACAGGAATTACTTGTGGATTATACTCTTGCATCGAACGACAACAATGCGACGATGCAGGCACTCCGCACATTTGCAGAAAATGATGGTGCGACACCGCATCGGATGGTTGTGGAGCGCTATCCATTTTCCTCAACAACGAAATACGGTGCAATCGTATTTACAGAAGGAACTTATATATTAGGGGCGCCGGAATTTGTCCTGCGAGATGCATATGCGACGGTGGAAGAAGAGATTACAACCTTCACGAAGGATGGTGACCGCGTCCTGCTTTTTGCAAAATACGCAGGAACAGATTTAAAGCACGGACTTACAGAAGAGGTGATTCCGCTTGGATTTGTCATACTTGCGAACCCGATTCGTGAAAATGCAAAGCAGACATTCGAATATTTTAACAATCAGGGCGTGGCAATCAAGGTTATCTCCGGTGATAATCCGGGAACAGTTTCTGAGGTTGCGCTGCAGGCGGGAATCCCGGGTGCAGAGAATTATGTGGATGCGACCACACTTGATACAGCGGCGAAGCTTAGGGATGCAGTGGAACAGTACACTGTCTTTGGACGTGTGACACCGAAGCAGAAACAGAAGCTTGTGAAGGCATTGCAGATCAAAGGACATACAGTTGCGATGACCGGCGATGGTGTCAATGATATCTTAGCGATGAAGGATGCAGACTGTAGCGTGGCGATGGCATCGGGAAGTGAGGCAGCAGCGCAGGCAGCACAGGTTGTATTGCTGGATTCGGATTTTGCACATATGCCGGATGTTGTGTATGAAGGCAGGCGTGTCGTTAACAACGTACAGCGGTCAGCGAGTCTGTTCCTTGTAAAGAATATATTTTCTCTGTTGATGGCAGTATTCTCGATGGTTTTGATGATCACATATCCGCTCGAACCGGCGCAGGTGTCCTTGATCAGTATGTTCACAATCGGCGCACCGGGATTCCTGCTTGCGTTAGAGCCGAACAAGAACCGCATTGAAGGACGGTTTATCACGAACGTGCTGCTTAAGGCACTGCCGGGCGGTCTGACCGATGTGATTGCAGTCGGAGCCCTTGTCATGCTTGGATCGGTATTCGGACTTCCAGATGCGAGTGTGGCGACAGCCGCAACACTGGTTTTGTCGGTTGTTGGATTTATGATTTTATTTAAGATCAGCGAACCGCTCAACAAGATGAAGTATGGCGTAATCTTTCTGAATATATTTGGACTTGTATTCTCCGGGATATTCTTGAAGAAGCTGTTTGCACTAAGTGATATGTCAAACCGGTGTATATTGTTGATGGTTGTGTTCGGATTCGCGGCAGAATCCATCTTCCGGTATCTGACTCTGATTGCGGAGAAGTTACGGGCACGTTACGAGAAAAAACAGAAGTATACCGGCTATAAACGGAAGAGAAAACTACGTCGATAGTGAAAATTACAGGAAATTTACAAGAAAATGACGAAAAAGGGATGCGTAATCATTGCTATCTGCCGAAAATGATATTATAATCGGAATGGTGTTTTTTGGATTATAGTAGAAAACGAAGGAGAGAGTAACATGATACGCTTCAAAAAGAGTAAGAAGATTCTTGCAGCCATTTTGACAGCGGGGATGCTGCTTGCGGGAAATGGAGTCCCGATTTGCGCAGCAGAACCAGTTTCGGTGGCACAGACAGAAGAACAGTTGAATTATCTGGTCGTCGGAAGTCCGGTTGTATGTACACCGGGAAGCCAGTTTGTTCTGGCGGATGTCGGAGATGGAACGGAGAAGCTTTCGGATGCGGTTTTGACTTACGTCAATGTGGAGACTGGTACTTCCTATGAAGTGACTGCGGATACCGTAGATGAGGGAAGCCTGCTGTTTAACATGGAGTTTGATGATACCCAGCCGAGCGGAGAATATGAAGTAACCACGATTGAGGTAGTTGCAGACGGAGAGAAACGAATCGTTCGTATGGTGGATACCGGAATTGAAGCCAAATTTGGTATCAATACGGATGTTGATTCTGAGGCGGATGCCTATGTCGTGGATGAACAGGCAGAGCAGGATGCAGAGGAAGCCTGCGGCGAAGACGGAATTACCGTGCTGGATGCCGAAGGACAGGAGATGACTTTTGATTCTCTGACCGAAGCTTTACAGGAAGCCGATGACAGTGTTGCAGACAGCGGAATCGCAACACAGTCGACAGCCAACCCGAATCTGGTTGTTGTACTCGATCCGGGACATGGTGGATTAGACAGTGGAGCAGTCGGAAAAAAGGTTGGCATGCCAGGGTTGAAAGAGAAAGATTTGACGCTCAAGATTGCATATTACTGCAAAGAAAAACTTGAAGAATACAGCCATGTGGAAGTTCACATGACACGAACGGCAGATACCGACAACAATCTTGCCAATCGTGTGGCGTATGCGAAGACATTTAATCCAGATGTGTTTGTCAGCATTCATATCAATGCTGTTGGTGGACAACATGGCGGTGCCGAGGTGTATTATCCAAACGGCAATTACATACCGGGTATCGGAACAGAAGGAAAAGAACTGGCAGAAGTAATCCAGCAGAAGCTGGTAGCACTTGGCCTATATAACAGAGGAATCAAGATCCGGAATACAGAGGACGGCAGCCAGTATCCAGATGGTTCGCCATCCGATTACTTAGGCGTAATCAAGCGTTCCAAGGAAGCTGGATTCCCGGCTGTCTTGATCGAGCATGCATTTATCGATAATTCTGGTGATGTATATAACTTTTTGGCAAGAGAAGATAAAGTAAAGGAAATGGGGTATGCAGATGCAACCGCCATTGCAGAATATTATGGATTGTCCAAGAATGGGAATTACGGTTCTAAGGCGACAATCGCGGATACGATCCGTACAGCATATGACGGTGGTACGTCCGAAGCATTGACACCAATCATGACGACTCCGACGACATCAGTTGATCGTATGGTATCGTATTATAAGTCCAATGCAACGTTCCCGACTTACTATCAGGAGCATGATACAGAGATCAAAGCATCGTCCAATCCATTGCAGACATTTTGCCAGATCTTTTACGACGAGGCAGTTGCAGAGGGCGTAGATCCGGGTGTTGTATTTGCACAGGCAATGAAAGAAACTGGATTCCTGCGATTCGGCGGCGATGTAAAGATTGAGCAGTATAATTTCTGTGGACTGGGCGCAACCGGAGGCGGCGCTGCTGGACAGGCATTTGGTTCGGTACGTCTGGGAGTACGTGCACAGGTACAGCATCTGAAGGCATACGCTTCACAGGAAGATCTGAAAAATGCAGTGGTTGATCCGAGATTCCAGTATGTGACAAGAGGCTGTGCAACTTTTGTAGAGTACTTGGGTATTCAGGAAAACCCTTGGGGAAAGGGCTGGGCAACTGCATCAAATTATGGATATAGTATTGTAAATGATTATATGTACAAATTCTGTACGGTAAAAAAGACATCCAGTACAGCAAATTCGTTCCTGAATGTAGCGTATAGCACACATGTACAGAGTTATGGCTGGCAGGCAGATAAATTTAACGGTATGACAAGCGGAACGACCGGACTTGGCAAGCGCCTGGAGGCAATCAAGATTAAGGTCGGTGGCGAGTATGATTTGGGTGTTACCTATCAGACACATGTACAGACCTTAGGCTGGGGTAATTGGGTCGATGATGGAGCTTTAAGCGGAACAACTGGACAGGCCAAACGTCTGGAAGCAATACGTATCAAATTAACAGGCAACGACGCAGACAAATTCGATGTGTATTATCGTGTACATGCACAGACCTTTGGCTGGCTTGGCTGGGCAAAGAATGGTGAAACGGCTGGTACGTCAGGATTTGCAAAGCGTCTGGAAGCAATCCAGATTTACGTAGTACCGAAGGGGATGACGCCATCTTCGGGAACCAGCTCTGTTTCTTATGTACAGTACGGAAAGGCTGCATCGAAGAATGATCAGCCGGGCTTGATCAATTATGCAACGCATGTGCAGACCTATGGCAACCAGCAATTTGTATCAGACGGTTCCTTCTCTGGAACATATGGAGAAGCAAAGCGGCTGGAGGCAATCCGGATTCAGGTCAACAATGAAGCACTTGGTGTAGATGGTGGTGTGACTTATCATACGCATGTGCAGAAATTGGGATGGCAGCCTTGGGTTAGCGATGGCGTAGTCAGCGGAACGACTGGACAGGCGAAGCGTCTGGAGGCAATCGAGATCAAACTGACTGGTGAACTTGCTGAGAAATATGATGTATACTACCGTGTACACGCACAGACTTTCGGCTGGTTGAACTGGGCGAAGAATGGGCAGACAGCTGGAACAGTTGGATATGCAAAGCGTCTGGAAGGAATTCAGATCGTGCTCGTACCAAAGGGAGGCAAAGCACCGAGTGCAACGCCTTTGAACGATGGAAGAGCAAGCATTATCAAATAATATAAGAAATCAAAAAAGAGTCCTGCGGATTTGCAGGACTCTTTTTGTATGTAAATATATCAATGTATGAATTCAATTACATGGCAGCTACTCTGGCGTCGATATAGCGAATCAGTTCTTCTGCTGAAGCTTTCAGACCAAGGCGGCTGGTATTGATGCAGACATCATAGTACCGGGAATCGCCCCATTTGCCAGAGGAGAAGGAATTGTGATACTGCTTCCGGCTTTTATCGTGGCGTTTCATTTTTGTGAGCGCCTCGTCTGCGGATACATGCTTGACTTCCATGATTCGCTTCTGCTTCACATCGGTGTCGCCGACAAGGAAGATGGAGATCAGTCCATCATTATCCTGTAAGATGTCCTCGGCACAACGACCGAGTACTACATAGGATTCTCCGCTTTCTGCCTTTTCCTTCAGGAAATTAAACTGCATTTCTGCAATAATCTTTTCTACGGAGTTTGACTGTCCGAGTACCGTTCTGGTGATAAAAGGATTTGCTGGCTTTTCGTCGTATTTCTTATAGACATCGTAAGAATTTCCAGTTTCCTTGGAAAGCTCGTCGAGAATATTTCTGTCATAAAGTGGAATATTGTAATGCTTGGCGATCATTTCTGCGATTACATGTCCGCCGCTTCCATACTCTCGTCCGATTGAAATAATGATCTGTTTGTTCATAAATATACGCTCCCTTCTGTCGTGAAATGTGTCTGCCATTCGCGCTTTTTTTATTTACAATTATACATAAGATGGACGGAAAAAGTCAATGTATGTATGCAGGAAAAATGGGAAAAACTGTATCTGTGAAGAAGTATAAAAACAGGGAGAAACAGACAATGAAAAAAACAACTGAATTTACACCGACAGCTTTTATTTTAGGAATTTTACTTGCCGTTGTATTTGGTGGTGCCAATGCCTATCTGGGGCTGCGTGTCGGTATGACGGTATCCGCATCCATTCCGGCAGCCGTGATCTCGATGGGGATTGTGCGGCTGTTGTTAAAGCGGGATTCGATTCTGGAAAATAACATGGTACAGACAATCGGCTCCGCCGGAGAATCGCTGGCGGCAGGTGCAATCTTTACGCTTCCAGCGTTGTTTATGTGGGCGAAGGAGCATGGCACGGCGATGCCGTCTTTTTTTACGATCGCGATGCTTGCCATAAGCGGCGGTCTGCTTGGCGTGCTTTTCATGGTGCCGCTTCGCCACGCGCTGATCGTGGAAGAACATGACCGCCTGCCATACCCGGAGGGAACGGCATGTTCGAAGGTGCTGCTTGCTGGAGAAGAGGGTGGCGCGAAAGCAAAGAAGGTATTAAAAGGATTGCTCGCGGCAGCTGTCTATAAATTTTTAGCAGACGGATTGAAACTGTTTCCAAGTGAAGTCGATTTTGAAAGCCGGAAGCTGCGTGGGGCAGGCTTTGGTATCGACGTGCTACCGGCATTGGTGGGTGTTGGATATATCTGCGGCGCGCGTGTGTCTTCGTATCTGTTGAGCGGGGCGGTACTTGGCTGGCTCGTGCTGATGCCGGCGTTCGTGCTGGTTGGTGGGGATAATATCTTGTTTCCAGCGACGAGAGCAATCGGCACTTTAACCACATGGGAATTGTGGGGAAACTATATCCGCTATATTGGAGCCGGAGCAGTTGCGGCAGGCGGAATTATCAGCCTTGTAAAGACGTTGCCATTGATCGTGACGACCTTCCGTAAGGCAGTGCGTGGCTATGGGAATACGGGAAGGGAACGGACAGAACGTGATATTCCGATGCGGTATGTGATCATTGGAATTGTGGCAATCCTGTTGTTCCTGTGTGTGATGCCACAGATCCGGCTGTCTGTGCCGATGGCACTTTTTATTGCCGTGTTTGGATTTTTCTTTGCAACCGTCAGTGCACGGATGGTTGGTCTTGTCGGTTCTTCGAACAATCCGGTATCTGGTATGGCAATCGCGACATTGCTGCTTGCATCCTTTGTGCTGAAATTAACCGGGCAGACCGGATTAAAAGGAATGACAGTTGCAATCTCAATGGGAACGGTCATCTGTATTGTCGCGGCAATGGCAGGGGATACGTCGCAGGATTTGAAAACTGGTTTTATCGTCGGGGCAACACCGTGGAAGCAGCAGGTTGGAGAGCTGATCGGGGCGGTTGTTTCCGGACTTGCAATCGGTGGTGTGCTGTATCTGTTGCAGGCAGCATGGAGCTTCGGTGATCCGGAGCTTCCGGCACCGCAGGCAACATTGATGAAGCTGGTTGTGGAAGGTGTGATGGGAGATTATCTGCCATGGGGACTGATTCTGATCGGCGTATTTATCGCAGTTGCGGTTGAGATCGTTGGGATTCCGGTGCTTCCTTTTTCTATCGGATTGTATCTGCCGATTCATCTGTCAACAGCGATTATGGTTGGCGGTCTGTTGCGCGCGTTTTATGAAAGGAAAAAGAATGAGGCGTATGTGCAGGATGGAATCTTATTTTCTTCCGGACTGATCGCCGGAGAGGGATTGATCGGAATTCTGTTAGCGGTGACGGCTGTACTTGGTGTGAGTGCAAAATTTGATTTATCCGGGCGTGGAATCAGTCTGGGAGCGGCAGGAAGTCTGGCAGCATTTTTGATCCTGCTTGTCATAATGATCTGCGTGATAAAAAAACAGGAAAAAATGGAAATTGATAGTTGACATCTGAAAAAGGAATGCTATAATAAACAAAAACATATGAATAATTGTTCATATGATATCGAGAAAAAAGGAGATATGATGATGAAGAAAACTTACAAAATTGATGTTGATTGTGCAAACTGTGCAAATAAGATGGAGGACGCTGCTAAGAATACAGCTGGTGTCAAGGACGCAACTGTAAACTTTATGGCACTCAAGATGATCGTAGAGTTTGAAGAAGGTGCAGATGCAAAGGCAGTTATGAAGGACGTTCTGAAGAACTGCAAGAAGGTAGAGGATGACTGCGAGATCTTCTTATAAGAGATCTGCACAGATGCAGCAGGTGTGCATAAGTAAGTAGAAGAAGCAGACAGAGATAGGAAGTGACGGCTATGACGAAGAAGCAGAAGAAAGTGTTGGTCCGGATTATCATTGCAGCAGTATTGGTGATCGCATTGCAGTTTGTTCCGGTAGAAGGATATGTGCGGTTCGGACTGTATATGATTCCATATCTGGTGATCGGATATGATATCCTGAAGAAGGCAGGAAAGGGAATTTTGAACCGACAGATTTTCGATGAGAATTTCCTGATGGCAGTTGCCACCATCGGTGCGATCGCACTCGGGGATTACAAGGAAGGTACTGCGGTTATGCTCTTCTATCAGATCGGAGAGCTGTTTCAGAGCTACGCTGTTGGCAAGAGCCGCCGGAACATCAGTGATCTGATGGATATCCGCCCGGATTATGCAAATGTAGAGAAGGACGGAGAGCTTGAGCAGGTTGATCCGGATGAGATCGAGATCGGTACGGTTATCGTTGTACAGCCGGGTGAGAAGGTGCCAATCGATGGTGTCGTTGTCGAGGGAACATCGTCCTTGAATACAAGTGCACTGACGGGTGAGAGCGTACCGCGGGAAGTCAGCGTGGACGATGAGATCATCAGTGGATGTATCAACATGACCGGACTTTTGAAGATCCGTACGACGAAGGAATTCGGCGAGTCGACGGTATCGAAGATTTTGGAACTGGTAGAGAATGCAAGCTCCAGAAAATCACGTTCCGAGAACTTTATCTCGAAGTTTGCGAAGATCTATACACCGGCAGTCTGCTATGGTGCTCTGGCACTTGCCATCTTACCGCCGATCGTGCGGATGGCATTTATGGGGCTTGCACCGGAATGGGGCGACTGGGTATACCGTGCCCTGACATTCCTTGTAATCAGTTGTCCATGTGCACTGGTAATCAGTATTCCGCTTAGCTTCTTTGCAGGAATCGGTGGCGCGAGCCGGGAAGGTGTCCTTGTCAAAGGCTCAAGCTTCTTAGAGACATTGTCGCAGACGAAGATCGTCGTATTTGATAAGACCGGTACGATGACGAAGGGTGTATTTGAGGTAAATGGTATCCACCACAGTCCATATAAGGATGAGGAGCTGCTTGAGTATGCAGCCCTTGCAGAGAGCTATTCCACTCATCCGATCAGCAAGAGCTTACAGCGTGCGTATGGCAAGCCGATCGATAAGAACCGCGTCAGTGACGTGGAGGAAATCGGTGGTCATGGTCTGACAGCAAAGGTGGACGGAAAGGTTGTTGCAGCTGGAAATGCAAAGCTTATGAAGAAGCTCGGTATCGAGTATCACGACTGCAGCCATGTTGGAACGATTGTCCATGTAGCGATTGATGGTAAATACGCCGGACATATTCTGATCTCCGATGTCATCAAGGAGCATGCGGCAGAGGCGATCGCCGCACTGAAGAAGTCCGGTATTGAGAAGACCGTTATGCTGACCGGTGATGCTAAGAATGTGGCAGATCATGTAGCCGCACAGCTTGGAATCGATGAGGTATGCAGTGAGCTGCTTCCGGGCGATAAGGTGGAAAAGGTTGAAGAACTCTTGACGAAAAAGCCGGAAAAGTATAAACTTGCATTTGTGGGTGACGGCATCAACGATGCACCGGTTCTCTCGCGTGCCGATATCGGTATTGCGATGGGCGCGCTTGGTTCGGACGCGGCGATTGAAGCTGCAGACATCGTATTGATGGATGACGATCCACTGAAAATCTCGAAGGCAATCCGGATCTCAAGAAAATGCCTTCGTATCGTATATGAGAATATTTATTTCGCGATTGGTATTAAAGTAATCTGTCTGGTACTCGGCGCACTTGGTATTGCAAATATGTGGTTTGCCATTTTTGCAGATGTCGGAGTTATGATACTGGCAGTGTTAAATGCAATCCGTACATTGTTTGTAAAGAAACTTTAGTGTGAAAAGAGGATACTATGGCACATACGCAGAAAATGATAGAATGTTGTGAGAGTCACGAGGTGCACAAGGATCTGCTGAAGATTGTGAATGAGAAGCTGCCAAGTGAGACAGAATTGTATGATTTGGCAGAGCTCTTCAAGGTATTCGGCGATTCAACGAGAATACGGATTTTGTTCGTATTATTTGAGGCAGAGGTGTGCGTGTGTGATCTGGCTGAGGCGCTCGGCATGACACAGTCCGCAATCTCACATCAGCTTCGTATCTTGAAGCAGAATAAACTGGTGAAGAACCGAAGAGAAGGAAAATCAATTTTCTATTCTCTGGCGGATGAACATGTCCGCACAATTATCGCACAAGGTTGCGAGCATATTGAAGAAGATTAAAGTTGTTTCATTTCGTTCTGACGCACAAGGGTTCGTCCCGCGTGGAAAGGCGAGTAATAAAAGAGGGTACTATGGATAAGCGAATTTCCGTAATCAGTATTATCGTATATGAGAGAGATCAGGCGGCGAAGGTGAATGCGGTTCTGCATGAATATGCAGACTATATCATCGGTCGTATGGGACTTCCGTATGAGAAGAAGGGTGTTTCTATCATATCCGTCGTTATGGATGCGCCGATGTCGTGTACCAGTGCGCTTTCCGGCAAATTAGGGATGATCGATGGTGTGACTGCGAAATGCAACACTGCTAAGATCTAAATATTATAAGGTTAATTTAAAGGAGAGCAAATCTATGAACGAGATGAGACGAAATGCAAAGAAGAGACCGGCAGTGAGGAAAGTATTTGCTTTGTTGCTGGCTCTTTCTATGTTCTGCGCACTTTTGGCAGGATGTGGCAAGAAAGAGGAAACGGATAATGTGACAGTTCGTGTTGGAGCGATGTCCGGCCCGACCGCAATGGGTATGGTCAAGCTGATGAAGGATGCCGAAGATGGGACTGCAAAGGGCACATATGAGTTCGCAGATCTATCCACCGATCCATCTACATTTGTGGCACCGCTTACAAAGGGTGACATTGACATTGCAGCGGTTCCATCGAATCTGGCTTCTGTGATCTATAACAATACGAACGGTGGCGTGCAGATCCTTGCAGTTAATACACTGGGAGTCCTGAACATCGTGGAGCGTGGAGACCGCGTACAGAGCATTAAGGATCTGGCAGGCAAGAAACTGTATGCAACCGGACAGGGTGCAACACCAGAATACACACTGCGCCATATTTTGAAGCAAAATGGCATTGATCCGGATAGTGGTCTTACGATCCAGTGGTGTGCAGATACAACGGAAGCACTGTCTTATATTGCAAATGATTCTGAAGCGATTGCTATGTTACCACAGCCATTTGCGACAGCCGCAATGGGACAGGTTGACGGCTTGCGCGTTGCAATCGACTTAAATGATGCATGGACAGAGATCGAGGATTGTGATATCGTGACTGGTGTGGTTGTTGCCCGGACAGATTTCGTGAAGGAGCATCCACAGGCAGTTGAGACGTTCCTTTCAGAGTATGAGGCTTCCGTTGCTTATACAAATGACAATGCAGCCGATGCGGCAGAGCTGATCGCCGGATATGGTATTGTGGCGAAGGCGCCGCTCGCAGAGAAGGCGATTCCGAAATGCCATATCACATTCCTGAAGGGACAGGAAATGAAGGACAGTGTCAGCGGATATCTGCAGATTCTCTTTGACGAGAACCCACAGGCAGTTGGCGGTACACTCCCAGCCGATGATTTTTATTATGGATTGTAAATATGAACTATAAAGAAGTATTAAAGAAAGTGGGTGCAGCGTTGCTTGCACTCACTTTTTGGGAAATTGCAGCACTTCTCATCCACCAGCGGATCCTGCTTGTGACACCGGTTGCAGTTGCAAGACGGCTTTGCACGATCTGGCGGGTGGAGGGCTTTGCGCGTGCGATATGGTTCTCGTTCTACCATATTGCAGGCGGTTTTTTGCTTGGGTTGATTCTGGGCTGCCTGCTTGCTTATCTGGCGGCGAAGCACCCGGTTGTAGAGACCTTGCTGTGGCCGTGGATGGCGACGATCAAGAGTGTGCCGGTGGCATCGTTCGTCGTGATCTGTCTGATCTGGCTGTCCGCCCGGAATCTGTCGGTATTCATATCGTTCCTGATCGTAATTCCGATCATATATCAGAATGTCTTAGAGGGACTACGTGCAGAAAACCGGGAGATGCAGGAGGTCGCAACAGTCTTTCAGCTGCCATGGTGCAAACGCTTCCGCTATATCGAGCTGCCGAAGCTTCGTCCATTTCTTCTTTCTGCCTGCCGTGTGACAACCGGTATGGCATGGAAGGCAGGTATCGCCGCAGAGATCATCGGCGTGCCGAACGGTTCGATCGGCAAGATGCTTTATACAGCAAAAATATACCTTGATACCGACGACCTGCTTGCGTGGACGGTGATCATTGTGGTAATCAGCGTGGTGGCGGAGAAGGTATTTCTGGCAGGACTGTCGAGGCTGCTTAATCCGTGCTCACGTTTTATGGAGGATACGGATGCAGGACATTAGAATAAAAAATATATCGAAAGCGTATGGTGATAAGCAGGTGTTAAACCATATCTCGAAAGAGTTCCCATCGGGAGAGACGACTGTGATCATGGGTGCGTCGGGCTGTGGCAAGACAACCCTGCTTCGGATTCTGTTAGGATTAGAAAAGGCGGACAGCGGCGAAGTAACTGGCATGCCAGAGCGGGTAGCTGTATTGTTTCAGGAAGACCGGTTGTGCGAGGATGTTTCAGCCTATGAGAATATTGCCCTTGTGCTGGAACGTAAGAAGACGCATGCACAAAGGGATGCGCAGAAGTGCAGGATAGAACAGGAGGCAGCACAGGTTGGTATCACGGCGGATGACTTAAAACAGAACGTCATGGAACTAAGTGGTGGCATGCGGCGGCGGATCGCCTTGCTTCGGGCATTGCTGTACGATGTAGAATGCGTGATCTTAGATGAGCCATTTAAAGGATTGGATGTAACGACGAAGCAGATCGTGATGCAGTATGTGAAGGAAAAGACTGCGGGGAAGACAACATTTCTGGTGACACACGATGCTGTGGAGGCAGACTTTTTTGGCGGGAACAGATGGACCCTGCCAACCGAAAATAAAAATGCAAATGATGAGTAAAATTTTACTAAAAAAAGAGACGTAAATGATAGACGTCTCTTTTCTTATGTGGAAAAATACGATATAATTGTAATGTGCGTGATTGTGCGCATCTGGTTGTTTGCAGAGACTGTCAGACAACCTCTAAAACAAGAAAATAATATAAGAATTTTAATAAAAAGGAGTGTTGAAATGAAGATTAATTATGTAGGAAATCAGGGCGACTTTACTATGGAGAATCCAGAGATGCTTAGTTATCTTTATTTTCCAATCGCAAATGAATCAGGGGTTATGAGTTCGGTTGCACCCGATCTCGCAGGTGACTCGAAGATGAGTCAGAATTCATTCCTTATGCCACCAGTGAGCTGTGAGAACTTGCACAATGACAAGTCATCCAGAAATGTATGGTGCAAGATCAATGGCAAGACACTCTGGTCATTGACTGGGCGTTCCGCTGCCCAGCAGGCAGAGCTTTTTACAGAGGACAAGGAACCAACCTATTTGGAGGCAGGCTTCATGCATCACAAGATCACACGTACATCTGAGAAGAACGGTGTGAAGGCAGCGCTTTCCAGCGTGTCACCAATCAGCGGTGAGAAGCTGGAGCTTCTGAAGGTAGAGCTTACAAATATTTCGGAGGAAGAAATGACAATGCAGGTCGTGACTGCGATTCCACTTTATGCAAGATCCGCAGATAACATCCGTGACCACCGTCACGTAACGGCTCTGCTTCATCGCATCACAACCAATGAGACAGGCATTCTTGTAAAGCCGACGATGACATTTGACGAGCGTGGACATAAGCGCAACGAGATCAACTATGGTGTGTTCGGTGGAAATGAGAACGAGACACCGATCGGCTATTATCCAATCGTAGAGGATTTCATTGGCGAGGGCGGTAATCTGGAGAACCCACGTGCACTTTATAAGAATCCACTTGCGCCATATGCAAAGGGCGAAGGCATCGACGGCTACGAAGCATTGGGCGGTGTTGTATTTGCAGAGAAGAAGGTGGCTGCCGGTGAGACAATCTCCTATGTGATCGCAATGGGTTATGGCGACAGCGCAGAAGAGCTTACAGCAGCTGCAAATAAGTTCCTGAGTGTCAAGGCGTTTGACAAGGCATGGGATGAGACAATCGCATACTGGCAGGAGAAGGTCAATGTCTCTTACCACACAGGCAACAAGGATTTCGACCAGTGGATGAAGTGGGTAAGCTTCCAGCCAATGCTGCGTCGGATCTATGGATGTTCGTTCCTTCCACATCATGATTATGGTAAGGGCGGCCGTGGATGGCGTGACCTGTGGCAGGATTGTCTGGCACTTCTTATCATGAATCCGGATGGCGTGCGTCAGATGCTGATCGACAACTTCGGTGGTGTGCGTCTCGATGGTACAAATGCAACAATCATAGGAAGCAAGCAGGGCGAATTTATCGCTGACCGTAATGGTATCGCGCGTGTATGGATGGATCACGGCGTATGGCCATATCTGACAACCGAGCTTTATATCAATCAGACAGGAGATTTGGATATCCTGTTAGAAGAAAATACATATTTCAAGGATCTTCTGATCTGTCGTGGCGAGGACCGCGATACAGACTGGGATATCTCACAGGGTGAAAAACAGAAGGATGCAGCAGGAAATGTATACTCCGGAACATTGTTAGAGCATCTGCTGATTCAGAATCTGTCTTCCTTCTACGATGTCGGAGATCACAATGAGATCCGCCTGCGTGGTGCAGACTGGAACGATGCACTCGATATGGCAGCACAGCGTGGTGAGAGCGTGGCATTTACAACGATGTACGCAGACAATATGGATCACATCGCAGGACTGCTTGCAGCATTCGAGGCATCCGGCAAAAAGACCGTGAAGATCGCAAAGGAGATGCAGCAGCTTCTCGTATCCGGTGCAGATCTGTATGAGGATGTGGCGAAGAAGCGTGAAGTTCTGATGAACTACTGCGATACCTGCAGACATACATTATCCGGTGAGAAGGTAGAGATCTCTGTAGCAGAGCTTGCTGCAAACCTCAAGGGGAAGGCAGACTGGATGCGTGAGCACATCCGCAAGACCGAGTGGGTACAGACTGCAGAGGGCGATGGCTTCTTCAACGGTTATTATGATAACTCCGGCAAGGCAGTTGAGGGCGATATTAACGGTTGTGTCCGCATGATGCTTACCTCACAGGTATTTACAATCATGTCAAAGACAGCAACCGACGAGCAGATCGCCGAGATCGTGAAGTCCGCAGACAAGTATCTGTACGATGCTTCTGTTGGCGGTTACCGTCTGAACACCGATTTCCATGAGGTAAAGATGGATCTTGGACGTATGTTTGGATTCGCGTATGGCCACAAGGAAAATGGTGCCGTGTTCTGTCACATGGCAACAATGTTTGGAAATGCACTTTATACAAGAGGCTTCGCGAAGGAAGCGTATAAAGTATTTAATACATTATTTGAGCACTGCAACGATGTCGAGAAGAGCCGCATCTATCCGGGTGTGCCGGAGTATGTGGATGCCAAGGGACGTGGCGTGTACCACTATCTGACCGGTGCTGCAAGCTGGCTGCTTGTAACGGTGATCACACAGATGTTTGGTGTGCGTGGACAGATGGGAGACCTGGCGTTTGTGCCACAGCTTCTGCCGGAGCAGTTTGATGCAAATGGGGAAGCAGGACTTTCTATGATCTTTGCAGACAGAAATGTCAAGATCGTTATGAAGAATGCAGAGAAGAAGGCACCGGCTGATTACAAGGTGAGCGCAATCACAATCGATGGCGCAGCTTACGACTTTGTTGACACACCAGTGATCAAGCGTGCAGATATCGAAGCACTTTCCAAGGATGCACAGCACACAATCGAAGTAACACTTGCTTAAGGAGGAACCAATTATGGAAGGAATTGAAATTATAGATTTTCAGCCGGAAGGCTACAAACCACTTGTGGATTACGAAAGCTGGAGAGTCGCAGTCTTAAAGTTCTGTGACGATCTGCTGATCGAGAATGTAAAGACAATGCAGAAGCATTTATATACGGACGAGGTATTCGTACTGGTACAGGGACATTGCACATTGTTCCTTGCAGGTGAGGGTGACAAGCCGGGCAAGATTACAGCCGTACACATGGAGCCGCACAAGATCTACAACATCAAGAAGGGCACATGGCATAACCATATCATGGATACAGACGGCGAAGTCGTGATCGTAGAAAACCGCGACACCTGCGACGACAACTCCCCAATCTTGTCACTCGACGAAAAGCAATTAGTTGAATTGGCAAACGCAGCAAAGTAATAACAAGCGTCTGAATACAAGGATAACAGATATTTATAAATAATACAGGATAATTGTGGGAACATGAATATCGAATAATGAATATTACAGTTTCTTAAGCAGACCATTGGAACACGCCAGCACTTAACGAGCTGTGTCTGAAGAATGAAGACACAGGGAGTTTAGTGTCTGCTGCGTGTGGAAGTGAGCGAGAGGAGACATCCATGGAACGGAGTTCCATTTAGGATGGATGGCGACGATTTGTCACAGAGCGTAGCGATGTGATGCTTCCCGTGCGCGTCTGCGTAGAATTGCAATATCCATCATTCGTAGAGATGTAGATTACAATTATCCGTACGATTTAGAAAGGGAAAAATATGTTTGACAATAAGAACCGCTTTGTAATCGAAAACTACAACAAACAGTCCTGTTTCGCAAGCTTCCTCCCAGGCATCAGCGGTATCCACGGAACCCCGCTGTGGAACTTCTACGTAAACCGTGGACAGGCAATCTGCAGCTTCGGCTCAGAGAACAAAGATCATTCCATCATGGAATTTTATCCGGCACATCAGTCATACCAGTTCACAAAGACAATGGGCTTCCGCACATTTCTGAAGGTAGATGGAACATTCTACGAGCCGTTTGTGGACGATGACATACCACACAAGATGTACATCGGTATGAACGAGCTGGAGATTGAAGAGACAAATGAAGCACTTGGCATCAAAGTAAACGTCTTGTATTACACAATGCCAAACGAGCGTCTCGGCGGTCTGGTTCGTACTGTGACGATCACGAATCTCGCTGGTGCGAAGAAGGACGTGGAAGTGTTAGACGGTATGCCGGCACTGCTTCCGTATGGTATCGCATTAAAGGATATGAAGGAGACGGCACAGACGACAAAGGCTTGGATGCAGGTCGAGGATGTAAACGAGAAGCTCCCATATTACCGTGTGCGTATCGCACTTGCCGATGCGGCAGAAGTTTCCGAGGTAGAGGCAGGAAACTTCATGGTATCTGTCAATAAGAACGGCGAAAAACTTCCGATCATCGCAGATCCGGAGCTGATCTTTGATTACGATACAAGTCTGGCAAAGCCAGTGAAATTCTTTCAGACAGAGGTACTTGCACTTGCGGCGGAGCGTCAGCTTTGTGCCAATCAGGTACCGGCAGGGTTTGCGTGTGCACATGAGGAAATCACAGACAGTTATACAATCTATTCTGTATATGGTCAGGCAGGCACAAAGGAGCTGTTCCATACATTTGCAGATGCTGGCTTGGATGCAGCATATTTTGCGAGAAAGCATGAAGAAAATGATGCGATCATCAATGAACTTGCAGACACGATCGCAACGACAACGGCAGATCCAGTCTTCGATGCGTACTGCAAGCAGACCTATATTGACAACGTCCTGCGTGGCGGATATCCGGTGAAGCTTCCGGGTGGACATATCTTCTATGTATATTCCAGAAAGCACGGCGATGTGGAGCGTGATTACAATTTCTTCTCCATGCTTCCGGAATATTATTCACAGGGAAATGGAAACTTCCGTGATGTAAACCAGAACCGTCGAAGCGATATCTATTTTGCGAACTTCGTCGGCGATTACAATATCAAAGTATTTTACGATCTGCTGCAGTTGGATGGTTACAATCCATTGCAGGTAAAGCAGATTACATATTCATTAAAGCCAGAGGCAGAAGCGGAAGTGCTCTCCTATGTAACTGAGAATGCGGATGTTCTGAAAAACTTATTTGCAAAGCCATTTACACCGGGTAAATTATACGCACAGATCTACAATAAGAAGGTTGGACTTACCATTGAGGAAGACAAGTTCTTCGCCGTTGTGATGGAACACAGTGTTGAGAATCTGAATGCAGATTTCGGTGAGGGCTACTGGAGCGACCACTGGACATACAATCTGGATCTCGTTGACGCATATCTGTCTGTCTATCCAGAAAGGGAAGAGACGATGCTCTATGATGAGAAGGATTACACCTACTATGAGTCAAAGGCAACGGTTCTTCCACGTGTGAAGCGTTATGTCAAGACAGACAAGGGTGTCAGACAGTACCATTCCATCGACGAGGAGAAGAAGGCAGAGGTAATCTTCGACAAGGCGCGTACAGCGTATGGAAAGGGTGACGTCTATACTTCAAATCTTGCAACGAAGCTTGTGCTGATGTGTACACTCAAGTTCGATGCACTCGATATGAAGGGTATCGGTGTCGAGATGGAAGGTGGAAAGCCGGGCTGGTATGACGCGTTAAATGGTCTGCCGGGATTATTCGGTTCTTCTGTCTGCGAGACCTATGAATTACAGCGGATGTTATTGTTCCTGCGTGAGGAGCTTGCAAAGTTTGACCGTGCGGTAGACGTTCCTGCAGAGCTTGCAGCGCTGATTGAAAAGACAGATGCAGCACTTAAGAATTATACAAAGGGCGGTGACCGTCTGGCAGTATGGAATGCTGTGAATATCGCAAAGGAAGCATATCGTGAGAAGACCGCATTTGGCATTGACGGAAAAGAAGAGACGATTCCGGCTGCAACACTTGTTGCAACTCTTGACCGTATGATCGCATATGTAGAGGAAGGAATTGAACTTGGCTGTGCGATGAAAGATGGCATTGCACCGGCTTATATGGCATACAGCATGTCGGATTACACAGAAAAGGACGGCGTGATCACACCGGAGAATCTGCAGGTGGTTGATATCCCATTGTTCTTAGAGGGACCGGTTCGTTACCTGAAGCTGCCACAGACACATGCGGTGAAGGAAGCACTTTATGAGAAGGTAAAGGCTTCAGATATGTATGACAAGAAGCTTGATATGTACAAGGTAAATGCACCACTTACAAAATGCTCTTACGAGATTGGACGTGCGCGTGCATTCTCCCCAGGCTGGCTGGAGAACGAATCCATCTGGCTGCATATGGAGTACAAATATTTACTGGAACTGTTGAAGTCCGGACTGTATGAAGAGTATTTCGCAGACTTAAAGAAGATGGGCGTTCCATTCCTGCCTTATGAGACATACGGCAGAAGTCCGCTCGAGAATTCATCCTTCTTAGTAAGCTCTGCAAACTTCAATGAGAAGATCCACGGAAAGGGCTTTGTCGCAAGACTGAGTGGTTCAACTGCAGAGTTCTTACAGATGTGGGAGCTTATGATGAACGGCGAGAAGTTATTTACAATGCAGGATGGTACACTTACATTTAAGCTTGCACCGGCAATCCCGGCATATCTTGTGAAGGACGACGGCAAGGTAGAGACAACGTTGTTTGGCAAAATCAAGGTTGTATATGACTGTGGCAGCAAGCGGGATCTAATTCCGGGACAGTATGCAGTTACAAAGTACGAACTTGTGGCGGCTGATGGAAGTATAGAGTCCTGTGAGGCAGCAACTGTATCCGGGGAAGCAGCACAGCGTATCCGTGATGGAAAGGTTGCAGAGATTCGTGTAACAATCCAGTAAAACAGAATGTAATAGAAAGTTCGTGACAAGAACAGGAAAATTATATATAATAAATGTCAATTATGTGATTTACAAAAATCAAGTGAAGGAGAAGCGGGCTTTCAAGGACGCGTACAGGATTATGAAAAAAATAGGAGCATTTTTATTATCGCTTGTGATGCTGCTCAGTGTGATCGTATTGCCAACGAATACCACACAGGCAGCGGAGGCGATGCCGACAGTATCATATAGTGTACATGCACAGAGTTACGGCTGGATGAATCCAGCTCAGAATGGTAAGACGGCAGGTACGACCGGACAGGGGAAACGTCTCGAAGCGATTGCGATTTCTTTAAAACAGAATGGGACATCTTATGCAGGCGGACTTCGCTATCAGGCACATGTGCAAACTTATGGCTGGATGAACTGGGTGGATGCCGATACGAATGGAGCATCCCCAAGAAGTCTTGCAGATAAAGGACAGTATGCCGGAACGGTTGGGAAGTCAAAGCGTATGGAAGCAATCCGGATGGAACTGACGGGTGAACTTGCAAATCGCTATGAGGTATTATACCGTGTACATATGCAGACGTATGGCTGGAGCTCATGGACAAAAGGCGGCGATACAGCTGGCACAGTTGGACAGGGAAAACGTCTTGAAGCAATCGAAATCAAGCTGATCCAGAAACCATCGGTAACGCCGGCTGCCACAGTAAATTATCAGGTACATGCACAGTCTTATGGCTGGATGAATACAGTGCCAGGTGGAACAATCGCGGGTACTACTGGAAAGGGTAAACGTCTCGAAGCGATCAAGATTGATTTGAAGACACAGGGTGTAACAGGCGGTATCGTCTATAATACCCATGTGCAGTCCCTTGGCTGGACAAAGGATGTTTCGAACAACGGTGTGAGTGGTACGACAGGTCGGTCGAAGCGGATCGAGGCCATCTGCATGCATCTGACCGGCGATATCACGGCATATTACGATATTTATTATCGTGTCCATTGTCAGTCACTCGGCTGGCTTGACTGGGCGAAAAATGGGCAGATGGCAGGTACAACCAATGGTGGAAAACGGATGGAGGCAATCCAGATCCAGCTCGTCAAAAAGGGCGGAAAGGCACCGGGGGCAACGGCGAAGCCGTATGTTTATATTGAACCACCAGCGATTACGAAGGATACATATGAGATTCGTGTAAACAAGCAGGAGAGCTGCATCACGATCTATAAGGATGGCGTGCCAATCAAGGCAATGACCTGTTCGCCGGGTGACGCCACTCCGGTTGGAACCTTCTATCTGGCTGGTAAATGGCGTTGGAATGCACTGATGGGTGGTGTACAGGGACAGTATTGTTCTCAGATACAGGGTGATTTCTTATTCCATTCGGTGTTATATAATAAGACGAATCCGCGCACACTGATTCCAAGCAGCTATAACAACCTCGGAAAACGTGTATCGCACGGATGCGTCCGGTTACAGGTTATTGACGCAAAGTGGATATTTGATAATTGTCCAAGAGGCACAAAGATTACGATCTATAATTCCAGTGATCCAGGACCACTCGGTAAGCCGGCATTGCAGAAGATACCGGGCAGCCAGACGTGGGACCCGACCGATCCAGCAATTTAAATAAAAAAGCGGGGTGTCGCATCGGAACATAGTTTATGTCTCCGGTGCGACTGTCGTGTTTTTGGAAAGAGACAAATGAGCGCAGCTTATTTGTAAAAGAGGAACTATGTACTTAGAAGAACAACGAAGAAGAGCATTGAGTTTGCTTGCGAATTTGATCATATGGGTATTTGAGGCAGTATCATTTGGCGTGATCTGGTTTGGAGAGTATCACAATCCGTTATTCTTTCGGGGAAATTATGTCGTGATCGGGTTGTATGCTGTCTTTCTGTTTCTGATCACCAAAAGCTTCAATGGATATAAATTAAGCTATATGCGCGTGCTTGATCTGTGTCTGTCACATGGACTTGCAATCGTGATCGGTGGAGCCGTTGCGTATATTTTCATCTGCATGGTATCGCGTGATTATATGAACGTGCTTCCGGTTATCATAATGGTAATCATACAGATTGTGTTTGAGACGCTCTGGGTGATTTTGATCCAGCATATCTACATGCTGTTTTTCCCACCGCGGAAGCTGATCGTAATCTATGGAATTTATCCGCCGGAGAATTTCCTTCTTAAGATCAATGCCAGACGTGATCGTTATCAGATCTGTGAGGTATTAAATTATCAGCAGGGTATGGAGAAGATCCAGCAGGATGTATTGGATTTCGAAGGCGTCGTGCTGTATGATCTGCCGTCAGAAGACCGAAATAATATATTGAAATATTGCTTTAAGCATTCCATCCGTACCTATGTCATTCCGAAGATCACGGATATTATCATGAAAGGCTCGGATGATATGCATCTGGTAGATACACCGGTATTTTTGTCAAGAAATATCGGCTTGCAGGCAGATCAGCGTTTCTTCAAACGCGCAACCGATCTGTTAATATCCGGGGTTGGAATTATCGTAGCATCCCCAATCATGCTGATCATTGCGATCACGATTAAGGCATATGACCACGGACCGGTCTTTTACCGGCAGGTGCGGCTGACACGCGGCGGAAAGCAGTTTATGATCTATAAGTTCCGAAGCATGCGGATCGATGCGGAGGCACACGGCGCACAGCTTGCGAAGAAGGATGATGACCGTATCACACCAGTCGGAAAGGTGCTGCGGAATCTCCATCTGGACGAACTGCCACAGCTGTTCAATGTGTTTGTCGGCGATATGTCGATGGTTGGCCCAAGACCGGAGCGACCGGAGATCTTCGAGAAATACGAGGAGTCGGTACCGGATTTTGATTTCCGTCTGAAGGTAAAGGCGGGACTGACCGGATATGCACAGGTATATGGAAAATACAACACCACACCGATTGATAAATTGAAACTGGATCTGACATATATTCAGGAATACTCCTATCGGTTGGATTTGAAATTGTTGCTTTTGACCTTCCGTATCGTATTCCGCAAGGAAAGCTCGGAAGGCGTGGATAAGAATCAGCAGACCGCATTAAAGGATAAAAACGAGAAAGGATAAAGGTATCGCACATGAATGTAGCAGTGATTATTGCCGGAGGCTCCGGACAGAGAATGGGACAGGATATCCCGAAGCAGTTTATCAACGTATATGACAAACCGGTTTTGATCTATACGCTGGAGAGTTTTCAGAGAAATGATCTGATCGATGCAATCGAGGTTGTCTGTATCGACGGATGGCATAACGTGTTATGGGCGTATGCCAAGCAGTTCAATATTACAAAGGTAAAATGGGTGATCTCTGGTGGAAACAGCGCACAGGAATCTATCCGAAATGGTGTCTACAACTTGAAGGATGTCTGCTCCGCAGATGATAACATCATCATTCATGATGGTATCCGTCCTCTGGTCGACGATGAGGTGCTCGAGGATGTCATTGCGAAATGTAATGAGTTTGGAAATGGTGTTACGTCCCTTCCTTACAATGAGCAGATCTTTGTGATCGACGATGAGGCATCTACAACGAAATACATTCCACGTGAGACACTGCGCCGCGTATCGACACCACAGGCATACAAGTTTGATAAGCTTGTGTGGGCGTATGAGAAAGCGTTTGCAGAGGAAATCGGTATCTACGGTTCTTCTTATACGAATACGATGATGGTAGAGCTTGGCGAGCGCCTGTATTTTGCGAAGGGCTCGGACAAGAACATCAAGCTTACGACGAAGGATGATCTGGAGATTTTCAAGGGCTATCTGACCGCAGAGAAGGATAAATGGTTAAAGTAGGAGAGACGACGATGCATTTATATGACAGTGAACTTTATATGCAGGATGTGTGTGCCGTTGCAAGCATGATCGAGGTACAGGAGCTTGCAGACGCATCGGTGCTGATCTCCGGAGGCACCGGCATGATCGGCAGCTTCTTGGTGGATGCACTTTTGTACGCAGACAAGCATTATCAGGCAAATACGCAAGTGTATATATTAGGCAGAAATGAGGAGAAGTCGCGTGCCCGTTTCGCGGACTATGCGGATTGTCCACAGTTTCATTTTATTAAGCAGGATATCAATGAGAAGGTAGTCGGAAATCCGGCTTTGCCAGCGAAGATCGATTATGTGATCCATGCGGCGAGCAACACTCACCCGGTTGCCTATGCGAGTGATCCGATTGGAACGATTACCGCAAATGTATTTGGAACCCAGTATCTGCTCGACTATGCAAAGGAAGCGGATTGTAAACGTTTTGTATTTTTATCTTCGGTTGAAATCTACGGAGAAAACCGTGGAGATACCGATAAATTCACAGAGGACTATCTTGGCTATATCGACTGCAACACGATGCGTGCCGGATATCCGGAGAGCAAACGTACCGGAGAGGCATTGTGTCAGGCATACCGTAAGCAAATGGAGATGGATGTTGTAATCCCACGTTTGTCCCGTGTGTATGGTCCGACGATGCTGATGAGTGATACAAAAGCACTGTCCCAGTTCATCTTAAAGAGTGTGAAGCAGGAAGATATCGTGTTAAAGAGCGAAGGAACACAGGAATTTTCGTATGCCTATGTGGCAGACTGTGTCGCAGGTATCCTTGCTGTCATGTTAGATGGCAAAGATGGTGAGGCATACAATATCTGTTCGAAGGATTCGGATGTGCAGCTTCGCGATGTGGCAAAGCAGCTCGCGGATCTCGCAGATAAACAGGTCGTGTTTGACTTACCGGATGCAACGGAGCGGGCAGGCTATTCGAAGGCGACCAAGGCAACACTTGACACGACAAAGCTTCGGACAGAACTTGGCTTTGTGCCACAATACGATATGAAGACCGGACTTTCCCACACCGTACAGGTGCTTCGGGAAATCATGTAGACAGGGAATAGGAAAAATATGGGAACAAAAATCAAGGAGTTTCGTCAATATAACAATTTATTTACGGAGCTTGTCAGAAAAGGAATCAAATTAAAATACAGACGGTCGTATCTCGGAATCGTCTGGTCGATGATCGAGCCATTGCTTACGATGATCGTATTGACATTGGTATTCGGTACGCTGCTTGGACACAAGGAGAAATCATTTCCGGTCTATATCCTGACCGGACGGCTGATGTATACGCTGTTTTCACAGTCAACGACGTCTGCCTTAAAGTCCATCCGTCAGAATGAGGCGATGATCAAGAAGGTGTATGTTCCGAAATATCTGTATCCGCTTGCGAATATCTGCTTCAATTACATTTTGTTTCTGATCTCGCTTGTTGTGCTTGCGGTTGTTGCACTAGTGCTGGGCGTGTTCCCGACATGGCGTACACTGCTTGCCATCGTACCGCTGCTCAATTTGTTTCTGCTGTCCATTGGCGCGGGTATGATACTTGCGACGATCGGTGTGTATTTCCGGGATATGGAATATCTGTGGAACGTTGCACTGATGCTTATTATGTATACCTGTGCGATCTTCTATTATCCAAAGAAGATCTTAAACAGTAATGTAAGCTGGATTTTGAAATTCAATCCGCTGTTTTGCATTATCAACAATTTCCGTAACTGTGTATTCGGCAGGGCGATGAGTGCGCATATGCTGATTTATTCCTTCACCTTTGCATTTGTCTGCATCGTGATCGGAATCGCAGTATTCAATAAGAAGCAGGATCAGTTTATCCTGCATCTGTAAGGCATGGGAGGAGATATCGTGAGCGAAGAGACAAGAAAAGACGTAATTACATTATCCCATGTTGGCATGGAGTTTCATCTGAATAAGGAAAAGGTCGACAGCCTGAAGGAATATTTTATCAAGCTTGTCAAACATGATATTGCATACACGGAGTTCTGGGCATTAAAGGATGTGACTTTTTCGGTCAAGCAGGGTGACCGTGTCGGAATCTTAGGGTTAAATGGCGCGGGCAAATCAACCTTGATGAAGGTGATTGCAGGTGTATTCAAACCGACAGAGGGAACGATTGAGAAACAGGGTGTGCTTGCGCCGATGATCGAGCTTGGAGCCGGGTTTGATATGCAGTACACCGGGGCGGAAAATATTTTCCTCTACGGGGCGGTGCTTGGACATTCGCGCAAATTCATGGAAGAAAAATTCGATGAGATCGTGGAGTTCTCCGAGCTTGGCAAGTTTATCGATGTACCGCTGAAGAACTATTCCTCCGGTATGAAGGCGAGACTTGGATTCTCGATTGCGACCGTGGTGCGTCCGGACATTCTGATCCTGGATGAAGTGCTGTCGGTCGGCGATGCGAAATTCCGTAAGAAGAGCGAGAAGAAGCTGGTCGATATGATGGATACCGGTGTGACTGTACTTTTTGTATCGCATAATCTGGACCAGGTGAAGCGTATCTGCAACAAGGCCATGATCCTGGAGCATGGGGAAATGAAAGCATTTGGAGATATCGATGAGATAGCTCCTGTCTATGAAGAGATGATTGAATAATATGGGTTTTTATATCAAACAGATTATAAAAATGATGGCACAGCATGTGCTGTTTCCGATCTACTATTTTATTTGCTGCAGAAAGCCTGTGACAAAGGGGCTCGTTGTGTTCGCGGATGAACATAAGACAGCATGTCCTCCGTCGATGCAGCGGCTGCATGATGCACTGCTCTTGCAGGAAGAATTGACGGTAGTGGATGATTTCTTCGATCTGCAGGCGATGTCTGCGCAGGCAGGTATGCGTCGGATGCTTGCATTTATGAAGCTTTATGCACAGGCGGAGTTTGTTATTCTGCAGGATAATTTCTTGCCGGTTTCTTCCTGCCATAAGCGTAAAGAAACAAAGGTGATCCAGCTCTGGCACGGCTGCGGTGCATTTAAGCGGTTTGGCTATGATGCACAGGATGATATTCCCCGGTTTTATAAGGGGAATGTCTATAAAAACTATGATCTTGTCACAGTGAGCAGTTCTTACTGCCGGCCGTTTTTTACCTCGGCGATGCGGATTAAGAATCCGAAGACGGTGCGGGCGTACGGAAGCAGCTATACAGACTGTTATTTTGATGAGGCATATAAAGGTGCGATGCGGGAGAAATTCGAGCAGATCTATGGCGCAAGGAACGGAAGAACCGTGATCGTATGGGCACCAACCTTCCGGGGAAATGCCGGACAGCAAAGCAAGGGTGAGCGGACGATCGGGGAGACGTGGATCGATGAGCTTGCGAAAAATCCCGATTATCTGGTGATAAAAAGTCTGCATCCGCATATGCTGAAACGGGGAGAGTCGCAGACGCTTACGACGGGGGAACTGCTTTTCTCCGCAGATTTACTGATTACAGATTACTCATCTATTTTATTTGAATATTTACTGCTTGATAAACCGATGCTGTTTTTCGCGCCGGATCTGGAAACCTATGGTGCAGACCGGGGCTGGTATCTGTCCTATGAAGATATGCCGGGTGCGGTTGTGACAGAGGGAGAACAGCTCACGGATGCGGTTGCCGGCACATTGGGGAAGGATGTGTACGCAGAGAGACGTCATGCATTCCGGGAGCAGTATATGAGCCGTTGCGACGGAAATGCAACGAAACGATTGGTTCGATATATTTTACATGAGGAGACAAAGAGAAACGATGTTGAAAAGCCTGTTTAAGAAATTCAAGAAAACGATCGTATTTAAGACGATCCAGAAGACCATTCCATACCGGGCACTGAGGAAGGTGTACCGTGTGTGCAGAAAGCAGATCCGCAGGATGTACCGTTATGAGATGCTGCGGAAGCATTATCCAAAACTTTATAATAAATATGTGGCAAGACCGGTCAACGAGAAGAAGGTTGTCTTTATCGAGGTGCGGGAGAGCAAGATCAGTGACAGTTTTTCCCTGATGTACAAGAAGGTACAGGAGGAACACAAATACGAGATTCATACACATTTCCTGCGCAGCGGATTCTCAAAGCGGAAGGATTATCAGCATGCCTGTGAGGCGATGATCACAGATATCGCAGATGCAAAATATATCTTTTTAAATGAGTCTTCGGATGTCATCGCGGCACTTCCAATGCGTAAGGAGACGATCGTTACGCAGCTCTGGCATGGCTGTGGTGCGTTTAAAAAGTTCGGTATGAGTACCGCAGAACTGATCTTTGGTGATGACAGAAAGACATTGGAGAAATACCCATATCATGGAAATTACACCTATGTGACAGTCAGCTCCCCAGAGGTTGTCTGGGCGTATGAGGAGGCAATGTCGCTGCAGGATAAAAAGGGCGTGGTTGTGCCAACCGGTATTTCCCGTTCGGATATCTTCTATGATGAAGAAGCAAAAAAGGCAGCACAGGAAAAACTGCTTTCGGTAGTGCCACAGGCAAAGGGTAAGAAGGTGATTTTGTATGCACCGACGTTCCGTGGCCGGGTTGCAAAAGCAAAGACACCAAATCAGCTGGATATTGCGGCATTTGGTGATGCGCTGGGCAAGGACTATATACTCTTGTTTAAATTACATCCATTTGTGAAGAAACGGACTGCGATTCCGGAAGGATACGAGGATTTTGCCTTTGATCTGACGGATGATATGAGCATCGAGGAATTATTGTTTGTGGCAGACATCTGTATCTCAGATTATTCATCGCTTGTATTTGAGTATTCGCTGTTTGAAAAGCCGATGATCTTCTTTGCATTTGATCTGGATAACTATTATGACTGGCGTGGATTTTATTATGATTATAAGGACTTTGTCCCGGGACCGATCCACACGACGACCGAAGAGATGATTGAGTATATCCAGCATGTGGATGAGCGGTTTGATAAGAAAAAGGTACAGGAATTCCGGCAGAAATTTATGAGTGCCTGCGACGGACACGCGACCGAGCGGATTATGAAAATGATGTTTGGAGAGTAAATATGGTTTCAGTGATCATTCCATGTTACAACGCAAGACAGTATATATGCGAGTCGCTTGCCTCCGCGGTGGCACAGGAATATGTGCACGAGGTGATACTGGTGGATGACTGCTCAGCGGATGATTCCGTGGCATGTGTGCAGGCGTGGCTCGATGTGCACGCGGCACAGACGGCAGATATTTCCATCCGGGTGCTGCAGAATGCAGAAAATAGTGGAGTCGCGGTGTCAAGAAACCGGGGCGTGCAGGAGGCAGACGGAAAATATATTGCATTTTTAGATGCGGATGACCGGTTTGCACCGGGAAAATTGAAAAAACAGGTGGAGCTTCTGGAACAGACGGGAGCCTGTCTTTGCAATACCGCCCGTGTGCTGATGACACCGGACGGAAGCCTGACACAGACGATCATGCATACCCCGGAGAAAATCACACTTGCAGAGCTGGAGAAAACGAATGTGATCAACTGTTCTTCCGTGGTTGCACCAAGGGAGATTCTGCTGAAATATCCGATGCAGCACAGCGAGGTGCATGAGGATTATCTGACTTGGCTTCAGATGCTGCGGGTATATCCATATGCGGTTGGCATCGATGAACCGTTGCTGGAGTATCGTTTATCCGCGCATGGAAAGTCAAGGAACAAGCTGAAATCGGCACGGATGACATATCGTACCTACCGGCTGGCAGGGTATCCGGTATGGAAATCCTGCAGGATGTTTTTGAGCTATATGATAAATGGTTTGAAAAAGTATGCTACGCATTAAAAATTCACCGTATTTTCAAATAGTACAGGGAATCAAAGATTGATTTTAAAGGCAAGATGCGATATGATAAGAAAGAACGGCTTTGCCGAATAAAGGTTTGAGAGGTATGGATATGGTTGACGAGAAGAAAACCATCCTTATGACGAAGCTTGCGATATTTGAGAAACATGAGAAGAACAAAAGCTTGGTTGTGAGTAAATATTATAGAAGTGATTATGTCCGTTATAATGTGTTAAAAACATGGGTGGCAGTGACAGTACTATACTGGTGTGTCATTGCAGGATACATATTCATGACATTTGACAGTATCTTAGAGAAATTGAATGATCTGGATTATTTTGCGGTCGTATATAAGATGCTGGGTGGCTATGTAATCATCTGTGCAATCTATTTTCTGTTTGCATTTATCCTGTATAATTATCGGTATAAGAAAGCAAGAAATGGACTGGTACAGTACAATATTAACCTGAAAGAACTGATACATGCGGACGATCCGCCGGAGATGCAGCGACGCATGGTAGACGATACAAAGCGTACGACCGATGATGTCTCTGCAGCCAGAGCGCATGCGCCACAGCAGGCATCCCGTGCCAATGTCAGCCGTTCGGAGATGGTACAGCGGCAGCTGCAGGCACAGCAGGAACGCAAGAATCAGGAGATTATCGAGAATGTAAAGCGTCGGAATGAGCGTATTTCAGAGAAGCAGCAGGAAGAAGCGCAAAGACAGCGAGAGATGGAAGAAGAACGACGCAGAATCCGCGCACGCCGCGCGCAGTTAGAGCGCGAACAGCTGGAGCGGATCAGACAGGAACAGCAAGGTATGTACCGGGAAGATCATGTCTATAATACAAATACACCGAACGGTGCAGGAAGGGGAGAAAACGAATGACTGGATTGATAGCAGTGAGAAATTCCATACGTGATTTTTTGAGAAAATATGATGAGGTAACCACTCCGATTCTTCGGTTTATCTTCTCGTTTATTGTATTTTCCTGTATAAATTCTCTGTTTGGATATAGTGAGTTTTTACATAGAGGTGTTATCATATTTTTATTGTCTGTGATATGTGCACTTGTGACAGGACCGGTTGTTGTATTTCTGGCTGGTGTTGTCGTTGCCGTTCATTGTTTCTCGGTATCGATGGACGTAGGCGTTTTGTGTCTGTTGTTATTCCTTGTGATGTATTGCTCCTATATTCGGATGTTCCAGAACACGGGATATGTACTGGCATTGGTGCCAATCTTATATATGCTGAAGATTCCATTTGCGGCGCCTGTTATGGTAGCTATCTTTGCAGGATTTTCTGGAGCGGTTCCAGCTGCCTTTGGTGTGGTAATTTATTATTTTGCACAGTATGTAAAAGAGGCAAGAGCAACCATCCTTCTTGGTGAGGATGCGGATTTTCAGGGATACTCCTATATTGTAAATGGTATGATGAAGGACAAGGCAATGCTGCTTGCAATCATTGCATTTGTGGTTGTCGTTATGGTGACGGCACTCATTCATCAGTTGAATTTTGACTATGCATGGTATGTCGCAATCGGTGTTGGAAGCGTATTTACGATTCTGGTATTTATGGTATGCGGCATGTTGGTTGACGTCAGCGTTCCGGCGGGCAGTCTGGTACTTGGCGCGATTCTCGGAGGCGTGCTTGGCGTGATTGTACAGATGTGTAAGAGTGTGATTGATTACTCGCACAAGGAATCCGTGCAGTTTGAAGATGATGATTACTATTATTATGTAAAGGCGATTCCGAAGGTGGAAAATGCACAGAAAAAACGTGTAAAAACCATGACGGAGGAAGAAGTTGCGGAACAGGTGAAGAAACCACGTCCGCAGCAGGGCGCAAATGGTCAGGCAAGACAGCCACGCCCACAGCAGGGTGCAAACGGTCAGGCAAGACAGCCACGCCCACAGCAGGGTGCAAATGGTCAGGCAAGACAGCCACGCCCACAGCAAAACCGAAACAACGGACAGACAAATCGATAAGACTAGCGATGGTTAAGGGGTGTTAGTTTGAAAAAGTTACTCACAGCATTAAGTGTATATTTTGATTGGTTTTACATACCTAAGATCCATGTGACGGACATTATTGAGATCATTATTCTGTCGTATGTAATTTACCATGTCATGATCTGGTTTAAAAAGACGCGTGCATGGACCTTGTTCAAAGGAATTGTTGTGTTGTTTATCTTTGTCGGACTGGCAACCCTTTTTCGTTTGAATACGATCCTGTGGATATTCCGTAACACGATCAGTGTCGGCATTATCGCGGTGATCATTCTGTTCCAGCCAGAGCTTCGACGTGCACTGGAAGAACTGGGACGAAAGAAGATCTTTACAGATGTTCTGGCGAGGGATGATAAGAACCTGCATCTGGAACGCGTCAACAATCATACGATCGATGAGCTCGTTGCAGCTTCGATTGATATGGGTAAGGTAAAGACCGGTGCGCTGATTGTTATCGAGCAGGATGTTGCACTTGGAGAATACGAGAATACAGGTATTCTGATCGATGCGGCTTTGACAAGGCAGCTTCTGATCAATATATTTGAGCACAATACCCCATTGCATGATGGTGCGGTAATCATACGGGATAACCGTGTACTTGCAGCAACCTGTTATCTGCCGCTTACGGATCGTATTGATCTGAACAAAGCACTTGGAACGAGACACCGTGCGGCGGTTGGTATCAGTGAAGTGTCTGACAGTATGACGATCGTGGTATCCGAGGAAACCGGAGAAATCTCTATCGCGTATGGTGGAACCCTGTATCGGAATCTGGACGCAATTGAACTTCGAAAGAAATTGACCTCTTTACAGCCGGTTATTCCGGAGCACAGACGTGCGAGACTGCGGAAAGGGGGCAAAAAGAATGGAAAAAAATAAGAAAGAGCTTGGACATATCGGATACAAGATTTTGGCAGTTTTGCTCGCGATTGTTGCCTGGCTTGCGGTGGCAAATATTTCCGACTACCAGACGACACGGCAGATATCCAATATTCCGGTCACTCAGATCAATGGCGATGTGCTTGATGAACTGGATCAGGTGTACGATGTAGTGAGTGGAGATACTGTGGATATCATAGTCAAGGGCAGACGATCTGTGGTCGGTACACTTGATAAAGATGATTTTACGGCAATTGCGGATTTGTCCACGATGTCGATTACCAATACCGTATCAATATCTGTGGAGGCAAAAAGCAACACGGTTCAGAGTGAGATCAATATTACCTGCGTGGATAATACGATGAAACTCAATTTGGAAGAGAAGGTGACACAGCAATTTCCAATCAAGGTGGTCACAACTGGAAGTACAAAAAACGGATATGCGGTAAGTGGAACGAGTTCTACGCCGAATATCGTAAAGGTTGAAGGACCGAAGAGCGCGGTCGAGAAGATTACAGAGATCCGGGCATCGGTCGATGTAGACAAGAAATATTCCAGCTTTGAAACAGAGTCGGAGCTTCATATTTATGATGCGTACGGAGAAGAAATTACAAATGATAAGATTACCCTGGACGTTGCATCGGCAAAGGTAAGCGTTGAAATCTATGCAACTAAGTCCGTGCCGATTGAGGTGAACTTGCGTGGAACACCGGGCGATGGCTATGGTGTGGAAGGCGTGGTATATCAGCCACAGAGCGTGGAACTGGTTGGACCGGCGGATGCGCTTGCCAAGATAGAAACCGTAGATGTGGATGATGTGTCCGTGAGTGGAATGACCGAAGATTACCAGACGGATGTAGATATTCGTGATTATCTGCCGGATGGAGTTTCAGTGGTAGATATCCCACCAGAGATTACCGTGAATATCTCGATTACGAAGCTGGAAGATAAGAAGCTGACTGTGACAGAAAACAGCTTTGTGCTTGACAAGCAGGTGGATGGCTATCAGTATGAGGTGACAATCAATAACTTTACGATCACGGCATCTGGATTTGCAGATGTGGTATCGAAGCTGACGTTGGATGATGTTGTTCCAACGATTGACTGTTCCGGACTTCCGGTTGGCAATCATGGAAATGTGACTGTAACTTTGAAGGAGATTGACGGTGTGACGTATACGATGAGTGGTACGGTCAGTGTCAATGTCACAAATGCAGAGAGTAAATAAAGGGTGATTGATCCTCCGGACGGAGTATGGAAGAGAAGAAAGAAGCGTGAGAATGTGGAACAGGGAAAGATAGAACAGTTCAAGGAAGCAGTTGCACAGTGTAATTCGATTGTATTCTTTGGCGGTGCAGGTGTGTCGACAGAGAGCGGAATTCCGGATTTCCGAAGCACAGACGGTCTGTATAACCAGAAGTACAAATATCCACCGGAGACGATTGTCAGTCACAGCTTTTATATGCAGCGGACAGAAGAATTTTATGAGTTCTACAAGGACAAGATGCTGTTCCCACAGGCACAGCCGAACGCCGCACACAAGAAGCTTGCAGAGTTAGAGCAGGCTGGAAAGCTGAAAGCAGTCATCACACAGAATATCGATGGACTGCATCAGGCGGCAGGCAGCAAAGAAGTGTTAGAGCTGCATGGCTCTGTACACCGGAATTACTGTACGAAATGTAAGAAGTTTTTCCCGCTTTCGTATATCGTAGAATCAAAAGGCATTCCAACGTGCGACGAATGTGGTGCAATTATCAAACCGGACGTTGTTCTGTACGAGGAAGGACTTGACCAGAGTATCCTGACACGCTCGATCAATCATATCGCGAAGGCAGATATGCTGATCATCGGTGGTACATCGTTAGCGGTATATCCGGCGGCAGGACTGATCGATTATTTCCATGGGAAATATCTGGTTGTCATCAATATGGCATCGACACCGCGTGATTCCTATGCGGATATTGTGATCAATGGCAAGATCGGTGAGGTATTGTCACAGATCGAGGTCTGAGACAGGACTTGACAGACAAAAACGATGGTGCTAAAGTACAGTTGTGTCAAAAAGTAAATAAATATTTACTCGGGGCGGGGTGTGATTCCCCACCGGCGGTATAGCCCGCGCGCAGTGATGCATGATTTGGTGAGATTCCAAAGCCGACAGTATAGTCTGGATGAGAGAGTAAGGATAGAGTTGCAGGAGAAAAATGGCAGTGCGTGATGCACAATGACAGCCATTTGATTTCGATGAGGATAAGCCCCGGGACATAATGATATGTGACCGGGGCTTAATTTTTGGGTGAATAGAACAAAGAAGGTGATAAAGTGGCATACAAACAGGAATATATGGAGCTTGCAATCGAGCTTGCGAAAAAAGGAACGGGTGCAGTCAATCCGAATCCGCTTGTCGGTGCGGTGATCGTGAAGGACGACCGGATCATCGGACAGGGGTATCATGCAAGATATGGGGATCTGCATGCAGAACGGGCAGCATTTGCAAGTCTTACCGAGGATGCAACAGGCGCGGAAATGTATGTAACGCTGGAGCCATGCTGTCATTATGGCAAACAGCCCCCATGTACGCTTGCCATCGTGGAACACGGCATAAAAAAAGTCTATGTTGGAAGTGATGATCCAAACGACAAGGTGGCTGGAAAAGGCATTGCGTTTCTGCGGGAGCATGGCGTCGAGGTGGAAACCGGCGTGATGAAGGATGCCTGCGATGCAATCAATCCGGTATTCTTCCATTATATAACGACGAAGCTGCCGTATGTGGTTATGAAATATGCGATGTCAATGGACGGCAAGATCGCAGCGTACACCGGAAAGAGCCAGTGGATCACCGGGGAAGCAGCGAGACAGCATGTGCAGGAGACACGGAACTGGCTGAAGGGAATCATGGTGGGCTGCAATACGGTCTTACAGGATGAGCCGGCGTTGACCTGCCGGATTGAAGGAGGAAGGAATCCAGTCCGGATTGTCTGCGATAGTCATCTGCGAATCCCACTGGACTGCCAGTTAGTACAGACGGCGGTGGATGTGCCGACGATCGTGGCAACACTCGATGGTGCATCGGACAAGGCAAAGGAATTGCAACAGGCAAATGTGCAGATACTACAGTGTAAGGAAAAAGATGGACGCATTGATCTGTATGATCTGATGGTGCAGCTTGGTGCACAGGATATCGACGGCATCCTGTTAGAAGGCGGCGGCACGTTAAATGAGCAGGCACTTGCACAGGATATCGTGCAGGAGGTGCAGGTATATATCGCACCGAAGATCATAGGTGGTGCGGAAGCGAAAACCCCGGTGGAAGGCAAAGGCGTACCGGATCCAAATGGTGCGTACCGGTTTGCATTTGATCGGATGGAGCAGGTCGGAGACGACATCTTACTTCGATATCGAAAGGAGAAGCGGGAAATATGTTTACAGGAATCATAGAAGAGGTTGGAACGCTTCTTGCCACGCGGAAGGCATCGAAATCGGAAAGCCTTACGATTGAGGCACCATATGTCTTGCAGGATGCGAAGGTTGGAGACAGTATCGCGGTCAATGGCATCTGTCTGACGGCAACTTCGATTTCGGGCAATACATTTACGGCGGATGTCATGGCGGAGACGATGCGGCGGACATCACTTGGCACACTGCATACCGGAAGTAAAGTCAATCTGGAACGTGCGATGGCGGCAGGTGGACGCTTCGGTGGGCATATCGTATCCGGGCATATTGACGGCACCGGAACGATCGCGAACATGGAACGGGAAGAAAATGCAGTCTGGGTGACGATTGAGACGACACCACAGATTATGAAATACATCATCGAGAAAGGTTCGATCGCGATTGACGGCATCAGCCTGACGGTCGCGACGGTCAGCACTGACCGGTTTCAGGTATCGATCATTCCGCACACCGGTCAGGAGACGACGCTGCTTACGAAGAAGGCAGGCGATATCGTGAATCTGGAAAACGATGTGATCGGAAAATACGTGGAGCATCTGCTTCATTTCAAAGAGCCGGATAATAAGAAACAAAGCTCGAAGGTTGATATGGGATTTCTTGCAGAGCATGGATTCTTATAGAGAAATTAGCGATAATTACACATAATAGAGTTATGAACAGACAATGATAAACAATTCATAAAATGGAGGAACAACATGGAATTAAACAGCATTGAAGAGGTTGTAGAGGACCTCAAAAAAGGAAAATGTGTTGTGATCATGGACGATGAAAATCGCGAGAATGAGGGCGATGTCATCTGTGCCGCAGAATTTGCAACAACAGAGAACGTGAACTTTATGGCAAGCTATGCCAGAGGTCTGATCTGTATGCCAATGGCACCGGAATACACAGATAAGCTGCATCTGCCACAGATGTGTATTACAAATACAGACAATCACTGCACCGCATTTTCCGTATCGGTCGATCATGTGAGTACGACAACTGGTATCTCAGCCTATGAGCGAGGGATTACAGCACGCAAGTTTGTGGAGGACGATGCGAAGCCAGAAGATTTTCGCAGACCGGGACATATGTTCCCACTCGAGGCAAGACCAGGTGGCGTGATCGAGCGTCAGGGACACACCGAGGCAACGGTAGATCTGATGAAGATTGCAGGATTGAAACCGGTTGGTCTTTGCTGTGAGATCATGCGCAACGATGGTATGATGGCAAGACGCGATGACTTGGAGCAGTTTGCAAAGCAGCATGATCTGAAGATCTCTACTGTAGAGAAACTGATCCAGTATCGTAAGGAGCATGAAGTATTTGTCGAGTGCGTGGCAAAGGCAAAGATGCCGACACGTTACGGCGAGTTCATGATTTACGGCTATGTAAATAAATTAAACGGCGAGCACCATGTCGCACTCGTAAAGGGTGACATCACCGATGGCGAACCAGTTCTTTGCCGTGTACATTCCGAGTGTCTGACCGGCGATGCACTTGGTTCTGCACGCTGCGACTGCGGACAGCAGTATGATGCAGCAATGAAGCAGATTGCCAAGGAGGGCAGAGGCGTGCTTCTCTACCTGCGTCAGGAAGGCCGTGGAATCGGACTTATCAACAAGATCCGCGCGTACCAGCTGCAGGATCAGGGACTTGACACGGTCGAGGCGAACTTGAAGCTCGGCTTCCCGGAGGATGCCCGTGACTACACGATCGGTACACAGATCCTTGTAGACCTCGGCGTACACAAGATGCGCCTGCTCACAAACAACCCACTCAAGGTATACGGCCTTTCTGGCTACAACCTTGAAATTGTCGAGCGTGTGCCAATCGAGATGGAGCCAAGCAAATACGATATGTTCTATTTAAAGACAAAGAAAGAAAAGATGGGACATATCCTCGATAATGTAGATTGATGACATTGATATATAAAAAACTAACAAGGATAAATTTCAGGAAAGACGGTATACCAAACACATAAAAGGTGGTGAATGCCGCCTCTCCGTACAAATATGAGAATGTTTATAGCCACATCCTAAAAGGAAAATGTGTATTGCGATGTTCTTCTATGTATGATTCCAATGCAGACCATTGGAACACGCCAGCACTTAACAAGCAGTGCCGCCATCGAAAAATGGTGGTGCTGCGAGTTTAGTGTCTGCTGCGTGTGGAAGTGAGCGAGAGTGCGTCTGCATGGAACATACATAGGAGAACATCGATAGAAAGAATGTAGAGATGTGGCATAAGAATAAAAATAAGGAGAGAAAGAAAATGAACAAATTAGAAGGAAAATTAGTCGCAGACGGCGCAAAAATCGGAATCGTAGCAGCAAGATTTAACGAATTTATCGTATCCAAATTAGTAGGTGGTGCGATGGACGGTCTGATCCGTCATGACGTGAAGGAAGAGGACGTCACAGTCGCATGGGTACCAGGTGCATTTGAAATCCCAGTTGTCGCAAAGAAGATGGCCAAGTCTGGAAAGTATGACGCGATAATCTGTCTTGGCGCCGTTATCCGTGGAGCAACAAGCCACTATGATTACGTATGTAACGAAGTATCCAAGGGCGTAGCTTCCGTATCACTGGAGACAGAGATTCCGGTATTGTTCGGTGTCGTTACAACCGAGAACATTGAGCAGGCAATCGAGCGTGCAGGTACAAAGGCTGGAAACAAGGGATACGATTGTGCCCTTTCAGCTATTGAGATGATCAACCTCATGAAGCAGATCTAATTACCTGCGATACACCAGAAGTTTAGTTTTAAGTAAGGATAGACGAATATGAAAAAAGAACGTTGTATGTTGTTTTTTGATATTGATGGGACATTGATCACAACCGATGGCAAGCGGACATTTCCGGAGAGTGCGAAGCGTGCGCTGCGCGAGGCAAGGGAGCGAGGACACCTCGTCTACATCAACACCGGGCGCGTCATGGAAAATGTGGATGATTTCATCCGCGAAGTCGGTTTTGATGGATATGTCTGCGGTTGCGGAACATATATTGTGTCTGAGGGAGAAGTGATGCTGCATCACCGTATCCCGCAGGAACGCTGCCGCGAGATCGCGTATAAGTGCCGGGAATGTCACATGATGGCAATCTTTGAACACACGGATCATACCGGTTATGATAGCGCACTGGCTGGCGAGGACGCCGGGTATCAGGAGATTCTGCACTATTTCAAATCCATGGGGCGCCATATGATTGATAACATTGAAGATCCGGAATTTTGCTTTGACAAGTTTGCCTGCTGGTATGAGGAAGGCAACCCGAAGCTGCAGGAATTTATTGATTATATGTCTGAAGATTTTACCTGTATTCAGCGTGAGGGCAATTTCTTAGAGGTTGTGCCACACGGATTTTCCAAGGCGACTGGTATCCGGTTTTTGATGGAGAAATATGATATTCCGCTTGAACGCATTTATGCGTTTGGGGATAGCAATAACGACCTCGATATGTTACGATATGTACAAAACAGTATTGCGATGGGCGTCTGCACAGAGGAAGTGGCTGAGGCTGCTTCGTACCGTACGGATACGGTAGAACAGGACGGCATCGAGAAAGCCATGCGGCATTTTGGGATGATAGAGTAAGCGATGAATGAACGGCGTTTTCGACAACTGAATATATTGACGATCATTGCCGTAGCGGTCGGGATAGGGATGATGCTCTTTTTTGCATTTGTCGTATCGGACGGTGGCAATCAGAAGATTTCCTTCCGCACGCCAAAGAAGCTTGATGATACATGGGTGTTGTACCGGCAGGGCGAATCGGATGAACAGATCATAGATCTGCCGACGAAGCTCAAGGCGAAAAATGGCGAGATCATCACGATCACACATCAGATGCCGGAGGATGCCGGCGAGGACAGCGCGATCTGTTTTTACACAGAGTTTCAGAACGTGATCGTTTCCATCGGTGATCGTCGTGTCTATGAAAGCGGTGTGCTGGCAGATAACAAGATGACGAAAAATGCTGTGCCCGGATATCACGTGGTAGATATTGACGCGAGAGCCGGGGAGACAGTAACGATCCAGCTTGCCTCGGCATATGGCAGATACAGTGGCAGAATACCGGGGATTTATTATGGTTCGCGTGGAGATATTGTATCGTGGCTCATACGGAGAAATGGTATTCCATTTGTTGTGTCACTGATGATCTTAGTGCTTACGATCCTGCTTGGCGTGTCACTGTTATTTATGACAAATGAAAACATCAACAAGCAGAAGGCAGCGTATGGATTTGGGTTTATTGTCTTTGCGGCAGCTTGGATTTTCTTTGGAAATGCGATGATGCAGCTGCTGACGAAGAATCAGTTCGCAACGTACATGGCGAGCCAGATTTTCCTGCTTTTGATGCCGCTGTTATATTTTATGTATTTGCGAAGCTTCGCGATGAAGCGGCGCTATGCGAAGATCTTTGAGATTTTGATTTATGTTTATGCGGTGAATTTCCTGACTGGAATCGTATTTCAGTTAGTGGGTGTCTGCGATTTTGCAAGCTATATGTTCTTCACGAAGATTCTGATCATGGTTGGCTTGCTGTTGCTATGTCTGATTATGTATTTAGCGGCAGACACATATGCAGATAAGAGCATTTACAGCAATTTTTGGGCGAATGTGATACTGACCGGATCGTGTCTGGTGGAATTCATCCTGCATTTCTTCCGGTTTTACAAGAGTTATCAGGGCGTTGTCCTGCAGATCGGATTGTTTGTATTTGCGGTGCTGTTGATGATTTCTATCGAGAAAACGGTGATTCAGGAAATGAATGCGGAGCGTGATGCAGCGCTGAGCAGTGTCGGACATGAGAAGTCGCAGGCGGTGCGCACGATCAATACCGCACTGATTTATCGGGCGTTAAATACTGCGATTACAGATTTGAAGACACATGATCAGTCGAACAGCCGCCTGATTTACGATACATCGATGTTTATGCAGCACAATATGGATGCAGTTTATAAGCAGGGGCTTGTTTCTTTCGATATAGAGCTTTCGTATATCCGGGCATATCTCGGCATGCAGAAACGGATTCATCCGGGACTTGAGGTGCTTGTGGAAGACAAGGTGACAGAGTTCAAGGTACCATACAATACGATTGAACCGCTTGTGGAAAATGCAGTCGAGGCGGCTGTGGAAACGAAGCAGGATGGAAAGGTTGTTGTGCGAAGCTATGAGCGGCTGGACTGTTTCGCAATTCAGATTGTTGACAATGGAAATGGTGTTTCACCAGTAAAGAAATTCCGGGCAAAGCAGGATTTCCGGGGACTGCAAAAGCAGTTGAAATCGTCGGTGGGTGCTTTGATTGAAGTGCGCACAAAACCGGATAAGGGTACGATATTGACTGTGAAGATCCCAAAACAGGGATATGTAATAAAGGAGTAAGAAGATGACATTTTCGGAACAGATCGTGTATGGCTGGTTTAAGCCATCTAAATATAAAGATATGATAGAGTTACCGCGCAGGCGATTTGTTGCGTATGTGATCGTTATGATGCTTGTCTTGTCGATTGTCAGCTACGTCGTTCCGACGGCTTCGATCATCTTTGGATTTGGCGGATTTGAGAAGCTTTTCACACAGAGTCTTGGAGAAGTAAATTATACGGACGATACGCTTTCGGTGTCCAATAATTTTGATATGCATATCAACGCCGCGAATTTCTTAGTGGATACGTCACAGGAGACGGTGCAGAACGAAAGCCTCAAAAAACAGGGCATGTTTCTTGCGGTTGGAAGCAAGACCGTGCGGATCAGCATGGTACTAGGTTCCAAGGTGACAGATTACGGGGTATATTATCTGTCTGATTATTTGCAGGATGGGTTTAACAATGACAGTCTTGTTGCGATGATTCCGTCGATCTACGCGGTACTTTTCGTGACACTGCTTGGAACGATGCTCAGTTATTTTGTAAAATACGCAGTGGTTGCGCTGCTCTTTTCTATCCTTGTGAACAGCATGAATCATCAGTTTCATTTGAACTTACAATTCGGACAGGTGTTTGCGCTTTGTTTCTATGGACAGTCGTTTGCAATGATCCTGTCGAATTTTAATCAGGCAATCGGTCTTTTGCCAACGCTGCTTGTATCGATCGTTGGAATTTTCGTGACTGTTCATATGATTACCGTGAGTGTTGCGCTTATGAAAAACGAGCGGGAATTGTAGCAGAAAAGGATTTCAGTTTGTAAATCAAAATCTGATATAACATACACTTATAGTCGGATATAAAAACCTTGTATTTTTCAGAATTGCCTTATAGCTATATAATAGGGGCATGAAAGAAATTGATCGAGGTGAGAACGATGAGACAGATTTTATGTTATGGAGATTCGAATACATATGGATTAGTACCGAAGGAAAATGCACGGTATCCATGGGGAATACGTTGGACAAGCCGATTGAATGAGAAGCTTGGACTTCAGCAGTATCGTGTGATTGAGGAAGGGCTGTGCGGACGGACGACCGTCTTCGATGATCCGTTCCGAGACCATCGAAATGGCGCAAAATTTGTCAATGCTGTGTTGGAGACACACGGGGCATCGGATCTTATCATCCTGATGCTTGGAACCAATGATTGCAAGACCGCATATAAGACGACACCACAGTTGATTGGAAAGGGTGTGGAGACGGTGATCGCGAAGATCCGAAGCTTTGCTCCGGATAGCAAGATCCTGCTTGTGTCACCGATCCATCTGGGCGAGAAGGTCTGGGAGAAATCCTATGATCCGGAGTTTTCCAGAGAGTCGGTCGATGTATCGAAGGGGCTTGCCGATGTCTATGCGGAGATCGCGAGAAATGAACATCTGTATTTCTTAGATGCATCCGATGTGGCTGCACCGAGTGACACCGATCAGGAGCATCTGAATGAGGAAGGGCACGCGAAGCTCGCGGAAGCAATCTACGAGAAGGTGGATGATATATTCGCGGAGGCTGCGTAGATTTCTTCGCAGAATAATTATAATTTAGTACGAATATAAGAAGCCGGTAAGAGACTATTTCATATAGTTTCTTACCGGCTTCTGTGTTAACTACAGATACCCATATTTCTTCCGCTGTGAGAACACGAAGAAGAGCGTCACGCACAAGGTGATTGCTTCCGCTACAATGATCGCGCCCCAGATACCGTCTAATCCGAGGATTAGTGGCAGCAGCATGACGGCGGATAACTGGAACACAAGTGTCCGCAGGAATGAAATCAACGCAGAAATCAAGCCATTGTTTAACGCCGTGAAGAAGGACGAACCATAAATGTTAAATCCGTTGATCAGGTAGGTAAACGAATAGATCAGGAATCCGTGTTTGGTTAGTGCAAACAGTTCTGCATCATATCCAACGAAGATTTTCGTCAGAGGTCCTGCAATCACATGTGCCAGCAGGACAAGCAGGATACCCCAGATGGCAATCAGACTGGTACTTTTTTTGAACATATTCTTAAGCTCATCCCGGTTCCCGGCACCGTAGTGGTAGCTGACAATCGGTGCACTGCCGACCGAATATCCAAGGAAGATCGATATGAATATGAAGTTTACATACATGATCGCGCCGTAGGCAGCCACACCATTTTCGCCTGCGTATTTCATAAGCTGCAGGTTGTAGAGCGAGTTCACGAGAGAGGAAGAGAGGTTCGTCATAAGCTCGGAGGAACCATTTGTACATGTCTTCAACAAGACCACTCCGTCAAATTTTGTCTTTCCAAGTTTCAGCAGACTGGAATTCTTCCGTGCAAAATAGAAGATCGGGAAGAATCCACCGATGCATTCTCCGGTTACCGTCGCAATCGCGGCGCCCGGCAATCCCCAGCCCAAGACTGCGATAAACAGATAATCTAACACCATATTTGTCACACCAGCGATGATGATAACGCCAAGTCCCAGCTTCGGTTTCTCTGCGGTAACGAAGAAGCTCTGGAATACGTTTTGCAGCATAAAGGCTGGCATGGAGATAAAACAGATTCTTCCATATAGCACGCAATTATCCAGCAGTGCGCCTTCTGCACCAAGCAAGGATGCAACCGGACGGACTAATAGCATTCCGCAGAGACTGAAGATGACACCGCCGATGAAAGTCACATAGACAAGCAGCGAGAAATATTCGTTTGCTTTCTTGTGTTCGCCTTCGCCGAGTGTCTTTGCCACGATCGCGCTACCACCGGTACCGACCATGAAGCCGAGTGCGGACACACCCATCATGAGAGGCATAACCAGATTGACTGCAGCGAATGCTGTCTTGCCGACATAGTTCGATACGAACAGCCCATCGACGATACCGTAGATGGAAGTGAAGATCATCATGATGATGGACGGCAGGACGAAGCGCAGCAGCTTCTTATAAGTAAAATGTTCGGATAATTGTATCTTCATGTTGTAATTCCTCCAATTTTGTTATAGCTTCTGGATTCCTTCGCGCAGGGCTGCGAGATACTGTGCGTGGAAATGCAGAATCGTTTTGTATTCTTTTTCTGTCAGTTTTGGGAATGCTTCGTTCTCAATCTCTACCATCGGGAAGATCGTACGGCGCACGAGCTGCAATCCCTGTTCGGTCAGATAGATGTGCATGCTCCGTCCCTTTCCGGACGCGAGTGTCAGATATTCCTTCTTCTGTAATGACCGGATCGCTGAGTTGACGGTCTGCTTCGGGATGAAGGTTGTGCGGCAGATGTCACTTTGCTTACAGCCATCCCCCAGCTCGCAGATTGCGTACAGGGTGTCGAACTCGCTGTTCGAGAGACCAAGCCGCATCGCTGCGTCGTGGTAGATGATGTTATATTCTTTGTAGATGTGGTTGAATGCAACCAGCTTGTCACTCATATATGGTTGTTCTTCTTCGTGTTTTTCTTTCATAGAGGCTCCTCTCACAATTCGACAAAATATGTCTGATTTCGTACTCGAGTAAGTCCGAAAACATACTTAGTATAGTCTGATTTCGGACTTATGTCAAGAGGAAGATGGATGTAAATTATTTGTAATTATGCAAGGAAAACATGGCAAGATACATTGCTATTTTACAGGGATTGAAGTATACTTAGGGGCGAAAATAAATATGTATAAAATATTATAGAACGAAAATTATAGACAAGGGGAACAGGACAGGAGTAAAAAGATGCTGACACAATTTTCAAGAACTGAGCTGCTGCTTGGAAAAGAAGCGATGGAGAAATTACAGAATTCCCGTGTCGCCGTATTCGGAATCGGTGGTGTAGGTGGTTATGTCTGTGAGGCGCTGGCACGAAGCGGCGTTGGAGCCTTTGATCTGATCGATGATGATAAGGTGTGTCTGACGAATCTGAACCGTCAGATTATTGCGACCTATAAGACAATCGGAAAATATAAAACGGACGTTATGAAGGAACGGATCTTGGATATCAATCCGAAAGCGGATGTACGTGTGCACAAATGTTTCTTCCTGCCGGAAAATGCCGATGAGTTTCCGTATGAAGACTATGACTACATGGTTGATGCAGTGGATACGGTAACTGCAAAAATCTCTCTCGTGATGAAAGCACAGGAGAAACACATTCCGATCATCAGCAGTATGGGCGCCGGCAATAAATTAGATGGCAGTCAGTTCAAGGTGGCAGATATCTATAAGACGAAGGTCTGTCCGCTTGCGAAGGTCATGCGGCGGGAACTTAAGAAGCGCGGAGTGAAGAAATTAAAGGTTGTGTATTCGGAGGAACAGTCGATTCGTCCGATCGAGGATATGTCGATCAGCTGCCGGACGCGCTGTGTATGTCCGCCGGGTGCGAAACACAAATGCACCGAGCGGAGAGATATTCCGGGCAGTGTCGCATTTGTTCCATCGGTGGCAGGTCTGATCATTGCCGGTGAGGTTGTGAAGGATCTGGTGAAGGACGTACCGCGGACAGCAGAAGAACCGACAACATAAATACGGGCGTAGGCAAAATAAAATATAGTAACTCGTGTAATTGGTATGCATTTGATGGAACAGGAGGCAGAAACAATGACATTAGAGAAGCATGTGATTGATACAGTGAAGGAATGGCAGACGAAGATCGGCACGGATGATGCAGGCGTGCGCCTCTATTATCCGAAGGTGTCGATGTGCGGATATCTGAAGCTTCCAGTGGAGGAGGATTCCGAGAAGATCTGTCAGGAGGCAGAGGCATATTTCGAGAAAAGTGTACCAGAACTTGGACACGTGACAGTGACCGAGAAAGCAGACCGGTTCTGCGTGTTTGTCAGTCCGGAGGGCTGTGATTATATTAACCTTGAGATTCCTGTTTCGGAATTTTTAGAGGGATTTCTGAAGGTGCTTAAGACGCAGGATATGCAGCAGGTACGGGCGTATTTTCAGGCATTTGCGAAAGCACATGGCACGACGGTCTGTGAGGAGGACGATGAGGAGGATCTCGGAACGGTGCTCTCTTTTGCGGATAAGGATGTGGAGCCTTATCTGTACTGTGTGACAGACGATCAGTTTGGAATTACCTATCACCGGTTTACGAAGGATGATTTCGATACGATTTAAAAAAGTCTTAAACAAAAGCGGAGTTTAATAAAAAAGATACAATTTGGATACAACCATGATTTAAAATAGAAAAGGAGTTTTCCCATGAACGAACAAACGAAAGCGAGAATCAAGGAGTTACAGAAAGAAAAAGATGTTGTGATCTTAGCGCATTATTATGTGGATGGTGAAGTGCAGGAAATCGCAGATTATGTCGGCGATTCGTACTATCTGGCGAAGGTTGCAACGACAGTGGAACAACAGAATATTTTGTTTTGCGGCGTCTCCTTTATGGGTGAGAGTGCGAAGCTTCTGAATGCGAAGAAGCATGTCTATATGGCAGATGATGGAGCGGATTGCCCTATGGCACATATGGCGGAAGTGGAGAAGATCGAGGAAGTGCGGAAGGAATATCCGGATGTGGCAGTTGTCTGCTATGTAAATTCAACAGCAGAATTAAAGGCACATTCCGATGTCTGCGTGACATCATCCAATGCACTGAAGATCGTCAAGGCATTGCCGAACAAGGACATCTATTTTATTCCGGATTACAATCTGGCACATTTTATAGCGGAGCAGGTACCGGAGAAGCATTTTATCTTCAACGATGGATTCTGCCATGTACATAAGAGTATTCACAGTGAAGATGTGAAGAAGGCAAAGGAACTGCATCCGGACGCACTTGTTCTGGCACATCCGGAGTGTACAAGTGACACGCTGGCACTGGCGGACTTCATCGGAAGTACGTCCCAGATCATTGATTACGCAACCGCATCGGACAGCAAGAAGTTCCTGATCTGCACCGAGATGGGTGTGTTCTATGAGTTGATGCAGAAGAACCCGGACAAGAAATTCTTCTCTGTCGGACATAGACAGTTCTGCCCGAACATGAAGAAGGTCAGTCTGGACAAAGTACTTGAGAAGCTCGAAGATCTGAAGGATGAAGTGATCCTTCCAGAGGAAATGTGTGAGCAGGCGAAGAAACCGCTCGACGAGATGCTTCGTCTGGCACAGTAGCAGGACTGGTGCGTTAGTGGGTGCATCAAACCGATCAGGCGGGATCAGGTAAGTTGGCAGATGTATGAAACCACCGAACGAGGAGTATGAGATGAAACGGATTTTAATTGTGGAAGATGATATGGCGCTGGCGCAGGAATTGCAGTATCTGCTGATTTCGAATCAGTATGATGCGCAGTGCGTCGAAGAATTCACCGATGTAGCTGGACAGATTCTTGCTTCGCAGGCAGATATGGTTTTGCTGGATATTAACCTTCCAGAAGTAGATGGACAGAGTGTGTTGCGGGAACTGCGCAAGACATCGGATATTCCGGTCATTATGGTGACAAGCAAAAACACAGAGATGGACGAAGTGATCTCGATGAGCTTCGGTGCGGATGATTTTATTGCGAAGCCATACAATCCTTCTATTTTGCTTCTGCATATCGAGGCGGTATTCAAGCGGCTTGGAAAGATGGACGCAGACAAGGGACTTACCTATAAAAATATGACGCTTGACACGGCACGTGGAGTTCTGACGGTCGGGGATAACAGCGTGGAGCTTACGAAAAATGAAGCGGGTATTTTATCCTATCTGCTGAAGCATCAGAATACGATCGTGACGCGCGATGAACTGATCAGTTATCTGTGGGATTCGGAGGCATTTGTCGATGATAACACGCTGACGGTCAATATGAACCGTGTCAGAAAGAAGCTTGCTGATCTCGGAGTGGAGGATATAATCCGGACAAAACGAGGACAGGGGTACATTCTGGCATGACAGTTCGAAGTTATCTAAAAGACAGAATCAGCTTTGTTGCAGCGACAGTGTTTATCATGGTCGTATTAAGGCTGTTAGGATTTGCCTGCAAGGCGCGGATGGATTTCATCTGGGTGATGGAGGGCATCATTTTTGTGACGGCATTGTGCGTGTGTCTGGCGGACTATCGCAAGCGCAGGCATTTTTATCGGGAATTGCTGGGAATCTTAGAAGGGCTTGACCAGAAATACCTGATCACGGAGATGACGGTACAGCCGGATTTCGAGGAAGGTAAGATCTGGATGGATGTTCTGTATGACACCGGGAAATCCATGCGGGACAAGCTGAACGAAACAGAAGATTCGCTGCGGGATTTTAAGGAATATCTGGAGCTTTGGATTCACGAGATCAAGATTCCAATTGCCGCTTTAAACCTGATGAATTATAACGGCAGTCAGGATTTGAAGAAGCAGAAGGCACAGCTTGCACGGATTAACAGCTTTGTGGAGCAGATTTTATTTTATGCGCGTGCAGATGCGGCAGAAAAGGATTATCTGCTTACCGCGTGTGATCTGGATGTGACGATCAATAAAGTACTGCAGCAGCAGAAGGATCTGCTGATTGGAAATAAAATACGAATCGAGAAAAACGATACAGCCCATTCGGTTGTCACGGATTCCAAGTGGCTCACATTTATGCTTGGGCAGATTGTGAACAACAGTATCAAATACCGGGATGCTGCAAAACAGCCGTGTATTTCTTTTGCGGTAGAGGAGATGGCAGATAAGACTGTTCTAAAGATCCGCGATAATGGTATCGGGATTCCGGAACAGGATATCGACCGGGTATTTGACAAGACCTTTACTGGGGAGAATGGACGCAAAGGAAATGCTTCTACTGGAATGGGTTTGTATATATGTAAACAGCTTTGTAATAAGCTCGGACATGCGATTACGATTGCGTCCGTGTACGGGGAATACACCGAGGTGGAGATCGCCTTCGGCAAAGAGACTTTCTTGACGAAAGAGTAGTCTATAACCTTACAAAAATGTAAGGTTATTGTCATGAACTACGATGGATAGAAAGCATGAGAGAATGTATGATGCAGGCAGGATAGATGCCTGAGATGCTAATTTAGAAGAAAGGCACAGTCTGGTACTGTGGCGAGGATTTGGAACATGGCTTATCATGAATCCATGTATTTTTTAGTATTTTTACCGGTGGTTCTCATCGGATATCAGCTTGCACCAAAGCGGGTGCGCTTTGGTGTACTGCTCTTTTTTAGTTATTGTTTCTATTTTTTATTCAGCCACAGATTAATTGTATATTTGCTTGGCGCAACTACAATCACCTATCTGACAGGACGGCTGGTTGCGACTGGTGAGAAAAAACGCAGAAAAACGATTCTGATCGTGGGTGTCTGGCTGTTACTTGGCATGCTGCTTGTGATGAAGTACAGCGGATTTTTTGCGGAGAATCTGAATGCACTTTTCGGGACGATGAACTTTGGATTCCGGTTTCCGGTGCGGCGGTTCCTGCTGCCGCTTGGTATTTCCTTTTACACACTTTCTGCGATTGGCTACATGGCGGATGTGTATTGGAAGAAGATTGAACCGGAGAAAAACATTGCGAAGCTTGCCCTCTTCCTGAGTTTCTTCCCGATCATCATGGAAGGTCCGATCTGTATGTACAGCGATACTGCAGAGACGCTTGCGAAGGGCGAGGATATCCGGAGTGAAAACCTTATCCGCGGCTATATGCGGATTGGCTGGGGACTGTTGAAGAAGGTCGTAATCGCAGACCGCCTGTATGTCGTTGTGCAGACGCTGTTTGATGGGTATGCGTCCTACCACGGCGTGATGATCGTCGTTGCGGCAGTGTCCTATACAGTGCAGCTTTATATGGAATTTTCTGGCTGCATGGATATCGTGATCGGAAGTGCGGAATGTTTTGGCGTGACATTGCCGGAGAATTTCGCGCAGCCGTTCGTATCGAAGAATGCATCTGAGTTTTGGCGCAGATGGCATATCTCGCTTGGCAGATGGTTCAAGACGTATATCTTCTATCCGGTTTCCATGTCGAAGCTTACCAGAAAATGGAACCGGTTTGCGAAGAAACATACAAGCAAATACATAAAGCTGATGGTTGCGTCGGCAATCGCATTATTCCCGGTGTGGGTGTGCAACGGACTGTGGCATGGTGCGAACTGGAGCTACCTGTTCTACGGCATGTATTACTTCGTCGTAATTATGATTGAGCTGATGTTAGAACCAGCGGTGAAGAAGCTTTGCGCGGCATGGAAAATCGCAGAAGACGCGGCATGGTGGAATGTCCTTCGGATCTTGAAAACATGGGTAATCATTTTCACCGGAGAACTGTTTTTCCGGGCGGATACACTTGGCATTGGCATGCACATGTTCCGGTCGCTGTTCCATGATTTTTCGATACAGAAGCTTTGGGATGGTACGTTGCTTACGCTTGGACTTGGCAGAGTGGAGATCGGAATTATTTTAGTCTCTCTGTTGATTGTCGGCGTAGTAAATCATTTCCGTGAGCAGCAGATTGACGTGCGCGGTGTGATATTACAGAAGCGATTGCCAGTGCGCTGGCTCGTGTATCTTGCGCTCATCTTTGTCGTACTTATATTCGGTGCGTATGGACCGGGATATCAGGAGGTGGATCTGATCTATGCAGGCTTCTGAGAACAAAAAAATAAAAAAGAGAAAATCTGTTAATACGGAAATTGCGAATACGAAAAACGTCAGACATGGAATCTGGCTCCGGGTAATTTCATTTGCAGTCGTTGTCGTTCTGCTTTTAATAGGAGCCGGAAAGCTGTGTGATCCAATCCGGCTAGGCTTGCAGGATTCGGTTTCCGAGCGGGAACGGTATCTGTTACACCTGCTATCGGAACCAGAGGAAATGGTTGATGTGGCAATCCTCGGTGACAGCGAAAGCTATACGTTGGTATCGACGTATCAGTTGTGGAAGGAGGCAGGCATTGCATCGTATATCGGCGGACAGTCCGGGCAATGGATCGGGGAAAGTTATTTTTCACTGAAGAAAATTCTCAAGCGGCAGTCTCCCAAGGTTTTGATCTTAGAGACGAATGAGTTTTTCTCCAGAGGAGATGCGAGTGTGATAAAGGATGCGGCGAAATCCGCGCAGGAGTTTGCACGGCAGATGTTCCCAATCCTCAAATATCACCGTTTCTGGAAGATGGAACCAGCCGATCCGAAATTGCAGACGACGATTTTCAATGGATTTGAATTGCGTGCGGCAGTGACGCCGTATACGGGTGGTGGCTACATGCATGCAACCGACGATAGAACACCGGTGACTTTTATCACAAGGTATTATCTGGATAAGATCAAGCGTTTGTGTGATGCACATGGAACGAAGCTGTTGTTTGTGACAGCCCCTTCCCCGGTCAATCATACGATGCAGCGGCACAATGAGGTGCAGGCACTTGCAGATGCGCTTGCCGTTCCATACCTCGATCTGAATCTGAATACCGAGGAGCTTGGAATCGACTGGAATCTGGATACCCTCGATGGTGGCGATCATTTAAACTATACCGGTTGTCAGAAAGCTACGGCATATCTGCAGTGGTATATGCAGACGCATTATACGTTGCCGGATCGCCGGGATGATGTACGGTACGAGGCGTGGAACAAGCAGGCGGAAGAATTTGAAAAACTGCTTCCACAACCTTAAAGAAATCTTAAACGATTGCTTGGTTTTATCTTAATATTTAAGTTGCTATACTATGTAACAGAACAAAGAAATGCGGCGGATGAACCTGCACGCATGGAGGACATTATGAAAAATGTATTAGAATATCTGGAACAAAGTGCAAAGATGTATCCGGACAAGATAGCAGTGAAGGATGCGGCATGTTCCTATACATATGAACAATTACAGAACAAAGCGAAATGCATTGGTGCCTGTCTGGCAAAGCAGACAACACCGCGCCATCCGGTCTGTGTATTTGCCGATAAGAGTGCGGATACACTGGCAGTCTTTTTTGGAATCGTCTATGCGGGCTGCTTCTACACACTGGTTGATCCTTCGTTTCCGGAGGCACGCATCCAGTCGATGCTCTCGGTGTTACAGCCGGATGTGATCGTGGATGGAAGTGATGCGTCGGAGAAGCTTACCGCGTGTGGCTACACAGAAAATGTGGTTCGGATGGAAACGCTGACACAGGGGATGGATAGTGAATGTACAGGTTCCGATGAAAATCAGTTACAACAGATCCGGGAATCTATGATTGACACCGATCCACTCTACTGTAATTTTACTTCCGGCTCGACCGGAACCCCGAAGGGGGTGCTTGTGGCACATCGGTCGGTGCTTGAATTTATCGATCGGTTTACAGAGATCTTTGATATCACGGAAGCTGATGTGATCGGCAATCAGGCGCCGTTTGATTTCGATGTATCAGTGAAGGATATTTACAGTGCGATGAAGATGGGCGCAACCTTAGTTGTGATTCCGAAAGCGTATTTCATGTTCCCAAACTCCGTTGTGGACATGCTCGATGAGAACCATGTCACGACGCTGATCTGGGCGGTGTCGGCACTCTGCCTGTTGAACCGGCTGCATGGACTGAAACATAAGGTACCAGCAGATATCAACAAGATTTTGTTCAGCGGCGAGGCAATGCCGATCCGGCAGCTTCATGCATGGCAGAGCTACTACCCGGATGCGATGTTTGTGAATCTCTACGGACCGACGGAGATCACCTGCAACTGTACCTATCACATTTTAGACCGGGCATACAGCGAGGACGAAAAACTTCCGATTGGAATTCCATTTCCAAATGAACGTGTATTCCTGCTCGATGAGGAAAATCGTCTGATCGAACCGGAAAGTGCTGGCAAGACCGGAGAGCTTTGTGTGGCAGGTACGACGCTTGCCCTTGGATATTACAGAAATGCAGCGGCAACGGCGAAGGCATTTGTGGCAAATCCGTTACAGACCGATTACCCGGAGACAATCTATCGGACGGGAGATCTGGCAAGCTACGGCGAAGATGGGCTGCTTTATTTCGCGGGACGGAAAGATTTTCAGATCAAGCATATGGGACACCGCATCGAGTTAGAAGAGATTGAACATGCACTGGCGGCAATCCCGGAGATCGAAGGTGCCGCGTGCTTTTATGACCGCGAGAAGAACAAAGTCGTTGCCTGCTATATCGGAATTGACGATAAGAAATATCTGATTACTGCGATGAAGAAAAAGGTGCCGGATTACATGGTGCCAAATGTATTTTGCAAGGTGGACATGCTGCCACTCAACAAAAATGGCAAGACGGACAAGAAGCTTTTGGAGGCACAGTACAGGGAAGGAGCGTTTGCATGAATACAGAGGCGTTAAGAACGGTTGCGGCGACATATGGAACGCCGACCTACATCTTCGATGTGCGGGAAGTGGAAACGCGAATACGGTTGCTTCGCAGCTTGCTGCCGGAGGACACCGGACTTTGCTTTGCCGTAAAAGCAAATCCATTTCTGATCCCATATGTGGCAGATCTGGTTGATCGGCTGGAGGTCTGCTCGCCGGGCGAATATGAGATCTGCATACAGGAACAGATTGCACCGGAGAAGATCGTGGTATCCGGGGTAAACAAGACTTATGAATCCATGAAACGCATCCTGTCTTACAGCAAGGGTGCTGGGATCTATACGATCGAATCGGAAGAGCATGCGAAGATCCTGCGGACACTTGCAGAGAAAAATCAGATGCCGCTTTCGGTACTGATCCGGCTTTCGAGTGGCAATCAATTCGGCGTTGATGCGGAGACGTTCTTCCGGCTGGCAAAGGAGATACAGGAAAGCCCGTATCTGACACTGGCGGGCGTCCATTATTATGCAGGGACACAGAAGCGGCAGAGCAAGCTGGAGAAGGAACTTGATACCTTAACCGCATTTGCAAAGACGTTTGAAGAAGAGACCGGAACCGTGCTGAATGAGCTTGAATATGGAGCAGGCATGAAGGTGTCTTATTTCATAAATGACAGCGAGAAGGATCAGAGGGAAAGCGAGCCGGAACCGCAGATACAGGCACTTGCCGAAAAGCTTCGGACATGTGATGCCTACGGCAAAAAGACGATCGAGCTTGGACGGTTCCTCGTCTCCATGAGCGGCTATTACCTGACGCGTGTGATGGATGTCAAGCGGACGGCACAGCCGGGATTCCTGATCTTAGATGGCGGAATCCACCAGATCAACTACTATGGCTGGATGATGGGAATGAAGCAGCCGGAGATCGAAGTCTTGGCAGAAAAAGACGGTGACGAGGAACTGTTTCATTTGTGCGGATCGCTCTGTACAGTCAATGATGTGCTGGCGCGGGATGTTGCCCTGCATGATCCGCAAAAAGGCGATGTGATCTGTTTCAAACGATGTGGCGCATATGCAGCGACCGAGGGCATGGCGATGTTTCTAAGTCGGGAGCTTCCACAAGTTCTGATCTGCAAGACAGACGGGAAGATCGAGAAGCTGCGCGACCAGATGGAGACGTATTTGTTTCATGTGTTTGCAACAACATAATACAAAACACATGTGGAATCATTGGTAACAATACATGAGAATTCATGGATTTATAATAAAGATTAGGAGGATTTGTAACATGGAAGAATTATTGGAGATTTTGGAAGGAATTGCACCGGGTGAGGATTTTGAGAACTGCACAACGTTGATTGACGATCATATCTTAGATTCCTTTGCGATTTTATCACTTGTATCAGAGATCGAGGATACCTTTGATGTAGAGGTATCACCGGCAGAGCTGATCCCTGCGAACTTCAATTCAGCAAAGAGCTTGTGGGAGATGATTTGCAGACTCAAGGAAGACTAGTGTAGGAAAGGATGAATCATATGGCTTACCATCTGCTTACATACAGTTTAATATTTTTGCCAGTCGTGATCGCATTGTACCAGTTATGTCCGGCACGATTCCGGTTTGTGGTACTGCTTGCAGCCGATTATACATTTTTCTGTATGATAAGCGGTAAGCTTCTTGTCTGGCTGCTTCTGGCGACGCTTGTGACATATGGAACCGGCAGATGGCTGGCGGCGATTCCGGTTCGGCACAGTGATCTTCACGGAAAAGCACTGACGCGGAAAAAGCGTGGTGTGTTGGCACTTGGAATTGTTTTGATCTTAGGGACGCTTGTGACACTCAAATACCTCCGCGTATTTGGGGTGACACTTGCAGCACCAATCGGTATTTCCTATTATAGCCTGCAGGCAATTTCCTATATGACGGACGTCTATCGAGGCACACAGGAGTCCTGTAAGAATCCAATAAAGGTGGCACTTTATTTGAGCTTCTTCCCGCAGATCATGGAAGGTCCGATCAGCCGGTTTTCCGAGACAGCAGATGCTCTGTATGGTGGGAACAGTATTCAGTTTGAGAATCTGGTCTTTGGTTACCAGCGTATCATCTGGGGGCTGTTCAAGAAGATGGTGATTGCAGACCGGCTGGCACCGCTTGTGGCAAAGGTGTTCAGCAACTACAACAATTTCGATGGTGCGGCAATCCTCGTTGGGGTGCTGGCATACACGATGCAGCTATATATGGAGTTTTCCGGATGTATGGATATCATCATGGGAAGTGGCGAGATCTTCGGTGTACCATTGCCTGAGAATTTCCGTCAGCCGTTCTTCGCGAAGAATGCGGGTGATTTCTGGCGGAGATGGCATATCACGCTTGGCGCATGGTTGAAGGATTATGTATTTTATCCGATCTCACTTGCCAAGCCAGTGAAGAATCTGGCGAAGAAGATCAAGAAGAAAGCTGGATTTTCGGTCAGCAAATTCGTGGCACCGACGATTGCGTTATTCTTTGTCTGGCTGTCAAACGGCATCTGGCATGGACCACATATGAATTATATCTTTTATGGCATGTATTATTTTATGCTCATTGTGATCGAGAATCTGACCGAGGAACCATGCAGGAAGCTGGTGGAGCGATTCAAGCTTGATACAGAATGCATCGGATTTCGGATCTTCCAATTCCTGAAGCTGTTTGTGATCGTGAATATTGGCGAGATGTTCTTCCGTGCTGACACGGTTGCAACTGGATTTCGGATGCTGCGCAGAATCGTGACAGACTTCCATATCACAGCACTTGCGGAGACGAATTTCGGTGTGGATGTGCCGGATCTCATTCTTGCATCTGTAAGTATCCTGCTCGTATTCGTGGTGGATGTTATTCACGAGAAGGGGATTTCAATCCGGAGAAAGGTGGCGGAATGCAAGCTGCCGGTCCGGTGGAGTTTCTGGTATGCGGTTATACTTCTTGTCGTTGTATTTGGCGCATATGGCAGCGGATATACGATCGTGGATATGATTTATGCGGCGTACTGATAGAGGGATGAATAATTACGTGGAAGATGACATTCGATGTTTGGTAATTTGAAATATTATGGATTGCATGGATAGCGTAATTGTATGTGATTTACGAAAGAAGAATGTTTATGAAAAAAGAAAGTGGAAAATGGAAAACAACTCTCAAGATGGCAGCGGGCAGCGTCGGGTTTCTAGCGGGACTTTGTGTGGTACTGATTCTGGCAGGACGATTCCTGTGTCGGAAGAGTAACGCTGACATCTATGATACAACAGCTGTGCGCACGAAAGATGCGGAAGTGAAAAATGAAGTGAAGGATACGATTGACGTATTGTTCTTAGGTGATAGTGAATGTTATTCGAGCTTCAATCCTCTGCAGATGTTCGCAGAGCATGGCTACACCTCATTTATCTGCGGGACATCGGCACAGCGTATGTGCGACTCGTATGCGATTTTACAGGCGGCATTTGAGACGCAGACGCCGGAGGTCGTTGTGTTGGAAACGAACTGTCTGTTCCGAAGCGTGAAATCTAAGGGTGATTCGAAAGATTATGTCTTAGACCGTCTGTCCGATCATGTGGAGATTTTTAAGAATCATTCCCGCTGGAAGGATGCATTCGTAAGTACAAATTCACTGACGAAGAAAAAAGATGAGAAGAACCGTGGGTTTATCAAGCGAAGCACGGTCAAGCCGTATGAGGGTGGAGCCTATATGCATGCGAGCGAGGAACGTAAATCTATGGATGCGGACGCAGAGAAATATCTGCTTTTGATGAAGGAATATTGCGAGAGTCATGGTGCAAAGCTTGTCTTAGTCAGTTCCCCTTCCCCGAAGAACTGGACGTATGCCAAGCACAACAGTGTGTCCGACTGGGCGCAGGCAAACGCGGTTACTTATGAAGATCTGAATCTGAATGATGCGCTTGGCATCGACTGGGCGTCCGATACGAAGGACGGAGGCGACCATCTGAACTTTGACGGCGCGAAGAAAGTAAGCAATTACATTGGCGCGTGGTTGAGCGAGAACTATACACTGCCGGATAAGCGGAAGAATCCAGATTACAAACACTGGAACGAAGACAGTGTGGAGTATGCAGCAGCAAAGAACTAGCTTGCTGAAACATATTATTTTGGAGGCAGGGATGCCTCCTTTTTTCTTGCTTGGAGCAAAACATGAAATATCGGAAAATCCCCCAATCAGCTCCAATCAATCTTCCAAAAGGAAACTCTTGCATAGGAATTTGCAGGAAATCAATATATAATACAACCATTATATTACAAAATCGTAAGGAACATGTAATCTAGACCGATGGATGGCGGCTGGAAAACCATATATACTGAATACAGTAAAAAGCGGCAGGAACCCCAGAATTCCTGCCTGCAGAATGTTAGCAAACGAAGGGAGACTATCTATGAATGAGATATTAAAGCTTGACAATGTAGAAAAATACTATGGCAACAAAGCGAATCTGACAAAGGCGGTAGATAAGATTTCTTTCTCTGTAGAGAAAGGCGAGTTTGTCGGAATTATGGGAGCCAGCGGCTCTGGAAAGACAACGCTCTTAAACTGTATTTCCACGATCGACCGTGTGACAGCCGGACATATCTATGTCGGGGATAAGGACATCACAACCATCCGGGGAAATGAATTAAATAAGTTCCGCCGGGAAGAGCTGGGATTTATCTTCCAGGATTTTAATCTGCTGGATACGCTGACCGGATATGAGAATATTGCACTGGCTCTCTCCATCCAGAATGTAAAACCGAAGGAGATTGACAGCCGGATCCAAGAGGTTGCGAAGCGGCTTGGCATCGAGGAAGTTCTGAACAAATACAGCTATCAGATGAGTGGTGGACAGAAGCAGCGTGTGGCGGCAGCCAGAGCCCTGATTACGAATCCGAAGCTGATCTTAGCCGATGAGCCAACCGGTGCTCTTGATTCCAAATCCTCCCGCTATCTGTTGGAAAGCATGAAGGAGATGAATGAAGGGCTTGCCGCAACGATCCTGATGGTTACACACGATGCATTTACAGCAAGCTATGCATCGCGCGTAATCTTCATCAAGGATGGCAAGATATTCAATGAGATCCGCAGAGGGGATGATACCCGGAAACAATTTTTCAACCGCATTATTGAGGTTGTGACAGTGTTAGGGGGGAGTTTGAATGATGCTCTTTAAATTATCCACCCGGAATATCCGGAAAAGTATGCAGAATTATCTGATTTATTTTGCAACATTGATCTTAGGAGTAGCAATCTTCTATGTATTTAATGCACTTGGAAGCCAGACAGTTATGCTGAAGGTATCGTCAAATACGGAAGAAATCATCGGTCTTATGAACGAGGCGATGTCTGTCGTCAGTGTGTTCGTATCGATCGTACTTGGCTTTCTCGTCGTGTACGCAAGTGCCTTCCTGATGAAACGAAGGAAGAAGGAATTTGGTATCTACTTAACGCTTGGTATGGGAAAAACACAGGTGGCAAAGATTCTCGTGATCGAGACACTGCTGATCGGCGTGATCTCTCTGGTAATCGGGTTACTGCTCGGTATCGGTATCTCACAGGGGATGAGTGTCGTGACAGCGAACCTCTTCGAAGCGGATATGACGAACTTCCAGTTTATGGTCAGCACATCAGCCATCATCAAAACGATTATTTATTTTGCAATCATGTATGTGATCGTCATGGCATTAGATGTAATCATTGTCAGCCGCGCCAAGTTAATAAACCTGCTTTATGCAGGCGCAAAGGCACAGAAAAACCATGCAAAAAACCCGGTTGTCTGTGTGCTTGTATTTATTATAGCGGCTATTCTGCTTGGAACGGCATATTATAAAGTGACAGCCGGTGTCCGTACAATCTCTGACTTTCAGGGACTTGGTATCCAGATCGCGAAAGGTATCATCGGAACCTTCCTTGTATTCTGGTCGGTATCCGGGATGCTGCTTGCAATCGTGAAGCGGTGCAGACGGTTTTATTATAAAGGTATCAACTCGTTCAGTGTGAAGGAACTTGGAAGCCGGATCAACACAACGGTGTTCTCTGGCGGGATTATCTGTCTGCTGCTCTTTTTTACGATCTGTATTCTGTCAAGCGCAATGGCAATCCGCAACTCAATGAACCATGTGTTAGAGACATGTACGCCGGTTGATGTGCAGTTTTCAAAGCTGTATTCCTATGACGCAGCCGAGGACTATGATATGACCGGTCATAATGTGGAAGAAAACCTGAAAGCCTGTGATATCGATACATCGAAGCTTACGGATGTGACCGAGATGATTCTCTATGCACCGGAAGATATCAATATCGGAGATTTCTTCGGAAAGGCGTTTGCAGAGAGCGAATCGGAGGATTATTTCAAAGAAGCATCGATGGAGACGATGCATATTGGAGAATACAATGCGTTTGTAAGCTCCTTTGGCGGAACGACAATCGACCTTGCAGAGGATGAATATGTGATACTCTGTAATTACGGGGAGATGGAACCACGATACAACGAAGGACTTGCGGAGGGACAGACGGTTACGATAAAAGGAAAGACCTATCATCCGAAATACAGTACCTGTGTGGATGGAATCGTACACATCAGCAATTCAGAGAGCAATGCAGGCGTGCTGCTTGTCCCGGATTCTGTGGATATGTCTGACTGTGATTTCTGGTATGATATTTATTCTGCCAATTATAATACGACAGACCAGACCGCGGTGGATGAACTTAATGCGTACTATAGTGATGCGAATTTCTACAAACTGCAGGAAGCGAAGACAGAAGCAGTCTTAGGCGAGGATGGTTCCTATTATTCCATGAACTGCGAGACAAGCAAGCGGCTCCGTGATAACAGCGTGGGACTTACTGCGATGATCGTATTCATCGGAATCTACTTAGGTGTTGTATTTCTGATCTCCGGAGCGGCAATTCTGTCACTCAAGGAGCTTTCCGAGGCAGCCGACAGCAAGGAGAAATACAGGATCCTGCGCCGGATCGGCGTGGACGAGAAGAAAATCCGTCATTCCCTCCTGGCACAGTCAGGCGTATTCTTTGCCATGCCGCTGTTACTTGCAATTGTACATTCCATCTTCGGAATGCAGACTGCGATGTTTATTCTGACCGCATTTGGACGGGGTGGACTGCTCGGTTCGATCCTGCTTGCAGCCGCTGTGATACTGGTAATTTATGGCATTTATTTTATGATCACATATATCTGCAGCCGTAAGATTATCAGCGAATAAATATCTTGAAAAAAAAGAATAAGTAAGCTATAATTAGCACATATTAAAAATATAATATATCTGGAATGTTCGATAACTCCTGTTATTTTTGAACCTACATTTACTTTAAACGGGATTCCTATATCTGTGATATTATGTCAGGCCTCCTCCGAGTGGAAGACAGACGATCACATGCGGTTGCCCACCTAGCGTCAGCTAGGAGTCAAAAGGCAGGAACCGGCATCCCGGATATATTTTTTTGGAGGAAAATACGTGAAAAAGAAGATACTCACGTTTATGCTTTTGCTGGTTATAGCCGGGGTAGTTATGATTGCTGGTCATGAGATCGGGCGGCATATGCACAAAGCGGAACAAAATACAGAAACAACGGAAGCATCCGTGGATTATAGCTTATATTACACATACGAAGATGTGGAAAAGGTCGTCAGTTATCTGGCAGATACAAAGGCAGAATCCGAGGCGTTATCGCGCCTGATTGATCCTCTGAAAAAAAGCGAGGTCATCGATGTGGCATTTGTAAAGTCTGTGGCACAGACGATACAGGTGAAAGCTTCTATTTATGAGGAAGCCCTGAACGGAAAAAAGGATTCTGACTACGTGACGAAAGCGGAATTTGAGGACTTCTATGAGCGGATCGTCGCATCGGCAACCGTCAAAGGACTGCTTCGGAAAGATGTTCTGGTGCTTGCAATTTCCGAGGAGGACAAGACATCCTTTTTCGATGGACAGGACACCTACAATGCAGAATTTGAAATCGACGAAAGCTACGAGGGAAATGTGCTCGATGTCTATATGAAGAATGGAAAGATCTTCAAGATCAACCGTCTTGGAGATACCCAGATCACATTGCAAAATGTATGGGTGGAGTCTGTGACGGATGGAAAATGCACGTTTTTATATGGAAATCTGGAAAAAACCTACCCTGCCCGGACGGAGGAAGGCATCCCGGATGGAGCTGTGACAGTTGCAACAAGTCTGGATGCGGACCGGCAGACGGAAGCCGGCTATGAGACGACGGGCTATGTTGCAAATCTCGTGTTTGACTATGCAGGCATCTGTAAAATCGAACGACCACAGAAGGTGCTGCGCGGCAAAGTCATTTCGACGGGAGATACGGATATTCAGGTGGAAAATATCGGCGGACTCACACTTGCCGATCATTATAAAATGTACAATGTGTATGAGGATGCCGTGGACGAGGAAAGTCTGTCTCTGCTGCTTGGCTACTCGTATGTGGACATGTATCTGCAGGATGGAAAAGTTGGTGCTGTCGTGATTAACCAGGAGTTAAAAAGCGAGGATATCCGCGTGATCATCAGCAACGATGATTACTCTTCGTATGAGATGGAAATGGTGCAGTTTACGGCGACATCTGCGTTCACCGTGGCGTATCCAGATGAGACGGAGAAAACATATGAGGCTGGTGAGACGGTCACGATCACACCGGAAGATTATGCGCCGGACGATACATTGACAGTAACACCGGATACGCACAGTGGACGGATCAAACTGCTTAGCGTGACGCGGGAATGTGGCAATCCGGAATACGATGGAATGATGGAGCTTGATGTACAGGATGGCTATATCTATGTGATCAATGAGCTTTCGTTAGAGCGTTATCTGGCAAATGTCGTGGCAAATGCAATGCCATCGGATTACCCGGATGCAGCTATGCAGGCGATGGCAATCTGTGCCAGAGGAACGGCGTATGCGAAGTTAAAGGATGAAAGTTACGCAGAATATCATGCACATCTTGACGATTCCAGCCTTTGTCAGGTATATAATAATGTGGCAGAGACCGATGCGTCGATCCGTGCGGTGAAGGATACATACGGGCTGGTGCCGACTTACCGGGGAACTTTGATCGTACCGATGACATTTAACACATCTTTCGGAACGACCTGCACGAATGCTGAGATCTGGGGCGGTGATGCGTATAGTTATCTGGAGTCCAATGTGGAGAATCCGGATAAGGACAAGATCGATTTATCGGATGAAGCAGATTTTGAGGCATTTTTGACAGATAGTGATGCGTATACTATTATAGATAAAGATTCGCCGTATTACCGGTGGGATATTACATTTACGCAGGAAGAAATGACAGACGCGATCGAGACGGTTTTGGAAAACCGCAAATCTCTGATGGCAGAGGCGATACTTGTCGAGGATGAAACCGGCGAGTTTGTATCGGCAGACGTGCCGGAGCTTGGAACCGTGACAGAGATCGAAGTTGCGGAGCGGACGGTGAGTGGTGTTGTATCCAAGCTTGTCATCCACGGCAGTGAACATACGATATCCATCAGCGGACAGAGCAATATCCGTGCGATCTTGAATCCGGTCAATCAGGAGATTGTACGGCAGGATGACTCGACGGTAACTGGCTGGACGTCACTTCCAAGCCCATATTATTATGTGGAGAAGACAGACGCGGGATTTGTCGTTCATGGTGGTGGATTCGGACACGGTGCAGGAATGAGTATCTATGGTGCCGGCGTGCTTGGCAGACAGGGAAAAAGCTACAAATATATATTACGGCATTATTTTTCGTATGTTGATTTTACGTCGATCTATACGATGGATGATGGAGAGGAAACAGCAGATTCAGAATAACAAAACGGGGGATGTATGAAAAAGGTCGTTCGGTTTATTATCAAATTTGTGAACAAAGCAACCGCGGACAGTGTGCCTGCATATGCGGCACAGGTTGCTTTCTTTGTCATGCTTTCATTTTTTCCGTTTATGATGCTGCTTGTTATGATCGTATCGAAGCTGTCCGTTATGAACACAAATGTACTTGGCTATATTCTGCGTGTCGTACCGAGCGGACTGGAATCTTATGTGGCGTATATTGTGGATGATGTAGTCAATGCAAATGTGCAGTCGTTTACACTCATTACGGTATTTGTCAGCTTGTGGTCTGCAGCGAAGGGCATTCAGGCACTCTCGACCGGGTTAAATAAAATCTATGGTGTGGAACAGAACAAAAATTATTTCCTTGTGCGGCTGATCTGTGCGTTATATACACTGGTGTTTATGGTACTTTGTATCGTCGTGATCGCGATACAGGCATTCGGTTCGCAGATCGCCCATAAGATTATTGACAATTACCCGGCATTTGCAGATGCAACACTTTTGATATTAAGCTTGAAGAATGTTGTGACATTTCTTGTGATATTTATCTTTTTGCTTTTGATCTATTACCAGCTTCCGAACCGGCGCGGGCATATGCGGCATGAGTTTACCGGAGCTGTGCTTGCATCACTTGCATGGATGCTGATGACGCGGGGATTTTCCGTATATATCAAATATTCGGCGGATAATTCAAAGATGTATGGCAGTATGACATCTGTCGTATTGATTATCATCTGGCTGTATATCGGTATGCAGATTGTTTTGTATGGTGCAGAAATCAATTATTATCTGTCAGATCTGATCTGGAAATACCGGGAAAAATACCACATGAAGAAAAAAGCTAAACGGGAAGAAAAACAAAAAATTAAAAAAAATCAGAAAGAAAAAGCAGAGATATCTTAAGGCCAATCGGTTGACACCCCAAAACGGATGTGCGATAATCTAACCGATAAAATTACAACAAGATGGAGGGACAAAGATGTATAGTTTTGATGAAATAGCAAATTTCGACCCGGAGATTGCACAGGCAATGACGGACGAGATCAACAGACAGGATCATAATATTGAGCTGATCGCATCAGAGAATATCGTATCCAAGGCAGTTATGGCAGCTATGGGAAGTCCGCTTACGAACAAGTACGCAGAGGGATATCCGGGAAAGCGTTATTATGGCGGATGTGAGTATGTCGATGTAGTGGAAGATCTTGCAAGAGAGCGTGCAAAGAAGTTGTTTGGATGTGAATATGTCAATGTTCAGCCACATTCCGGTGCACAGGCAAATATGGCAGTATTCTTCGCTATTTTGCAGCCGGGCGATACATTTATGGGAATGAATCTGGCACATGGCGGACATCTGACACACGGTTCACCGGTTAATATGTCAGGTAAGTATTTCAACGTCGTACCTTACGGTGTCAACGACGAAGGATTTATCGATTATGATGAGGTGCTCCGCATCGCAAAGGAATGCAAGCCAAAGATGATCGTAGCTGGTGCATCTGCATATGCGAGAGCGATTGATTTCAAGCGCTTCCGTGAGATCGCAGATGAGGTTGGCGCAGTCCTTATGGTAGATATGGCACACATCGCAGGTCTGGTAGCAGCCGGACTTCACCAGAGCCCAATCCCATACGCACACGTAACAACAACCACAACACACAAGACATTGCGTGGACCACGTGGTGGTATGATACTTTCCAGCAACGAAGTAAATGAGAAGTATAATTTCAATAAGGCAGTGTTCCCTGGCATTCAGGGTGGACCTCTGATGCATGTCATCGCAGGCAAGGCAGTCTGCCTGAAGGAAGCTCTGACAGACGAATACAAAGAGTATCAGAAGCAGGTTGTTAAGAACGCAGCATGTCTGGCACAGGCACTGACCGAGCGTGGATTCAAGATCGTATCCGGCGGTACAGACAACCATCTGATGCTGGTTGACTTACAGAACCTTGATCTGACCGGTAAGGAAGTGGAGAAGCTTCTGGATTCTGTTCATATCACAGCCAACAAGAACACGGTACCAAACGATCCAAAGTCACCATTTGTTACAAGTGGTATCCGTCTTGGTACACCAGCAATCACAACACGTGGTGCAAAGGAAGACGATATGATCGTGATCGCAGATGCCATCAAGGCTGCTGTTATTGACAAGGATAACGACAAGGCAATGGCACTTGTAAAGAGCATCACAGACAAGTATCCATTGTATGCATAAAACGCATAAAGAACGAAATCAAATCGTATACTAAGTAAAATCAAATGCAAAACCGGGGGCTGCGCGAGAGGGAATCCGTTCCCTTGAAACGAAGCTTCCGGTTTTGTTATTTCTGTCATTGGTTCAGAAAAGGACCCGTGATAATCATAAAATAAATGGAGAACAGACAGATAGATGGAAAATCAGCAGAAAAATTCCGCCCCGGAGAATAACAATTCGGACAACCGGAATTCGAACAATAACAACAATAAGAAAAAGCCATCCAAAACGGTGGTGATATGGATTGTATCGATTTTATTGACATTTATGATCTGGCAGGGAATTACGGCGATACAGCAGTCCAAACAGGAGAAGATCACGTATGACACGTTCCTGCAGATGCTTGATGATAAATTAGTTACCGATGTGAAGCTCTACAATGACCGGATCAGCTTCACGCCGATCTCGAAGGAGACGGGCGCGGAGATGGATAAGACGTATTATGTGATCCGTATCAGCGATTACAAGATCGTGGATCGTTTGCAGAAGTCAGGCGTACAGTTCGAGGAAGTAGATGAAGGGAAAAATGCAGTCGTTTCTACAATTCTTTCGTATGTGGTAATGATCGGAGCCTTCTATCTGCTGATGTCGTTACTGATGCGGAATATGTCCAAATCCGGCGGCATCGGAAAAAGCAATGCGAAGATGTATGTGGAGAAGAAAACCGGCGTGACATTCGCGGATGTTGCCGGTCAGGAGGAGGCAAAGGAATCCCTCTGCGAGATGGTGGATTTCTTAGATCAGCCGGACCGATACTTAAAGATCGGTGCGAAGCTGCCGAAGGGTGCCCTGCTTGTAGGACCTCCGGGAACCGGTAAGACGCTGCTTGCGAAGGCGGTTGCCGGCGAGGCAAATGTTCCGTTCTTTTCGCTGTCCGGTTCGGAGTTCGTGGAGATGTTTGTCGGTGTCGGTGCGAGCCGTGTGCGCGATCTGTTCCGCAAGGCAAACAATATGGCACCATGTATTATATTTATCGATGAGATCGATGCGATCGGAGGAAAGCGTGACACGCGTCATGGCGGTGGCGATTCCGAGCGGGAACAGACCTTGAACCAGCTTTTATCGGAGATGGATGGTTTCGACAGCTCGAAGGGAATCATCGTGCTTGCAGCGACCAACCGCCCAGAGGTGCTTGACAAAGCATTGCTTCGTCCGGGACGGTTCGACCGGAGAATCATCGTGTCAAAGCCGGATATGCAGGGACGTATCGATACACTCAAAGTACATTCGAAGAATGTGAAGATGGATGAGACGGTAGATTTCAAGGAGCTTGCACTTGCCACATCCGGGGCTGTCGGTGCAGACCTTGCGAATATCATCAATGAGGCAGCGTTGATGGCTGTCCGTAACAAGCGGGATTATGTATCCCAGAAGGATCTGATCGCTTCGGTGGAAGTTGTATTCGCCGGAAAAGAGAAGAAGGAGAAGCTGCTCTCACCAAGAGAGAAGAAGATCGTTGCCTATCATGAGGTTGGACACGCGCTTGTTGCTGCATTGCAGAAGAACACACTTCCGATCCAGCGTATCACGATCGTACCGCGTACATCCGGTGCGCTTGGCTATGTATGGCAGGTGCCGGAGGAAGAGAAACAGTTACAGACGAAGAAAGAAATGGAAGAGGATATCGTGACATTTCTGGCGGGGCGTGCCGCGGAGGAGCTGAAGTTTGATTCCGTTACGAATGGTGCCTCCAACGATATCGAGAAGGCGACGAGCCTGGCGCGGACGATGATCACGATGTACGGTATGTCCGAGAAGTTCGGCATGGTGCAGCTCGAAGGCGTAACCGGAGAATACTTGGATAACCGCCGCGTATTAAATTGTTCTTCTGAGACAGAGACGAAGGTCGATACCGAAGTCAAGAACATGATGAAAGCAAGCTATGAGAAGGCATACAAGTTACTGAAAAAGAATATGCCGACACTCGATGCGATCGCGCAGGTACTCTACGAGAAGGAAAACCTGAGCGGTAAGGAATTCATGGAACTGTACGAGAAGTACCAGAACGTGAAGCTTACGGAAGCGGAGAAGGTACAGTAGGGAGAAAATTATGGAATACAATTTCTTTGCGACGGTGGCGCGCATGAAATATATTGAGCGCTGGGCGCTCATGCGGAACACATACCCGGAGACATTGTCGGAACACAGCCTGGAGGTAAGCATGCTTGCGCATGCGCTCTGCGTGATCGGAAATGTGCGGTATGGCAAGCATTTAGATGCCGACAAGGCGGCAGTGATCGGACTGTATCACGACGCGTCCGAGATCATCACCGGAGATATGCCAACACCGATCAAATATTACAATAACCGGATGAAGGATCTCTTTCATTCTATCGAGGATGAAGCGTGCGAGAAGCTGATCGGACAGCTTCCGGAAGATCTGCAGACATATTACCGGGACTACTTCTTCAAGCAGGGCGATGATACGGAAGAGACGAAGTATCTCTGGAAGCTCGTAAAAGCGGCAGATAAACTCTCTGCATTGATCAAGTGTATGGAGGAAGAAAAAACCGGCAACCGCGAATTCGTCAAGGCGAAGGAAAGCACCGAACAGATGGTGCAGGAGCTATCAAAGAGCTACCCGGAAGTAAAGGACTTCGTGCAGGAATTCCTGCCGGCCTATGCGAAGACACTCGATGAGTTGAATTAGTGCATAATGCGTTTGCTTTTTTCGATAATCGGAATCATCAAGTCCATATAGAAGAGGGTTTCAACACTGTAAGTGAAGAAACCATGATATTTTTCTGCTGTATTCCGTATATTGGTGAGACCATATCCGTGATAGAGGGAATTTTGCCGGCTGGCATGTATGTGCTCCAGGGATGTTCCCTCTGCGGTTGTGTTCTCGCAGTGAATCGTGAATTTATCGTTTTCAGTAGTCGCAATCGCGATATGGATAAAATTCTCACTGGAAGGATTGGCAATACATGCTTTCAGACAGTTATCAAGCATATTGCCGAGAATCACGCATAAATCATAATCATTGACCGGAATCCGGTTATACGTTACCCCAAGCTTAGCAACAAATTGAATATGATTTTTCGCTGCAAGTGTATCATAGTTTGTCAGGAAAGAATCAATGACCAGATTGCCGGTATTGTATTTGGAATAAGTGGATTCGATATCCCTGACTGCCTCACTGGTGAAGGTTTTCAGTTTATCGTATTCCTTGTTGTCGACATATTCGTTGATACAGAAATACTGCTTTTTGAGGTCGTGGATGATCCGGCGGCTTTGCCGATAGGATTCACTGAGCTGTTCGTATTTTTCTTTCTGAAAGCGAATCTGATCTTCCATCTGGGCGTTTGTGTATTTTAATGTGGTCGATGCATATTCTTTCTGGATCAGAATATAGTTTATGATATTTAACAACACCAGACAGAAAATCAAAAGCTCATAGAAAAGTATGTTATCAATCAGAAACAGATGTTGAAGCGGCAGGCATACATAAATGATGATGGATATGATTGGTGTAGATAAAATCAAAAACTTGTATTCCAGAGAGTGCGCAGGTGTCTGCTTCCGAAACAATAATGACATGAGCAGGCAGAGTATGAACAGGACGACCTTGGAACCGATATTCATAACACTGTATAAAAAAGCAGTGTCATTTTCTGCATAGAAGTCAGGATTTAGTTTTGTAAACAGGAAAGTAAAGATGGCTTCTCCAAGTGATGCAAGGATCTGGAACAGCAGTACCACATATAGCTTTGCTTTCAGACTGCTTGTGAAAAATAAGCAGAGGATAAACGTTGTACCCAGACTGATAAGCGTTGCGGTAATTTCTGATTGTATGGTAGGGAAATGGCTGTTTAATACTTCACATCCATACAGACAGCATTCGCAACCGACAAGGACACAAAGATATAGTGGGGCATAACGTTTCTTGAAATGATGTAATGTGTTCATCAGAAATGTAGTTAAGATGAACATATCAAAAAGATATGTAAGTATCGTAAGTGCGTACTGCATATTAGACTCCTTGGTGTGTATAAAAATCCGAGTGCATGGCAACCACCTGATTCAGATAGCGGTCCGTGATCAGTTTCCGGTTCCGCCTGCTCATGGAGACGGTGGCACCGTTGTCAAAAATAATCGAGCAATCCTTCAGATAGTGAATATGGGAAAGATTGACAAGAACTGTGCGGGAACACATCATAAACATCGTTTCATCCAGCATGGAACTCCAGGTAGTGATTGTCCCTTTCGCAGGAATCGTATCCTCCCGCATATGAAAGCATAATTCTTTGGACTTCGCATTTTTCACTTTGATGTAATAGACATCTTTTAAGTTCAATGTATATTCCCGGTCATAGCCATCTACAACGGAAATCAACGATAGATTTTTCGTGTACTCTTCGAGGATATCTGATATCAGCTGCTTCATCTCGACTTCCTGGACTGGCTTTTGAAGGAAGTGGTAGGGGTGGACGGCGAAGCTGTCCTGCATATATTTTGGATAGTTGCTGACAAAGACAATCATTACATGATGGTCGAAATTTCTCTTGATTACATCTGCAAGCGTGATTCCGCTTCCATCCGGCATCTCGATATCCAGAAAGAGCAACTGATAGGGCGCTCCTGTGGATTCCCGGTAGCGAGTCAGAAGTGCCTGTGCACTTGTATAAGTATCAATGTGCAGATCAATATTGAATTGGAAAGAGCATATATCTAAAAGATGACATAATGGCTCGAATTCTTTTGCTTCATCATCGCAGATGGCTATATTCAGTGTCATTTATTTTTTTTCCCCCTTTGAAACATGTAATGTCCTATGATTCAAGCAACGTGCGATACATTGATTGATAAGAACGATGCACAAGCAAATCAATATCATATGATAATAGAGTTGCTGTTTCCATGATAGCATGAGGACTGCAAATGCGTAAATAAAGAATAACAGAAAGAACAATATTTTTTTGATTTTTGTTCTTTCGGCAGTGGTGTAGTGCTTGTGTGCATTTCCAACTGGAGCCAGCCCCCAGATTATAAGAGTAAGCAGGCTGATAAGAAGAATATAGAGTCCAGGCATAATCAAATATGGTAACCGAGATAAAAATAGAGTCAGAAAATAAATGGAATAAGAAAGCAGGAAGCAGGAGTAAGGACTTTTTGCATGGGCGCCGCCTGCCAGCATGCGTACCGGAACCAGAATTATAATATATACAAGCGACGGGAGAAAAAGACCAAGGAGTCCCCCAATCAATAGCAGACTGCAATTAAACAAAATCAGATCGAGTGAAAAATCAAGGCAATAGAAATATATGCCCTCCTTTTGCGGTTCTATAATTTCGTTTGTTACAAGTGTATCAGTTATCTTCTTACTTATTTTTTTAGAGAGTATCATTTCATGTATCCTTTCATTTTTTACAGTATAGCAGAGAATGTCGGACGGATAGAAAAAGGGATACGAACGGTCAAAAATAAGGGATGAACGAACATTCATCCCTTATTTTTGACCGTTCGTAGCAGATTTCAACAGAAAATCATAAAAGCGTGTTATAGTGCGATTACCATATTGATGGAAAACAGAAGAGAAGGAGGAACTTATGAAAACAAAGGTTAAGAAGTGGCTTGTGAAACATGGAAATGCCATATGTGCAGTTGCGGTTTCACTGGCATCACTATCATCCCTTTGCTGCCGGGGATGTTGGTATCAACCAGAGGAACCGGAAGGGTTGAAGGAGTTTGCAAAAAATCATATGGAGTAGAGATGGGAGGAAGAAGCTTATGAGAAAAGGAAAAATAAAAAATTCAATTGTAACAATAGCGATGGCAATGATGCTGTCTGTAACAGCCGTAGTGGGATTTGGAACGAATGCAAAAGCAGCGGCAGGTAATACAGGTAATAAACAGTATTCGTATAGTAATATAGATCCTATAGGAAGTTGTGAATGGAGAACTAAAAATAATGCTACTAAAGTTTATGTATATCCAACTGCAGGACCTAAGATATATTATGAGGCTAATGGAAGAAAAAAGAACAGCATTACAGGTCAGTATGAAAAATTTGCAGGGTCATATTCCTATGCAATTCCAACAGGAACACAGGGAAGCATTACAAATTGGATAAATGAAAAGGGAGGGACAGAGGCCAGATTGGTAATGTCAAGAATTTCATATTCGCGACTTGACACTAGTGGAGTATGGAGCCCGGATTCAACAAGGAATTACACTATTTTTGGCTAGAAGAAAGATAGAAAATAGGGGGAAACTAGGTGAATTGTTTCCTCCTATAAAAGGAATGTGAGGAAGTATGAAAAATCGCAAAAAGTTAATAAGTGGATGCTTGCTTGGCATTGTTGGAATTGCGTGTTTACGATACATTGTGAAAAATGAAAAAGATAAGAAGTATCCGGTTGAGAGATATTGGGATGAACAAGAAGAAAAGCAACAGAATACATCTGGGGATGATACACAAACAGATTGTGATGCTGAGGAAAAAGATGTGACACATAGTGTGACTATTGATAATATAACATATGAGTTTGTAGATTGCGATATGATTGAAGATACAGAAATAGAAATGCAGACACGTTATCCGGCAGAGTTTTTTATTGACAGTGCACTTCCTGATGCAAATTATCAGACGGATCTGTTATGGGATTATGAGAAAATGTATGAGGAAATCCCTGAATTGGAGGATATAAAAGAAATTGTATTAAATCCCTATAATTATACAGAGGAAGAATATAATGCGTTGACAGATCCATATGCAAGACAGGATGCAGGTGATAAATATCGGATAGAAGGACATCCAAAATCCAGATATTATTTTGTGAAAATGCGTATAGAAAATGAATCGGTCGAATCAAGAGAAATTGTTTTAAGCGATTTATATTTGATTCAAACAAATAGAGCGAAAAGCTATGCTGTGACGACTGATAATATAATATATTTTGATAAAACGCAATATGTAGAAAATCCAGATCGACTCAGTTGGTTTACATGGTATACAATGAAACCGAAAGAGGTATTGGAATGTGTCATTGGATATGAGATAGATGAACATTCCTTATATGATTTACATGAAGAAAGACTCATGTATATAGGAACTATTAGTGTGGAAATGTTGGATTCGTGGGTAAATCCGGTATTATCCAAGACGGTTGTGCCATTGTATGATCTTATGGGGAATGAGTCAGAATAGATATAAGCAACAGTGAGGAGCGTGTGCATATGAAAAATCAGATAACCGTGTTCCTGATTATGTTTGGACTCTTGCTATGGGTAATCCAAGTTGTGAACCTGAATCGTGGGAAGGAAAACAATGTAATGTATGTGGAACAGGGACAGGAATTTTATTATGGAGGGCTTGCAATTCAGGCGGATGAGTTTCTGCTATTGGATTCGGATGAATATGGTACTTATTTTGGTATGGAGAATGATGTGGCAGATAGTGAGAAGGCTGTCTGTGTGCGATTAATGGTTCGAAATGATTCGGATGAAGCGATATCCTGGGACGATATATTTTCCGTGATAGGAGAAGGATTTGTCTGCAGGGGGTGGGGAAGTGCTTATAATCCGTATATGGGGGCTAAATTGAATAAATTTTATGGTGAACAGCTAGATACGGGAAAGAAACAGGATATTTGGATTGCAACTACGATGTCCCGTGCCTGCTTTCGTGAGAAAACATGGGAGAATCTTTCAGACATGGAGTTTGAATATGTGGTGTCGCTGTATCCGGATGCCGTACGCATCCGGTTAAAAACAGGGGGAATTATGGAGGAGCGAGCCTATGAAACCAGTGATTAAATTTGAGTTTTACAGAGCTTTTCGGTCGGGTGGATTTTATGTGGCATTGCTGTTAGGAACGGCTCTAGCAATTGGCGATATCGTACTCTTTCATAATGCATTTCGGGATACGATAGATACAAAAGTTGTGATGCAGACATGGATTGGGACAGATTATCAGTTCGTGACGAACAGTCTGTTTTATGCGCTGCTTCCGATTCTGGCAGCATTACCATATGCGGGAACTTATTATGAAGACATCAAAACAGGTTATCTGAAGAATATTTTACTGCACACTTCCAGACGTGGGTACTATATGGCAAAATCATTTGTTGTGTTTGTGATGGCAGCAATCACTGTGATGATTCCGTTGTTGTTAGATTTGATGGCGGTTATGACAATATATCCACTTCGTATGCCGGAACGACTGGAATTTCTGTCGGCTGGAATTCTGGATGTGAATTTGTTTTCCGGACTGTATGAGACAAACGGTGCATTGTATGCATTGGCATTTATCCTTTTAGATGGTTTGTTTGCAGGACTTCTGGCACTTGTTTCTGTATGTGTGGCAGAACGGGTCGAGAGTATGTTTAGTGCGATTGTAATTCCTTTTGCTTTCTATATCATGTGGAGCACTGTTATGATGGAAAACAATGATGGCAGATTTTCTGTGATGGAGATGCTAAATCCGCGACAATCGGTTGTTTTCAGCAGGCTGCAGGTCGTGCTTATGGCAGTCGGTGGGACGCTGATTATTATACTCTGGCTGTTCTTAAAGGGAAGGAGAAAAGACGTGTTATGATAGAGGTTGAATTAAAAAATATATCGAAGACGATACATAAAACGCCGATTTTGCATGATATCAATCTGAAATTCCATTCGGGAGCAATTTATGGCCTGAAAGGGAAAAATGGATGTGGGAAAACCATGCTTATGCGAACTATTTGCGGATTGATGATACCAAGCACAGGAACGGTCAGTATCAACGGAAAAGTACTCATGAAGGATATCGAGTTCCCGGAAAGCATTGGGGCGTTGATTGAGAATCCGGCATTTCTGCCGCAATATACAGGATATAAGAATCTGTGTATGCTGGCATCGCTTCGCAGTGATATAGACAAAGAGGCTGTGGCGGAAGCTATGCGGCGGGTGCAGCTTGATCCGGAGGATAAGCGTGTATATCGGAAATATTCGCTCGGAATGAAACAGAAGCTTGGAATCGCAAATGCAATTATGGGAGAGCCGGATATCATTGTATTGGATGAACCAATCAATGCGCTGGATGAAGCAAGCGTGGAGCAGGTAAAGAAGGTGCTGGTGGATTTGCGGGAACGGGATCATCTGATTATTATTGCCTGTCATGATCGGGAAGAACTGGAGTATTTGAGCGATGAGATCATTGAGATCAAGGACGGTACAGTTGTGCGTAAGCAGAAGGAGGGAGTGGCATGAGAACAGCAAAGATGTTCTGGCGGGACATGTGTCTTGGGACGTTCCGGCATGGTGCCCGATTTCTGATCATACCTCTTGTTGTCGTGCTGATGACTGCCGGTTTTGCGGAATATGCTGCAAACCTATACGAAGCGGGGACGATCGCCGGAAGCGGAACAGCGGCGGATTATTATCTGTATGTTATGCAGGGAATGTATATCTATAAATTCAGTCCCGATTCGACGTTCGTGATTCCGATTTCGTGGTTTATGCTTCACATTGGACTGGCATATCTGACTGCATATTATCCATGTAAGGATTATAATGAGTATGGAGCGATTGTGCTTCCGGCAGGCGGTTCCCGCGTTCGTTGGTGGATTGCGAAGATGTTCTGGTGTCTGATGACAGTTTTCCTATACTATATTGGAATTGCTGTAACCTGTACGATCAGTGCCTGTGTGCATGGAGCAAAGCTAAGTGCGGATTTTTCTGTGGATCTGCTGGAACATTTGTATGGAGATTCTATGAATTATGTCAGCCAGTCTGATATGATTTTGATTTCCGTTTTGCTGCCATTTGCCATATCTGTGTTGATGACAGAAGTACAGATGCTTTTCAGTTTTTTGTTTACACCCGTTATAAGCTTTGCTGCAACGTGTGGTGTCTATATTCTATCTGCTTATTATACCTGTTGGTGGCTGCCGGGAAGTTATACGATGTGGCAGAGAAGTTCCTATATCAATTATGAAGGCGTAAAACCAATGAGTGGATTTGTGATTGCCCTGTTCGGATTACTTTGTGTGATTGTATGTGGGACTTTATATTTTCAAGATAAGGATATACTGGATTAAATAAAAAACAGGGACTACCCTTTGGCCAACGCCAGATAAGGAAGTTTTTATGTAGGGTACGGTGTAACTCAGTAAAATGGGTTACACCGTTTCCTTTTGTCATTATGCTACAAAGCGGAAGTCTTGCGGATTTTCCCGTATTTCCTCCATCATAGCAAGGATTTCCTGTTCGGTGGGAGTGTCTATCATCCCCGCTACCGTGAAGTAAATATCCACCTTCACATAGCAGTGACCGCTTGACTTATCGTTGTTGTGGATTTCGATCCGCTCAATCAATGAGTTTACAAGCGTTGGGGTAAGCTCCGTAATATCCGTCATTTCACGCAGAGTGCGGAGAAGAATCCTTAAATCCGTAACCTTTTGCTTAGCGTCCTGCAAGGTCTGCTGACTGTCGGCAACTTCCTGCGTCAACGCTTTCTGCTCTTTTTCGTAACTTTGGAGCATTTTCGCAAAACGCTCATCGGAGAGTATGCCTGTTGCGTTCTGCTCAAACACCTTTTCAATCAGCCTGTCGATTTCGGCGATTCTCCTTGTACCCTGTTCCACCGCCTGCTGAAGCTTTTTGTGTTCTTTCTGACGCATAGCGTTGGTTTTCTTCGCCAGCATATACAGAAATACCGTTTCGTGGCACTTCACGAAATCCGCTAAACCGCTGATGGCTTCAAACACGATTTTTTCAAGCACTACATCTCGGATATAGTGAACGGTACACTCACCACGCCCCGATTTGTAGTTAGAACAACGAAAATGTTCTTGGTTTCGTGTCATACTTTTAGCGGCAGCGAAGTGCATTTTCGCTCCACAATCATAACAATATACCAAACCTGAAAACAGACTTGTCCTGCCTGTTGCGGTAGGTCTGCGGCGGTGTTTGCGAAGCTCCTGCACCCTTAACCACTGTTCTTCTGAGATAATCGGCTCCTGCATATTCGGAATGATCTGATGTTCCTCCGCTGGCTTGTAAATGGTTTTATGCACCTTGTAGCTGACGGTGGTGGTCTTGAAATTCACCGCACATCCCGTATACTGTCGGTTTTCCAGAATACCGACAACCGTTTTTTGATCCCAACTATACGGATTAGCCGGTACTTTCTGCGCATGACTTCTGCCGATAGAGTCATAGTAGGCAGATGGAACAAGGATTTTCTCTTTTTCCAACTGTCTTGCAATCTGCGACGGGCCACGCCCGGCAAGACAAAGCGCATAGATTTTGCGCACCACTTCGGCGGCTGGATCGTCAATTAGCCATTTTTCTTTATCATTCGGGTCTTTCATATACCCAAACGGAACAGTAGAAGATACTCGTTTGCCGTTATCCGCTTTGGACTGCCATACCGCACGGATTTTCTTGGAGGTCTGCGCCGCATACCACTCATTGAAAATGTTGTGGAACGGCATCATCTCCACACCGTCGCCGGTCAAGGTATCTACTCTCTCCTGTATGGCGATAAAACGGATACCCAGCGACGGATATACCACCTGCGTCAGTCTACCCATTTCCACCTGTTCACGCCCGAAGCGAGATAGGTCTTTCACGATGATTGTGCCGATTTCTCCGTTCTCCGCCATACGCTCCATTCGTTGAAAGGACGGTCTTTGAAAGGTTGTACCCGATACTCCGTCGTCTACGAAGAACATTGTGTTCGTGAAACCTTCTTTTTTAGCGAAGTCCTGTAAAATCTGCTTTTGATTGGTTATAGAATTAGATTCCTCGTCCTTGTTGTCATCGTCCACAGAAAGCCTACAATATAACGCTGTGATTTTTTCATCTGCCTGCCCGTTTGATTTCATTGCTGTTGTCATAAATTTTTTCTCCTTTCCGACAACAGGGCATAGCAAAGGCAAGATTATCCTACTATATCCTGTTGCCTTTTTCTACTGTGCGATGATTAAATCAGCTTTTCGGACAGTATCAGTTCCTTGAATTGCTCCATCACGCATTGTCTGCTCTTTGGATTAAAATGCGTGGAGATTTCATAGGTTGTCCCGCCGATTTTCATCATAAAGTTATCTTCACCGAAACGGCGCATCTTACCGTAATCAAAAAGGCAATCCTTGCTTCGGGGAAGTAAATAATCCACGAGGCAAGCAGGCTCGTTTTCGTCTATCGGCTCAGTCGGTATGACATACACCGCTTTGTTGTTTTGAAAAATATCTATCTTCTTCATATCGTCATCTTACCTTTCGTCGCGGCTGTTTCGTTTGCGTTCAAGCCTGCGCTGATTTTCGTAGAGTAATTTCAGAATGGTATCGGTCATCTGTTTCTGCGTGTAGTTTTTCGGGAAGAATCCTCTTAAATCCTGCACCTTAAAACTGATACGCTCGGTCTGATTTGCCTTTTCCTCAGACATAATCTCATAAATACTATCCGAAGAAAGAGCAACCTGCTGTGCCGCTTTCTTCATACGGATACTCTGTGCGTGGGAAGGGGTACAGTCGTTCAGGCTCATAGCGTCAAGCAGGATTTTCTGTTGTTCTTCTGACAGATAGGACAATTCTACCGCCGGACTGAGTGCAATCACACCCTCGTCAACCTTTTGGAGCAGTTCGTGAATGAGATGGGTTAAGCGGATATAGCGGAATACTTTATCACGGCTTTCGCCCTGTTTCTTGCCGATTTCGGCGGCTGTGTCTAACTTTGTCGCAACTTGCGATAAAGTTAGATCCGTTCGCCTGCCCTGTGCTTTCATTGCCTCCATTTTCATTTTGTACGCAAAGGCTTTTTCGCTAGGGAGTATCCGTTCACGATGGAGATTGCTGTCTACCACCGCAATCATCGCTTCGTTTCGGTTGAGGGGATAAATCAAAGCAGGAACATCCATCAGTCCTGCTTTTACGGCGGCGTGTAATCTGCGGTGTCCGCTAACCACTTCATATTCATCCGTGTTCTCAATTGGTCGAACAATTAACGGAGAAATAATTCCCTGTGTTTTGATACTCTCAACAAGCACCTCCATATCCTCGTCGTCCAGCACCTTAAAAGGATGTCCCTCAAAGGTGCGGAGCTTATCCACCCCGATATTCGCCGCCTTTTTCTTCGGTGGGTTAATTGTATTTATCATCGTTCATACCTTCTTTCTTTGTGCTTCATTGCTATGGCAGTTTCCATCTGCCGTTCGGTTTCGAGCAGTTTTTCAAATCTCGGTATCTTTTCGAGGATTGCCATTGCGATGGACAGTTCTTTTCGTAAAGGCTTGATTTTTGTGGTAATATCCCTCGCTTCGGCGTTCAGCGTTTCGCTTTTTTTATGGCGGTTGCGGTTATATACCGCTTGCCGGTTCTTTTCCAAAGCGGAGATTTGCGCCCGTACTTCACTGATAAAAGCAACAAGCTCCTGCGGAGAATCAATCTGCTTCTCGCACAGGAACCTGTATTCTTCAAGGGTTTTATTTAAGTTTATAACCTCCTGCCGCATTTCAGGCGAAAGCGGGCAGGGAGAAGCAGTAGCAATATTGTTGCCTGTAATCAGCTTGCATAACTCGATAATCAGTTCAAATAATACCTGTATGCCGTCCATGCGCCGCATTTTACGGTGCTCGATTTCAAATAGAAGCAACGGCGTGTATTTCGGCTTGTGAAACGGAATATATCCAACATATCGCTGATTATCTAAGAGCCGTTCACGGATAGCGGCAGGCGTATATTCCTTGCCTAAACGGTCTAATCGAATTGCCCTCTGCCAGCTTGGCGCTTTTACGGAATAGTGGGCAAAGTTTTCATCACGCTTTATCTCATAACCCATATCCTTTAAGCGGATTTCAAAGGCTTTGAAATTGGTGGACTGAGCAAGTGCGGTGTCAATATTCGCTTTCAAAAGCTCTCGGTGAGATAGTCCACCGCTTTGTTTCAGCCAGTATTCCTTTTTCTTCCCACCATAAAAGTCAGCTTCTCTCAAGACGCTTTTACCGTATTCCAGACATACAGCGTCGGAGATTTCACGAAGCCTGTGGTGATCAGAGATATGATTTTCAAACTTCCTGCCGGTCTTAAAGGATACGGAGTTTACAACAAAATGGTTGTGGAGATTATCGGTATTGAGGTGGGTGGTAACAACAATTTCATATTCCTTGCCCCACATACGCCTTGCGGTTTCCAAACCGATTTTGTGCGCTTCTTCGGGTGTAACTTCGCCCGTCCGAAAGCTCTGGTAGCCGTGATACGCCACATTGCCGCCTGTTTTACCGAAGCGCTTTTTCGTTGCCGTCATACGCTCATAAGCTCTTTTAGCGTTGCAGTTGATACCGCTGATATACATACGCTTATCGGTCTTTTTATCGTTTGAAACATACTGCAAGGCGGCGTAGAGATCGCTGTCCACATACTTTTTGTCTATGGTTTTATCGGGATTTTCCGCATAGTCGATGACCTCTTTCAGTCTGTTTTTAACAGGCCAAAATCCCGTAGTTGCCATTTACACCGCCTGCCTTTCACGCTTCGGCAGTATCAGTTCTTCCGTAATACTGTCAATGAGTGCGATAATTCTTTCTTCCGTATCCGCTGTGATTTTTCCCTCGACAGCGACGCAGAGTTCATCTAATTTATCATTGAAAGAGAAGAACACTTCGGGTAAAATGGCTCTCGGAATATATCCCAAAGCTCGCTGCCTGAGATATTCCGATACGGACAGACCGCACTTTTCAGCGTTACGCTCAATTAGATTTTTCTCTTTTTCGCTGACACGGATAAACAGATTTTTATTTTTAACTTCGTTCATAACATCAGTCCTTTCCTTAAATTTGGGGTGTTAGGGGCGGTAGACCCTAAAATGAAATCGGATCTCAAAGCCTACCTCTGCGGAAACTGTCAATACAGTTTCCCTGCTTGTTACGGTATGCGACATCTCCGCCGCCTTTCCCGTGGGTGTTTTGCCGGTCTTCCCGAATGTTGTTTTTCTATCCCTGCCCCGGAGTCTCACCGCAGCGTCGTTTCGCTCTCTCTGCTCACACAAGAGGTCTTGGCAAAGTCATATCCCATCCAGCCGGTCATTCAGTTGTAACCGGCTTTCGGGCAACAAAAAAAGCCGGCACACAAATGCGTACCGACTTCCCGCAAAAGGATAGACTTATCCCTTGCGGTGGTGGCTTCACATTCATGTAACCGGCTTTGAAATTCAAAGTCGAAACTGTCCTTTTCGCTTTTCTGATTGCCGACAGTTCAAGGCAGTTTCAGAAGCGGCGGTATTTTCTTTTAGCATACCGCAGGCGTTGTCCGGCTCTCAGCCGTCTATCCAAAATCTGTGAAAAAAGATATTCAGTTGTTGCTCTCCTGTGAGAGCTTTTTATTATACTTGATAGAACAACTGTTTGTCAATGCTTTTCGAATAAGTTTTGAATATTTTTTCGACAGGTGGGGTATACTATTTAATTTTGGATAAAAATAAGCCGATAAACGGTGATTATCACTTGTTTATCGGCTCTGCATCTTATGCGTCTGGCTCTTTGATGATGTGTTGTCCTGCCCGACAAAAATAAATTCGTCGATCACCAATTCCACTATCAAAGGGCAGGTATTCTGCGGTTTCGATTCCGTTACTCCACTTTTTCATTCACCGCAATCCAAATCTCACACTGATAATTCGGATCGGAAGTGTCTGCCGATGAATAGACTTCAAACTCTACATTTTCGGCATATTCGTACTGTGTGCTTTGTGGAAAAAACTCCGTTACAATTCTGTGGTACGTTTCAATAAAAGCGTCAGGCATTTTCCCCTTGCTTGTGAACACCGCATAGGTATGCGCCGGAATCGTCACGATCTCTAAAGCATCGTCAACTTTTCTCCCGTCGTACTCAACACCGATGCCGTAAGGAAACTGCTTTGCATCGAGTTCAGACGAAAAGCAGATTCCAAGCAAACCTTTCATAGCCGGTTTTTCCGGCATACAGGCAATGAGTCTGTCAATCGTTCCGTCTGCACCATACTCCTGCCACATTGCGGTAATATCTTGAGTCGCATTTGCTGACTGAGGCTTCCCAACCCTTTTTCTTTTGCAAACAACCTGAAACGCACCTCTTTTTTCAATTCTGTAATCCATTTTACTGCCTCCTGTTAAGGTTAATTTTACAGACAGTGGAGTGAAGATTTTGACTATGCCGCCATGCTTTGCTTCGCTCGGTGCAATGCCATGAAATCGGGTAAAGGCGCGGGAAAAACTTTCTGGTGTATCATATCCGTACTTCATCGCTATATCAATGATTTTTGCGTTTCTCTTTGACAGTTCTTCTCCCGCAAGAGAAAGCCTGCGCATACGGATATAATCTCCAAGCGAAAAACCACACAAAATACCGAATACTCTTTGAAAGTGAAAAGAAGATGAGTATGCCTGCTTCGCTACCTCTTCAAAATCAATTTCTTCCATGATATTCGCTTCTACATAATCGATCGCTCGTTGAACGCCTTGTATCCAATTCATTTTCTCACTCCCTCGCTGTGATTACATTCTATCAAAAAGCGGATGCTATTTCTTGATTTTAAGTGCTGCCGGATGTTATGAATAATATGCTTGATTTTAACCGTCCATAATGTCGTTCAGTTCATAAATTCCGATTTTAGGTCTCTACAACTTCCCGACAAATCGCAATTTGCAAATATCATTTTGCATTTTTATATGAAATCACAATATGACTTGGTGCAAACAATACTGACGCAATAATCAATAACACAGATCTATTCATAATTCCGCTAAACAGGAACAAAATTGAGGGAATAATAGAAAGTGCTAATGCTCTGAAAACGCTGTTTCTCCTAAAATATATAACCCAAATTGCACAATAAAGCATTACCAATATAGCATCTACAATCAGATATAGTGCAAATGATTCATCAGACCACCACCCGAACGAAGTTCCTGGAATATTGATTATCATGAATCCGAAACAACCAAATCTCCCTACTTGTTCTATGACCTCAACATATTTGTTGCGCCACTTATTATTAAAACCGCCTTTGCACTTAATTGCAAATACAATATTAGGTATCATAATAACTACAATAAAAATCAATCCAAAAACATTAAACCATTCCATATTATTCACCAACGCAAATTCAATTTTTCGCTTACTGCAACTGCCCGATAAACCGGCATTTGCTGATTTTAAGCCAAACAGTTTATTTAACCATAACTTTACACGCCTATAAATTCGTTTATTTGTAGCTCTGTTATTTCATTTTAATGAATATCTTTCTTCGTGTATTTCAGATAAGCAATTATGATTCCACCGATTCCTATGGCTGCGCCAATGGCAACCATTATTCCATCCAGACTGCCGTTTACTATAATGTCAGCACCCTCACAATATCCAAACGGTGTTATGTACTTCAAAAAGTCGGCAACATCAGAAATGTTTGCAATCAGATTCAAAAAATACATCATGGCGGCAATACCAAGCCCAACGCCTGCACTGCCTTTGCGAAAGAATGCCGAAATGCCAAAGCAAATGCCTGCCAGTTCAAGTTGGAGCAGATAGTAAGAAAGATGCAGCAGACTGATTTCTTTTAGGGGGATTTTCTCGCCAACAGCAGCTATGGAGCCGACGGCAAGGGCATAGATAATGATATTCATAGCTGTAATCTGAATCAGTACAGCAATCAGCTTTTCTGTAATAACCCTTTTGCGGCTGACAGGATGGGTCAGCAGAAATTCCGCAGTTTTGTCTTTTTCTTCTTTGCTGAGAATACCTGCTGCACAAAGCGATGCATAAAACGCACCGCCGAGACCTAAAACATTGCCACATTCAACAGCGTAAAATCCGATTAGCGTTCCGAAGTTCAAACGATCCATTCCGAAGGCCTCGGTAAAAGAACCCATAGAGGCGAATATATCATTAACACCATCCATCTGACCTTTCATTTCAGGAAACAGAAAAACGCAGATTGCAAGAAGAAATCCAATAGAAGCTGTCCATATCAAAAAAGAATTTTTATCTTGCCTCAATTCGTGTTTTACAAGCGTCATACCGTCTCACCGTCCTTTTCATAATAATGCAGAAAAATTTCTTCTAAGTCAGGCTCCGTAACCGTAAGGTCGTTTACCTGACCGGATGACAGGGTGTGCAGTAAGCTGCCCATATCACCGCTGTAAAGAAAGCTGACCGAGTCTTTCGTTTCTTTTTTGTCACGAATGCCGTTTAGATGTGTGAGGTCTACTGTGCCGTGAATAGTCACACGCTTTGCACTTGTTTTTGAGAGAGCGTCCACACTGTCGCAGGCAATAATTCTGCCGTCACGAATAATTGCCGCACGGGTGCAGTTGCGCTGAATTTCTGAGAGAACATGGCTGGATAAGAGAATCGTTGTGCCTTCCTTGTTTCTTTCCCGCAAAATGTCAAAAAACTCTTTTTGCATCAGCGGATCCAGTCCGCCTGTCGGTTCGTCCAGCACCAGTAATTCCGGTTGATGTTGTAAAGCGCTGATAATGGCAACCTTCTTTCTGTTGCCGAAGGACAGATCATCGACCTTTCGGGCTGTATCAAGCTGTAAACGCTCACAAAGCAGTTTTGCTTCTGCCGTACAATCCTTTTTTCTCAAGTCGGCAGACAGCTTTAGTATGTCTTTCACTTTCATTCCTTGGTAAAACGATGCTTCCGATGGAAGGTAGCCGATATTCTGCAAAATGGATTCCTTTTCTTTCATGACATCTTTCCCAAATATCATTGCACTGCCTGAGGTAGGAGCAATCAGCCCAAGCAATGTTCGGATTGTCGTGGACTTTCCTGCACCGTTTGGGCCGATGAAGCCAAAAAACTCGCCATGTGTTACTGTCAGGTCAAGGTCAATGATACCTCTTGCCTTACCATAGTATTTTGTAAGCTTTGTCGTTTTAATAATATCCATATGACCTCACTCCTTCCGAAGATAGATGCTTTTCCAAAAATCCATCAGCTTACTAAAATCTTTTTCCATCTGTTTGATATCTACATTGCCTCGCTGAACCATCTCCCAAAGATAGCCTTCCGATGCCCAATACATTTCACGGTACATCATCGGAATATCAAGTCCCTCAATAAACTGGCTTGGATCCATATTCACCCGCGTTTTATCCGCTTTCAGATTGAAATATTTATGATAGCTTTCCTGAACGGCGGCGGAGATATCTGCGTCTTTTTCGTAAAATGCCTTAATAGTGAAGTTCGCCATGTGAGGATAGAGTCGGATGATTTCCATCTTAGCTCGCATCCCTCTTTCCATACTTTCAAACAGGTCTTTTTGCCCGTAGCAGCCGCACTTTGTCAGATACTCAATCGTCGTTTCTGCACATTTGTCCCAAAGAAACATATACAACTCTTTTTTGTTGTGAAAGTAATGAAAGAGCAGGGATTTGCTGATTCCAGCGGCATCCGCAATTTCACTCATAGGGCTGTTTTTATAGGAATTCTGTGAAAATACTCTGTATCCTGCATTTATAATAGCCTGCTGTTTTTCTGTGGGTAGTAAAAAGAACCTTTCGTTCATAGCGTAACCTCCGTTAACCGATTCGGTCAATACTATTATAAAATCGTTGACCGATTTTGAGAAGACCCTTTCTGAAAATTCTGCCGAGCAATGCAGGAGACACCAATGTATGGGGCGGATAGTTGATACAATAAAGTTATTTCCACGGTCTGTTTTTTTTAAGCCACCCCTGTTCCGCCCAATACTTTCCGTCAAGGTATTCAGGGTCTGATTTATGTATAGATTTCTGCATCATACGGCAGAAGAAAACCTTGAATTTCGTAATCAAGTTCGTGTGTGCAGGTTTTGTATAATCGATATGGACAAACTTTTTAGATAGTTTTTGGATCTTTCCCGTAAGCTCGGCTTGTTTCTTTCGAGAGAGTTCCTCCCAAAAGATAGTGCTCATCAAAGCACCAGTAAATATCTCGATTTTTGAAATTCCCCACCAAGATAAACTGTGCTTCATATCCTTTGCGGCAGATCTCGCTCCGCTCCCCAGGCATTGTGTTATGATGACTGCCCGCTTCCCAAACATTTCAGGAGCAGGACGGTGCGGTATCCAGCGGTAAGCAAAATGGTCAAGCAATGCTTTCATTGCTCCTGTGGCGTGAAACACATAGGCAGGAGAGGTCATTACAATCAAGTCTGCTTCCAAAAGTGATTTATCAATTTTCCCAATATATTCTGCGTCCTTGCAAGTGTTTTCGCCCTTTAATGTGCAGTTTAAGCAACCAACGCAGAAGTTCGGACAATCCTTTGGAAGATAATATTCCGTAATATTTGCTTTGTCCCTAAATTCTGCTAAAAACATCTCTTTTAGACGATAGGTAACGCCGTGTTTTTCTGTTCCGTTTATAACTGTAATATTCACTCTTTATACCTCCAAAATATCGTGTAAAACTTGCGTATGAAAGCTTCTGCGGTTTTCTTTCTGCCTAAGGTCAATCCCCAATGTCTGCGATATTATTTCATATCGCAGGAACATTTGCTGCATAACTGTAATCAGACAAAAAGTCTTTCTATTTACGGTTGATTCATTCCAATCAGGGCGGCAGGCGGCAACAAGAGGAAGATATGCCGCATAAGTTCTGTTGGTATTGTCATTTTCTGTCGGCGTGTGCATATCGGTAAGAACAGAAATTTTGGATATGGCATAATGTTCAAACAGAAAATCAAGCGTCATATTGCCGAGATACTCCAACTTCTCAAAAGGAGTAAAACCATCTGTTTTTTCTCGTATATTTTGAAAATGATCAACTGTTCCGTTTATCATACGCTCGATGCATTGCTCGATGAGTTTATCCTTGTTTCCAAAATGATAATTTACAAGCCCTAATCCAACGCCTGCTCTTTTGCATATCTCACGGACTGTAACCTCCTCTAAATGTTCCCCGTTTTCCTCAATAAGTTTAATCGTTGCCTGTATGATTGCTTCTTTATTATCCATGCTGTACCTCCTGCTGAACATTGTTCAAACACATTATACTGAACGCAGTTCAAAAAGTCAAGAGATTGTGACAAACAAGTGGAGTATGTAACGATTTCCAGTGTCAAAACGCTCTGTTTAAGCAGCTAAGAGAGCGAAAAATGGCGGGCAAAGAGTTTATCCATACCCACCACAATTTTACGGTTATATGCGTTATTTTTCTTTGTTATACTATCTATCAGCTATATCATGAAACAGTTTTATAATCGGCTCAATATATTTCCGATCAGAAATATCATAGGAGTGGGAAATCATTTTCAGCATTTCCATATCAGCTTCGGTTTTATCCTGTTTCACACCAACCATTTTTTGAAACATCTTCATCATCAACTTTGAGCCTGCTGACATTTTGTCATAGTTAAAACCGCCGGGGCAGTAGAACACATGAAGCTTTTCCCGTTCCAATTCACTGAAATTGTTGCTCAAAAAAGCTTCCATTTCGGGGCTTTCGGCAGGACTTCCGCCTGTACAGAAAACAACTAACATTTTGTCCAACCATTTATCCATATTAGACTTGAACCATGATATTTTACTGATTCTGCCTGCACACGCCCATCCTCCAAAAACAATAGCATCGTATCTATCAAAATCTTGTTTTTTAGCGGTTCCGATTTCAAAGCAATCTGCACCTGTTGCTTCGGATATCCATTCAGCATACTTTTTAGTAAAACCTGTTTGCGAATTATAAATTACTGCTGTTTTCATTCTTTTAATCCCTCTTTCTCAAAACATCATTTAGAAATGCCTGATGTGCCTGCTCTTGCTGCAAAAAAATCTCATCTATCGGTATTCCCGGTGATGACACAGAAAAAATCGTACCAAGACCGATCGTGTAAATCAACATATTCAGATGAAGCTGCTTTGCGGTTTCGACACTGATATCCAAATCTTTTGCAATCGCTTGTGCCGTTTGCGGATTTGTTTCGGTTTCATATATGTCTTTTAGGGAAGATATGTTTCTGCGTTCCTGCAAAATAAAGATTTTCAGAATATGAGGTTCTTCTTTCGCAAGCTGAATATAGGCTTTACCTGTACTGCGAAACAGGTCGCTCCTGTCAATGTGGGAGGTAATGTACTCTGTAATAAAATCTCTTGCTTTATTGCCTACATCCTCACGAAGTCCGTCCATATTCTTGCAGTAGCTGTAAATGGGCTGTACCGAACAGCCCAGCTCGTCTGCAATGCTTTTGACCAATACTTTCTCCATGCCGCTTTGACGGGCAATTTTGAAAGCAGCTTCAACAACCATATTTTTTGTTATTCGTTGTTTTGGCATTGTAGTACCTCCGTATAATCTATTTATATAAATCATTTATATAAATAGATTATACTTTTGATTCGAGAAAATGTCAATACCATCAGAACAAAAAAGGAAGGCGGCAAGGAATGTAGTAATATGCTCCCTACCGCCAATTTCTCATATATAGATTATCTCACCGTTTACAATCTCCATCGCACACGCCCGAATGTTATTCATTCGCCCTATCCACTCTAAAGCATTTTCCGCTTTTAACTGTTCTGTGATACCCTGCGACTGCTTCATCTGCTCTATGAGCCGTTCAAAGCGTTCCTGTGCCTGCCTGTCGATGCCGGCAAGATAATCATTCATCCTCCCATTTGTCAGCAAATTCACATACAACACCCTATGATTTTGCTTTAAGTAGCGTTTATGCCGCTGTCCGAATAAGCCTATTGTCTGTTCCTTTTCGGGCGGTAAGGCAATGCAGGGGATAAGGTAATCGCCTTGCATTTCGTATGTACCGCCCATTTCTTCAAAAATTGTTTTTGCCATTGTCTGTTCCCTCCGTTATTTTATTTTGAATTTCTTTTTCTTGGCATTTGCGAACCGAATGAGCAATTCATCTACAGCGTCTGTATATCTACCTTCCAAAAGCAGATGGTTACGCAATTCATTCAGACTTCGTAAAATGATACCTCGTTCAACCTCATCAAAAACCAAGTAGTATTTTTGTTCTCGCATAGTTTTAACCTCCTTGCTCACATTGTAAGCAATTTAGGTAAGGAATGCGAATGTGCGATTTTTTTTGCATAAAGAAAGACAGCGTAAAAAGCATTTCTGCCTTCTACGCTGTCTTTTCGCCTTTGCAACGCCCATAAGTTGTAATTCAATGTTATTTTCAAATTACTTCCTTATGTGGCGTTAGCTTTTGAGGTAGTCCCTGTTTTTCTGTCTGTCAAAGAGATTATGCATTTTCTAACTTCGTAATCGCAGCCTTGATTCTTGCAAGTGTCTCATCCTTGCCAAGGATACTCATAAGCTCGGTTGCGCCGCCCGGTGTTGCCTGCTTGCCGGATACAGCGGTACGAAGCGGCCACATGACGAAGCCGGTCTTGTACTCGTGCTCTTTACCGAATGCAGAAAGAGCCGCGAACAGGCTGTCATTGTCGAACGCTTCCTGTGCCTCAAGAACCGGAAGAACTTCTTTTAATAACTGCAGTGAATTCTCTGCGTTTGTCTTCATCTTCTTGTGTGTATACATTGCGATATCGTATTCCGGTACAGCTGCTAAGAAATCAATCTGCTCCTTGATGTCCGGGAATACTTCGATTCTTGTCTTTACCATGGCAGCGATCTTTTTCGCATCCATCTTGTCGCCAACGACTTCTTTGATGTAAGGAAGTGCCATCTCGTAGAACTTCTCATCGTCCATTGCCTTGATGTACTCGCCGTTCATCCATTTGAGCTTTGTCATATCTAAAACTGCCGGAGACTTGGAGATATTGTGGTAGTCAAATGCTTCTACCAGCTCCTGCAAAGAGAAGATCTCACGGTTATCCTCCGGGCTCCAGCCGAGCAATGCAACGAAGTTGATGATCGCTTCGGTCAGGAATCCCTGCTCCAACAGATCCTCGAAGGATGAGTGACCACTACGCTTGGAGAGCTTCTGGTGATCTTCGTTCGTGATCAGTGGACAGTGGATATAGGTTGGAACCTCCCATCCAAATGCCTCGTAGAGACGGTTGTACTTTGGAGAGGAAGATAAATATTCATTTCCGCGGACAACATGTGTGATGTTCATCAGATGGTCGTCCACAACATTTGCGAAGTTATAGGTCGGGAAACCGTCGGACTTGATCAGGATCATATCGTCAAGCTCGATGTTCGGAACGGTGATGTCGCCGTACAGTTCATCCGAGAATGTCGTCGTGCCCTCTTCCGGATTATTCTGACGGATGACATATGGCTTGCCAGCCGCGAGGTTTGCCTCAACCTCTTCCTTCGAAAGGTGTAAGCAGTGCTTGTCGTAACGGGAGATGGTCTTTCCCTCGAATTCTGTGACAAGTGTCTTCAGACGGCACTCATCGCAGAAGCAGTAGTATGCCTCACCCTTGTCGATCAGCTTCTTTGCGTATTCTAAGTAGATGCCCTGCTTCTGACGCTCACTCTGGATGTATGGACCAACGCCGCCGTCCTTGTCCGGACCTTCGTCGTGCTCAAGTCCTGTTTCCTTCAGGGTACGGTAGATGATGTCGACAGCACCTTCCACCTCGCGCTCCTGATCCGTATCTTCGATACGCAAAATAAAATCGCCACCCTCATGCTTTGCAATCAGGTATGCGTATAAAGCAGTTCTCAAATTTCCTACATGCATCCGGCCGGTCGGGCTTGGTGCAAATCTTGTTCTAATCTTCTTTGCCATTTTAATATGATAGCCTCCTGTATAACAGATAAATTCTTAGGAAATTATAACAAAGGAAAAATCATTTTACAACATAATGTTGATTATTGAATTTATTTTTAGTATACTACAAAAGGATTGTTCTCGTTTTTGGGAGTGGTTATTTTATAAGAAAGCTGGGAAATGATATGGATCGATCAATGATTTCAATGATATATTTTGTCGCATTGCTTGCGCTGTTTCTGATTATGATTATAGCAACAATTGCTGTGATTGCAAGCAAGTCGAAGCGTCGATATGATGACGAGGATGAGTTTGAAGATGGCACAGAGTATGAAGATGCGGAGCAGCTGGAAGATGAGCAGACAGTGTTTGATGATGCGGATGCCATGCTATCAGATGATTTCTATGTAGATAATCTGGATATGCCGGATGAAAATTCTGCGTTTGCACCAGAAGACACCGGTTATGATGATGAGTACGAGGATGAATATGCAGAGGACGGCGATTATGATGACGTCGATACAGCGGATGCAGATGATTCCTATGAAGATTATGAGAATGTAGAAGTTGATGAGTATGATGCAGAGCTTGACAGTGCATTTGATGTACCTGGTTCGCTGAAGATTGATCCGGTTCAGGCAAATGCGCCGACACAGGAGATCGATACGAAGGCAGTCAAGGAAGAACGTCGGAATCCAAAGCCGGAGACAGAGGATATTATGCAGGCAGATGCAGGTATTCCGGAGATTGCGACGGAGACTGAGACATCGGTACAGAATGAATCAGAAGATACAGCAGAGACTGTGGAAACGGATGAGAAAGAAACATCGATTATGCCAGAGGAGTCAGACTCCACAGAAAATGTGGTTTCTGCATCCACAGATGCCGTAGAAGATCAGAAAGCGATGAATACAGAAATTCCTGCGGAGCAGGAGGCGGAAGCTGATACAGTGGCGGAGAAACCGGTAGAAGCAGAGACGCCGGTTGAATCTCCAAAGAAGCAGAAGAAAAAGCATGTAAGAAAGCAGAAGAAACAGCCAGAAGCGATTGCGGAACCGAAGACGGAGGCTGTAAATGATGACTTTACAGATTCTGCATTTGGACCGGATATTCCAGAGATCAATATCAGCAACGAGGCGCTTGCTGCATCTGTACGGGAAGCAGAGGCGATGGGCGCAGCCATCATGGGAGATCTGAAGGCAGCAAAGGTGCCGGTCGAGACGATGTTTGGTATCAACGAAGAACTTTCTTCTTATGGTTCTAAGAAGAATAAACGTGCAAAATCCAAGGTTGCAAGTGATGAAGATTTCTATTGGTATAACAAAGAGGATGCGGCAGACCGTCCGGCGCGCCGTCCGATCGAAGCATATTATCATCATTTTAATATTGCAGATGACTGTATTGAGGATCTGCTGGTAGAGATGTATGACTGTGCATTGGTTCGTACCGAAGAGATCCGTTATATTGCATATGGCATTGAGCCACGGACACTTACGATGAAGGAGATTATGTCAGGTGCAGTTTCTTTGAACGATCATAAGAAGAAGGAGCCGACCGAGCAGGATCTGGTTCGTATCTACGAGAAGTGGTGTGGTTATGTGGATCATTTGCTGGATAAGGTAGAAATTCATGCAGATGAGTATACAATTCAGGAAATCCGCAAACAATTATGTGCGTACGGACGAAATGACGTCGATACATTATTGGAAGGAAAATAGACAGACATGGATATTATCAGACCGAGTATTGAGACCAAAAAGTTGTTAGATCATTATTTACAGTACAATCATTACAGAGGATGTGAATTCTCTGCTGCAAACAGCCTGTTCTGGTGTGATTTTTATCAGACGAAATTCACGATTTTAGAGGATATGCTTGTGTTTTGCAGAGTGGAGGATGGCATTCCGACTTCATTTACGTTTCCAATCGGGGAACACGATCCGAAGGATGCGTTTGACAGAGTGGTAGATTACTTTGAAGAAAGTAATCTGCCATTTGCTATGTATATGGTGGAGCCGGAAATGTTCGAGATGATTGAACGCTGGTATCCGGGACAGTATCAGATTGAATATGACAGAGACAGCGCCGATTATCTGTACAGACAGGAGTCGCTTGCGACACTTGCAGGCAAGAAGCTGCATGCAAAGCGAAACCATATCAACCGGTTTTTAGAGAATTACCCGGATTATCAGTATGAGAGGATCAATGGGAAAAACTGGAAGGAATGTCTGGAATTAGAAGAAGCATGGGCGCGGGAGAACAACCCGGAACACGATGGGGATAAAGAAAATGAGAAAGCAGTTATTGCCTATGCGCTTGCGCATCGAAAGATGTTTGGCATGATCGGCGGACTGATCCGTGCAGAGGGCAAGGTTGTAGCATTTACATTGGGAGAACGATTGACAGAAGATACGTTTGATGTGCATTTTGAAAAGGCATACGCAGATGTACAAGGTGCGTATGCCATGATTAATCGGGAATTCGTCAGACGGGAATTGTCGGACTATACCTATATAAACCGGGAAGAAGATATGGGCATCCCGGGGCTTCGCCAGGCAAAGCTGTCCTATCAGCCGGACAGCCTTGTGGAGAAAGGAATTGTAACTAAGACTCGGACACCGTAGATTCCGGTGCTCCGAGTTTTTCCATGAATAAGGTTAATGCTACACAGGCAACCAGCAGAACCACACCGACGATGATGGATACGACGGAAGTTCCATTCATGCTGTATTCCTGATTTACCTTATAGAAGATTGAAATCGGCGAAGACGCTACAAGCGCGAAGATTCCGCTGAACGTCGCAGATGCAAAATGCTTCAGCAGATAGCTTATGAGCTTGGAGATAAAGAAGATTCCAAGTACACAGCCAATCGCAAAAGGAATCAGGATGAAAAGCTGATTCAGCATGCCCTGCAGATTCATTGTGCGGAGTGCTTCTATAAACTGTTTTACAGAATTGATAACACCGAAGTAATATCCGAGGATCATAAGCACTAGAGAACCGCTGACACCAGGGATTACCATAGTTGCACTTGCGATAACACCCATGAAGAAAATCTTCACGATCATACCGGCGCTTGCAGTCAGTGCAATGCCGCTCTCGCTGTCACCATTTAAGAATACCATTGCCATTGCTACGGCAAGTAAAATCAAAAATACAAGAATGTTCACAAGCAGAGATTTTTTCTCTTCACTTTGCCAGCCGTCCTTCAGGGAACGTAAGATCGCTGGAATACCGCCGATGATCAGCCCTGTAAATGCACAGGAAGTTGCAAATGGAAAGTTTGCAAGCAGCCACGGAATGATATAAGTAAAACCAACAATTCCAATTACCATTCCGAGTATGATCGGAAGCAGGGTCAAAAAGCTTTTTTTGAAGCTTTTCAAGAGGCTGGAAATTGCATTCAGCAGCTTGTCATAAATGCCGAACGAAACTGCCATCGTACCTCCGCTGACCCCCGGAATAACATTTGCGATACCGACAAAAACACCTTTGATCAGATCAACTAAAAAATTCAAGTTTTCTTACTCCTTCACTATTATATTGAATGTATAATACAAACTTTTGAAATTATACTATGAAAGGTATAAAAATACAATTTGAAAAAGGTAAATAAAAGATAAATAATTTATAAATCATGAAAAACTTATGAATTCGTATAAGAATAGGTTGCAATTCGTGTTTTAACATGCTATCATATGTAGTATTAAAAACCACGTGTAATAGTTCTAAAAGAGTTGAAAGGCGAAAACTATGAAATATAAGATTGTTGGAGACAGCTGTTGTGATTTTACAGCCGAGGATTTGAAAAAGGAATATATCAGCCGGGTACCGTTGATTCTCACAGTTGGGGATACGGATGTGATTGATGATGATACCTTTGATCAGGAGAAATATCTGGATATGGTAGACCGATGCCCGGAATGCCCTCGTTCTTCCTGCCCTTCACCAGAGAATTATATGCAGCATTTTGAAGGTGCGGAAAATGTATTTGTAGTGACACTTTCTTCCAAGTTAAGCGGCTCCTACAACAGTGCAATGCTTGCAAAGCAGATCTATCAGGAGAATCATCCAGATGTAAAAATCCATGTGTTTGATTCGAAGTCGGCAGCGGCAGCACAGCATCTGATCTGCGAGCGTCTGGAACGCTATATAGAGCAGGATCTTGACTTCAAGACGATCGTGGAAAAGACAGAGGAATATGTTGGAGAGATTCGTACACTTTTTGTACTGGATAACCTCGATACGATGCGGAAGAACGGAAGAATTACGAAGGTAAAGGCACTGGCAGCCAATATGTTAAATATCAAGCCGGTACTGCATGGTGTTGACGGAGAGATTCAGCAGCTTGATCAGGCGCGCGGCATGAACAAAGCGTTAAATAAGCTGTTGTCCCATATTGAGAAAGAAGGCTATGACAATACCAAACCGGTTCGTATCACACAGTGTGGCAGTATGGAGCGAAGCAAGAATGTGCGGAAGATCCTGATGGAACAGTTCGGATTTACGGATGTGAAAATCCTTGATGCCAACGGAATCAGCTCCACGTATGAGAGCCGTGGCGGTGTGATCGTTTGTTTCTAATTTTATATTTCAAAAGATTGGAAAAGACAAGATGCGGAAAACATCTTGTCTTTTTTTGCGTGGAATGATACTATTTATAAATACGCTTTTTACAGATGAATCAAGATACGAAAATGGGAGTAACAAGCTATGAAGAAAAAACTAAATCGAAGAAATAAACTGGCAGGCTGGCTGATTGGCGCCGTTTGTATGGTACTGCTTGGTGGCTGCGGAAAGAAACAGGATGGAACAACCGAGGCAGTTACAACGGCAGAACCTGCAGTTGTGGCAACGAATGCAGATGCAGCGCAGGAACCGGATCTTCCGATGGATGCCGATGGATACTATATTACAAATGATTATGTGAAAACACTGGGAGAGACGATCAATGTCCGCGTGGCAGCATCCACGGACGCAGATATTTACAAGCTGCTTCCGGGTGGTGAGATATTAAATCGTGTCGGTTACAATGAAGAGTGGACAAAGGTTATGGTGGATGGCAGTACATTTTACGTGTATTCCGAATATGTGATCCAGACAGAACCGCCAGCCGGAACCCTGCCAGATACAACCGAGGAAGAGACACCGACGGATACGGCGACAAAAAGCGATGCCGAGAAGGTAAAGAAGATCGTTATGCTTGATCCAGCCAATCAGGCGGTTGTGAATGCGGAACAGGTCGAGATCGGACCGAATACTGATGTGACCAAACAGGGTGCATCTACGGGAAATGTTGGAACGACACTTGGAACGAAAGAGAGTGAACTGAATCTGACTTATGCGAATCTGTTAAAGACAGAACTGGAAAGTCGTGGTTACCAGGTGCTGATGACAAGAGATACCGATGAGATCAATTTGTCGAACAAGGATCGTGCATTGCTTGCGAATGATTCAGAGGCAACCGTGTATGTGCGTATTCAGATGAATTTTAGTGAGAATAGTTCCCTGACTGGTGTGATGGGTGTGTGTATGACACCGGATAGCGAATTTAACAGTGACTTGTACAATGACAGTTACCGTTTGGCAACGCGTTTGATTCAGGGTGTTCTGGATAATACGGCATGTACGAATCAGGGAATTTACGAGACAGACCAGATGACAGCCATTAACTGGAGTGAAAAGCCAGTCGCACTGATCAAGCTTGGATATCTGAGCAATGAAGAGGAGGAATCCAAACTGATCGATCAGGATTATCAGAAAGAAATCGTTCAGGGACTTGCAGATGGCTTAGATGCGTATTATGGATATTAAATTGGAGGATAGATTGTATGCGAGATTATATCGTTATAAGTGATTCAACAGCAGATTTGCCAATTGCGGTTGTAAAGGAATTAGAAGTTCCGATCGTACCTTTTTCCTATTCAATCGAGGAGCAGGTGTACGAGTATTATCTGGATGAGCGCGATGGTGACATTGGAAGCTTTTATGAGCGCCTGCGCAAGGGTGCGATGCCTGTGACGTCACAGATCAATCCGGCGATGTATCAGGATTTTTTTGAGCCATATGTGAAAGAAGGAAAGGATGTTTTATACATCAGTTTTTCTTCTGGCTTAAGTGGTTCGTATCAGTCTTCTATGCTTGGCGCGGATATGGCGCTGGACAAATACCCGGAAGCAAAGATCGTATGTGTGGATTCCCGGTCAGCCGCTGTGGGACAGGGGGCGTTTCTGTATGAGATCGTAAGGAAGAAACGGGAAGGCCTGGATCTGGATGCGCTTGCAGAGTGGGTGAAGCAGACACGCGGACATGTGCATCACTGGTTTATGGTGGAAGATCTGTTCCATTTAAAACGTGGCGGACGTGTATCAACCGTCGAAGCGATGGTCGGAAGTGCCCTTAAAATCAAACCGATTCTGAGTGTGGATGAAGAAGGCAAGCTGGTTATCCGTTCCAAAGCACGTGGAACGAACAAGGCGATGGAATACCTTATCGCAAAGACCGTGGAAGAGGGCGGCGATTTAAGCACACTCCGTGCCGTAATCGGACATGCGGACTGCATTGAGAAAGCAGAAAAATTAAAGCAGATGGCGGTGGACGCTGGTATGCAGGCGGACAATCTGATGATTGCGCCAATTGGACCGATCATTGGTACGCATGTCGGTTCTGGTATGTTAGCGATTGCATTTGTAACAAATATGTAACAAACTATTGACACCTTTGTAAGATAATGTTAAGATACTTCTGTAATAAAAATGTAACAATATGTGTAAGAAGTTACAAAAATATTTTGCAAGGTGAAAGAAATGAGTAGAAGAACGAAGTTAAAAGTACGGAATATGCGATTATTCCTCACAAAGAATGTATTTAACAGTCGTTACATAGTTAGAAATATTTTAGCCTTTACGATTATGGTTACAGTTGTTGCCATGTGTGCAGGCGCAGGCATTATGATTGGAAACAGGAAAGAAGCAAAAGCAGATACAGTTGTTGCTTCTGGAAATGTGGAAGAGGTTGTGACTCTGGATGGTTCGATGACTTCTATGAATGCAGCCGGAACCAATATGATCCGTGCAGATCTGGAGTCTGTTATGACTGCAGATAAGGAAGCAAAGGAAAAAGAAGTGGTTGCTGCGGCAGCTGCAGAGTTTACAGATAAGTGTGCAGCTAATCGGGATGATGTGAATGTCCGTGCAGAGGCATCTACGGATTCTGCAATCGTTGGCCATATGAATATCGGTGCTTGTGGCGATGTGCTTGCACAGGCAGACGGATGGGTGCAGATTTCGTCTGGTGATGTAAAGGGCTATGTGAAAGCAGATTATGTTACAATCGGCGAGGAAGCATATGCACTTGCAAAGCAGTATTATTCTATGACAGCCGTTGCGAAGGAAGATGGTATCAATCTTCGTGCAGCAGCCAATAAGGACGCTGAGGTTGTCGGTGCGGTTTATGAGAATGTAACTTATACAGTTACACCAGAGAAAACAGATGATGCATGGGTATGTCTTCAGGTGGCAACAGGTGCCGAAGGATATGCAAGTGCAGATTATATGGAAGTCACAGAAGGGTATCGTGTTGCAGAGCCAGTCGATGGTACAGCGGTAGACGAAGATACAACTTCTGAGGAGACATCTACAACTGAGACAAAGAAGGCTTCTGGCAGTGTAGAGGAGAACAAGCAGTCGACACAGACAACAACAGAAAAGACTTCTACAACACAGCAGACAACAACAGAAGCAACAACACAGGCAAACAACAGCTCGAATATCGGCTCTTCATCCAGAACACCGGTATCCCTGAGTGATGCAGATATCAATCTGATGGCAGCTGTAATGACACTGGAATGTGGAAATGAGTCCTACGAAGGACAGCTTGCGGTAGCAAATGTAATTTTGAACCGCCTGCAGTCTGGCGCATGGGGCAGTACGATCAGTAGTGTTGTTTATGCAGCCAACCAGTTCAGCGTTGTATCGGATTCCAGATTACAAGGACTGATTCAGAACGGTGCGCAGGCAAGCTGTATTCAGGCAGCCAGAGATGCGTGTGCAGGCAATAACAACATCGGTGATCTGATGTCATTCCGTCCTGCAAGATATGTGGATACAAGTACACTTGGAACCTATAAGCAGATTGGTAATCACGTGTTCTTCAAATAGACAGAGAGATAAGAAAAGCAACATGTTAGCGGGCAGCTAAGATGTTGCTTTTTTTCTTGCTTTCTTGTATGGAATTGGGTACAATGTAGAAGTATTATGACAAAAAATAAAGGTAGTCAAAGAGGGGAAATAATGAAGGTAGCATTGATTGCTTCGGATAATAATGCAAGTTCTGGAGCTTTCCTAAGCATGACAAATCTTGCAATACAATTAAATCAATTACATGTAAAAACGATTGTGATCATTCCAAAGGAAGGACCTTATGTAGGACCTGGCGATGGAGTGAACTTATTAAGAAAACACAAAATCAAATATTATGTGGTTCCATCCATATCAGGAGTTGTATCATGTGATTTTCCAAGAAATATACTGGCAACACTGGGGCAGATAAAATATATTTTAAGAAATAAAATCTATGCACGTGGATTGGCGGGTATCCTAAAGAAGGAACATGTGGATTTGGTGCATATTAACACGGTGTATAGCTATTTTGGCGCATATGCTGCCCGTAAGGTGAATATTCCTTATGTATGGCATATCCGGGAGTTTTTGGAGGAAGATCAGGGGAATGAGTTCTATTTTCCGAAATATATGTATAAGTTGATGAACCGGGCAGATCTAGTCATTGCCATTTCCCGTAGCATTTATAAAAAATATAGTAAATCACTTCATAAAAATGTCATGAAGGTTATATATAATGGAATTGACATAGATCAATTTTATAAGCCAGAGAGACAGATATTTGAAGATTCGATATTGAAACTTTGCTATGTTGGCGGACTTTCAGAATTAAAGGGAACGGATGATTTGATTGAGGCTTGCCGCTTGTTGAATCAGGAGGGGTATCAGGATGCATACCGGCTGATGATTGCAGGAAGAGGTGGGGAAGAGTATGAGGAAGCATTGCGCGAGAAATTAAAAGCGAATCATATAGAAAATGTAGAACTGCTTGGATTTCGAAGTGATGTGCCCGATGTGATGGCACAGGCAGATGTATCGATTGTAACTTCCCGGTGTGAGGCGTTTGGACGTGTAACCGTGGAAGCAATGCTGACGGGAAATCTGGTGCTGGGTGCGGATTCAGCGGGAACAAAAGAACTTTTGAAAGACGGAAAATTCGGTGTGCTGTATCAATGCGGAAATCCAGAAAGTATTAAGCAGAAGATGCTATATATTTTAAATCATAAAGAAGAATTGCGGGAGATAGCAAAGACAGCCCGTGATTTCATGGCAGAGCATATGACAGCAAAGAAAAATGCCGAAAACATATATCGTGAATACCAGCGAATTTTAGGAGAGTAAAATGGCAGATATTATTTTTGCGTTTGTGGTACTCCATTATAATGAACCAAAAGTGACAGAAAAATGTGTGAAAGCAATCCGGGAGAATACAAAGAAGCACAGTTCAGAGATTGTCATTGTTGATAATTGTTCTCCGGATGGTTCAGGGGGTTATTTGGAGAAAAAATATAAAGACCAACCGCATATTACAGTTTTGAAAGCAGAGAAAAATCTGGGGTTTGCCAGAGGAAATAACATTGGGTATACCTATGCAAAGCAGACGTTGCATGCGGATTATATATGTGTGATGAACAATGATGTATTGCTGTTACAGCCGGATTTTATAGAGCGGATTGTACAGGAGTATGAGACGTCGAAGTGTGGAATAGTTGGACCGCATATCACATTATTGAACGGCTATACCAATTATATGTATCTCAAAATACATACGCGGGAATATTTTGAACATGAATTACAAATGTCGAAACAGATGTACCGGTATTATACTTCCAGACTTTATCCGGTTCGAAATATAATCAATCGAACACTGGACAAACTGCTCCCTGCGTTGAAGTTTCAGAAGCAACCGGTTAAGGAGACATTGGACGATAAGATACAGATGGTGATTGCGAGCAAGCAACGGCACAAAAATATCGTTTTGCATGGCTGCTGTCTGATTCTGACACCGCTCTATATTGGAAAGTTTGATACAGCATTTGACGACCGGACATTTATGTTCCGTGAGGAAGAGCTTTTATATTTGCGGTGCCGCAAGCATGAAATTGAAACGGTATATGAACCGTCGATTGATATTCTGCATTTGGAGGATATGTCTACTAATGCAACATTTAAGAAGGACTGTAAACGGGAGGCGTTTAAAAACAAATGCCAGATCGATTCGTTACAGATTTTGCTGGAGGAACTAAGATGAAATATGGAGTCGTAATTGTAACATATAACCGGTTAGAATTACTGAAGGAATGTATTGAGAATTGTATCAGACAGACAATCCCGTTTGAAAAGATTATTATCGTAAATAATTGCAGTACCGATGGAACGGACGAGTATTTGCAACAGTACAAAGCAGATATGCGGTTTGTGATTTCGGAACAGACGGAGAATCTGGGCGGTGCAGGCGGATTCCGTGTAGGATTGGAGCTTGCAGGTAAAGAAGATCTGGACTGGGTGCTGATCATCGATGATGATGCGATGATCGCAGAAGATTATATTCAGAAATGTGACCGCGTGATTCGCCGGTATCCGAATGTGGTAGCATGTTCGGGAACGGTTTATACGGATGGAAAGATTCAGACGATCCACCGGAGAGTGATTGCAAACCGGACGTTGTATCTGGAGAAGAACGTTCCGTTATCTGCATATGAGCGCAAATGCTTCCGCTACGATCTGGCAACGTTTTGCGGTTTGATGGTTCGTGCAGATATCCTTGCAAAGATTGGACTTCCGAAATCAGAATATTTTATCTGGTATGACGATACCGAGTTTTCGATGCGCCTGCGGAAGTATGGCGGCATTGTAAACGTCAATGCGGCACATCTGAATCATAAAACGGTGTTGCCATCGGGTGAACAGAAGGGCTTTTTCATGCGGATGGGCTGGAGAACCTATTATGGACACCGGAACCGACTGGATGCAGTGAAAACGCATTGCAGCAAGGTGACACAGCTTGTGATCTATGCAGAGTTTATGGTCTTTATTGCATGTGGCGCAGGTATGTGCCTGATCCCGAAATACCATCGTCAGGGAAAATATATCACACGAATGTTGTGGGACGCGTGGATGGATGGGAAAGCAGGAAGATTAGGAAAAAATAAAAAGTATGTACCAAACTAGGAGGGGAATTATGATTATACAACCGCTTTTGTTTCCGAAGCAGGAGGTCTGCCCGGAGCAGAAAATGTATTATAGAATTAAGGAAGACAAGATATCGTTAGAGACATATTTTAACGCATTTTCAATTGGAAAGTGGAAGAAATATACCGATCTGGATAACCTTTATTTTGAGGTAGAGTCCGAAGAAGCATTGCAGTTTACCTGCGTACACGCAGTCGGCAGTGTAGCAGCCGGACATGATTGTACACGGGAAATGATTCAGAAGGAGTCGCCATCTAAGTATGTAGCAGTTGTGCGTCGTAAAATTCCGTGTTCCGTGTCAAAGGATGGAAACAAATATCATCTGCAGTTTGAGGAATTGCCAGACGATGGTATTTTGTATGTGAATATAAAATGCCAGAAAGAGGTATCTGATATCTCGGAGGTTTTATTGTCCGGTGGGTATGGAACAGAGGCTGTGATGACGCAGAAGCCGGTCATTGCACTTGGAATCTGTACATTTAAGCGGGAGGAGTTTTTAAAACGAAATGTTAATCTGGTATTGAATCACATTATCAATAATCCGGACAGCCCGCTTTATGGAAATCTGGAGGTCTATGTATCCGATAATGGACAGACGATCGAGCCGGATACCTTTGACAGCGATAAGATTCATGTATTCCCGAATATCAATGCGGGTGGTGCAGGTGGATTTACCCGCTGCATTATGGAAGCTTTGTTTTATAGAAAACCATCGCCATTTACGCATATTATCCTGATGGATGATGATATTCTGCTTGATACAGCCGTAGTAGAACGGACATGGTTGTTCCTGTCACATGTGAAGAAGGAATATCAGGGCGCAATCCTTGGTGGCGAGATGTTTGAGCTTGACCGTAAATATATGCAGTTTGAGGCAGGTGCTTTGACACATTGGCAGCTAAATGATTTCTATCATCGCCATTATGACATGCGCAAGCCGGATATGGTAAGTGCAAACGAGCAGGAGACACCGATCAATTACAGTGGCTGGTGGTATAACTGTATTCCAACAACAGAGATACAGGCAGACAATCTCCCAATTCCTGCATTTATTCATTTCGATGATATTGAATACGGTGTGCGCCATTCAGACAAGGGTGTCATCCTGATCAATGGTATTTGCGTATGGCATCCACAGGCACCAAACAAGGCGTCTGTATCGATGTCATATTATGACATGCGAAATGCATTGATTGCGGAGGCATCTACGATGAAAGAACTTGGCTCACCGTGGAAGCTGCTTGGATATATGACGATGATGATGGGAATTCATGTAGTTGATTACCGGTACAATCTGGTAGAGTGTATCCTGCAGGGATACAATGATTTCCACAAGGGACCGGAAGCATTTATGCAGATCGACCCGGTACAGAAACATGCAGAGCTTGCAACACTCAATTACAAGTTTATCTCACCGGAAGAAGCAGGCATCAAGGAGCCGGTGAAGATGAAGAAGAATTTCTTCCCGCCGTTTGTCAATGGAATCATCTGTATGTTCTGCTGGTTGTTGCCACCATTGCGGGATATCAAGGCAGTATCTGCGATCGGTATCGAGCAGCCACATATCTACAAGCGGATGTTCCTGTACGATGAAGAGAAGAATGCAGGCTATATCCTGCAGAGAGATTACAAGAAAGGTTTCCATTATCTGGGCGAGTATTTAAAGACAGCCAAGAATATCCTGCTGTATTACAAGCGGGACAGAAAGAAATGGCATAAAGCAAGACCACAGTTTACTTCTTTGGAATTCTGGGAGAAGTATCTGAAGCTTGATAAATAATCAGAAAAAAAAGAAGAACCCCGGCATTTGCCGAGGTTCTTCTTTTTATAGAACACGTAAATTTATTTATCGTTATTCTTATCCTTTTCTTCACGCTTCTGGTCGAGCATTGCACGAACCTTCATAGAAAGACCGAACAGATGGATGAAGCCTTCTGCGTCGTGATGATCGTACAGATCGCCAGTTGTAAAGCTTGCAAGTGACTCAGAGTAGAGTGTATAAGGAGAAGTTGTACCAGCCTTGATGATGTTACCTTTGTAAAGCTTGAACTTCACTTCACCTGTGATACGATCCTGTGTGCTCTCGATAAATGCCTGCAATGCCTCACGGAGTGGGCAGAACCATTTTCCTTCGTATACAAGATCTGCATACTTGTCTGAAACTGTCTTCTTGAATGCAAGTGTATCTCTGTCGAGGATCAACTCTTCCAACTGCTTATGAGCAGCTAAGAGGATGGTTCCACCAGGAGTCTCATAGACACCACGGGACTTCATACCAACGACACGGTTCTCTACGATATCTACGATACCAACACCATGCTTGCCACCGAGACGGTTCAGCTCACGGACGACATCGGACATCTTCATCTGCTTGCCATTGACTGCAGTCGGAACACCCTTCTCGAAGTTTACAGTTACATATTCAGCCTCATCTGGTGCCTTCTCAGGATATGTACCAAGTACAAGAAGGTGATCCCAGTTTGGCTCCAAAGATGGATCTTCAAGCTCCAGACCTTCGTGGCTGATGTGCCAGATGTTACGGTCACGGCTGTAAGATGTTGTCACATCAAATGGAAGATCGATGCCGTGCTTCTTACAGAATGCGATTTCATCCTCACGGGACTGCATCGTCCACTCTGGCTGTCTCCATGTTGCGATGACATTTAAGTCTGGTGCAAGTGCCTTGATATTGATCTCGAAACGAACCTGATCATTTCCCTTACCAGTAGCACCGTGGCAGATCGTTGTCGCACCTTCCTTACGTGCGATCTCTACCAGCTTCTTTGCGATCAGCGGTCTTGCAAAAGAAGTACCAAGCAGATACTCATACTCGTAAGTTGCATTTGCCTTTACACCTGGAAGGATGTACTCATCACAGAATTCATCAACGACATCCAGAATGTAGAGCTTCTCAGCTCCTGAATATTTGGCTCTCTCGTCGAGGCCTTCCAGCTCGCTTTCCTGTCCGACATCGATACATACACATACAACATCGAAATTGTAAGTTTCCTTTAACCAAGGGATGATTGCTGTGGTATCCAGACCACCAGAATACGCAAGAATAACTTTCTCTTTACCCATCAAAGTTTCCTCCATAAAATATGTAATAATTCACGTTGCGACACGTTTTGTCTAGTATACTTCTTTTTTCTGCAAGATGCAACCAGAAATTTTGCATATTTCTGCATAATATATGTATAAATGAATAAAATTATGCATAAAACAAGATTATCCTGTGAAATTATACATAAAATATTGAAATAGGGTTGCATAAATAAAACTACGGATGTATAATGAGACAAATTTGTGATTACGGAAAAGAGGCAGGAACAATGGTAAAGGTCGGAATTATAGGAGCAACCGGATATGCCGGTCAGGAATTAGTACGTATTTTGCTGGGACATAAGGACGCAGAGATCGTCTGGTATGGTTCCAGAAGTTATATCGATCAGGAATACGCATCTGTATATCGGAACATGTTTCAGTTAGTCGATGCGAAATGTATGGATGATAATATGGATGAGCTTAGCAAGCAGGCGGATGTAATCTTTACTGCGACACCGCAGGGGCTTTGCGCATCGCTTGTAAATGAGCAGATCTTATCGAATACGAAGATTGTGGATCTGTCCGCGGATTTCCGTATCAAGGATGTAGCGACGTATGAGAAATGGTACAACTTAGAGCACAAGAGTCCACAGTTTATCGAAGAGGCAGTATATGGACTGTGTGAAATCAATCGTGAGGATATCAAGAAGGCACGTCTGATCGCGAATCCGGGCTGTTATACAACCTGCTCGATTCTTTCTCTGTATCCACTCGTAAAGGAGCGTCTGGTTGATGTCGATACGATCATCGTGGATGCGAAATCCGGAACATCCGGAGCGGGACGTGGCGCCAAGGTTGCAAACCTCTACTGTGAGGTCAATGAGAGCATCAAGGCGTACGGCGTGACAACACACCGACATACTCCGGAGATCGAAGAGCAGCTTGGTTATGCTTATGATGGTACACCGCTTACAATCAACTTCACACCACATCTCGTACCGATGAACCGCGGTATTTTAGTAACAGCATATGCAAAGCTTGTGAAGGATGTCTCTTACGAGGATATCAAGGCAGTGTATGATAAATATTATGGCAAGGAGCGCTTCGTGCGTGTGCTTGAAAAGGGCGTCTGCCCGGAGACACGCTGGGTAGAAGGCAGCAACTATGTGGATGTGAATTTTGTGATTGACCCTAGAACGAAACGTGTCGTTGTGATGGGTGCGATGGATAATCTGGTGAAGGGTGCTGCCGGACAGGCAGTCCAGAACATGAACCTGATCATGGGCTTACCGGAAGAAGAAGGACTTCTGATGCCACCAATGTTCCCATAACAAGGTAAGGTTTAGCAACAACGATTTATACAAAAAGAATTTGTGATTAATATGTGGATAGAGACGGATGCAATTACGAATTCTAAAGCAGACCATTGAAGCACGTTGGTACTTAATGAACGGCAAACTTGTTTGACGTGAATTTAGTACCACTACGTGATGAAGTGAGCGGGAGCGCGTCTGCGTAGAATCGTAATTGTATCCGTCTCGATACAAATAATAAGGAGGAAATCGAGATGAAGCAGATCGAGGGCGGCGTAACCGCCGCAAAGGGATATACAACAGCCGGCACAAGAGCCGGAATCAAAAAAGGAAAGATAAATAAGGATATGGCAATGATCTTCTCAGAGAAACCGGCGGTAACCGCAGGTACCTTCACGAAGAATCTTGTCAAGGCAGCTCCGGTACTCTGGGACAAGAAGGTTACAGATGCTGGTGTGGCACAGGCAGTTGTTGTCAATACCGGTATTGCAAATGCATGTACCGGACAGGCAGGCTATGAGAATGCAGCAGAGACAGCAAAGCTTGCGGGCGAGACATTGAATATTTCATCCGATACGGTGCTGGTTGCATCGACCGGTGTCATCGGATTTACATTGCCGATGGACGTGATTGCAGATGGTGTGAAGAAGCTTTCCGGTATGCTGAAAAGTGATGTACAGTCTGCACAGGATGCCGCAGAGGCAATCCTTACAACCGATACGCATCCGAAACAGATTGCCTATGAGACAACAATCGGTGGAAAGACAGTCACATTTGGAGCAATGTGCAAAGGTTCCGGTATGATCCATCCGAACATGGGAACGATGCTTGGGTTCATCATGACAGATGCAGCAATCTCGAAGAATCTGCTGGACAAGGCGCTGAAGGGTTCTATCGAGGATACATTTAACATGGTATCGGTGGACGGCGATACATCGACGAACGATACCGTATTAGTGATGGCAAATGGTATGGCAGGTAACCCGGAGATTACCGAGGAGAACGAAGATTACGAGGCATTTAAGGAGGCACTGCTCGCAGTCAATACTTATCTTGCAAAGCAGATCGCCGGTGACGGAGAGGGGGCAAGCCGTCTGTTCGAGGTGCAGGTGAAACACGCGAAGGATAAGCAGACAGCAAAGGTGCTTGCAAAGTCTATCATCACTTCCAACCTGACGAAATGTGCAATCTTTGGAAAAGACGCAAACTGGGGACGAATTCTGTGTGCAATGGGATATTCTGGCGCACAGTTTGACCCACTCAAGGTCGATATTGTGATGGCATCTGAAAAAGGCGAGATTGCACTGGTCGAAAATGGTGTGGCAACTGCCTTTGATGAGGAGAAGGCAGCAGAGATCCTGTCGCCGGATGTCGTGATTGCAAAGGTCGATGTCCGTGATGGCGATGCGGAAGCAACTGCATGGGGCTGTGACCTCACCTATGATTACGTGAAAATCAATGCGGACTATCGTTCCTAGGATGAATGAAAATGGAGGAAAACAAGATGGTAAATAATGATTCAATGGATATGATACTTGCGAAAGCGCAGACACTGATCGAGGCGCTTCCTTACATACAGAAATTCAACGGCAAGCGTGTCGTTGTCAAATACGGTGGAAGTGCAATGGTTGATGAGAACTTAAAATACAATGTCATCAAGGATGTTGCCCTGCTGAAGTTGATCGGTATGGAGCCGATCATTGTACATGGCGGCGGCAAGGAGATCAGCGCATGGTTAAAGAAAATCGGTAAAGAATCCGAGTTCGTAAATGGTCTGCGTGTGACTGACGAGGAGACACTCGATGTCGCAGAGATGGTACTTTCCAAGGTCAACAAGAGCCTGGTATCTATGATGCAGAAGCTTGGATTAAAAGCAGTAGGTATCAGCGGTAAGGATTCCGGACTTCTGAAGGTACAGAAGAAGCTTTCCGGCGGCAAGGATATCGGCTATGTCGGAGAGGTTGTATCCGCAGATCCTACGATTATTGACACACTGATTGCAAATGATTTCATCCCGGTTATCGCTCCGATTGGTATTGGCATCGACGATTATCATGGCTATAACATCAATGCAGATGATGCAGCATGTGCGATCGCAACAGCCATCAACGCAGAGAAGCTTGTATTCCTGACCGATATCGAAGGTGTATTCGTAGATCCAACGGACAAGACAACTTTGATTTCCGAGATGGATATTAACGAAGCACAGGAATTTATCGACAGCGGCGTTGTCGGCGGCGGTATGCTTCCAAAGCTTACAAACTGTATCGAGGCAATGAAGAACGGTGTTGCACGTGTCCATATGCTCGATGGTCGTGTAGAGCATTGTCTGCTTCTGGAGTTCTTTACAGAAAAGGGTATTGGTACCGCGATTTTGAAGGAGCCATTATTCTAATTTGTTCGAATGAAAATGAAATAATTAACACAAACTACCTCTATATACATTTTGTCTATGGAGGTAGTTTTTTATGTGGGGAATAATAGTCGCATTGATATCCGGTGCATTGATGAGTGTACAGGGTGTATTTAATACAGGCGTGACAAAGCAGACATCGACCTGGCTTGCTTCCGCATGGGTGGCATTTTCCGGATTTGTTGTTGCGATTGCCCTGTGGGCGATTTTTGAGCGGAATCAGGCAGGGATATTCTCGCTTGCGCAGGTCGATCACAAATATATGCTGTTAGGCGGTGTGATCGGTGCCTTTATTACATGGACCGTCATTACAGCGATGGCAGGATTGGGACCGGCGAAGGCAGTGCTGCTGATTGTGATTTCGCAGCTATTGATTGCATACCTGATTGAGCTTTTTGGCAGGTTCGGTGTCGAGAAAGCAGATTTTCAGTGGACGAAGCTGGTTGGTATCGTTGTGTCCGTAGTGGGATTTATCATTTTTCAGTGGGAGAAGTAACTTTTTTTCGTGAAATCCGCCTATTGTAATTCCGTGGGAAGTTCTGTACAATGGGTGTATGTCTTGAATATGCAATATGGAATACCAGACTTTTTTAGAAGGGAGCTATTTCATTTTGCAGTATATAAAATTTATAATTGCTGGCTGTGTGTTGGCAGTGGCTTTGTGTGGCTGTGGCAGACAGGTAAAGCTGCTTACGAGTGAGACACAGACAGAAACGCAGATGATGGATGACGCTGGTGGAGAAGAAACAGTGGTTTCATCGGCAGAGGCGTTTGTAACGACGACAACCGAAGCGGAAACACCGGAGCAGGAGCAGTCAGACGATGTGGCTGTGTATGTGTGTGGTGCGGTACGACAGCCGGGTGTCTATTATGTTGCAGGTTCTGCAATCAGAGAGACAGCGGTTCAAATGGCAGGTGGATTTACGGACGATGCGGATGTTACCTATGTGAATCTGGCGCAGACCGTCGTGGCGGGAGAACAGATCTACATTCCGACGATGGAGGAGACAAACGGGATTTCCTTATCAGAGCGGGATACGGATGGAACACCGGTGCAGGATGCACCAGCCGGTACAAATGTGGAAACGGACGGGAAGATCAACATCAATACCGCCGGAAAAGACGCACTGATGACATTGCCGGGAATTGGCGAGAGCAAAGCGGATGCGATTATCGCATATCGGGAAGCCCAGGGGAAATTTCAGAACACGGAGGAGCTTATGAATATCCGTGGAATCAAAGAGGGCATATATAATAAAATCAAGGACTTAATTATTGTGGGATGAGGTGTATAGAATGAAGAAAATTTTGGTGGTAGATGATGAAAAGTCAATCGTAAAGGGCATCAAGTTCAGCTTAGAGCAGGACGATATGAAAGTCGAAGTTGCTTACGATGGTGAAACCGCACTGGAGCTTGCAAAGGCAAATCATTACGATATGATTTTACTGGACATCATGCTGCCGGGATTTAGCGGACTGGAAGTGTGTCAGATGATCCGCGAGTTTTCGGATGTGCCAATCATTATGCTGACAGCTAAGGGCGATGATATGGATAAGATACTGGGACTGGAATATGGCGCAGACGATTACATAACAAAGCCGTTTAATATATTGGAAGTAAAGGCGAGAATCAAGGCGATTTTCCGTCGGAATAACCGGAATGTGCCGGAACAGGAAAATCAGAAGGTGATTGAGACAAAGGGACTGAAGATTGATGTGGACAGCCGCCGGGTATATATCGATGACAAGGAAGTCAACCTGACAGCCAAGGAGTTTGAACTTGTATATCTGCTGGTATCAAACCCGAACAAGGTATATTCCAGAGAGCAGTTGCTCAAAACTATCTGGGGACCATCTTATCCGGGCGATGCCAGAACCGTGGATGTGCATGTGCGTCGACTTCGTGAGAAGATTGAGGCAACACCAGCCGATCCAAAATACATTCATACAAAATGGGGCGTGGGATATTATTTCCACGAGTAATCTGTACACAGCGAAAAAAGTTCGCTATGGCAGAAGATACAGTAATTGATGCTTGACAGAGTCAGAGGCAAAGGAGATTTCCACACTGTTTTTATACAGTGTCCGGAGATCTTCTTTTTCTATGTGGAGCTTTTCAAGGGCAAAGGTATATTCGTCAGTCAGCGTTGTGTGGCTCACGGTACGATTGTCGGTGTTGATTGTTGCAAGCAGTCCAAAATCCAGAAACGCATGGAGTGGATACGCGTCCAGTTCAGTCGCTGCTTTTGTCTGGAAATTCGAGGTTGGACAAAGCTCAAAACCGATGTGTGCGTTGCGACAGGCTTCCAGCAGAGCAGGATCTTTGATGGCTGCAATGCCATGTCCGATCCGGCGTGCTCCATATTGGAGGGCGAGCGCGACATTTCTGGCACTGCCACATTCGCCGGAATGAATTGTGACAGGCACCTCCATTCGCCTTGCTTCCTCGAACAGCGCTTCAAATTCTTCGTTTGGATGTCCGGCTTCATCACCGGCAAGGTCTAACGCACAGACGCCATTTCCTAAGAATTCTCTGGCACAGCGGACAACCAGATGATTTTGCTGTGGGGAGTGATGGCGCATCGCACATAAGATCAGATTGGTGAATACTCCATACCGGTCAAATGCTTTCTGGCATCCATAGACAGCCGCCTGCACGACATTTTCCAGATCCAGATGACTGTTGACGCTCAGCATAGGTGCAAACCGGATTTCCATATAGCGGACATTTTCTGCGGCTGCCTGTCGCACGACATCAACGACGGCATCCCGGATATGCTCTTTTTCCTGCAGTGCGGATACCGGAAGGTCAAAGCAGGTCAGATATTCGGCAAGTGACTGACAGTTGGCAGGTGCCTGTATTGTATGCATGTCCAGTGTCGAAAGCTGTAAGGTCTGCATCAGGAATTCTTTGCTCAAAGAACCGTCCAGATGGCAGTGCAGTTCGACCTTTGGCATGGAAACAGGATCAAAATTCATAAGTGTATCCCCCTTTCGGTGTTGTACTTGTATCATAGCAATTTCGCATGGATTGTACAAGTGCCTTGAAGCAAAACGGACGGTGTGATATAGTAGTGGTATTCTGGAAAAGGACGGAATGAAACAACGTGAAAGACGAAATAAAAGAAGAAAAAAAGGATGAAAAATTAGAACGTAAAAAGCTGAAACGCCGGGAACGGGCGGAGAAGCGCCAGCATAAACATATGGGCATCAGCCTCCGATGGTTTGTGACGTTTCTGATCATCGTGCTGTGTGCAGGGATTATGCTTGTGTATTCGCTGATGTCAAGCCGTCTGTATGTGCAGCGATATCAGGAACAGCTTGAAAAAAATGTGATGGCGCAGGCGGAATATCTGAAGAATAATCTGCTTGAGAATCATATGACGCTCGATGCCCCACAGGATTTAAATCTTCGTATCGAGGGTGTCGCAACGACTTTTTACGGCAGGGTGCTTGTGATAAACCGGGAGTACCGGGTGATCAAGGATACTTATGGAAACCATGAAAATGCACAGATTGTAAATCCGGATATTATGGCTGTAATGCGCGGACAGGCGAGTGAGAAGATATCGAAGAAGGATGGATATCTTGAATATATCACAGCTGTGAAGCAGGAACAGGATGTACAGGGCGTGCTTGTGATTCAGGCATCGACGGACAGCCTGAAGGTAATTGAACGCCGGGTAGAACGACGAAACTGGTTGTCATTTGCACTTATCATGGCAATCTGCATTGGTGCAGCATGGGCAATCGGCAATGCAAGCTCACATGGGATCAAGCGTATCAATCAGCAGATGGAAATCGCGGGAGAGGGACAGCTGGAGACACAGATTCCAGTGCGTGGATTCAAGGAGTTTAAACAGCTGACGGAACGTTACAATGCGACGATATCCAAGCTGATGGTCATTGACTCCACACGACAGGAGTTTGTATCGAATGTGTCACATGAATTAAAGACGCCGATCACGTCGATGAAGGTGTTGGCAGATTCTCTGATACAGAACGAATCTGCGGATCTTGCGATGTACAAGGAATTTATGACTGATATCGTGGATGAGATTGACAGAGAAAGTAAAATTATTACCGATCTGCTGACACTTGTAAAAATGGATAAAAAATCAGCCGCGATGAATATCGAGGAGATAAAGATCAATGATCTGTTGGAGGTGATATTGAAGCGCGTAACGCCAATCGCCAAAAGCCGTGGAATCCAGATTACTTACGAGAGCTACCGTGATGTGACGGCATGGGTGGATGAGGTCAAACTGAGTCTGGCTCTGACGAATATTATAGAGAATGCGGTGAAGTACAATGTTGACAATGGCTGGGTGAAAGTGACGCTCAATGCAGACCACCGCAACTTCTATGTGAAGGTTGCAGATTCCGGTGTTGGAATCCCGGATGACTGCAAGGAGCATGTATTTGAACGTTTCTACCGGGTAGATAAAGCGCGAAGCCGGGATACCGGTGGTACAGGACTTGGACTTGCTATCACGAAAAGTGTCATTCAGATGCACAAGGGTTCAATCAAATTGTACAGCGAGTCTGGAGAGGGCACTACATTTACCATTCGCATTCCGATGAAATCGGATGCCTCCGTGGATACAGCACGAAAGGAGGGCGATGCAGAATGAGAAAGAAGTATTGGAAAACCGGATGCGTGATCGCGACACTGCTTTGCCTGACAGCCTGTGGGAAAGTACAGACTGGAGAGATTACACCGCTTGCAGATAATATGATTCATCTGTATCTGGCAGAGGATAACACAGTTGTGCGTGCCGATGCAGATTACCAGTTGAAAACACCGGATGCGATCGCATCCTGCGTGGAGGATGCAATGACGGCACTTACAGCACTGGAAACATCGAAGATCGAAGCTTACAGTTATATGATGGGCGAGGATAACAGTTTGCAGATGGATATCACACTTGTGGAAGACAGTTACGAGCAGGAAGATATATTGCTGATCATGGCAGCCACAACGAAGACATTGTTCCAGATGGATGATATTTCCAGCATTGCACTGACCGTAAAGGGACATGACGAAAACGTGTATGCAGAGCAGTTGTTCCTGCGGGATTCTATTTATTATTATGGTACCGACGAACCGAGTCTGGCAGAGGAATCAATTACCATGTATGCACCAAATGCGCAGGGAACCGCACTGGAATCCTATGGAATTAAAGTGCAGTCGGAGCCACAGACGTCCGATCAGGAGTATATCGTGCGGGAGCTGGTACAGAAAAAAGTGCTTTCGCCAGACACAAAGGTGAACCAGGTGTCGGTTCATGATTCGGTCTGCTATCTGGATCTGTCAGAGGAATTTACAAATGCCGTGGGAACGATTTCACCAGAGCTTGCGTTGTATGCAGTCGTGAATTCGGTAATTGCACAGACAGACGTGGATACGGTACAGATTCTGATTGATGGAAAAATCGTGCCAATGTACCGGAATGTGGTTGCAATAGACAAACCATTACCGTTTAATGCAAATGTAGTACAAGAATAAAAGAATATAGGAGACGTATGAAACGACCAGTATTTTGTGTGGCTTTGGCGTATGCACTTGGAGAGGTGATTGGCCTGTACACAAGAACGGTGGGCGAGATAGGCATAGCGTGTGTTATGCTTGTTTGTGTTGGAGTTTTCATGCGGAAAATGAGGCAAGGAAAAAGCGCATGCGTGCTGGGACTGGGAGTCGGTCTTGGGATGCTTGGCGCTTTTTTGCGTATTCCGCAGGATCTACGGGAAAAGCCGGATATCCGGCAGGAAAACGGTTACGATATTATAACCTATGCAACGGGAGGGGAGACGCAGGGGCAGCCTGTCATCTGTGCCGGGATTCTGACTGACCGGCAGGGAGAAACATGGACGATGCGGGTACTGGACGGAGCTGACGTGCATGGAGATATTCTGCTCCGTGGTGTGGAAGGGGAACACACGATTGCGGAGATTGTACAGGTAACAGGTACTTATGATACATTTGAGCATGTGAGAAATCCGGGTGGGTTCCAGTCACGCAGCTATTATCTTGCCCGGAATATCAGCGGATATTATTATGCACCGCAGGTGACGACGATCACCGTTAATCAGCGGGAAATACTTGGGCTGCCTAGATATTTGTATTATCAGGGAAAACGTATATTATATGAATTGCGTATACGGGCAGACTGCCAGATTGCAAAGCTTCTTCCAGAAGAACAGGCGTCGCTTGTGTCTGGAATCCTGCTTGGAGAAAAATCAAGGATAGATGCAGAACTCAAGACATTATATCAGATGGGCGGGATTGCGCATATTCTGGCGATATCAGGACTTCATATTTCCCTGCTTGGAGGACTGCTCTTTCGATTGATGCGGCGGGCTCGTGTGCCGATTCCGGCAGCAGGAATTATCACGACAGCAGGACTTTTGTTGTACGGCATGATGACCGGAATGAGTCTGGCAACGATGCGCGCGATCTGGATGATGGTGATTTTTCTTGTGGCGCAGATGTTCGGGAAATCCTATGATATGCCGACTGCGATGGGAATTGCCTTGTTCTTTATGCTTCTATGCAACCCGGTTCGCATCTTAGATGCCGGGATGCAGTTAAGCTATATGGCGATTGCGGGGGTATCACTTGGAAACTATGGGATGAAGCGCTTGCATAAAAAAACTGGATTTCGGCGGTTCCAGAAACGATATCCGCTTCGGTTCCGTGTGGTGCAGAGCCTGTTTTATTCTGTAACATTGCAGGGGATGATGCTTCCTGTGGTGGCAAAAACCTATTACGAGATACCAGTCTATGCAGGATTGCTGAATCTGATCGTTGTACCGGGGATGACGGTTGTGGTAGCAGGAAGCTGGTTCGGCTTGCTTGTATCCATTGGCACGATTTCGCTTGGCAGGTTCGCTATGCTGCCGGTTGGGTGGATGTTACAGGGATATACATGGCTTTGCGAAAGGACACTGGAACTGCCGTGGAATACACTTGTTACAGGAGAGATACGAGGCTGGCAGATTGGCATGTGGTATGGCGGGATTGCATGCACGCTGGTATTGCTTCGCACAAAAACAAGAAATAAGCTGCGGGACTTTGTATATAAACATACCGGTAGGTTCTGGCGTAAAAGAGAGGTCGTGCGCTACACTGTATGCACGATCCTTATAAGTATGCTGTTACAGGGGGCAGGACAGGCGTTATGCGTGTGGCAGCAACGCACAGAAGCAATCTGTTTCTTGGATGTTGGACAAGGCGATGGAATCCTGATACGATCCCCGGACGGAAGAAATATCGTGATTGACGGCGGCTCGACGTCACAGTCAAAATGTGGGACATACACACTGCTTCCGGCGCTGCGATCGCAAGGCATGACGGAGATTGACTGTTGGTTTGTGACACATACCGATGAGGATCATATCAGTGGATTAAAAGAACTTTTATTGCAGGGAAAACTGACGCAGATCAAGGTGCGGACGGTTGTCTTTTCCGCCTATGTGTTTCAGGATGCGGCATTGGCAGAGTTAGAAGCAGTGATTCGGGCTGCCGGAATCACAATCGTGTGGATGAGGGAGGGCGACGTGATTGGAGATGATACATTTACGCTTACCTGCCTGCATCCAACTGCAGAATATCGCGCAAAGGATAAGAATGCAGCGAGTCTGGCACTGGCATATCATTCTGATACATTTGACATGTTATTTACTGGAGACATGGATGCAGATGCCGTCGCAGATATGGATATACAACAGGATTATGATTGTATCAAGCTTCCGCATCATGGCTCGAAGTACTCGTATGTGGAGGGGGTCTATGCGCATGCGGACTATGGTTTGATTTCCTGTGGATACAATAACCGTTATGGACATCCACACACGGAAGTGCTACAAGGGTTAGCGCAGGAAGGGACGAAGGTACTTCGGACGGATGAGATGGGCGCAGTTGTTTTTCGGGGGAGATAAAAAGCTTGGGGGATACAATAATATTTAATAGGGACGAAGTGGTAATGAAATAGATTGTGTCAGAAAATTGATAGAAGAAGAAAGGTGTGATACAATGTATTCGTTGAAAACAACGAGGTATTCAAACGAAACAAAAGGTGAACATACCGAATAATAAGAGGAGTTAGTGTTCTATATCGGAGTCAACATGGCAAAAAAAGAAAAAGCAAATGGCATGGCCATTTTAAATGAACAAATCAATAAGAAAGAATTCAGTCGTGTGTATCTGCTTGGTGGAACGGAACCATATCTGATTTATCAGTATCGGGACAAACTGATCGCGGCGATGATCGATCCAAACGATACAATGAATTTTATCACCTACAAGGGTGAGAATTCCAAACCAGAGGACATCATTGAATTTGCAGATACCATGCCATTTTTTACAGAACGCAGAGTGGTGCTGGTTGAGAACAGCAATTTCTTCAAGAACGGCTGTGAAAAGCTGGAAGAAGCCTTAGATGGACTGCCAGATACGACAGTGCTGATCTTCGTGGAGAAGAATATTGACAACCGGAAGAAACTAAGCAAGCTTGTCGCACAGCTTGGTACGGTAGCAATGTTTGATGCACCGGACAGTGAGATGTTAGCTGTCTGGTTAAATGGAATGTTTGTAGAGGATCAGATTGCGATCAGCGGTGCGACATTGCGATATCTGATCGATCGAGTTGGAACGAGTATGAATCTGCTTAAAAATGAAGCAGACAAGCTCCGCTCCTATGCTGTGGAAAAAGGAAGCGTATCCAAAGAAGACATTGACCTGCTTTGTGTGAATCAGGTGGAAGACAAAATCTTTGATATGATTGATGCGATATCAGAAAAAAAACAGCAAAAGGCAATGGAATTATATGATGATCTGCTGTATTTGCAGGAGGCACCGATGAAGATTCTCGTGTTGATCACACGGAACTTCATGCAGCTTCTGAAGATCCGGTTTGCACTGGATACTGGTACACCAGAGGGACAGATTGCTTCGGCGTTCGGTATCCGTCCGTACTTTGTGAAAAAATATATTGCGCAGGCACGCTCTTTCACGAAAGAGCAACTGCTTTCCTGTGTGAGGTTATGTCAGGAAGCAGATACGAGCATCAAAACAGGTAAAATGCGGGATAAGCTTGCAACCGAGATGGTGATATTAGAGCTTTTGCTGCATGGCGGAGAAAAACAGGAAGTATAGTATAACAGATATAAAAAGCTCCACGCTTATAAGTTAAGCGTGGAGCTTTTGCGTTGTCGTAGATATTTACTTCGAACACATATAAAGCAGGTTTTCCCATCTGCGGTCAACCTCTTCCTGATACTGTACAAGCAGGTTCTCGTTTTCTGGCTTGAACAGATGCTTGAATCTTCCCTGTGGACGAAGGAAGTCTTCAATTGGAAGCTTCTTCTTTGGCTCATAGTTCAAGATCCACTTGCCTTCCACAACCTCGAACAGTGGCCAGTAGCATGTCTCCACTGCGAGCTTGCAGATCTTCATGATATCGGGTGTGTCATAACGCCAGCCACGAGGACATGGTGACATGATATTTAAGAATGCTGCACCTGGTGTGTAGATTGCCTTCTCAGACTTCTCATACAGATCCTTCATGGTTCCGATGAAGGTAGACTGTGCAACATACGGAATATCATGGTTTGCGATGATAGATGCGAGATCCTTCCGGTTCTGCATCTTACCGTTGGAGCATTTACCAACTGGTGTTGTCGTTGTATCTGCGAACATTGGTGTTGCAGAAGAACGCTGGATACCGGTGTTCATGTAAGCGCCGTTATCATAGCAGACATATACCATATCGTGATTACGCTCCATGGCACCGGACAGGGACTGGAGACCGATATCGTAAGTACCGCCGTCACCACCGAATGTGATGAACTTGTAATTCGCGGAGATCTTTCCCTTCTTCTTTAATGCGTGGTAAGCAGTTTCAATACCGGAAAGTGTTGCACCTGCATTTTCAAATGCATTGTGCATGTAGCTGTCCTCCCATGCGGTATATGGATACATGAAGCTGGATACTTCCAGACAGCCGGTTGCATTTCCGATAACCGCCTTATCCCCCTCATGCAGGGCACGCAGGACTGTACGAACAGCGATTGTTCCGCCGCAGCCTGCACACATTCTATGTCCCGGAGCGAGACGTTCCGGTTTGCTCATTACTTCTTTAAAATTAAATGCCATCTCGATTCCCTCCGTTACTTTCTAAGTCCGATATACTTGAACTGTTCTGCTTCCTGCTTGCCGGATACATAATCTATCAGATCCTGATAGATACCGCAGGCTGTTTCTACTGTGTAATCTCTTCCGGCAAGACCGTAGAAATAGTTGACGGTTGTTGATTCGTTCTTTGCATCGTATAAAGCAGCCTTCAGTTCAGAACCAAGCGGACCGCCGCATCCGGAGAAGCTTTCTGCACGATCCATGATCGCGATGCCCTTTGCATTTTCGAGGGCAGCAGCTAATTCGGCGCCTGGGAATGGACGGAATACACGTACCTTGATCATACCTGCCTTGATGCCCTGCTCGCGAAGCTCATCAACGGCTTCCTTCGTTGTTCCGGCAGCAGAACCCATGATCACGATCACATACTCGGCGTCATCCATGCGATACTCCTCGAAAAGTCCGTATTTTCTTCCGGAGATCTTCTCGAATTCCTCTGCGACCTCTAAGATAACCTTCTTGGCATTCTTCATGGCGATACGCTGGTTCATCTTTGTCTCCATGTAGAATGGAGAGTTTGCATAAGGACCAACTGCCATCGGCATATCTGCATTTAACAGGAAGTTTTCTGGTTCATAGCTTCCTACAAATTCTTTTACTTTCTCTGTCTCAATCAGTGAGATATTCTCAACTGCATGGCTGGTGATGAAACCATCCTGACAAGCCATAAATGGAAGCTTAACGTCCGGATGCTCTGCAATGCGGAACGCCTGGATGTAATTGTCGTAGGCTTCCTGATTGTTCTCAGCGTAGATCTGAATCCAGCCGGCATCTCTGGCACCCATACTGTCAGAGTGGTCACAGTTGATGTTGATCGGTCCGGTTAATGCACGGTTTACAACCGCCATAACGATTGGAAGACGATCGGAAGCTGCGACATAAAGTACTTCCCACATGTAGGCAAGGCCACAGGAAGAAGTAGCTGTGATTGCTCTTGCGCCAGCGGCGCAGGCACCCATGGTGGCACTCATAGAGCTGTGCTCGGATTCAACCGGGATAAACTCGGTGTCGATGTCACCGTTTGCAATGAAGGTGGATACCATCTGAGGAATCTCTGTCGATGGTGTGATTGGGAATGCTGCCATTACGTCAGGATTGATCTGCTTGATTGCATGTGCAACTGCCTCGTTACCTGACATTCTTTCACGAATTGCCATATTAGATTCCCTCCTTCATTGTAATTGCACCGAAGCTGCAGACGCGCTCGCAGATACCGCAGCCTTTGCAGTGGTCTAAGTCGAAGTCTTCTCTTTTTCCGTCTTTTACCGGAATACAGCTATCCGGGCAGACGGGTGTGCAGAGCAGACACTGTGTACATTTTTCCCAGTCGATCACTGGAGTTTTTGTTCTCCACTCGCCTGTACAGAATTTACGGGAACCGCCGCCGCCATAGATCTGGTTGCCCGGCGTCATATCATAGTAAGGACTATGTTCATTGATTTTAGAAATATCTGTTGCCTTTGACATTTATTTTACCTCCTCGAACGCCATTTTCAGTGCACGCATATTGCCGTCGATTACTTCCGGCTTCTTTGCGAATTTGTGTTCATAAGATGCCTGCATCTGGGATAAGAACACATCTTTATCCATGATGTCTGCAACCTTTACGATAGCAGCAAGCATCGGGGAGTTAGGGAAATACTTTCCAAGTGTTTCCATTGATACTTTGTGTGCATCAATCGTATAAACGCTTCCCTTGTATCCATTTAATAAAGGAAGAATCTCTTCTTTTGGACGCGGTGTGTTGATCACGATGGCACCATCTTCCTTCAGACCATTTGTGACATCTACGGAATGAAGCAGTGTCTCATCTACAACAACCACATAGTCCGGATGATAAATATTGGAATGTACCCGGATTTCGGATTCGCCAATTCGATTGTAGGCCGTGATTGGTGCGCCCATACGTTCCGGACCATACTCCGGAAATCCCTGGACGTGCATACCTGTGTTGAAAGCAACGTCCGCAAGCAGAAGTGCTGCGGTTTTGGCACCCTGACCTCCACGTCCGTGCCATCTGATCTCGATGTTCTTTTTCATATATTGCACTCCATTTCTCATAAATACAGTAAAAAACACAATAATTATACCATTCTGATAAAAAATGTAAAGGGAGTCGGTGGTTTTTCTTGGCAAATTACAATCTTTCTTGAATAATCTGGTTGAAATTGATATAATCAGTACGTTAAGCTTTTACACAACAAAAACAAAGGAGTTTTGTTATGCGAAGAAAGAAGAAAGACAAAAATAACATAAATAATCAGGAAGAAATTGATTTGATTCCGATAGAGTCACAGCAGGAAGAAACGGAAGTGGGTACACAGCCGGATGCGGAGCCAGAAAATCCGGAAGCGACGGCAGAAGATACATCTGATGCATCTCTGGAGACAGAAACGGAAGTAGAATCAATAAAAACGGAAGCAGAATCGGCAGAACCGGAAAGTTCGGAAGTGGCAGCAGAGGATACGTCTGCACAGCCGGAAACACCGGAGGAAGAAAGCGAATCTTCTGCATTGTTTGGTGCGTATGTTGCTGAGGAGAACAAATGGGAGCGCAAGAACCGGATCAAGGATGAGAAGATCAAGGCAAAACAGGAGAAGAAGCGTGCGAAGTACGCGGATGTTGATGACGATACATACGAGCAGATGAAAGCGGGCGGCGCTCATAAGTTTTTTGGTGTGCTGTCTTTGATGATGCTGATTGTCGGAATTGCCGCAGTTGCACTGTTTGTCTACCGTTTGGTCATTGCACCTTCCTACGCGCAGGTGGGAGAGAAGGAAAAAAACCTGCATGTAGAAGGATTTGCCACGGAGACAGATACTTCCAAATATGAGCAGCAGGTAACTGCCCTGCAGGGAATTGCAACTCCGTCTGACCTGACTGATACATGGGTGGAACAGCCGTTTGAGCAGGCAACACCAAGTGATGTATCTGCACAGGATACAGAAGGCGCTGATACATTACCGGCAGACGATGCAGAGGCAAAGCCTGTTGTGATTGATTAGGAGGTGCAAGGATGAAAAAGACATGGAATAAACTTATTATTGTGTCGTTTATAGTGCTTGCGGTCGTTGCCTGTGCGGCAATCGTATTCCTATATCCGTACTACAATGAATATAAGGTATTTGACGGTATTGAAGCTGGACAGTGGAACGAGGTGCAAAAAAGCTACGAAGCGTTAGATAGCGAAAAGCAAAAGGCAGTACAGGAAATGCTTCCGGATTATGCGAAGCACATCTGCCTGGAATATCAGACCGGTGAAAAAGATTACATTTATACAGTCGCAGCATATGATGCGATCAACAGTATCGATGAGACAAAGAGCATTTGTACAAAATACAATGTGCTTGTCAATCGTACCGAATACCGGGATGCGATCGAACAGATTTATAATTCAAACCAGAATTACAATGGACAGGGCGTTGTGCAGGCGAACGAGACGATCAACAAGATCAATCTTCGACTGGATACAGACACGAAAAAAGAGGTTGTAATTGAGGTTTTAAATGAGAAGTATCAGCAGTATGTAGATGGTGAAATTACGGCGGATGCGATGAACAGCTATATTTCTATTGTCAATGGTCTGGCTGTGACAGATATTGCAGATTATACAACCGTGCTCACCAATAACATTCAGGTGATCGAGTCTTATCGGGCATTGTATGACACAGCACAGGCAGCATATGATCAGGGAGATTATTTTACGGCATTGAATATTTGCCAGTCCGTGCAGTTAGATCCGCTGGATTCGCAGTATATTGATAAATTTTACTCATTATACAAGCTTGCGTATTCTACAGGCATGAATTATTATGACGGTCTGCTTGATACGTATATTGAGATCGGGGATAACCAGAACGCACTGAACCTGTTGGATAAGCTGGAAAAATATTATGCCGAAGATATGAATCTTCAGAAATACAAGCTGTCTATGGCAGCCGACTGGCAGAAGGCATATGTGAAGCTGGCAGAAAATGCAGATTCAGAAATCCAGAAGGTACTTGGAGAGACCGAGGACGGTATCAATATATTAGATTCGTTCTATAAAAATATCAAACCAGACAGTATGCTGTTGTATGATGTCGATGAGGACGGTGTGCCGGAGGCATTTTTCTATAACAGTATGGAACGCAACGAGACCTATGTGAGCTGCTTTATCTTTACCTACCGGGATGGCGCGGTTTCTTACCTTGGCTATGCGAAGGTGCGGAGCTTCTGCAGCGACAGCAGCTTTGTCGCATTTCCTTGGCTATCGACACGGACTTCCGGGGATGAATATTGCCTGAAACGGTATTCGGATGGCGTGATCACAGATGGACCGTATGTCCAGAATGTGGATGGTACTTATTATGTCAATGAGCAGGTTGTGGATGAGACGGAGTATCTCTCCCAGCAGAGTGAAACACTTGCAACATCTTTAAATAAGGGTGTGAAGGACTTTGATACAGCAACATTAGAAGACAGCGAAAGCTATATCTTAGCTTACAAATAAATTAAACGAGAGTATGGAGGCGAATTATGGTAAAACTTTATGAAACAGGTGCATACTTACTGAATGGTTCCGAGCTGGTTCCAGATGACGGACAGGCACAGGCAGTACTTGCATCGAAGGGTGTACAGACATCCAAAGAGGATGCATCGAAAAACACAATGGCATATGGAATACTCGAAGCACACAATACTTCGGGCAATATGGAACAGCTTAAGATCAAGTTCGATAAGATGACAAGCCATGATATTACATTTGTTGGTATTATCCAGACAGCGAGAGCATCAGGACTGACAGAGTTCCCAATCCCGTATGTACTTACAAACTGTCACAACTCTTTGTGCGCAGTTGGTGGAACAATCAACGAGGACGATCATGTGTTTGGTCTTTCCTGTGCAAAGAAATACGGCGGAATCTATGTACCACCTCATCAGGCGGTTATCCATCAGTTCGCAAGAGAGATGCTTGCAGAATGTGGAGCTATGATTCTTGGCTCTGACAGCCATACACGTTACGGTGCCCTTGGTACGATGGCAATCGGCGAAGGTGGCGGCGAGCTCGCAAAGCAGCTTCTGAAGCGTACATACGATGTGGCAAAGCCGGGGGTTGTGGCAATTTACTTAGACGGTGAAGTACAGAAGGGCGTTGGTCCACAGGACGTTGCCCTTGCAATTATCGGCGCAACCTTTGGCTGTGGTTATGTAAAGAATAAGGTTATGGAGTTCGTAGGACCGGGTGTAGATAAGCTGTCCGCAGATTTCCGTATCGGTGTCGATGTTATGACGACAGAGACAACCTGTCTGTCATCCATCTGGAAAACAGATGAGAAGATCGAAGAGTGGTATGAGACACACTACAGACCGGAGTGCTACAAAGAATTAAATCCGGGTGCTGTTGCATATTACGACGGTGTTGTTTATGTAGATCTCTCCAAGGTAAAACCTATGATCGCAATGCCATTCCACCCAAGCAATGTCTACACAATTGAGGACGTGAAGGCAAATCTGATGGATGTTTTGGACGATGTAGAAAAACGTGCGCAGGTATCCTTGGATGGCAAGATTGACTTTACACTGAAGGATAAGGTTGTTGACGGAAAGCTCTATGTAGAGCAGGGAATCATCGCAGGCTGTGCCGGTGGTGGATTCGAGAATATCTGTCAGGCAGCAGACCTGATCCGTGGAAAATACATTGGCGCGGACGAATTTACACTTTCTGTATATCCGGCATCCACTCCGATTTATATGGAGCTTGCGAAGAATGGTGTACTTTCCGATCTGATCGAGACGGGTGCGATCGTCAAGACTGCATTCTGTGGACCATGCTTCGGTGCTGGAGATACACCGGCAAATAATGCATTCTCGATCCGTCACTCAACAAGAAACTTCCCGAACCGTGAAGGTTCGAAGATCCAGAATGGTCAGATTGCTTCTGTCGCACTGATGGATGCACGTTCGATCGCAGCGACAGCCGCAAACAAGGGCTTCTTAACAGCTGCAACCGATCTGGATGTAGAATACAAGGGACAGAAATATTTCTTCGACAAGAAGATCTACGATAACCGTGTCTATAATGGATGGGGACATCCACAGCCGGAGCAGGAGATTAAGTTTGGACCAAACATCAAGGATTGGCCGGAGATGGTGGCGTTGACAGACAACCTGATGCTCAAGGTCGCTTCCGTGATCCATGATCCGGTTACAACGACGGATGAGCTGATTCCTTCCGGTGAGACATCTTCTTATCGTTCGAATCCACTCGGACTTGCGGAGTTTACATTGTCCCGTAAGGATCCGGAGTATGTAGGCAGAGCCAAGGCAATCCAGAAGGTCGAGCGTGTGCGTGAAGCTGGTGAGTGCATGGGCGAAGCAGATCCGAACATGAAGACAGCTATGCACAAGGTGAAGGAAATGTTCCCGGATGCATGTGGCTCGAATACCGGTGTCGGAAGTACGATCTTTGCGGTGAAACCGGGTGATGGATCTGCACGTGAGCAGGCGGCTTCCTGCCAGAAGGTACTTGGCGGCTGGGCTAATATCGCCAAGGAGTATGCAACAAAGCGTTATCGTTCAAACCTGATCAACTGGGGTATGCTTCCGTTTGTCATGGATGAGGATTACGACTTTGATGTGGATGATTATGTATTCATTCCTGGCGTTGCACAGGCAATCCGCAACAAGGATGAAATTATCAAGGCGTATGTTGTGAACAAGGATATGAAGGAGTTGTCGTTGAAACTGGGCGACCTGACAGACGATGAGAGAGATATCATTCTGGCTGGCTGTCTGATCAACTACTACAAGACACATTAATCAGATATATTCATTTAAACCTTTACACATGGTTTTCAATACTATATAATATACGCATTAGGAGCGTATATTATATGGATATTGAAAAGGACAGCCTGAAAAAACAAATACGGGAAATGACACAGCTTGGCTATATTGCACCGGAGGATCTTCCTTCGATTGAGCTTTATATGGATCAGGTGACGACGTTCATGGATAAATATCTTTCGCAGAACAAACGGTATGAGGAAGATAAGACGCTGACGAAAACGATGATCAACAACTATACGAAGAACAATCTGCTCCCGCCGCCGGAGAAGAAGCGGTATACGAAGGAACATCTGATTCTACTGATCTATATCTATTATCTGAAAAATGTGATATCGATCAGTGATATCCAGATCATGCTGAAGCCGTTGATTGATCATTATTTTGAAAATCCAGATGCGCCACACAGCTTGGAAGAGATTTATGCAAGTCTTTATAAGCTTGAACAGCGTCAGCATTTCCGGGTAGAGAATAGCATTATGAAGACATTTGAATTATCAGAACGAGATTTTCCGGGTGCAGATGATCAATACATCAAGAACCTGAATTTCCTCTCTTTGCTTGGATACGATATCTATATGAAGAAGAAGATCATGGAGCGGATTATCGATGAGATGGCTGCGGAGCAGGCGAAAGAACAGGAGCAGACAAACGGGAAAGAGAAGAAAATAAAAGAAGAAAATAAGAGAAAAAAATAAAAAGAGACGAGGCGTCAATTACGCCTCGTCTTTTTCGTTGGATGGTTCTGCCGGAAGAAGTGTGAGAGTCACGCGTTCGATACGGTTTCTGTGCACTTCGGTTACCTTAAAGTGGGCACCTTCACAATGAGCTTCTTCACCGGCGGTTGGAATCTTATCTAACAATTCAATGATGAATCCGGCAAGTGAATCATAATCCTTGGATTGGAAATTCGTGTGGAGTTTATCATTTAAATCATCCAGCTTGATGGATGCATCAATATCATAAGTATGGTTGCCGAGATCCCGGATCAGATCATTCTCGTTCTCGTCGTATTCGTCCCGGATATCCCCGACGATCTCCTCGACCAGATCCTCCATTGTGATGATTCCGGAAGCCTGTCCGTATTCATCGAGTACGATTGCCATACTGTCTGCGGAGGTTTTCATCTCCGCGAAGATCTGGCTCGTCTTCTGATACTCATATACAAACAATGGTTTACGCAGGATGCTTCGCAGATCAAAATAACGGATATCTAACAGCTCCCGGTAGAAAAACAGATCCTTGATATTGAGGATACCGATGATATTTTCTTTGGAATCCTCGTAAATCGGGATTCTGGTATAGGTTTCACTCTTGAAGATATCGACAAGCTCTTCATAGGTAGAATTCACGTCGGCAGATATAACATCGGCTCTTGGAATCATGATGTCCTTCGATAATGCATCGCCAAAATCAACAACATTGGAGATCATGAATTTCTCTTCGGGCTCAATGACGCCTTCTTCATGCGATACATTTACGATAGTACGAAGCTCTGCTTCGGTAATGCTTGCCTTCTTCGCGGATGGGTCGACACGGAACAGCTTGAAGATGGCTCCGGTCAATATATTTAACAGGAAGATAACAGGGGTGAGCAACGTCATCAACCACGAAATCGGGTAGACAACGACCATGGAAAGCTGCAATGCATATTGTGTTGCAAGGGTCTTCGGGGAGATCTCACCGAAGATCAGGACAAGCAATGTCAGAATTCCGGTCGATACACCAATGTATTTACTTCCGAACATGTTTGTGCAAAATGTTGTTGCAAGTGCGGAGGCGGAGATGTTGACGATGTTGTTTCCGACCAGGATCGCACTCAATAATTTGCTTGAATTTTCGGTTACTTTTAATACTTTCTTTGCTTTCTTGTTTCCGTCATCTGCGAGAGAACGAAGCTTTAGATGGCTTACCGTTGTCAGTGCAGTCTCTGAGGAAGAGAAAAAAGCGGAAAGTGCCAGTAAAATCAGAATTATAATTAGTTGTAACGCGGGACTATTGTCCAAAAAAACCACTCCTTTTGTGTATAAATTTCCTTATATTCTATATATTTGGATGAAGGGTGTCAAGTATAGATTTGGCTATAACATATAATTATAACTGATTCAATTTAATTCCTATTAGACAAATAGGAATTAAGATGGTAAGATAACCTTGCAATCAAGAAAACGGGTTGCAAACAAGAAAAGACAACAAGGCACAAGCTGGAAAATAAAAGAAAGATGAGGTACAAAATTATGGGAAAGAAACATTACGAGGACAGAAATTTAAAGTTTGAAACATTACAGTTACATGTAGGACAGGAACAGCCAGATCCAGTGACAGACGCAAGAGCCGTTCCAATTTATCTGACATCTTCTTATGTGTTCCACAACAGTCAGCATGCGGCTGACCGTTTTGGATTGAAGGATGCCGGTAACATCTATGGACGTCTGACAAACCCGACAGAGGATGTATTTGAGAAGCGTATCGCAGCACTCGAAGGTGGTGTCGCAGCACTTGCAGTTGGTTCCGGAGCAGCCGCTCTTACATATGCATTTCAGGCACTGGCACATGCAGGCGACCATATCGTAGCAGCTAAGAATATCTATGGTGGAACTTACAACCTGCTTGCACATACACTTCCGGATTATGGTATCGAGGCAACTTTCGTAGATCCATTTGACTACGATGCAATCGAAGCAGCTATCAAGCCAAACACAAAGGCAGTTCAGATCGAGACACTTGGAAATCCGAATTCAGAGGTGGTAGATATCGAGCGAATTGCAAAGATCGCACATGCACATAACATTCCGCTTGTTGTCGATAATACATTTGCAACACCATACCTTGTAAGACCGATTGAGTACGGTGCAGATATCGTTGTTCATTCCGCAACGAAGTTTATCGGTGGCCATGGAACAACGCTCGGCGGCGTGATCGTTGATAGCGGTAAATTCGACTGGCTGAAGGCTGGGGACAAGTTCCCGTGGCTGGTAGAGCCAAACGTATCTTATCATGGAGTCAGCTTTGCAAAGGATACTGCTCCGGCTGCATTTGCAACCTATATACGGGCAATCCTGCTCCGCGATACAGGCGCAACGATCTCGCCGGTACATTCCTTCATCTTCTTACAGGGGCTTGAGACATTGTCTCTCCGTGTCGAGCGTCATGTGGAAAATGCGCTCAAGGTTGTACAGTATTTGAAGGATCAGCCACAGGTTGAGAAGGTAAATCATCCATCTATCTCTGAGAATCCGGAGCAGCAGGCGCTTTACAAGAAGTACTTCCCGAATGGCGGTGGATCAATCTTTACATTTGAGATCAAGGGCGGCGCTGCGGAAGCGCAGAAGTTTATTGATAATCTGGAACTCTTCTCCCTGCTTGCAAACGTGGCCGATGTAAAGTCACTTGCCATCCACCCGGCATCAACCACACACTCAGAGTGCAACGAAGCAGAGCTTCTTGATCAGGGAATCAAGCCAAATACGATCCGCCTTTCCATTGGTACAGAAAATATCGATGATATCATTGAGGATCTCGATGAGGCGTTCAAGGCGCTTGCAGAATAAATATATGTGAAAATATGGTTAAAAAGAGGCAGAAACTTGGTCTGCCTCTTTTTTATTTACAGAAAATGTGGTAAAATAAGATTAGTAAAAACAAACAGGAAAGTGTAAACGGTGAAAAGATGTTATCAGTCGTATTACCTGCCTATAATGAAGAAAAAATGATTCAGAAAGCGGCAGGAACCATAGGCGGAATTTTACAAAAAGAAGCCATTGATTATGAGATTATATTCGTAGATGATGGTTCCAAAGATGGAACGTGGCAGCAAATAGAACAGACACAAAAAGAAGATCAGCATGTCAATGGAGTTCGTTTTTCCAGAAATTTCGGAAAAGAATCTGCCATGATGGCGGGACTGGAAAATGCAGGTGGCGATTGCGTTGTTGTGATGGATTGTGATCTACAGCATCCACCAGAGACAATCGTGGAGATGTATCGGCTGTGGCAGCAGGGATACGAAGTTGTCGAGGGCGTGAAGCGTACGCGTGGAAAGGAAAACGTCTTTCATAAATTAAGCGCGGGACTTTTTTATAAACTGATTTCGAAGGCTGTCAAGATTGATATGTCCAGAGCGTCGGATTTCAAACTGATGGATCGACGCGCGGTAGAGGCGTTGCTTGCAATGCCGGAGCGAAATGCTTTCTTCCGGGCGTTATCTTCCTGGATTGGATTCCGGACAACCTCGGTGGAGTTTGACGTGCAGGAACGGGAAATTGGCGAGTCGAAATGGTCGACCAAGTCATTGATCCGTTACGCAATCTCCAATATCGTGTCGTTTTCTTCAGCACCGATGACACTGGTAACAATTACCGGTATACTTGGGTTTCTGTTTGCGGTTATACTAGGCATACAGACACTTGTAAATTATTTTTCTGGTCATGCGGTCGAAGGATTTACGACAGTGATCCTGATTATCCTGATCATGGGCAGTCTGATTCTTATGGGATTGGGTGTCATAGGATATTATATTGCGAAGATCTATGAGGAGGTTAAGTGCCGCCCACGCTATATTGTATCGCGAAAAGTCGGAGCAGGCATGACATGGGAGAAACGTAGATAGGTTTAAAAAACCAAAGGAGGTATTGGATGCGTAAGAAATCACACATATCGCTTACAAAGGGTGTTGTACACGGACTGTCCGCAGAACAGCGGTTCGGACATCGCTTATCCCTGTATGTGGGAAGCATACTTCCAGATTGTACACCTTCTTTTTTGACAAGACGTCATTGTATCGAGGATACGTTTGATGTGTGTGAAAAGAAGATGCTTGGATTCTTGAAGCATTACAAAACAAAGAAAAAAGGCGTTTCGATCTTATCAAGTATTCGGATGGGTGTGGTATTGCATTACATTGCAGATTATTTTACATATCCGCACAATGCACATTATCCGGGGACTTTGAAAGATCATTGCAGTTATGAAGAGAACTTGAAGCATCGCATGCGAAGCTTTGTGCGCAACAGATATGAATCTGGCGAGATGCAGTACGATGAACGGATGCTGCCAACGATTCATTCCCTGCAGGAGTTGCTCGATTATGTCAAAGAAAAACATGAATATTATGTACATGATCGTGGAAATGTGAATCTGGATTGCGCGTATTCGTATATTGTTTGTCTGGCTGTGATGTATTCTCTGTTGCAGCTTGCTGTAAATCCAGCATAAAAATAGAGAATCTGACGCATACTATCCGGGAACTGTAAGAAAACAGTTCAGAGAAGGAGGATATTGTATGCGAGCTGGAGCAGAAGTTTACAGAGAAGTAGCTGAGCGTTGTAGCGCTTATGACAAGCGTGAGCGGAAATCTTGTTTTTGCAATGTGGCAGAGGGCGAGAAAAGCTGTCTGAATTGCAGACATTTCGCAGAGGACGAGCATTGCAGACTGGATCTGTACGATCCGATTGTAAAAGAGTTATAAGAAATGAAGGGACTTTTTCGGAAGTCCCTTTTTCTTATGGTCGGAGGATGGCGGAAGAGATACGATTCGGACATGGCATAATGCTTGACATAAAAGAGGGTGGTTGTTATACTCATAGCTAGTTTTGGATAAGCAGTATAGAAAGGAAACCAGATATGATTAGTGCAAATAATGTAACCCTGCGGCTTGGAAAGCGGGCTTTGTTTGAGGATGTAAATATAAAGTTTACAGAGGGAAACTGTTACGGTTTGATTGGTGCAAATGGTGCAGGCAAATCAACCTTTTTAAAGATTCTTTCCGGAGAACTTGAACCGACAAATGGTGAAGTTATCATGAATGATGGCGAGCGTCTGTCTGTCCTGCAACAGGATCACTTCAAATACGACCAATATATGGTACTCGACACGGTTATTATGGGAAATAAACGCCTGTATGATATTATGAAAGAAAAGGACGCAATCTATGCGAAGGAAGACTTCACGGATGAAGATGGTATCCGTGCATCGGAGCTTGAAGCAGAGTTTGCAGAGATGGATGGCTGGAATGCAGAGAGTGATGCGGCAACCCTCCTGAATGGTCTTGGCGTTGATACAGATATTCATTACAAAATGATGAGCGAGCTTGATGGTAATCTGAAAGTCAAAGTCCTTCTGGCACAGGCTTTGTTTGGCAACCCGGATGTTCTGCTTCTGGATGAGCCAACCAACCATTTGGATCTCGATGCGATTGCTTGGCTCGAGGAGTTCCTGATCAACTTTGAGAATACGGTTATTGTTGTATCCCATGACCGTTATTTTCTGAACAAGGTATGTACCCATATCGCAGATATTGATTATGCGAAGATCCAGCTTTATGCCGGAAACTATGACTTCTGGTATGAGAGCAGCCAGTTGATGATCAAGCAGATGAAGGAAGCAAATAAGAAGAAGGAAGAAAAGATCAAGGAGTTGCAGGACTTTATCCAGCGTTTCTCAGCAAATGCTTCAAAGTCCAAGCAGGCAACTTCCAGAAAACGTGCCTTGGAGAAGATTCAGCTTGATGAGATCCGTCCATCGAGCCGTAAATATCCATATATTGATTTCCGCCCAAAGAGAGAGATTGGAAATGAGGTCCTTACTGTATCAAACATTTCCAAGACAATCGATGGTGTAAAGGTGCTTGACAATATTTCCTTTACAGTCGGACATGACGATAAGATCGCATTTGTCGGACCAAACACGATCGCAACAACAACACTGTTCCGCATCCTTGCCGGAGAAGAAGAACCGGATGAAGGAAGCTACAAGTGGGGCGTTACAACATCACAGGGATATTTCCCAAAAGACAATACGAAGGAGTTTGATAATGATCTTGTGATCGCAGACTGGCTGGCACAGTATTCTGACGACAAGGATGCAACGTATGTGCGTGGATTCCTTGGCAGAATGTTATTTGCCGGTGAAGATGGCGTGAAGAAGGTTAAGGTGCTTTCCGGTGGTGAGAAGGTGCGCTGCCTGTTGTCAAAGCTTATGATCATGGGTTCCAATGTATTGATTCTCGATGAGCCGACAAACCATCTGGATATGGAAAGCATTACAGCATTAAATAACGGACTGATCAAGTTCCCGGGCGTCTGCCTTTTTGCCTGTCAGGATCATCAGTTTGTACAGACAACCGCGAACCGTATCATGGAGCTTACGAATACGGGCTTGATTGACAAACAGACAACCTACGATGAATACCTTGCGAATGATGAACTTGCAAGAAAACGTCAGGTCATGAATATGGCAAGCGACGATCAGGATTGATCGGAATAATGAAAATCGAATGATTTGAAAAGAATAAAAATGGACAGGCTTTTGAAAAAGCCTGCCCATTTTTTACTATGCGAACGTTCGTGATAGTAAAGAAACACACGATGCAGCATTTTACTAATAGGTTGTTTCTGTATCGATATCCAGATGCAGAATGAATTTCAACATCCGTTTTGCGTTGACGTAATTCCGCTCTGTGTTCCCCGGAAAACCTAAGTATACTTTGTCATAACCGAGATTTAACCCTTTTGCGAAGTCTGTGTCACTGATATCAATGGCGAAAGGTACATTTACCCCATCGTTATCGTCTGCAGTACAGATCCGGGATTCCACTTCTGAATAAATTTCGGCTGGCAGATAGTTTCGCAAAGGATAGATGATTTCCTGCATTGCACAGTATTCCAGTCCTTTTTCGTCCATGATCATAACATCATAAAAACCATTAAAGCAAAGCATTGGCAGCTCGGTATAGACGGAGGCACTGGAGTTTTGTGAATATTCTTCCAGGTAAGTATCCTTATCCAGATGTACGGTTACGTCACTCTCTAACTGATAAGCACCGTTCAGATTGTAAAAGTCCAGATATTCATCAACGAAGGATGTGTCTACTGCGGAAGGCTCCGGTGAATTGACGATGCAGTAGGACAAAGCAACTGGACGGCTCTTCTTATAGATCGTAACCGGAATTGCAATACAGATGGCGAGTAAAACCAGACCAAGGATAATTCGCCCCTTATAATAAGATAGGATGTATCCGAATTTTTGACCTTTCGTCATACCTTCCATGTGTTCTTTGATCCGTGCACGTTTGGCACGCTGACGGTCGCGGAAACTCAAACTGTGTAATTCGAGGTTGTCCTCGGTATTGACAGTTGGCTTTGTGTCTTTGGATTTATTTTCAACATCTGTTTTTTCTGTACCTTCCGGTGCGGATTGATCTGACTGGGATTCGTTGATCTCTTCGACAACATCTGTGCTGACAGCTTCGGACTCATCGACTGTTGATTTTGACAGTTCCTGTTTGCTCATGTTTATGCTTGTTCCCTGTATAAAGGAAATTCCTCCTCGAAATAAAACTTTCTACTATATTAACATAGAAGCAGTGCAGGAGGAAGTGCAAAATTGTGAAATAAATATCACACACCTGAAAACTATTTACTTTTCAAATAATCTACATTATTATATAGGTATGTGAAATGCAACAAAATAAAGGAAAAGGGAATGGAAACGTGAAAAAAGAAGCAAATCCAAAGGAAAAAAAGAAGTTCAAAGAATTTCTTCATAAGTTTTTCAAAATCTTTATTATTATATTTGGGGCCGCAATTGCGATTAACATCCTTGTGATTGGTGTGTTGTTTTTGATCCACAAAAACAAGCTGGCGGATGAACGGGGGTATCTGAATCCACAGGGGCAGATGGTTGATGTCGGCGGACATTCTGTGCATGTGATCGTAGATGGCGATGAAAACGCAGATAAAACACTGGTTTTTATCCATAGCAATGGTATCACGGATGATTCGGTTGCCTTAGAACCGTTGTTTGGCAAGCTACAGGAGTATCGTCTAGTGTATGTTGACCGGAGTGGATTTGGTTACAGTGATACGACAAAGACGGATAAAGATATTGAGAGTATTGTCACAGAGCTTCGGACGGCATTGGAGAAAGTGAATGTCAAAGGACCATATGTACTTGTGCCAAATGGCATTGCGGGACTGGAAGCAACCTATTGGGCAGATAAATATCCAGATGAGGTGGAATCAATCATTGGAATCAATATTTCAGTGGCGGATGATTTTGACGGTGTGACCGAAGAGCAGTACTGCGGATTCTTCAATTATTTGATGGTTAAATTTGCTGCGATTGGCGGACAACGGTATGTTAAGAGCGTTTACCCGGATAATTTTGGTGCGGTATATACAGAAAAACAGATGATCGTGCGTAAGGCATTGATCTCAAAGAATTTCTATACCTCCGATATGTATGAGGAGGATCTGCAGGCGGTACACAATGCTGCTGTTGTGAAGGAACTGGGTTGGCCGGAGCAGACGCCGATGCTTGTGATTCTTGCTAATCCACTGATGGCACCGTATATCGAGGACGATTCGTCTGTACGGGAAGAGTATGAGGACGCTTTAAAGGAAGTCTATGGAACTGCAACGGATGCGAGTGCGGGTGATGCAGACGGCGTAGACTATGTCGGAGAATACAACGCGGACAAGAAAGCATATTACAGTCAGTATAAGAATGTCCAGATAGAGGAGATGTCTGGCCCGTCGAGATTATACACTTATGATCCGGACGGAGTAGCAAAATTAATCAAAGCATACCTGGACGATTAGGCGGATTTTGACACATTTATTCCAAATTATAGTAATAATGCACAAAATTGTGAAGAAAAAGTGAAAAAGTACTTGCATACTTGGTAAATATGTCCTATAATTACCTTAGTCATGACGGAGTATGTTATGATATTTCACAATTAACTAAGGAACCGACAGTCTTAGACTGGAATAATAACAGGTTCAAACAAGTCTTATTTGACCGATATGTCGTAGGCTTCGTTTAAATTGCACATAGATAATACGAATTTTAGAAGGATTTATCTGTGGAATGTTCGGAGGAAGATATGGTATGGAGGTTAAAATGACAAAAACACATTAAAGGAGGGTTTTTTTGTGAAGAAATTTAAAAAAGCAATGGCATTGTCATTGGCACTTGCAATGGGACTTTCTCTTGTAGCTTGTGGCGACAAGGAGAAAGAGACAACAACAGAGGCTACAACAACAGAGGCTACAACAACAGAGGCTACAACAACAGATGACGCTACAGCAGATGACGCATCAGCATCAAACGCAGAGGTGGCTCTTCCAATGCCTGCAGAAGACAGCGATCCAATCTATGTATACTCATGGAATACAGAGCTTGGTGACAGACTTCAGTATGTAAAGGATAAGTATCCTCAGTATGCTGACCTCATTCAGTATGAGAACCTTGGTCTTGGCGGAACATCTGATGAGTACAAGAGTGCTATTGAGAACGCTATCGCTAATGGCGGAGACAAGGTACCTTCAATCGTAGCATGTGATGATGATGTAGCTCTGTACTTCCTGAACTCAGAATCTATCGTTCCTGTTGAGGATCTTGGCATCACAGCTGATATGTACAGCAACGCTTACCAGTATACAGTTGACTACGCTACAATCGATGGCAAGCTCAAGGGTATGTGCTGGCAGGCAACACCTGGATGTTTCATCTACAGAACAGATATCGCTGAGGAAGTTCTTGGAACATCAGATCCAGCTAAGGTTCAGGAGTATGTAAAGGATTGGGATACATTCCTTGATACAGCTGAGACAATGAAGCAGGCTGGTTACAAGATGCTTTCAGGTCCTTCAGATGCTAAGAAGCCTATCATCGATCAGAGAACATCTGCATGGGTAGAGAACGACACAGTTAACATCGACCCAGTTATCACAGAGTATATTGAGTTCGCTAAGAAGCTTTATGATGGTGAGTATACAAACAACAATGCTCAGTGGTCAGATGGCTGGAACACAGACTTTACAGCTGATGTATTTGGCTACTTCGGATGTACATGGTTCACTTACTGGTCAATCAATGATGAGGAAGGTTCTGATACATACGGAAAGAGAAATATGTGCCAGGGTCCTGTAACATATCACTGGGGCGGTACATACCTTGGTGTAACAGATCAGTGTCCTAACAAGGAACTTGCTGCACTTGTTCTTTACACACTTTGCTGTGATACAGACACAATGTACAAGCTCTCAGATGAGACTCTTGACTTCGTAAACAACAAGGCTGCAGTTGCTAAGCTTATCGCTGATGGTAAGGGTGAGTCTCCAGTTCTTGGTGGCGCTAATCCACTTCAGACATGGGCTGACAATGCAGAGAAGATCAACCTTCAGTACGCTACAGAGTACGATTCAACATTCAATGGTTATCTTGACAATGCTTCAGAGGCATACAACTCAGGCGAGCTTAAGACTGTTGATGACGCTGTAGAGGCAATCAAGCAGTCTATCAGAGATGGTTACCAGAACCTTACAGTAGAGTAATTTACTGGAACCTATATTTGATATGAATTTATGGTTATGCACCGGGTACGCCCGGTGCATAATTTAAAAAAAACATACCGCTGTTAGGCATTTTACAGATAATACTCCAATCAGTATTACCTGTAAAATGTCTAACGGGGGACGCGAAAAAATATGTTTAAAAATTATGAAAAGGTTGGGGAAGTGAAATCATGAAGAAAAAGAAAGTTGAATATGGTAAGTATGGATACTTCTTCATACTTCCATTCTTCTTAGTATTTTTTGTATTCCAGCTGTATCCGTTGATTTATACTTTTTACCTCAGTTTTGTAGAATATTACCAGATTAAACTTGGAAAGTTCCAGGGTCCAAACTTTAACGGACTTAAGAACTATGTAATGGTACTTGCAACTACAAAGGGTTCTGGAAAGAATCTTGAGGTTGTATCATGGTTCGATACCATGACAGTTAAGACCATTGGCAACACATTGAAGATTTGGGTTTTGAACTTCATTCCACAGATCCTCTTAGCCTTGCTTTTGGCTTCTTGGTTTACAGATACAGTCGTAAAATTAAAGGGACAGGGCGCATTCAAGATCATGATGTTCATGCCGAACATCATTACAGCATCTTCCATCGCCGTATTGTTCTACAGTTTGTTTAATGCAAACGGACCTATTGCTATGATGCTTAGAAATGCACACATCATCGGACAGAAGTATGACTTCATGGAGAGCCCTGGTGGTACAATCGGACTGATTGCATTCATGCAGTTCTGGATGTGGTATGGTAACTCTATGATCGTCCTGATTGCAGGTATCTTAGGTATCAGTCCATCACTCTACGAAGCTGCCATGGTAGATGGTGCAAACAGCAAGCAGCAGTTCTTCAAGATTACATTGCCACTGTTGAAGCCGATTATCCAGTACAATCTGGTAACATCCGCTATCGGTGGTTTGCAGATGTATGATATTCCATCTCTGTTCAACGTTGACCAGTCCTTCAATGGTAAGCCAAACTATGCATCAGAGACAATTACAATGTGGATCAAGTCACTTGGATTCACATCTAAGGATTATGGTAAAGCAGCCGCTTCATCTATTATCCTGTTCCTTGTAACAATGGTAATCAGTATCGTCTTCTTCGCTGTAACAAAAGACAGACAGCCGAAGCAGAAGCATGCTGTAATTCGATAAGGGGGTGTACGAATAATGGCTAAAAACGCAGAAGTTGAAGCAAGCTACTCAGGACGTATTCGTGCAACGAAGATATTTAGAACAATTATTTGTGTCATATTGTGTATCATCAGTGTGTTCCCGTTCTATTTGATGATCGTGAACTCAACACTGGATTCAAACACAATCAAGACTGGTGTACATTTGCTTCCGGGTTCTTTCGCACAGTTTGGTAAGAACTTTTCAGGATTGATGGCAAAGGCACAGGGCGTTGGTACTTCACTTTGGGGCGCTATGCTTCACAGTGCAATTATCTCTGTACCGGCTACAATCCTTACAGTATATTGTTCTACATTGACAGCTTATGGTCTTACAGTATATAACTTTAAGCTGAAGAATGCGGCTCATACATTTATTATGGCTATCATGATGATTCCTGCACAGGTTTCTATCATCGGTTTCATGCAGTTCATGATGAAGGTTCATCTGTATGATTCTTACTGGCCATTGATTCTTCCTGCAGCAGCATCACCTGCTACATATTATTTCATGAAGCAGTATATGGCTACAGGCCTTTCGCTTGAAATTATCGAGGCAGCCAGAATTGATGGTTCTGGAGAGTTCTCTACATTCAATAAGATTGCATTACCTTTGATGAAGCCAGCTATGGCTACACAGGCGATCTTCGCTTTCATTACATCATGGAACAACTTGTATACACCTTCTATGATGTTGACAGATACAGCAAAGAAGACATTGCCTATGTTCATCATGGCTCTTCGTTCAGAGCAGTTCAGACAGGATTATGGTGTTATCTACCTTGGCCTGTTCTTGACAGTATTGCCTATCTTCATTGTATACTTCACATTATCAAAGTACATCATTGCTGGTGTAGCTCTTGGCGGTGTAAAGGAGTAATTTCAAGGATTTTAAAAGGATCGCGTAAGCGGTCCTTTTTTTATGCCTGATAAATGATTGCTTTCTGTGTATTTACTGTGAAAAGAGTTGACGATAGACAAAAAGAAAAGTAAAATAGAACATGCATATAAAGAAAGGGTTGGAGGACCAAAATGATTAAAGGTAAGAAGTATTTAAAGAAACAGGTGGTTGCTTCTGTGCTTGCATTGAGCATGGCTGCAGCATCGCTGACAGGTTGTAGTAACGGACTGAGCAGTTCGAAGAAGGAATCGTCCAATGTTGGCACGATGACACAGGAAGAGGCATCTACAACAAAGGTCATGGTGATTGGCGATTATGATATATATATGGATGAACTTCTGGTGTATGCGATTCAGGCAATGGTTACGAACAATGGAACACTGGCATCAGTAAAGGCAAATCCGGATACATACAAGGAACAGACGTTGTCTTTGATTCGTACGACCAAGATTTTGTACGATGTTACACAGCATAATGATGTGACGCTGGATGATAGTGATATGGAGACAACCAATAATACAATCAATAATTTCCTGAAGTCTATGCCGGATGGATTGTTGGAAAAGTATGGTATTTCTGAAGATGTAGTACGTAAAGTTTTTACAGAACAGACGTATGTATCGAAGTTTGAGAATGATATTAAGAACGACATGGGTAAGACGATACAGGATGACGTAGAAGAAAAAGTGAAAGATTATAATTTTATGGTTTTTGATTATATCTTGTTTCCGACTGTAGAGACGACTGAGGATGACACTCCGGCAACGAATACAGATGGAAGCTATAAGTATGTGGATGATGCAGCAAAGCAAAAGGCAAAGGAAAACGCAGAGGCTCTGTTAAAGGAACTGGAAGCAGGCGGTGATGCAGAAACCCTTGCAACAAAATATGGAGTTTCGAATTATTATTTTGAGAGAACTGGTTATGTAGGAAGCTTTACAGATAGTATTAATAAAGCGGTGGAGAATATGAAGGCTGGTGATTGCTCTGGCGTGCTGGAAGAGAAGTTGGGCTATGCAGTCATTCATATGAAGTCGGATCATGATGAAGAATTGTTGAAGAATTATGCATATGCGGTTGCCAGTGATACGGTTGATGATCAGTTTGATAAGCTGGAAGAACAGTGGCTCAGTACAATCGAAGTTGACACGGAGAAGGATATGGAAGGCACTGTGTGGGCAGATTATGATTTGTCTGGGTTGGCACAGTCCCTGGCTGATGGCGGATTGTTAAATGGAGCTTCTTCCACATCCAGTGCCGGATCGAACTAAATATGATTTATTAGTCAAAGATACAAATACGGAACAGTTTGCGACAGACTGTTTCGTATTTTTTTGTAAAAAAATAAAGGGAAAATGAGAAAAGTGTGGAATATATTATATAGGTGAGTTTTGACATGAACGAAAGGAAAAAAGATTGACAATTCGAGAAGAATTAGAAAAAAGAGAACATCAAATCTATCGTACATGTGCCTGCTTTGCGGATCGGACAAAAGGACGAGTAAGGCAGGAAGAAAAATGCGATTTGCGTACAGAATTTCAGAGAGACCGGGATCGGATTTTGCATTCCAAATCATTCCGTCGGATGAAACATAAGACGCAGGTTTTTTTGTCTCCGGGCGGAGATCATTACCGAACCAGACTGACACATACGCTGGAAGTTGCGCAGATTGGACGGACGATTGCCAGATCTCTGTTTTTGAATGAGGATCTGGTTGAGGCGATTGCTTTGGGACATGATCTTGGACATACGCCGTTTGGTCATGTTGGAGAACGGGCACTCTCTAAGTATACATCCAAGCCATTCTGTCACAATGAGCAAAGTATTCGGGTGGTGGAGCATCTGGAGAAAAATGGCGCGGGATTGAATCTGACATGGGAAGTACGGGATGGCATTTTGAATCATCGGAGTGCATGCGAACCGGCGACTTTGGAAGGAAAGATTGTCCGTTTGTCAGACAAAATAGCATATGTCAATCATGATATTGATGATGGAATACGTGCGGGGATATTGACAGAGGAGATGTTGCCGGTTGAGTGTACAAACCTTTTGGGGCATAGTACACGTGATCGTATCAATACATTGATTCATACGGTTGTTACAGCGAGCCATGATGTGGAAGATGTGGTTTTGCCGAAGGAATATCAGCAGGCGTTTCAGGAACTGCGCAGATTTATGTTTCAGGATCTGTATACCAATCCTGTTGCAAAAAGCGAGGAAGTGAAGGCAGAGCGCCTGATAGGTATGCTGTATGAAGAGTTTATGGAGCATGAAGACTGGTTGCCGGCAGAATATCAGAGATTTATTGAACAGGGAGAACCGAAGGAAACAGTGATCTGTGATTATATAGCAGGAATGACGGATAATTATGCGATTGATATGGCAAAGAAGATATTTATTCCGAAGTCGTGGAGCAAGGAATAACCATAGAGTCGCTCAAAATCCGTTGATAAGAATAGAGGAAGACAGTTGTATTATTCAGAAGATATAATTGAAGAGGTTCGGAGCCGCAATGATATTGTGGATGTGATCGGTGGATATGTGACCTTGAAACGCCGGGGAAATTCCTATATGGCGTGCTGCCCATTTCACCATGAGAAAACACCCTCCTTCCATGTAAACCGGGATAAGCAGATGTATCATTGCTTTGGTTGCGGCGTTGGAGGAAATGTGATCACGTTTGTGATGGAATATGAGAACTTCTCGTTTCCAGAAGCACTCAAGATGCTGGCGGAGCGTGCGGGTGTTGCTTTGCCAGAACAGAATTATTCCAGGGAACAGCGGCAAAGAGAAAATTATAAGATGGTTCTGAAGGAGATGAACCGGACAGCAGCGATTTATTTTAATTATTTACTGACTGCGACCTCGGCCGGTAAGCACGCACTGGAATACTATCATGACCGGGGATTCTCGGACGAGACGATTCAGCGGTTTGGGCTAGGATACGCGAATATTTATGAAAATGATTTGTACCAGTATTTGAAGAAACAGGGGTATACGGATGCACAGATGAAGGATTCCGGATTGGTGCGGATTGATGAACGCCGTGGCGGGCAGGATATGTTCTGGAACCGCGCGATGGTGCCGATAATGGATATCAATGGAAAAGTTGTCGGCTTTGGAGGACGTGTACTGGGGGATGGAACACCAAAGTATATTAACACCAAGGAAACGGCAGTTTTTGATAAGAGTCATACATTGTTTGCAATGAATATTGCCCGCAGATCCAAACGGCGGGGAATCATTTTATGCGAGGGATATATGGACGTCATCGCTATGCATCAGGCGGGCTTTGATAATGCGGCGGCATCTCTTGGTACGGCACTTACAATGGGACATGCAACAATTGTAAAACGATATACCGATGAGGTATATCTGGCGTACGATAGCGATGGCGCGGGTCGCAAGGCGACGATGAAGGCGATTGGCATTATGCGGGAAGTTGGAATATCAACCAGAATTATTGATCTGAAGCCGTATAAGGATCCGGATGAGTTCATACATAATCTTGGAAAAGAAGCATTTGAAGGACGGATTGCTGATGCGGTGACGGGAATTGTATTTGAGATTGACGGCATTGCACAGGGGTATAACCTGAGAGATCCGGAAGAGAAAATCCGTTTTACAAAAGAGGCGGCAAAACGATTATCTGCATTAGATGAACCGGTCGTCCGGCATAGTTATATTGAGGCGGTCGCTGAGAAGTACAAGATAGATGCAGCAGATTTGAAAGCAATGGTGACAAGGTATGGAACGATTGGATTGCAGACGCAGACAACCAATATGGATGACACGGCGCGTCCAGTGATTGCGACGCCGCCACCGGAAGGAAATCGGAATCCAAGGGATGAAGCGGCTGATCGGGAGACGCAACCACAACGGTTGCTGCTCACATGGATGGTTGGAAAGCCAGAGCTGTTTGGACAACTTGAAGGAATTCTGACGGAGGAGGACTTTATTGATGAGGATTACCATACGGTAGCCAAACGGTTGTTTGATCAGTACCGCGATAGCGGAACAGTGAATCCGGCAGCAATCGTAAATCTGTTTGAAGATATAGAAAAACAACGTCTGGTTGCAAAGATTTTGCAGACAGAGCTGGATGTGGAGATCACTGAGGATGAAAAAGAGCGGGTGATCAATGATTTAGTGAGAAAAGTCAAGATGGCGCGGATTGATTATGAACTTGCGCATATTGCTGACAATCCGGAGAAACTGCCGGAGGTAATTGCTGAAAAGGCAAGACTCACGAAATTGCATATTTCGTTAAAGAATGGATAGAATATAATCACAATGGAAGGATGGAACCTAAAATGGCAAAGAAAGTAACAGATAAGGACACAAAGCAGACAACAAAGGCGACAAGCGAGAATATTATGAATTCAGATCAGATGAAAGAGCATCTGGACAATCTTGTCGATATGGCGAAGAAAAATGATAACACATTGATTGACACAGAAATCGTCAACTATTTTGTTGGAAAGCCGGATATTGAGCTTAATACAGATATGATGACGAAAATCTTCGATTATCTCGATGAACACCATGTCGCTGTTTTGTCAGAAACAGAGGAGGACGATGAGATCTTAGATGACATGATTCTGGAGGACGCAGAGGACGCAGATATTGACATTGAGAAGATTGATCTCTCTGTACCAGATGGTGTCAGCATCGAAGACCCGGTTCGTATGTATCTGAAGGAGATTGGTAAGGTGCCATTGCTGACGGCGGAGGAAGAGATTGAACTGGCAAAGCGGATGGAGGCCGGTGATGAAAAGGCAAAGCAGAAGCTGGCAGAGGCGAACCTCAGACTGGTTGTCAGCATTGCAAAACGTTATGTTGGTCGTGGCATGCTGTTTCTGGATCTGATTCAGGAAGGTAACCTTGGTTTGATCAAAGCCGTTGAGAAGTTTGATTATGAAAAAGGATATAAGTTCAGTACGTATGCAACATGGTGGATTCGCCAGGCAATCACAAGAGCAATCGCTGATCAGGCAAGAACAATCCGTATTCCAGTGCATATGGTAGAGACAATCAATAAGCTGATTCGCGAGTCCAGACAGCTTCTGCAGGAGCTTGGAAGAGAACCATTGCCAGAGGAGATCGCAGAGCGTATGGGAATCTCTGTAGAGCGTGTACGGGAGATCTTAAAGATCTCACAGGAGCCTGTATCTCTGGAGACGCCAATTGGTGAAGAGGAAGATAGCCATTTAGGCGATTTTATTCAGGATCAGAATGTACCAGTGCCAGCAGAGGCGGCAGCGAGCAACTTACTGCGTGATCAGTTAAATGAGGTGCTTGATACACTGACAGAACGAGAACAGAAGGTATTGCGTTTGCGGTTTGGCATGGATGATGGACGTGCAAGAACGTTGGAGGAAGTTGGTAAGGAATTCCAGGTTACAAGAGAGCGTATCCGTCAGATTGAGGCAAAGGCACTTCGTAGATTAAGACATCCTAGCAAGAGTAGAAAATTGAAGGATTACCTGGATGCCAATGACTAATATGCAGAATCGGGATAAGAAAATACCATTGTCAAACCGTATGCAGTCGATTCTTGCGATGCTTCAGCAGGAAAAGCTGTCCCACGGGAAGATTCCGTGTGTGGCGGATATTGGCTGCGATCATGCGTTTGTATCAATGGCATGTGTAAGAGATGGCTTGGCAGAGCGTGTTATAGCGATGGACGTGCGGAAAGGACCACTCTCCATTGCGCAGACACATATTCAGGAATATGGATTTGGAAAAAGTGTAGAAACAAGATTATCCAATGGGTTTGAAGCTATGAAACCGGGCGAAGCAACATGGGCGGTGCTTGCCGGAATGGGCGGAGAACTCATGAAAACTATTCTGCAAAATGGAAAAGCACATCTGGATGCGGGGATTGGGCTGATTTTACAGCCTCAGTCAGAGACGCAGGCGGTCAGATCGTATCTGCAGGAAGAGCGGTACATAATTATAGATGAGGATTTTTTGCAGGAAGATGGAAAGTTTTACACAATAATCAAAGCAATAAAAAACACGGGAACGAAGAAACTGTCACAGATGGATAATGTGGAATTGAAGTATGGTCCGGTGTTGCTTCGGAAGGAAAATCCGGTTTTTCAGGAATATTTGATGGAAGAACAGCATAAAATGCAGGAATTGCAGAATCGTTTATCTCTGCAGGATACAGTATCTTCGAAACGAAGACGGAAAGAGTTGGAAGAGGAGCTTTTGCTGCTTGCGCGCGCGATGACGTGGAATCATGGATGAGATGAGAGGTGATAGAATGCGGTGTGATGAGATTATCCAGTTGTTGGAGAAGAAAGCACCCATCGAGTATGCGATGGATTGGGATCATGTAGGATTGCTGGTAGGCAGGCGGGACAAAGAAGTTCATAAGCTGATGCTGGTTGTCGATGTTACAGAAGAGATTGTGGATGCTGCGGTCGCGCAGAACGTAGATATGATTGTATCCCATCATCCGATGATTTTTGGCAAGGTAGATCGCGTGAATGATGAGACTGTGCTGGGACGGAAGATTTTGAAGCTGATTGAACATGGAATTGCCTGCTATGCGATGCATACGAATTTCGATACGATCGGCGGTATGGCGAAGGAAGCAGCAGCGATGCTTGGACTTCAGAACATGGAAGTGCTGGAAGAAACGAAAGATGGCGAAGGAATTGGTGAGGTTGGATATCTTCCGGCAGCGACGACTGTAACAGCGCTTGTAGTTTTAATCAAAGAGAAATTTGATTTAAAAAATGTGATATTGTATGGAAATCCAAATGACACAGTGGAAAAAATTGCGATCTGCCCTGGTTCTGGCAAGAGTGTGATCAACGAGGCAGTGCAGAAAAAAGCAGATTGTCTGATTACAGGAGATATCGGACATCATGAAGGGCTGGATGCAAATGAGATGGGGCTTACGATTCTGGATGCGTCCCATTATGGCTTGGAACATATATTTATGCATATCATGTATGAATATCTAAAAGGATATTGTATGGATGTTGAAATTGGAATCGCGGACGTTGGGGTACCGTTTTCGATTTTATAGATGTGCGTGAAAGGAGTGGGTGTTATGGAAAAAATCAAGGTTACGATGGATGGGCAAGTGTATGAGGTGGATAAATTTTCTGCAATCACGGAATTTGTACACGCGCATATGCAGGAGAATAAGCAGAAGTATGTGCTTGCATTTTGCAACCGGAAGCTTTGCGAGCTTGGAAAGCTGTTAGACCGAGATGTGGAATTGAAGCTTGTAGAGAAGACTTCTGTAATTGGTATGGATACATATAAGCGAAGCCTGACATTCCTTATGGTGAAAGCATTTTCGGATGTTATGGGAAGCGGTTACAGCGTTAAGGTAATGTATTCGCTTGGCAAGGGGTATTATTGCAGATTGCTGAAGAATTTCCGCGAGGGTGACCGTATGGTATCGGAGGAAGTTCCGGTGACAAAAGATATCTTATTCCGCGTGAAAAATCGTATGAATGAATTGGTTCGTAAGGATATTGCGATCATCAAGGAGTCGGTTTCCACAGAGGAAGCAGTACAGCGGTTTGCAAAACAGGGACGCTTTGATAAGGAACGTTTATTCCGATACAGACGTGTGTCTAAGGCAAACCTGTACAGTATTGAAGATTATGAGGATTATTTTTATGGATATATGGTACCGTCAACCGGTTATATAACCTGTTATGATCTTGTTCCGTATGATACAGGATTTATGCTGATGGCACCAACACGGGAAGAACCGGAAATCATACCGGAGTTTGAACCACGGGAGAAATTATTCTCTGTATTGAAGACGTCGGATGAGTGGAGCCAGACGCTGGATGTCAGCAATGTTGGACAGTTGAATGAGTGTATTACAAAGGGAGATATCCGGGAACTGATGCTTGTCCATGAGGCATTGCAGGAAAAACAGATTGCACAGATCGCTGATATGATCCGCGCAGGGGAAAAGAAGATTGTTTTGATCGCAGGACCGAGTTCTTCCGGAAAAACGACATTTTCTCATCGATTAAGTGTACAGCTTCGTGCACATGGTCTGCGTCCGTATCCCCTTGCGCTTGATAATTATTTTGTGGATCGGGAGCATACACCGAAGGATGAGAATGGTAATTACGATTTTGAATGCATTGAGGCGATGGATCTTGTTCTGTTCCATTCGGATATGAAGAAACTGCTTGCTGGAGAAGAAATTCCAATTCCAACGTTTAATTTCAAACAGGGAAGAAAGGAATATAAAGGCAAAAAACTAAAACTGAATGCAGGAGATGTGTTGGTTGCAGAAGGTATTCATGCACTAAATCCGCTGATGACAGAAGGACTTTCTGATGATAGCAAATTCAAGATTTACATCAGTGCGCTGACGCAGATCAACATTGATGACCATAACCGGATACCTACGACAGATGGAAGATTGATTCGACGAATTGTCCGGGATGCGCGTACACGCGGAAATGATGCGCGCGAGACGATTGCGATGTGGCCATCAGTGCGACGCGGCGAAGAAAAATATATCTTCCCTTATCAGGAGGAAGCAGATGTGATGTTTAACTCTGCACTGATCTACGAGCTGAGTGTGATCAAACAGTATGCGGAGCCACTTTTGTTCTCGGTACCAAAGGATTGCGATGAATATTATGAGGCAAAACGTCTGTTGAAGTTTTTAGATTATTTCCTTGGAATGGGAGTGACGAATATTCCGACGAATTCGATTTTACGGGAATTTGTTGGTGGTGGTTGTTTCGACGTTTAAGCAGAAAGAAATTAAAAGCGTAAGCCAGACGATAAGCCGGGTTATGTCGAGAGTGATTATCTATCTAGGCCTTACGTTACCGTAAGGCTCAAGCAACCTACCTGAAAACACAGCGGGCAACTGTATGGTTTTCTGTTTGGTCTTGCTCCGGATGGGGTTTACAGAGCCTGCCCTGTTACCAGAACAGCGGTGAGCTCTTACCTCGCCTTTCCACCCTTACCTCGTGTCCGAAGACAGAGGCGGTTTATTTCTGTTGCACTGGCCTGGGAGTCACCTCCACCGGACGTTATCCGGCATCCTGCCCTATGGAGCCCGGACTTTCCTCACCTGCCGATGTGGCAGCCGCAATCACTTATCTGACTTACGCAGTGATTAGAGTACCATAACTTGAATATAGATTCAAGCAAAAATAAAATATTAGGAGGATGAAACGATGGAATTATTAGAAGGATTAAAGACAAGAAGAAGTGTGAGACGGTATACGGACGAGCTGATCAGTCATGAACTGTTTGAAGAGATCATTGACACTGCAAAAATGGCTCCGACATGGAAGAATACACAGACGCTTCGCTACATATTGATTCAGAATGAAGAAATTATAAAGAAAATCTGTGACGATTGTCTGCTTGGATTTGAGCACAACGCAAAGACACTGTCCAAGTGTAAAAATCTGGTTGTGTTGACCCAGGTGAATGGCAGATGCGGGTATGAGAAGGATGGAAGCTTCTCCACAAGCAAGGGTACTGGCTGGGAGATGTTTGATGCAGGTATTGCGGCAATGACATTTAGCCTGGCTGCTTATGATAAGGGTGTTGGAAGTTGCATCATGGGCGTATTTGACGATGCGAAGGTTGCAGAGGCAATCGGATTGGAAGAGGGTAAGACGGTTGCTGCCTTGATCCCAATCGGATTTCCGAAATTTACACCGGATGCCACACCGAGAAAAGAGACAGCAGATTTGATCAGTTATATAGATTAGTAGTAATGTGAGTTTTAGATATGATATTAAAGATAGCAGTATGCGATGACAATGATAAGGATATAGAGATCATAAACCGGGAACTCCTGCTGCTGGAAGAAAAAGCAAGGGAAAAGGGATGTACCTATCAGATACAGGCATTTAAAAGCGGAAATGATATCCTGAAGAGCTTTGCGCTTGTGCAGGACATGCATATTTTGTTTCTGGATATTGATATGCCAGGAATCGATGGAATGGAGATTGCGAAAAGGCTGGAGCAGACAGAACGCCGTGTGAAAGTAATCTTTGTGACAAACCATGCAGATATGGTATTTACCGCGATTCATTACAGACCGTTCCGGTTTATCCGGAAGGAGCGCCTTCACATAGAGTTGGAGGAGGCGCTGCTTTGCGCGATTGAAGAGATTCGGGAAGAATCTTTGTATGGAGAGATATTCATAGAAAAAGACGAGGCGGAAATCCGGATCAGTGATATTACATATCTGGAAAGTCAGCGGCATTATGTGATCGTACATTTCCGAAGGAAAGATGACCAGGTGATTCGTGCAAAAATCTCGGATTTTTCAGAACGGCTGGAACGTTATGGCTTTGTTCGCACACATGTCGGGTATATCGTGAATATCCGGGACATCTATTCAATCAATACAAAACGGGTGTTGCTGGATGACCGGACACCAATCCCGGTCAGTCGGAAATATACAGAGCATGTAAGAGAAATGCATGCAAAGTATGTCAGGAGGATGTACCATGCAATTTCTTAAAAGACTGGTTGTCGCGTTGGCGTGCGCTTTGACACTTGGATTGGCGTGCCTGCTGGCACTTCTGATTCAGAATCCGGAGACAGAAGAGCATGAGCATACGTGGATTATCATTTTCTTAGTAGTACTGCTGTTGGCGGGGATCTTGATTGCAAGCTGTCTGTATGCGATTTTCAAATCCCAGCATTATACGGAAGAAAACGAAATTCTGAACAAACAGCTCGACCATGAAGGGACGATGTACTCAAGAACGAGTGAGCTTTATGAGCGAACGAGACGGCTGAACCATGATTTGAAATCTTATCTTCTGATCATTTTAGGCTATCTTGAAAATGCAGAATATGAACAGGCACGCTTGCATCTGGTAGAGATTTTGGATCGGCAGTTAAAGATGAATCTGATTCATTATGAATCGAGTGGAGAAATCAATGCCGTGTTGAACGACAAGTTGAGTTATGCGGAACAGCATGCAATCACGCTTGATATGCATATCAGCGGAGAAGTGCCACGGGAGGATAGCATGAATGTTGCAATTCTGTTATCCAATTTGCTGGACAATGCGATGGAAGCTGCGGAGAAGGCGGAATTGCGCAAGGTGCAGCTTGAGATGTATGAAGAAAAGGGCATGTATTATATCGACATTATCAATACGGTAAATGCATCAGTGTTACATCATAATCCAAAACTGCAATCCACGAAGAAAGATAAACAACAGCACGGAATTGGATTGAAGAGCGTTCGACATATTGTAAAGCAGCTTGAAGGCAGCCTGCAGATGTTTGAAGAGGATGATGCATTTCATTCCTGTGTCTCATTTCCGATGCAAAAGGGTTGAAATATAAAATAAAAGCTTGTATATTAAAATGAGTTTTGCAAAAGACGGAATGAAATATAGAAGAAAGTAGACAAAAGCAATGATAGAAAAAGGAAGAACAGATCAGATTATAGAGCAGCTGATCGATAGCGTTGAGAATGGACAAAATGTTCCATTTGCGCCAGGTAAGGTATCGGTTAATAAAGAAGAGACAATACGATTGTTGCGGGAATTAGAAAATATCGTACAGGGCGAGCTGAAAATTTACCGGGAAGTCAATGACCGGAAAGGTAAGATTCTGACAGAGGCAAAGAAGGAAGCAGAAGAAATTCTGACGCAGGCGGAGCAGAACGCCAGCCGTATCCGTGTGACAAAACGGATGTCCACACTTCCTGCATTTCATCCGGGCGATTTGGAGCCGGAGGATCGGGAAGCGTTGCGGACTGCCGGAGACATCTATGCGGCATCTTTGATCTACACAGATGAGATGCTCACGGAGGTAAATGATCTGTTGGCAGATTCGTATGATCTGGTGAAACAGCAGTATGCGAAGATGGTAGAGACGTTGGAGGAAAAGACTCGGATCGTAGCAGAAAATAAAGCAGAGTTGATGGGCAATCTCAAGGAACTCAGCAAGGAAGAACGTTATGCACAGATTCTGGAGCTTGGACAGCTTCTCTCGAATGAGTTATATGATGAGAAGAACAAGGTAAAGCTTGCAGCGGCGAAAAAGAAACCTGTGAAATTGGAATATGAAGAAGAAACAGGAAAAGAAGAAAAGGAACAGAAGTCATGACGAGATATCCATATTATGAAAGAACCATTCATTATTACGAGACAGACCGGATGGGGGTTGTACATCATTCGAATTATGCGCGGATTCTGGAAGACTGCCGTATCGATATGATGGCGTATTACGGACTGCCATATGCGGAGCTGGAACGCATGGGATATATGATTCCTGTGCTGGAGTTATCCGAGAAATTCACGGAGAGCCTGAAGTTTGGAGAAGTGGTAAAGGTAGTTCCAGATATTTACAAGGTTAGTGCATACAAATTTTATATCAGTTACAAAATCTATGATGAAGGGATGAAGACGGTCAAGCATACGGCAACGACAGCACATTGCTTTTTAAACAATGATTTCAAACCGGTCAGTCTGAAAAAAGAAGCACCGGAATTATATGATAAGCTGTTGCTGATGGCAAATCCGGAAGCATATTAGGAAATACAAAAGGAGAATGACATGATTCAGGAAAAGGAACATAAGGGCGTCGTATTTTCGTGTGAGGTTTTTCCACCAAAGCGTGATGATGACATCTATCAGATTTATAAAACACTGGATGAGATTAAGACATTGAAACCGGATTTTATCAGTGTGACTTATGGTGCAGGAGGCAGTAACAGTAAGAAAACGGCAACGATTGCAGCGTATATTCAGAATATCTGTGAGGTGGAAGCGCTTGCGCATATGACAGCGGTCGGGATGGATGAAGCAAGCCTTCGTGCATTGCTGTTTGAGTTAAAAAAGAAAGGCGTGGAGAATATCCTGGCATTGCGTGGCGATAAGCCGAGAACAATGTCACAGGAGGAATTCGACCAGCGCTATTTTAAGTATGCAACTGATCTGATTCCAGAGATCAAGAAAAATGGAGATTTCTTTATCGCGGGTGCCTGCTATCCAGAGGTACACCCGGAGTCTAAGAATCAGGAAGAGGACATCCAACATTTGAAACAGAAGGTAGATCTGGGATTGAACTGTCTGATCACACAGATGTTTTTTGATAATAACGCATTTTATTCTTTTATGGATAAATTGGAGAAAGCGGGCATTGATATTCCGGTGCATGCAGGTATTATGCCAGTGACAGCGGCAAAGCAGCTCGGTACGAGTGTGACGTTGTCCGGCTCTTCGGTTCCGGTAGAAATGAGTAATATGATCGCAAAGTACGGCGAGAATCCAGAAGATATGAAGAAAGCCGGCATTGAATATGCCGTGAATCAGATTCTGGATCTCAAGAAACACGGCGTTGCCGGCGTACATATTTATTCGATGAATAAAGCAGATGTGACAAAACAGATTTATGAAGCCAGCTTTTAAACTGGCTTCAATACGTCTTTTCGTTTATTTTTCTTGTGTTCATACAGCGATTCGTCTGCCTGATGCAGAACATCCTCAATGTTCAATGTCGGGTTACAGATGAAGGTAGAAACACCCAAACTGATATCGACATAATACGGCTTTCCGTTCGTCTCGTTGAGATGTTCGGAGAGCGTTTTTATTTTGCTGCACAGATGATCCGGTGTGTGTGGATCGTCTAGGAAGCAAAATGCTACGAACTCATCGCCGCCGATACGTCCGATGACGTCGTCAGTGTCGAAGCTTTGCTGCAGGATCTGAGCAATGCTCTTGATTGCATAATCGCCATTTTTGTGTCCGAAGCGGTCATTGACCTGCTTTAGATTATCCATATCAGCAAACAGCAGCATAGCAGGTTTTCCTTCGTTGTAGGAAGAGTTGACAAGGTGCTGTACACTGTCTAAGAATCCTCGACGGTTGTTAATGCCGGTCAGACCATCTGTGATTGACAGTTTGTTTAATAACTTGTTTTTTTCACTCAGCTCAGATGCGGAGCTGGCAAGCTTGCTCTGGGTAAGAAGCTGCTGCTTCATCAGAGAAATAAAGTTCAATGAAGTTGCAAGCTGTAAACTGTTTGGATAGATATTCTGGAAATGCTCGATGCCAATCTCGCCGACGAACAATCCATATTGGATATTATTTGTAAACAGTGGCGTGATCACGAGGGTACGCCGACGGTCATAGGACGTGTACTGGTTGAAGAATAATTTATCCGAAGAAATCAATCGGTCGTCCCCGCTTAAGTATACGGTTTTTCCGTTATTGTTGCATGCCTGAAGATAAAGGTTCTTTGGAATCTTCCATGAACCGTCAGACATCAGCATGACTGGCTCTTCATAGATGTACATATAGGAGCTTATAAAATGTGCATCCTGTAATTTATCCATGATGAGACGGAAGCAGGATTCCTCGTCGTCACTATATGTCAGTGTATCTCTTGTGATGTACATAGAGGACCAAACAGCCTTTTTGTGATCGTGAATCGTGTTATATAAGGTGCTTGACGATTTTGCCAGCATATCAGAATAAAGCTGGTTGAATAACCGCATAATCTTGCACCGGTTGTTGTCATCCACGAGGGAACAGAGCAACTGATTCAACTCGCGTATCGCATGAGTGAGCTTGTCGTTGCTGAAGTACAGGTCGACAAAGTCTGTGGCAATCAAGGCCAGCAGACTACCGGAAATAGCGGCAGCGTCAAATGCCATGGAACCATCCGCAACCGGCTTTAAAATGAGTTCCAAAGGTTCTGAGAACCGCTCAATCAGTTCCTCGTAGTAGAAATTGTCTTTGTAATCACCAAAGAGATAATTTAAGACATAATTTTTGGCTTTCTGCAGATCGTTGGCTGCAAAAACGGAAGTCAGCTCCTTGGCTTTGTTTAATTTATAATTGCCGCAGCCACACGAAGAACGAACGATCAGGCTGGAACTTAAAATACTTGTGCTTGTACTTCCGTGGTCGAGTAAATTCAATACTTCGTATACGGCATGGTAGCCCATGTCGATGATATGGTTATGAACGGTTGTAAGTGGTGGATCTAATACCAGTGCAGCAGGGGCATCATCGTAACCAGTCACAAGAATATCCTTGCCAATTTCCAGTCCCCTTGCTTTGATGGCGTTGTAACCGCCGATTGCCATCGAATCGTTTGCGAAGACGATCGCTTCCAGATCCGGGTTTGCATCCAGCAGATTATTTACAATATCCTCAGTAAATTCTGAGAAATTTCCATACACAATACGGTCTTCTTCTACCGGAATGTTATGATCCATCAGAACTTGGCAGTAGGTATCCAGACGTTCTTTTGCGTCTGCATTTTCTCTTCTTCCGCTGACAAAACCGATTTTTGTCTTATGATGTTCGGTGATCAGATGCTCGATTGCCTGCCGCATGCCGGTACGACCTTCTGTATACAGATATGGGTAGCCTGGAACTTCAATCTCAATCGTGAGGATTGGAATATTGAAATTCTTCAAAAATGCAATCATATCGTTTTCTGACAGGAAGCTTCCGATTGAACCAATCGAAACGATCAGGGCATCCAGTGTATGCTTGGATGCATAATAAAAAATAGAATTATACTGGTAGTCAAATCGCGCATTTTTCGGATCATTATATGATGCGTTCATATACATGCCCGGAAAGACGATCAGATTAACGTCAAGTTCTTTTGCTGCATAATCGACACCTTTACAAACCTCGTAAGCATAGTCGTTATCCAGATGACAAGTGAAAAAACCAATGTTTAGCCGTTTGTTGCTTTTCTTCATGAAATTATTACACCCCCGAAAGTCTTTATCGCGGCACAGACCCTGTGCACAAAGACCTGATAATAAAATAGTAACACCCACTTATAAAAGTAGCATATATACGCTGAAAATTCAACAAAATCCGACATAAAAAATACACATTTTCAAGGTTTACAAACTGTTCTATATCGACTATAATTATCGGGTATGAAAAGAAGACAGGGTTCGCCCAAAACAGGAGGATAAGATTATGGATTACAAAAAAGCTGGCGTTGATATCGAGGCAGGTTACAAGTCTGTAGAACTGATGAAAGAGCATATCAAGAAGACGATGCGAAAAGAAGTGCTGACCAACATTGGTGGATTTTCCGGAGCATTTTCATTAAGCACGATAAAGGATATGGAAGAGCCGGTTTTGTTATCCGGAACAGACGGCTGTGGAACGAAAGTAAAGCTTGCGATGGTGATGGATAAGCATGATACAATCGGTATTGATGCAGTTGCAATGTGCGTCAATGATATTGCCTGTGCAGGTGGAGAGCCATTGTTCTTCCTGGACTATATTGCATGCGGAAAGAATTATCCGGAGAAGATCGCAACGATCGTCAGCGGTGTCGCAGAAGGCTGTGTACAGTCAGATGCTGCACTGATCGGTGGTGAGACCGCGGAGCATCCGGGACTGATGCAGGAGGATGAGTACGATCTTGCAGGATTTGCAGTTGGTGTTTGCGATAAGAAGGATATGATCACAGGACAGAACATCAAGCCGGGTGATGCGTTGATTGGTATTGCATCAACGGGTGTACATAGCAACGGATTCTCGCTTGTCCGCAAAGTATTTGATATGACAAAGGAAAGCCTTTCTACCTATTATGATGAACTTGGAACAACACTTGGAGAGGCATTGCTTGCGCCGACAAGAATCTATGTGAAGGCACTTCGCGGTGTGAAGGATGCTGGTGTGACAATCAAGGGCTGTAGCCACATCACAGGTGGTGGATTCTATGAGAATATTCCACGTATGCTGCCAGACGGTATTGTTGCAAGCGTGAAGAAGGACAGCTATGAAGTACCAGCAATCTTCAAGCTTCTTGCAAAGACTGGCGATATTGAAGAAAAGATGATGTACAACACATATAATATGGGTATTGGTATGGTACTTGCCGTAGATGCTGCCGATGTAGATAAAACACTTGCTGCTTTGGAGAAGACTGGCGATAAGGCATGGGTGATCGGTGAGACAAAGGCAGGAGAAAAAGGAGTCGAATTATGCTAAGAGTTGTCGTGTGCGTGTCCGGTGGCGGAACGAATCTGCAGGCAATCATTGATGCTGTTGCAGATGGTACGATCACGAATACAGAGCTGGTCGGTGTGATCAGCAACAATTATGGTGTGCGCGCATTGGAACGTGCAGAGAAAGCAGGTATTGATGCAAAGGTTGTATCCCCAAAGGATTACGAGAACCGTGCGGCATTTAATGAAGGACTGCTTACCACAATCCGGGCATATAAGCCGGATCTGATTGTACTTGCGGGATTTTTGGTTGTGATTCCGGAAGCTATGATCGAGGAATATGAGAATAGGATTATCAACATTCACCCATCCCTGATTCCATCGTTCTGTGGAACCGGGTATTATGGATTGAAGGTGCATGAGGCAGCACTTGCCCGTGGCGTTAAGCTGACCGGTGCAACCGTGCATTACGTGGATAAGGGAACGGATACCGGCCCGATTCTTCTGCAGAAAGCAGTCGAAGTAAAACCGGAAGATACACCGGAGATTCTGCAGAGACGTGTGATGGAAGAGGCGGAGTGGAAACTACTTCCGGCAGCTATCAATATGATCGCAAATGGTGAAGCATAGGAATAGAACCGAATAAAGGAGGAAATCATGAAAGTACTTATCGTAGGTGGCGGTGGCAGAGAGCATGCCATTGCATGGAAGTGTAGTCAGAGCAAACGTGTGACAGAGCTTTATGCAGCTCCTGGAAATGCAGGTATTGCACAGCTTGCAACCTGTGTAGATATATCGGTAATGGATGCAGAGAAACTGGTTTCATTCGCAAAGGAAAAGGAAATTGATCTTGCAATCGTCGGACCGGATGATCCGCTTGTTGCCGGTGTTGCAGATGCTTTTATGGATGCTGGAATCCGTGTGTTTGGACCAAGAGCCAATGCAGCAATTATCGAAGGATCGAAGGCATTTTCCAAGGACCTGATGAAGAAGTATGGAATCCCATCTGCAGCCTATGAGACATTTGATAATGCAGATGCGGCACTTGCATATTTAGAGACAGCCAAGATGCCAATCGTACTGAAGGCGGATGGTCTTGCACTTGGCAAAGGTGTGTTGATCTGCAACACTCTTGAAGAGGCGAAGGAGGGCGTCAAGACATTGATGCTCGACAAGCAGTTTGGCTCTGCCGGAGATAAGATTGTTATTGAAGAGTTCATGACAGGACGGGAAGTATCCGTACTCTGCTTCTGCGATGGAACGCATATCAAGCCGATGGCTTCTGCACAGGATCACAAGCGTGCGAAGGACGGCGATCAGGGACTTAACACCGGTGGTATGGGAACATTCTCACCAAGCCCATTCTATACAGATGATGTAGACAAATTCTGCAAGGAACATGTCTACCAGAAGACAATGGATGCGATGAAGGCAGAGGGCAGAGATTTCACAGGAATTTTATTCTGTGGTCTGATGCTGACACCAGATGGTCCGCGTGTGCTGGAGTACAATGCGAGATTTGGCGATCCAGAGGCACAGGTTGTACTTCCACGTATGAAGAACGATATCATTGATGTGATGGAAGCCTGTATCGATGGCAAGCTCGATGAGGTAGAGCTGGAGTTTGACGAGCAGGCAGCAGTCTGCGTTGTTCTCGCATCAGACGGATATCCGGAGCATTATGACAAGGGATTTGTGATTGACGGTCTGGATACATTTAAGGATAAAGAAGGATACTATGTATTCCATGCAGGAACTAAACAGACAGATAAAGGAATTGTAACAAATGGTGGCCGTGTATTAGGTGTGACAGCGAAGGGAAAGACATTGGTAGAGGCACGTGCGAACGCATATAAAGCAACAGAATGGATTCAGTTTGAGAACAAATATATGCGACATGATATTGGTAAGGCCATCGATGAACAGTAATTAGGAAGAAGGAATTTTATGTTCATTGAACTTGATTTTAACAGCAACGAGGCAATTTATATGCAGTTGCGGAATCAGATCATACTGGGAATTGCACAGGATAAAATCAAGAATGGTGAGTCGTTGCCGTCTGTTCGGCAATTGGCGGAAGATATCGGTGTGAATATGCACACAGTAAACAAAGCATATGCATTACTTCGAAATGACGGATATCTGAAGCTTGACCGTAGAAAAGGAGCTGTTGTCTGCGTGACGGTAGAGTCGCGCAAGGAACAGCTCGAAAAGGTCAATCTGGATATGCAGATGCTGGTTGCGGAGGCAATATGCAAAGATATCAGTCTTGCTGAAATGCACCAGATTATAACGGATATGTATAAAGAATTTGGCGACATTGCAAACGGAGGTAACAAGGAAACATGAGACTGGAATATACAGAGCAGGCACAGGAGGTGCTTGCTGTGATGGAGGAGACTGCCCATCAGATGAAGTTCAGCTATATCGGTACCGAGCATCTGCTCTATGGTATGCTAAGCTGTCCGTGGGTGACTGCGTGGAAGATTCTCGCGGAGAATGGGGCAGACGAATCCTTTGTTTTAAAATATCTGGAACAAAACAGTGGAACGAAGAAGATAAAGACACTTGTGTATTCAGATAAGCTGAATACACTTTTGGAACAGGCAGAAAAAGAAGCGGACAGGCTGCGTAACGAGAAGATCGGTACGGAGCATATTTTACTTGCTATTTTAAAATCCGAAGATACACTTGCCATCAAGCTTTTAAACTCGATGGCAGTCAATTTAAAGAAAACCTTTGTGGACACATTAGTGGCACTTGGTATGGATATGACACAGGCAAAACGGGAGCTTGGCGCATTAAGCAACCCAAAGAACAAGAAGAAATCCTCATTTCCGACTTTGGAGCAATACAGCCGTGATCTGACGGAAGCAGCACGGGAAGACCGGTTAGATCCTGTTGTTGGCAGAAATGCAGAAGTGGAACGCGTGATGCAGATTCTGTGTCGCCGTATGAAGAACAATCCATGTCTGGTTGGAGAACCGGGTGTTGGTAAGACCGCAGTTGTAGAGGGACTGGCACAGATGATCGCATCTGGCACAGTACCGGAGATTCTCGCAGACAAGCGTATTTTGAGTCTGGATTTGTCTGGTATGGTGGCAGGTTCGAAATATCGTGGAGAGTTTGAGGAGCGTATCAAACGTGTGATCGCGGAAGTGCGTGCTGCTGGAAATGTAATTTTATTTGTGGATGAACTGCATACGCTGATTGGCGCAGGTGGTGCCGAGGGCGCGATGGATGCGTCTAATATCCTGAAGCCGGCATTGTCCCGTGGCGAAGTGCAGATGATTGGTGCGACGACGCGGACAGAATACCGGAAGTATATCGAGAAAGATGCAGCGCTAGAACGGCGGTTTCAGCCAGTTTATGTGGAGGAACCGACGCGTGAGGAGACGATTGCCATCTTGCAGGGCTTGCGTAGCAAGTACGAGGAACATCATGGGGTAACCATTTCCGATGATGCGTTAGAGGCGGCAACGGATTATGCAATCCGTTATATCAATGACCGGTTCCTGCCAGATAAGGCAATTGATCTGATCGATGAGGCAGCTTCGAGAAAGAAACTCGGCATTTTTGCAGGAAATAAGACGGCGAAGAAGGCAGAAGAGACACGCCATAATCTGGAAGAGGCGCTGGAGGCTGCGCTTGCAGAGGGCGATATCGAAGCGGCACAGGCATTGAAGAAGGATCTGGATAAGACAGATAAGAAAATCGAAAAGACCAAACATAACATGCGTGAAAAAGAGCAGGAACAGATGCTTGTGACAGAAGAGGATGTCACGGATGTTGTTTCTGTATGGACAAAAATCCCGGTCAGCAAGATTACTCAGACGGAGTCTCAGCGGTTGTTGAAGCTGGAAGAGATTCTGCATAAGCGTGTGGTGGGACAGAATGAGGCGGTGGAAACTGTGGCAAAGGCAATCCGCCGTGGCAGAGTTGGCTTGAAAGATCCGAAGCGTCCGATTGGATCATTTTTGTTCCTTGGACCAACTGGTGTTGGTAAGACAGAATTGTCTAAGGCACTTGCGGAAGCGATGTTTGGCAATGAAAATGCGATTATCCGTGTGGATATGTCTGAATATATGGAAAAACACAGCGTATCGAAGATGATAGGTTCGCCTCCGGGCTATGTCGGTTTTGAAGAGGGTGGACAGCTTTCCGAACAGGTACGGAAGAATCCATATTCTGTAATTTTGTTTGACGAGATTGAGAAGGCACATCCGGATGTGTTTAATGTGCTGTTGCAGGTACTCGATGATGGACGTATCACAGATTCACAGGGAAGAACCGTGGATTTCAAGAATACGATCATTATTATGACAAGTAATGCCGGTGCACAGCGTATCGTTGATCCGAAGAAATTGGGATTTTCTAACGTAGAAAATGCAGAGTCCGAGCATAAAGATATGAAGAATAATGTCATGGAAGAGATTAAGCGGATGTTCAAACCAGAATTTCTGAACCGTATTGATGACATTATTGTATTCCGTGCACTCTCGAAAGAGGATGTCAAGGGAATTGCTGCGCTCATGCTGAAGGAACTGAAGAACCGTCTGGCAAAACAGATGGATATTACACTTACCTACGGCGACACAGTGAAGAACTTCATTTTCGAAAAAGGCTACGACAAGAAATATGGAGCAAGACCACTGAAACGGGCAATTCAAAATAATATAGAAGATTCTCTGGCGGAGGAAATTCTGTCCGGAAAGATTCAGGCATCCGACAAGGTAAGCATGACCGTGGTGGATGGCAAAGTTGTGTTCACAAAAAAATAATAATTTTGTACAAATTCCACGTAAGATTTTGTAGAAATTCATGTAAAATTGTTGTATAATGAAAAAGAATTGAGCAAGAACGAATTCGAGATACGAAATTATAAAATACAATACGGAGGAACAGAATATGGCAGTGATTGATGAACTGATCCGCGAAGAAGAGACAGGAGCCTTGAGCTTTGGTAATTTTGCACTGGCAACAAAGACAAAGAAGGATGGCTTCCAGTATCAGGGCGATAGCTATAAGATTAAAACTTTCCGTGAGATTACGAAGCTGGAAAGAAATGGAATGTTTGTATATGAATCCGTACCTGGTACAGTTGTACATGACTTCCGCGCGACAGATAAGGCAGTGAATTTTGTGGTAGAAGGCGAAGAAGATTCCCAGATCACGCTGGAGTTAGAGGCTGAGAAGGAATACAAGATTCATATTGACAAGGTATATGTTGGAAAGATGAAGACAAACCTTGGTGGCAAACTGAATCTGAGTGTAGAGCTGGAACCAGCTAAGATGGTAGATATTCTTGTAGAGAAAATCTAATTCGATGAAATGACAGGGCTGTCGCACCGGACATGATATGTTATGTCTGGTATGGCAGCTCTTTTGTTGTATAAGGAGAAATCAATGGCAGCAAAGGAAAAACAGATATTTTTTTGTAAAGAATGTGGATATGAGTCTGCAAAATGGCAGGGACAGTGTCCGGGATGCCGTGCGTGGAATACATTTGTAGAAGAAAAGGTGAAAGTTGGTGTCAAAGGAGCGGTGAAGCAACCGAAGGATGCAGTCAGTCCTATGGGTATTTTGCAGGTGACAACGGCGGAGGAAAGCCGCGTGCAGACCGGTATGCGGGAACTGGACCGTGTGCTCGGTGGAGGTATCGTCAAGGGCTCTCTGGTGCTTGTCGGCGGTGATCCCGGAATCGGAAAATCAACCATCCTCTTACAGATGTGTCGGAATCTGGTGCATCAGAATGTAAATGTACTTTATGTCTCTGGGGAGGAATCGCTGTCACAGATCAAGATGCGTGCAGAACGGATTGGCGTATTTGAGAAGGATATGCTTCTTCTGTGTGACAATGACATGGATAATATTGAGCGGGTAATTACGAAAAGCAATGCAAGCGTGGTGATCATTGATTCTATACAGACCATGGTCGTAGAAGAGGTTGGATCGGCACCGGGTACGGTGACGCAGGTACGGGAAGTGACGGCGCGACTGATGCAGGTAGCAAAACAGTATGGGATTGCTATTTTTATTGTTGGACATGTAACAAAAGAAGGAAATGTGGCAGGACCACGTACACTGGAACACATGGTAGATTCTGTTCTGTATTTTGAAGGTGACCGGAATCATGGGTTCCGTATTCTGCGTGGCGTGAAAAACCGGTTTGGTTCTACAAATGAGATTGGCGTATTTACCATGACAGAAAAAGGATTGGAGGAAGTTGATAATCCTTCACAGGCCCTCCTAAATGGACGCCCGCAAAATGTATCCGGCTCTGTTGTTGTATCTTCCTTAGAAGGAACACGTCCAATTCTGGTAGAATTGCAGGCACTTGTCTGCCAGACGAATTTTAATATGCCGCGGCGTACATCGGTAGGAATTGATTATAACCGCGTGAATCTGATCTTGGCGGTCATGGAAAAACGTGTCGGCATGAACCTGTGGGGGTACGATGCATATGTCAATATTGCTGGTGGTATGAAAGTAAATGATACTGCTGTTGATTTAGGCGTTGCGTTTGCGATAGCATCCAGCATGAATAATAAAGTTGTGCCAAGTGATACGATGATCATCGGGGAGATTGGACTTGCCGGGGAGATCCGAGGTGTCACAAATGTCCTGCAGCGAGTGAAGGAAGCCGACAAGATGGGATTCGCAACCTGTATTATTCCGAAGTCCAATTATGATAAAGCGATGGATAAGCTCAATGTAAAAATCCTATGTGTATCGACGCTGGTAGAGGCTCTTTCTCTGCTTTGATGGGGGCTTTGAAAAAGGCACTTGGAAGCAACTAGAAAAAATTCAAAAAAATTCAAATTAGCTGTTGACATTCTAAAAATGAAGTGATATTATAAGCAAGCTGTCGCTGATACGACAGCAAAAAACACCATTCGATATCACGTTTTGAAAATCAAAAAGTTGAAAAAACTTCTTGACAAAGACACAACAAAGTGATATTATAAGGAAGCTGTCGCTGAGGACAGCAAACAACGAACCTTTGACAAATTAATAACATGTTAACCCTGAAAATTTCTTTAAGATATTTTCAAGGATTTGATACAAATCCTATTCATTCATTAGAATGGAAACACAATGAACAGTAATTAGGATCGTAATTATAAGCTAACGTTTATAAGAGATTCAAGGATTACAAACTTTTTATGAGAGTTTGATCCTGGCTCAGGATGAACGCTGGCGGCGTGCTTAACACATGCAAG